>Ga0187893_10000002_pt1 | contig 613940 bp, 539 predicted proteins | sample MA1701074metaG_FD_139574 | JGI IMG/M metagenome (GOLD analysis project Ga0187893, IMG submission 139574) | White microbial mat communities from a basaltic lava cave in the Kipuka Kanohina Cave System on the Island of Hawaii, USA - MA170107-4 metaG ...
CAACTCCGGCGGCAGCTACAGTTTCAGCAACCGCTTCACGGCCGCCAACGGAGCGAACCCTGGGGCCACGGGCGACAGTTTCGCCTCGTACCTGCTGGGCACCCCGGACAGCGGCTATGCCGAGACCGTGAATTTCACGGCCAACGTTCTCGGTTACCAGGGATACTTCATCAACGACACCTGGCAGGTTACTCCCAAACTGACTCTGAACCTGGGTCTGCGCTGGGAGATCCCCGGGGTCCACACGGAGCGCTTTGACCGCTACGGCGCTCTCGACCCCACCGCCCCGAATCCTGTCGGAGACAAGATTGGGCGGACCGTTCTGGGCAACCTCATTCTGGTCAACACCGCCGAACTTCCGAGGCGGAGTCCGCGGGCGCAGGCCTTCAACAAGTTCGCGCCGCGTGCCGGGTTCGCCTACCGCCTGGATGAGAAGACCGTGGTCCGGGCCGGAGCAGGTATCTTCTACATCCCCGCCGACACGGCGTTCTGGGAAAGCCCGATCGGATCGCCACTCAATATTTTCCGCAACAACATGGTGGCCACCACGGACAATTCCGTGACGGCAACCGATGTGTTGAGCGATCCCTTCCCCAACGGCCTGGTTCAAGCACCGGGCCGTGATCCGGCCTATCAGCAACAGATTCTCGGTCTCAGCATCCGGGCGCCCTTCACGGAATCCAAGTGGGGCTACACGGGCCAGTGGAACTTCGCCCTACAGCGCGAATTCGGCGGCGTCGCTCTTGAAGCCGCTTACGCCGGGCTGCGGGGTATCGGTATTCCTAACGGCGGTCAGAACTTCAACGTGATCGGCGAGCAGTTCCTCTCGCTGGGCACGGGCCTGTACGATCAAGTGACGAACCCGTTCTTCGGCTTCATCAGTGACGGTGTCTTGTCGCAACCGACCGTACAGCGCGGGCAGCTCCTTCTGCCGTATCCGCACTACACCGGCTTTAACAGCATCGGGAAGAACGGTAACAGCATCTACCACTCGCTGCAAGTGAAGGCGGAGAAGCGCTTCGCCGCCGGCGGCCGTTTTCTCGCGGCCTACACCTTCTCGAAACTCATCACCGATGTCGAGAGCAACACGGGCTGGCTGGACGGCGGACAAAACGCCGGCTACCAGAACCAAAACAACCTCCAGCTGGAGCGTTCGCTGGCGAGCTGGGACGCACGGCAGCGGCTGGTCATGAGCTACGTTCTGGATCTGCCGTTCGGACGGGGCAAGAGGTTCGGCTCCAACCTGACCGGCATTGCCGACAAGGTTATCTCCGGCTGGGGTATCAACGGTGTAACCACGCTGCAGTTGGGCTTCCCCGTCGGCATGACGGCGAGTCCGAACCGGACCGGCTTCGGCACGGGCCTTCGGCCTAATGTCGTGTCGGGTTGCGACGGCGCTCTGGATGATATCCGGGCACAGGAACGCTTGAACGGCTGGTGGGATACCTCCTGCTTCACGGTACCGGCCGCATTCACGTTTGGCAACCTGAGCAGAACCCATCCTTCGATCCGTACTCACGGGATTGCGAACTTTGATTTCGCGGTCTTCAAGAGAACGAACATCACGGAGCGGACGAACCTCGAGTTCCGCACCGAGTTCTTCAACCTCTTCAACCGGGTGCAGTTTGACCGTCCAAATAATCAAGCAACGACTTCGGCCAACTCGACATTCGGTTTTGTGACATCGCAGGCGAACGAACCAAGACTGATCCAGTTTGCTCTGCGCTTAAACTTCTAGCGTGGGATTCCGCCGGCGGCCCCGCGGGACGGTTCTTGTTCCGCGGGTCCGCTCCGGCGGGTCCGCGTTCACCACGAATCTCGCTTCACAAACGAACCAGGCAAGATCCATACGGAACCCGCCGTCCTGTGCGTCGAGCACAAACGGCGGGTTTTTCGTTTGTTACACTGATGGCTCGTCGCAAGGTGTTCCGTGAGCCGTAAACAGCTATTGGCGGCATCGGCCTGCATCGCGCTTGCCGTGGCCGCCTATTTCTTTTTCTCAAGACAAGACGGCGGAACGCCCGGCGTGGCGGAAGCCGATCCCGGTTACGTCGACTCCGCGGCCTGCGCCGGCTGCCACCAGGACATCGCCGAAACGTACCGCCTCACCGGCATGGGCCGGTCCTTCTACGCTCCCCGCCCGGAAAATACCGTCGAGAACTATACAAGCGCCAACACGTTTTATCACCGCGCCTCGGACCGTTACTACACGATGACGGAGCGCGATGGAAAGTTCTATCAACGCCGGCATCAGATCGGATACGACGGCAAAGAAACGAACGTACTGGAAAAGCAGATCGACTATGTGATGGGTTCCGGCAATCACGGACGCACCTATCTGCATCGCACAGCCGAGGGGAAGCTGGTCGAATTGCCGGTGAGCTGGTACGCGGAGAAGGGTGGATATTGGGCGATGAGCCCAGGTTATGACCGTCCCGATCAACAGGACTTTCGCCGGGCGATTTCCTACAACTGCATGTTCTGCCACAACGGCTACCCACAGTTTGAAGCAGGCAAGGCCCTGCTCTCGACAGAGCCTGTCTTCGGCAGCAGCATTCCGGAGGGCATCGATTGCCAGCGCTGCCACGGCCCGGGCCGCGAACATATTGCGTCCGTCGAGTCGGGAGCCACGTCGGATGCCATCCGCACCGCTATCGTCAATCCGGCCAAGCTCAGCCGGGACCGGCAGCTCGAGGTGTGCATGCAATGTCACCTGGAGACTACCAGCCGCCCTCTACCCAACGAGATCGTACGGTTTGGCCGCGGGCCCTTCTCCTACCGGCCCGGCGAGCCCCTGGGGGACTTCGCGCTCTTCTTCGATCATGCCCCAGGTACAGGCCATGACGACAAGTTTGAGATTGCGCATGCGGCCTACCGTCTTCGAAAGTCAGCATGCTTTGAAGCAAGCGAGATGACGTGTACGACGTGCCACAACCCGCACTCGATCCCGCGCGCCCAGGAAGCCGTGGAGCATTACGAGACTGTGTGCCGGAGTTGCCACGAGCAGGTCCACAGGGCGGGCACGCCGGGGCGAGGATCGTGTATGGACTGCCACATGCCGAAGCGGCGCTCCGAAGACGCGGTACACGTCGTCATGACGGATCACTACATCCAGCGGCGAAAGCCCACGGGCAATTTACTGGCGCCTCTAAAGGAGATCCACGACGAGGAAGAAACAACCTATCGGGGAGAAGTGGCTCTGTACTATCCCCGGGAACTTCCCACCACGCCGGAAAGTGAACTTTATCTGGCCGTGGCGCAAGTGCAGCATAGTGCCAATCTGGACGCCGGCATACCTCGCCTCCGAAAGGCCATCGAGCAGCACGCTCCGCCCAGGCCGGACTTCGCTTTCGAGTTGGCGAAGGCCTTCGGCAAGGCCGGGAATACGGAAGAAGCTATTCGCTGGTACGAGGCCACCCTACGTCTTGACGCCAACTTCAAACCGGCAATCAAGGCTCTCGCGACCGCTTGGACCGCCGCGGGGCAGGTGGCTCGTGCAACAGAGTTACTGGAAAAAGCCGCGGCAAAGCCATCCGCCGACGCAATTACTTTTGCAAATCTCGGAAATATGTATCTTCAGCAGGGAAAAATCGAGGAGGCGAGGCAACAATTGCAAAAAGCGATCTCCCTGAACGCGGACCTGCCGGAGGCCCACAACGCGCGAGGCCTGCTCTTCTTGCGGCAGGGAAATCCTCCCGAAGCCGAGAATAGTTTTCGGGCGGCGATTCGGATCCAACCCGATCTGGCCGAGGCACACAACAATCTGGCGAACCTGCTTGCCGAAGGGCGCGATTACAAGCAAGCCCAATATCACTTCGAGAAGGCAATCGCGGCCAACCCCGCGTATGCCGAGGCGCACCATCGCTATGGACTGCTTTTGCTGGTGCTACAGTCCTACGACAAGGCGCTGACCGAATTGCAGACGGCCGTGCGGCTCAACCCTAATCTTGCGCAGGCACACAGCGATCTGGCGGATGTACTGGCGGCCATGGGCCGTGTCCCGAGGGCAATCGAGGAATATCGCCTAGCCATCCAGCTTCGCCCGGAACTTTTCGAGGCAAGCTACGCCTTGGGAGGACTCCTCTTGCAGCAGGGACAAACGGCACAGGCGGAGGAACAGTTTCGTCTGGCGATTCGGTTCAACCCCAATTTCCACGAGGCTCACTTTGCCCTGGCGCGAGTCCTGACGGCCAAAGGCGACGCCGCGACGGCTCGTTCGCACTACAGCAAGGCGGCGGAAAGCCCCGACCCTGCATTGCGTCAGGCGGCCTTGAACGCTATTCGGTAACCCTGGGCGCAGCAAACGGCCGCCGTCCCAAATACGCTCCGTAAGCGTCCCACAATCAGACATCGGCCCCACCGGACCCCTGGTTTATCCAGGGGATAGCAAGTGGCATCAGAGGTGCTTCAAGGTTGCCTTGGAGCACACCTCAATTTCCGCGGAACTTCCGGGCTCCCGGGATCGTTTCTATCGGAAGTAAGACGACATCGCGGCCATAGGCCGCAACGAAGCCGAACCGAGTCACCCTCCTCGTCGGCCGGGGGCGCGGCAGACCCCTTAGACCCCGTCGCGCCCCTATCTTCAACCTAGTTGGTCCAGGGAGATCTAGCCTTGGCCGCACACTGGGGGTTCCTGCGTTTCGCCGCCTGCGTCATCCGACTCCTAGCCGAGCCTGCCAGCACTCCACAGGATGGCGTTGCGAACGAGCTTTCGAAACATGGGATTGCGGTGGGTTTCGGGCCCCGCCCCCGGCTGAATGCACACCACCCGGGCTTTCGGATGGTGGCCTATCCAGGCGATCGTCTTGTCGCTGCCCGCACTGTCGGTCTGAAGAAGCGGGGTGATCTTCGGCGACTGCCACATTCCCCGATAGGTCTCTTCGTTCACAAGACGGAAGGGAGTAATGTCCCGCAGGATCGGGTGCTTGCCCACGGGGCGTACGTCGAGTGACGCAGCGGCGCTGACCGTCGATTTCTTCATTCCGTCTCGATCGGTTAGGACTAACAACCCGCCAGTAACTTCCTGATACCACCAGGGCCAGGTTTGGTTGTCGCCCAGCGAATGGTGGATGAGGACAAAGCCGCGGCCGAGGTCAACCGCCTGCCGCACAATTTTCCGGGCCTCCTCGGGCCACTCGATCTGATCATTCAGCACGAGCACGTCGTAGCCGGGGTGGGGGCGGCCGCCGCTCGGCTCCCAAGGGTAATCCGCCGGCTCATCGCGGAGCGTCGGTGCGCCGCCAACCGCTCCACGGCCTGTGGGAGCCGCCGGAGGCAGGGAACTGGTGCGGGCCCCGGCGCCCGTCGGCCCGGGAACCAGAGCGCTGAAAGGAGTTGGGTGATCGATCGGCCAAACCTCGGTCTCGATGAAGATCGGGTCCAGGAACATCTCCTGGAACGAGGCTCGGTAAGGGCGGCCACCGGTTGTGAGTTGGACCCAGACCAGCGTTTTCATTTCCGTGGCGGCCACAGCTGAGTGCGCGGCGGCCGCTGCTCCAGCGGCCAAGAAACCACGCCGTGAAATGGGCGAAAAGCTCTTGTGCATGGGTTTCTCCAATTCTTGACCGTCAGCCGCCTAGGCCAACTTCCGTCCCGCCCACAGAATCATATTGTGGACAATCTTCCGGTACATGGGGTCCTGGCATGCATATCTCGTGTGGCCCGGCGAGAGACAAGCCACGCGTGCCTTGGAGTGAACCCCGACCCATCCGACAGTCGGCTGGACGTAGTCGGGATCGTTCGACTCGATCAACGGCGTGATCCTGGGTGAGAGCCACATATTCGGGAAGGTCTCGTCCCAGGGCAAAGTGAAAGGCTCCAGTTCTTTGGTGATCGGGTGATTCCCCACGGGCGTCAGTTTTTGCCGCACAAACTGCTTGAGCCGGGATTGCGTCTTCATTCCAGGCGCGTCGGGATTCCACAGCATGACGCCCGTGACCTCTTCGGAAAACCAAGGCCACTCGTTGTTGTTGGTGCCGACGGCGTGGTGCAGCACGACCAAGCCCTTGCCAGAGTCCAGGTAGTTCACCATGAGCTGGCGGTCACTCCCGGGCCAGCCCCCGGTAATCCAGTCGTTCGTCACCACCACGTCCGGGCCCGAACGTTCACTCAGCCTGTTGAAGGCATTGGGATGAGGGAAAACCGTCGTGTCGCAGTCGCGGAACAAATCGCTTTCGAACATCGCGTACATTTCAAGAGGCGACGTATGGCCACCCGGAGTGAACTGCACACGCAATCGGCTCCCAGAGGATGCGGCCTGCGGCGCCGCCGACTGCGCCTGAACAGCGACAGCGGCCGCCGCGGATGCAAAAAAGCCACGCCGGGAAACGTGAGATGAACGAGAGCTGCGTCGAGGCATGCAGTCTTGTATCACGGCGGGCGAGTGGGAGTCAAGCGGAGGGTGCAAGTCTGATTGCGCCTTGCGCAAGAAACGCTGGGCCGCCAGCGGGAGTTAGGGACCGAGCCCCTTAGGGGCGAAACGAATAGCCCAGCTTTTCCAAGTAGGCCTTGCTGATCTGGGCGGTTTCGAGAGGCGTCATCGGCATGTTGCGGCCTGAATCCAGCTCCACCATGATCCTGCCCTCGGGCCGAGTGCCTTCCATCAAATCCAGGATAGCGGCGAGGTCCACTTTGCCTTGGCCGAGGGGGCAATAGCCGATGAAGTGCTCACCGCCGTTGAAGTCCTTCAAGTGCATGTGGTGGACGAGCGGCAGAAAATCTTTGACAACCTGCACGGGGTCGGCTCCCCCCTTTGCAAGTTGTCCAACGTCAGGTCCGAACTTCACATAACGCGTGTCGACGGCCTCCATCACCGAGTAGGTTTCCTCACGGGTTTCGACGCACGTACCGGTGTGTTGGTGCAGCACGGCCACCAAACCCATATCGGTAAGAGCTTTAGCCGTCTCGTTGAGGCTCGTTACAATGTTGGCCTTGTGAGCGCTGAAATCATACTCTTCGCGCTTCACGCTATTAGGCCCGATCACGGAGACGTTCCCTCCGTACTTCTTGATCAGCTTCCCCCAGCCGATCATTTTGGCTATTTCTTCCTTTCGCACCGCCGGATCTATCAAATTACAGCCGCAATATCCGGAGATAAGCTGCAAGTTATTCTTCTCTAGAATCCGGCCCAGGCCTCCCTGCTCCTCCCAGGACTCCAGAACATTCCCGAATGTCTCAAAGCCGTGGTAACCCAGGCCCGCGATATCCTGGATGGCCTGCTCAATCCCCGCACGGCCCCAGGTGATGCCCGTATGGCCGATCTTGAGATTGCGGGCCCGACCTTGCGCCGGCAAGAGGAGCGGGGAACCAGCTGCAAAACCGGCAATGAGACTCTTTGAGAAAGTGCGGCGGTTCAACAGGGCTCGCATGCGATCCTCCATGGGTCCAACTGGCAATGGGACCCGCGCCGCCTGCTAAGGCGGCGCCGAATCCAACTAAGAGTGCGCCCTTATGGTGGCCAAGAGCGCTCGATAACACCCCTCTACTTGGTGGAAAGAAGGACGCCGCCGACCATCAGTAGCGCCCCGGCAAGATTAATCAGGGATACAGGTTGCACGGGTGAACCCAGCAGGCCGAAGTGTGACATCACCATGCCGCCTAGAATCTGACCGGCGAGCAGACTGATCATCAGCGGTCCCGCGCCAATTTGCGGAATCAGCCAGGCAATCCCGAAGACCAGACAGGCGCCCATTAGTCCGGCGGTGAGGAGAAGCGGATTGACTTCGCTGAGGCCACTCAAGGCCCCCGGTTTCCAGCCCGTCACGCCGATGGCAATGGCGCCTAAGGCGCCGATGCACCAGAACAGCGCATTTCCAACGCGGGGGTTATTCAGCACGGCGCCCACTTTGCCGTTCATCGCCAGGTGGACCGCGAGCACTACGCCAAGAAAAACTGTTAGAGCGAGCAGTTGAATCTTCATTGTTGGTTTCCCTTTTCCTCGTGGATTGGTTAAGACTTGCGCTGTACCGATCCACTCCACCTAAGAAGACTCAACCCAAGGCATCCCGTTCATCGGGGATGCCGCATGCATAGCCAAAATAGCGCCGAAAACCACTGCAGCGCTTTATCGCGACCGTGCTTCGTGGCACGGCGGTGAGCGTTACTACCTTCGTCTGCCCTAACGCTGCTGCATCGACGCCTTCTCCGCCCAGTGCACCATGGGCAGTCCGGCGATCGGCGAACGGAAGTAAGGAATCCGTTTGCCCTTCAATGACCCGATGTAGACCGTCCGCAGATCCGGCCCGCCGAATGTCACACTCGCCATCCAGGGAGCAACCCCCTGGCCCGTGACGAACAAGACATCTTCCGTGACGTGATTCTTGAAAAACGCCTGCTCGAGCGCATCCACCTTCTGCGGATCGCCTTCGTCAAGCAGGACGCGCTGATCGCCTTCGGGCGTAAGCACGAAAAGCTTGTCGGAGTAGACCAGCGTCCCCCAGAGATTGCCATAGGTATCGAACGCGATGCCGTCCGGCCAGGCGCCTTTACCGAGGCTAGTGGGGCCAAAGACTTCGCGGTTCGCGAGGTTGCCTTTGCCGTCAACCCGTATCCTGCTGATACATCCGCCGGTGGTTTCCACGACGTAGAGAAACTCTTCCTTGGCATCGAACCGGATCTCGTTGGTGAAGCGAAAACCCTCCGCCACGACGCGAAAGGTCCCGTTCTCATAGAGGACGATATAGCCGTCGGGAAGATCGGTGCGTAACGCATGCATCCAGTTCTTGGTCTTGGTGGAGACAGTGACCCAGATGCGGTTGCGGGAATCGCGCAGCACAAAGTTCACCTTGCCGATGGGCAGGCCGTCGATGCTGTCAGCCAGCACCTTCGTCTCGCCGGTCCGCGTCATCACCTCCAAGCGGTCCGTACCGAAGTTGGAAATCAGGATGTCGCCGTTACGGGCGAACGCCAAGCCGTTGGGCAGCGTGCCTTCGAGATAGCGCGTGGCCTCGCTGCCGGCGTCGGAAAAGTGGTCCGAGTTCTTCTGGGTGATGATCTCCTGCGTTCCGTCGTGACGAAGCTTTGCCACGCCGCCGCGCGCGTCGGCCGACCACAAAGTGCCGTCAGGCTCGGCGAGAATACACTCGGGACGCTGCAGGCCGTGACCGATGTACTGAAGGGAGGATTTGTCGATCTCGAATTCGAGGATAGGATTTCGCACGGAACAGACTCAGTCGGGAAAATCGACGCCTTCGTACATTTTGTAGTTGTCAAGATTGGTGGCGGGCGCGAAGAAGCAAATCACCTTCATCTCCTCGCCGCCCGTATTGTGCAGCATGTGGACCGCTCCCTGCGGGAACAGCACGGCCGTTCCTTCCTTGACCGCTTGCACTTCGCCCTCGACCATCACCCGGCCGGAACCCCGAATGATGTAGATCACTTCCTCGCCATGGGGGTGAGAATGCGCGGGACGAACCTTTTCGCCGGGCGCCACGCGGATCACACAAGTAGAGCAGTGATTCGCCCGCAGCGCATCGTCCGCAACCAGCCAACGCATGCGCCTGCCGGGAAGATCGAGTTCCTTGACTTCGGTTTCGTGTATAATTGGCACGCTCATACGGCGCTCCTTAACTGGCGGGTTCCCGGTCCGGCGCCGGCGCTCGCGGCCGTCACTTCGACTTCAGATCGGCGACTTGCTTTTTCACGGCGCTTGCCAGCTGAGAAGCCTCTAGACCGAACACTGCGACGAGTTCCTCGTAAGTGCCGGAGTGGATGAAGCGTGGTTTGCCGCCGGCGTCCAGGGTATTGATGGTGCTCACCCGCCGCAGGTCGCTCAGTCCGGCCCGTTCCCGGTGGCGATACAGGACTTTGAGAAAATTCTGCCAGATGTATCCGTTGTTCTGCTCTGCGATGAGCAGTGGCTTTCCCGACTTGTAGAGTTGCAGCAGCATTTCTTCGTCGATGGACGGCATGTCCACCACGGACACGTTCAGGCCGCCCTTGGCGCACTCTTCGGCCGCCCCCAGAGCTTCGTGAACGCCCCTGCCGCTGCTAATGATCACAGCCGCGTCCTCAGGGCTTTGCCGCACGATCCAGCCCTTGCCGAACTCGAATGAAAAGTCGTAGCCGTAGAGCACCGCCGACGGCGTGCGCATCACACGCACGTAAACCATGCCCCGGTTGCCCTCCATGATCCACTGCATGATGGAGAGCATTTGCTGGGGGCAGGAAACATCGATGATCTTCACTTGGGCGATGCCGTCGAAGACGATGATGTCATCGTTGCCCATGTGCGTCGCACCGTTCGTGCGGGTCTCAAAATTCGCGGCCGTCGCCAGCATGGTCAGGTCCAGACCGTGCCCTTCGCTCAGCCAACCGTTGGAAGCCTCCATGGCCTCCAGCCGTTCCTGGTGGCCCACAGCCGTGCGGCGCATCACTTTCCAGTCGAAAAAGGGACAAAACGTGCTGATCCAGGTGTTGTGGCCCAAGGCGGCAAAAGCTTCGCCAAGGCAGGCCATATTGGCCTCGGCGACACCGGCGTTGAGCGCCCGCTTTTGATCCACGGCCGCGATGCCCGCTTCCAGGCCGCTGGTGGAGGCCAGATCCGAATCGATCGAAACCACGCGCGGATCCCTCGCGAAGACCTTCATTGCCGCGGTGACGATGTCGCTGGCGGCGTACTGCTTGCTCTTGTCGATCTTGGGAAGTTGCGCCGCGTCATATCGGATCCGCTTATCGCGGGGGGGAACCCGTTCGGTCACGACCGGCCCTACCACTTGCGTGGCGGCCAATTCTCCCGAGGCGTCTCTCACCACGTCGAGGTGCATCTGACGCGCCGCCTCCACCAGGGCTTCCTGCACTTGCTCGCCTCGCGAATGCCGGCCCACCCGGTGGAAGAAGTCGCTGAATTCGGATACGCGGTCCCGGCGCTGTTCGGCCTGCAGGGCCAGTTCCTGCTCCATGAGCTTGTCGGCGATCGTCACCTTATGCTTGTTCATGAAGTCCGACAGAGAGCCGTGTCCCTTGGAGCCGTGACAAATGATCGCCGTCGGTTTGCCGTTCCGGGGGCCGTAGCGGAATTGCTCGAGCGCCCCATAAACGCCCTCGTACTGTGTGGCGTCCACATCGTAGACCTGCCACTCGAAGGCGCTGAAGACCTGGTTCAGGTCCGGCGTGGGAAAGATCATGCGGTTGGCGATGTCGAGCTGGCCGCAATTCTGGTCGACAAGAAGACAGAGGTTATCAAGATGCTTCTGCCCGGCGAACATGACGGCTTCCCAGATGGGCCCTTCTTGCAACTCGCCGTCCCCGCACATGCAATAGGAATCAAAACGCGGACTCGTGCGGCCCGCGATGGCGAACCCTTGCGCTACGCCGAAACCCTGGCCCATAGGACCCGTTGCGATGTGAACACCCGGAAGAACGGGCCCGGGATGCCCGTTCAAAATGCTTTCGTAGGAGCGCGAGTTTTTCAGGACGCTGCGGTCGAAGTAGCCCAGTTCCGCGTAAATCGACGCCAGGGCGGCGACGGCGTGCCCTTTGCTTAGTGTGAAGAGATCCTGCCCGCGCCTGGTCGGATCCGCGACGTCCAACTCCATGAAGCCGCCGTAGTAGAGGGCCACAAGGGGAATGGTTGCCGAAAAGGCGCCGCCGGAATGCAGCCCTTTATCGACAGCGTCGCGGCACTGTTCCAGCGTCAGGATGCGGATATCGGAATCTTTGATGGCCAGCAGCTTGAGAATGCCCTGACGCAGGAGGAAGTCCTCGCGCCCGGCGACCATATCGCTAACGCCGGGACGAGTCTTTTTTTGCACACTAAGGTGGGTGGCCATGCGGGATCCTTCTGCCTTCCGAACGAGCGCCGGCCTTATTTCGATATTTCAGTCAGGCGCTGGATATACGTGGAAATAGAGCGTTCCGGAATGTTGGCCCAGATCGGCGTGCAGTTGGGATGCTCGGCCGTTTCACCCCAATACTGCGCGTTGGGGAACTGCTTCAGCATGTCCTTCGCGCAGTCCCCGACCACAACCACGTCCGCGTCGAGATTCTCGAAGTTACGCTGCTCGAACTGCAAGCCGGTGAAAACATACAGCGGACGCTTCAACTTGGCCAGCGTGCCGTTTTCCTTGGCCTGATCCAGTTGCATGCGGACGATCGCCTTGCAACCGGCTTCGCAGGTCGATCCCATCACGACGTTGACGTTCGGGAAGGGCCCTTGCAGCACCGTGCTTTGGCGCCGGAAACGCCGCTTCACTTTGTCGAGCGGCGCGCCCTTCAGCTCGATTTCGTCCATGTTGTTCGTGCCGAGCCCTTCGGCCGCCCCAAGCACCGTCGAAGGCACGTTCGTACCGGGATAGTCCCAGTCCATCAGAGCTTCGCAGATCGTATCCACAGCCACGCCGTCGGGGCCGCCGCAGATCGTATTGAAGTCCTTGATCAAGTCGTCGCGGTAGGCGCTGAACGGACCGTTGCCCTGGCAGGCATACAGCGAATCCATCAGGAACCAGGTCGGATTCGCGGCCCGCGTCAGATTCACGATCTTCTGGTAGATGTCGTCTCGATGGCAGCGGACCATCCAGTCATAATCCGGCAGGTTGCCAAACTGCAGCTTCAAAGCCCCGGTGAACGTCGTATGCACGTGCACCTTCATCTTGGGCACGCCGATGTAAACATCGGCTTCTTTCACCGGCCGCGGCACGGGGAACTCGTTGAAGCTGATCGGCCGGTCGATCGTGTACATGTCGAACGGCACGTCGTCGAAGGGGCAAAGCTCCGCTCCGGTTCGCTCGGCGACTTCGGTGATGCCGCACACGTCCATGGCCTTTTTTGTATCGCCGCCCATGGCGGAACGTTCGCCGATCTGGACCCGCCCCGGCTGTTGCTCCTGGACCAGCTCGATCAGGGCCTCCAGGATGCGGGGATCGGTCGTGAAACCCTCATTGGCCGGCACTGGGATGACCGTGTTGATCTTGATCAGGACCTTGTCGCCTTTTTTGACGATATTCTGCATGCCGCCCATTGTCTGGTCGGCGATGTCCTTGATCATCTGTTTCACGGTATTGAGCTGCTCGCGGGTATACTCCGCCGGTTTGCCCAAATCCGCGTCGCTGTGAGCTATGGCTACCGTGGTTTTTCTTGGCATTTAGGGTTTCCTCTCCGGGCTTCCGAGGGCTGGGCACACAATTATTACATAGCGCGCCGGGCCGACAAACGGGTGCGCAGTGGCGACTCTACCACGCAATGCTTGTTTCACTATATGCAGAAAGGGGCCCAAGTTGCAACCCCGAGGGGAGTTTTATGGAAGGAAATCGGGGGCCGCCGAGCTTCCAGGCTCGCGGCCCCCGGGTTGGCTAGAAGTTAAGCCGCAGAGCGAACTGAATCAGCCGGGGCAGGTTCGCCTGAGATGTTACGAAGCCGAAGGTCGAGTTGGCCGCCGTCGAAACCTGATTGTTCGGCCGCCCAAACTGCACGCGGTTGAACAAGTTAAAGAATTCCGTGCGGAACTCGATGTTCGTGCTCTCGGTGATGTGCGTCCTCTTGAAGATCGCGAAGTCGAAATTCGCAATCCCGTGAAGGCGCACGTTCGGATCCGTGCGGCTAAGGCTTCCAAAGGTGAAAGATGCCGGTACCGAGTAGCAGCTCTGGTTAAGCCAGTTGTTCAGCTTCGCCTGGGCGGCGCCGTCGACCACGGTGTTGCAACCGGCCTGCACATTGGGCCGCAAACCAGTACCAAGACCGGTCTGGTTCGGGGTCGCCGTCATGCCCAGCGGGAAACCATCCTGTAGAGTGGTCACGCCGTTGATGCCCCAACCAGAAACCAGCTTGTCGGCGATTCCCGTGACGCTCCCGCCCAAACGCCGGCCTTTGCCAAACGGCAGATCCAGCACGTAGCTGACCACCAAGCGGCGGCGCGAGTCGAAGCTCGACAGCGAACGCTCTAGGCGCATGTTGTTCTGATTCTGGTAGCCGGCTAACTGCCCGCCATCCAGCCATCCGGTATTCGACTCCACATCGGTGATGAGTTTGGAGAAGGTGTAGGAGGCCAACAGGCTGCCACCCGCCGAGAACCGTTTCTCCGCCTTCATCTGCAGGGAGTGGTAGATGCTGTTGCCAATGTAGCCGAGGCTCCTGGCTCCGGTGTACTGGGGATAGGGACGAAGAAGCTGTCCCTTCTGCACCGTCCGCTGCGACAGAATGCCGGACTTGACTTGGCCAAAGAACGGGTTCGTGACCTGCGTCCGCAGATCAGTGCCCAGCGGGAGGAAATTCTCGCCGATGACGTTATTGTCCCACCCGCCGTTAGACAGGTGAACACCGCGCAACCCGGCGTAGGCAGCTTCCACGGCGACGCCGGCAACCTCGCGTTGCACAGCCAAATTCCATTGCCCCGTGTAGCCCCATTCCTCATCCTGGAATGGCGCGCGGAGGTTGAGGCCCAGGATCAGTGACTCAAAGTCGGCGTTCCGTCCCGGCGCCTGAATCAGGCCGTTCGGAAAAGGATCGCTCAACACATTGGTTGGGGTCACCGAACCGTCCGTCGTGCTCACCATGGCGTTGGCAAAAAGGTTGAGAGGCGATCCGATGGCGCTTTCCCAGAAAGCCGAGTCCGACGGAACGTGGAAGATGCCCCCGCCGACGCGGATCACTGTTTTCTCGTCGAACCGGTAAGCAATGCCCACTCGCGGCGCAAACTGGGTGTAGGTCTCGGGCCGCAGGCCACGCGAGGGGTGATTCGGTGTTCCAACCAGAACGAGGTTGCCGAGCACCGTCTGACCAATCCTGTCGCTGACCGGGTTTCTCACGCTGAGGTTGAGGCTTCCCTGCCGGTCGAACCGCTCGGTGTGAGCTCCAGGGATCTCCCACCGCAGTCCCAGGTTCACCGTCAGTTTCGGCGTCACCTGCCAGGTGTCGTTCACAAAGTAACCCTGATAGCGCAAGCCGTTGGCTGTGTAAATAACCGTTTCCGCGAGGCCGTCATTCACATAGCCCAACAGGAACGACGCAAAGCTGTCGCCAGTGGCCCCGGGGGACAGTGCGTTCCGAGAGGTGAACAGGTTGTTGAAGTTGAACACGCCGCCGGCGTTGTTGTTCTGCCAGTAGTTATCTTCGAGGCGGCGAAGCTCGGCACCGAACTTCCAGGTGTGCTTGCCCGCGATCTTCGTCAGGGTGGTGGAGATCGTGTAGTTGTTCGTCCGGGCGCCGATGCTGCCCGTGCCCACGGCATCATAGGTCGGCGAGCTCAGACCAAACCGCGGGACCGTGACGCGGTCGGTCGGAAGGCCGTCTTTGAACGACCTCGGGAATCCCAGCGTGGTCAGATCGATCCCGAGGGTTCCAGGAGTCCGGTCGTTGTACCAGCGCATGTAGGACAGCCGGACGTCAAAGATCGTCGTGGGGCTGAACAGGTACGTGTCGCCGAAAACCGCCTGCTGTGTGAGGAAGTATTCCGGAGGAACCGGATCGCCCGAGACTAGCCCGTTCTTATAGGTCTCGGCAGCTTTGTTCAGCGACTCCCACCAGGTGTAGCGGCCGAACCAACGCTGTTTGTCGGACCAGGTATGATCGCCGCGGAAATTGAGCTGATCGCTGTTGCCGCCCAGGCTGGTCTGATTGGAGTAGTTGAACTGGTTGGTGTTAGCTCTGCCCTGGGTGTTGGGCTTGGCCCAGTAGGGGAAAGCCACGACGTTCTTCGACACCGAATCAAACCGGTTGGCGGGAATCTGATTGTTAGCGAAGGGTGTGCGCTGGTCCGTTACTCCGGACGCACAGGCCGGGTTGCCGTGCGCACCGCACTGCGTCAGCGGATCGTAGACGGGGATCAGAGCGCCCGCCGCGTTCTTCAGGTTAGAAAAGTCGCCCACTAGCTGCTGCTCGGTCGGAACAGTCAGCAGGTACAAACGTCCATAGCGCTGGCGGTAACCTTCGAAGCCGGCGTAGAAGAACGTCTTGTCCCTCACGATCGGGCCACCCACAAACGCGCCGTACTGATTCTGCGTGAAGGCCGCCTTCCCCGCACCGGTGCTGTTGGCGAAAAAGTCCGTGGCATTCAGCTTCTTATTGCGGATGAACTCGTACACGCCGCCATGAAACTCGTTGGTTCCCGACTTGGAAACGATGTTGATCACGCCGCCCGTGTAGCGGCCGTATTCAGCGCTGTTGCTGTTGGTCTGCACGCGGAACTCGGAAACGGCATCCTGCGTGGGCACGAGCGCCGTCAGGTTACCGTAGTTGACGTTCATCGGAACGCCGTCGAAAAACGAAGCGCTTTGATTCGCCGATCCGCCGCCGATCTGATAGTTGCCCGCGGCGAAGACGTTCTGTCCGGTCAGCGGCGCCATCGATAGACCCTGAGGCACCACACCGGGAACCAGGGCCACCAGATTGAGAACGTTGCGTCCGTTGAGCGGAATCTCTTGCACGCTGCGTCCCGCGACAACCTGACTCAGGTTGGCGTTCTCCGTCTGCATCGTCGGCACATCGGCCGTCACCTCGACGGTTTCCGTCACCTCACCGACCTGCATGGCGATTTCGAGCCGGACCGCGCCCTCCACTTCCACTCGGATGTTGTCGCGCGTGTAGCGCCGGAAACCAGTTTGCTCTGCGTCAATCCTGTAAACACCGGGCACCAGGTTCACGAAGCGGTAATTCCCTTCGCCGCTGGTCGCGGCTGTTTGCACGGCGCCTGTTCCATTATTGGTTAAGGTTACTGTTACGCCGGGCATCACCGCGCCGGCGGAATCGCTGACGGTTCCGACAATGGAACCAAAGAACGTCTGCCCCAGCATCGGCGCTGCTAACAGCATGGCGCTGGCTAGAAGCACCCAAAGCTTCTTTGACAACCTGCAACTTGGCATGAGACTCACTCCCTTTGATCTTGGACGAAATTCCGCGTTGTTTCCCGCAAGAATCCAATTGCCACTAGACATGTGGATTGAACTACCCCCTTGGATCCCCTGACACGCGATGCGTAACACGCAACCACGTTTGCGTGATAAAAATATATACCGTTCCCGGATCAAAAAGCAAGGCTCATATTACCTACAACTGTAGTTATATCAGCCACATAGCGCCTATCCCAAAGCAAAGATTGGGGATATTCATGGATGGCAGGAAGCAAACATTGAGCCAGAGGTTGCTCGGAATTTAACCAGTTTCGGCTGTCACCAAAGTGATGACACAAGCCCTACCCTGGAAACAGCGTTACATGTGGTTCGAGGAGTGAAAGCAGGCGAAGAAGACCTGCTCCTGGAAAACTCTACCAGGGATCATTGAGGAACTCCCGCAGAGGGAAGAAGACGAGGAGGAGTTCCGCGATGAAGAAGAGTCGCTACAGCGAAGAGTAGGTGATTGGCGCCTTGGAGCAGCTGGAATCAGGCGGACAGCGGGTGGAGACGAGCGCTGGAGATCGCTCTTGACAAAGAAAATCAGCCGCGTCCCCGCCGTCGTGACTGCCACGTGACTAGCGGCATCCTCAGAGATCAGTTCGTGCCGAAATGATTGCTGAGGTACTTGATCACCAGGTTGATTTCCTCGTCACTTCCGAAGGCTCCACGCCCGATCATGTCGTCCACCACTTCTCCCCACTTTTCTTCCGTGCGTTTCGTTTTCAGGAAGCTTTCAAGGGTGTGGCAAGGGGCGCACATGCGCTGGACGACCGCCTTGCCCGGCCCATCGGGCATGGACGTCGTTTGGAAGCTGGCATCGCTCGCGCGAGCCTCTGCCGTTGGCGGGGCAATGGCCTCTCGCGGTTTCGATGCAGCAGGAGCGGCCGCAACGGGCACTCTTCTCGCGGCAGCAGGCCGCGTGGCGCGCCCGGCATCTCCAGATGCCGCGGCTGGCCGGGCGTCGGCCGAGCCTGTAGCGGGAGTGGACCCGGCATCGGGCAGCGCAAACACGTACAAACGGCCGCCGGATGCTTCCTCGTTGCTCGTCCGCGCAGCGGGTCTGCCGCCACCGGCGACGATCGCTACGTACTGCTTGCCGCTCTTGCCCTGGTAGGTAATAGGAACCGCGCGGCCATTTTCATTGAGGTTCGCGTACCACAGGTTTCTGCCCGTGCGGGCATCGAAGGCGCGGAAGCGGGCGTCCTGCGACGCGCCGATGAAGACCAGCCCACCGGCGGTGGCGATGGGGCCGCCTCGGTTGGGCGTTCCCGTCGCAGGGACACCGAGAGCATCCAACTCTTCAAAAGATCCCAGCGGAACCCGCCAAGCGATATCGCCCGTGTTTACGTTGACCGCGATCAGCTCGCCCCAAGGCGGCTCCTGACACGGCCAGTTCTTGGTGCCGTCCCAAAAATTGCCACCGAGACCCGGAGGGGCGTTGTCCGGTCCGACCCGGTTGAACATGTTCCCTTCCTTCGCCTTGACCATCTTATTCAGGTTCGCGAGATCCTGCGAAGGCGTAAAGAGGTAGCCCAACTCCGGATTGAATGCCGATCCATTCCAGTTTCCCCCGCCGGTCCAGCCCGGAAAGATCACGCGAAGTCTGGGGCCATACTGGGCGTAGGGCCCTCCACCCAGCACTCCGCCCTCCAGAGCCAGCAAATCACGGCAGTATTTTTCGTGTTCAGGAGTTACCTTCGCGACGTCATCCGCGCTGAAGGACATTCGCGCCAGGGGTGGCGGCTTGACGGGAAAGGGCTGCGTCGGCCAGTACTCATCACCGGGGAGCGGATTGTCGGAAATGACGGGCCTCTCTTCCACACCGAAGATGGGATCGCCGGTCACGCGGTCGAAAATAAAAAGCAGGCCCTGCTTTGTATATTGTGCGACCGCGGGAATGATCTTACCGTCCCGCTTGACGTCGATCAGCGTCGGCGGCGCAGAGAGGTCATAGTCCCAGTTGTCATGGTGAGTCGTCTGAAAATACCACTTCAACTTACCGGTCAGCGCGTCAAGGGCCACTAACGAAGAGCCGTAGAGGTTTGATCCCAAACGGTCTCCGCCATAGAAGTCCGTTGCGGGCGTTCCTAGAGGCACGTAGGCGATGCCCCGCTCCTCGTCCAGGGTGATGAAGCCCCAGGCATTCGCACCAGCGCGGTCCTTCCACTGGTCGCCTTGCCAATCCTCGTGATTAGGCTCCCCGGGCCGCGGAATCGTATGGAAGGTCCACATCAGCTTTCCCGTGCGCATATCCCAGGCGCGAACGTCACCCGTGGGACCGAGACTGGGACTTTCCTGCGAGTGCGCCCCGGTAATGACCAGGTTCTTGTAGATCGTCGGCGGCGACGAGAGAGCGACTCTTTTGTCGGGGAAATTTTCGCCCACACCTGGGCGAAGGTCAACCTTGCCTTCCACACCAAACCCCGGCACAGGCGCGCCGGTTTTCGCGTTGAGGGAAATCATCCATCCATCGGACGTTCCAAAAACAATCTGCGGCGGCAAGCTTCCGTCACCGGGCCAGTAAGCAATACCCCGGGTCGCCGGTGCGTGATCGATGTCCCGCACCCAGAGTTCCTTACCAGTGTCGGCGTCGAGGGCGACCACGCGGTTGTACGCCGTGGACATGTAAACCACACCATCAATGACCAGGGGCGTCGTGGCTGAGCGGCGCGCTCGCGGGCGGCGGGCGCGGCCCGCCGGAGATTGGTCCTCGCCGGACGGGGTTGCCGACTCGGCGTCCGCAGGCGTGGCCACGCGTGGATCGTACGTCCAGGCGACCTGCAGCTTCGATACGTTCTCCGTATTAATCTGCTTAAGCGGCGAGAACCGCATCGCACCAGGGTCATGACCATGAACCGGCCAATCCGTCTGGGCAGAGAGGCTCATCGCAATCACACCTAGGAGCGCACAGCACCGCAAGATCCTCATCACACACCTTCCCTCAACAGTCCCAGCGGGCGCTGATTTCTGCGCCCCTGGGATTGGATTCCGCTGCCACGATGTTTCGACAGATTGGGTTTGCCGCGCCGCCGCAGTCCGCGTCAGCGGCTGCCGATGGCTGCCGCGTCCGCGGGAGGCTCCGGTGTCGGAGTCGCGCAGGAAACACCGCCCGCGGGCACTTCCAAACCGGCCGCCCAGGCAATTCCGTTCGCGAGGAAGCGGCGCTGCTGGTCGAGCCACATATTCTTGTGATAGTCGACACCCGTCATGACGAAGCCGCGCCCGCCGCCCTCACGCTGTACAGCCCAGGCAACCGTGTGGTCTTCCACGCCGCCCTCGGTGAGCCTTGCGGTCAGCAAGGGGGTCCGCCGCTCGTCCCAAGGCAGGTATTCGCTGATGTAGAACTCGTCCTCAAAGGTCCACGGCTTAATCCCGTTTAACGCCGGGTGCTTGGCATTCGTGGGCGCGACGGACCATTTGCTGACGAGGACTTTCGAATAGTCCTTCTCGTGGAAACCGCCCACCCAATCCAAAAAATACTTGCGGCCCATTGGGTTATCAACCCAGGTCGCATAGTGCAGCACCACAAGGCCCGTTCCCTTCTTCATCAGGCCGTCGAACGCTTCCAGATGCTGCGCCGCGGGACCATCGTATTTCTGGCCATCGGTTTTGGCGTCCGTGGGGAAAATGGCGTGGGTCTCCTTCTCGAGCCGGTCGCCGCTGCTCTCGACCACGACCACCGCGGCATCCTTGACTTCGCTGATTGCCGGCACTTGCCCGTTATACATGACAGTGGAGACGCCCTTGAGGTTGGTGGCGTTGTCCAAACACGACTTCAGGAGCGCCATATCCTTGACGTACTCGTGGCGGCCCGGCCGCCCGTGGTCTTTCGGTCCGGCCACGAACACGATTTTTTTGGCATCGTCGGCCCGGCCAACAACCAGGAAGCACGAGGTAACCGCCACCGCCAGCAAACACCGAACTCTCAGCATTGTCATCTCCTTATCTACATCTACCCCCGGCTATACCTCCGGCCCGTTTGACGGCCCGACTTGCTTGTCTAGGACCGAAAGGCATAGCCGAGTTTCCGCAGATACTCTTTGCTGATACGGGCGGCTTCGAGCGGCGCCAAAGGCATGCCGTCGGAGGGATCAAGCTCCGCCATGATCATCAGATCGTTGCCTGATTTGTCCAACATATCGACCAGTCCCGCCACGTTGACCTTCCCTTGCCCTAACGGGCAATAACCCAAGTAGTGGGGACCCCCATCCCAATCCTTCATGTGCACGTGCCGCACGAGAGGCAGAAAGTCCTTGACGACTTTCACAGGGTCAACGCCGCCTTTTTGCAGCTGCCCGACATCGGGTCCGAACTTGACGTAGCGCGTGTCGACGGCCTCCATCACGGCGTAGGTTTCGTCGCGCGACTCGACGCAGGTGCCTGTGTGCTGATGAAGAGCGCCCACAATGCCGATGCCGTCGAGCGCCTTACAGATTTCGTTCAAGGCCTCGATAATGTGCGTCTTGTGGGCGTTGAAATCGTACTCCTCGCGTTTGACGCCATTCGGGCCGATAACGGAGACCGTGCCGCCACACTTCTTGATGAGCTGGCCCCAGCGCACCATCTTTGCAATTTCGTCTTTTCTCTTGGTGGGGTCGGTGAGGTTGACCGGGCAATAGGCTGACTGCAGGGGCAGATGTGCCGTCTGCAGCAGCTTGTCGAGGCCGCCCTTCTCTTCCCAGGCCTCGAGCACGTTCCCAAAGGATTCGTAGCCCTGATAGCCCAGGCTGGCGACATCTTTAATGGCCTGCTCGGCGTTCTCGGGTTTGAAACCCCAAGTGATTCCCGTGTGCCCGACTTTCAGGCGGCGAGAGGTCTGGGCATTCAGTCCGCCCAGCGCAGCAGCACCAAGACCTAGCGCGATCGTCTTTGAAAAACTCCGCCGGTTTAGAGCAACGTCCATGTTTTGATCCCCCTTCGGATGCGTCGTAATGTACAGCGAACCGCGAGGATCTCCCGCAGCCACCGGTGTTTGTACGTGTGAAGTCTATGACTCGTTACGTCAACGGCTGACATGATTGCATATGGCGCAATCCGTAATGCAGCAATGTCATGCTAAACAATCAGGCGCTGCGAAGTCAACATAAGGTTACAGAGAAATCGTCTCGCTGCCACGCGGCCATCGGATTACATCCGCCACGGGCGGAATTGCTTCGACTAAGGCGCCGGCCGCACTTTCAGAAATTCTTCGGGCGCCAGCGCGCGGCGCGTCATGCGAGCCATGCGGATCGCGCCCTTGTAGTAGTCGACGCGGTTGATACGCACCCCCAGGGACGTGTGCCCCTGACCCTGGGGCGACAAGCGGACATCAGCCGCCAATTCCTGCACGCCATCGACATAATGCCGCATTTGTTTGCCATCGTAGACCAGGGCGGCATGGTGCCACTCGTCGAGTGAGTGCAAGAGGCTGCGATCGATCAATGCTTTTGAGCCGCTTGGCGAAAACGCAAACGTATCGAGGCACCAGCGGCCGTCGATTAAGCGAGTCTCAAAAAGCAGCCGTGTCTGGGTATCGGCGCGGGTCTTGGGGTCCTGCTCCTGGAGGTGAAAGAACCGCTGCTCAGGATTCCCGCCACTGTCAGGCCGGAAGATAACTTCCCAGGTGAAAGTTTCCGCACCGGCGAGAGGATGAACATCAACAAAAATGGCGTCATCCACGCCATCGAACTCAATCGCCTTTCCAAGCGATGTATCGACGACGCGCGGATTGCCGAGAATCGTGGTTCGATGTCCGCCAATTTCGTCGAGCCGGTCAAGGATCCAAACTTCGCTCCCGGCCGCTTCCGATTGGGCCTGGAGCAAGAAAGCCGCCAGGCAACCGCTAAGGATCAACCACAGAGCAACACGCAGCAACCCGCCGGACAGCCTATCCGTATTTCTCGCGACAGGATGGCCGCAGCAGGTAGAAGCATTTCCCGAAGGTACGTGTGGATTCATTTTGAATCTCGCTCCCTGGAGGCGTCGCGAATCTCCTCTACATTCTCGTGACCGCAACAACCGGCTGAAACTATACCATGCGGCACTCTTGTTTCAAATGAGAACAGGAGATTGCACGGTACGCGTGACACCAGTATACTGGCGGGGTCGAGATGCTGCCACAACGGCTGCGCCTGCATCTTTACTTCGCGAAATCAAAGCTCAACCGAGCGGGAGGAAAGGACTATGAACGCGTCACATCCCCGTGATCTATCCCGAAGAAAGTTTCTCGGCCTGGCCGCCACGCTGCCGTTTCTGGCGCGTTATCACGAACTGGCCGCAGCCGACAAAGGCCATCTGAAGATTCGCGACATCAAGGTCATGATGTTGCAGGGTCCACGCAGCTACACGCTGGTCAAGATCATCACTGACGATGGAATCTACGGCATCGGCGAAGGTTACGGTAGCCCGGGCGTCGGCGTGAAAGAGCAGATCGAAGCCATCAAGCCGTCTCTGATTGGGAAAGATCCACTGGAGATCGACACGCTTTACACCTGGATGGGCAAGGGCGCCTACGAGGGTCTTGGCAGAACGGGCATTTCGCGAACCGACGGATCGGCTCACACGCTGATGCGCGCCGCCAGCGGCATTGAGATGGCGCTGTGGGATCTAGCCGGGAAAATTCTCGGTGTGCCGTCCACCAAGCTGCTGGGCGGCAGATTCCGCGAGAAAGTGCGCGTGTATGACCACGCGGCGCCCCGCGACATGCTCGACAAGGCGTCCTGCCGCGAGTGGGCGCAAAAGGTGAAAGAGGATCCCAGCGGATTCACCTGCCACAAGTTCGGGTTCCGCAACAGCGACCCGGCAAAGGACAATGCGCGCGACCTGGCCAACCGCGTGCTCACGACCAAGGAGCTAATCCAGATCCAGCAAGGGTTCGAAAACTGCCGTGAGGCGGTCGGCTGGGACCACGACATCATGGTCCACTGCCACTGGGAATACGACGTGCGCACAGCGATCCAGATTGCCGAGGCGGTCGCGCCGATCAAGCCGGTCTGGCTGGAAGATCCGCTGATCGTGAACTATTCCGAGGGTTGGAAGCGCCTGACCGCCAGCTCGCCGGTACCGATCTGCACCGGAGAGAACTTGACGCGGCGGCAGGAGTTCAAGGACTTCATCATCCACCAGGGCTGCGACATCCTGCATCCCGACTTGCGTAACAGCGGTGGTTTCCTTGAAACCAAGCGCACGGCCGACATGGCCGAGGTGTTCGGGCTGCCGATGGCCACGCACAACACCGGCAGTCAGCTCAACACCTGGGCCACGTGCCAGTGGGCCGGCTCCATTCGCGACTTCATGGCCTGCGAAACGGTCACCGGCCAAGGCGGCTGGATGGATCAGGTGCTGCAACTCGACGGGCCGTATATTCAGAATGGCTATCTGCGGATCACCGAGAAACCCGGCTTTGGCGTCGATCTGAACCCGGACATCGTCAAAGCTCACCTCGCTCAGGGCCAAAGCTGGTGGGGTTGACCGCCTCGGCGGCGATCAACCTACAGCCTTGAGGCGGACCTGGCCGCGAGGGAAGGTCCTGGCGGGACCAAAGTCTTCGTGGGATCTTTCCTCCACTCCCAAACCAATCGCAAATCCGGAATGCCGCAGTATCCATGAACCGTCCGCGCGAGCAGAAGCCTGAGAGCCCTCCGGCTTCTTTCCTGGACTACCTTCGCGCCTGGGGTCCTGGAATCGTCGTAGTCCTGACTTGGCTCGGCGCCGGTGATCTCGTTGACGCCGCTGTCGCCGGCAGCAACTACGGATACGACCTGATGTGGGCCTTGGCCGGCGCAATCCTCGTCCGGTGCACTCTCGTATCCTGCCTCGCAAGGTTTGCCCTTTGCAATCCGCATGGAGACTCGGTCATGGGCGGCCTGTATCGGGTGCACCGGTCGCTGCCGATCATTATCGGTTTATGCGCTCTTCCGCTAGGTCTTCTCGTGGCCACCGTTGGAATAAGCGGCTGCGTCGAAGCAACCTGGTTCCTGGCCAACCAAACGGTATCGAGGCCGATATGGACCGTCTTCTGGACGATCATCGCCATCATGGTGCTGCTGTGGCCCAAGAGTCACGGGATCGAAACCATATTCAAAGTGATCCTGGGCATCCTTAGCGTCTGCCTCGTCGCCTTGGCCGTTTGGAGCACGCCGTGCGCAACGTGCATTGTGATGGGAACGCTGGCTTTTTCGCTGCCAGCAGATCAAGGTGCGCTCGATGCCTTGCTCGTTGTTCTGTCGCTGATCGGCGCCGTGGGAGGGAGCTTTGCCAACCTCTTCTACCCCTACTACATCGCCGAAAAAGGTTGGAACGGCGCCCGGTATCTGCCGGTACAGCGCTTCGATCTCTGGCTGAGCGTGGCCGTTTTGATTGTTCTGGATCTGTCCGTGTGGATCGTCGGCGCGGAGATCCTGAAGCCGCGGGGCCTGCACGTGAGCGATACGGAAGGCCTGGCGCAGATACTCGCCCAAACCCTCGGCTGGGCCGGACAGCAGTTCTTCTACGTTGCGCTGCTGGCGGCGGTCTTCACGACGATTGTGGGCACGGCGATCGGGATGTCCCTTTTGCTGATCGACTGCTACTCGACGGTCTTTCAGCGCCAAAAACACAATTCGAAAGCAGGCGTTCCGTCGGGGAACGCCGCCTACAAAGGATTGTGCGTCGTGTTCTGCGCCGGAGCCTGCGTCCTGGCTCTCAACAGATCATTGCCGTTTGTGCCCTTCGTGGTTCTTGTGAATGCCGCCTTGATCTTCTTCGTTCCGGTGCTCACAGCGGCTATCTGGTACCTGACAACGCGGCAAGCACTGATTGGCCCCGCTCACGCCAACCGCTGGTGGGAGCACGTGATTCTGGCGTCGCTCTTCGCCGGCAGCGTGTACGCGGTGGTCACTCGCGGACGCGAAATCTCCCACCAGCTCTACGAGTTGATGTTCGGATGATCGTCGACGACGAATGATGAATGTGGGCCACCGATTCCTTCGTCTGTGGCCTATCGCCACTTCGTGGCGACGTGATCCGCACTAATCGTAGGGGCACTTCGGTGTCCACGCGCGCACCTACCGGACTGAAATCAGCTTTCGGAAAAGCTCCCTCTATCGCCACATCCTCGCGCACCAAGGCATCCTGCCGTTGGGGCAACTGTGGCGGGCGTGATATGTGATGAGTGTCCCGAGAGCTAGTACTCCATCGAAAGTTTCTTGATGACGTTGATCGCGTGCTCGGGGGTGGACGTCGTGCCCAGCTCGCTATCTAGATAGCCGGAGTAGCCCAGCGCACGAAGAGTCCGGAAGATGTGCGGGTAGTTCATCTCGCCGGTACCGGGTTCCTTGCGGCCCGGAACGTCGCCGATCTGCACGAGGCGTATCCAACCCTTTTCGAGGCCAAGCTTGAGATTGTTGGTGATGTTCCCCTCGCTCAACTGCAGGTGATACATGTCGAAGTCCACTTTCACGTGGGTGTGGGCGACTTCGTCGATCACGGAGAAGGCGTCCCTCGCTGTGATAATGGCAATGTCCGGAGACTCGACGCGGTTGAGAGGTTCGAGGACCAGATAAACGCCGTGCTTCTGGGCAATGTCTCCTGCCTTTCGCAACCCATTTACGAGAGTCTTGCGCTGCGTTTCGGCCGGCACATCCGGCTGCGTGCGCCCGGGAAAGATGATTGCGTCGGCGTTGCCGAAGCGCTGCGCCATCTTGAGGCCCGCCGTCAGCTCGTCAAAATATTGCTGTTCGGCGCCGGGCATTGTGAGGCCGGTGGTTCTTCCGGTCTGCCCGCTGCCCACTACGCAACTGCATTTGATGCCGGTCTGCTTTTGCGCCTCGAGCATGGCCACCTGCTCTTCTTCGCTCGCCCTCCAGAAACTGTAGGCCTTGATGCCTTGGGCGGCCACGACCTTGATGCGCTCGCTCTTCGGCATGGCTCGGTCGAACATCAGCTCGATGTTCATCGAAAGGGTGTAAGGCGGTGGAGGCAGAGCGGCGCTTGCGGTTGGAGCAGCCAGCGCCAGCGGACTCAGAGCGGCCGCGCGCAGCAAATCGCGGCGGAGGAAAGATTCGTTCGCGTTAACAGATTTCATAGGAATACTCCTCGCTGATTGCAGCTTAGTGGTTCCGCAGCTCCACAGCGCAATGTAACAGCGAGGGTTCCGCGTGTCAAACCGCCAGGTTCGCGCGAGCAGATCGTAGGAGTGCTCAGACATCGCCATACGCGCCAACAAATGTTCCCGGGAACGCTTATCCTCGACCTTCAACGATAGTCCGCGCCAACCTCCAGAGCAGCCCCAGCAGGATTGCCGAAGCTATCGCCAGACCAAGAGCCAGCGCCTTTAAGCCGCGTCCGCGTGATGCCGCGGCATGGCCGCGAAGGACGGGCGTATCTCGAATCACGCGATACCCTGGCGGGGGAAACTCCTGCTCGCGCAGTACCTTGGCGCCAAAGGACCAGAGATAGATCGAAAAGGCCGCCAAGGGCGCCATGACAGCCGCAGAAAGCAACGAAAATACCAGCAGGGCCCGAGAAACGAATTGTTCCGGCTCCGACAAGAGCCATTCGCGGAGCGGAGTGTCATAGCGCCCGAAACTTGCGATCAACACGGTCCCGGCCAACGCGGCAAGCAGGGTCAGCAGCAGGGCTCGCCGCCGCGCGGCCGGGTCCGCTCTCCGAATTTCGCCCATTCCAAGGAAGTCTAGCGCTCTAGTTGAGCTGAAGTGAATCATTGCGTCTCACTTGACGATGGCTATGCCGGGAATCGTGGCGTGCACCTCGACGGCGGCCTTGTCGGGGAGAAAAATGCACCGATGGCCGCCTTGCAGGAGCCGGCAGGATCGCCCCGTTCGATTCCGAGGGCGGTAGTCCCCGCGATCTGAAACGTCCAAGCTTGACTTCCAGACTCCGCGACGGAATCATGAGCGTGGGAGGTCCTGGCGATGGTTCCCCGCTCCCTTCGCGATCCGGTGGGCCGCCAGTCGATTCTCGACCGCCTCGCCCGCCTGTCTCCATCGAGCCAGCGCCTATGGGGGCGGATGGAGACACCGCAACTTTTGCCCCATCTAGCAACGGGTCTCCGATTTGCCCTCGATGAGCAGAAGATGGAAGGATCGACGCCCGGCCCCTTTCGCGCGGCCATCTTCCGCACGTTGGCCATCCATTTGTTGCCTTGGCCGAAAGGCAAAATCCAGGCCCCAAAGGGCGCTTTCAGCACGCCGAGCGCCGGCTGGGAAAGGGATCGCCAAATCGTGAAGGAACTGATCAACCGTTTCGCCGCCGCGCCGAATGGGAATCTTGCGGCGGTCCATCCCGTGTTCGGCCGCATGAGTCCACACGACTGGGACGTATTGCAGTACCGCCACCTCGATCATCATTTGCGCCAGTTCGGGGTGTAATCAGCGCATAGGAAGCATCTGGGCCACGACGATGGCCTCCCAAAACAGGCGGGATCTTTCCCTGTGATACACTGACGGCGAAAATGTGGGGATTCGCCGCCGCGTTCGACGCAAATCGCAGCGCGAAAGGACTCGTTTTGTATGAAAGTGTGGCTGGTTGGTTTGCTTCTCGTCGCGGCTTCCTCTGGAGCGGCTCAGGTTACTAAGGAAGATCTGCTAAAAGCAGAGCCGCACAATTGGCTGACGTACTCCGGCTCGTACCATGCGCAGCGCCACACGCTGCTCAATCAGATCCACACAGGCAATGTGAAGAATCTGGCGCCCAAGTGGATCTACCACTTCAGCGAGCAGGGCCACCTGGAAACAGTTCCCATCGTCGTTGATGGCGTCATGTATATCGCGCAGTTCAACCGCGTTGACGCACTCGACGCCCGCACCGGGCGTCTTATCTGGAAATATCAACGTCAGCCTCCGGCGACCGGGTGGCATCGCGGCGTCGCCGTTTACGGAAACAAGGTGTACGTTGGCACCAGGGATGCATTTCTGGTCGCTTTGGAGGCCCGCACCGGCGGTGTTCTGTGGGAGACAAAGCTCGCCGGCGACTCCCCGCGCTACCAGGGAGCCGCGCCTTTGGTGGTGAACGACAAAGTCATCGTGGGGTCCAACAGCCGGCAAGGCGGGTCCGTCGATGCCTACGACGCCGAGACCGGCAAGCACCTGTGGCGCTGGAACGCCATTCCGAAACCAGGCGAGCCTGGCAGCGAGACCTGGGCCGGTGACTCCTGGAAGCTCGGCGGCGGCCCAACCTGGTTAACGGGCAGCTATGACCCGGACTTGAACCTCATCTACTGGGGGACGGGCCAGCCCGGAATGGATTTTGTCGGCGACATTCGCGAAGGCGACAATCTTTACACCGACTCGATGGTGGCCCTCGATGCCGACACCGGGAAGATGAAATGGTATTTCCAGTTCACGCCGCATGACACGCACGATTGGGACGCTGTCGAGATTCCCGTGCTTGTCGATGCGGAGTTCAAGGGTGAACCGAAAAAACTGCTGGTGCAGGCGAATCGCAATGGCTACTACTACGTGCTCGACCGGGTGACCGGTAAGTTTCTGCTGGGGACGCCTTTCGTGAAGATGTTGACGTGGTCGGCCGGTCTGACCGAAGAGGGGCGGCCGGTTGTGGTACCGGGAATGGATCCAACGCCGCAAGGCACACGGGTTTGTCCGTCAACGGCGGGAGCAACGAACTGGCCGTCTCCGGCCTATAGCCCCGACACAAAGCTTTTCTACCTTATCTCCCAGGAAGGTTGCGGCGTGAATTTCCGGGTCACGACGAACTTCCAGCCGGGGTCGGGGCCGCCGGGCAGCGGCACAGGATATATGGAGAGCCCCGAAGAGAGCGAGCGCTGGGAACTGCATGTGATCGCGCTCGAAGTGACGACAGGCAAGAAGGTATGGGACTACAAACAGATCGGCTCGCGCCATTACGGCCCGGGAGTGCTCTCAACCGCCGGCGGAATCCTGTTCGCGGGCGAATATCAGGGAAATTTTACGGCGCTTGATGCGCGCACCGGCAAACCGCTTTGGACTTTCAACACAGGCGATCTGATCTGGGCTTCACCCATGGCCTACAGTGTCCGAGGGAATCAACATGTAGCGTTGGCGTCGGGCACGAACATCATCGCCTTCGGCCTTCCTGATTGAGGCGGGAACAACAAGCCATGAAGCTTCGAGAAGACAGAAGGCTTTACAGCCGCCGGAACCGGCCTGGCGTTCTGGCCGCCTCCTTACTGGTGCTAACCGTTCTCCCGTGCAGCGCGCAGCAAGGCGCCAGGGCGGGCGCTGGCCCTTCCAACCCGTTTAGGGGCAATGAACAGGCCGTGGCGGAAGGGAGGGAACTCTATAACAACTCCTGCACCGCCTGCCACGGTCCCGACGGTATCGCTGGCGAACTGGGTCCGGCGCTGGCAGCCCCGGGCCGCCGATATGGCCGGCGTACGGACAGCGAAATTTTTGATGCGATTAAACGCGGCATCCCTGGCACAACAATGCCGGCTTCCACTTTTTCCGACACCGAAGCCTGGAAAATCACTACCTATATACTGGGCCTGCGCGGCACGGCCATCGATGCGCCCGCCGATGGGAACGTTGCGAGAGGCGAGCAGATCTTTATGGGCAAGGGGGACTGCACCCGTTGCCACATGCTCAAGGGCAAGGGCGGGCTGATCGGGCCGGATTTGTCGACCTTGGCTAACCGCCGCAAACTCAGCTCCATACGCGACGCCCTTACGAAGGTGGATCACCGTGTCGCGGGGGACGGGGGCAGCCACGATCCGGCTCTCGAGCCCCTTTCAACCTACAAAGTTGTTCGCGTAGTGACCCGTGATGGAAAAACCATCAGGGGCGTGCTGAAAAATGAAGATAGCTTCTCGCTGCAGATGTTGAGTCTCGACGACGCTCTGCACCTGTTCGACCGCAACGAGCTGCGCGAGATCGTCTATGAGCCGGATAGCTTGATGCCCACCGATTACGACAAGCGGCTCACACCGGAGGAGTTTCAGGACTTGCTGGCCTTCTTGAGCCGGCAGGGATCGGTCGCCCCACCGCCGCCACAACCAGGACGCCGTGGTCAGGAATCGCAGTAGAGCGGGGAGAGATCTCGCCCAAGTTCCGCTGGAAGGAGATTCGAAGATCCCAAATGAAGAGCCGTTTCTATCTCCATCTGCTACCGGCGGTGCTCTGTGCTTGGCTCGCGCTGGCCGCTCACGCTCGCGGATCAGAAAAATACCCAGCGGACGGCGAATACATCGTCTATATCGGGACCTGCACGGCCACAACGTCGAAGGGAATCCGCGCCTACCGATTTCAGCCTTCCAGCGGCAAGCTGACACCGATCGGCATGGGGTCCTGCTGCGTCACTCGAGGGCATGCATGACAAGACGTACTCTGCTTTATCTGTCGGCTCTTGGCTACTATTCCCCGCTGGCGCGAGGCCAATACGTGCTTTCTCCTCAGGCGCCGCCTGCCACGCAGTTTCCGCCAAGCGCGGAACAAGCGGCCGCGATCCGCCGAAAAATGGCGGCGTTGGAAGAGCGCCTATCGGCCTTACGTGAGCAGAATGTTCCCGACGCGTCCCTTTCTGAAGTGGAAATCTTTCATAAGGCCGCCGTGTGGATGGGGCGTTACGACGAATACTTCTACGAAGATTCCGCGGCGCAGACCATTTCCCTGCTGGATATCGGCCTTAGGCGGGCGCAAGAACTCGAAAGCGGGAAATCTTCCTGGACGACCGCGACCGGGCCCGTTGTTCGTGCTTATCGATCACGCCTCGACGGCAGCGTGCAGCCTTACTTCGTCCACGTTCCCGCTTCCTATGACGGCCGGAAACCGGTGCGCATGGATGTTCTCCTCCATGGAACAAGCCGCGGGATGGCCGAAGTGCAGTTCATGTCCCGCAAACCGGCTGAGATTCGCCATGGGGGCCTGCCGCTAGAACCGGTCGACTTTATCCAGATGGAAGTGCTGGGGCGGACGAACAATGCCTATCGCTGGGCCGGGGAAGCCGATGTTTTGGAGGCAGTCGAGGCGGCAAGGCGAAGCTATGCGATTGATGAGAATCGCGTTGTGCTGCGCGGTTTTTCGATGGGCGGTGCAGGCGCCTGGACTCTGGGACTACATCATCCCGATCATTGGGCTGCCATTGAAGCCGGCGCCGGTTTCACCGATACCATTCGCTATGCCGGGCTCAACAATTTGCCCTCTTATCAGTTGAGAGCGCTGCACATTTATGACGCGCAAGACTACGCGCTCAACCTGTTCCAGCTTCCGACTGTCGGCTATGGCGGCGAAGTCGACCGGCAGTTGGCCGGCTCAGTCAACGTCCGCGAGCAGCTCCAGAAGGAAGGCTTCACGTTTCAGCCTGACGGCCTCAACTGGACGACGAAGGAACTCCCAACGGTCTTCCTGGTCGGTCCCAAGACGCCTCATCGTTGGGAACCGGAGAGCAAGAAGCGCTCGGAGGCGTTCATCACACAGGCTCTGAAGGTGGGCCGCAAGGAACCCGACCACGTCCGCTTTGTCACCTACACCACGCGGTATGACCGTTGCTTTTGGGTCAAAGTGGATGGCCTTGACAAGCACTACGAGCGGGCGGAAGTGGATGCTCGCCGCTCCGACAATGGCGCAACGGTCGAGGTCAAGACCTCGAATGTCTCCGCACTGGCGCTGACAACGCCCTCAGCCCGAACGATTACCATCGATGGACAACGCTTCGAATCCCCGGACGCCGGCGAGTTGCGGTTTCAGAAACGAGGGGGCGCCTGGAAGCAAGGCGATGACGGCCTGCTCCGCAAGCGCCACGGTCTGCAAGGCCCGATCGACGACGCCTTTCTGGATTCCTTCCTCTGCGTCCGCGCCACCAGCCGGGCAGCCAACGATATCCCCGGCCGGTACGCCGAGGAGACGCTGGGTGTTTTTCTCGATGACTATTCCAGATATTTTCGGGGACAGCCAAGAGTCAAGGACGACACGGCGATCACCGCCCGCGACATCGCGGACCACCATTTGATCCTGTTCGGCGATCCCAAAGGCAACCAGCTGCTCGGGCGTATCCTAAGCAAGCTGCCGTTGCAGTGGGATTCACGGCAGCTCTCTGTGGGCGGCAGGGTCTATGACGCGTCGGGCCATACGGTGGCGATGATCTACCCGAATCCACTCGATCCACGCCGGTACGTCGTGCTCAATACGGGGCACTCCTTCGGCCGGAATGAGATGGCGGCGACGAACGCCACGTTGTTCCCGCGTCTTGGAGACTACGCAGTGCTCCGGCTACGGCAGCCGCTCGGGAAGACGGTCGAAGGCGAGGTCGTCACGGCAGGGTACTTCGACGAAAGGTGGCAGCTGTCGCGGGATTGACCCGCTCAAGGTGACGATCCGAGAATACTGCTGAGAAGCTCGACGGCGCTTAGACCAGCTCGCTCATCTTCTCTTCGGCGGTTGGGAATTCCTTGCCAAGCGGCGTTTTCAGCACTTCTTCCGCTATGCTCAGGTAAACGTCGCCTATCGAATTGTGCGATTTGGTGTGCAGACCCGTCTTCATGCCGCCGCCCGCAACCAGAATGGCCAGCCCGTTGCACTTGTGGGGATTGGCTTCGGCGTGTTCGTGAACAAAGACGCAGGCGGTATGATCCAGCAGGTTGCCGTCCCCTTCCGCTACAGCCCTCATCCGCTCCAGCATGTACGCGAACTCCTCCACGTGCCAGCGGCAGATATCGCGCATGATGCGCTGTTGGTGAGGCGAACCAGCATTCGTGTGCGTGTAGTCGTGATGGCGGTTGTCGGAATGCCCGAGCCAGGGAAAGCGCGTCAGACTCTGGCACTTCGTCAACATGTAGGAGGCCACGCGCGTCTGCCCGGAGGCGAAGGCGTGGACCACGAGGTCTGACTGAATCTTCGCGATGCGCGGATAGTCCGTCAGGTCCGTGATATCCTCGGGTTCCTTGAGATTCTTTCCGTAGTCCGGCGGAAGGCTGGCGACAGCCCTTTCGAGATCTCGCACCGACGTCAAGTGCTCATCAAGGCGATGCCGGTCTGCCTGGCCGAGCGCCGGTTCGAGGGCGGCGACATCCTGGCTCACGAGGTCGAGAACGCTTTTCTTCCGGTCCACCCAACCTTCGTCCCTGACGCCGAATAGACGGTCAAACAGGTTTTGTGGAATCATCTCCGGCGGCAAGGCGCGCTCATAGCCGGCCCAACTCATGTTGCGATGCACGTTCTCGCCATGCGACTCCTGGGCAACGCCGACTTGCAACGAACGAAACCGCGACTTGGTGCCGATCTTGGCCGCCAGGATCTGGTCGATCGACGGGCCTGACGCGCCCCGTCCGGTGTAGGCGGTTCCTGTCATCAGCCCGCACAGGGCGCTGAAGTGGCCGTTGCCTTGTCCGCTGAGACGCGCCGCGACATTGTCAATCCCGCTGATGACGTGGACGTAATTCCGCACGGATGTGAGCGGGGCCAGACACGGAGTCAATTCGTAGTCGGCGCCGGTCTCCCTCGGAATCCAATAGCGCTCCGGTATGCCATTCCCGTTGAACCACAGCAAGAACCGGGATTCGATGGGAGCCGCCGTCGCCTTGGTCGCGGCCGCGTAGGCCGTTCCGTTGGAGTTGAACATGGCGGCCAGCGGCGGAAGGCCGACGCGCACCACTGCCCCCCCCAGACCTACTCCCTTCAGGAATTTTCGTCTGCTTAGCGGCATCACTTTCTCCTTGCCGGAGCCCCAGGACCGGCGCCCGCGGGCGCCTGCGCCATGTGACCCGTATTATCCCACCTTCTCAGGAACTCCGGAACCTCAACCAGCGCCATAAGAACGTCCTTAAGGTGAAATCCGGAGTCCTTGAACTTCAGAAACAACTGATCAATCGTTTCCTGGTCCGCGGCCGTCTCGAGGCGGCCGTAGGCATAGCGAAACATCTGTCGAACAACACATTCCTGGCACACCTGGCTGTCCGCCAGAATCCTCCCCAATTGCTTGGCGTCCGAGAAGCTCGAATTCGGAAGACCCGCGATCTCGCCCTGGGGGTCAATCTCCAGGTCGAAACTCTTCGACTTTCGCTCTTCCGAATAAATACGAATCGTTTCCTTGTCGCGCCAGCGGCCGATCGCATCGAAGTTTTCGAGCCCGAAACCGATCGGATCCATCAAACGGTGGCAGGAAGCGCAGGTGGGGTTCTCGACGTGCGCGACGATAAGCTGGCGGCGAGTGCGCAGGTTATCCTCCCGCGGGTCGGGCAGCGTTGTGATCACACCGGGCGGCGGAGGCGGCACGTGCTGGCAGAGCAGCCGCTCCCGGACAAAAATACCTCGAGCCGTCGGCGACGTTTCCGCCGGACCGGCGGTGGAAGCCAGAAAGGACCCCTGCCCGAGCAGGCCGGCCCGCCGCGAGTCGCCTGGGAAACGCACAAGATCGAACTGCCCCACGGGAGCAGGCAGCTTATACAGGCCCGCCAAATCGGTCGTCAGAAAACCGTAGTCGGCCGTGAAAGCCTCCATGAAGTTACGGTCTTCCCACACTAAATGATGCAGCAGCCGCTTCGTTTCCTCGGCCATGGAGGCCGCCAATTCGGGAGAGAACTCCCGGTACTCGCGTCTCGTCTTCACTGCGTTGACGACGCGGTCGAGCCGCAGCCATTCGTCAAAGAACTGATCGAGCGCCTGCCGGGCAAAGGGGTGGTCAAGCATGCGCCGCGCGGCGCGTTCCCTGCCCTCGGACGTCCGCAACTCGCCGCTGGCCGCTGCGTTCAGCAGCGCCTCATCCGGCATCGTGTTCCATAGCAGATAGGAAAGCCGGCTGGCGATGTCGTAATCGGCGCTGCGTCCGTCGGGACCGGCTTCCACATGGAACAGGAAGTTGGGCGACTGGAGCATCGCTTCCACGACAACGCGGGCCCCGTCGAGAAACCGGCCGCTCAGGCCGGCCTGCGCCTGAAACACGGCCGCATAGCGTTGAAGTTCTTCGTCGCGGAGCGGACGCCGGAATGCTCGCAGCCCGAATTTCCGCAAGAACTCGTCCCGGCATTTCTCGTCGGCGACGGAGGCTGCCTCGCAAGGAACCAATTCATTGATATCGCCCAGCCGGAATGCGTTATGGGCCAGCCTCTCCGCCGCCGTACTGTAGGTTTCGACCAACAGAGGCGGCATAGTCTGCGCGCCCAGCTGATTCTTAAACCCATCCACGAAGTCTTCCGGAGGGAAACGTTGCGCCGGGCGGCTGTAGTCGCCGATCAAATCCCGAACCGTGTTGTTGTACTGGCTGTGCGTCAGCCGGCGCACAAGCTGCTGAGGTTCCTCCGGTGCCGTGTCCCCACCCAGGCGCTCGCGGGCGGCGGCCAGCGTCTCTTCGGAAGACGCCGCCAGGTAGCGGACCCACTCGAGCAGCAACTTCTCTTCGCCGGATCCCGGCTTGATCCGTTCTCCGCCTATGTGCGGGATACGGTTCGTCGGCTTGTTCAACAGAAGCGATTTCGGCGCATCGGCGCGGTCCACCAGAGGCGCCAGGGAAAGGCCAAAAACCTGAAGCTGATTCCTGCTGGCGTTTTTCTCCGGGAAATGCAGGTGCGTGCCGGACGCCACTCCGTCGCGTGCATGACAGGCGGAACACTGCGCCGCCTGCAGCACCGGAAACAGCTTGTCGGCGAAGAACGCGGGGGACACCGACTCATCCTGCGCACGCATCCACGGCGCCATCAAGAGAAAACCGCAGAGCACGCAGGCGAAGCGCGTGAAGCGGCCACTCATCGCGCCGCTCCGTTGGCGGCGTTTTCAAAGGCGTCGGGCTCGTTCTCCAACTTGGCGGGAGACCCGCGAGGCGCCGGCCGTTGCGCCCACGACACGAAGGCGGAGGGCTTCTCGTTCCGAAACCGCTCGACAGCCTCAGGGGTTACCTTCGTTTCGGTCAAATACAAATGCGTCAGGTGCGGCAACTTCGCCAGCAGCTCCAGCCCGCGATCGCCGATACCCGTGTACGATACATCGAGGTTCATAAGACTTGGCATTCCTGCGAATACCTTGGCGGCGGAATCGTCGAGAGCCGGACAATTCCATATGCTGAGCCGCTCGAGCCGGGGCAGGCCTCGCAGCACTTCAATTCCCGCGGGAGTGAGCCGCGCGCCGCTGACATCAAGCCGGCGAAGATTCTTGAGGCTTGCCAGTTTCGCCAGACCTAAGTCACTGAGCTGAATGCCGCCGGTGACGCTGCAATTGCCTCCCCCTGGGGCCGCCGGTTTGCCGCCCATACCCAGGCTGATCCCCACGCCGAGGTCTAACTCTTCCAGACCTGATAGCAGGGCGATCGTATCCAGATCCAAATCGGTAATGAGCGGCGTCCAGCAGGCGCCCGCGTTCCGCCGCTGGATGCCATGGAGGCTCAGGCTCTTGAGTTTCGGAAGCAGCTTGAGGAAGTTCAGGTTGAGGCCCGTGATGGCGTCACCCCCGAGCTTCAGCTCCTCCAGCTCGGTGAGCGAAGGCAGACTCTCCAGACCTACGTCCCCGACCATCGTGTGACTGAGATCCAGGGACCGCAGGTTGGTCAACTCCGCGATATACGGCATTCCGACGTCGGTGATATCAACGCCTCGCAAAACCAGCCGGCGCAATCCCTGGTTGGCTCGAAGGTGCGCGACAGCCGCATCGGTGAGGAACTCCGCCGCGTTGAGCGTCAACTCTTCCAGCCCCCGCAGTTGCTGCAGCTTCTCCACACCGCGGTCCGTAACGTAGGTCAAGGAAAGATCCAGCCGTTCCAGGCTTTCGATGCCGGCGACCTGCGCGATATCGTGGTCCGTGGCCCAAGTCCGCGCCAACGAAACTTCCACAACACGCCCGCCTGCATCGCGGACCGCGTAACCGCCCAGCTTCTCAATCCGCTCGACCACGCCCACCGCGGAGGTCTCGGCGGCGAATGTAGCGCACAGTCCTACCGTCCAAGAAGCCACAGCGACCGCGAAACTTCGCTTTAGAATCATCCTCTCAAGTTCTCCGCCTCTGTTTGGTTGCATCAAGACTGTAGTTGATTTCGCAATCAGGCAGCGCTTTCTTCAAACTGTCATGGCCTTCTTCCGAAATCTGAGTGTGGTAGAGGTCGATGTAGCGCAATTTCCGGAGATTGCGCAGCAGCTCGACCGAAGCATCTGAAAGATCCGTGCGATCGAGATGCAGCTCGGCGAGCGACGCAAGACCGGCGAGCTTCGCGAAACCCGCGTCACCAACCGTCGTGTAGTTCAGGTTGAGGGTCTCCAACTTGTGCAGTTGCGCAATCCATTCCATCGCGGCGTCGGTCGTCTCGGTTTGTTCCAGCCCGAGACTCCGCAGTTGCTGCAGTCCCTTGAGCGCCTCAAGCCCTGGTTCCGCAAAGCGGCTGAAGCTCAACTCCAGTCCTTCCAGCTGCGTCATGCCTCCCAGCGTCTGCAACCCTTTCTCCGTCAGATCCACCGCCGTCAGATCGAGCCGCTTCAGGTTCTTCAGCCCCGCCAGGTGAAGCAGGCCCTCGTCGGTGACGTCGGTGTAGCGCAACGCCAGCCTCTCCAGTCCTTGCAGTTTGGAAATGTGCTCCAAGCCCTCGTTCGTGAGCGGCGTGTTGTCGAGGATCAACTCGCGGAGATTCGCTAGCCCCGTAATGGAAGCCAGGCCCGGCCCTTCCAGCAAAGTGCTCGCCATGTACAGCGTGCGCAGGTTTGCCAGCGGCTTCAGGCCTTCCAACGAGCTATCGGAAAGCAATGTAAAACCAAGGTCGAGCTTCTCGAGCGAGAGAATTTGCGAAAGATGGGCAATGCCGACATCGCTGACTTCCGTATCCCGCAGACTCAACTCCGTCAGATACGGCAGCCTGACGAGGATCATGAGCTCGCGATCGGTAATTGATGTCGATCGCAAAGACGCGCTGATCACGTGGCCGTTGGCCATCCGCACGTTTCCGCCGATGGAACCCAGCCATTCCGCGATGGCCGCTTCCCCTTTCTCCGCCACCGACTCGGCTTCGGCCGTTCTCACCGCCTCCCTGCGGGCGGCGTCCTGGATCATGACGTTGCAACCGGGGATCTGTGCGGTCAGCTCGTGAACGCCGGCTGCCGTGGCGCGGCTATAGCGCAGATCCAACCCGCGCAAATGCTTCAGTCCAGAAAGTTTAGCCAAGCCGGCATTGGAAACTCTTGTGCGGTAGAGGCTCAGCTCCTCAAGGCCGGTCATGGCCCGAAGAACCTCGATGCCGGCGTCCGTCACCACTGCGCTTTGAAGATTCAGGCGGCGCAGCTTCGTCAGACCGGCCAAGTAGGAGAGTCCCGTATCGGTCATGGAGACGTCGCCCAAGTCAAGCTCCGTCAGATCAGTCAGGCCGGCAAGATTCTTGATGCCCTCATCCGTAATCGAGGTGCCACGCAAGTACAGTTTCGACAGCGAAGTCATCCCTTTCAGGCTGCTCATACCGGCATCGGTGAAAAACCGGTTGTAGTTGAGGTCGAGATGCGTCAGCGGAAATCCGGCCAGGGAGCTGCCCGGTATGCGCGTCTGGTGGACTCGTAGCTCCTGCAGCTGTTTCAGCGGCTGAAGACCCTTCAGAACCGTGTCATCAAAGGGAATGTAGGTCTGTACCGGCTTGCTGAGGACGATCTTTCTGAGTTCGGGGGAATCGGCGAATAGCGCCATGGTCGCGGCCACGCGCGAAATGGGCTGATCGTACCAAAGGCGCCCGTTGACATAGACTTCCTTCAGATGAGGCAGCGCCGGCAACCGCCGCAACTCGTCTTCCAAAGACGCAGCCCACTGCGTGATGCCGGTAAAGTTCAGGCTATGAATGTGAAAATCCTTGGCCGGAAGCTCAGCCAGGTCGGCGACGGGAACCCGCTGCCCTTCAAGGACAACGCTGCCCCCCATGCGCAGCATCCACTCGGCCACAATCCGATCGGGAGAGGCTTCCTGCGCCGAGGCAAGGACGGCGGTAATCGCAAGCAGGCAAAGCAGACGAAGCCCCCGCTTAACTTTCTTACTGCTGGATGACATCCGTACGTCCAAGAAAAACGTTTAAGCAGGCTTGACTAAGCTCGCCCTACGATTGTACCGTACCAGTGATATATCAGTGTTGTTCTGTTGTCAAGACGTTCGCAGGGCGCAGTGGAAAGTTCGCGTACACCGGCCCCAAAAGTGGTTCTTTGCCTGTGGGCGCGTGGAGCTGGGCCAATCCAACCCTGAGGAGAATCTTGATGCGTTCTTTGTCGTTTGGCCGGTGTCTGGCGCTTGGCGCTCTTTTCGCCCTCTCCGTTCTTGCTCAACATCCCGACTTCGACACAAATCCGCTGATCGGAACTTGGGAGAGGGTTTCGCTGCTGAGGAACTCTTTGTCGGTGCAACCCCCGGATGCCGCTCTTTACCTCAAGTTCGGCGCTGACGGCTACTGGTCGATGATGGAGATGCCCGACGACCGGCCCAAGGTGAACAAGCCTCTGGAAGAGATGACGAAACAGGAACTCTTTGACCGGTTTGACAACGTCGAAGGCGGCTGGGGCTACTACATCGTAAAGCGTGACATCGTGAACCGGATTCACGACGAGGATATCTCACCCGGCCGGGACGGCGCGCAACACATTCGGGAATACATCTTCGAGGACAAGATCATGAACCTGGCGGGGACCGGGGCCAACCGCTCTCCCCAGGCCCGCATGAAGCTTCTGCCTCCCCAGCCCCTCAGCGACAAGCGCCTCGTTGGCACATGGGAGAGGATGTCCCTCATGCTGGATGGCAAAGCCGTGCCGCCCCCCGCTCCGGAAATCATCTTGCTGGGAGAGGATGGCTGGTTTTCCCAAACCCATTTGCCGAAAGGCAGAGAGCGAATCAGCAAGCCTCTTGGGGAATACACCAAGGAGGATTTCCTGAAGGCCTATAAGAACGTCGCCGCGGCTCGAGGCACTTACGCCGTCGAAGGAAACAAGTTCACGCGCAAGCATGTCGCGGACATTGATCCGAACCTGGTTGGATACAGCGAAGTCCGGGAGTTCAGCCTGGACGGTGACGTGCTGACGTTGCGCGGCTCGAATCCGGCTGGAGTCAAGGTGGAAGCCAAGTACCGGCGGCTGAAGCCGCGTCCGATACTTTCCTGGTCGGTGAAACCACAAGAGTAGGCCCGGGAGAGCGCGGCGGCGAGCCTCGTCGAACATTGCGGTGTAGAATGGATCGCACCTGATTGAGTTTGAGTTCGAGGGTTGAAGGAGGAATATGACGATAAGACGCAGGGAGTTCCTCGGCGCTGCTTGTGCGGGCGCACTCACCACACGGGCATGGGGTCAAGGAAACGGATCGGCCGAAGCGCCCACACGCGCGGCAAAAGTGGAGAAGCTCTACAAAGCCCCTGATGCCCATCCCAATGCTCTGGAGGCCGCGGTCGACGGCTTGTGGATCGCCGACCAAATCTCGGAACACGTGGCCAAGGTCGATTGGGAAACCGGGAAGGTCTTGCACCAGTTTGTTTCGGAGTCGCACAACACGAGCGGGATCGCGGTCGGGGGCGGCTATTTGTGGTTGAACGCGAACGGCGCCGGCTCAGCGGCCCAGATGCGCCCGTCCCGCCCCACCGACAAGCCTTTCGGCGAGATTATCAAGGCCGATATGAAGACCGGCAAGCAGATCAAGGCGTATGACCCGCCATGGGGTGGCGTGCATGGAGCCACCTACGTACACGAAACGGACAAACTGTGGGTCGTGGCGCTGAACATCGGCGCGCTGGCGGAGCTGGATCCTAAGGACGAGCTTCGGGTTCTGCGAATGATACCGGTGAAGCAAAACGCTCCCCACGGTATCGCCTGGCATGAGGGAGGCATCTGGTGTCTGTCGGCGGGCGACCGTTTGGCCCAAAAGCTCGACCCGAACTCCGGACGCGTGCTCGATGTCGTGACCCTGACACCGCAAGATCCAGACCCGCACGGGATGTGCATTCACAACGGATACATGTACTATTGTGACGCCGGCCTTGGCGGCGGGCGGCAGGCCAGTCCCGGCGCCGCTCCCGCGTACGTATGCCGGTTCAAGTTATCGTGACGGCGCGGGCCTTCGCCTGACTCAGGAAACGAAAACTCATGCGAGCACTTTCTATAGGGGTCTTGCTGGCGTTTCTCGCGGCATTCGGTCTGCCGGCGCAGACCCCAAGCGAAGTCATGTACGACAACGAGCACGTGCGAGTGCTCAAGACAACTCTGCAACCTCGTCAGTCAGCGCCGCTGGAAGAGTACAAGTGGCATCGCGTGTTGATCTGTCTCGATGGCGGCGAGATGACACAAACACCGCAAGGCGGCAAGGCCGAAAAAATCAACTTAAAGGCCGGAGAGGTACGCTGGTCGCCGGCAAGCGGCCCCGTTGTGCGAGAGAACAGCGGGAGCGATCCCATCCAGATGGTCGAAATTGAATCCAAGGGCAAGGCACAGCCGCCGGTTGCGCTGACCGACCTCGACCCGCTCAAGGCCGACCCGAAGCATTACAAACTCGAACTGGAAAACGATCATGTACGCGCTGTGCGGGTCAACTTCGGACCTCTCGAGAAAGGGGTCGTCCACACGCACATGCGAAACTACGTGGTGGTCTACATGACGCCCCAAGCCAAAGGGAATCGGGGCGACATAAACCCGCACATGAATGAAGGGACTGTGACCCACACGGAGAACAACCCGCTGGACCGGGCCGTGGAAAGAATTGCCGTCGAGTTGAAGTAGCCATCATCCTCGCCAAGCAACACCAACGAAGCAGACGCATGGGTCCCATCGAGCAGCAGTGGCGCAACGGTCTATCGAGGCGGGCCGCCCTCCGCGGCCTCGCTGGATTCCTGGCTGGATCACCGCTCCTGCTCGGCCAGCAGGATCCCTTCCGCGATCACAGCCGTGTCCCGAGCATGGATGAGCTGCTCACCACGTTCGACTTTGAAGCCGTAGCATTCGCCAAGCTGCCCCGTCAGACCTATCAATACACAGCCCACGGCACGCAGAGCGAGTACACTCTGCGGCGGAACCGCGAAGCCTTTGATTGGGTGAAGCTCGTTCCCAGGGCCGTGGCCGATGTCAGTTCCATCGACGCATCGACCGAAGTGCTCGGAACGAAAATGAAGTTTCCAGTGATGCTGGCCCCCTCCTCCGGCCATGGCGCTCTGCACCCGGAAGGCGAAGTGGCCACGCACCGCGGGGCCAGCGCTGCGTCAGATACGCCAATGATTCTCAGTTCCGGCGCCAGCGCCCGGGGAGAGGAAATCATGAAGGCCGGCAGCGGGCCGATGTGGTTTCAGCTCTATGGCCGGGAGAAGTTCGAAGAGAACCTGCCCCTGGTAGAGGGGATCCAGGCGGCGGGCTACACAGGCATGGTACTCACCGTCGACCAAACGGCAGCCTACTACGAGCGGGTCCAGCACATGCAGCACCTCACCGGCAGAGGCAATCGAGGCGGCGAAAGAAGCCGGCGCGGCCGGGGCGCAGCCAGGGAACAAGAACCCTCCAACGCTTACCGGCTCCGCTTCGACAGGCTGTGGTACAACTGGCCGTTCATTGAAAAACTCCGGCCTTACATCAAGGTTCCTTTCCTCGCTAAGGGCATTCTCATACCGGAGGACGCGAAACGATGTGTCGAGAGCGGACTCGACGGCATCATCGTTTCCAACCACGGCGGACGTTCGATGGACTACGGTTCTTCCACTCTGGAGGTGCTGCCCGAAATTGTGGCTGCCGTCCAGGGACGCATTCCCGTTCTGATCGACAGCGGATTCCGCAGCGGCGTCGATATTCTCAAGGCTCTCGCGTTAGGCGCGAAGGCTGTCTGTCTCGGGCGCGTTCCGCGCTGGGGCCTCGCTGCGTACGGCGATGTGGGTGTCACGCGCGTTCTGCAAATCGTCCAGGGAGAATTACTGCTCGCTATGGCCCACACGGGGCGGCCGAACCTGGCGGCGATCGATACCACGTTGGTCAGGACGGATTTCCGGTAAGCGTCTGCCCCTATTTGCCAATTGCCTTCCGCAGGTCCGCTAGGGTAACCAGGCGGCCGTGGAGCGGGGCAATCGGTTCCACGTCCAGCTTCAGCCGCTCTATGTTCTCGTAGAGATTAACTGTGTTCGGGTTCGGCGTTGCCGGCGGCGTGGCGTTCGGCGCCAGAGGAGTATAGACGTCGACCTCGACCAGGAGCTTGTCCTTCGGCAGGTAGACCATCAAGATGCCGTCGTTGTGCGGGTTCCCCTGAATGTGATGGATCTCCATGGACTGCGAGCCGTCCGTCAGAACGTGGCGGGCGCCCACTGCCAAGATCTTCGCGTTTCTTCTTTGCCGTGACAGCCGGTCAGGGTTTAGCGTGTGGGGGAACTTCGCGACCCTTTCGTAGAAGGCTTTATTACTCTGGTGGGTCACGATCGTGGAGCCTTCGGCCATATAGGCGCGCAACCCCCCGGAATGATCGAAGTGATGGTGGGTGCTGATGAGATAACGGATGGGTTTCCCTGGGACCAGTCCCTTGACTTCGGCGATTACCGCTTCGGAGCGCGCTTCGGTAAGCGGCGCCTCGATAACGGCGACATGGTCCCGAAACTCGACGAGCACGCTGTGATGCGAGCCGCCGGTCAAATACCAAACCCCTTCACCCAGCTTCTCGGAGGCAACCTTCACCGCGGGCGGGACAGCATCACGCACGGTGTCGGGAACCGCGAGGTCGAGGGGCACGTTGGCTTTGAGATCCGTGACCGTGAGGTCGAAAGCGGGGAAACCGCCTTGCTTCTGGATCAACCGCGCCGGAAATTTGACGCCCGAGAAATCACGGTAGTCAGAAAAGTCCGTCTCCACGGGCATGTCGCCGAGCACCGGGTTGTCGAGCTGGCTTTCTACGCGCTGGACCAGATGATCGCCGGAAATCGTACCCGTGACGCGCTGTTTGCCCTGCATGAAAGAAACGAGTGTCACCTTCTGGGCGCCTGCCTTGCCACCCTTCGCCGTCGCATTCGATGCCAGAGCGGCCTTGAGGAAGCCGTGCGGCGTCATCAAGAGCTGCAGTTGGCGCAGAGCCACGACGTTGGGGGCGGCGGGATTCACGTTTGTTCCCACCCTTCCCCAGGCGCGGTCGCCGCTTAGGAACTGCGAGGGTGTCGGGCCCTGCGGGCCAACACCGTCGGTCTGAGACGCTCCCTTCTCGTAATCGTAACTCTGCGTGAAGCTCTTCACCTCCACACGGGGCCACGGCGTGGCTGGATTGACATTTTGACCCACCGTGAATGTGGCGCCGCTGCCCGTGTACTGAATGGTCTTCACGTCACCCAAGGTGTTGAGCGACTGCTTGAGGATCTCCCTGGCGTCCTGCGCGGAGACGATGCATCCGGCCAGCAGCAGCGAAACGAATGTCTTGGCGTACATGAATACCTCCATCTGCGAGGCAAGCGAGTTGCAGAGTCAAGCGCGCTCTCGTTGGCCTTCGCAGCAAATTCTTCTCTGCGATGAGGGAATACTCAGAAATTCGGTCTCGGACGCCTAATGATCGGCTTCCACCCAGGGGCGTGTCAAGCGCTAACGAGAGGTATATGGTTTTGCCGCCACCATGCGCACAACGTCCACATCCCGCCGGCCGTAGAAATCGGCTTTTGCCCGAACGATCTCATAGCGCATGATCTTGAGATCGTCGAACATCTTAAGCATTCCGTTGCGCCCGACGAAATCCGCCGCGACCTCCATCACCACGATCCCACCGGGCTTGAGCGACTCGATCACTCTTTGTATCGGGACCAGCGGCATCGACCAACTGAAGACGATCAGGTCGAAGCGTTCACGGCCGAATTCGAACTCGCTGTCTCGAACCGCCGCTGTGTCTAGGGTCAGCCCGAGATCTGTTGCCCGCTTCTGCGCAATCGCAACCGCGGCATCGGCGGGATCAAAGCCCCAGACCTCCCAGCCGAGTTGAGCCAGGTAGATCGCGTTTCGGCCCTCTCCCATTCCATAGTCCAGGGCGACGGCTGGAGTGCGTTCCTTCACAATCTCCATCAGAAACGCATTCGGATCCCGATTGAAGTCGGATTTCGGATCCGTGTAGAGACGATTCCAATAGTCATTTTCCAGGAGGGTGCGCTCGTCACGGATCAATGCTGTGCGACGGGCAATCTCACCAGCTTCCAGTCCTTCGCTTTGCAGCTTTGCGGCGTACCTCTCAACAATCTCACCGTTCGTCACCGACGGGTTCGCGGCACGCACTTCCGGCGTAAAGACATTGCGAAACTCGCTGTAGAAATCAAACTCCGGCTTCTGCCCTAAGGCAAGCGTCGTACAGAACAGCACCGAGGTGAAAAGCCGGCAGAGACGCATGGTGGGCGCTAGCGTTTAAAGATCAACATGTATTGGTAGGGCAGGAAATCCAGACTTCGGTCTTTACGAAACCCCGCGTTGGAGAATTCCTTGATCACTTCATCCTCGGAAAGCTTCATCGCTTCAGGAGGACCCACTGGCAGCGGCTTTTTGTAGAAATCGACGATCACGATGCGCCCGCCGGACTTCAACGCCCGCGCCAGCTTTGCATAGTAGGCAGGCCGGCTCTCGATGTGATGCAGCACGTTGCAGAAGAAGATCGTGTCCACGGAGCCATCGGGAAGGCGCGGATCGTCCGTCGATGCGAGCACGGTTTCCAGGTTCGGCAACGCTCCTTCGGCGGCCATCTGCAGGAGTTTCTCGTCGATGTCCACCGCATAGACCTTCGCCACATAAGGGGCGAAGCGGCGCGCGAAATATCCCGTCCCGGCGGCGATGTCGGCGACCATCTCGCTGCGTTTCAGATCCAGCGCCTGGAGCACATCCTCGGGACGCTGCCACTCATCCCGCTTGGGATCGTTCAAGACACGCGCGTACTCCTCGGCTGATCGCGGCGGATGATGCTGGTGCTCAGTCTGAGAAACGGCGGCAGCCGACAGAAAGAAAAATAGCAAAACTAACCTCACTTGTAGGATCACCTCTTCTCCCATGGTAATGCGTCATCAGGGCTCGCTGCATGGCGCGTCTTCGGGGCCACCATGCGCAGCAAATCCGCCTTACTGCTTCCCTGGGGGTTTCGGAAATCTGCTATATTCTGCCGGTATGAGGCGGACACTTCTGATACGAGTTTCCACGGGGTTCGTTTTTCTGCTGATTTCCTGGGTTGCTTACACACAGGACAACCAGCCGCCTGAATTGACCATCAGCAAAGTGAAGGACGATCTTTATCAGATCGTCGGGGACGGCGGCAACGTGGGTGTCTACGTCACCGGTGAAGGGGTGATTCTGGTCGACGACAAGTTCGAGCGGGACTTTGAGCCGATCATGGCGAAGGTCAAGAGCGTCACTGACCAGCCGGTGAAGTACATTTTCAGCACGCACCACCACGCCGATCACAGCGGCGGCAACGTGAAGTTTCACACCACGGCGCAGATCATCTCAACGGCCAACGCGCGGAAGAACATTGTGGACCGCAAGCAACCGAACGCTCCCGACAACATGGTCCCCGCCAGCGTGGTCTTCACAACCGAGAGCGCCGTGTTCCTGGGCGGCAAGGAAGTGCGCGCGATCCATTTCGGCCGGGGCCACACCAACGGCGACGCGGTCATTTACTTCCCCGCCCTGCGAACCGTCCACATGGGCGATTTGATGGCCGGGACAACGCCGCTCTTCGACTACGCCGGCGGCGGCAGCGTCGCAGAATTCGCCAACACCCTCGACAAGGTGCTCAAGCTCGATTTCGACACGGTGATTCCGGGTCATGGCGCCGTCACCGACAAGGCCGGCCTTCAGACCTATCGCAATAATGTTGAGAAGCTTCGTACGCGTGCGACAGGATTGATTCGCGAGGGCAAGAGTCAGGAAGAAGTTGGCAAGGCAATGATCGCCGAATTCGGTTGGGCGCCCACAGGCTTGCAGATGCAGTGGAGCCTGGCGGGCATGATGGCCGAGCTTGAGTAGGGAGCGTCATTCCAGCACGGGCCCGCACTGTATATCGAACTCACGGAAAAGGTGAGCCGCGACTAAGGTCTTCCCGACCAAAGACCGTCTCCGCGAGTTCCTGAGCGCGCCGGCGCCTCCGGCCCGCATAACCTCAGTTTCGGGTTACGGTCAGCGCGCGGCGCGCCGCGGCGAGTCCCTGCGCGGTTAGCGTAATCCGCCGCTGACGGGAATCATCTGCCCCGTAATCCAGCCTGCTTCCTCCGACGCCAGGAATGAGACGACGTTTGCGATATCGCGAGGCTGTCCCGCGCGGCCGAGGGGAGTCTGTGACACAAAGTGCGTGAGGAACTGATCCGACCCGGCCATCGCATGAAAACCTTCGGTCTCTGTAAGCCCGGGCAACACAGAGTTCACCAGGATCTTCTGCGGCCCTAACTCCGCCGCGAGACTCTTGGTGACGGCGTCGACAGCGGCCTTGGTTGCGCTGTAGACGGAGCCATTCGCCGGCGGCGACTGAGAAGCCACCGAACTGATGTTGATGACGGACCCGCCTTGGCCGCCAAAGGCGGAGGCCGCGGCCTGCGTGGCGAAGAGAAGTCCCTTCACGTTCAGGTCGAACTGACGATTGAAGTGCTCTTCGTGAACTGACGACAGTGGAAGAAACTCGAAGACTCCGGCGTTATTGACAAGAATATCGAGCTTGCCGAACTCAGCAACCGCCGCGTCCACCAGCTTCCTGGCTTCCGCCGGCCGGCTCACATCGGCTTGGATGGCTTTGGCTTTGCCGCCCTTCGCTGTAATGCGCGATACAACCGCTTCGGCCTGTTTTCCACTTTTGGCGTAGTTTACGACGACCGAGGCCCCGTCTTCCGCCAGTTTCTCGGCGATAGCCGCTCCGATGCCCTTGGAGGCTCCGCTGATGATTGCCACTTTCCCGCTGAGTTTTGCCATGTTGGCTCTCCTTCACATAGACATTTTGATAACCGTCTATATGATGAAGCGGACAGGAAAAGCGATTCAGTCTTTTTTCCGGCGGCCCGTGGGGATGCGCCGCCGCATCTCAGCCAGATATCGATCCCAGACTTTCGATTGCAGCCGATAGAAGACGAACTTCGCCTGGCGCCGCTCCTTGATCAACCCGGCGTTCACCAGCTCCTTGAGATGATGCGACATCGTGGCCTGCGATACCGGGGATTTCTCGCACAGGGCCGCGCAGGCGATCTCCTCGCGCGCCCCTATCCGCTCCAGAATGGCCAATCGCCTGGGATCGGCCAGGGCCTTTGCGATCCGCTGAAATTGATCTCGGTCCATCTAACCAAATGGTAACCCGCAAGGCAGATTCCTGGACCTGAATGATTGAAAAGGTGAGATCTCCCAGCGCCTCGCGAGATATTTCAGGGTCAGCGCGCCACGAATCCCCTTCTCCTCCCAAACGGTACATGTGAGTTCCGTCACGCAGACCTAACCGGCCAACCTCGGCCGATGAAACAGCAAGACAGCCTCTTTGGTCGAGTAGAGCGGTTCGTTCGGGGAAAGTAGCCCGGCGTGCCGTGCTCTCGTTCCCGGATTAAGGGGCTGCCGCGGCCCGCAATCACTCGGCGCTAGGGAGGCGCACTCCGATTTCGAAAAATGGTGAGCAGGGCGAATGAACATCAACAACAACAGAAATCATCAGAGCCGGCGCGTTCGAAAACAGCGTCCGTTCGCCTATACAACCTTGGCGTCAACGCTGCTGCTTTGGGCTGTCGTAGCCGCTCCGCTGCTGGCCGTGGAGCCAGACCCGGCGAAGAAGCTGACCGTCGAGGTCGTGCGGGGCGAAGGGGTCGAAAACGACATCACCTCTCCGCGGGAATCAGGCATCACTCTCCGGGTGGCCGACGAGGCCCGGGGTCCCGTGGTCGGAGCGGTGGTCGTGCTTCAGCTTCCCCGGAATGGACCCGGCGGCAGTTTTGCGAACGGCACGCGCTTTCAAACGATCCTGACGGATGCGAATGGCCAGGCAAGTGTCGAAGGGTTTCGCCACAACGCCGTGCCAGGCGAGTTTTCCATCATGGCGACCGTCTCCTACCGCGACTACCAGTCCGTGACTATGAACATTCGACAAAGAAACGTGAGGCCGGTGGAGCTGCCTGCGGAGTCCGCCCCGGTGCAGACCACCAGGAAGGGCTCCGGCCGAGTGATTGCGCTGGTCGCCATTATTGGCGGTGCGGCCGCCGGAGCGGCGTTGGGTTTGGCCGGCGGCGGTAGTAGCGGAAACCCGAGCACTCCTCAAACACCCTCCACGGGAGGACCACCCACCAGAATCAACCCGGGGAATCCGAATTTTGGCCCGCCCCGGTGAGCGGATCGTCCATGAGCGCTTCACCGCCATCCAAGCTTTCGTCCGGGAGGTCTCGAACTGCTCACCGATGCACTGCGCCTGGACTGCTGTCCTCTCTTCCGGCGCTCTTGGCGCTCATGGCGTTCGCTGCCACGCCCCTTCGCGCACAACTAGACCTGACCGTCAGCAAAACGCATAGCCCCGCGACGTTCCCGCGAGGCGGCACGGGAACGTACACCATCGTCGTGTCCAATGGCTCCCCGGGGTTGCCCACCTCCGCCGACATCACGGTGATCGACACTCTTCCCTTGGGGCTCACCCCGGCCGGCGCATCGGGAAACGGCTGGACGTGCAGCGGCGGCCAAGTCGTGACCTGCACGACGTCGCAAGTCGTCGCAGGAGGAGCCAACGCTCCACCGATCTCGCTTACCGTCAATGTCTCGCCCGGCATTCTCACCTCGTCCGTCGTCAACACCGTCACGGTTTTGGGCGGCGGTGAGTTGCCTGCACAGGCGGGCAACAACGTCGGCGTTGACAACACACCGATCTCGGCGGCCGTTACCATCACGACAACCTCGCTGCCTCCGGCAACGGTTGGCGTCGCGTACAGCCAGGCATTGGTCGCGGAAGGTGGCAGAACCCCCTATACCTGGAGTCTGGCCTCGGGCTCGCTCGGAAATCTGATGCTCCAACCGAACGGAACAATCTCCGGCACGCCTTCAGGCACGGGCACGCTGAACTTCACGGTGCGGGTCACGGACAACGCCGGAAGCACCGACGAGCAGGCGCTTTCGATCAGCATCAACCCGAGTGAGTTGAGAATTGCCACCTCGTCTCCGCTGGCGCAGGCCGCGCTGGGGTCGCCCTACCAGCAGACATTCGCGGCATCGGGCGGCACACCCCCCTACGGAAGCTGGACGGTGACCTCGGGTCGTTTGCCCAATGGCTTGACGCTGAATGCCGGCAGCGGGGTCCTTTCGGGGACGCCGACAGCGCCCGGAGACTACAGTTTCGCGGTTACTGTCAGGGACAACGCCGCCCGGACCGCTTCGAAAGTGTTTCAGCTGGCGGTGCCGCCACCGGGGAGCAGGCTGACGGTCTTGACGACTTCCTGTCCGCCCGCGCCCATCAACGTCGACTATGCCTGCTCATTGCAAGCGTCGGGAGGCGTGCCGGGGTACACCTGGTCGTTGGGACAGGGCGGGTTGCCGGCGGGGCTTTCTCTTGATCCTGAAGCAGGCGCGATTCGAGGAACGCCCACCTCCATCGGCAACTTCGAAATCGAGATCATTGTGCGCGACTCAGTTGCGGCGACGGATTCGGAGACGGTCACCATCGCCGTAACGAACGATGCATCCGCCACGTTGACGGTGAGCGGCGACACAGCGCCTGGCGGCCAGGTGCTGGTCGCGCTGGTGCTGTCGAGAGTGTTCCCGCAAAGCGTGACGGGCGAGATCGGCCTGACGTTCACACCCCACGCCACTCTGCCGGGCGATATGGACGATCCGGCTATACAGTTTTCCACGGGCGGACGAACCACCCGCTTCACCGTACCGCCGGGAGAGACGCAAGCGCGCTTCAACGGCGGAAGCCTGATGCTGCAGCTCGGGACCGTCGCCGGCACAATCAGGCTCACTCTCACTGAGATGCGGACGGGCAGCTCAAACATAACGCCCTCTCCGGCCCTGGCGCGGGACATTGTTATCAACCGGCTGGCGCCGGTCATTCGCGAGGTCCGCATTACCAATCGCACGGCATCAGGCTTTACCGTCGAGGTGGCAGGTTTTGCAACTTCTCGGGAAATCACACAGGCCCAGTTCCAGTTCAACGGAGCTCCGGGCCAGACACTCGTTGCCGGACAGGCAACGATTCCATTGAACCAGCCGGCGCAAATCTGGTACCAGGGTCAGTCTTCGCGCCAGTTCGGCAGCCAGTTCGTCTACACGCAACCTTTCACTGTCGAAGGCAACGTGAGCGCCATCGCATCGCTGGCGGTGACACTATCAAATACTGTGGGTAATTCCGCCTCCGGCAGTGGAAGTTTCTGAGTCGCAGTCTAGCTCGACGGGATTGCTGTCCCGCAGGGCGGCGGGAATTGGGTTGGCCGGCGGATGCTACTCCCGAAAACTTGCAAGCAGGAGACCCGGTAATAGCCGACTGCCGGCGGGACTCAGCGAACCGGCGCCTTATCACCAGCCTCCTTCTCACGATAGCCGAAGAAGGCGCGGAGCTTGATGACCTCGGCGATCTCCGGGGGCACCATATCCTGCCAGCTGGCGTCGTATTCCTTGATCCGCTTCAAGACGTCGCGCGAGAAGATGTGCAGAACGCTCTCGTCGAAATTATCGAGCTGTTTGACTCTGCCGTGCTCCAGCAGGTGACGGTATAAATTGCGCAGGTCCTCCGGCATTTCGACGTTCTCGACCGTCTGTAGCAGGCCGGTCGCCTGGTCGCGCAGGGGATAGACGTAGATGCGCAAGTCCTTCGTGAACAGCCTGCCAAACGCTTCGAGAATTCCACCTTCCAGTTTGGCGTAGTACTGCTCGTTGAAAATGTCCCGCAAACTGGTGACGCCCATCGTCACCGCGATCGGCTCCGTTGTGTATCGCGTCAAATAGGCCGCCAGGCGATGGTACTCGAAGTAGTCGGAGATCAGCACCGTCTTGCCGGCGGCCGCAAGCAGGTCCGCCCGGGCCAGAAAATCACGCAGGTCGATCTGCCCTTCCGCCAGCAGATTCCGCATTGTGATTTCCATCAACTCAACGATCTGATCGGCCTCAACCTCCGGCTCCGCCGCGAAGCGCTCGCGGGCGCTGTTGATCATGTTGATATTGACCTTGGTCACGGGACGGAAACTGCCGCGTTCCACCAGGATCGGCCGCTTGCGCAGCACCGCTGACGGCTGCAGAACCTCGCCCGACGGCCCGAACATCGCCGCGCCCGTCAGCCCGAGCTGCACCAGTTTCAGGCTCATCACGCGATTGTCGACGTGCCGGAACTCGATGCCCGAGAACTCGATCATGTCGATCTCTATCCGCTGCGTGGTGAGGCTGTCGAGCAGCGACTCGATCATCCATTGTGGTTTGTGGTGCAGGAAAAAGGCGGCGTAGAGCAGATTGACCCCGACGATGCCGAGCGCCTCCTGCTGCAAGGTGTTTTCGTGGTCCAGCATGCGCACGTGGATCACGATCTGGCTATCGTCGTCCCGGGGATGGGCCTGGTATTTCACGCCCATCCAGCCGTGGCACTCATTCGTGCCTTTAAAATTGCGTGCCGCCACGGTGTCGGCAAAGGCGAAAAAGGCGGTGGTGTCCCCGCGCGATGCCCGCAGCCGCTCCAGATTGAGGCCGTGCTCGTAGTCGAGCATGCTTTGCAAGCGCTCGCGGGAGACATAGCGTTTGCAGCGGCCGTAAATGGCGTCACTGACGGCCATGTCGTAAGCCGACATGGATTTCGAGATTGTGCCCGCGGCCGCGCCGACCTTGAAGAACCAGCGGGCCACCTCTTGCCCCGCCCCGATCTCGGCGAACGTGCCGTAGCGCACCGCGTCAAGATTGACCTTGAGGGCTTTCTGATGGGTGCTTAGCCTTGGCCGTTCATCTTCAAGGGCGGTGTCCATCGCGTAGTGCATAACAGATCGGTGCTCCCCGGGGGACAGACGCCTCGACGCGCGCTTGCCAGGAATCAACGACTTGCGCGGCGCTGGTCGCGGCGAAAAAGTGGTGACTGTCCAGTTCGGCGAGACTTCTTATCCAACCGGCTATGCCTCTCCGTCAATATCGGCTGCCCACCGGGTTCTTTAGATCCGCAATTACCCCTACTTACGCGGAGTAATTGGACTGTACGGCCCGCCTCTCGGGCCCCTGATGACCCTCCGAGCCACGCATCTGTTGCACGGCGGATGTAAAAGAAGTATGCTGTTATCGGACATCGATAAGACATGAAGCCGAACGATCTTGTTCAAGGCACTCTGGGCCTGCTGATCCTGCGAATCCTCGCGTTGGAACCCATGCACGGCTGGGCTCTTTCACAACGTCTGAAGCAGATGTCGAAGGACATTCTGCAGGTGGGGCCCGGGTCCTTGTATCCGGCGCTTCACAAACTGGAGCAGGAAGGTTGGATTACGGCTGAGTGGTTGATCAGTGACACCCGGCGGCGCGTCAAGTTCTATTCCCTGACCAAGGAAGGCCGGAAGCGGCTGCAATCCCAAACCGCGGACTGGAAACGTCTGTCCGAAGCCATCTCCGCGATTGTCCTTGCGCGAGGTTAGCTGTCATGCGCTGGCTCAGAAAGTTGCGACATCACTTTGCATCGGTCTTCAGCCCTTCCCGCGTGGAAAAGGACCTCGAAGACGAGTTGCGCGATTATGTCGATCGTGAGATTGAGCGAGCAATCGCTGCGGGATCTTCGCCCGAAGAAGCGAAGAGACAAGCGCTGTTGAGCTTGCATGGCGTGGAACGGGTCAAGGAGGAGTGTCGGGACGCGCGTGGCGTCCGATGGCTCGAAGACGCCCTAAGCGACATACGATTTGCGGTTCGTGCGCTTCGCAGAGCACCGGTATTTACAGCCACGGTCACCGCGGCTCTGGCCTTCTGCATTGGTCTCAACACGGCCATCTTTTCAGTAGTCGATACCGTGCTCTTCCGGCCGCTGGCTTTTCCCGATCAGGAGCATCTGGTCGCCGTCACCGAGGGCGTTCCAGGCCTGGGATTCCCGGTGCTCCCTTTTTCACCGCCAGACTATATGTTCGTCGCCGCCAATAACAAGTCCTTTGCCTCGACGGCCGTCTATCGCAATCAGTCCTACGAGGTTTCAGGCGTGGACCGGCCGCAACGTGTGAGCGGCGCGCGAGTGACGGCTTCGTTGTTTCAGGTCCTGGGAGTCTCGCCCGCCATCGGCCGGGCGTTTACTCAGGCAGAAGATGAAAAGGCAGTGCGAGTGGCGGTACTCAGCGGCGGGTTCGCTGAGGGCGCTTTTGGCGCACCAGAGCATGCGCTCGGCCGCACGGTGCTTCTCAACCGGATTCCATACGTTGTCATCGGCGTCATGCCGCGCTCGTTTTCATTTCCGATCCGCGGGTCCCGGTTTAATGGCAACCCGGCCGACGTATTCGTGCCTGTCTCCTGGAGTAACGGCGAGCGGCGACAGGATGTAAGCAACTTCAACTACAGCATGGTCGCGCGATTGAAGCCAGATGTGACCATTCCACAGGCGACCACGGAGATGAAGGGCCTATTGGAGCGCATCGTCGAGGACTATCCGCCGAAGATAAAGCAGGCTCTTCAGAGTAACCCCAATTTTTCGCTGGAATCGCAGATCGCGCCCTTTCGCGAGGAGTTTACGGGCGATGTGCGGCGCCCGCTGCTGCTTCTATTGGCATCGGTGGGCGTCGTGCTTCTGATTGGATGCGCCGATGTTGCAAATCTCCTCTTCAGCCGGATGGTTGGGCGTCAGCGGGAATTCGCGCTCAGAACCGCCTTGGGCGCAACTGGCTGGCGTCTTGCCCGGCACACGATCACGGAAGGATTGGTCCTATCGGTGGCCGGGGGCGCCGCCGGATTGTGCATTGCATTCTGGGCCCTGCCTCTGCTCATCCGTTTGGCCCCTGAGAACCTCCCTCGCCTAACCGAAATCGGTCTGAACTGGCGAGTGGCGGTGTTCGTCGCGGCTATCACGCTGAGCACCCCTCTCGTGTTCTGCCTCGGGCCACTCGGAAATATCTTTCGTACTGCGTTCATGAACCAGCTTCGCGGAGAAGGACGAACGGCGACGCAGGGCCGGCATCAACGTCTGGTCATGTCCGCTGGTGTCGTATCCCAGTTCAGTCTCGCTTTCGTGCTGCTGGCTACCGCGGGACTGCTCACGCGGAGTTTGATCAAGGCGGGCGAGGCCAACCCGGGATTTCAACCGGAGCACGTGATCAGCGCTCAGATCGCTTTGCCAGAGTCCGTCTACAAGACACGGGCCGAGATCACCGGTTTCTTTGACCGTTTGCTCTCCCGAGTGAGCACTCTTCCCGGCGTTCGGCAAACCGGCGCTATATCAGACGTGCCGACAGGATCCACCACGAACTTGGTCATTTCGATTGAGGGCCGCCGCGATACGGAGAAGGTCGACATGCTCTTCTGCCACGGCAACGCCCTGGAGTCTCTTCGTCTCAGTCTGTTGCGCGGCAGGATGCTGCAGCCGGAAGACCAGATCGGGGAAGCGCACACAGCGGTGGTCTCCGAATCGCTGGCTCGACAGGCTTGGCCGGATCAGGATCCCATCGGCCGGCGTATTCGATTCGGCGTCGAAATTCCGAATAACGGAGAGCCCTGGCTCACTGTGGTCGGCGTGGTAGCCGATGTAAAGGCCCGGCTTACGAGCAACGCTCCCCGCTTTGTGCTGTTTACCACCGCAAGGGAGTGGGTTACGCAAATGAATCTCGTTGTCCGAACCTCAGGCGATCCGCTCTTGCTGACAAACGCCATCCGTCAGGAAATAGCCAACCTCGACCCCAGCCTTGCTGTTGGGAAGATCGAAACACTGGATCAGGTTCTCGAAGGATCGTTGTCCGCTGAGCGTTTTCGGACGTGGCTGCTGGTGTCGTTCGCCGTCGCTGCTTTGCTGCTGGCTACCTTGGGGATCGCCGGACTGCTGGCGTACAACGCCGCGCAACGCACGCAGGAGTTTGGCGTGCGAATTGCTCTGGGAGCAGACCGGCGCGCCCTCTTCGGTCTGATCCTGCGGCACTGTTTGCGATTATCCGGGACTGGGATTGCAGTAGGGCTGGCAGCCTCGCTCGCAACCACCCGAGCCCTTTCGAGTCTGCTTTACGAGACCAGTCCAGTCGATCCCGGGACCTTCATTGCTGTGCCTTTGATTCTGCTTCTCGTCGCGCTTGGGGCCGCCATGCTTCCCGCATGGCGCGTCGCTCGAACGAACCCAATCACGGCGTTGAGAGCTGACTAAGGCGGTATAGGCTCTAGCTAGCGGTGATTGTCATCAGACTCGAGCGCCGGCCCGTCTCTCGGGGTCTCTTGACTCTGGAGAAGTTGCCCTGGCCTCGCTGCTGCGCCCCTGGTGGCAACCTGCCCGATCTTCCCGATCAGCGGATCCGGGATCCAAGCGGTGGCGTGAACATCGACGACCTGGGGACAAACCGTCAAAGTGGATTAGCAAACACAACGCCGTCAGGGTGGAGGAATCCTCGCAAGTGCCTCAGGATTCTCAGACCAAACGTCCATGTCGGCCAATGCGCGCTAATTTAGGATATTCACCAATTCGATGTCGTAGTGCCGATCTGCATCGGGGCGGATAAACGAAGGATCAAAAGTGCGTCCGTCCAATGCCGGTGGAACCGTCGCTTTGCGGCGCTCCCCCACTCGCATGCCAGTCACGGCTTCGTCAACGCCAGGAATGACCTGCTTTCCGCCAAGCAGAAATTTGACCGGATTGTTCTTGTCGCGACTGCTAAAAATCTGCTTGCCGTCGACCGTGAGGATCTCATGAATCAAAACTGTTTGCCCAGGTTTTGCGATAGCGCCAGTTCCCTGTTGAACGACCTCATAAACCAACCCTGATCCCGTCTTCACCACCTTCGGGGAGGGCGTGATTGGTGGAAGACTGAGCGTCTGTCTAGCGCATGAGGTAGCGGCTATCACGGCCAGAGCCGCCAGGGCGCCGGGCTTGACGAAGATATCTCTTCTGCGCATCTGAGTTCAGAATACCGCTTTGGACATGATGTCATTGCCAGAGCTGGATTTCTTCCTCAGTAATCGCCTAGTGTAGAGTTGCCTCCTGTCCACTCGGTCGTCTAACGGGCACCCGCCGAAGCCTCTTTCCCGCCCATTTTCTCCGCCGGCCAGCCCGAAACGATCGCCGGCTCTATCCCAGCATCAGCGCTCCCAGCGGGCCAAAAACAGGTCGGAGGCAAGTTCGTCCAGCTCGCGGTTCGCGGCCTGCTGCCACTCGGCGAATCGCCGCTTGCGAAGCTCTTCGAGAAGGCGGTGATCTCTTCGCGACGCCAAGTAGGCTTCTTGCTGCCGCCGGAGCTTTTGCACACAAAGCGATCGCTTCTGCCGCAGGGCCAATTCGCTTCGCTTGAGCCGCGCCTTAAAGCCGGCTAGCATCCGCAGGTCCTCGCCCCGCAGTTCGGCCGCCGACGTTAAGGCGATGGCCGACCGGTCACGGACCCGCAGCAGTTCCTCGAGCTGCTGGTCCACGGCCTTGAGTTCCATTTGGACAAGCTTTAGCTTCCTCTCCTCTTCCGTCAGCCGCGTGTGCCGGAATGCAAGAATGCGCTGGAGATCGAATTGGAAATTCTTCATGGCACGGTCGCTATCAACTCATGGCAGAAATCGCCTTGGCCAGGAATAGCGAAAGGGAAAGTCACCGGGAGTGCCATTCACCGCGTTCCCCTATGCCAGGGTGGACGCGATCGATTGCAGCCGGTCCAGGGTTTCGACCGGCGATGAACTCATCTCGGGGTCTTGCCCCAGGAAGGCGAGCATTTGATCGCGCGCGGCGATGCTGGCATCCAGCTTGGGATCGGCGCCTCGCGTATAAGCGCCCAAATGCAGCAGATCCTGCGCCCGGCGATAGCTGGTCCAGGCTTCCCGAATTTTGATCGCGGCCTTGAGTTGCTCTTTGGAGGCAACCTTGCTGCTGAGCCGGCTGATCGAGTTCTCGATGTCGATGGCAGGATAATGTCCGACGGCGGCCAGCTCCCGTGAAAGAATAATGTGGCCATCGAGAATGCCGCGCGCCGCGTCGCAGATGGGCTCGTTGAAGTCGTCGCCCTCCACCAATACCGTAAAAAACCCCGTAATGGAGCCGTGGCTGAAGTTGCCGGCGCGCTCAAAAATTTTCGGCAGCAGCGCAAACACCGAAGGTGTGTAACCCTTTTGGCTCGGCGGCTCGCCGCCCGCCAGGCCGATTTCCCGCTGCGCCATGGCCAGCCTTGTGACCGAGTCCATCACCAGCAACACATGCTTGCCCTGACTGCAGAAGTATTCGGCCACCGCCAGCGCTACGAAACAGGCTCGCACGCGCAACGGCGCGGGGCGGTCCGAAGTGGAAACGACGATCACGGACTTCCGCGCCGCCTCGGGACCCATTTCATGGTCGATGAAAGCCCGGACTTCCCGGTTGCGCTCGCCGATCAAGGCGATGACGTTCACGTCGGCGGCGCTGCCTCTCGCCATGGCGCCCAACAAGGTGCTCTTGCCGACGCCGCTTCCGCCGAACACGCCGATCCTCTGCCCGCGGCCGCAGGGCAGCAAGCCGTCAATGGCGCGGATGCCTGTAGGCAGCGGCTCCACAATGTGCTCCCGGTCCATGGGGTTCTGGGGCTGTGCAAAGAGGTCGCAAGCGGCATCGCCCCGCAGGGGAGGCCCGGAATCGAGCGGCTGCCCGAAGCCGTCGATAACCCTTCCAAGCAAGTCAGGACCCGCCAGAATGCGCGCATCTTCGCGACGCGTCATAACACGGTCGCCAAGCGTGATGCCTTCCGGCTCTTCCAGTGGGATGGAAATGACGCGGCCATCGCGGAAGCCGATCACCTGCGTGCGCACCCGGCGTCCATTGGAGGCCTGAATCTCGCAGAAATCACCGATCGCGACCTCCGGGCCTCTTGAAAGAATCGACACGCCGACGATATCGGTGACCTTCCCGACCCAGCGCAGCGTCTCGATGCGCTGGACACTCCGGGCGCGGTGGCTCAAGCTTCCGTGAGCCGTCATCGCATGTGTGCTCATAAACGATCCGCCAGACCTCGCCGAATTTCTTCCAACTGGGAATCGACCGAAGCGTCCAGGTCGCCATGCTCGGTCTCGAACAGCAATGATCCCGGCCGGAGTGTCTCATCCGTGACGAGTTCAACATTCCTGCCTGGGCAGCCGCGCTCCAGCAGGGAGCGCAGAAAATCGCGGTGCGCCGGGTGGGTTCTGACACGGCGGACGTCGCGGGACTCTATGCGATCCAGCGCCGCCTTGACCAGCGCCTGTACGGCCTGGGGGTCGACCGTCAACTCGCGGTGCAGAATCCGGCGGGAAACGGTGATGGCAAGTTCAACCACCTCTTCTTCCTTCTCTTTTCGGGCACCCTCCTGCAAACGGGCAAATGCCGCCACAATCTCCTCCAGCCGATCGGCGAGTGGTTGAATCTGCGATTCGTACTCCCGTTGCGCGGCGGCGCGGCCCTCCCGAACTCCGCGCTGCCGGGCCTCGTCGATGCGCCGGTCCAGCGCCTGCTCGGCTTGCTGGCCGGCCGACTCCTGCAACGAAAGCTCCGGAGCCGGACGTTCCGGCCGCGCAAGATTCCAAACCACCGGAGCGACAATCGCTTCGATATCTCCTCGAACAAGCCTAGACGACATACTGATCCGTCTCTGAGCCTGCCAGGCTCAGCACTCCTTCCCTCTCGAGACCCTTCGCCAAAGCCAGCAGTTCTTTCTGGGCCATCTCCACTTCCTTGATCTTGACCGGCCCGAGTGCTTCCATGTCCTCGAGAAGCATCTCGGTGCCGCGCTTCGACATCGTCTTGAAGATGGAGTTACGCAGCTCCTCGCTTGTGCCTTTGAGAGCAACGGTGAGGACCTTCTTGTCGGCCTGCTTCAGCAGTTCCTTCAGACCGCCGGCATCCAAACGCAGCAGATCCTCAAACACGAACATCATTTCGCGGATCTCGTTCGTGGTCACCTGGTCCTTCTCTTCCATGGTTTTCAAAATGCCTTCCGCCACGGGATTTTCAACGCCGTTCAACAGCTCGGCGACGGCGCGGGGCCCGCCGAGAGACTCGCCGCCTCGCTCGCCCAGCATCTTCACCTTTTGATCGAGTACCGATGCGATCCTGCCTGTCACCTCCGGGGAGGTCTTGTCCATCGTGGCCAACCGCAGAACCGATGCGGCGCGAACGTCCTCCGGCAGATGCTTCAGTACGGCGGAAGCTTTTTCTCTTTTTAGATTGGCGAGAACAACAGCAATCGTTTGCGAGTGCTCCGAAGCAAGAAAGCTCGCCAGCAGATCCGGTTCGGCCGCCTCCAGCGACTCCAGACTTCCGAGGTTCTGGACCGTGGAGCGCGGCAGCTTCTCCACCATCCTCTTGCCGGCTTCCTGCCCGAACGCCGCCGTCAACAGCCGGCGGGCCCGTCCAAAACCGCCTCGCGTCGTGGGACCGTAGCCGCTGAGGTGAATGAACTCATTCAGAACAGACTCCGTCTGGTCGGGCGTGATCTCATCCAGGCTCGCGATGGCTTCGGTAATCTTCTGCACCTGCTCGTCGCTGAGGAGTTTGAGCACTTCGGCGCTCTGCTCATAGCCGAGGTTGAGCATCAGGATGGCGCCCTTGACTGCTCCGTTGTCGAAAGCCGTTTGTCCGGCGGCCAGACTCATTGTTTTCCTCCTTGAAGCAACCACCCTTGCACAATGCCGGCGGAAAGCTCGGCATCTTTGACGACGATTTCACGAACGGCCACGGTCAGCGGCCGGCCTTCCTGCGCCGCCAGCGCCGCGGCGATAAGGTTGCCCGCTCCCGGCGCGGCCAGCCCGGCCCCCATGGTTCCACCAGCGACGCTTCCTTGACGGCGCGCTTCGGAAGCCGCCTCCAGCGCCTTACGCTGGGCCTCCTCGACTCGCACCTTCTGCTGGCGCGCCCGCAGCAGAATCCACGCGGCCAATCCGACCACCGCGCAGATGGCCAACCCCACGCCGATGAAGACCACGGGGTTTTGCTGGAACATCTGCTGGTAGCGCTCCAACGGCTGCAGGTCCGCGTCTCCTCCCGGCATGGGCGGCGGCGCAAACGCCGGATTCTCGAGTTGCTGCGTGGACTCGAACGGCAAAGTCTGCACGGTCAGCTGATCTCCGCGAACCGTATCCAGCCCAATCGCTCCGGCGACCAGTTCCCGAATCGCTTCCATCTTCTCGGGACTCGGGGGCGTCAGAACGCGCTTCTGTTGCTCGCCCTCGCCCTCCATACGCACGGTGAAGTCAACCAGCACGGCGGCTGAAATCTTTTTCACGGTGCCTTGGGGAATCTTTGTCTTCTGAATCGTACGCGACGTCTGATACGAGACATTTTCGCTGCGGCGGAAGGTGCCGCCGCTCGTCGTTGCACCATCCGAGCGTGGGCGAGGAAGCGCCGACGCCGTTCCCGGAATGCCGCCGGACGGCGCCGTCCCCGGCCCTTGGCCTTCTTCGGTGACATGAGAGGAAAGCACGACCTGCTGGTTCGGGTCAAACGACTCTTCGCTGCGCTCCCCGCTGCTGAAATCGCAATCGACCGTGACGCCCGCGCGAAATCCGTCATGCCCCAAAAGGGGCTCCAATGTCTCACGGATCTTGGTGGTCAGGTTTCGTTCCAACGCCTGCCGGTAGTCCACCATCGAGTCCGACACCTGTTCCAGGCCGGCCATCGACGTGCCCCGCGCCCGGCTGAGCAGGTTCCCGTTCATATCCAGAATGGAAACGGCCCGCGGGTCCAGCCCTTCCACCGCGGCCGCCAGCAGGTGGCTGATCGCCAGCACATTGCGATCGCCCAACTGCGATCCCGGACGAAGCTTCAACAACACGCTTGCCTTCGCGGGTTCACGCGACTCGGTAAAGACGGAGGTTTTAGGGAAGGTCACGTGGACGCGCGCCCGCTCCACCTCCGTCAGGCTCATCACGGAACGCTCCAACTCTCCTTCCAACGCTCGTTGATAGTTGATGTGCTCGGCGAACTCCGTCACTCCAAGGTTCGTCCGGTCGAAAATCTCAAATCCGATGCGGCCTGTCTTGGGCAGGCCGGCGAGAGCCATCTCCAGGCGTGACTCCGCAACCACGCTGTCAGGAACAAGAATGGTGGACCCACCGTCCGCCAACTGATATTCGACGCCGGATTCCTTCAGCTTCTGGATGACGGCCCCAGCGTCCTCCTGTGCAAGAGACGTATACAAGGGCTTGAAGCTGGCGGACGCGCTCCACCGGATCAGGCCGAGGGTCGCCAGCGAAAGCCCGATTGCCGAGATGATGGCCAGCCGCTGCCCATGAGACAACGACTCATAGAGTTTCTTCAGTTGTTCCATTTCGGTATCGACCGCGGCAGAATCCGGCTAGACCTGCATCCTCATGATTTCCTGGTAGGCTTGAACGACTTTGTTGCGAACTTCAAGGAGCAGCTCGAACTCCAGCTGGGCCTTTTGCGAGGCAATAACCACCGAATGCAGCTCCTCGGTCTTGCCGTTCAAGAAGCCCTCGACTTTCGCATTGGCCACCTGGCGGGATTGCTCGGCTTGCATCATGGCCTTATCAAGCGCTTCGCCGAATTCACCGCCCGCTTTCCCGGAACTCCTGCTTGGTCCTACGGAGTCGGGCAGCGAGACGCCGCGTACGGATGTGATGGGATACGCCATGCCGATGCCCTTTGCTCTAGCGGAACATGTCCAGCGAGCGGTGGATCATGTCTTTCACGGCGCTCATCGCAGCGACATTGGCTTCGTAATTGCGCGCCGTCGCCATGAGGTCAACCATGTCCTCGGCCGGACTCATGCGGGGAAACGCGACATAGCCCTCTTCGTCGGCGTCCGGATGGTTCGGCAGATAACGCCGCTCCGGCTCCCGGCTGTCCGTCACCAGCTGGCTCACCTCCACGCCGGCCACGCCGGGGTGCAATGCTGATTCAAAGGCGGACGCGAAGGGTGAATTCACAGCGGCGCTGCTGAAGACCGCGTCCCTGCGGCGATAGGGCCCTCCTTCCGGCGTGCGCGTGGTCTCAGTATTGGCGATATTTTCGGCCAGCAGTTCGGCCCGCGTGCGTTGAGCCGCCATCCCCGAGGCGCTGACGGATAGTACCGAGAAGAGACTCATCCATTCCTCCCATCGTGAATCGCCGACCGGATGGCTTGCAGTTGTGCGCGGACCAAGTGCGAAGCAACGCTGAAGCGGAGTGCGTTCTCCGCCAACATGCGCGCTTCACGGTCCATGTTGACGTTGTTGCCGTCCGTTCTGGCAGGCAGGGCGTCCAGTTCGACGACGCTCGGTGAGCCACCGGCCGCCGATGCCATCTCTTGCTGAAAGTTGACGTCTTTGGTCGTGTAACCCGGAGTGTCCGCGTTCGCGATGTTCGACGTGACAAGCTTTTGGCGAAAGCTCACCAGGTCCATGTAGCGTTCAAGATTTGCGGCAAGACCTTCCAGCATGGTGCGTGTCCCCTCGCCCAGAGGGCACTTCCCATGCCAAAAGGAGTTTGATTGATTTTCAGGAGTTTATGGGCGCGGATCGGCGAGAACTGAACGGACCCGCGGGGAGGTCCGGTGAGATTTCGGCAATAGGCGGACGGCCGCTCAGCCATCCTGAGGATGGCGAACCCGCCGGATGGACACGGCCATTTGCCTCCTGGCCGAACCTGGCTAACCAGATGGGCGTTGCCCCCGTCAGCCGCGCAGCAGCCAGGTTCGGGACTGGCCTGCGCCGCGATAGGACTGATAACCACCCACTTGACCGGCCTTGCGGAGCTTCTCCTGAAGATGAGCGCGGTTCGTCAGGATCACTTTCTTGGCCCAGAGGAGCAAACTCATCGTCTCCGCCAACGCCCGCTGCCCTTCGCCAGGGTTTGAGGCCGCCGGGTCGGTTGCGAGCGCTTCCGTGATCTCCACCATGAGGCGCCCCGCCGTTTCGTAATCCTCGGCCCGGATCGCCGCGCGAAGCTCGGCGGATGCATTATCAACCGCCTCACGGGCCGCGCCCGCCGAACCCGGATGCACCTCCGGAATCATCGGGACTCCTTGCTGGCCACGGAGGCCTCGAACAGGCCGCGGATAAAGCTGGCCTGCTGTTCCAGCAGCGCCAGCACGGCATCAGCGGCGGCCATGCGGGCCGTCAAATTCTGGCGCATCGTCTCGACGCGCTCCTCGTTCGATCGAATCAACTGCGCATGCCGCTTGATTTGCCCGTCAATGGAGGTCTTTTCCAAATCGATCAAGCCGCCGACATCAACGGCCGCGTTCACCGCGTCGGACGCCGTTTTCAAAAAGCCTCCGGTCGAGGGATCACCCAGAAATGCCAGGACGTCCTCCACTGGCTTGGACTCCAGAACCGTGCGGTTCAGAGAGAGCGTCCCTTGGTTGCTCAAGCTGATGCCCAGGTCCGCGAGGGAGCGGACGCTGCTTGTTCCCGCCCCGTATGCCGAGACTTCGGCCAGCGAACGGCCGAGGGTCCTTAGCAGGGCCTGCCCGCTGAGAGCGCCTCCGGTTCCGCCGCGGTGGATGTCCAAACCAAGGACAGCCGTGTTGTAGGCGCTGACAAAGCTTTCCAGGGCGTCGGCAAGACTGCTGGTGCTCTTCGAAACCTGAATCTCGGTGGTTCCGGTCTTGAGAAGGTCAACCGTCAATCCGGGAGACAACGTGATTGACCGCGAACTGGACGAGATCGGCTGCGCGGGAACACCGTTGATCCGATAGGTCGCCTCGGCGCCTGCGGAGAGCGTCTCCAAAAGGTCCTGCGAGCCGTCGTTGAGCTGGATCGGGAAATCGGCGTAAGCTTCACTCTGGAGCGAAAGGCGGTAGTCCGGTGCGGCCGAGCCGCCGATATTCACCACCGTCGCCTGTACGCCGGCGCCGCTGGCGTTGATCGCCGCGGCGAGTTCAAACAGGGAGCCTCCGGCCGGGGTAATCGTGTAGCCGGTGCCACCGGCAGTCAGTGTGAACTCCCCCGAGGAACTGATGGATTCCACAAAGGGGTCCGTCACCACCGGCAGGCTGTCGAGATGCAGGGTCAGGGTCCGCGAACCCAGGCTGATCACTTCCAGGGAGTAGTCGGCCGCCAGAACGTTCCCGCTGAGTCTGGCCTTGGCGATGCTTTCGTCGCCGACACGGGCGGAATGCAGATCGGTCGTAATCGAAGAGGTAATGGCCCCTATCGCCGTTTGCAGTCCACCAAAGTGCTCGCTCAACCCGGTGAGGGCCGTCCCCTGGCTTTCCAGCTTGGCCTTCTGGCTGCGAAGTTGCACCAGCGGAAGCGAAGCGATGGCGACCGCGCGGTCGATCGTCTGCTGCAGGTCGGGGACGAAACTGCTGCTTCCGTTGAAGGCCATGGGGGTGTTCGTGTCTGAGTTTGGTGTGTCTGTTGGCGGCCTGCCCTGTGCCGCGGGTGACCCGCTCGCGGGAGCGGATCACCCCGTCACACATCGCTCGCCCTCAGGAAGACGCCCGCCTCAGGCTCCTCTCGACGGCGAAACGAGACCGCGAGGATGGATGATGATTACCTCAACAGGATGGAAACGACCTGCTGCGGGGCGGCATTCGCCTGCGACAACGCAGCCAACGTCGACTGCTGCAGGACCTGGGCCTTGGTGAGGTTGGCCGCTTCGGCGGCGACGTCGGCGTCGCGAATGCGCGACTCGGCGGCCGAGAAGCTGGAAATCTGGGACTGTGCCAGGTCAATGGCGAACTGCAGCCGGTTCTGGCCGGTTCCCACTGCGCCCGCCCCGAGGCCGAGAGTCGCCACGGCCGCATCGATGTTGGTGAGGGCCGTCAGGGCATCCGCGGCGGTTGCAACCGTATCGCCGTCAATGCCAAGGCCGGCGGAATCTACTTCCACGGCCGTCAGGTCGATGGTCACCTGCGAGTTGGCCTGCACATCGCCGCCGCCGATGAAAACGGCCAGAGCCGCCGCATTGTTTGTGCCGCCGGTGTTCAGGCCGATATTCGCGGCCTGACGATCAATTTCCGTCAGCAGTGTCGTGAACTCGGCATCCAGGGTGGCGCGGTCGCCCAAGAACGTGTCCGAGGCTGACTGCGTCGCCAGAGCCTTGAGCCGGTCCAGCAGTTTTGAAATGTTGTTCAACCCGCCGTCAACGATCTGCAGCGTGCTGATGCCGTCGTTCGCGTTGCGAACGCCCTGTGTCAGCTCCGCCACGTCGCTGCGAAACTGATTTGCCACAGCCAGACCAGCCGCATCGTCGCCGGAGGAGTTAATTCTGTATCCCGAGGTCAACCGCTGGATGGTCCTGCTTTGAAAGTCGCCGTTGACCCGGAGGTTGTCCAGGGCGATCAACGAGCTGACATTTGTCTGAATCGTGAATGCCATGTGTTTGTCCTTTTCTCAGAAAAATTTCCGGCGTCGTGCCGAAGCCTGAGGTGCTGCCTTCCACCATTAATGTCGAAGGGGCCGGGCCGCTTTCTATCTTTTTTTCACCCTCGGCCGGGAAACGGGCTGGCGTCAACCGGGGCCGCTTGGCGTAGAGTCCTCGCACGCCGGGCGCCCGCGCCCCGGCCCTGAGGATTCTTGCTTTTGTCCTCTAAGAATGGCCTTCTGGCGCGATATTAGGACTGTGACGAACGTCTGCGCGGAGCACAAGCTCCCGGAAACAGCCAGGAGACTCAGCAAAACACCCGAAATCCGGATACGGAGTTTCCGTAGTGCCGGTTCAAATACGGCGTTTCAGGTACGGATGAGAAATGGATTTAGCGACAATTATTGGCCTTGTGGTGTCGATCATTTTGGTGGCCACCGCCATTTTACTCGGCGGAAACCCGACCATGTTCGTCGACGTTACGTCTCTCATGATCGTGGTCGGCGGCGCCTTTGGAGCCACGTTCATACGCAACCCCATGAGTCAGGTTTTTGGGACGGCCCGGGTCGTTGCGAGAGCCTTTGCGACCGAGATTCCGCTGCCGGACACGCTGATCGGAGACGTGCTCGACCTGTCGAGAAAGGCGCGCAAGGAAGGCGTCCTGGCGTTGGAGGGCGCGGAACTTAAGTACGACTTCTTCTCGAAGGCCCTCGGCCTCTGCGTCGACGGACTCAAGGAAGAGGAGATGCGGGCGATTCTCGAGACCGACATGCGGGCGACGGCCCAGCGGCACCTGCGAGGCCAGGAGATTCTCCAGGGCATGGGCCAGGCGGCGCCCGCCTTTGGCATGATCGGCACCCTGATCGGGCTGGTGCAGATGCTGGCGTCCATGTCGGACCCCTCCCAGATCGGTCCAGCCATGGCGCTGGCCCTGCTGACCACGCTCTACGGGGCGCTGATCTCCAACGTCTTCTGTCTGCCACTGGCCGACAAACTGAAGGTGCGCATGCAGGAAGAACAGTTGAGTATGCAGATTTGCCTGGAGGGAGTGATCGGCATTTCTCAAGGACTCAACCCCAGCTCTCTGGAACAGCAGCTTCACTCGTTTGTCGCGCCCAAGGCACGTATCGAGAGGAAGGCCGCATGATCGAGCTGCCAGAAAGTCCGCCTCCCCAGGGTGCGCCGGAGTGGATGGTCACCTTCGCCGACCTGATGTCGTTGCTTTTGACCTTCTTCGTCCTGCTGCTGTCCTTCTCGAACATGGAGATCATCAAGTTTCGAACCATGGCTGGATCGGTCCGCAACGCCCTGGGCCTGAAGTCGGAATTTGACCTTGCCGACGTTCCGCGGGGAAGCAGCATCCTTCCTTACGAAAACCCAAGAGAGGGCACGGGGCAAGGAGAGGTCAAGGAGACCGATTCTCTCCGCAATGAGCTGAAGAGAATCGTCCGCAGTTCGGGCGTGCCGGTGCGCGGGACGATCCAGGTGCTGCCCGAGAGCGTCGCCCTGCAACTTGAGGGAGACCTCCTGTTCGATTCCGGCCGCGCCGAATTGAAGCGCGAGTCCTTTCCCATTCTGGACGAACTGGCGGAGCTGATCCGCCGTCTCGATCACCACGTGGACGTGCTGGGCCACACGGACAGCCTTCCCATCGCTACAGCCGTGTTTCCAAGCAACTGGGAGCTTTCAGGCGCGCGAGCCGGCCGTGCCGTTCGCTACCTCGTCGAGAACGGCGTACCGGCCGGACGCCTGCGGGCAATTGGTCATGCCGATACCGTTCCCGTCGCCTCCAACGACAGGGAGGAGAACAGGTCCCTCAACCGGCGCGTCGAGTTCGTTTTCCAAACAACCTCGAACCGGGAAGCCTCCGCACCCGTCAAAGCGCCCCCACTTGAACAACAGCCCGCACAGAACGAGTAGCCCATGAATCTACAACTGGTTGTGAAACTCATCACTACGATTCTTCTGGCAGGGATCCTGCTGACCTGTTCCTCGGACTCACCCACGGAAGAAACGGCGGCGACCGCTGCCCCTGGACTGCTGAATCTTGAGAGCTTTCTAACCAACATCGGCGACACATCGGGCGACCGCTATTGCAAGCTCACCGTCAAGCTGGTCGTCAGCCCCAAGGAGGCGGTATCGGAGATGAACGAAGACCCCCTCCTCAAAGCCCGCATCCATGACGAGGTCTTGAAGCTGCTCACCGCCAAAACGTTCACGGAACTGAACGACCCGGCGGGGCGTGAGGCCTTCCGCGAAGAGATGCGCACAAAGCTGGCGGCTTTGGTGCCGAAAGGCGAAGTGCAACAGGTCCTATTCGCCGAATTTATTGTGCAGTAACCGGGATTCTACTCCCCCCGCCTGGCCTCGCCGGCGCATTGCGCCCACTCGGAGAGCGGCCACAGCGCCTTCCGCTAAACCTGGCGGCTGTCGCCTCCGGACCGGTCCGCTAGTGAGCGTTACCGTCTGCTTTCTGCTCCGGGAGGTGCTCCTCGGCCGGCCCCTTTCCCTCCATCATGCGGATCGCGAGTTCGCTCGAAATGACGATATCCACGCGGCGATTGCGGGCTCGCCCTTCGTCCGTGTCGTTGGGAGCAACCGGAGACGTATCCGCGTAGCCCGCCACCGCGAGGCGGGAATCGTCGACGCCGTATCGGTCCGCCAGCAGCCGCAGCATGGCAATCGCCCGGGCTGTGGACAACTCCCAATTGCTGGCAAAGCGGGCTGTGTGGATCGGCACCGAGTCGGTATGGCCTTCCATGCGGATGCGGTTGGGCTGTGAATTGAGCAACGCCGCAATCTTCTCAACGATCGGATAGGTGCGGGGATCGATGACGTCCTCCCCGGACGGGAAAAAGATGGCCTGCCGGAGGCTGATGACAAGCCCCCGCGGCTCCAGGCTGACCTCGAGTTTTCCTGCGGCGATCTCTTCCTGAAGCTGGATGCTGAGCCGCTGCAGAGAGGGAATCAGCTCGAGAACTTCTTCCGGAGGCGAATCGTGGTCCACCCTTTGGGCGCCGCCGGGGCCTCTCATCAGGGCGTTACCTGGCCCGATGTCATCGACGGTGCCTCCCAGAATCATCGCCAGTTTGGCCGGCAGGCCGGAAGATCCCCCCGTTTCCAGCGCCACTGTGACGGACTCGGAGAATTGCTTCGCTTTCGCCTTGTCTACCTGGGAAGAAGCGAACATGACGACAAAGAATGCGAAGAGCAAGGTGATGAAATCCGCGTAGGAAACCAGCCAGCGCTCGTGGTTTTCGTGCTCCGGGTGTTTCTTGCGTCTGGCCATGGCAGTCGTCTACGCCGACGCTGGCTCGCCGACGGCATCCTTCGCCCCTTTGCCGGCCTTCTTGGGCGCCGCGCCGGGATCCAGGAATGCCTCCAGCTTGCTGCGAATAAGTTTCGGGTTGAGACCCTCGACGATGCCGCAAACGCCTTCCAGCATCAGTTCCCCGGCTTCCACACTGTGGTGAACGCGGGCTTTGATCTTTGCCGCCGCGGGCAGGAACAGAAGATTGGCTACGCCCACGCCGTAAACGGTGGCCACGAAGGCCACGGCGATGCCGTGACCCACCTCTTCGATGTTTTCGAGATGTTTCATGACCTGAATCAGGCCCAGGACGGCGCCGATGATGCCGACCGTCGGCGCATAGCCTCCGGCCGCCTCAAACACCTTCGCTTCAGCCTCGCCGCGTTTCTCGTTCTGGCTAAGCTGCAGTTCCATGTTCTCGCGCAGTTGCTGCAGTTCCATGCCGTCCACGGCGAGGGAAAGAGCTTTCTTCAGGAAAGGATCGCTAACACTCTCCAGGTCGTCCTCGAGCGATACGATGCCGCTTTTGCGACCCTTGGTGGCGAAGACAATGATCTCTTCAATCAGATCCTCGGTGTGATGCCCCTTGTCGAAGAAGACCAGGGCAAGCCGTTTCACCGATCCGATAAGAACGTGCATCGGCGTGGTCACCATGACCGCCCCGATCGTTCCGCCAAGCACGATCATCGCCGCTGTCACCTGCGAGATGTCCTGGATCTTGCCACCCTCGAGAATGAGGCCGCCGACAATGCCCCCCAAGGCCAGCAAGAGCCCGCCGATTGTGGCGAAGTCAGGTTTCCCCCCGCCGCCCTTTTTCCTTGCGCCCGCGGCAGCCATAAGCTACGTTGAGTCTTTCGAAACCGCCTTGCCTAGCTCTGTTCCGGAGTTGGAGCCGGACGGATCATGCAAAGGGCATTGCAACGCCCCTTCCAGCAGCGCCCGGCGGAAGTGCCGGATTCGCTCGACAACCTCCTCCACCGTCTCGCGCACAACGAACGTTTGCCCCGACGTGAGAAACAAGACCGTATCCGGCGTGGTCTCAATGTACTGAATGAGATCCGAGTTGATGATCAGAGGCTTGTGGTTGAGGCGGGTGAGCTGGATCATGGCGCACCCACACCAAGTCGGAGGCCACAGCAGGAATCGCCGCCGCCTCGTACCTGACACAGGAGGGCATAACAAACTTCCAGACGGTCCTTACGGGTTTTCCGCGCGCTGCCTAGGGACCAGCCGTCGAAACTCTCCACGATGCTCAGCAACAACTCCCGCCGTTCCGTCTCCAGCGACGAAGCAGCTCCGCCATGCCTCAATTGTGCGGCGGCCCAGCCCATAGCCGAGGACAGCCGGCGAAAGTCCCCGGACTCAAAGGCCCGGGCCAAACGGCCGGCAATCCGAGGCGCGTCCAGAAAGGGTGCAACGCGGTTCTCCATGCGTGGATATTGTCGAAGCAAACGCGCGGAATTCGAGGGAATCTGCCGGGGTCAGTCGCCAAACGGGCAACCGCGGGCCAGCCTGTCAGCGCCGGCGCGGAACCACACCGGAGGAGCGGACGGTTTCCTGGACGTTGCCCGCCATCATCCGGTAGACGTAAGCCAGCACCTCCGCCACGGCGCGGTAGAGGTTGGGAGGGATCTCCTGGCCGACCTTCACGGATTTGTAAAGTGTCTGAGCAAGAGGCGGATTCTCAATCAGGGGAACCTGGTTGGCAATCGCCAGCTCGCGGATGCGCTTGGCCATGGCGTTCTTGCCTTTCGCCACAACCACCGGAATCGCCGTCGAACCGTGATGGTAGCGTAGCGCCACCGCGTAGTGAGTCGGATTCACGATCACCGCGGTGGCCTTGGGCACGGCCTTCATCATTTGCTGTCGCAGGAAATCCCTACGAACGCGCCGGATGCGCGCTCTCGTGTGCGGATCGCCTTCCGACTCTTTGATCTCCTCCTTGATCTCCTGCCTGTTCATTTTGAGTTGCCTCGAATACTGGCGCTGCTGCCGCAGCAGGTCGATCAGGCCGAAGGCGACAAACACACCCGACGCCTTCCAGAACAGATCCTTCAGGGATTGCGCCACCAGCTCCATGCTCCGGTTGATGTCGGTAAGCGGCAGCAGGATGAGGGTGTCGATGTTGCGTTCGACAACAAAGTAGATGGCCGCGCCGAACACGGCCAGCATCAGGACCGCCTGGACTGTGGAGAGCACGTTTTTGCCGGCCATCTCCTTCAGCTTGGTTACCGGATTCAGCCGGCTGAACGACGGCTTCAGCTTCTTGGCGCTGAAACCGAACTTCGTCAGCAGCATGTGGACACCGAATGTCACGGCCAGGAGAATTCCGGCCGCCGCGCCGAATGGCTTGAAAAGCCGTAGCAGTGTTTCGGCCGCCAGCCATACCGGTTCCTGGCCACCGACACTTCTCTCGAACGCGTGCCGAAGAATCCAGATCGTCGTGCCCCTGGCTTCCGCCATCCACTCGCCCGCCAGGGAACCCAGGAGGCCGACAAACACGACGAACTGCACGGCGCCGACAAGGTCTTTGGAGCTGAGAAACTGTCCTTCCTTGCGGGCCTTCTCCAAACGCCTTGGAGTGGGCTTTTCGGTTTTGTTGCTCTTGTCCGCCATGGGTGCTGGGCTTATCCGGGCGAGAGCAAGGCTCCGATCATCGCCATAACCGGACCGGCGGCCTTTTGAAAGAGGCGGGGGAAAATGGTCCCAAACGACGCCAGAAGCGCCAGCGTCACGAGCATCTTTACGGGGAAGGAAAGAATGATGACCTGGATTTGCGAGTTCAAACGGCCCAGCAAGGCGAGAGAAATGTCGATCATCGCCAGCAGAGCCAGAATCGGCAGGGCCAGCTCAAACCCCAACCGGAACACACTCGAACCCACGCGCAGGACTTCCTGCGCGATGGGCGCTGAGATGGAGTATTCGCCGGGGGGATAGGAGTCCAGGCCTCGCGCCAGCGCCAGGATCAGCTCCCGGTGCAGCCCCAGTGCGAAAAAGAGCAACCCGGAGATGAGCTGCGCCAGAATGATCAGAATGTTGGACTCCGCGTGCGTCGCCGGGTCCACGGCCGACGCATACGTGTAACCCGCGGGAAGGCTGATTGCCTGCGCCGCAATCGCGAACATCTCGGTCACAAAGGAAATCAAGAGACCGACCGTGACGCCCAGCGCGAATTCCGCCAGGGCCCAGGCAATGATGTCGCCAATACCGGGAGCTCCGTTGACAACCGGCCATTTCGAGTGCAAGGCGAGCGTGAGACTCACCGACAGAACGACGCGCGCTACGCCGGGCGCCGCCGATACTCCGGGGATTGGCGTAAGCACAAGCACCCCGGCCACACGCGACAGCACCAGCATGAATCCGTGGACGGTCCCCAGGGGGATGATGAGATCACCCACCGTACCTCCAGAGTTCCTGGAACAAACCCTGTGTGTACGTCATCATCTGGCCCACGAGCCACGGCAGCAGCAGCAAAAAGCCGCCCAGGAACGCAGCCAGACGGGGCACCGTGCTGAACACGGAATCCTGCATCGACGTGAGAATCTGAACCAGGTTGATGGCCGTGCCCACGGCGAATCCGATCGCCAGCAGCGGCGCCGACAGCCAGAACGCCGCCATAAAAGCCCCCGTGATTGTTTCGATGGCCAGTTCGGGTGTCACGTGTTACTCTCCGTGTCTTCTACTGATAGAAACTCTTCATCAACGAGCCAACAACAAGCGTCCAGCCGTCAACGAGCACAAAAAGCAGGATCTTAAATGGCGCGGATAACATAACCGGCGGCAACTGAATCATGCCCAAGGAAAGAGTTACCGAAGCGACCACCAAGTCAATCACCAGGAACGGCAGGAACAGGACGGCGCCGATCTGAAAGGCCGCCTGTAACTCCGAGAGGATGTAGGCCGGGATCAGGACCGACAAGCTGAGTTCCCCCGGCATACCGGGATTCGGAGAGTCCGTAATTTGCAGAAAGAGCGCGATGTCTTTTTCGCGCACGAATTTTAGAAGAAACCCGCTCAGAGGTTGAGATCCTCGCTCGATCGCCTGCTCCAGTGTGATTTCTCCGTCGGCCATCGGCTTCCAGGCCGACGCATACATTTCACTGGTCACTGGTTTCATGATCAACAGCGACAGGAACAGCGCCAGGCCCACCAGAATCTGATTCGATGGCGCCGTTTGCGTTCCCAACGCCTGCCGCAGGAAATGCAGCACAATGACCGTCCGAAGAAAAGGCGTGATCGACATGATCACGGCGGGCAGCAATGTCAGGAGAGTGAGGCCGATGGCGATCTGCATCGGCATGCTCAGGGAGACGCTGCCATCGGCGTTCTGTACGGTTGCCCCGAGCGCGCCTAAGCCGGTGTTCTGCCCCCAGGCGGGGACAGCGGCAAGAATCGCAATGGGAAGGATGAGGATCCGGCGCATGTTCGTGGTGTCGAGTAGCCTCAGCTCTGTGCGCCCGGAGAGTGAGAAAGGTGTTCGCCGCCACCCGCGGTCTCAATGAGACTGATACCGGCGGGCGAGGAGCCGAGCAACAACAGCCGGTCGGTCATCTGGACCAGATAAAGGGAGTGTTGCGGGCCCAGGGGAAGCCGCTCCACAACGTTCAGGCGCCGTTGGCGATTGGGCAGTAGCGATCCTGCCGAGAACTGCGCTAGACCCTTCTTCCGGAGAAGCCAAACGCAAAGCAACAGCAACCCTAACACCAGGAGGACGGCCGCGCCGTTGCTGAACGTCTCAAACCAACTATTGGACATCGCCGACCTCCGTCATGCGGATCTCCCTGCCCTGCCCCCAGAAGGCGACTTCGGCCCGGCCAATGGAGGTCCCGCCCGCGTAGACTTCAACCGGCTCGCCTGTTTTCCGGCGCAGTCGAATGACGGCGCCGACCTCCAAACGCAGCAGGTCGCTGAGCAGGATTGTGCGGCGGCCCAAATCCGCTTCCAGCCACAGTGGGACGCCCTCAAGAAGGCCGAGATCGATTGGGGTTTCCATCAGGTGTCACTAGCGCTTCAGGTTCAGCGTTTCCTGTGTCACTTCGTCCACCGTGGAAACGACCCGCGAATTGGCCTGGTAGGCTCTCTGGAAACGGATGAGATTCGTGAATTCCTGGGCGATGTCAGCCGTGGAACTTTCGAGCGCGCTGCCCCGGACCTCGCCTCTACCGCCGGTGCCGGCGGCGCCGATCGCGGCCGAAGCACTTCTGGAAGTCAGTCGAAAGTTGTTATTGCCGTCCGAAATCATGGATTCGGGGTTGGCGATAGCAGCGATGGCAAGTTGCGCCACGGGTCTTTCAAGACCATTGGTGAATCGGGCCATCAGCACCCCTCCATCGACAATCTGCACGCTGATCAATGTCGCGGCCGAGGTTCCATCCCCAGAAACCGAAGAGACCGCCGAGGGCTGCGCGTAATGAGTCAGCGTCGACATCGACGCGCTGTCAAAAACTTCCCAGTTCACGGATGCGTCGGCGGCGCCGTTGGCGAAACCGGTGATGCTCACAGCCACAGTTCCGGGAGGCGCCGGCGTCGATAGCAGGCCATCGGTTCCGAAGCTGACGCTTCCGCTTGTCAAAACGGTTGGCGCTCCAGGTGTTCCCACGTCTTCACCCGGAATGGTCACTTCATAGTCCCAGTCGGTCGCGGAGGACTTCGTGAAATTGAATGTCAGAATATGAGAAGCTCCAAGCGAGTCAATGACCTGGGCCGGGACCGAGAAAGTCGCGCCCGCGGCCGCGCCCGCGTCGAGATTCAACCGCATCGACACCTGGGTGCTCGGCACCGGAGCGAGCAGTCCGCTGGCCGGCAGAACGATATCCTGAATCGGTCCGCTGGGACTCAGCACGCCGTTTGCGGCCATCCACCCCTGGACGCGCTCACCGGACGTGGTGAGAAGCTGGCCCGCGGAGTCTACGACGAAGTTGCCCGCCCGACGGAAGAGCGTAAAGTTGGTTGCGTCGCGTACAACAAAGAAGCCATTACCTTGCAGGGATGCATCGAGGGCGTTGCCCGTGGATTCAATCGAACCTTGCACAAACTGGCGTTGGGTCGTGGGCTTGCCGACGCCGGCTCCCACTTCCAAGCCTTCCGTGGCGAATTGGCTGACGAGGTCGCCGAACGTCGTGCGGCTCGCTTTGAATCCTGTCGTATTCAGATTGGCCAGGTTGTCACCGGCCACGCTCAGCGCCGTGGAGTTGGCGTTGAGTGCGGAAATTGCGGTCGAAAATGCGCTGAACATGAATTTCTCCTTGAGTAAAAGATGGGCGAGTCCAGAGGATTACTTGGCCGCCGGGTTAGTCTCTGCCGGCACGGCGATGTCTCCGCGAAGCGCCTTGATTTCGTCTCGAATACCGATCATCTGCTCCAGTTCGCTGAACTGCGCGAGCTGCGAAAGAAACTGAACGCTGTCCGTCGGATTGAGCGGATCTTGATGCTTGATTTGTGCGATCAACAACTTCAGGAAGGCGTCCTTGTTGGCAAGAGAGTCTTCCTTCGTGGCTGAGCCGGCTTGCGCCGCGCTGTTTCCTTCCGAACCTGCATACACACCAGAAATGCCTGTCATATCGGTTTCTGCTCCTACTCGATCTCGTCCATCCATTCTTCGGCCTGCTGATTGCCACGCCCGGACTGGTCACGAGACCCGCGATCCGGTGTGGACGGTTCTTCGGGGGCGCGATGATACGTGTCGGAAGATCCCTCGGCGTCTCCCCGGCGCAACGCCGCCGTGGAAGAGCTGTTAAAAACAGTGGTCTGAAAGCCCTGCGTGTCCAGTCCGGTCTTCAAATGGTCGAGCCCAGCACGAAGCGACTGGACTAGTTGAGGATCACCCGCGCGCACTGTCACCTGCACCTGACCGGCTTGTTCTCGAAAGTGGATATTCGCGGTTCCACGCCCTTCGGTTCGCAGTTGAACCGTCACTTCCCCGGCTGGTTTCGCAGGACCTGTCTCGAACTCAGCCGCGTGAATTTCCGCCACAGGCGTCGATCCCGCCGGCGCTGGCGGACGTGGCGCCGCTCCTGTCATTGAGGGCTGCGAACCTGAAACCGTGGGTACGTAGGAGTCCACGCCCTTCGCTGGCAGGTTTTGAGATTGGGACGGCACCGATTCCGATACCGGCTCAGCTTCCCGAAATTGTGTAGTGGCGGCCAGGTTTCGCAAGGAAACATTTGCCGGAGCCGGGTGCTGCCCGGCGCGAGCCGGTTGCGCTGCGTCTGCGTTGGATGGTGCGGACTTTAGCCCTTCCTGTGCAATCTTCGGGCGGATCACGGCTTCAAATGCCGTTTCTCCTGCGGCAGGAGATGGTTGCTTTGCCGGCTCGGAAAGGACTACGGCGCCCTTCGCCCAATTCCCTTGATTCGTGCTTTGCGAAGTGCCGGGATCCGCGGCTGTATTCGAGGTTCGGTGACCTTCGCGCGCATAAGGCGGTAGCGGAGAGATAAAACCGGGCGAAGCCAGGTGTTTTGAGGATTCCTCGGCTGGAGCCAATATCGGCTGCGGTTTCGGTTTCTCTTCAGTGACAGCCTCGATCGTGGGAAGGTCACCCTGCACAGGTTCGGCGGTGGGTGTTTCTTGCGGCGCACGCGTTCTGAGGTCATTCGATGCAGCCGCAGGCGAGACAGCGTTCTTGTGGGCGTCCTTGTTGCCCGTGAATTTCAGCGTTTTTTCAGGGGGCAAATCGTCAACGTTGCCGCGCGGCTGAGTTTCGTTCGCTTCCTTGGGCTCCGGGTCCGGCTCGAATGGACCATTCTTATTGGTCTTATTGGGCTTCGACGCTTCCGTCAGGCCGTTTTCCGTCTCAGCAACCACTTCCGGGAGTGCATCCGAATTAGGCTCCACGGGAATAGCAGATGTGAGCGCGGCCGTTGACTCTCCCTCCGGAGTCTGCTGTGCGCTCGCCGGCAGCAGTGCCGCCTTGGTGGTGTTGGCCTGTGGCGGCCTATCGATAAACATGCTTGCTGCCGTCGGCTGTACCCGGCCGGCCGCCGAAAACAACGGGAGTAACACCGTTCCTGATGCGGATTTCCCCGGCTGCTCTCCTCCCAAAGGTGCCGCATCCACCGGCCCGGACTCGCCTGCCTCTTTTGGGTCCGTGAATAGGAGCGGCAAACCGGCCGCTTTACCCTGCGCCTGTTGTCCTTCACTCATCTGCAGGGCGGAAAGCCAAACAACCGAAAAGTCGTCCTCCGGGTTGGACTCGCCTTTCGTCGCGAATCCTGCTTTGCTCTCCCCTCCCGTTTGGGAGATTTGCCCCGGCGCGAGCTCAATATGGCCGGCTTGGTTCTGTCCGGCTGGCAGTCCGGCGTGCGCAAAAGCGCCGGCGGCACCGTGGGCGGGCAGCATGCCGGCTCCCCCGGGACCCATGGGGGTTCCGGACTGAGGCAGCGCGACGGGCAGCAATTCCATGCGCCGCGTAGAGAGCAGGCCGAATACCAAACTCGCCTACGGGGTTTTTCAATGAGTTGAAGTCAAGAAGTGGTGAGAAATCGGCGGCGCAACCGCCGGGAGTGACGACAGAGCATGAACTCTCTCACTATTATCGTGACCCCGATCTTGAAAATAGAGGCTTTTTTCACTCGTGTTGTTTGGCCCTCCACATGCTCACAGGACGGCTGTTCGGATCTCCATCCGGAACATTGGGACTCAGGAGTATCGTGATGACTCGTCCGGTCGCCGACAATTCCGTCACAATCGCAGCAGACCCCGGCCGTTCCCTCTTCTCGCGAAATAGAGCGCAAGCGCCAGGCGGGAGCGAGACATTCGGAGATGCGTTTAGTTCCCTCATCGCGGGCGACGCGCGGTCCAGCCGCTCGCGTTCCACGACGGAACCGGTGGAGTCGGCCGGGAACAAGCTTGCTGACGGCGCCCCCGAGTTAGCCCCCCGCTCCCACCGGAGCCGGGCAGGCGGGATGCCCGAATTAACCGCCACTCCCCGAGGAACCAATACCGGTGCTTCTGGATTTGTGCGCAGCCAATCCACTGTGGCGCCCCACCTGCCTCGCTTTGAAAGTGTCCCCGACACGGCGAAGTTCCCAAGCGGCCCTTATCACCAGGCTCCCGCGGAGTTTGGCGGTGAATGGTGGCTGGTGAATCCATTCACGGGATCGGAACCCTGGTTGCGTGTCGGGCTTTCGCAAAACCCCAAGACTCCGGAAACCCTACCTGACGGCTTTGCGGAGATCTTCGGTCCCCGGCCGACGCGGCAACAGTATCCGGACTACTTCGAGTTTCGTCTGGCCAAACTGGAATGGGAACAGGATCTCAAGCACTTCAAACGGGCCGGCATGCCGGAAGGGCTGGACTTGGCGCGGCTCGGGGCGTCCGAGCAGGCCTTCCGGGAATGGGGACTGGGAAAGCCCGCCTTCTACGAGGGTGGGCACGGCTGGAGAATCGCCTTCCCAGAGGGTGAGGTGCCAGGCTTTGAGATGAATCCGCAGACCGCGCTGCAGGCTCCGCATATCGTCATCGCCAAATATCAGATTCGGATGCTGCAGCAAGGCATCGTTCCTGAGACCGTCCACCCCTGGGTTCCGCCGCACCTTCTGACACCCGTGGCGGAAGAGGTTTGATGAATACGGGCCAATGCCGGGTGGTGAGAAATCAGCAGCAGCGAGGGGAAAGGTGGCGGCGGAACGTTAACTCTGGCTCTATTATCGAATCCTCCGTAGTGATAATAGAGGCTTTTTTGTGATTTCTATTTTGGTCCACGGCGTGCCTTTCCAGTCTCGGATGCGCCGCGCGCCGGCCCGGCAAGGCGGATGAACCGTCTCCGCGCAGTGGGGCCGGGCTGAAAAACGGGACGAGCGAGTAAAAAAGAGAGCGCAGGATGGGAAGCGCAAAAGCCTATCAATTGGAACCCTTCGCCGGGCCGCAGAAAGCGGATCGAGAGGCGTTGATTTTGGAACACCTTCCTCTCGTGCACTGGCTCGCCAACAAATTCCATGAGACGCTGCCACCCTCATTTGCGCTCGAAGATCTGGTGTCAACCGGCATCATTGGACTGATCGAGGCCGTGGAAAACTTCGATCCCCGCTTCAATACAAAGCTCGGCACCTACGCGCATCACAGGATTCGGGGCGCGATTCTGGACAGCGTCCGTGGCAGCGACGGTGTTTCGGGGCCCAAGCGGCAGCGCCTGAAGCAGGTTGAGAAAGCGATTAGCGACCTTGAGCAGCGTTTGCAGCTTGTGCCAGGGGAAGAAGAAATCGCCGCGGAACTCGGCCTCACTACGGAAGAGTATTTGCGATTGCTGCTGGAGTTGCGAGCCGTCAAGCTCACCTCCATCGACCCAGCTCAGGATGGAAGCGGCGGTCTTCTCGAATACCTTGCGGCCGGCGAGGAGCACAACCCCAACCAGCCGTTGGAGCGCTTGGAATTGGAGCGGGTGTTGGAGCAAGGGATTCAGAAACTCCCCGAGAGGGAGCGGCAGGTTTTGAGCTTGTATTTCAAAGAGGAACTCACGCTCCGTGAAATCGGAACCGTGATGGGCCTTCATTTGACCAGGATCTCGCAACTGAAAGCCCAAGGGATTCTCCGTTTGAAAGCGTATCTGGAAAGATATTGGCCGACCCGGACAAGAACACGACGATGAGCCAGACAGTCAAAGAAACGGAAGGCGCACGGCCGCCACGCTTGCTCGCCGCCTGGACACGCGCGGCCCAGCAGGTCTTCGAACGGCTGACGAAGGTCAAGCCGGAACTACAGTGGGAGTTGCGGCAGTCCACCGAGAACATCTCCGAGAGTGCGCTCGCCGTGCAGTGGTGGGAAGCGCGTTACGAAGGTGCGGGTGATTTGCGGGCCTGGATCGGCGTGGCGACGCCCGCGGCTGTCGAGCTGGGCCATCTGGCGAATGCCCTTGTTACTTCAGGAGAGCAGGGCGCCGAATCGCAGGGCGTGGAGACGACGATAGAATCTCTCTCCAAAGTCTTTGCGGAGTTGCTTTCCCAGGAAACGGGCCAGGCTCTGACGTGGAAAGGAATTGAGCAGGTAAAGGAACCCCCTCAGGCCGCCGCGGTCTACACGACGGAAGTGAGCCTGCCGGAAGGCGCCCTTTTACCCCTCCTGGTTGGGTTTGACGCGGAACTCAACGACCGGTTTGAGCAACGGCATCATCCGCGCCCTCCCATACAAAAGCACGACAACGGGCTGGGATCGCTCTCGGATCTCGAATTGCCGCTGCGGGTCCGATTCGGGCGGACGCAACTCGCGCTGGAGCGGGTGCTGCAACTCCAAGTCGGCTCCGTACTCGAACTCGAGGGGTCGCGGCACGATCCGGTCGACCTGCTTGTCAATGGCAGCTTAGTCGCCAAGGGCGAGGTTGTGGCCGTGGAGGGTTACTACGGGGTGCGCATCCTCGAGGTCACTGGCCGGGAGCAACGGGCAGCCGCGCTGCGGTAGGAAGGAACATGGACCAGAATGCACTGATCGCTCCCGGTCTGCCGGCACAGGCCCTGATGCTGCCTCTGATCCTGACAGTTGCCGCGCTGGCCGCAGCAGCTTTCCTGGGCTTCGGCTACTGGATTCACAACCTGAGCGTTAGGCTGGCTTCCCAGCAGCAAAAGATCGAACAGCTCGAAAACCAAGTGCGGCCGCCGCTGCCGGAGACTCCCGGCGGGCGTCAACCTAGCTCTCCCGATGCTTCCAAGGAGCGCTATAAGGTGTTGTATTTAAATAGCTTGGGGTACTCGGCCCCGGAGATTGCCCAGGAGGCGCGCCTGCGGGTCGCCGAAGTGAATTTCATCCTCCGGGCGGATGCGCGGACCGCCGCGCCCAGCGGTTTGTGATGGAGCAAAGACTAAAACTTCGCGCCTGCCGTGCGATGACAACCCAGGGAGGGTGGCCATGTATATAGGCGAAGGTCCATTTACCAGATCCGCGAATACCGCGAATTCCGAAGTGCGGGAAACACCCCGGACCGGGTCCCAAGGCCATGGAGTGACCGTGGGAAAGCAACCTGGACCAGCCAAAGACGCTGTCACCGTCACTACTGGAAGTCACTTGTTGCAGCAGGCGATGAACGCAGAATCCCAGAGCCGGGCAAGCCGTATCGGCGAACTGCGCGAGCAGTTCCAGCAGGGCAAGTATGTTGTCGACGCCAAGGCTCTTAGTCAGGCTCTCGTGGCCGACTTGTTCGCTGATGCCTAGCAGCCAAGGAATTCCATGGTTAATCTGTTCGCAAGCCTCGGCGCCGCCCAGTCCACCCTCCGCAGCTTGCAGGACGGAATCGGCGTTTCCCAGAACAACGTCGCCAACGCATCCACACCCGGATATGCGAAACAGCGGGCGACGCTCGAAGCCCTTCCGTTTCAGCCTCAACTCGGTCTGACCGGGGGAGTCCGTTCCGGACCAATTCAGGACACTCGCAGTCTCTCGTCCGAAAGAGCGGTGCGCTCGGAGCTTTCCGCTTCCGGCAACTACGCCCAGCAGGCGGAAATCCTCTCCCAGCTCGAAGGCGTGCTGCAGATCTCGGGTGAGTTTGGCATTCCAGATTCGCTGAACAAACTCTTCAACAGCTTTAACGCCCTGAGCGCGTCTCCCAATAGCAACGTTGCGCGGCAGTCGGTGCTGGAAGCCGCCCAGGTGCTGGCTGGCAGTTTCAATCGCGCCGGGCAAGACCTGGCGCGCATACGCTCCCAGACAGAGGCCGGCCTGACGGAAGTCGTCGGCGAGATCAATAAGATCGCCGCCCGCATTCAGGCCTTCAACAAAAATGCACTCGGAAATCCCTTTCCCGACCCCGGCTTGCAGGCAGGCGTCTTCAGCGACGTCGAGGCGCTATCGGAATTGGCCAACATCGAGGTCCAACTCGAAACGAACGGCTCTCTGACGGTCCTGCTGGGAGGCCAGACGCCGCTCGTATTGGGCGACAAGCTTCAGGAAATCAGACTCGATTACTTCGTCCCGCCCGGCCCGGTGAATCCAGGAGCCCCATCTTCGGCCCGCATTTTGGATGTCGCCGGACGCGACATTACCGCAACGATTACCCAGGGACGGCTGCAAGGGCTGATTCGCGTGCATGAGGACGTACTGCCGAGCACCGCCGGCGATACGCAGCAGGCCGGCAGCCTCAACACCCTCGCCAAGCAAATTGCGGATCGCGTCAACCAGATTCTGACAAGCAGCTTGGTCTCGGAAGGGCCTCCTCCCGTGGCCGGTACACCCTTGTTCGCCTACGGCGCCGGAAACGACGCCAACATCGCGCGAAGCCTGAGCGTCGATCCCGCCATCACACCTGCTCTCTTGGCGGTGATCTCCGCTGGTCCCCCTCCCATCGCGAATGGCGCCGCCTTGGATCTGGCGGACCTTGGAACTTCGACGGATCCTCAGAATACAATCAACGGCTTGACGCTTCGCGAGTACTATTCTTCCCTGGCCCGGGACGTCGGCGAGAGATTGAACACCGCACAGGGACAGCGGAACCGCGCGAGCATGCTCGTCACCCAGGCGCTCGACCTGCGCCAGGAAATTTCCGGCGTCTCACTCAACGAAGAAGCCATTCACCTGACCCAATTCCAGCGCGCTTACGAAGCGGCAGCCCAGATTGTGCAGGTGATTGACGAACTGCTGCAAACGGTTCTCTCGATGAGACGCTGAGCGGTCTTGCAAACGGTGGCCTTATGATTTCAAGCCTTGATCCCGCAAGCCAACAGTTCCTCGACGCTCTCTCCCAGCTCCAGTCGAGCTTGCAACGCGTGCAGCGTCAGATCTCCTCGGGAGTCAGAATTCAACGTCCTTCGGACGCTCCCAATCGTGTCGCCGACATAGTGATCCGCGAATCGGACGTGTCCCGCGCTCTCCAGATCCGGCAGAGCATGGGTCGCCTCCAGGCGGAAACCGACACTGCCGAAGGGAGCTTGCAACAGTCCGTAAACCTTCTCGAACAGGCCCTCGTCATCGGTCAAACCGCATTGAGCAGCCTTTCCGGCCCGGCTGGCCGTGCTGATATTCTGGCGGGACAGATTGACGGCCTGCATGAGCACCTCGTCCGATTGAGCCTAACCACCGTGGACGGGCATTTCGTCTTCGGCGGCGACAATGACGGTCAACCGCCTTACCAGTTGAATGCGGCGCAACCCAATGGCGTCGACCAGCTCACCAATGGCGCCGCGACAAGGCTCGTTCTCGATGCGGATGGCAGCCGCTTTGCGGCACGCCGTTCGGCCCAGGTGATTTTCGACCACCGCAATCCCGATAACAGCCTGGCCTCCGACAACGCTTTCGCCGCCCTGCAGTCTCTCAAGGCGGCCATCCTGAGCGGAGACATCGCCCAAACCGCCGCCGCCGTGAACAACGTCAAGGCCGCCCACGCCTACCTGAATGAACAGCTCGCGTTCTACGGCGGCGTGCAAAACAGAATTGACAGGGCGATTGAACAAAGCCATCAACTCGAGACGCGGGTGCAGGCCGAGTTGAGCAACATCCGGGACACCGACTTGGCCGCGGCCGCCACGGAACTCCTCCGCATCCAAACCAGCATGCAGGCAGCTCTGCAAGCACGGGCCAACTTCACCGCGCCTACCCTATTCGATCTCCTCGGATGATTTACATCCGGCCCGGCAACCGGCCTATAAAATCGCCGACGCCAGCCGATAACTCTTTTGTGTGGAAGGATAATCAGCTTATCGTTCACATCGTGAATGATCTGTTGGACGCATCGGAAGGCGATGATCGCGAACGCCTGCTGACGTGCTGCCGGCAGGCCATGACCGCCCTGCGCACGCCCATGCGAACCACTTTGGAACGGGAACTTGGCGAACTACTCTCCAGCATCGCGGAGGAGCTGACCGCGGTATTGGAGGCAGGGGCAGCGAAGGATTCCCTCCAAAGTCAACTGTCGCTTTACCACGATCTCCTATTTCATGTTCGCGCCATGGCCCAGCTCATGGCGCGGTAAGAAGCCCACAAGCAATCCACGCAAAGGCCGCCGTTACCACGGGCGCCGCCGGTGCATTTCCAGCCGATTCTTCGCCACTGCCGCGGGACCGATCGGCGTCAACCCCCTTCGCGAGCCTTCGACGGGCCCCTCCTCGCGAATTCCTCGAATCTCGCTGAAACGGTTCGATAATGTCGTCGAGGTTTCACCTAGGACCCCAGTCCGCCGCCAGGGAAGGGCGGGACAGGAACCGCGAAACGGAAGAGGCCATGCCGAAGCCCGATACAACAAACTCAGACCCCGTGTTCAACCCCCGCGTCATCGAAACCCTCAAGCTGGCCAAAGACCTGCCTTCGATACCCGCCGTTGCTCTCGAAGTGTTGCGCGTTGCGCAGGACGAAAACGCGGGCGCGGAGGATCTGGCGGCCGTGGTGTCCTTGGACCCGGTGTTGGCCGCCCGGGTGTTGAGAGCTGCTAATTCGGTCCTCTTTTGCGGTGTCGGCGAGATCACCACGCTTCGCAGGGCCTGCTCCCGCCTGGGATTTCGCACTGTCAAGCTGATGACTCTCAGCCTTGCGCTCGTCGACTCGTTTGACCGGCCAACCCTGGGTAGATTCGATCACGACCAATACTGGAAGCGCAGTGTGGTTCGGGCGGTCTCGGCGAGGCTGCTGGCCGAAGCCGGCGCCCGATCGGTGGCGGACGAAGCTTTCATGGTTGGCTTGTTTTCGCACATCGGCCAACTCCTGCTCGCCTGCTGCATGCCGCAAGAGTATGATGGCGTCCTCGTGGCTTGCGAGCCGAACTGGCCTACGGTCGAGATCGAGAAGAAACACCTCGGCTTCGGCAGCGTGGAACTCGGCGCCGCTCTCTTGCACTCCTGGAACCTGCCTCCCCTCATTTACCGCGCGATGTTGCAGACACAGGGTTCGCGCGAGGAAAACAGCCCGGCAGATCCGGTCGAAAAGCTCGGAAGCATCCTGAGTCTCGCGGCTCTCTGTGAAGAGCTGGTGAGCAACCCGACCAATTCGGCTTTGCTCACGGAACTCCATCAGCGCGCCCATAAGCTTTTCCGTCTGGACGCGGAGAGGGTCAACGAACTGCTTATTCAGCTCGAGAGCCGCACGGCGGAAATGGCCGAGATCCTCAACGTCAAGATCGGAGGCCCGCTGCAGATTTCTGAAATCCTCCGTGAGGCGCAGGAAGAGGTGCTGCAGGAAACTCTCGCCGTGCTGCAGTCGGCCGTGGTGAGCGAGCAACGGGCGACCCAGCTCGAGGCGGAGAGGTCCCAGCTGTTGCAGAAAACTCGGACCGACGCCCTGACGGGTCTCGCAAACCGAAGCGCGTTTGAGGAGTATTTGGCCGCCTGCTTCGCGTCCGGAAAAGATCGTCAGCCGGTTGGCTTGCTGATGATTGATATTGACCAGTTCAAACAGGTCAACGACGTGTACGGCCACCCGGTGGGAGATTCGGTCCTGCGGGCGGTCGCGGCGGTGATTCGAGACATTACGCGCCATAGCGATATAGCCGCGCGCTACGGCGGAGAAGAGTTCGCTGTCATCATGCCCGGCACCCCGCTCAAAGCTCTGAAAAACGTGGCGGAGCGTATCCGGCTGCAGATCGAGAGCCAGCGTTTTGTCACCGCCCACGGTGATATTCCCGTGACGGTCAGCGTTGGCGGCGCGCACTCCGATCTGCTCGAGGAACCTCCCCTCGCGGAAAAACTGCTCCAGGTTGCCGACCACTATCTTTACGACGCAAAACGAGCCGGGCGCAATCGATGTATGTTCGCGCCGGCGGGCGGAGTTGTCGGGGACAGAGTCGCTGCGGCCGTTCACGCCACGAGGGTCAAATGACGAAGCGATCGCAGGCCGGTATGCCCGGCGAGACCCTGGCGGTCAAAATTTCGCCCGAGTCGCCGTCCGGCCAGGCCCGCGCGCACAAACTGTCCGCGCTCCTGCCGTGGGTTGCCGCTCTGGTCTTTCTCCAGGGCTTCCACAATCTGGTTTCCGCCTCTTCAGGCGCCGTGCGCGACCTGTCCGTCCTTAGCTTTCTCGTAGGTGGAATGTGCCTTGTTTTGAGTTTGCAAATTCGCAGGGAAGCAATTCCCCCGCAACGCGCCCTCCCCTTCGCAGCGGCGCTGCTGCCTGTTATTCTGCTCATCAGCTTGTGCCATCTGAGCCTGGCGCAGGACTCCAGTCAAGTGCTGGTGGTTGCCCTGATCGTCATAGGAAGCTCCCGCTTGCCGTTCGCCCTCTCCTGGATCACGGCGGTCCAACTTGCAGCGGTCGGCGGCTGGGTTCTGGTCTCGAGCGTCGTCCTGCCGCCGGCTCTTGCCTGGCCCCTTTTCGGCGCCTTGCTGATCGTGGCGCTGTTATCGTCACCGCACACGCAGCGCGAGCTGGGCAGACTTTCTCCGCGTTATTTCGGAAGCCCGGACATGGCGTGTGACGGCAAATCGGATGTCTCCTCCGGCGTCACCACCCTGGCCGGCGCGCTAGCCGACAGCGCGGCGGATCACTTCGTCAATGACAAACTGACGGGGCTGCCGACTCGCAATGCCTTTCTCTTGAAACTGCGGAACGCCGTCGAGCAGGCCCGCGCCTCATCCCAAGCCTCCTACACCGCGGTGCTGGTGCTCGACCTGGACAGTTTCAAGAGCATTAATGACCGTCTGAGCTATGAGATGGGCGACCAGGTGCTGGTGGCCGCGGCCTCGCGCCTTCGCGGCTGTCTTCGCCGGCGCTCAGATGACTTCTCGGCCCGCCTCGGCGCGGACGAGTTCGGCGTGATCTTGCGGCAGCTGCAAAAACCCGACGATGCCCTGCCAATCGCGAAGCGCATCCAGGCCGTGCTCGGACAGGCGTTCCAGATCGGAGAGCAGCAAGCCCGCATCAGCGCTAGCATCGGCGTGGCGATCGGCGAAGCCCGTGACAGTCGCGCCGAAGAACTTCTTTCGAATGCCGATACCGCCATGCATCACGTCAAGGCGTCCCGCAAGGGAACCATCGAAATCTTCACCCCGCGGATGCATTCGGAAGTGATGCGCTCCTGCCGCCTTCGCAGCGACCTCTGGAAAGCCCTGGAGGGCAACGAACTCTTCCTGCACTATCAGCCGCTTATCTCGCTGCGCCGTGGCCATATCGCGGGCGCGGAAGCTCTTTTGCGCTGGCGTCATCCCGATGGGGAAATCATCCCTCCCCTGGAGTTTATTCCTATCGCCGAGGAGACAGGACTGATTGAGCCGATCGGGGAATGGGTGATCGAGACTGCCTGTTCCCAGAACGCCGCCTGGCAAAGGGCGGGATTGCCGCCGGTGCCGGTGGCCGTAAACCTGTCCGTGCACCAGTTGCGCCAGCCGGGCTTCTGCGCCATGGTAAGGCGCGTTTTGGAGGACACCGGCCTCCGCGCTGACTATCTGGAGTTGGAACTGACCGAAACCATGCTCATGGATAATCTCGAGATGGCCTTGACGGTGATCGGGCAGCTGACCGAAATGGGCGTCAAGATTTCGATTGACGACTTCGGGACAGGCTACTCTTCGCTCGGTTATCTCAAACGGTTGCCCTGCGACAAACTGAAAATCGACCGTTCGTTCGTCGCCGACCTGACGCATGACGCCAAGTCCGCCGCCATTGTAGGCGGCCTCATCAATCTGGCTCATAACCTGGACTTGCAGGTCACCGCGGAAGGCGTGGAGTTCGAGGAGCAGATGTCGTTTCTGCGGGCGGCCGGCTGCGACCAGATGCAAGGCCACTTTGTCAGCCCGCCGCTGGAACCGCGCCCCTTCGCCGAGCTGCTCGGCTCGGAATTCAACCTCTACCCGGCGCCGGTCCTGGTCCGCAGCGAGCGCTGACGAAAGCCGCTCCCGCACTTCCATGTACTAGTCGTCAGACGGCTGGAGGCGACTCCCCCTTCAGATTCACGGAAAGGCGTGAGCGAGAGCGGCAATGGCCTCCGGTCTCGATGTCTCGCCCCGCACCAACGGAAGCCAATGTTTCTGCACTGCGGGAACCAGATTGCTCCACCCCTTCTGACTCTCGAAACCTTGTTTGATCCAATAGGGTGTGTGCTCCGGAAGCCGCTCGGCGGCGGCGACTGAAGCGGCAAATTCCCCGGCAGTCGCGAAGATGAGCGCGTGCGACAGATTGTCGGGTTGCTGCACTCCCGCCTCCTCAAAAGCGGGAGCGAGAACACTCGGCGCAATAGCCTGATCGCTGATTACTTCAGCATGTTGGACTTCGTGAAAGAGCATTTCAAGCGCGTAGAGGTCTTGGCTTCCGGGATCCGTGGAATACAGGACGATATGCCCCTCCAGGGAGGTGTAGCCTGCCCTCGCGTTGAAATATGCCGAAACATCCACGCGCCACGGCGAGTCGGGCCATGATGCGCCATAGACGCGGATTGTCATCTGTACGAAGCGCTCCTCGTGACCGCGCACGAGAGGACCGAGCTTGGCGATCCACGCACGATTCCCTTCGTCGTGTCGCGGCCACCACAGCTTCTGGTAAATCGGCATGGCGCCGCGAAGGACCGCCGCGATTCCTTTGATGCTGTCGGGCGGCTGCGTGGCTGGGTTGCCGCCCAGATTCACTAAGTCTTGGTTGAGGCGAAGATTTTCCAGATCGAGGTGCCATCGTGCGCCAACGGATTCGCGATAGAAACTGACGGCGTTGATCCAAATATCGCGCTCCGGGCTGGACAGTTTTGCCACATCGGCGCGCTCGGGAATCGGTGGCCGGCCGCGGACGAGCGCGAGGTCTTCACGGGCCCACTGATAGAGAAAATGATGAAGATTGATCCATGGGTCGGAATGGAACGCGAAGCGAGTGGTGTTCGTTACACTCGTGACCGGTTGCGCCCAACAGGCCGTCGACACAATGAGCATTACCAGTGCGGCCCACGGCAGGGAGCCGGCTCGAAATGGCTGTTTTTGCATATGACGGCAGTATCGCTAGCGGAACGGCTTGCCGTCTTGAACAAATGAGCAATGGCGGCGGCGCCACACCGCCGGCGGTTCCCCGAGCAGGCGTACGGCTTCACGGCTGAAGTGCGACTGATCGGAATAGGCCGCGGTCGCGGCGGCATCAGCAAGGGAACGTTCCTTGTTCAACTCGAACAGGGCCTTGTGGAGTCGATGGATGCGCAACGCCAGCTTGGGCGCCAGCCCAACGGCCTCTGTCAGCCGGTTGTAAGCGCTTCTGCGGCTTCTGCGTAGCGTCTGTGCGAGCTCGAACACCGACGTCACGCCTTCCAGTAAATCCGCCGGGAGTGCGGTGACGCAAGCAAACCGCGCGGACAGGAATTGTGCAAGGTGCGCAAGGGCCGCGCGAGGAGGCGCCTCGGCCATTTGCTCCAACAACCGCGCCCCTGAGCGCCCCGCAATATCCCCCAAGGGCGCGCTCCGATCCGTGAACTGCGCGGCGGAGTCCCGCACCAGCCGTGGCAGGACTCCTGGCCGGAGCCGCGCGCCGATGGTAAGCTCCCGGCCTGCCGTGTCGACGTCAAAGAACGTACTGCGGGCGCCGACGATCCGGCAGTCCGCCGTAAGCCCTGTTGGCCCGCGGGCGACGGAGAAGATCACATACGCGTTCGGGTCAGGGACGATGCGCCTCACGTCATTCGGCGCCGCCTCCTGAACCCAGAAGTGCTCGACAACGTGGCGTAACGGAGGCGGTGTAGGAACTAGGGGATGCCCACTCTGCTGCCCTCCTTCATCGAGCCAGATCATGCAGCAAGGATATCATTGGAGATTGACGGCCAGGGAAAATCGCGCACGGCCGCATCGCCGGCAAACCGCTCGGTGAAGAACGATCCACCGCCCGATTCTGTCGCAGCGAATCAGCCCGCCAGTCGAACCGCGCCCCTGGCCGGGCTACTCATCGGACGTCAAAGTGCTCAACGATCAAGTGACACGAAAAATCGCATCCGCTCGCTCAAGCAGGAGCTGTCCCTCCGCGAAGACGCGTTCTCGGAGATGACGCGGCTCGACGACCATGGCCGTCGCCCCGAGCCCGAGCACACAAAAGAGCGCTTCGCCCTCATCGTCGAAATGGACAACGTAGATCGCCCACTCAGGTGGCAGGTCCATTCCTATCGGTTCGATGGATGCAGGCTCCAAAGGACGCCACTTTCCGAATTCTTTCGCAGCGTCCGAACAAAGCGCGACGGTGACGCGAAATGTTTCCCGGCGAGTTGTCAGCTCGGCGGCTGATTTCCTCCAGTACGTCGGCAGGTCGAAATTGGCGGGTCGTTCAAACTCCTCTGCGAGCATCACCGCGTTCGACATTCGCGAGATCCGGTAAGTCCTGACGCCGTTGTCTCCCTTCGCGGCCAGATACCACGTGTTCTGCTTGCACACAACGCCCAAAGGATCGACGGTTCGAAGTCCTTTTCGGCCGTCGCGGGTCTGATAGTCGAACGTGAGCTTTCGGTCGCGAGCGACGGCTTCCTGAACCACGGGGAGCGGGGAAACGTCCTCAGACCACGGCCCCCAGCCAGCGGGGTCCACATAGATACGAGCCCGGAGTGTGGCCGCCTGAGTCTGAAGCGGGCGCGGCATGGCGGCGAAAATCTTGTTCAGAGCCCGTTCGCCGGCCACCGTCAGGTTTGACTCCCCAAGCGAGGCGGAATGGCTCATCATGAATGCGTTGAGTTCTTCCTCATCGAAGCCGGGAACCTGCGTGCGCCAACCCGTCTCCAGTTCCCATCCGCCCTGCGATCCGCGCCAGGCAACCAGCGGCACGCCGGCGGCGCACAGGGCCTCCATATCGCGATGGGCCGTCCGCTGTGAGACTTCCATTCGCTCTGCCAGTTCGCGAGTGGAGATCCGGCCGCGCGCCTGAAGGAGCATCAGTTCGGAAAGTAGTCGGCTGGCCTTCATGAGGAGCTCCTCCTGTGTTCTTTTGAGCTTGCAAGACTATATATGACACATGATGTCATATATACGGGCTTAGGATGGCTTTGGTGGCCTCAATGCAGGGGCCAGAGGAGAGATTCAGCAATGGAACTGAGGACGTTCTTCCTGGAACAAGTGGAGAAAGAGGCCGCGGCCAGCCGCAAAGTGTTGGAGCGCGTACCCGAGGGACAAAACGGCTGGAAGCCCCATGCGCGGTCGATGGAACTGGGCTATCTGGCGGCGCTGGTCGCGGGCATGGCCGGCTGGCCGTCGTTCATGATCGAGAAGAATGAAATAGACATAGACGGCGCGGACAGCGCGTTACGGACCGTCCCCGTGGAGACTCGAGCAGAGCTTCTACGCCTGCTCGACGAGGGATTGGAGAAATCCCGCGGAGCGCTGCGAAACACAACAGACGCCCAATTGCAGGAGACGTGGCGAATGCGCATGGGAGGCAACGTTGTTGCGCAAGGCCCTCGATACGAAATGATTGCGAATGGCGCGCTCAGCCACTCGGCGCACCATCGGGGCCAACTCACGGTCTACCTGCGCCTCAACGAGGCGAAGGTCCCGGCGATTTACGGCCCGAGCGCCGACGAATGGCACTAGTTGACTGTCCAAGACATTCATTATGCATCGCGGGATTGGGGTAGGGCACGGCATGAGGAGCGGGAGCAGTCTGTTTCCGAGAAGCTATCGACCGAATCTCATCCCCCACTGCAGGTTTCGATCTTCAGCCCCGCGGAAAACGGTATCCGGGACGAGTTGGCAAGCCTCAACCTCGATGATCTCAGGCCCATCGAGGCGTTGACGCTGCTTCATTCCTGGAAGGATCGCCTGCGCCGCGGGGCGGAGGAGACGCGTCAGCCCCGGAAAGACCGCCTTGCCTAGCCTTTCTCGGCCGCCTGGTTCGAACATCCAACAACAATCATGCTGGTAGCCGGTATCATGAGCGGCACGTCGGTAGAAGGCATCGACGCGTAGCGCGGGGCCGGCGCGGGCGGACACCGAGGTCCGCCCCTACTGATCGAGGTGGCCGCAATTACACGCAGCACGCTACGGCTCTGACGGTACGGAACATTCCCGCAGCCGGACCGTATATTCCAACAACTGTGCACGGCGGCGCCGCAAGGGCGCTGGGGAGGAGACATGCTGCTCCGGATTACTTCCCTTTGGAAGGCGCTTTTGGTAGTCGCGCTTAGCGCAGGCCTGAGCGGGGCGGCGTCGATGCTGGCCCAGACGGCAACGGCCGCGCCGGCCATCCTCGAGGTAAAGCCGGTGACATTCCCTGCCTATGATTCCTCGCGGCGCATTGCGCTCTACGCGCCAACCCCCGCCGAGTACACCCGGGCTCTGGAGGACCGCGCCTTCGTCATGGAGCGTGTGACGTATCGAAGCGATGATCTCGAAGTCTACGCCTACTTCTACCGTCCGGCCACGCCCCCGAAAGACAGAAAACTCCCCGTCGTGATCTTCAACAGAGGGAGCTATACTCGCAACGACTTCTCGTATGAGGTTCTGATGCTGGCCAACCGGCTGGCGCACCGGGGCTACCTTGTCGTGGCGCCGATGCTGCGGGGCAGCGGCGGCGCCGCGGGCCACGATGAGATGGGAGGCGCGGATCTGCACGATCTTTTCAACATCGTGGCCGTTCTGAAAGAAATCGAATATGCTGACCCGGCCAGGATTTTCCTTTGCGGAGAATCCCGCGGCGGCATCATGGGCCTGCTCGCCGCCAGGGACGGTTTTCCCGCCCGTGCGGCCGCGGTCTGGGGCGCAATCACCGACCTGGGACTCTTCTTCAAGCAGGAGGCTGCGCGCCGTACGGCGTCGGGAATCTGGCCCGGCTGGGAGACTCGCGAGGCCGAAATCGTGGCATCGCGATCGGCCCTCCATTGGCCCGAAAAGATCAACATCCCGGTGCTCATCATGAATGGCGGAGCCGACACCGACGTGCCGCCGGTGCATGCGCTGCAGCTCGCGACGGCCTTGGAGAAACTGCGGAAACCCTACGAGCTGAAAATCTTCCACGGCGAGCAGCACGTCCTCAGCGGGCGGGCAGCCGAGCGCGACGAGGATATCGTGCGCTGGTTCCGCCGGTTCGACGTGGAGACGGCGTTTGAGGCGAAACCGTAAGGCCCGAAGGACTCTCGCCCTACTGGGCCGACTCGCGTCTGTAGCGCAGATAGGGCGCGGGATTGTTTTCGATGAGGCGGAATTCGTCCTCCGTCAGAGGGAGTTGACGCCAGCGCTGATACGTTTCTGTCGGGAAATTGCCCGGGACCGCTCCGTCTGAGCCGTACAGGAGACGGGTAAGGCCAAGCAGGCGCATGCGGTCGACCACGCGGACGGCCTTGTCGGGCGTCCACTCTCCCAGACCCGCGACGCCGGAAATATCGAAGTAGACGTTTTTCAGGCGCGGGTCCTCCGCCTCGATGTGCTCGATGTAGACGGCGAGGGCTTCGTCCATGGCGCGATCGTCGTAGCCTCCACTGCCGGCCAGGTGTGCGATTTGGACGGGGACGTCGGGGGCCTCGGGGAGAAGTTGCTCGATCAAGAGGCGGGCCTGCCGCTCGCCGTAGGGGCGGTTGCGGCTGATCGTCGAGCGCGCGTGCACGGCGAGAGCCATTCTGTTGCGATTCGCCGCGCGGAAGACGCGCCGAAGTTGCATAAGGTGCTCAGGGTTTTCGAGGGCGACGTCGGAGTTGCCGAAGTGGAGCTTGAGGCCGGCGCTAAGGTTCGGGTCCTGGGCGCAACGGTCGATTTCGGCAAGGGCATGGTCCTTGAGCGGGTTGACGCTGCAGAAGCCAAGCAGGCGGTCGGGGTATTGGGAGACCTGGGCGCTAGTCCAGTCGTTTTCACGTTTGACACGGGCGTGTTCGTCTTCAAAAAGCTGCTTGTGGGGATTGGCAAAGGAATACGCGACAGAGAGTACGACGGCGCGGGCGATGCCGGCAGAGTCGAGGTGCGCGATCAGGTCTTTGGCAGTCACGCCTTGGGGTTCGATACCGGCATGAGCCGCGGCATCGGGGCTGAAGAGGTGCTGGTGGTGGTCGGTGATCTCGGCGGCGCTCGGTAGCCAGGTCAGCAAGAGAGCTCCGCACGCCAAGAGTGGCAGTTTCATTTCTCGAGATCGTAGCAGGCGGAAGATCCTCACCTGTAGAACAAGGATGACACATAGCCCGAGAACGGGATCGCGGCATGATCCGCGACAGGTTCAACGGATTGCCCATTTAGAAATGCCGGTTGACTTCAAGTACTTTGTGATATAAAGTTGTCTCTGAAGCAGGGGGAAACATGGTGCGGAGGCTCTCGCGGCTCAGATGGATTCTCGTACCTATCGGCCTGCTCGCGGTACCGGTCGCGGGGCAGTGGCCGCCCATGAGCGTGACGGGGCGGGTCCTGCACCCGAACCCGGAAGCCATACCGTCGGTGACGCATGCCGACCCATCGCCGCAATGGTCCGAGACAGTGGCCCGCGCGCGGCGCTTTCTGCGAGCCGGCATCGCCGAGCAGAAGCTGCCGGGGTTATCCGTGGCCGTCGGCGCCGGCGGCGGCATCGTTTGGGCCGAAGGCTTCGGCTGGGCAGACATCAAGACACGGGCGCCGGTCACGCCGGATACCCGGTTCAGGATCGGAACGGCCTCTACCGTGCTAACGTCCGCCGCCGTCGGCGTGCTGCTGGAGAAGGGCCGGTTGACGCTGGACGACGAGATTCAGGCCTACGTTCCACAGTTCCCGAAGAAGCAGCGGACCGTGACGCTGCGGCAGTTGATGGCCCATACGGCGGGCGTCGGGACCGATGACGGCGACGACGGGCCGCTGTTCCGCCAACGCTGCGAGCAGCCCGTTGAAGCGCTGCGGCGCTTCGCACAGGATGCGCTGTTGTTCGAGCCGGGGACGCAGTACAGGCACTCGAAGTACGGATGGATCCTGGTAAGCGCGGCGGTCGAAGCAGCGGCGGACCGGCCGTTCCTCACGTTCATGCGCGAGCAGATCTTCCAGCCGCTGGGGATGGACAACACGGGCGCCGAGTCCTCGACGAAGGAGAATCCGGAAGCGGTGGGCGAGCCGGGCGAGGACGCGCCTTTCCTCACGATCTTCCGGCAGTTGATCTTGGAGCCGCTGGGGTTGCGCGCCAGGGCGGCCGAGTCCGCGACGGATCCGGCGACGGTCTACTTCCCTGGGTGGGGTTACGATCCCCTGATCCGCTACGGTCTGCACGTGATGCTCCCGCACAACCTGTCCTGCTACGCGGGATCCATGGCATTCTTCTCCACCGCATCCGACCTGGTGCGCTTCGGCCTGGCGGTCAACGGCGGCAAGCTGCTCAAGCCCTCCACGGCGCAGTTACTGCGGACGTCGCAGCAGCTGACATCCGGTCAGGAAACGGGTTACGGTCTTGGCTGGGACCTCGACACCGTCACGCTGGCCGGCGAACCCGCGCAGGCGGCCGGCCACGACGGCGAGCTGCGGGGCCGGAGGGTGGTGTCGTTCCTGCTGTTTCCCGAAACCGGGATCGTCGTGGCCGTGATGTCGAACATCTCGTACGCGGATACCTCGGCTCTCGCGCTGCAAGTCGCGGAGGCGTTCGCGCGGCCGGCACGCAGATGAAACGGTAGGAGAAAGCAAATCATCAACGACGGTTATGCAGTCCGCCCTCGAATTGACCCCGGATCGTCAACCGTAGGAAGCTCGTGCAGCGTAGTGTCCGACTGGCGGCGTCCAGTACCCGGCCGAAGGTTCTTTGTCCGGTGCGTCGGAGTCCGTCGAGTCGGCAGCCTGCGAGCAAAAGCTGGACAATCAATCAAGAAGGAAGTCACAACCAACCCGGAGGCATTACCCGCTGTCTTCAGGCTCAATCCACTATTCACCTTGACGGCTGGCCAGTTGGCAGTAGACACTCTACAGAAAATATAGTAGAATGCCTACACAATGCGTCGCGATGCACCTTCCCGTGTCGAGCTGCTCCAAGGCACGCTCGACCTGCTCATCCTCCGCACCCTGCTTCCCGGACCGGCTCACGGCCACGCCATCGCTAAACACATTCAGCGCACCTCAGAGGACCTGCTTCAGGTCGAGACCGGGTCGTTGTATCCGGCGCTCCATCGGCTGGAGGCGAAGGGCTGGATCACTCCCTCCTGGGAACTCTCCAAGAAGGGTAAGCGAGCTAGGTTCTATCGCCTCACTGCTCGCGGACGGAAACAGCTTGCGGCGGAGCAGTCCAAGTGGGAAGCCTTCTCCCGCGCCGTGGCATTGATCTTGAATCCAGCCGATCAGGAGGCGCAATGAACTCGTTGTTTCGCAAGCTGCGATGGCTGACAGAACGGTCTGCGAAGGAAGCCGAGCTGCGACAGGAACTGCAGTTCCACCTGGAGGAGGAAACGGAAGAGCGTCAAGCCGGCGGCTTCGCCGAGGACGAAGCCCGCCGGGCCGCCCGGCGCGAATTGGGCAACCTCACTCTAGTGAAAGAGGACACGCGGGGGGCATGGGGCTGGACGCGATTAGAGCAGCTCGCGCGCGACGCCAGCTATGGAATGCGACAGCTCCGCCGCAATGGGGTGTTCTCTGTGATCGCAATCGCAACACTGGCGCTCGGCATCGGCGGCATCACGGCGATGTTCAGCGCCTTCGACGCGGTATTGATCCGCCCGCTACCCTATACGGACGCGGACAAGCTCGTCATGATCTGGGACCGGATGAAGGACCAGGACATCACGACAAAGCACCAGCCCGCACCAGCGGAGTATCTCGAGTGGCGCCGCCTCAACACGGTATTCACGGATCTCGCGTGCAGTCAGCCGGCCGACATGTCGCTCTCGGGCGACGGGGAACCCGAGCAGGTTCCGGCCCGTAAGGTGACATGGACCTTCTGGAGCGTCCTTGGCGTGCAGCCGACGCTGGGGCGTGTCTTCAGCGAGGACGAGGACAGCAAGAGCGTGCGCGTGGTCGTGATCAGCCACGGGCTGTGGCAGCGGCGCTTCGGCGGATCTCCGGGCGTCATCGGACAAAAGATCTCGCTCAACGACGAGCCTCACGAGGTGATCGGGGTGATGCCGAGGGGCTTCTACTTCATGCCCTCCCGCGACATCGACATTTGGATGCCGTCCTCATTCCCGCCCTGGATGCGAACGAACTTCACATGGCATGACTCCCAGATCGTGGCGCGGCTCAAACCCGGCGTGACACTGGAGCAGGCAAGGCAGTCGATGGCCGCTTTGAGTATGCAGATAACAGCCGAGGATTTCCGGGGCCCTCATTCGGTTGTCGTGAACCCTCTCCGGGAAGAGATCGCAGGCAGGACGCAAGCGGCACTGATTGTCTTGCTGTGCGCGTCAGCCGCGCTGCTGCTGATCGCGTGCGTCAATCTGGCGAATCTGCTCATGTCGCGCGCCGCGGCGCGCGGGAGGGAAGTAGCGGTGCGTACCGCCATCGGCGCGGGGCGTGGAAGACTCATCGGGCAATTCTTCACGGAAAGTCTTGTGCTCGCCGGACTCGGCGCCGTCGCAGGGTGCGCGCTCGCGCTGCCAGGGATGCGCTTCTTGGAGACGCTGGTTCCCGAGAGCATGGGCCCCGTGCGGCTCGCGCTCGATTGGCGGGTGCTGGCCTTCTCTGCTGCCGTTACGATCGCGGCAGCACTGATCTTCGGACTCGCGCCCGCGCTGCGCGGGTCACGATTCACTCCGCAGGAAAGATTGCGCGACGGAGGGCGCGGCGCTGCCGGCCCACGCAGCCATTGGTTCCAGTATTCGCTCATTATGGTTGAGACCGCCCTCGCCGTGGTGCTGCTGACCTGCGGCGGCCTGCTCCTGCAGACCTTCCGGCATCTCCGGAATACCGATCTTGGAATCCGGAGCGAGAAGCTGCTGACCTTCGAGACGCCGCTATTCCGCTACAAGGAATTCGACGGGCGAGTGGCCTTTATCAACGCGCAACTGGAGAAGGTGCGCGCGATCCCCGGGGTCATCAACGCGGGTGCGATCAACCGAATTCCATTCACGAACGCCGCGCACGCAACGTTCTATCGCCTGGATGGCCAACCCGTCGACGCCGTGCCCGGACAAGTCGCGCTCCTTCGGAACGTGAGCCGCGACTACTTTGCAACCGTCGGCGCACGGCTGCGCGAAGGCAGATTCTTCGATGTTTCGGATCGAAAGTCGAATTCCCCCGTGGCGATCATCAACGAGGCGCTTGCGAACCGTGAGTTTCCCGGCCGGTCACCGCTCGGCCAACGGCTCAAGTTCGGCGATCTCGATGGAGATGGCTATTGGTACACCGTCGTCGGCGTTGTGAGACAGATCCGCGAGAATGGGGTGCTTGACGAAGCCAGGGCTGCGATTTATCGCGTGTTCGAGCAATGCGATCAAGTGAACGAGCGCCTCACCGCCGGCATTGTGGTTCGAACGGCGGTCGAGCCGGAGTCGATCGTCCCCGCGGTTCGCGAGGCTATCTGGTCGCTGGACAAGAATCAGCCGCTGGCGCGTCTCCGGACGATGGAAGAGATTATCGGCCGCCAGCTCTCAACATCCACGCAGAGCACAGCCCTGTTAGGCGCATTCGCTCTGCTCGCGCTGCTGCTGGCGTCGATTGGACTCTACGGCGTGCTCTCCTACGCTGTAACACAACGGACCAACGAGATTGGCGTGCGCATGGCGTTGGGCGCGAAGCCCGGCGAGATATTGCTCTCCTTCGGTAAGCGAGGCTTGGCCTTGACGGTCACCGGACTTGCCATCGGTCTAGCCTTGGCGGCAATCGCGGCGCGGTCGATGACCAGCCTGCTTTACGGCTTCCAGCCTGATTATGTTCCTACAGCCGCCGCGGTATCTTTTGTTCTTCTCGGCGTGGCGGCTCTGGCGTGTTTTGTTCCGGCGCGCCGTGCATCGCGGGTCGATCCGGTGATTGCCCTGCGGAATGAGTAACGCGCTCACGGTCCGGAGCGAACTCTGACGCACGGCGTTTCTGCACTCTGTTGTGCGTCAACTTGACCGTGCGGTGCCAATTTCCGGTTGGCCCGGCACTCGGACACTGACAATCTTCACCACCGATGCCTCCAACCCTCCGGCAGGCAAGGTTGTCATTCCCAATCCAATTCTCTTTTCTCGGAGAGCGTTTCTTCAGACCGCCGGCAAAGGTGATGCCGCCATCGCGGCACCATCCCTCTGGGTCCTTTGGAAGCCCGAGGGAGAGGGACTTTGAGCGGATAGCCCCGGGGTATGAGGGGGCCGTGGTGCTATAATTTGCGCGAGTCATTGTTCCTGAGCAACAGGTGAAGAAGAGGCCGATAACGAAAATGAGGAAAACCATGCAACGGCGATTCTTGGCGGCGAAGTCGTCCCGGCTGCTGCGAGCAGCGGTTGCTGTGCTCATCGGTAGTGGGGCCGCGCAAGCGCAGTTCGTGCCCGCACCAAACGCCAATGAAGACGCCATGTACGAGTACTTCATGAAGGCCAAAGCGATAGCGGGGGATGATTTGTACGCGCACTTCGCGCACGCCTGCATCGTCGACCAACACTACCGCCGGACGATCTCGCGCCGCAGCCAGGCGAATGGGGAGATCCGTCCGTTGAAGATCATGGACAATCTCTACTTTGTCGGACAAAACTCCGCGTCGACTTGGGCGATCACCACCAGTGAAGGCATCGTCCTCATCGACGCCCAACACAACGGGGAAGAGGCCGAGAAGATCGTCGCCGGCGGGCTTAGGGAAGTCGGCCTCAATCCGGCCGACATCAAGTACGTCGTGATCTCACACTCCCACGGTGACCACTTTGGAGGCGCCAACTACCTCAAAGACACTTACGGCGCCCGCCTCGCGGCCTCCAAGGAGGACTGGGACGTGATGGAGAACATGCGCAGTCAAGCCGCGTCTGGCGGCGAGACGCAAGGTCCCGCCTCTTGGGCGCGATTGGCCCCGGCGCGCGACATGGAACTCGCGGATGGGCAAGCGTTGACCTTGGGCGACACCACGCTCAACTTCTACGTGACCCCCGGCCACACGCCTGGCACGCTGGCGATGGTCATGAAAACGACGGATCAAGGCATCCCGCACGTCGTGGCCTACTACGGCTCGCTCGGCATGCCCGCCCCGCTTGAGGACAAGCAGATCGTGCTGGCGTCCATCGCACGTTTCAAAAAGATCGCGGAGGAAGCCGGCGTGGACACGCTCATCTCGAGCCACCAAACTCGCGATCTCTCCCTGCATAAGCTGGAAATCCTGCGCTTGCGCCGAGCGGGCGATCCCAACCCTTTCGTTGTTGGAAAGGTGGGCTATCAGCGCTACATGGATATTCAGACCGCCTGCGTCTACTACGCCATGGCGCGCGAAGGCCAAATGTAGCTGTCAGCCGCCTTGGGTCGCCCACAAGGGCGGGTTGGTCACGCTACGCCAGGACTCCCCGGGATCACCAGAGCTCAAGCAGAAACACCACCCGCGCCCGCCGCCCGTCACACCACTTCCCCCGCAGCCAAATCAATCACATGCGTGGTTGAGCGCCCCGAAACCCTTGACATCACGGATTACGCTAAGAGGCGCAAAGGGCCGGATCACACCCGAAGCAAGTTGTGAGAAGTGAGAAACAGGAAGCGGCGGCGAGACGAGAGGGTGAACTCTTGATTCGAGAGGGCGCAAGCGGGAGGAGGCGGAAGTCCGCCTTACAGAAGCCGCTGCCAAGCGCGTCGCCCTCTACGGAAACAGGACCGACCTTTTTTCAGCAAAAAAATTTCGCAAAACAAACCCAATTGAGTCTTTGTTTGCAACGTCCGTTCGCAAAAACAAACCCAAACAAAGCCAATTTTTGGCTTTGGTGAGGACGCCACTCCGGCACTGCGGCGAACATTGAGGCGGCTACGCCATCTCGATTCGCAGGCGCGAGCATGAACGAGCGCTATGCGCCTCGAAACCCGTATCCCGAAACCCGTCCCCCGTTTCTCACCTCTACGCCGCTCGCTCTTCCTTCGGCCGCGCTGTTCCTTGCAGCAGGCGCGAAAGCCGCAGCCGGTTGGCGGGCAGAATGTGCCCGGGCACCTGGCGGCCGTTCGTGAAAAACGAGATCGGGATGCCGCTGTCGGCCGCCGCCGAGAAAATGGCGCCGTACTCGCGTGTTTCGTCGAGCTTCGTGAAGAGGAGCCTGTCGGCCCGCAAGGGCGCAAAGGCATCGAGGTAACTTTGCAGATCGGAGCGTTTCATGGTGGCCGGCAGAACGAGATGCCGCTGCACTTCGCGCCGCTCCGCGAGCCACGCCGCCAGGTTTGCGGATTTCAACTCCTGCCGCGCCAGACCCGGCGTGTCGATCAGCACGAAGTCGTTCTTCTTGCGGCCTTCGAGCGCCTTGGCAAGGTCGTCAAGCGTGTCGATTACACGGCATTTCGCGCCAAGCAGGTCGGCGTGGCGGGCCAGCTTCTCACTGCCCCCAACGCCATGATCGCCCGCGGCCAGCAGCAGCGTCCGCCGCCGGAAGGCAATCCCATGGCGGACCGCCAGCCGGAGAATCGCCGACGTCTTGCCGCTTCCCGGAGGGCCGATGAGTGCGAGAACCTGGCCGCCGAAGTCTCCTCCCGCGCCAAGATCCCTTGGAAAGAAACCGTCCAGCTCTTCTTCGAGCGCCTGGCGGACGGGATCCAGTCTCGGCTGATATTGACCCTTCCCGTTTCGTTGAGGTCCCGGCGTCTGACGCGGCAGGCGGGCCTCAATGCGGGCGGCGAGCGCATAAGCCAAGGGCCTGTCGAGATCGAAGCCGGTCAGCTTCGCGCAAAGCTTTTTCTGGCGTGGTGTCGGCTGCACCGCTCCCTCTTCAGGAAACACCAGGGCCGGGCCGGGAAGCTGGCGCTCGTCTTCCGCCTGCCGCGGAACAGCTCCTGCCTCCTGCGGCGTTGGAACGCCGAACACCACTTCGTAAGCGCCGAACTGAACATACTCCGCCGGCGAGCGGCGGGATCGCAGCAACAGCGCCTCGTCCCCAAGATCGCGTCGCGCTTCACGGAGAGCGGCGGCCACCGAGGCCGCGAAGAATGACTTGACTCTCACAACCTCAACCTCCCAGACCAACCAGACCTAGAGAATGAATGGCCGTATCCGGAGGTATCTCATTGTGCGAGAAGACGGCCACGTTTGGAAACGAAGTCTCGAGAATCTGCCGCAGGAAGTGCCTCACCCCAGACGAGGTGACGATCACGGCGCCGGTCTGCGGCGACGGGAACATCGCGCGGACGCGTTCAATGAGATCGCGGATCATTTCGGGATTCATGCCAATGGAACTGGCCTGCTCTCCGTGCTCGATGGCGCCCTCCATCGCCTGCTCCAGCGTGGGTTCGAGCAAGTACGCTTGCAGTTGCCCCTTGGCGGTGAGGTGGCCCTTCAACAACGACCGCCGGATGGACTGGCGCACGTACTCCGTCAGGAGGATCGGGTTCTTCGTCATCGCCGCGGCTTCGCCGAGCGCTTCGAGAATGCCGACTCCGTCGCGAATGGAGGCCCGCTCACGCAGCAGATTCTGCAGCACGCGCTGCACAGTGGCCAGAGGAATGACCTTGGGCACCAGATCTTCCACGACCTTGGAGCTTTCGCGCGACACCCTTTCACAAAAGACCTTCGCGTCCTGCCGCGAAAACAGCTCATGGGCATGGCGGCGGATGAGTTCAATGAGATGAGTCCCAATGACGCCGACATCTTCCACGAGGGTGTAACCCGCCCGAAGCGCCTGCTCGGCTCGTTCCTTGGGAATCCAATAGGCATCCAGTTCAAACGCCGGCTCTTTCGTCGGCCGCATCGACAGGCCAGGTTCCACTTTGTCCGACGGAATGCCCAGTTCGTGCCCCGCCACCAGCTCGAAGCGCGCGATCTCGACGCCGCGCAGATGAATCACATACTCCCTCGGCCGCAGGCTCAAATTGTCGTTGACTCGGACCGGAGGGAGAAGGTACCCCAACTCGGTAGCGAGCTGCCGCCGGATGGCGGCAATCCTCTTCATCAGGGGCGATTCGGAACCTCCCTCAACGATATGGACCAGCCCCAGGCCGACTTCAATGCCCAACGGTTCGGTGCGCAACAGAGATTCCAGGTTGTCGCTTTCCGCCGAACCTTTGGGCTTGGACAGCTCGGATGCTTCCGCGGCTTTGACTTCCTTGTTCCGCATGGGCCAAGCGATGGCCGCCAGGCTGGCGCTCAACACGAGAAACGGCATCGTCGGCAGGCCGGGAATCACCGAGAACACAGCCAGAACGAAACTGACAAGCATGAGCAGGTTGGCGTTGCCGAAAAGTTGTTTTTGAAAATCCACGCTCAGGCGCGACTCCGACCCGGCGCGGGTGACGACCAGACCGCCGGAGACGGAAATCATGAGAGCCGGAATGACGGTCACAAGGCCATCACCGATTGTCAGAACGGTGTAGGTTTTCAGAGCGCGTTGCAGGTCCATGCCATACTGCAGCACGCCGATCAGAAAGCCGGCCGCAATGTTGATGACGGTTATCAGGATGCTGGCAATGGCGTCTCGCTGTGTGAAGCGGGAGGCTCCGTCCATGGCGCCGTAAAATTCTGCTTCCAGCGAAAGCTGCTGGCGGCGCCGGCGCGCTTCGGGTTCATCGATCGCTCCGGCATTCATTTCGGCGTCGATAGACATCTGCTTGCCGGGCATCGCGTCCAACGTGAAGCGGGCGGTCACTTCTGAAATACGGACGGCGCCATGGTTGATCACGACATATTGAATGGCGATCAGAACCAGGAAGATGACAGCGCCAACGATGTAGTTGCCTCCGACAACGAAGACGCCAAAGGCTTCGATGACATGCCCGGCCGCCTTGGTTCCCGTGTTGCCATTCAGCAGGATCAGGCGGGATGAGGAAACGTTCAGGGCAAGCCGGAACAATGTGAGCAGCAGCAGAGTCGTTGGAAAGACGCTGAACTCCACCGGGCGCTTCACATACATCGCGACCATCATGACGATGACGGACATCATGATGTTGACGACGATGAGGAAGTCGAGCAGGAACGGCGGCACTGGCATGATCAGAGCCAGTACGATCGCCAAAACAGCGACAGGGACTACCAGCTCCGCCATGCCGTTGGCAGGCAGGAGCCTCCCGATCCCCTTCGTCGAGGCAGACGCGGCAGTGGGCTTACCGTCCGCCATTACGCATGCGCCTCGAGAGGCACCGGAAACGTCTTGACCTTTGACACCAGGGTGCTCCGCTTAAGGCGCAGCATTTGCGCCGCACGAGACTGGTTGCCCTGAGCCAGCCGCAAGGCTTGTTGAATGATCGACCGCTCGAGACGCCCGATCACCTGCTCCAGATCAATGCCGTCCCGCAGATCCATCGATGAATGACCGGGCGACTCGACGGGAAGAATGTCGCAATAGGGGGAAAAGTCGCACAAGTCGAGAGTCTCGCGGTCGCCGCTTAGCGCGACGGCCCGCTCGATCGAATGCTCCAGTTCCCTGACGTTGCCCAGCCATAGCTGCTCCGAAAGATGGGACATGGCGTCCGGCAGTATGACTTTTGGAGCCAGATTTTCGCGCCGGCAGGTCTCTTCGAGAAAGTGCTCGACCAGAACCGGGATATCTTCCGGGCGCTCGCGCAAAGGGGGAATGTGCAATGGGACGACCCGCAACCGAAAGTACAGGTCATGCCGAAATCTGCCGTTCTTGATTTCCGAGGCCAGTTCCCGGTTTGTCGCGGCGATCACCCGGACGTCAATCTTGGAGACTTGGGAGCCACCGATTCTCTGGACTTCCCTTTCCTGTAGGACACGCAGGATCTTCGCCTGCAGCTCGAGCGGCATATCTCCGATCTCATCGAGAAAGATCGTGCTCTTATGCGCGTCCTCAAATCGCCCCGCCCGGCGGGTAATCGCACCTGTGAAGGCGCCCTTCTCGTGGCCGAACATCTCCGATTCCAGCAGAGTGGACGGAACGGCCGCGCAGTTGACCGATACCATGGCACGGTTTGCCCGGCGGCTTGCCAAGTGGATAGCGCGCGCAACCACTTCCTTGCCGGTTCCGGTTTCGCCCGAAATGAGGACCGTGCAGTTGCGGGCGGCTACAAGCCGAATCGTCTCCCGAACCCGGCGCATCGCCGGACTGTCGCCGATAAGGGTGTCCTCCCAGACATTCCCCTCGGGACCCTCGCAGACGTCTATCCCCGCGCTTGGATCCAACGCCGTCGTGAGGGCCTCGGAAGTCAGAGCCACGAGACTGCTGTAAGGAATGCCCCTGGCTTCCAGCCTTCCCGGCAGGTCACGCGAGGCCTCGGTCGCCAAGCAGAGAATGGCAGGGAACTGGGCCAATTCGTTCAGGTCGGATTGAAACCAGGTCAACTCGACCTCGCTTAAATCCTCGGTTAGCACGATGGCCTGGAAGGGGAATTGCCGTAACACTTTCGCTGCCTGCGGAAGCCCTCGGACTGTGACGATCTCGAATTCCTCATCGGGACACGACACGGTAAGTTGCCTCTTTACAACAGGCGAAGCGGCGGAAGTAACTGCCAATACTCTCTTGGGAACCGGCACTTGTACTAGGCCTCCTACTCCCAAGGTTATATTTCTTTATGGGCGGGACCAATCGGGTGTTGGCAGTAAGTAACCCCGGCTTTTGTCTGATAGGAGTACTAGTTGCCGGAAGCTTTCTTAGGCGCGAGGCCCCGAATTCGCATCGCTTTCTTGAGGTCGCCCTCAAAAAATTCGGCCTGAAAACGGCGCTGGCCATTGAGATGAATATCCAGGGGAAGGTTCAGCGGTAAATCCAGTCGAAGAAGGTCGCCAGGCTGTAATTCCAGCAGGTCCACAAGCCGCACTGTGGAGTCCTGAAGGCAACCTTCCAGAAGCAGCTTGGCCGTGCCAATCCGCTCGAATATGGCCCTCTGAGAAGCGCTGGATTGCTGTGCTGATCCCTGGTCCGAAACAGGGGCGGCGCTGGCGAGAGCTTTGATAATTTGGGTGGGGTAAACGAGCGTTATTTTCCCCACCGCCTCGCCTAAAAGGAAAGTCGTGGAGGCGAGGATAAAGCTGTCCCGGGAAGACCCAAGATTTCGCGGTCCGAGGTTGCTCTTATCAGAATGAATCGTGCATGGCAATCCGGCCGCGGCCTGCCAGGACCTCGCCAATTCCTGAACGATTACTCGATCAATATCGCGCAGGACTGATTGTTCCACTTCCGTTAATTCCCGCTCCGGATTCTCCGTCTGTGCGGCTTTTGCGCCCAGCAGAGCTTCCAGCAACGCAAAAAGGAGCGCGGAATTCATACCCAGCCAGGCACGCACTCCGAGCGGCTGGATGTCGAGGAGAAACCTGAGAGACGAGTCAGAGGATTCGGAGTCGAGCTCTGAGGCCTTTACCTCCTTTAACCCAGCCGACTGTACGGTCATTTGGCGGCGGGCCATGGCCGAGAACGTCTCCGCCAAATCCCCCGCAAAGCGTTCATTTAGGCGCTTTAGCTTCTCGATTTCGGCTTCGGGAAGGCGTGCCGAGTCCTGGAAGTCGTACCGGAGCACGGCGGGTCTGATTTTCGAGCCCACGCCGGGTCCGGGGGCTTCTGGGGGGGTGGGGGTTTGACTGTAATCCATCGTATGTCTCCGATCCCTTGGTCGTAAGGTTCGCGCTATGGCCGAGCTACACTTGTCGCCCTTTTTTGCTCGAAGCGCTGATCGCGGCCACGATAACGTAATGGAGCGCTGCCATGAATACCAAAGTCCACAACGCCTATTGGGAGGGTCGAATCCTCAGCTCAGATCCGCTGACCCTCATTTGCATCCTCTACGACTCAGCGCTCGAAAGTGTTCGCGTGGCGCGCGAGAGCCTGCAGGCTGGTGATGTCAGGTCCCGTTCCGCCGCCATCTCCAAGGTTTCCGAAGTATTGAGCGTCTTGATCGGATCCTTGAACCTTGACGAAGGGAAGGACCTTGGCAGAAATCTGCTGCGACTCTATCTGTATATGCAAGGCCGCCTTCTCGAGGCCAATCTCAAGCAGTCGGACCGCTGTCTCGTCGAAGTAGAAGACCTCCTTACCACCCTTTCGGAATCCTGGAATCAACTGGCCAGGGATTCCGCCTCGTCCTGACCGTAACTTTCATCGGATATCGCGAAAATCACTGCGAGTCCCGGCCGGCGGCCGGACCGGGTACCGCTGTTTCACTACCCAGCTTCGAACCATGTTCGAGGTGACCCGCCATAACTTTATCGATGCCGAGAACACCCCGGCTGGCGAGGACACGAGCCAGTTGGCTTTCCGCCATCTCCAGCGCTGTATTCGATGCCTGGTCTGATCCGGAACTCAGCCAACCTCCCTCACCCGGTTGGCGAGCGGCTTTCAAAACCTGGGCTAGCAGTAGCGCCTCAAACTCTTGGGCGGCCTCCGTTAGCTTTTCAGACTCAGCCCCGGATGTCTTACGACGGTGCACTTTTTCAGCGCCGGGCGCGGGACTTTCTCCGCCCACCTCTCGCGGCGCTATGTGGTGCAAGTTGATTCCGATGTCCATGCCCGATTACTCCCTGGATCAGATCACTTCCAGTTCAGCCTCCAGCGCTCCGGCCGCCTGAACGTTCTGGAGGATGGCGATAATGTCGCGGGGCGTCGAACCAATCGACATGAGCGCCCGGACGAGTTGCTCCACGGTCGCTCCCTCGGACAGAGTGATATTTCTGGCTTGTTCTTCCTTGATGCCGATGCCCACCTCAGGCACAACGACGGTTTCGCCCTTCTTCGAGAAAGGTTCGGGCTGTGAAACCGAAAAACCCGTCTCAATCTCCACGGTCAAGTTACCGTGAAGCGCCACGACGGGCGAAATGCGAACTTCCTTGCCCATCACGATAGTTCCCGTACGCTCGTTGATCACAACCCGCGCCACGCGGTCGGTCTCCACTTCGAGAGTTTCGACTTCGGCAATGAATGCGGTGGGTTGGCGGGCGAAGGCCGGGGGGATGGCGACGCTGACAACGGCCGAGTTATCCGCCAGGGCTATGCTGCCGCCGGTCGACGCAAAGCGTTGATTGATAACGTCCATGATCCGCGAGGCCGTTGTGAAATCCGCGCGGCGCAGCTGCAGACGCACCTGACCCGAAGGAGTGACGGAGGGCGCCTCGCGTTCGATGATGGCTCCGTTGGGAAGCCGCCCGACGGTGGGATGGTTCACTGTTTGACTTGTCCCGGAGCGCCCTGCGACGAAGCCGCCCGTGACGACCGGTCCCTGGGCGACGGCGTACACTTGACCATCGCTTGCCTTCAAACTGGTCAGCAGAAGCAGCCCGCCCTGCAGGCTGGAAGCGTCGCCGATGGCGGCGGCCGTGACATCGACCCTGGTTCCCGGTTGAGCGAACGGTGGAAGCGTCGCCGTGACCATGACCGAGGCGGTGTTATTCACGCGAATGGCGTCGGCGGGTACCGCCACGCCCATGCGTTGCAGCAGGTTGGTCAGACTCTGCGCCGAGAACACCGTTTGCAGGCGGTCTCCGGTCTTGTTCAACCCGACCACCAGGCCATAACCAATAAGTTGGTTGTCACGAACCCCTTCGAGCGTGACGAGTTCCTTCAGGCGGGCGCCCCGCGCCGGCGAAAATGCGGCGTGCGTCGAGAGAAACAGAATCGTGAAAATCAGGAATCGCATAATCTCAAAAGGGAAGCAGGCCTCGCAGCAAGCGGTAGAAGAAGTTTGGACGGTGAATCGCGTCTCCGACGACGCCCTTGCCATTCACCGTCAATTCCAGCTCGGCGACCTGGTCGGACAGGATCGTATTCAGGGCGCTCACGTCGTAGGGGCGAATAACGCCCCGCAGCAGAACAATCTGGTTTTCCGAATTGACGCCGACGCTTTTGCTTCCCTCAATGACAAGGTTTCCGTTCGGCAGAACCTCCACGACACGCGCCGTCATGGTCGCGGAGAGTGTAGTGTTTCTGGTCGTCCCCCCTTGCCCTTCAAGCTTCGACTCGGTATTCAGGCCGAGAATGTTTGCCAGGGGCCCGGTAGCCTTCGTCAGTCCGCCCAGAGCCGAGATCGAGCTGTTCGCATCGGAGTTGCGCGACGTCGAAACGGTGCCCTGCGAGTCAGCCGACACTCGTTCCCGGACGACAACCGTGACTACATCATGCAGGCGGCTGGCCCGAAGGTCGGAAGCAATATCTCCGAATCGCACAGCCGGGGACCAAAGCGACCCAGGCGCCGAAGCCTCCATCTGATGTTGCGGCTGCCGCGCGCTGTTCACATACTCATCCAGCGCCGACGTTTTCCGGCGACGATCTTGATCCTTGCTGAAAGCCGCGCCGGAACTCATCAGACAGACGGCGACGGCCATTCCAGCAAGAGCGATTCGTTGGATATTTGTCATCGTTCCTTCTCCGCAAGCCACAGGACGACCCGATTGGGCCCGGCGACCTCGGCGCGAAATTTCTTGCCGCTGGTTTCGTTCCGTACCAGGATCGTTTCGCCCAGGCGGCCGCGCGTTTCGGCGCGACCCTCTGCTTGAATCACAGCAGCCCCGTTGTGGACTTCCACATTGACGAGGTCCCCACGGTCCACATCGAGGGGACGGTCCAGAAAGCGCGTTGAAATCAAGTCGCCCTCCTGAAGCGGTTGCCGGGAAACCCTTCCAACCACTTCTTCCAAAGTTCGTGCCGTTTCGCCCCCAAAGGGGAAGCAGCGGCAAGGCTGCAGCGTGACCTGCTCGCGTTGGATCGGCACACCGGCTTTGACCGGCTGAACAGCCGCAACTCGCGTCGTGTCAACCGAGATGCGAACCCGGGCCCAGACGGCAAAACGACGCCGGGCGCCATATTCGACGTACCCCTTCCACAGCACCGCGCGATCGGGGTCGCCCCGCGGCGGAGGTTTCAGACCGGACAGCGCGAAGATGATGTCGCCGGACGGGGCCGCAAAGCGGCTCGTTTCCACAACTTCAATCGAGGCGTCCGGCAGATTGAGAGCCGCGCTCATCGCGGCAAGGAATTCCTGTTCGGAAGGCACACGCAAACGCCAAGCGAAACAGACGTCATCTTCCTGCTTGAGCACCACGCCTTCGCGGGATGCGATCTGCTCCAAATCCTGCCCGCTGAAGACTCGCGTTGCGCCGGGGACGGGCGCGTAGCCCAGCGACCGGTCCGCGGGTAGCGCCGCATAGGCCGGCACGGCCTCCACCAGATCCGCCGCGCGGATCGTGTCCCCCGACACCGGGAGACAAGGGGACGCCTGCAACGCCGCCGCAAGCATGAAGCTAGTGAACGTCATCGCGTAAGATTATTGACCTGCTGATACATTTCGTCGGCCGCTTGGACAACTTTGGAGTTGGCCTCGTAGGCGCGCTGCGCGGCGATCAGATTGATGAACTCCTGCACCACGCTCACATTGGAGTCTTCCAGATAGCCCTGCAGCAGGTTGCCCAAACCCTCCTGGCCGCCCGGCACACCGACGATCGCATCTCCCGAGGCGTCGGTCGGCTGATACAGATTGCGGCCCAGGCTGGTCAGCCCGGCCGGATTTTGAAAGCTCGCCAGTTGAATCTGCCCACCCAGTTGAGCCGCCGTCTGGCCCGGCTGCGTGAAACTCACGGTGCCATCGGCCGAAATCGAAATGCTAAGGGCGTCGGGCGGTACGGTAATCGCCGGCTCCAGCGGATCGCCGTCAGAGGTGACGAGGTTGCCGTCGCGGTCCAGGTGGAACGAACCGGCGCGGCTGTAGGCCAAGTCGCCTGAGGCCATGCGAATTTGGAAAAAGCCGCGGCCCTGAATCACCAGGTCGAGCGGATTATTGGTGGCCGTGAAGTTTCCCTGCGTAAAGATGATCTCGTTGGAAGCGGCGCGCGTGCCCAGTCCCAATTGCAAACCCGTTGGAACCACCGTTTGTTGGCCTGCCGCGGCGCCCGGCTGAACCAGGTTCTGATAGAGCAGGTCTTGAAACTGCGCCCGCCGCATCTTGAAGCCGGCCGTGTTGGCATTGGCGATGTTGTGCGCGATATTGTCCAGGTTAGTTTGCTGCGCTTCCATGCCGCTGGCCGCGCTGTACAAAGCTCGAATCATTTTCTGCTTCCTCCTGCCGTGCTTTTCTTCTTCCGCGTTGGCTCTTTGCGAAAGGACTCTCCGCCTACTGGCCCACCTGAGCCACTTCGTTCACGACGCGCTGGCCCATTCCCGATGCCAGCGAGATCGCCTTCTGGAGCATTTCCGACTGCCGCAACACACTGATGATGCGCACGGCCGACTCCGCACTCGATACGTTTGAGGACTCAATCCTGCCCCCGACGACCTCGGCAGTGGCCGGGGCAGGGGTGCCTCCTTGCGCCTGAAAGTAGGTCTTTCCGAATTTCGATAGCACCCGTGGGTCATCAAATCCCACCACTTCGAGTTTTCCCACAACTCGATTTCCCTGCCGCAATACGCCTTCACCGCCCACATCGATGGGAAGATTTCGGTCCAACCGGGGAGATTCCTGCTGTCCGGCCAGGCGGACGCTATAGCCGTCGCTGGTTTGGAGCACACCTTCGGAAGAAAGCTGGAAACTGCCGTTGCGTGTATAGAGGACGCCCGTAGGGCCGTTCACGGCAAAAAAACCCTTGCCTTGCAGCGCCATGTCGAGCGGATTCCCGGTGGTTTCGAGCGTCCCTTGCGAGAAATCCGTCCACTGACCCTCGATCGTAGGCAGGCCCGGGCTGGCGCCGCCCCTCTGGTAAAGGGCGTAGAGTTCCCGGTCGCCCTTGTAGCCGCCGGTGGCGGCATTCGCAAGATTGTTGCCCAGCAGGTCGAGCGATTCCATACGGGCCCGCAGGCCGCTGGCGGCGGTGACAAGAATTCCATCCATAACGCCAGACGGAAAATGCACGCCAGTGGCCAAAAGGCCAGCGGCAAAAAAATCCTCTATTTGCACTGCCTTTCCTTCGATAATGACTAGCAGGATAGTGCGCCCTCGCCACTCCTCCCTTTCCCTTTAGCGATTTCTCACCATTTCCAGGATGCGCTTTCGTCCTGAAAGCCGCCCATGCTACTTTTGCTTTTTGGACTCCGCAGACGGGATCTCTCTGCGAAAAGCGATGTGAATATCGTCCTCGGAACAGCGTCACGCAGAACGATTAGGCTGAAAGAGCGGCTACATTCTTGTGTGATTCAGGCAGCAGTTCGACAGAACCGCTAGCTTCTTTGTTTGCGCAGCCCGTGAGGGTATTTGAGGCGTGCATCAGCACGGCAGCCCCATTCGATCGCTTGCCGCGGAGGGCAAGCTCGGAGTTCGATTCACCGGCGCTTGTGGCAAAGACGGCGGTATAATCCCGGCATGGGCAAGTTGACTCGTCGCGAACTACTGGCTCTCCCGGCGTTCCCACTCCTTTGCCACGCCGCTTCACTTTCCAATATCAAGCTTGGAATCACGACCGATGAAATCGACGAAGACGTGCTTACGGCCGCGCGATTTCTTCAGCGTTTCAGCCTGCAATGGGCGGAGATCCGAAATGTCTGGAACAAGTACAACACCGAGCAACTCCTCGAAAAGATTCGCGAGGCGAAGGAAATCCTTGACCGCCACGGGGTCCGGGTCTCGGTTGAGAGCACCGGCTTTTTCAAGGTTCCCTTGCCTCCCGATTCAGCAGCGGGCCAGCACCTGCTGGATGAACAGTTTCAATTGCTGGACGCCGCCTTCGAGCGTGCGCGGATCTTCGGCACTTCCAAGATCCGAGTTTTTGCCTTCACGGTTGCCGAGGGTGAAGCGCCAAGCTCGAAAGCCTATGAGCGGATTTATGAGCTAATCCGCGAAGCGGCGAAACGGGCGCGCCAGGCGGGGTGCCGGCTCGCGTTAGAAAATGTCGGCGGAAGTTATGTTTCGACAGGCGCCCAGGCGGCCGAACTGCTTAAGAACGTCAAGGATGACGCACTTGGACTTACCTGGGACCCAAACAATGCCGGGGCGTCCGGGGAGCGTTCGTACCCGCATGGGTACGGCCTGCTCGACCCCGCACGCATTTTCCATGTCCACTTACGCGACTATCGCCGCCGCCCCGGCGGCGGATATGAGTGGTGCGCCGTCGGGCAAGGGGAATTCGACAATCTCGGGCAGATTCGCGCACTGTTGAGGGATGGCTATCAGGAGAGCTTTACGCTGGAGACTCATTGGCAGAGCCCGAAGGGCAAGGCTCACGCCACCGAGGTTTCGCTCACGGCCTTGTTGAAGGTGATCGAGTCGGTCTAACCTCGCTGCCAGAGCGATTCGTTCGATCTGGACACTTGGCATGCTCCGGCGAAGTGATGAGCCTGCCGCCGACTCCGGAGACCGTTGAGGACCTCGTACCAGCACGGCCGCCCGTCGGAACCCGCCAGCACACGGGCGGATCAGGTTGTCCCGCTCACGACTCGACGCATGTTTTCCCCTAAAAAGGCGTCGAGTTTTCACCTTAATTGTTGGCCCAGACCCTATGTGTTGTCTCAGGACAGCCTTAGCACCTACGCGTATGGAAGGGCCAATGTTTTGAGGAACATTCCGAAAGAATTCCTTGATATGACATCCCTTATCGAAGTATCATTCAAAGTCATAGCGATTACGTAGGCAATCGGCGGTCGCAGTGAAGCGATCAGAAGCCTCCGCCACCAAGTCTGCCGGGGATGAGGCGTTCCCCTGGAGGTAAAGACTGATGCGCCCCGACACGGGCGAGTATCGGCGTTTCCGGCTGAGAATCAACACTCTGCTGATCGCCCTCGTGATCTACGATGTCGTTCTCTCCGCAACCTGCCTGTTGTCCCCCCAAACGTGGTACCGGTTGATTCATGGCGCCGACTACGTTGACCCTCAGGGCCTGCTCCTGCGCACTGGCGCTGTCTGGGCCGCATTCTCACTGTTTCAACTCGTGGCGCGGGTCAAGTGGGAAGTGCAGCCAGTCTGGCTTGCCGTCATCGCGGGCATCCGATTGACGGAAATCCTCTCCGACTGGACCTATCTCTATGTTGCGGACAGCCTGACGCGGTTCGGATGGTTCGGCCTGTTCATCAACCCTCCCGGCAACCTTCTGCTCGGCTGGTACTTACTGCGGTGCTACCGGCGGGTTCATGTCGATTTTGCGTGCGACTTTCCGAAAAACGAGGACCGCTGACATGGCCGACGACATCATTTTCCAGCCTTTGAAGTTTCGCAATCTCACGGTCAAGAATCGGGTTTTCCGGTCCAACGTCGCGGGACGCTTCGGCAACTACAACGGTTCGGGCGGACAGGCTCGCATCAACTGGGAAGCGAAGTTCGCGCGGGGCGGCGTGGGGGCAATCATCTCCTCGTTTGTCCCTGTGACCGCAAAGGGCAGAATCCTGCCCAACTACGCTTTCATCGACAAGGACGACAAGATTCCCTTCTGGAAAAAGGTCGCCGAATCCGTGCACCAACACGATTGTCCGTATATCCTTCAACTCAGCCATTCGGGCCGGCAGCAGGATATCGGCGGCATCGAAAACATGGACCGCCGCGTGCTGAGTTCCACGGGCAACCGAGACCCGTTCCACGGGATTTTGTGCACGGCCATGACGACCCAGCAGGTCCGCGAAACCGTGCAACTCTTCGCAGACGGCGCGCGCCGGGCGCGCGAGGCCGGCATTGACGGCGTGGAACTGCACGGAGCCAACGGGTATCTCATCACGCAGTTTCTAAGCTCCGCCATCAACGACCGGGACGATGAGTACGGGGGGTCTCTAGAAAACCGGGCTCGTTTTGTTCTGGACATCATTCGCGCCGTCCGCAAGGAAGTCGGGAACGACTATCACTTTCAAGTCAAGATCAGCGCCGTCGATCACGACAATGTGATCATCCCGTTTCGGAGGGCGGGAAACACGCTCGAAGACTCCATTCAGGTGTGCAAGTGGATGGAGGAGGCCGGTATCGACGCCATTCACGTTTCCGTGGGCAGTTTGTTCCCTCACCCGCTGAACCCTATCGGGGGGTTTCCGTTCGAGCACGCGGTCAGGGCCTACCCGGTCTTGTTGCCGTGGGGCGTGGATACTCATCGCAACTACAATTTCTTTCGCCGGCGGTGGCTGCGGCCGCTCTTCCGGCTGTTGTGGGGCCGCGTTGCACGGGGTGTCGCCATCGAAGGCGTGAGCGTGGATGCGGCGCGCGCCATCAAGAAGGCCGTGAGCATTCCCGTGATTGTCACCGGAGGATTCCAGCGGGCTTCCTTCATTCGGGAAGTGCTCGAGCGGGGTGACTGCGACGGCGTCTCGATTGCCCGGGCTCTCATCGCCAACAACGATCTGGTGAAGATGTTCGCGGCGGGGAAAGATATGCCCGACCGCCCCTGTACTCACTGCAACAAGTGCCTGGTCTACGCGCCGAGCTACCCGCTGGGTTGCTATGAAGAGTCGCGGTTCCAAAGCTACGACGAGATGATCGAAGAAGTGATGTCTGTCTACGATCCTCCAGGCGAGTGGGTTGTGCCGCTGCCGGGCAGACAGGCCTGCGCATAAGAATGGACTTCACCGCTTTTGCCGCGCAACGCCCAGCCCGGCCCGCCACCCGGCGAGGCCGAGGAGTCGAGGACCCATGCCGCAACGCGTTCGTCTGACGCCGGTCGAAATGGAGCTTCGCAGGCGAGGCCGCCGGCGCCTGCTCCTTCTCGTTGTTGTGCTCGCCGCCCTGGTGATCTATTTCCTATGGCGCTTGAACCCCAATCGGCCGGCCGACTACGACGCTATCGAGGAGCATTTCAAGTACGGATCGATCGGCAGCGAGCTCGCCAATGGCGTGCCCTATTGGATTCTGAAGGCGCTTCCTTCGTTATTTCCGGACAAGCTGCCCGGCCCAGGGTACGCCTCGCTGGGCTTTGTTGAGGAAGAAGGCCGCGATCTACCGATCGGATTCTCGAAACGCCGGAACTTCATCGAGCGCGCCTGGCTCAATTGCGGCGTCTGCCACACGGGCACGGTGCGCGATTCGCCCGGCGCTCCGCCCAGGATCTACCTCGGCATGCCCGCCAACACCATGGACCTGCAGGCGCTGATCCGATTCCTGATCGAGTGCGCTCACGATGAACGTTTCGCCCCGGACCGCATGATGGCGGAAATCGAAGCAATCTCCGACCTGAACCTTGTCGAACGGCTCATCTATCGCTACTTCGCCATTCCGCAGACACGGAATGCATTGCTCGAAACAGGCCGGATCGTCGGGTTTTTCGACCGGCAGCCTGCTTCCTGGGGACCAGGCCGGGTCGATACGTTCAATCCCTATAAGGTGGTGCAGTTCAGTTTTCCCATGAAGAAGCTGCCCGACAGGGAAATCATCGGCGTTTCCGACCTGCCTTCGATCTGGCAGCAGAGAAAGAAGGTGGGCATGAATCTCCATTGGGACGGCAACAACGATTCCGTCGAGGAGCGCAACAAGAGCGCGGCGCTTGGGGCCGGCGTGACCCCAACCACAATTGATATCGCCCGGATCAAGCGAATCGAGGACTGGCTCTGGGACCTTGAGCCTCCCGCATACCCCTACGACATCAATGCCTCCAAAGCAGCCCTAGGAAAGCCACTGTACGAACGTTACTGCGCGGATTGCCATGGCAAAGACGGAAGGGATTTCGAAGGCGAGCAGGTGGGCGAGGTTGTTGCCATCGGCGAGATTGGCACCGATCCTCACCGGCTGGATTCCTACACGCCTGCCTTGTCCGCCAATCAGAACACGCTCTACGCAGGCTATCCGTGGCGCTTCAGCCACTTCAAGAAAACGAATGGGTACGCCAACATGCCGCTGGACGGGCTTTGGCTGCGGGCGCCATACCTGCACAACGGGTCGGTGCCAACCGTTCGCGACCTGTTGAACCAGCCGAGCCAGCGGCCGCAGGTTTTCTATCGCGGTTATGACGTGTTCGATAAGACCAAGCTCGGTTTTGTAGCGGACGTTACCGCGGAGGGGAACCGCCACTTTTTCAGATACGACACCCGCCTGGCGGGTAACAGGAACGGCGGCCATCTCTACGGCACGCAGCTATCGCCGGAGGAAAAGGATGCGCTGGTTGAGTACCTGAAGCAGTTCTGAAACGGCGGGGAAGAGAATGAACACGTACAAAAGATGGTTCAGCCGTGTTGTCTGGCTGGGTATCGCGCTCAACATTTACTTTTCCCTGCTCACGATCTTTGTTCCCAACGAGCTTCTCTCGTTCCTGGGGTTGCACCCGGTCGAATCCGCCGTCTGGCTCAGTTTCTCGGGGAATCTGCTGATCCTGCTGAGCTTCTTTTATGTGCTCGCGGCCATCGATCCCGACCGCTATCGCCCGGCGGCGTGGCTGGCGATCTTCTCGCGCTTCGCGGGCTTCGTGTTCTTCCTGACTCTGGTGGCGCTGGGGGGACAAAGAGAGCTGCTTAGATTTGGCTTCGCCGACCTGACCTTCGGCGTGTCGCAATGGATTCTGTTGCGGCTTGCCACGCGTGGCGAGAGGGCTCCCGCGACGCCCACCCAAAGGTCAAGGCGAAAGATCGCTGTCGCGGCCGTCGTGCTCCTTGTTGCCGCCACCGGATCCGTCGGGTGGTTTCGTCTCTTTCGCGAGGCGCCTCAATCGTTCGTCTCAATCGAAGAACGGTTCAAGTATGGGTCCATCGGCGCGGAACAGGAGCAGGGTCTTCCTTATTGGCTCTGGTTGGTCCTGCCGCGGATGTTCCCGGAGAAGTTGCCTGGGCCCGGGGGGTACGCATCTCTGGGCGTGACCTGGGAGGAGGGCCAGGAGATGCCGATCGGCTTTTCCAAGAAGACGGTTGGTTTTCCCAGGGTTGCCATCAACTGCGCGTTTTGCCACATCTCGACCGTCCGGACAGCTCCTGATGAAAAGCCGCGCATCTATCCCGGCGGAACAGGGCAGCAGTTCGATTCGCAAAGCTACCAGCGGTTTCTGTTTGCCTGCGCCAGCGATCCCCGGTTCACGCCCGCCGCGATCTTGGAGGAGCTGGAGTACGTTTACGATCTTTCATGGCTCGACACTCTGCTCTACCGCTACCTCATTCTTCCCCAGGTCAAGCGGGGTCTCTTGGAGCAGAAAGAGGCGTTTGCGTGGACGCAGAAGGTTCCAAATTGGGGACACGGCCGCATCGACCCGTTTAACCCCGTCAAGTTTGGGATCCTGAAGCAACCCTTGGATGGGACGATTGGAAACTCCGACATGCAGCCAATCTGGAACCTGCGGCCGCGCGAAGGCATGTCATTCCACTGGGACGGCCTGAACAACGTTGTCCGCGAAGTAACGCTTAGTTCGGCGATTGGCGATGGAGCGACGCACCGGTCCCTGCCCCTTGACGACATGGCGGCGATCGAGGCTTGGCTCATGGACCTGAAACCGCCGGCCTATCCCTTTCCCATTGATAGCGCGCTAGCAGCTTCGGGCCGGCCCGTTTACGAGAAGCATTGCGCTTCCTGCCATGACTTCGGGCAGCCGCAAACCGGCACGGTGATCCCACAGGAAAGCGTGGGGACGGACCGCCACCGGCTGGACATGTGGACGGCGGCATCGGCGGCGGCCTACAACGAGTACGCCGCGGACTATGCCTGGGATTTTGATCACTTCGGCAAAACAAATGGCTATGTGGCGGTTCCTCTGGATGGCGTCTGGATTCGGGCTCCCTTTCTCCACAATGGCTCGGTTCCAACGCTCCGCGATCTGCTCGAACCACCGGATCAACGCCCCGGTGTGTTCTACAGGGGCTACAACGTTTATGACCCGGTGAACGTGGGATTCATCTCGAACGTGCCGGAAGAGGCAGGTTCCCCTTTTACCCGCTTTGATACACGCGAGACGGGGAACGGCAACAGCGGTCATGTCTACGGCGTGGGTCTTACCGCGAAAGAGAAGGAAGCGCTGCTGGAGTACATGAAGACTTTGTGATGCGGGCAGTGAAGAGTACAGACCCGTGTGAGCGCTATGACGTGGTGGTGAAGCGAGGAAGGAGGCGCTGATGAACGAACCCATGCTCGAGGCGATCGTGATTGGAAGCGGCTTCGGCGGCTCCATCAACACCTGCCGTCTCAGCGCCAAGTGGCCCGGCAAAGTACTCCTGCTGGAGCGCGGCAAACGATATCCTCTGGCATCGTTTCCCAGGACCCCGGATCGCTTCACGCGCAATTTCTGGAACATACCTGTGGAGCAGCAACCCTGGTCGTTAAGAAAATGGTGGGAGGGCGGGACCACAATCAAGGAGATCGAGGAGCAGGAGCTGCATGGTTTGTTCGATGTGCGTTCCTACGGCCACATGGACGTCGTCATGAGCGCCGGACTCGGCGGCGGTTCCTTGATCTATGCCAACGTCTTTCTCTTTCCACCGCCAGAAATCTTCGATGACGAGCGCTGGCCGGAAACTTGCACCTGGGAGCGGCTTCACCAGTACTACGAAGTCGTGAAACAGGTACTTTGTTCGCGGACTTTGCCGGGCTACGATCCCGATAACCCCGACGTCATCCCCGAAGACCCGCGGCGACGCGTCATTCGGACAGAGCTTTTCCGCAAGGTGGCAACCACAAACGGACGCCGCTCCCGGCTGGCGGAAATCAACGTCTTTTTCGGCAAGGACGCAACCGGGCCGCCACTCACGATCGGCCACCAGGAATGCAACCACTTCGGCGCAAGGCAGACGTCCTGCGTCTATTGCGGCGAGTGCATGATCGGATGCAACTATCACGCCAAGAATACCTTGGATCTCAACTATCTTTATGTGGCCGAGCATCGTCACGGCACGAGAATCCTGACCGAGCATGTGGCGGAAGTCATCGTGCCGCTCGGCGGCGACGGCCGGGACGACCCGAGTTCCGACGGCAGCCACGGGTACCGCGTTTACTACTGGGATCTCGGGCAAGGAGACGTGACCGACCAAAGGCGGAGAGTCGCTCACTATACTCAGCTTCCATCCGCGGTCGCGAAGCGAGTCGTGCTCTCGGCGGGGAGCCTCGGCTCGACCGAGTTGCTGCTCCGCAACAAGCAATACTATCGAACGTTGCCGCGCGTCAGTGACCGGCTCGGCTCGGGATTTTCCGGAAATGGGGATTTCCTTTCGTTTGCGCTCCGCAGCGAAACTCCTGTCGAAGCCAATTACGGACCGGTGATCACCCAGTACACGGACTACAACCTTTACGAGAACTTCGATCGCGAACGGGCTTTTCTCGTGGAGGACGCTGCCTTCCCGGCGATCGCCGGCTGGTTCGTGGAAGGTTTTCGACCGGCAGCAGGAAGGATCAAGACTGCGTTGCGACCCGTCCTCGACTTCGTGAAACGTTGGACGACCGGACGGAACAGCGGACAAATGGGCGGTGTTGTTCGCGCCGCGCTGGGCGAATCAACAGCCGACAAGACCGTGGTTTTTCTCGATATGGGGGTGGACCGCTCCGACGGCAGCATGTGGCTCGGCTACGACAACCGGGTGCGGCTCGATTGGCCCTATCGCAACAGCATGCCCCTCTACCGTGCCATTTTGGCGGCGGGGGTTACCTTTAGCCGGGTTGTGTGGGCGCGGTTGTTTCTGCCGCTCCTTTCGTGGTCGTGGCCGTTTCGCCGCAACGCGACTGTGCACCCGCTGGGCGGCTGCGTCCTAGCCGCTGACCAGACCAAGGGTGTGACGAACTGCGCCCTTGACCGCTTTGGAGAAGTCTTCGGATACCGGCGCCTTTACGTGGCCGATGGCGCGATCGTGCCGACCGCCGTTGGCTCGAATCCCACGGCTAGCATTTCGGCGCTTTCCGAGATGGTGGCGGAAGGCATCACCGGGTTGGCCCCGGAACCGGACCTGGGCGTCAAGAACAGCGAACAAGAGGTACGACATTAGGACCAGTCCATTCGCCGGAAGTCTTACGTTATTACAGGTTGACGTCATGACTCAGCTCATGCCTGCCCCTACGTCAGGGAGCGATGAAGGGAAAACGGAGAGGCAAATCGTGTTAAAGCAGTGCAGCTATGCAGATGGAACCAGACGCTTGCTACCTCCCAATTTTTATCGAAGCCGGTGGGCTCCGTGGTTAGCCGTCCTGATCTGCGTGATCTTGTTCGCGGGGTGTGGCGCCAACACGCTGAAGACCGGCAAAGTGCGAGATGAGGCGATGAAGGCCAAGCGCGGGCCCGAGACGTTTCCCGCGGCGGACGAAGACTACTTCCGCGAAATGGACTATGGCGTCACCAAAGATCCCGCGGCCCTGGCGAAACGACTGGAACCTTTCGTGCCTGGCATTACACCCGAAGAAGCGCTCGACGCGGCCGTCAAGGGCCGCAATACCTGGATCGTTTGGACCGGCGGCAACGACCGGCTGTGGGACGAACTTTCGCGACGGAGTATCGGAGCGCTCGACTTTCTCAAGACGCTTTCCAACCACTCATCACTTCCGTATAACCGCGACAATCGCTGGGAATACCTCGGCCTTGTCAACGAGCCTTGTTTTGAGCGCCCCACCACGGCCAGGGCAGACCGCTACAACCTTTGGCTGGATGTGCGGAGCCCCGACTGCCCGCCAGACCCTTTCGAAAACGAGGAGAAGTACCCTGGCGTCAGGATCGGAGCGCGCGGAAAGAACATACCCGTCGGCTCCTACTACGGCTACGCCACCGGTATCGTGGGTCTACGGCTGTTTCCAAATCCAGAGTTCGACAGCAAGGCGGAGAAGAAGTGGAATGCCGACAAATACTACACCGACGAAACTTACTATGACCGAAGCGACCTGGTGAAGCCGTATCGCGTCGGTATGTCGTGCGCCTTTTGCCACGTCGGCCCGAACCCGTCCAAGCCACCGGCTGACCCCGAGCACCCCGCATGGGAAAACCTGAACTCGAATCCCGGCGCGCAGTACCTGTGGATTGACCGCATCTTCGTCTGGCGCCCGGACGAAAAAAACTACCTTCTGCAGATGTTTCACAGTTCGCGGCCCGGCACGGTGGACACGTCTTTCATCTCGAACGACAACATCAACAACCCCCGCACGATGAACTCCGTCTACCAACTGGGGCCGCGCATGCAGATGGCCAAGAAGTGGGGCCAGGAGACGATAGCCGGGCAGGAGCGGAACAACGCCCAGCTCAATGACTATTTCAGCGAAGGACCCCTGACGGAGTTCTTCCGCAAGCCAGATACGGTCTGGACACCGCGTGTGCTCAAGGACGGTTCGGACTCGGTTGGCGCGCTTGGGGCGCTGAATCGCGTTTACCTCAACATTGGCCTGTTCAGCGAAGAATGGCTCTTGCACTTTGCGCCACTGCTGGGCGGAAGAGTGACACCTATTGAAATCGCGGTGGCCCGCAAGAATTCAAGCTATTGGCTGGCGACGGAGCGGCAGACACCGGACACAGGTCTGTTTTTCCTGGCGAGTTCACAGCCAGACTATCTGAAAGACGCTCCCGGGGGCACAAACTACCTCTCGAAGGATCCGGTTCAACTCGAGCGCGGCAAGAAGTTGTTTGCCGAGCGTTGCGCGCGCTGCCACTCGAGCAAGTTGCCCGAAAAGGCGTACACGTATTTCCCAAACGGCTGCGTCGGTCCCGGCTACCTGAAGTGCTGGGAAGACTACTGGGCGTACACGAAAACCTCGGAATTCAAGAACGAGATGACGCAGCTTGTCCTACGGAATGATTTCCTCGATGACAACTTCCTCTCCACGGACCAACGAGTGCCCGTGACTCTGCTGGAAACCTGTGCGTGCAGTCCGCTGGCGACGAACGCGCTTCGGGGAAACATTTGGGATAACTTTTCCTCCGACTCCTACAAGAGCCTGCCGTCGGTGGGCGAGGTGACGGTGCATCATCCTCTAACGGGCGAACCCTACAAATACAAGATGCCGGCGGGCGGACGTGGATATACTCGTCCCGCCTCACTCGTAAGCCTTTGGTCCTCGGCCCCGTTCCTGCTGAACAATTCCGTCGGGCGCTTCTATTGGTCGGGGTCTGTCGAGGATCGCATGAAGTCGTTCGACGACGGCATCCAGCAGATGCTCTGGCCGGAGAAGCGCGAAGGAGAGCCGCAATATGTGACGGCGTCGGGGAAGATGGCCCCCGGAGCGATCGACCGCACCAGGAGAATGAGTTCCCTGCGGGTGGCGCGAGGTTACCTGCCACAGATTCTGCGGCCCTTCTTTCGGGAAGACATCGAAATCGGACCGATTCCGGAAGGAGCGCCCGTCAACCTTCTGGCGAATATCGACACGACGGCAAGCGGTCTCAGGCTTTTCGGAATCTTCGCCAAGCTGAAGAAAGCGTATTTGAGCCTGCCCGAGAATCCCACGAATGAACAGGCCATCGAAGCCTTCAAGGGGAGTGTGGACGATCTACTTGAAGTCAACAAGTGTCCCGACTTCATCGTGAATCGCGGGCACTACTTCGGCACGGACTACTTTTCGGAGGAGCCGGGCCTCAGCGATGACGAAAAACGATCGTTGATCGAGTTTTTGAAGACCTTCTGAACAGCGCCAGCCTTTACGCCCGCGCCGCAGCCGCGCCTTCTGGGGTGAGCTGCATGGGAGACATGAGTTGGACGGAGATTTCGAATACATTGTGGTCGGTTCCGGAGCCGGCGGGGGCACAGTCGCGGCCCGCCTGGCGGAAGCGGGACGCAGGGTCCTGGTGCTCGAGGCCGGCGGCGATCCACGCGCCCTGCAAGGAGCCGGCCCCGTAACCCCGGACACCGATCGCCTTCCAGACGACTACGACGTGCCCGCTTTCCACGCCATGGCGGCGGAGAACCATGCCATGAAGTGGGATTTCTTCGTGCGCCACTACGCGGATGAGGTCCAACAACAGCGCGACCCCAAATATGTGAAAGAGGAAAAAGGAATCCTTTACCCGCGCGCGGGTTGCCTCGGTGGCTGCACGGCGCATAACGCGTTGATCACTGTCCGGCCCCACAGGCAGGACTGGGATGACATCGTGAGCCTCACGGGCGACACCACATGGAGTTCGAAGGAGATGCAGAAGTACTGGCAGCGTATCGAGCGCTGCCGGCACCGGGGCGCGTTGCGGCGGTGCTTCGCGAAGATCGGCGTGAACCTTACGGAACACGGCTGGAAGGGCTGGCTGCAAACCGAAAAGGTCGACGACTCCATTGCCATTGGCGACAACGCCCTCTTCCAGCTGTTCTTCGAAACTATCGGCGAAGCCTTGGATCAAATCCCCAACGCGGGCGAGCGCATCGGACGTTATCTTGCTACGAAGGGCGACCCGAATGACGGCCGTTACGAGGACGGCGATGAGGGTGTTCGATACACTCCGCTTTCCACCCGGAAGAAAGTCCGCACCGGAACTCGCGAGCGTCTGCTGGAAGTGGCGGCGGCACACCCCGGGAACCTCAAGATCGAAATGGATGCCCTGGCCACACGCGTTTTGCTTGACGACAACAAGCGGGCCATCGGGGTGGAATACCTGAAAGGGAAACGCCTCTACCAGGCGCATCACGATCCCAGCGCTGAAGCGGGCGAACTCCGTAAGGCTATGGCGTCCCGGGAAATCATTCTGGCCGGCGGCGCGTTCAACACCCCGCAATTGCTGATGCTTTCCGGCATCGGGCCGCCCGAGGAATTGAAGAAACATGAAATTGCCATAGCAGTTCCTCTACCTGGCGTTGGGTTGAACCTTCAGGACCGCTATGAGATGGGTGTCGTAAACCGGATGAGGAGACCCTGGCGAGTGCTCGAGGGAGCGACTTTTACCGCGGGTGACCCATTGTACGAGCAGTGGAAGCAGTCGAAAAAGGGGACCTACACCTCGAACGGCGCGGCGCTGGGCGTGGTTAAGCGATCGTTTCCGGCGCGGCCCCTGCCGGATCTGTTTTGCTTTGCTCTCATTGCCGATTTCCGAGGCTACTACCCAGGCTATTCCAAAGCGCTTGCCGACAAACTAAACTCACTGACCTGGGCCATCCTAAAAGCGCACACGAAGAACACGGCCGGAGAGGTACGCCTGGCGTCGAAAGATCCCCGGCAGAGGCCGTTCATCAACTTTCGTTACTTCCAGGAAAGCAACGATCACAACCACGAAGACATCGATTCGATCGTGGAAGGGATCAAGTTTGTCCGCAAACTCACTGCCCCGCTAAAGAAAGAGAAGGTGATCGAGCAGGAGGAATTTCCGGGAGACCACATACAGTCGGACGACGAGTTGCGCACGCTGGTCTACGATCACGCCTGGGGGCACCATGCCTCTTGCACTTGCCGCATCGGACCAGATGGCGACGAGATGGCCGTGCTCGACAGCAAACTCCGCGTTCGGGGAGCGCGAAATTTGCGCGTCGTGGATGCGTCCGTATTCCCAAGGATTCCAGGGTTCTTCATCGCCAGCTCGATCTTCATGGTGGGAGAGAAGGCTGCGGACATGATCCTGGCGGACGCGTCGTGAGGGAGCGCGGAGATCGGCGCAGCGGCTTTTTGAGCTCCGGCATCTAGGCCCTGACGGGCAAGGCCGTGCATTGGAAGATTGCAGATGGACAGGCAAGACGAGAAAAGCCGGCTCGGAGGATTCCGGGGAATCCTTTCCGCCAGTGTGATCGTTCTACTGGCAGGGGCCTTTGTTTGGCTGGCCGCCCTCTGCATGTGCCACCTCCCACTTCCGGCCTGGCTAGTGAATTCCAGAATTGCGCACGGCCTGGCAGGCCGGTACGGGGTGAGCTATTCCCTGGGATCGTTGCGAGTGGGCTGTTTCCCTCTTGCCGTGGAGATTCATAACGCAGAGACCTCAATCGAACTCCCCGAGCGCGTGCGGCTGGCATTGGAGCGGGTCGATTGGAGCCTTGGCGGCCCACTCAGGATTGAAGGGCTGCAAGCCGGCACGGAGGATCAGCCGGATTTAGTGGCTGTGAAACTCGCCGATCTTGGTTTGGAAAGCGGCGAAATTCAGGCTGAGGGCATCTCGATAGGAAACCCGTCGGAGCAGACCTCAGGGGCGGCTGAAACATTGATGCTTTCCCTGAGAAGCGGAACCAGCCTTGTCCGCCGGGTGCGAGTCCCCGCAGCTTCGCGGGCGGATGCTGTGAGCATCACCGTTGAGGAAATATCGGCGAGTCCGCCTCGGCAGGACGCCCACGAAGGCTGGGTCCATCTTGGCCCGATCGCCCTCTCGCAAGTGGACGTCCGGATGCGGCCGGCGGAGACTCCGGAAGCGGCCGTACCGCTGTGCGAACGGATTCGCGAGTCGCTCGGGGAAGCGAATGCCGTAGCCTCCCGCATCCGCGCTTCCGAAGGCACGACTCGCGACCTCATCGCCCGAGTACGCGGAGACCTGCTGCTCGCCACCATTCTGCTCGCCGCGGCGCTGTTCGGGATGAAGCTGCTGGTGACCTTGTGGTTTCGCCAGTCGATGGAACAGCTTGATTGGCTTCGCTCCTGGTTTTCGCGGCTACTCCTGCGCGCCGCACCGGTCCTGGCGCCCCTCGCTGTTTCTTTCTTGCTGACTGGTAACTTTTCATTTCGTTTTGTGCTTCTCGTAGCCGTAGGGGCCTCCATCAGCTTGGCAGCGGTTCTCTGGTGGACTCTTTATCGGCACGCCGCCGAGTGGTATCAGAAATGGGAACCCGCCGCGATCGACGTGGCTGGGTTTGTGATCGTACCTCTTCTGGCGTTGCACGGCTATAATCCCACGCTGCCGTCCGCGCCAGGGGGCCTGAGCGTGGAGCGTGTCACAGCCATAGACACGTCGGTTGCGATCGAGGCAGAACGATGCGCCGACCCTTATCAGATACACATCCAAAATCCGGAGACCACCTTCATAGGGATCAGGCTTCCGCTCCCTGTCGGACCACGGCCGATCGATATCACGGTCACGGCAATCGAAATCCCCAGCCAGACGATCACGATAAGAGGCAGCGATGATCGGGACTTGTTCAACCTTTCCAATCTGGCAGCGACGGTGAACAGTGTTCACGCCACCTTGGATTTGGGAGCCCAACAAATTTCCGATGCCGGCGCGGCGGTTGAAATTCGGGGCGCCTTCGAGAGTATTGCTTTACGCCGAGACCTGCAGCGTGTCCGTTTTCTGCGGGAGCAAGCAGGACGGCTGACGAGCGCCCGGTTCATCGCCGCAGTCGATATAGGAGGGGCTGCGGGCACGGCCACTCCCGTCATCGACGCCGCCGATCTGGATAGGCGCCAGACTTGGCTGCTCGCGCAGGGGGTGGTTTCTCTTGACACCAGCCAGTGCACATTCCAATACGACACGAACGTGCGGGTACTGGCCGACGCGGCAAAACTCTCGTTCGACGCCGCAGGCGAGAGCGGTGACAACACCATCCGTGTCGCGAGTATCCATAGTCTCGTCGGTTCACAGATCGGAGTCGCTAGCGGCAACGGAGCAATTTCTCTCGATGGCTCCTCCCTGTCGCGGCTGCGCGTACGCGGTGTAGAGACTGCCGCCGGCCAGTGGCAGGCTGCCGTCGATTCCGTCGGTTTGCAGGCAGCGCTTTCTACGTCGTGCTCCCCCTCGGGCGGGCAGAGCTTTGCTGCTTCCTTTGAGAGAGCGAAACTCCAGGGGAGCGGCGGATACGAAGTGGGCATTCCCAACGCGGAGGCTGCCGTCCGGCGTTCCGGCGGTGCGCAGCCCAGAATCAGCTTCGAGACGCACGGCGAGAGAATTGCCATCACGGGAGCCGGGCGTGTAACTGAAGATGAGCAACCCTGGTTGAGCGCCGACGTCCCGCGAGCGGAGTTTCGCGTCTCCGGGCGAACTTCATCGGAGTTTCTACCCCGCAGCTTCGAGGGCGAAGCCGAATTGCGCCTCTCGCGGCCGGAAACCGCTGCTGCAAGCAGCACCGCTTTCGGCGTGGATGCCCCCGTCCGGTTCTCCGCCGATGTCTGGGAGGGCCTCATCAACGTTCCGGGGCAAACACGGCTTTTCCGGCAGACCGTAGTCCCTCGTTTACCCGCCGAGATCGGAGCTGAGATCTCGCTGCGCGGCGTTCTGGGAGATTTTCTCACAGGAAATTTGCGGATTCCTCACGTCGTGTTCGAAGCGTCCCTGGCGGAGGTTGCCCTAAACGACATCACCTTGCAAGGCCAAATCGCCTGGGAGGACGGCCGGGCGCAACCCAGTGTGACGTTCCGCAGCGGCTGGAACCGTGTCCGGCTGCCCGAGTTGCCCCGCTCGTTCCGGCTGGATCAGATCGCTCATCTCGATCTGGAGACCAAAGGCTCGATCCAGAGGCTTCCCTTGCAAGACAATATATCGTTCGGTGTTGCGCCACCCTCCTGTCCTAGCTTCCCTGCCCTCCCGCAAGATCCCTTTCGCATCGCGGGAGCCTGGCCACCCGGTCCCTCAGATCCTCTTCTTACTATTCAGGGAGACGCGGCGAATGCGGCTCCGGCGGAAATCCGAGTGTGGCTAGGCGGCGAGGATGATCCCGATCTCCGGCTAACCTACGGCGCGAACACAGGAATCCGTATTGGCAGTACGCAGGCCACCCGGCGACGGATTACGTTGCCGTCGGCGCGGTTGGAATCAGCAGACCTTGAGCTTGCCGTGGAAGGAATCCGTACCCTCGACCGGCTGGGCGACCTGCGAACGCTTTCCGGAGTTAATCTCGGTGGTGACCAATCCGGTCTGTCTCTTCAGCTCGGGCAGGCGCCCGCCTCTGATTCGTTGCTGGGCGTGGAGGTGGGTCTTCAGACCGGCTCGATCGGCTTCAACTCCACGCAGGAGGTTCTGCTCAGCCGCCTGATGCCCGCTCTCGATCCTTTCATCCAGCACTGGGGATGTAACCTTGGCGGCGTGACTCTGGCGGCCCGCGTTCCGGGGTTTTCCGGCAGAGCCGATTTCAGCGAAAGAGAGCTTTCCGCGTTCGATCTTGGACTGCGGGTCGGGCCGGGGCCGCTCGGGACACTACGCGCCGATACGCCTCCGGCTTCAGCGGCGGGAGATCATGCGCCGTTGTTGCGAAGCATCGAGCTGACGGCCGGCTCCGAGGCTGACGTGCAAGTCCGGGTCGAACGGAGTGGACCGGCATCTCCTTCCTATGGCGCGTTGCGTATAGCCACGACGATACCCGCCCTCACCGCCGAGGTAGTCGACCGTGAAGGAAATCAGCACCGCGCCCTGGCGGGAATCAAAACTCATATCACCGGCTCATTCTATGCCGAATCAACGGCCCCGGCCAATCCGCTTCTCGAAAAGCTGAACACTGTCGCACGAGATCTGAATTCTCAAGCGCGGAAGGCAGTAAATGTCTTCGGCAATGTTGCGCCTGAAACGAGCGGCACATCGCTGGACCTTGATTGGGACGTAAGCCTGACCAACGACGCCACCGCTCACCCCGTAGCAGACCTCTCGAGCAATGAGACAGTTCGTATCGCGCTGCGGGCAGAGATCAAGGAGCTTGCCTGGCGCATTGGGGAGCAGGAGCGCTCTCGGCTCGTCTCCTCCAGCCGGCTCCGTGCCGCGTCCCAGGCTCACAGTGATCACCTGGTCGTAGAGGGTCAGGCATTCGGCCCGATCGAGTTTTCTCGAGAGGGTTCGGCCGACGAGCGCTACGAGCTTTCCTTGCCTTTGGCGGTCGCCTTTCGCGATGAACTCCGGCGGGCGCCGGACGGTCAGCCAGATTGGCTTTGGGATCGAAACTACTACGAAGACTTCTGGCACAACTATCCAGCCGTTCTGGGGCGAATGACGCCCCAACCGTTACTCGACCTGGGCCATTTCACAGCGGGATCGCTATCGCTCAAGCAGCTTCTCTTTCCCCTTGGGGAAGTCCGGTTGGCAGTGGGCCACGCATCGAACCTGCAGTTGCACGTCCCAGTGGAAGGCCGCCTTCTCTTCGGCGAAGCTACGGGGCTGTTGCAGACGGATATCGGCTGGGCCGAAGGCCAAGCGGTAGTGACAACCCGGGGCGAATTCTCCCTAGCGGATTTTCAAGCGGCCGCTTTGGGTTTGGCGTCCCAGGGCCGGCATGTTCCATTTGTCGAAGACGAACTCACCGGCCGCATCGTGTTCCGCGCGGATCGCTTCCCGGCCAAGCGGAACAGCGTGCCGGACTTGCTCGCTGGGTTGCCAAGAAACCAAAGTTTCGAGGGCCTTGACTTGGACCTGCGGCTCAGCCGCTCCCGCCGACATGCGGACATACCAGGTATTTTCCAACTGAGCACCCAAACAGAACTGACGACGCTCAACAACCTGCTCGGGCAGGTTGCCGGCAAGGTCCGCCTATCGGGCCAACTCGCTGCGATGCTCTATCGCGGCCTGGACTTTCGCCTCACCGTTGAGAACGGCCAGATTCTCACGGAACCTCTACTTCTGGACCTTCGCGGCGCGGAGCTTTTTTCGTCGGAGAAGCTGGAGGTAGGGGCGGATTTGCGGGTTCACTGGCAAAAAAAGGGACAATCGAGCCCACAGTACAACATCGGTGACGCCATGCGCTGGCTCCAAGGCGTCACCGGCCCGCGGGAGGCGTACTGATCATCCGGGTCGAGGTTGAGCAGGAAAAGACATGATGAATAAGATCAAACTGTTGCTCCTGATTCTTTCGGCGCTCTTGTGCGTCGCTGCCTGTGGCGGCAAGCCCGCGCGGGTTGATCTCGGCGTCGACGTATACCTTCACCCGGACTCAGCGGAACCGCAAGACCTCATTCTGCAGGCGGCCATCCGCGAGCGCCTCGACCAAATTGCGGCGAAACGGCGCGATCAGGTCCACATTCGAGTTTTTCATCTGACCGCCTTCCTTTCGGGTGCCGTTAAGGACCCTTGCTCAAAGGACGAGGCGCATCATGCAGCCGAGACAACCAGCGTGACGGTCGAGGGCGGAGGAGCAGCAGGGCGGGCAATTCAGGCGAAACGTGTGGAAAACCAGGTTGAAGTGACAAGCGGTAAAACTTGTGAACCTGGGTCTCGTTAAAAGTAGCGGTGCGCAGCAGGCTTGCATAGTGTGCAGGAGTGACGTATGGACTATCCTTTTAAATCCGACGGCTGTAGCGTTGTAAAGGATTACGATCAGCAGGAATGTTGCGTCCGGCACGACTGGCTCTATTGGCAAGGCGGCAGCATCAAGGATCGAGCCAAGGCTGACGAGGAATTCTTCAACTGTGTCCGAAAAACAGGCAGCGGATGGCTGGCTCCGTTCCGGTGGTTCGGCGTACGGATCGGCGGCCTAGGCTTCCTGCCGTTCCGCAAATTCCGCTGGGGCTACGGCTGGGAGTATCCCAAATTTCAGGCCGCCGAAAACGATCAGTCGCCATACACCGTGGAGACAGAACGGCCCGCCTTTGAGAAACGCCTCCAGGAGGCGCGCGAACATGATCAGCGCATGCGGGAGAAAAAACAAAAAGTAACTTAGGTTGCTTAGGTGGATAAGGCTCAATTTTTCCAGCTTATCGCGAAATTTGTTCCTCTACGGCCCTGCAAACGGAACCGCGACCGGAGGTCGCCGCCGCGGGCGCGGACGCCCTGCGCCACAGCAACGAGCCGCTTTCAACCGACCCGGTCCAGAATGGGCCAGGCTCAGCCGCTCCGAAGGTCGTGGGTCCCCGGCTAAGGTAAGATCAGAAGCCTCGACGCCGTGCATCCCAATCTCATCCTTGACCTGCTTCTTGCCCTGGCCCTGGGTTTCCTCGTAGGCCTGCAGCGCGAATGGAGCAAGAGCGAGATTGCGGGCGTCCGCACATTCCCGCTGATCACGCTCTTTGGGGCGCTGGCCGGCGTTCTGTCCGCCTCCGTGGGAGGCTGGACCGTCGCGGCGGCTCTGCTCGCCGTGGCGGCGATGCTGGTTTTTGGAAATATTTCCAGATTGAGAGCTGGCTCGACAGATCCGGGGATAACGACAGAGATGGCGGCTCTGGTGATGTTCGGCGTAGGCGTTGCGGTATCGCAGGGCATGGTGGGGCCGGCGGTCGTCGTCACGGGCAGCGTGGCTGTCCTTTTGCAATGGAAGACGGAATTGCATCGATTTGTGGCGCGAATCGAGGAAGCCGAGTTGCGCGCCGTCTCCCGGCTGGTGCTGATCGGCCTCGTGATTTTGCCGGCGCTGCCGAACCGCGAATTCGGGCCCTTTGGCGTGCTGAATCCCTTCGAGGTTTGGCTGATGGTTGTGCTGATCGTCGGCCTCAGTCTCGCAGCCTATGTGGCCTACCGCTTGGTCGGAGCTACCGCGGGCGTGCTCCTTACTGGCCTGCTTGGAGGATTGATATCGAGCACCGCGACGACCGTGACGTATGCGCAAAGGGTTAGGAAGGAGAACGACCCGGCCAGCCTAGCGTCAGCGGTGATCATGCTTGCATCCGCCGTGGTTTTCGGCCGCGGGCTGTTTGAGGTAGCCGTGGTGGCGCCCTCCGTGTTGCCCAAGGTGGCTCCACCGCTGCTGATCATGACCGGGGTGATGGCGGCGTTGGCTTGGGTTGTGCTGCGGCGGTGCAACCGTGAACCGCCCCCGCCCATGGACAACGCACCTCCTTCCACCTTGCGGAGCGCCATTGTTTTCGGCTTGCTCTACGCCGTCGTGCTGTTAGCGGTGGCCGCGGCGCGGCAAAATTTCGGCGAAGGCGCCCTATACACTGTGGCAGCCCTTTCGGGGCTGACCGATATGGACGCCATCACGTTGTCTACAGCCCGTCTTATTGACTCTGGGCGATTAGGAGCGGAGATTGGGTGGAGACTGATCCTGGTCGGGGCACTGGCAAACCTTGGTTTCAAGGCGGGGATTGTCGCGACGGCGGGCGGCAGCAAACTGTTCCGCTCGATCCTGCCCTATTTCGCGGCGGCCGGCGTTGCGGGCGTACTGTTGTTAGCTCTCTGGCCGGCCACGACCTCGTAAGCGACGCTGCGTGTCTCCCCCGCATCAATCACCAGACCGCTTCCCGCTTGGCTTCCGCCAAGTTGGAGTGTACGGCGAACACCGCCCGCCGGTGCGGTTCCGTTCAGACCGCAGCCGGCAGGACAGCAGCGGCGCGTTATCATACGGTCTGCGCTACCTCTATTGCGCCCGTGGCACAAACGAGACAGCATCGCTTTTTCACGCACGGCAAATCAACTCATGACCAGACCGCACGGCGCAACTTCCCTCTTTAGTTTGACTCTCGGCTTTCTCAATGTGCCGGTCATCTTATTCTTCGCGACGCTGGCCGGCGCCAGAGCCGCGGACTGGCCGCAGTTCCGCGGACCAACGGGACAAGGGATCGCCGCCGACACGCAACCTCCACTGACCTGGAGTGAATCGGAAAACGTCACCTGGAAGGTGGCCGTTCCCGGCCAAGGCTGGTCGTCCCCCGTGGTGCAAGGGAATCAGATCTGGCTTACCACCGCGACCGACGCAGGCCGTTCACTACGAGCGGTCGCCTTGGATTTTGCCTCCGGGCGAATTCTGCACGACATTGAGGTATTCCGCGACAACCGCCCGCCGGCCATTCAGCCAAAGAACAGTCACGCTTCGCCGACGCCCGTCCTCGAGGAAGGGCGCGTTTATGTGCATTTTGGAACGCGCGGCACGGCGGCTCTCACCACCTCGGGCGAAATCGTCTGGAAGAACTCGGATTTGAAATACGAGCACGGCCACGGTTCAGGCGGGTCGCCCGTGCTGAGCGGAGATCTCCTCGTCATCAGTTGCGACGGCATCGACCGCCAGTATGTGGTGGCCCTCGACAAGAACAGCGGTAAGATCCGCTGGCGAACGGACCGGCAAGGCACCGCGATGGCCTACACAACGCCGCTGGTAATTGAGGTGCAAGGGCGAAAACAGGTCGTGAGTCCCGCCGGTTTTAAGGCTTTCTCCTACGACGTCGAAACAGGCAATGAGTTGTGGTCCTTCAACTACGGGCAGACCTTTTCCAACGTGGTACGCCCTGTTTTTGGGCACGGGTTGATCTACATCACCTCCGCTTTCTACTCGCCTGTCCTCTACGCCATTCGTCCCGGCGGCGAAGGTGACGTCACGCGATCGCACACTGTGTGGAGCTATCAGAGAGGCGTGCCGCTGACGCCTTCGCCCGTGCTCGCCGGAGACGAGATCTACTTTGTGAGCGACAACGGCATTGTCACCTGCCTGGATGCGGAAACAGGGCGGGAAGTCTGGCGCGGACGGCTGGAGGGGGAATACTCGGCGTCGCCCGTGCTGGCCGGTGGACACATCTACTTCCAGAACGAGACAGGCGGAACCACGGTCATCCAGCCCGGAACATCATTCCGGAAGTTGGCCGAAAACCAGATCGACGGGGCCACGCTCGCCTCCATGGCCGTGGTAGGCAAGGTCATCCTGCTGCGATCCGGCAGCCACCTTTACCGCATCGAGGAACAATAGACTGACTCGAAAGAATGGCCGCGTTCGACGTGGACCATTCGCTTTCTACCGTTGCGGCGCCCCGTCAGTTTGGCGGATCACGCTCATCGCGGTGGCAATCATCGAAGCAATATCCGTAATATTCGCCGGCACGATCATCGCGTTGTTCTGCCTTGCGAGCTCGCCAAACCGTTCGATATACTGCTCGGCGACGCGCAACTGAACGGCCTGATAACCGCCGGGAGCCTGAATCGCTTCGGCCACGGAGCGGATGCCCGCCGCGGTCGCCTGCGCTACGGTCGTGATGGCGGACGCCTCGCCCTCGGCTTCATTGATCTGCTGCTGCTTTCTGGCCTCCGAGGCCTTGATGGCTTTCTGTTTCTCGCCTTCCGCCGTGTTGATCGCCGCGTCGCGGACGCCCTCGGAATTCAGAATCGTCGCCCGCTTCTCGCGTTCGGCCCGCATCTGCTTTTCCATCGCCTCGAGCACATCGCGCGGAGGCGTAATATTCCGGATCTCATACCGCAAAACCTTGACGCCCCAGGGGTCGCTGGCCTTGTCGAGCTCGCTGACCACCTGGGCGTTGATCGTCGAGCGCTCCTCGAAGGTCTTATCAAGCTCGATCTTGCCGATCTCGCTGCGCAACGTCGTCTGCGCCAGTTGAATAATGGCGAAGGCATAGTTCGCGATCCCGTAAGAGGCGCGCTCGGCGTCGAGCACTTTGAGATAGAGGATGCCGTCCACGCCAACCGTTACGTTGTCACGGGTAATGCAGACCTGCTCAGGGATGTCGACAGCCTGCTCCTTGAGAGAATGACGGTATCGAATGACGTCCAGAAACGGAACCAGAATATGGAACCCCGCGTCGAGGGTGCCGGCGTAGCGGCCTAGCCGCTCCACCACGAATTGGCTTTGCTGCGGGACCACCACGGCCGTCTTTGCCAGAACGATGAGTAGAAAAAGGGCCAGCGCCGCGACGACCAGTAAAGGGATCATATCCATTTGAGGGCTCCTTTGCCTTAGAAACCTATTCGCCCCGAACCCAGAGCGTCAAACCGTCCACCTTTTCCACGCGGCAGCGCTGCTGCGCCGCGATCGAGGATTCTCCGGCGTTGCGGGCGTTCCAACTGCTGCCGCGCAATTCCGCCTTGCCAAAACCATGCGCGTCGATGCCCTGCAGAGCGATGGCGGTTTCTCCCACCAGGCTATCGACTTCCCGGTTGCCCGGCGCTTTGAAGTTGCGAACGAGCCGCTGCCGCAGCAGCACGATCGAGAGCACCGACAGCACGGAAAAGAGCAAACCTTGCGCCCACAGCGGGCCCGGCCAGCCGAGCACGGTCAGCAGGCCGACAATTAACGCGCCGCTGCCAAAAAACAAAAGATAAAAGCTGCTGGAGAGCAGTAACTCCAGCAACAGCAGCAGAAAACCGAGCAGAATCCAAGTCCACCAAGCCATGCGACCTCCTCCCGGCGTGCAGCGGCGGGATTGGCGCGATTATAGCCCGAGCGGCCGGGCCGCCGCGAACTTTCCCGCCGCGCAGCCTAGCGCAAGCACATGCGCGAAGGGCGGGAGAAGCTCGGTAACGGCCGCTTATGCGAAGATATTTCCGGAGGAGGCGCCGTGAAGAAAATCGCGATTCCTGCCGTGTTGTTGTCGATTGTCGGCCTCATATTGGTGATGCAACTGTGCCCCGCGGCCGAGGTCACCCGCAAGGTAGTGCTTGAGAATGTCCGCGTTGAGGTCACCGAGCGGGTCATGGAGCCCGGCGCGGTCCGCGAGACGCACATCCGGCCCACAGACCAGGTAATCGTGTTCCTGAACGACGCGGAGTACGAGCGAATCGATCCCGATACCGGCGAAACGACCGTCCGCAAACGCAAGGCTGGCGACGTCATCTGGCACAGCCGGGGCGAGGTGGCTCCCCAGCTGACCAACGTGGGGAAAGGGCCGCTTCGCTCCCTGGAGATCGCACTGAAAACGGCGAATTGAGGAGATCAGCAAGATCTGGCCCGGCGGGTCCGAATTTTTTCCTCGCCATCCCGCCCCCTGGCCGTATGGGCGGCTAGCGCAAAACGCGCACACGGTGGTTTTCGCTGTCGCCGACGTAGATCGCCCCGTCGGCGCCCACAAAAACACCGTGCGGCCGCGCCAAGCCACACCCCAGTGGATCACCGTCGGGTCCGTCATGGCGGGTGCCGTCGCCGGCGACGGTTACGATGACGCCTGTCTTAGGGTCGATGCGCCGGATGGTGTGGCTCTCGGTATCGGCGAGATAGACAGCTTGATCGGGACCGACCGCAATGCCCTTTGGGCCGGAGAGCTTCGCCTGCCGGGCCGGCCCTCCATCGCCCGAGTAGCCCTGTTCTCCCGTGCCGGCCACGTGGTGCAGGGTCCTGTTTTTCATGTCGACGCGGTAGACCGCGTTACCCTCCCGTAAGGCTAGCCACATGTCCCCGTTTCGGTCGAAGGCCATGGTGCGGGGGCCGTTGAGGGGTGTGCCGTCAACCGGAGCGCCATCGGGCGCAGGCTTTCTTTCGCCTGTGCCGGCGAACGTTTCGATACGGCCGGTTTTGAGATCCACGCGGCGGATGCGGTGATTGCCGATGTCGGCAATGTAGAGGGCCCCCTGGCTGTCGAACGCGATGCTGTGCGGGCGATCGAGCAATGCCTGGCTGGCCGGCCCGCCGTCGCCCGAAAAGCCCCGCTTCCCCGAGCCCGCCACCGTGGAGATGATCCCCGTCCTACGGTCCACACGCCGGACAACGTTGTTTTGCATTTCGACGAAGTACATGTTCCCTTCCCCATCGAAGCGCACTTCATACGGCTGGTTGAGGTTTGCCTCCAAGGCGCTCCCGCCGTCGCCGCCGTATCCTTGCATGCCATTGCCGGCCGCAGTGGAGATTTGGCCCGTCTTTAAATCGACACGGCGGACGCGGTGGGTGTCGATCTCACAGATGTAGAGGGCGCCATCCGGCCCTGTCTCCAGGCCGTAGGGATTCGCGATCTGGGCAGCGGCGGCGGGGCCGCCGTCACCCGCGAATCCGGCCACACCACTGCCAGCCAAGGTACGGATCGATTGCGCAAGCAGCGGCAATGCCATCAGATCGAAAAGGAGGATCACCAAAATCGAAAGGCGTGCGACAGACATGTAGACATCTCCTGACTAGAGGCTACTGGTATAGCACGAAACGCGGGATCAGGGATCCCCCTATCACCCCGGCGGGTTAACCCCGGCTAAGAGAATAGGGACGCCCCGCCGATGAGTGGAGAGAAGCCTTTGACGGTTCCACCGCCCCGCGCGGTTTGAGCCAGTGGGAGTGGCCACTGGCCGCGAGCAGGATTCTCCGGAAAGGATGTCCTTCCGTTGTCCTTTCCTGATCTCGGGTCAGTGTTCGTGTTCAACCCCGCGCTACTTGCGCGCGCATGAAAAGTGTTCAGCCGCATCCGCCTGTCGCCCGACTGATTCCGGCCAGCGCCGAGCCGCAAGCCCATTTGGAGTGCCGCATGAACCATGATACCGCCGGTCTGCGGGCAGTGATGGAACAGCTCGAGAAAGAGATCTCGTTTCGTGAGGAGGTCGAAACCGAACTGCGCGACGGCCGCGCACGTCTCGAGGCCATTCTCGACACTGCGGTCGACGCCATCATCACTATTGATGAACGTGCCCTGATCGAGTCATTCAATCCAGCCGCGGCGCGGCTGTTCGGCTACGAGGCCGAAGAAGTCATTGGGACGAACATCAACCGCTTGATGCCCTCGCCGTATCACGAGAGCCACGACGAGTATATCGCCGCCTACCTGCGCACGGGTGAAAAGAAAATCATTGGCGTTGGCCGCGAGGTCGTCGGCAAACGGAAGGACAACTCGATGTTTCCCATGGACCTCTCCATCAGCGAGGTTATTCTGGGAAGCCGCCGCATCTTCACGGGCATCGTTCACGATGTCACCGAGCGTAAGCGGTTCGAGGCCGAACTGCAGCAACATATCCAGGATCTCAAGAAAGCGCAGCAGCTGACCGAGCGCCAGGCCGAGAACTTACGCCAGCAGGCCGAGGAACTAGCGGCGCAAAACCAAGACCTGGAACAGTTCGCTTATGTGGCGTCCCATGATCTTCAAGAACCGCTGCGCATGATTCGCAGCTATACCCAGCTCCTGGCCAAACGGTATAAGGGCCGCCTCGATCGGGAAGCGGATGAGTTCATCGGTTTCGTCGAGGACGCCGTGGCCCGGATGCAGCAGCTCATTACAGATCTGCTGGCCTACTCTCGTGTCGGCCGCAAAGGCAAGCAGTTCAGCCCCGTGGACTGCGAGGTCTGCGTCACACGCTCTCTTTCGAACCTCCGTATCGCCATTGAAGAGACGCATGCCGCCGTCGAGCGTTCTGCCCTGCCGCACGTTCTCGGGGACGGCACACAGCTGACGCAGCTGTTTCAGAACTTAATCGGGAATGCTCTCAAGTACCGCTCACAGGACCCGCCGCGGATTGAAATCCGCGCTGAGCGCAAGGACGCGGCCTGGCTGGTGACGGTCCGCGACAACGGCATCGGCATCCCTCCGGAACAGCACGAACGCATTTTCGGGATGTTCCAGCGACTCCATGGGCGCGAGGAATATCCGGGGACCGGCATTGGCCTGGCGATCTGCAAAAAGATCGTCGACCAGCATGGGGGCGACCTCTGGGTGGAATCGGAAACAGGCCAGGGATCAACGTTCTTCTTTACACTCCCCGCGATCGAGGACGAATCGTAATGGATATTTCGAGCCCCAAGGCGATCGACATCCTGCTGGTGGAGGACAATCCCGCCGACGTCCGCCTGACCATTGAGGCCTTCAAGGACGGCAAGATCGCGAATCGCCTTCATGTGGCTCGAGACGGCGTTGAAGCGATGAACTTCCTCAATCGTCTCCCCCCGTATGAGAAAGCCATTCGTCCCGATCTCATCCTGCTGGACTTGAATTTGCCGAGGAAAAACGGGCGCGAGGTCCTCGCCGAGGTCAAGCAGTCGGTGGTCCTCCGGCAGATTCCCATCGTAGTTCTGACCACATCCAAGGCCGACGAAGATGTAGTCCGGAGTTACGATCTACACGCCAATTGTTACATCAGCAAACCCATCGACTTCGAGCGGCTTATTCAGGTGGTCCGGGCGATCGAGACTTTTTGGATTTCCGTGGTCAAACTCCCTCCAAAAGAGTGAAGCAATGACGGCACAATCGGTTCGCCTGCTGTTGGTGGAAGACAATCCCGCCGAGGCTCGTCTTATCAAAGAGATGTTCTCGGCCCTCTCCAACGGAGCCTACCAAATCAAGCACGCCGACCGGCTGTCGGAAGCGCTCTCCTGCCTGGAGAAGGATGAGGTACAGGCCGTGCTGCTCGACCTGTCTCTACCGGACAGCCAAGGCTTGCGCACGCTCGAAGCCGTGCGCGATCGCGCCGCCGCCGTGCCCATCGTCGTGCTGACGGGCCTGGACGATGGCGCTTTGGGAATGGAAGCCGTCAAGCGGGGCGCCCAGGACTATCTCGTCAAAGGTTTCCCAGACGCTGAAATCCTCTCTCGTGCGGTACGCTATGCCATCGAGCGCCAACGCCTGGCTTCGGAATTGGACGCCGCGCGCCTCGAGCAGCTACATCATCAGCAGCGCCTGAATCGGGATCTGGTGCTGCAAAATCGCGAACTCGAGGAGTTCGCGTATGTGGCCAGCCACGACCTGCAGGAGCCTCTGCGGAAGCTGGTGGCTTTTAGTGGCTTACTGCGTCGCGACATGGGCGATGCCGTTCCGGAAAAGGCCGAGCGCGACCTGCGCTTCATCGAAGATTCCGCGTTTCGCATGCAGAGGCTGGTTGACGATCTCCTCGAGCTTTCCCGCGCCGGCCGGACGGAGCTGCGCCGCGAGGTGGTCTCGTTGGAGTCTTGTGCCGCCACGGCATTGGAAGCGCTGCAGTTCGCGGTCGAGCAGAGCGGAGCCGAGATTGAAAGAGACGAGTTACCTGAGCTATGGGGCGACGCCAGAATGCTTACGCAGCTTTATCAGAACCTCATCGCCAACGCGCTGAAGTTTATTCAAGGGAGAAAACCGAAAATTCGCCTGACCTCCACCTTCGAGGGAGGAATCTGGACTCTTGGCGTCAAGGATAACGGCATTGGGATTCAGGCTGAGTACGCCAATCAGATCTTCACGGCATTTCAGCGCCTGCATCGCCGCGACGAATACGAAGGCTCCGGCATCGGCCTGGCGATCTGCAGAAAGACCGTCGAGCGCCACGGCGGCAAGATTTGGGTCGAGTCGGCCCCGGGCCAGGGTTCGCACTTCAAGTTTTATCTCGGGCAACGCCAGACGCAGCGGAAGTAAGGCAGACAACCTCTCAACAGAGCCCCGGAGAATCCCCCAGCTTCCTGGCCCAAACCGAATGCCGGTTGCTCGCACCGCGATAGAATGGGTCGTATGAGCACGGTCTTTTCCGACACCGACCGCACCGTGACGGTCGAGGGTGTCACCATCCACCTTGCCCACGCCGACGAGATTCCCATCCGTTGGGTTGGGCAGCAGGATCTCGTGCGGCAACTGCAGGCTGCCTGGCTGCGCGTGCATGAACACGATCTGCCCATGACGCCGCGCCTGCTAGGTAAGCCCGGGGTCGGCAAGACGACGCTGGCCTACGCCACGGCGAAACAGATGAGCCGGGACGTCTACATCATGCAGGCGACTCTCGACACCCGCCCGGAAGACTTGCTGATCACCCCCGTCATCGAGGGCGAAGGCCGCCTGCGCTATGTGGCCTCGCCGCTGGTGACGGCCATGCTGCGCGGCGGTGTGGCCATCCTCGACGAAGGCAACCGTATGAGCGAAAAAAGCTGGGCTTCGCTCGCCCCGCTGCTCGACGTCCGCCGTTATGTGGAATCCATCGTAGCGGGCATCAAGATTCACGCCCATCCGGATTTCCGGATGACGGCCACCATGAACGATGACGCCTCTACGTTCGAGCTGCCCGAATACATCCATTCGCGTTTGCAGCCGCAAATCATGGTCGATTTTCCCGAGCGCGACGAAGAGCGGGCCATCCTCCACGAAAATCTTCCCTTCGCGGACGACGAAGTGCTCGACTATGTGACGGAATTTCTGCAAGCCGCTCACCTAGCGGACGAGCGCTACACGGCCCGCGACGGCATCAATATCGGCCGCTTCGCCCTGAAACTGGCGGGCATGGGCGGCAGCTCCGGGAAGGCTGATAGCCTGCGGACGGCGATCATTCAGACGCTCGGCCAAGAGGCGCTGCGTTATGCTCCCCGAGGCTGACGCGGGCGGCCTGCGCCGGGGGCGTCTGCGTTATTTTCCTGTTGCGCCGGGCCGGCTGGAGTTTGCCGTGAAGCTCCGCGAGGAGCTGCTGCGCGAGAAGCCGCGCGTTGTCGCCGTCGAACTTCCCGTCACTCTCGAGCCGGTCTACCAGCGCGCCCTCGACCGCCTGCCGGAACTCTCGGTCATCCTCTACGACGACGAGGGCCAAGACCGCGCCGTCTACATTCCGGTCGAGCCCGCGGACCCCTTTGTGGAAGCCCTCCGCACAGCCCGCGAAATCGGCGCCGAGACGGTCTTTCTCGATCCCGATGTTCGCGAGCAGCCTTGGGTGGAAGAGGCCTATCCCGACAGCTACGCCATCCACCGCATCAACGTGGAGAAGTACGTCGAGGCGTATCGTGTGTTTCCCCGGCCCAGAACGTCCCAACTAGCCGTTGAAGCCGAGGGCATCGCCTGGAAGCTGCAGGCCTTGGACCCGGAAGCGAATGCCATCGTCGTGCTTTCGCTCTCGCTACTCGACCCGGTGCTCGATGCCATGGAGCGTCCGCAAACGCAGCCACTGCGGAAGGTGCGCCGTACCGGCATCCAGATTCTCAACCTGCACCCGGAATGCCTGGCGGAAGTCTGCACCGAGATGCCATTCCTACAGGCTGTTTACGAGGCAAAGCGGGCCGGCGGCGCACCACCTCTCCCAGACTCCGCGGCTCCGCTGGAACGCGAAGTGCAGGGTTTCGGCGTCATCGAAAAACCGAAGGAGGAGCCGAGATCGGCGGCCGTCGGCCGGGCGGCGCACGGGGCGCTCGACCGCCAGCGGATTCACTGGTGCCTGTTTGCCGAAACCGAACGCGCCTACGAGCGAAGCACCGGCGAAGAGATCTCGCACTGGCACCGCCGTCTGTGGGCGCGCTACACAAGAAATCTGGCTCTGGTCCAAAACCGGCTGCTGGGTTCGTTGTTCGATCTCACGGTAGCCGCGCGCTCGGTGGTCGATGACAATTTCGCCTGGGAGATGTGGGAGATGGCCGGAGTGTATCCGGCGCAAAAGATTGCCACGGACTTGATGACGGTTAAGGTGTCGGGCGAACAGATGTGGCTGAACACGCGCCGCATCCAACTGCGCCGCCGTCTACCCCGCCAGAAAGGACGCCTGCGCCCCGCCGGCCTCAAAGGACGCAAGAAGGAGACGTTTGCCGGCGAGTGGAAGAGAGAATGGAAGGGAAACTCCATTTGCTCATACCCTCCGGAAGATCTGGTCATCGAAAACTATGGGCTCTTTCTGAAGAAGAAGGGTAAGAGCATCCTCTCCGAAGAGCGCTCTCACACCGAGCCGTTCACGACCTCGCTGCTCGACGGCATCGACCTGCGCGAAACGCTGCGGAACTGGCACGAAAAGCGAATCTACGTGCGTTCCAACCAGAAGGTGTCGGGGGAAGTCGGCGCGATTGTGGTGATCTTCGACGAAGACCGCGATAACCGCTATCCCTACTGCGTCACCTGGCTTGGCGAGCACCAAAACGAGTCCGATATGGCCTTCTATGCCACCGATCCGGTCGCCAACGTGGTCGGCCCCGGCATCGGCCGCGCCGAGTACGGCGGGCTATTGCTGACGCTGCCTTCCCGCCGCATGATGGACGTGTGGAGCGATTGGGATTACGCCTTTGCCGAAACGAAGCCGGAGCGTCTGCTGTTGGCGGCTCTCGATTACTCGCTCGAGAAGTTCGTTGTCTACGTCGCGCGCAAACCTCCGCGCTCGATTTTTCGCAGCATCGCCGCGCGCCTGGGGCTGAAGATCATCTATATCCCGATCGGGCAGCTTTCTCCCGTGGCTTTGAAGAAAGTGCGCGTGATGCACGTGCTCGACAGCCACGACAAACGGCCCATCGCCAAAGACTATATTTGGTAGCACCGTGGCGGTGATGAAAAAATCGGTGACAGTCATCCGCGAAAGGCGTTGGCTCTGAATAGCTTCTGACCCGGCGCTTGTGACAGCCACCGATTTTTTCACACCTTCCAGTCCCCCATTTTCTGCTGAACGAGGGTGTCACACGCCTGGCCGGATGCAGTACACTTGAGCCGCAGCGGAGCAAACCATGTCCATCTCGCGGCGGCAGTTCGTCACCACGGCGCTTGGCAGCGCCGCCTTGCTTAACGCTCGTCCCCAGGCGGCAGACAACTGGCGCGCGGGAACAGTCCGCCACTTGCTTCCCGGCGCAAACCATAACCGCTTTCTGATCAAAGCGAGCTTCGAGCCGGCTTTGGCCGAGGCGCCTACCTTGCGGGCCGGCGCGCGTTCCGTCGCCGGGGTCCGTGGAGATACCGCGGGCGAATTCTATTCCTTTGACCTGACGGGCCTTGAACCCGAGCACACGTATCAACTCGAATTGCTCGACGCGCGCGGCAAAGCGCTGTGCGACCCTTGGCCGCTCTCGACCTTGCCTCAGCCTGAAGCGCAACCGCAGCGAGTGCGGCTTCTGGTTTACACTTGCGCCGGCGGCCACCCGGCGAATGTTGACCCCGATACGGGAGGTCCCTACTGGGTGCCGATCGCCAACCGGCGAAAAATGCTGGCGAACGGGCTTTCCTACAAGCCTGATGCCGTCATCGCGATCGGCGATCACGTTTACTGGGACCTGCTCTCTCCCGTCGGTTCGACGAAACTGGGCAACACGCCGGTCGCGCACAAGCTGGTCGGACAATTGGCCCGTTCCGAGCCGGTTCTCGGAACGGATAACGAGCGCAAACTCAAGATCGTGGTCACGCCGCAGATTTGCGATCTCTACGGCACACTGTTTCGCTCCACACCCGTTTTCTTTGTGCAGGATGATCACGACTACTTCGAGAACGACGAGGCGACCGAAGAGATCGTGACTTTTCCGCCCGACGATTTCATGCTGCGTCTGGCGCGCGCAACGCAGAACCTTTACTACCCCGAGTTTCTGCCCGATGGCAACCGCCCGTTGGGACTGCCCGGCGCGAGCGCAGCGGACCGCCCAGCCGGGGTATCGGAATCCTACGGAACGCTTCGCTACGGCAAACTACTCGAGATCATGCTATATGACTGCCGGCGTTACCTGACACTGAAAGGCCCCGCCGCCGGATTCCTGCCCACCACGGTCGAGCGCTGGCTGACGAACCGCATGGCCGCGCAAGAGACCCGGCACGTGGTCAACCTGCCGTCAACGCCGGTCGGCTGGAGCGCGGGGAAATGGGGCGAATGGTACCCGGATCTTTTGCAACCTAACGGCAAGCTGGGCCTCGAAAAACCAAAGTACTTCTGGCAAACAGGATGGCAGTCGCAGCATAACCGTCTGTTACAGGCGGCCTCGGCGATGGACCGCATCCCGCTCTTCCTGAGTGGCGACCTGCATGCGCTAGCCGAGGGAAAAATCCAGCGCTACGGCGAACTCGATTTCCGCAAGAACCCCATTGTGTCGGTACTCACGGGACCGATCAGCACAGGGCCGAAAGCCTGGCCCTCAGCCTGGCGCGGCACGCCGCCACAAACACCCACGGGGATCGAGGTCGCCGAAGGCCTGAAGCCCATCGAGAAGAATGGCTTCTCAATCATCGACTTCACCGAAGACCGCATCGAAATTCAGTTCACAAGCTGGAAGCTCGACGAACCGGAATCTCTGCTGGATAACCTGAAGCCGTTCCACAGGGCGGCGTGGGAGCGGTGAGGGGGCAAGAATGCAACACCGCCCAACCCGCCGAAGAGTTCCCAGGAGGGGAAGTCCCACGTCGGACCAGCATGAAGGCGTCGTTCCAGTCGCTCGTCGTTGCCAACGGTCGAACAAACCGTAGGCCACTACTATTTGGGTTCAGCCTTCAAGCCACCATCTGGCTGGGTCAGGACATGGCAGCGAGCCTTCAAGGCAATCCACTGCAGCAGCCGTCTCAACGAGGAGTGTAAGAATCCATCGAATGTGAAAGTGGATGTTTCGATCCGGCCCGCTAGCGCTACCCACATAGCTGACACGAGCTATTGGATCAGTTGTCTGCGAAAAGGACTCTGCACTCGATCCCGCCTTATACTCGTGAGAATAGGCCGAACGCACCTCTCGATACAAGAGATTTGCATAGCTTAACTGTCTGAGCTTTCTCAACTCAATATCAGGACATGCGCCCAGAATTTCAACCTCACTCTTGTCTACTTCGTCGCCTATGAGAATGTGCCCATGCTGTAGAGGCCCGAATGCAGTCTCAATTTGGTTGGCCCTTGCGTTTTCCCCGTCGGCTCGAAGATCTCTAAGGAGCAAGGGAATACTTATCTTGATAACTTCAAGTGTCGGCGGTGTATTCTCCTGCAACAGCTGCACGAAACGTTTTCGATCCTTTCCTTCCCCGGGCCACACTTCAGCCGCCAGCGCATTCAACGCAGCACACAGTATGAGTACTGCCTCACCATAGGACCCGCCACAGTCGCCGTTAGCCAGCCGCTCGGCTATCTGTGCTTTACTCCTCGCCCAACCCGATCTCCACATTTGCGTCTCCCGCCAATAGGGCCTGGGATCTCATCTTCAGAAAGTGAACTTGAATCCCGCCAAGTCCGCGTCATCGCGTATTCTCTTCTCAACCTATATCGATGGAAATTCCGCGCGTATCGTATCGTCGCTCATGAAGATCTCACGAAATGCGGCGTCCTCGATCGCTTGCCGAATCGAGCAACGAAGGACCGTTTCCATCCGCCTATACAACGCAACAGTCTCATCATCTAGAGACTGAAAACCCTGACCGTGTGCGACGGATGATCGCAGGCCATATGCCCGCCTGGCATCATCCTTTGTAAATTCAACAATGAGGCGCTCCGCCAATGCGGCTACCCGGTCGACGAACTGCCGGGTCGAATGTTGGCGATCGGTATGCACCAGAGATTCCAGTGCTGTTGCAACAACACCCCAGCGAAGGTCAACCCACTCAAGCGCTGCAGCGTACTCGCAATTCCAAAAGGCACGCTTCAACCGAGGGGGCAGCACTGAAGAGCAGCGCACAAAGCTCTCGCAGAGTCGACCTAGCGCTGAAGCATCGTCGTCATTCAACCAGTCGTAGCTGCCAGGGATCACGAATGCATGTGCAAGCAGCCCGGAGACCGGCCCAGGGACAATCTGAACAATCTGATCGTCAGAAGATAACGTAATACGAGCAGAGTACTTGAATCCGATGCTATTCGGGTGAACGAGCCTTGAAAGTGCGACAGTCGCCGCAAGGCTTTGGTCGGGATCCCAACTGCACTCCGCGGGCTTCGCCGGGCTTGTGTTCCAGAACGCGTAGAGCTGAACGAGCCACCGGACAGGCTCGAAATTGTATCCGGGAGGAATACATGCCTTGCACACGGCCTCCCATAATTCATTCGTGTGTCGGCCCAAGTAGATATTCGGCGATAGTTGAATCTGCCGCTTGGCCGGCGGGGGAAGGTCATCCGGACGACCTTCCCCCGATGCCCTCGCAAAGACAATGTCGATGACTCTGCGCTCCTCCATCCCACTACTCCGCATCCCCAAACTGCTGAATCTCGACGGCTCCATGATCGGGAAACACAGCGCGGATTTCGAGCTGTCCGCCCATGGCTTTGATGATGCCTCGGAGAGTGCTGATGTACATGTCCGTCCGCCGTTCCATCTTGGAGACGGCCGCTTGTTTGATGCCGAGGATATTCGCCAGTTGTTCTTGGGTCATCGAGCGCGCGGCCCGCAACTCGTCGAGCGCCATCGTCTCCATGATGCGAGCGGCCTTTTCCCGGCTGCGCTTCTGCGACGCGACAGACATCTTCGAACGGAGTTCCTTGAAGTTCCTAGCCATGGCCTTAATATAACTCCAAGGGAATAGTCTGTCAAAGGAATGTGCGTCCCGTCAGCCCACACTTTTTCAAACGCCGAGCCCCGCACCGTGCCGAGGGGTCTTACAGAGGTCATTTTTGAGCAGGTTTGAGCAGATATGAGCAGTTCTCAGGAAGTTCGCTCTCCCGCGAAAGAGAGAACTCGTTTTTCTGATTCCATCCTAACCCCGGTGTCAAGTCGTTTGGAGGGTGTTTCGCTGCGGCACCGACTGCGCGCTGGCGGCCCTTAGGCGTTCTTTTGCCTGTTTTTTCAAATCCCAGGGGCCGAGGACGTGCCAGGGGAAAAGACTGGTTCTCTCCCCTGGTCGATCAGGAGACGACAGTACCGCGAGATCTTGTCAGCGGTTTCCCTTTCATCCCCAAAGCTGTCCTAGCAATAAAAACTGGAAGCCTTCGGGCCGCCTGCGGCCAAACATCCCACCTTCCGTCGCGGGCGCGCACCCGTGATCCCTAATGCTTGCGAACTGCTGTTCCGGGCTGCGGGCCACGCGAAGATTTCCCGGTCTCACGATACTCGTACAGTGTCTCCGGGGCGATGTCCGCGCCGTTAGGCCATGCGATTGTTCCACCGTCGAGAAAGAAGCGCGCGAAATAGACGGTATCCTTCAGGGGTTCGAAAATGGGGCCCTCCAGCCATGGGCCGAAGTCAATCGTCTTCTCCGTATCGTCATTGAACGTTACGTGAATACGGTAGCCCCCCCGGTGCTCCGCCCGTATTACTGATGGAAGAAACGTCATGGGACACCTTACTCTAAAGGTTCAACCTTGTCGAGGGGTTGGCCTTCTTTCATTTTCCCCCAGTTGGCATCCAATTCTTCACGATGAATGGCCGCCCACTCGCGAATGAGGCGGCAAGCAGTGCCGGACTGGATGTTGCCCGCAATTAGCGCACCGTCCATGCCGAACTTCGCTTGTTGGCCCTGATATTCGGCGTGAAAGTGGGCCGGTTCGTGCTCCCGGTAAAACATCCGGATGACGATTCCGAAGAACACCGAGATGATCGGCACACCTTCAGTTTAGCGTGCCGGAAATCGTGACATCGCCGTGTAGGCAGAACGCGCAAGGCATCGGCCCCGCCGCCATGGCCGCTAGCTCTCCGTTGGTCCCGAAGCAAAAACCGTTCCCCACGCGCCAGCGTGACTCGTCACGTCAACAGCCGCACTGTTGCAACCCCGGCCTTGCGGCCGGGGCACAGATGCTCGAACCCTCGGTGCGAGCGCGGGCTAGTGCTAGGACGTCTATTGTCGAGTCCCATCTCCACCCCGTCACTTTTTCTTCAAACGCCGAGCCCCGCACGGCGCCGAGGGGTCTTGCGCAGGTCATTTTTGAGCAGGTTTGAGCAGGTATGAGCAGTTCTCAGGAAATTCGCTCTCCCGCGAAAGAGAGAACTCGTTTTCCTGATTGCATCCTAAGCGCAGTGTCAAGGGTTTTGAGGGCGTTCGGAGCGGATGTTGTTGATATGGCAACGAACAAAACGGCGTGACCGGACCAAGACTCCGTAAGTGTGATCAGCTGGATTCTAGGCTTCGATCCACCACGCAGACGGAGCAGGAAGCGGCAAGCGACCCCGGCCTCGCGGCCGGGGCACAGATGCGGGAACCCTGAGGCCTCCATGGGAGGCAGCCGCCCAAGCTCTCGGCACCCCCTTCTCGCTCCTCCTTGCTCCCTTTCCTCCCCCAAGCACCGCCCGGCGTGGTCCGTGCGGTATCCTCAAGACTTTGGAGAAACGACGATGCCGGTAAAGCCCAGCGAAAGCGAAGACGAATATTTCGTGCGATTGGAAGCCGAAAGGCTACGCAAAGCCGCGGCCGAGCGCCAAGCCAAAATCCAGGCGGAAGAGCGGGAACGAGAACGCGCCCTGCACCACATGAAGTGCCCCAAGTGCGGCATGGATCTGCAGGAGATCTCCTTTGGCGACGTCAAAGTCGATAAATGCTTCCACTGCGAGGGCCTCTGGCTCGACAACGGCGAGTTGGAGCGGCTGCAGACGAAAGAAGCCGGGTTCATGGGCAAGCTGTTTAAGGCGTTTAGCAGGTAGGCGAAAGGTGGAATGGCGGCAGGAAGATCAGGATCAGGCGCGTCCGAGATAGCAACCTAAACTCGGCGGCCTCCGAGCGGCATCCGAGAAGGGCAGCCCTGAAAAAACCGCGAGCTGGCCCGGCTATGGCTGTCAAACCCCTGAATCCTCTTCCACGAACCGTCCTCGCTTCCGCATGTTAGGATGATTGATTGGGTTCCGGGCTTCGTGCAGCGGGATGCCGCGAACTCCGCCAGGTCCGGAAGGAAGCAACGGTAGTGGCCTCTGCCGCGTGCCGCGAATCCCCCGGAGCCCTTTAAGTACGTCCGGCTCCTCCGATTCCCTCACAGGTTTGTGACAATAGCAGGGGAGGTTCGCCTCCAGCCGGAGGGACCACCCCGACCTCCGGCAAGGTTGGCAAACCGGCTTCGTAGGCATGCAGGCCCGCCATGTACCAGGTCATAGCCCGCAAGTACCGCCCGCAGACCTTTGACGACGTTGTCAACCAGGACCACGTCAAGCGGACACTCTCGAACGCGCTCTCCAAAGGCCGTGTCGCTCATGGATACATTTTTTCGGGCCAGCGCGGCACGGGCAAGACAACGATGGCGCGCATCCTCGCCAAGGCGCTCAACTGCGAGCAGGGCGCCAGCGCCACACCTTGCCTGAAGTGTTCGAGCTGCCTGGAAATCGCCGCTGGAAATTCCATCGACCTGATCGAGATCGACGCGGCCTCCAACCGGCGTATCGACGATATCCGCGAACTGCGCGAGAACGTGCGCTACCGGCCCGCCCGCGACCGCTACAAAGTCTTCATCATCGACGAAGCGCATCAGATCACGACCGACGCTTTCAACGCGCTGCTCAAGACGCTCGAAGAACCGCCGGAGTGGGTGGTCTTCATCCTTTGTACGACGGAGTCGCAGCAGATTCCAGCGACCATCGTTTCGCGGTGCCAGAATTTCCAGTTCCGCGCCGTCGAGATCGAAAAGGTCGTGGACCGCATGCGCTGGATCTGCGAGCAGGAAGGCATCAAGGCGGACGAGGACGCGCTAATTTCCATGGCGCTGGCAGGCGACGGCAGCATCCGCGATTCGCTCTCGACGCTGGATCAGGCGATCGCCAGCTTCGGCAACCAGCTTGAAACCGGTCCGGTGCGCGATTTGCTTGGGGCAATCCCCAGCGACATCACCGATGAGATCGTGGAATCGCTACGGAACAACGACGCGGCGGCGATGCTGGCGCTGGTCGACCGCGTGATGGCGGAAGGGCGGCACGTACAGCATTTTTGCGGCGAGCTGACCCGGTACTTCCGCAACCTGCTGGTCCTGAAGGTGTCGGGCCACGAAACACGGCTGGTCACCTTAGGGCCCAATGAGCGGAAGCGTGTTTCCTCGCATATTGAACACTTTAGCCAGGAAGACCTGACCCGATACTTGCACCTGCTTCTGGAGCTTTACCGCGACCTGCAGCACGCGGCCCAGCCGCGTTTCCGCCTGGAGGTCGGCCTGTTGAAGCTGGTCTATGCCGGGCAACTGCGGCCGCTCGAACAGGTGCTCGCCGAGTGGGGAGGCGGCTCGAAGAGCGAGACGCCGCCGGCGGGGGGCGCCAAAGGATCCGCGGGCGGAACGAAGCGCGCCGGAGAGGTTGCGGCGTCGCATGGAAACGGCTTTTCCGACGCACGAGCGGCCGAGTCTGCGCCGTCTGTACCGAAGACGGCGCCCGCGAGTGCGCCACAAGCCGCAGTGGTTGAGAAGCACGCTCCCGGCGAAAACGGCAAGACGGAAGGCGATGATCTCCGCCGGGAGGTGCTGCGGGTTTTGATCAAGGCGGGCGATGATCATCTCGCAGACGCGATCGAGCATGGGACTATCGAGCAGTCGGGAAGGCAGATTGAGATCAGGACATTAACGGACTATCGGACCGGCCTCGAATTCGATCTCGATACTTTGACACAGGTTTTACGGGAGATCGCCGGACGTGATGTCAGGGTCAGCATCGGAAGCAATCTTACGGAGGCAGAGCTCTCGGGAAATCCGGCCGCTTCCCGCAGCCCCGCACCGGCGTCCTCGGAGGCGCGAGGGGCAGGAGCAGCAGCACCTGGAGAGGCGGCAGGCCGCGCGCTGGCCGACCCCGAGGTGCAGAAATACAAGAAACTCTTCGAGGGCCAGGTCCGCGAAGTTAGAGATTTGAGGGGGTACTCATCGTGAAAATGCCAGGTGGCATGGGCAACATGCAGAAGATGATGCAGCAGGCCCAGAAAATGCAGGAGGAACTGCAAAGGCAAATCGCCGAGATCCGCGTCGAAGCCTCGACCGGCGGAGGCATGGTGGCCGTGAAGATGGACGGCCACAAGCACCTACTGGAAGTGAACATCGACCCGGAGGCCCTGGAGGACCGGGAGATGCTGCAGGACATGATTCGCGGCGCCGTCAACGAAGCGGCGAAGCGCGTCGATGAAGAATCGCAGTCCAAGATGGGCGGCATGCTCGGCGGTCTCGGGCTTCCTCCAGGCATGTTTTAGCGCGCAGGACTTCCCATGAGCGATCTCGCAGCACCCATGTCCCGCCTGGTGGATGAGCTGAAACGGCTGCCCGGCGTGGGATCGAAATCAGCCCAGCGCATCGCCTTTCATCTGCTGGGCGTGCCCAAAGATGACGCCGAACGCCTGGCGCGGGCGGTGCTCGAAATGCGCGGCTCCATCCAGCTTTGCGATCGCTGCAACAATATCGCGGAAGGCGCACTGTGCCCGTTCTGTCAGGACCCGCGCCGCAACCAGAAGGTCATCTGTGTGGTTGAGCAGCCGACAAATATCAGCGTGGTCGAGCGCACACGGCAGTACGACGGCCTCTACCACGTGTTGCACGGATCCCTGTCGCCTCTGAAAAACGTGGGCCCCGAAGATTTGAAGCTCAAGAACCTGCTCGAACGGCTGGCCGAAGGCCAAGCCGAAGAGGTCATCATCGCCACCAGCCCCACCACGGAGGGCCAGGCCACTGCGTCTTACCTCGCACGGCTACTGAAGCCCCTTCACGTCCGCGTTACCCGGATCGCCATGGGCATTCCCATCGGCAGCGAGTTGGAATTCATTGACGAAGCCACCATGATGGAAGCCATCGAGGGCCGGCGCGATCTTTAGGCCCGTGGGGCGGGGTAGCCCCTTCCGAGGCGCCCTTTTTCGCTTCCTGCTGAACTTCTTCCACCGAGCTCCGTATATCAGTTTTCCGGGGACCGGATACCTGCACACGGCCGGGATCAACCGCGGCCCTCGCAACTTTCGAGCCACTATGGGCAACCGCCGGCCCGCGATTAGGCTGTAGCGGTTCGTTCCTCCCGGTCCTGGTCAGAACCACGCGCAAAAGGGGCGGCCATCATGAAGAAACGTCTATGGTTTCTGTCGCATCTACTGGCAGTTACTCTACTTACAGGCTGCATCGAGATCATGGAAGGGGTGACGGCGGAAGGCTCCTTCGACCGTACTCTCGAAGTCAGTGGACCCGTGAATCTTGATATCCGCACCGGATCAGGCCGTATTCGGGTCAACCGGGGCGATACTTCGCAGGTTCGCATTCACGGGGCAATCCGGGTCCGACGCAGCAGCCATTCCGAGGCGGAAGAGATTGTGCGCGAGCTGGAACAGAACCCGCCGGTAGAGCAGACTGGCAACGAGATTCGCATTGGACACCAGAATCGCGATGACGAGTCGCGCCGAAATGTGTCCATCAGCTACGAAGTGACGGTTCCGGCGCAAACGGAGGTGCGCGCCCGCACCGGATCCGGCAGCGTCGATATTGAGGACCTGGAGCGCGCCGTCGAAGCCAGGACGGGATCAGGCAGCGTTTCCATTAGAAACGTCTCGGGCCGAGTAGATGCTCACACCGGTTCCGGCAGTATTACCTTGACGTCGGTGCAAGGAGAGGCGGAGGCGCACACGGGCAGCGGCGGCATACGGGCCGAGAGTTTGGCGGGTCCATTCACCGGTTCCACGGGCAGCGGGAGCATCTCTGTTGAGCAGACGGCCGCGGGCGGGGCGGATATTAGAACCGGATCGGGTGGAATCAAGGTGTTTGGAGTCGAGGGTCCGCTTCGCGCCAGAACAGGCAGCGGATCAATCCGAGCGGAAGGGAAGCCCATCGCCGACTGGGACCTGCACACGGGATCGGGAAGCGTATCCCTCCGCTTGCCGCCGGATGCCGCCTTCAATTTCGAGGGACGCAGCTCTTCGGGAGGCATCTCCATCGATCACCCCATCACAGTGCAAGGCAAAGTCGAGCGAAGGCGCATCCAAGGCCAAGTGCGGGGCGGCGGGCCACTGGTCAAAGTGGACACGGGATCAGGAAGCGTGCGGGTGGAATAAGGGCGGATTGGCCGAGGCGGCGCCGCGCTGGGTGGCGGCGACGGCAGGTTCACCGTGACCGACGTACGCTATAAGGCCGACCGGCCGATCAGTTCTTCAGGCCGCGCGCGTTTCGTCCTGGCGTCGCGCGAAACCAGATAGATCCCTCCATTGTTGCCGCGCCGTTACAGCGTCTTGATGCGGATGTTGCGGAACTCGATGGGTTCGTCGTGACCGAGAAAACCGATGTGTCCGGCAGGGCGTTTCAGACCTGGGTGCTTCGCAAGGACCTCCGGATCGGTGACCGAATCGAGATTGACATCGAGGATGATGTGGCCGTTGAGAACCACCTTCACGGTACGCCCATGGACGGTGACTTCCTGCTCGTTCCATTCACCGGGCTTCTTGAGGAAGCCCGTCTTGGCCGGGAAAACGTTGTAGAGCGAACCGTGTTTCTGCCAAGGCTGAATATCCTTGTAGCGTTCAGAATTATTGTCGATGATCTGGAGTTCCATGCCTTCGTAGGCGACGCTGCCCGCAATCATCGGTGAGCGAATGGCAAGCCCGTTGTTGGAGCCATCGACCAGCTTGAACTCGAATCGAAGAACAAAATCGCGGTACTCTTTTTCGGCAAAAAGGTTTCCACCTCCGCCCGGCGGACAGACGAGCTTGCCATCCTGCGCCAGGTAGCCCTCACCGCTCCCGCCAAGAAGCTTCCAGCCATTGAGCGTTGTGCCATCAAACAAAGAAACGAAGTCCGGCTCGGCTGCTGCCGCCGCGGGCAGACTGAAGAGAATGGACAAGATACCAAAGGTCAATTTGCGTCTGTAGCTCATACTCGCGTCTCAAGCCAGCGGCCCGCCATTTCGCGACGGTCGCGCGCGCTATCGTAGCAAGTTGGAGCCTGCGGCGTCTTCGGCGCTTTGACATGGGAAGCGATGAACTGGTAAGAACAAGGCTTCGCGAATGGCCCACCGGAGACAGATGATGACTATGCAACCCGCCTGGCTTGTGAGGTTTTTATTGCCGCCTGCTTTGCTGCTCTGCGTTGCCTGCAATCGCACCGAAACGCAATCGAGCGCGGCCGGGCCCGATCAGATTCTGCAAGCTGCCGTCGAAGTGGGCAAGGTGTCCGGCATCGTCGCCGCAGCAGCTTCGGCGGACGGGGAGCTACACCAGGGAGCCTTCGGCAAGAAGTCGGTCGAGTCCGGTGAACCGATGCTGGCCGACACCATCTTTCGCATCGCTTCGATGACAAAGCCGGCCACCTCGGTAGCCGTGATGCAGTTCGTCGAGCAGGGCAAGGTGAGCCTGGACGAATCCATTGGCGCCTACCTGCCGGAACTCAAGAGCCCGAAGGTGCTTGAAGGGTTTGATGCCGATGGCAAACCGCGACTGCGAGACGCAACCCGGCCACCGACGGTTCGCGAGCTGCTGTCCCACACCTCCGGATATGCCTACTCGAACTGGAATGAGGATATGGGCCGCTACGAGAGCGGTGTCGAGTTGCCGAGCGGCCGCGAAAGACTCTGGAAGCTGCCCCTGACGGCCGATCCCGGCTCGCAGTGGCAATACAGCGCGAGCACCGACATTCTCGGGGTCCTCGTGGAGTCGGTGTCTGGGATGACGCTGGAGGACTATTTCCAGAAGAACATTTTCCAACCGCTAGGCATGGCCGATACCACGTTCCAGATGCCCGCGGCCAAGTGGCCACGGGTTGCCGCGACTTCGCAGCGCGAGGCGGGCGGAAGCCTGACACCGCGGCCGCTGCCCGCGACCCCACCAACGGTGACGTTCTTCAGCGGCGGCGGTGGTCTCTACTCAACGGCGGCCGACTACATTCGCTTTCTGCGGGCGCTGCTCAACGGAGGAACATTGGACGGGGTGCAACTACTGAAACCGGAGACCGTGGGTCTGATGGCCCAAAACCACATTGGAGATCTTGAAGCGGGGACCATGCCAAGTTTCCGTCCCGAGACGTCGGCGAACGTCAACTTTTTTCCGCATTCGAAAGATAAATTCGGCCTCGGCTTTCTCATCAATACGGAGCCCGTTGAGGGCGGAAGGGCTTCCGGCAGTCTGGCTTGGGCCGGCATCTTCAACACTTATTTCTGGATCGACCGCGAGAAGGATGTGTGCGGAGTGCTGTTGACGCAGGTCTTGCCGTTTGCCGACCCGACAGTGCTGGCGATCCTGGAGGACTACGAGAAGAGTATTTACACGGCTTTCAGGAACGATCGATAACGCCTAGCAGACAATTTAGGAAGAGCTGTCAGGTCATCACTTTCCGAAAGTACGTCGCGAATTCCTGGTAACCGATAGCTTGGTAGAAGGGCGCCGCCCGCCGCGTTGTCAAACAAACGAGGGACCCTCCGGCTTGGCGGCATCGTTCTTCAAATCCGCCCATAAGCGCCCGACCAATGCCCTGCCCGCGGCAGCCTTCGGCAACCATCAATTCTTCCACCCACCAAACAGATCCGTTCGCCCAGAATGTCAGGTGTTCATAGCCCAGTAAGTACCCGACGAGGTCTTCATCTTGCTCGGCAACCAGCAAGGTCGCGTTCGGAATCGACAAGAGCTTGGTGAAGTTTTGAACCATCGACGCATGATCGAACGTGAATGTTTGCGTCAGGTCCTTTGCAAGATCCGCGATCTTCTCGCAGTCTCCGGGAACAGCCCTACGAACTTGCAAGGGGTCTCCGTGCGGAACGTCTGAACATCGCGGTGTATTCATCGAGAACCTGTTGCGCCGTGAAGGTTTGGAAGGCCGTGCAACCTGAGCATGACGCCCCTACAGTCCGCCGAGGGCTTCGACACCCGGGAGGTTTTCGCCCGACAGAAACTCCAGCGAGGCGCCGCCGCCCGTGGAAATGTGGGTGATTTGCTTCGTGACTCCGGCGGTCTTGATGGCTTTTTCGGAGTCGCCGCCGCCGACGATGCTCGTGGCAGCCGATGCAGCCACAGCCTTGGCCACCTCGATCGTGCCTTTGGCGAACGGTTCGACCTCAAACACGCCCATCGGGCCATTCCAGACGATCAGCTTGGCTTTCTGAATCTCGGCTCCATAGGCCTCGATCGTCTTCGGGCCGATGTCGAGGCCCTTCCAGCCGTCAGGGATGGGCTGCTCGCCGCCGACGACCTTCGTCCCGGCATCAGCCTTTAAGTCCAGCGCGATGACATGATCGAGCGGCAAGAGCAGCTTACTGCCGGCCCGCTTCAGAACATCCTCCGCGACATCGAGCTTGTCGTCCTCGACGAGGGAGGAGCCAACGGACTGTCCCTTGGCCTTAAGCAGCGTGTAAGCCATCGCGCCGCCGATCAACACCTTGTCCGCGCGCTGAAGGAAACTTTCGAGGACGTCGATCTTGCCGGAAATCTTCGCGCCCCCAACGATGGCGACGTAGGGATGCTCCACCCTGGACACGGCCATGGAGAGGTACTTGAGTTCCTTGTCCATCAACAGCCCTGCCGCGGCTTCCTTCACATACTCGACGATACCCGCCGTGGAGGCATGCGCACGATGCGCCGCTCCAAATGCGTCATTGATGTAGACGTCGCACAGGGAGGCCAGTTGTTTCGCGAACCCAGAGTCGTTTGCTTCCTCCTCGGCGTGGAAGCGTAGATTCTCCAGCAGCAACACGCCGCCGGAGTTCAGTTTCTTGACTTGGGCCGCGACAGCCTCGCCCACGGAATCGGGGGCCATCGCGACAGGCTTTCCCAGAAGCTCCGACAAGCGGTTCGCCACGGGCGCGAGGCTCATTTTCGAGTTGGGCTTGCCTTTGGGGCGGCCCAAATGCGACGCGAGTATCACCGAGGCGCCCTTTTCAAGAGCCAGGTTGATTGTGGGCAATGCGGAGCGAATGCGCGTGTCGCTGGTGATCTTGCTGCCTGTCTCATCCAACGGCACGTTGAAGTCGACGCGGATGAAGACACACTTACCCTTGAGATCGAGATCTCGAATCGATTTGTAAGCCATGGTGAATTCCCAACGGGATCGAGCAGTGACGCGAAAAGGGTGTGAGAGCCGACAATCCAATAAGGAAAGGCCCCGCAGGCGCGCCGGGCAACCTGCAGGGCCGATTTTGCTCTGTCGCCTGCTAGTTCAAACCCTTCTTGACCAGCAGACGAACCAGATCAATGACCCGGCAGGAGAAGCCCCACTCGTTGTCGTACCAAGCGAGCACTTTGACCATATCGCCGCCCATGACGCGAGTCATACTGGCGTCAACAATCGAGGAATGGGGGTCGCGCAGGAAGTCGGTGGAAACCAGCGGCTCCTCGGTGTAGCCCAGTATCCCCTTCAGAGGCCCGTCGGAAGCCTCTTTGAGCTTCTTGTTGACTTCCTCCGCCGTCGTGGGTTTGCTCACCACAGCCACCAGATCAACGACGGACACATCGGGCGTGGGAACACGGATGGCAAAACCATCGCATTTCCCTTTCAGATCAGGCATGACGAGACCGATCGCCTTGGCCGCTCCGGTGTTTGTGGGAATCATATTCAGGGCCGCGGCCCGCGCCCGGCGGAGATCCTCGTGAGGCAGGTCCAAGGTGCGCTGGTCATTGGTATAGCTATGCACAGTGGTCATCGTCGCCTTGTTAATGCCGAAGTTTTCATGCAGGACCTTGGCAACAGGCGCGAGACAATTCGTGGTGCACGAGGCGTTCGATACCACCTTGTGTTTCTGGGCATCGTATTTCTCGTCATTCACCCCCAACACCACGGTGATGTCTTCGTCTTTCGCGGGCGCGGAGATGATTACCTTCTTGACGCCGTCACGAAGATGTTTGGAAGCATCGGCTGCTTTGGTGAAAAACCCGGTGGACTCGATGATGATCTCGGCGCCAACCGACCCCCATGGAATCTTTGCCGGATCTCGTTCGGCGAAGACCTTGAACTTCCGGCCGCCCGCCTGGATCTCCGCGTCTTTCGTGGAGACCGGGACGGACAAATTTCCGAGCACGGAATCGTGCTTCAAAAGGTGCGCGAGCGTCTTGGCATCGGTAATATCATTGACCGCGACGATATCGATGTCCTTGGCGTCCAACGCCGCCCGAAAGACATTTCTTCCGATTCGTCCAAACCCGTTAATCCCTACTTTTACAGCCATGTTTTGGTTTTCTCTTTCCTTCCTCGTATTATTTTGGAGCTTCCACTTCTTCGGTTTTTACCTCTCCGCCGACGGTCGCATAGGAATCCTTGATGCGCACGACCTTGCCATCTTCAAAAGTTACGAATGTGACATTCCCCGGCGGCGCACCGTAGATCCAGTCTTCCGTTTCCACGCCGTCTTTGAAGTCACGATATTTGTTGTCGGGCCGCCCCCTGGCCAACAGCACCATATCGCGATCCATGCCGACCATGGTGCGTTTCTGTTTGATCGCTTCCTGAAATTCCGGCGGCAGTTTCTCTACGTAAAGTTCGGTCGCCGAACGCTGGGTAAAGTCGAGAACGGCCTCCAGCGACTCCTTGACCTCGTCGCTTGTCACGGGGGGAATCACTTCGTCGTAAACAACAGCGAGGGTGGTGCCCCCAGGCGCGTAAAGCTGCTGGCCGTCTCCCAAGGTCGATCCCCGGCTCGACGCTCCGCCACTGACTTCTATGCGGTGCCACCACTTGCGGCCGCCCTTGATCCCATGATTCAGCTCCAGCATCAGCTTATTGCCCTTGAAGCCTATCTTCGTGATCTGGATGAGATCGCCCAGCCGCGCGGCCGGTCCATTCTTCTCCATCGCCTCTTTCCACAAACCCTCGTCATACTTGCCGTCGCGCGTAATTTCGAGGGCGTCCTTGGAGCGGGGGATCAGGACTTTCGCCGTGCCAAACTCGGCGACAAACTCCCGGATCAGGAGCGCCCGCTGCACTTCGCCGATCTTCTCGGGCTTTTCCTCGGCGAAGAGCGGCAGGCCGGCGAGCAATGTCAGGCCGAGTACGAATCTGATTCGCTGCATCGTTTACCTCCTCGCTACGAAGAAAGGCCGGGAATGTCTTTGTCCCACAACCGGGGATCCGGGCGACCAGCGGGTAGTTTCCAAACGATGTAACCGGCCGCTACGACAGCAAACGAGGTCAAGAGGCTGCCCTCCGGACCGTAATCACCACCGGTCCAGAGCGGCGGCCCATTTGGCGTCAAAGCCAAGCCCGCTAATTTAATTCTAAGCCCACTGACGTTGGCGCCGATAGTGGCCAGCGTGGCGTTCCACCCGAAATGCATGCCAAACGGCGTCCACCAGGAGCGCAAGCGAACCAGCGCAAGACCGAACAGAGCGCCGAATAGCCCCGTATTGGCGATGCCTGGCGCCGATGCGTCGGGGTTACTGGCATGCATCAGTCCAAAAATGAGAGATGTAACGGCGACGGCGACCCAGGGACTGGTGGCGCGGATCAACTGCTGCAGGCCGTAGCCACGAAACAGCAGCTCCTCTCCCGCCGAGCCGAGCGCGAGGACGGCTATGCCCAGCCCGATTGGAGGCGCCCAAAAGAAAGCGCCCTCACCGCCCCGCAACAAAGAGTCCGACGCCGCCTCGAATGTCACCCAACCCGCAACGTATTGGATGCCGATCACGACCAAACCGATGCCGGTCCCCAGAAAAAGACCTTGTAGTACCTCCCGCCAGGCCTGCCAGTTCAGCGGCGCGCCGATGGCCGCCAGGGACGGCCAGCCGCCAAGCCGCAACAAGAGCACCGTCGTCGCCAGGGCGGCGGGAAAGAGGGAGAACACGGTCCACATCAGCTCGTTTTCGATCCACGGTTCGTGCTGCAGCGCCCAGGCGCAGAGCCACCAAAGCAAGAAGCTGATCACCCCGAACAGAACAGCCAAGCTAAAGCCAGACCAAAAACGGCCTCCGCGGCGGCCAGCGCCTTCTCCGGAGACAAGCACCTCCTGGGAGGAGGAACCCTCCGGTGATGGATCGGCCTCCGGCCCTGATAGGAATGGCATGGTTGGTTGGGAGTCGGAGGCCGGCGCGGCCGGGCGGCCGGGAGTATAGGCCGCGGTGCAAGCTACCCGCCGACGAGCGCGAACGCCTTTTGCATCGCTTCGATCGTAACGGAGCAGGCCTCATCATTCGACATATCGTTGAGCGCTTTGTTGAACGGCTCGGCGCGTACGGGCCCGTCGTAGCCCAGTTTCACCAAGGCTCCCAGGAACGCTTTGACATCAATAACGCCGGTGGCCGCGGGAAGCTCGCGGCTGCCATCGCGCTGCTCAGCCTTCGGAATGCCGGCGGGAGCGTCGTTAAGATCGCACGAGATGATGTCTTCGTTCTTTAGAGACAGGATGTCGTCAACGGTGTCTTCCGCGCTCCACCAGTGCCAGCTATCCAGCACGAAACCGACGTTCGGCTTGTTGATTTCGGCGATCAGCTCCTTCGTCTCGGCCATCGTATGCACGAAGGCATAGCGACCGCTTGACCAGAGGCTTTTCGTGCCCACATATTCGAGGCCGAGCCGCAACCCGTGATCGCCCAGAATGCCGGCGACCTCCCGCAGCCGCTGTGCCGTCTGCTTGAAGAACTGCAGGTACGTCAACTCATTGCTCATGGGCATGAGCCAGGTGCCGACGCGGGTGACCCTGGCGCGCTGAAGGGCGCGAGCCTCCGCAGGGAGTTTCTTCATCCCCTCAAGGTATGCGGATTCGTCGCGCCGGAAATCCACACTCAGCCCGGCTGCCGCCCAAACGAGGTGGCGCGAGGCAATCCTCTCGAGAAGCTCTTGCATCTCGCCATCGGTGAGCAGATCGAGGTCAGCGGCAAACGGCTGCACTGCTTCGAAGCCGAAGTCATGCGCCAGCGCGATCGCTTCCATCTGGTTGGCCGTAACGCCGATACTGCCGGGTGTAAGCGCGATCTTCATTTTGCGAGTTTGTCCGGGAGCGCTGCCGGAAAAGAAGGCAGACGAGAAAAGGGCAGTCGCGGCGCGGTTCAGAAACTCGCGCCGGCTGGATTCAAGCATCGCTGTTCCCTCCTCTCGGCCGCCGCCTTTCGGAACGATGACTCGCACTACGTTCATCGACCCCCCGGCTGCGGCGGAACCGCATCAAGCCCGGCCGTAGACGGGAATCAACGCGCCGCTGATATCACCGGCCTCGTCGCTCGACAACCACAGGATCTGCTCAGCAATAGCCGACGGCCGAACCCAGCGTGAGAAATCCGCCGTGGGCATGGCCTCCCGGTTCGCCGGTGTGTCGATGGTGCTCGGCATCACGACGTTCGCCGTAATGCCGTATTCCCTTCCCTCAAGCGCAGCGGTGTGAATGAGGGTGTTCAAGCCAGCCTTGGATACATTGTAGGCGCTCAGGTTGGCGGCTGGTTCCACACCGGCACGCGAGCCGACGGCGACGATCCGGCCGTAGCGCGCCTCGATCATCGCCGGCAGGACCGCCCGAACCACAAAAAACGCCGCGCTGAGGTTAAGGTTGATCATCTTCTGCCAGACGCCATCGTCGGTTTCCGCGATGGGTTTCCCGCCGGCAAACGCGCCCATGACATGCACCAGAATGTCGATTTTGCCGGCCTTTTCCATCGCGGTGGCCGCCGCCGCCCGCGCGCCTTCGGGTTTCGCGAGGTCTGCATCCACGGCGTGAAAACGATCCCGCTTCCCGTCCGCCTTCATGGAACGGGCGACGCCGACAACCGTCGCGCCGTGGGAGAGGAAGGCTTCGACGACGGCTTCGCCCAGGCCCCCGCTGGCTCCGGTGATGAGGGCAACGCGATTTGAGAAATCAGGCATAGGAGACTTCTATTGTAGGGGACTGCGCGGTCGCGCTTCCGCGAGGCGGCTATATGCTTGGCACGCCCATACGCGCCACATCGTCGACGCGGAGCATTTCCTTCACAATGAACGGCTCACCGTAGCGAGCATGGATCAGCATGCCGTACTGGCGCGCGACCGAGCGCAGCCGCTCGGCAACGTCCTCCTGCTCGGGAAACAGCCCGGCACCGCCGGATTGCGCCGTATATTGGGAGCGATAGCAGAGGAGGGCGCGCATCCGCCGTTCCAGTTGCGCACTGATATCCACGACAAAACTGGGCCGTACGGAGGCATAGGAGCAGGCGTAGAGAATTTTCGAAGGCCGGTGGGGATCACCGGAAAGGTCGAGTTTGCGAAGCCCGGCAAGAAAGCACGCTCCTTGCCCCAGCTCGGATGCCCGCACGTGATCAGGATGGCGCGCCTCCCAATAGGGCAGAATGAGCACTCGCGGCCGCAGCTCCCGGATCTTCGCGGCGATGGCCATCTTGGCCGCGAGATCGTTCTCCAGCCGGGCGTCGGGCAAGCGAAGATTGTGGCGCTCGGCCACGAGCATTTCGCCCGCGGCGGCAGCGGCTTCCTCCAGCCGCTGCTCAGGCGTGCCGCTCGTGCCCATCTCACCGGCTGTCAGGTCGATGACGCCCGTGCGATAGCCTTTTTCGGCCATGAGGATGAGAGTGCCGCCGCAGGTTTGCTCCACGTCGTCCGGGTGTGCGGCCAGTGCGGCGATATCAACCATGGCGGGTTTGTCCGTATCCTCAGGAAGCTGCCTTGAGCCTCTCCAGAAATTCCTGTGCATCGAGGCGGTGATAGAAAGCATCTTCTCCGTCGATGGCAATCACAGGCACGTCTTCGTCGTAGCGGAGGCGGAGAGCCGGATCGGCGTCGATGTCGATCTCTTCCCAATCAAAATCGGCTTCGCGGCGAAGCGCTCGAAGCTGCGTGATGACTTCTTCGCAAAGTCCGCAGCCGGGGCGGGAGTAGACGGTCACTTTCGGCATCGGTGGCTCTTAGTAATGATAAACGCGGCGATAGGTGCGGCGCCGGGGGCGAAACCAGACCAGAATTGCGCCAGCCACGAAACCGCCGATGTGCGCCCACCAAGCGACGCCGCCCATCGTGGAGGAATCGCCATAGGTCGCCGCGCCGCTGACGAACTGGATCACAAACCAATAGAACAGCATGAAGATCGCGGGCACTTCAATCGTTGTGACAAAAAACAGAATCCAGACCAGAGTCACGATGCGCGCGGTGGGGAAACGAACCATGTAAGCTCCCATGACGCCGGCGATCGCACCGCTGGCACCAACCGACGGCAGCGTCGATTCGGGGTTGGCGGCGTAGTGCGCGATCGAGGCGGCCAGGCCACAGGCAAGGTAAAAAATCAGATACGGGAAATGGCCGAGATCGTCTTCCACGTTGTCGCCGAAGATCCACAGAAACCACATGTTGCCGATGAGGTGGAACCAGCCCCCGTGCAGAAAGATGGACGTGAACATCGGAGCAACGCCCGGCACCACGGGATAGTGGCCGGCAAGCGCCGCGGTGGTGCGCAGCGGAATGGCCCCGAACGTTTCCACAAAGGCTTCCGCCGCGGGCGGCGACTCCAGCAGGAGCGAGAACTGGAAAAGGAAGATGGCGGTGTTGATCCCGATCAGCAGAAACGTGAAGACCGGAAAGCTCGAACGCGGGGCATCATCTCGAAGAGGAAACATGGCGCTTTAGACAGAGACGCTGCGGGAGGCAAAATCGTTGTCCACGCAGCGTCTGCCACGGGCGATCAGTTCTTCGGCCTCGGCCACGGCGCTAATTCCGCCGCGCGCTCCCATGGCGGTGCAGTTCAACGCCGCCATAGCGTTCGAAAACTCCAATGTTCGCTCGAGTGAGAAGCCCTGGAGCACGCCATAGCAGAAGGCCCCATGGAAAATGTCGCCCGCGCCGGTAGTATCGACGCACTCCACGGCGAACGCGGGCGAGTAGTAAAAGCTGCCGCCGGCCCGAGCGAGAGCGCCGCGATCGCCGAGCGTCATGCCGGCCACCTTCATCCCATACTCGTTTTGAATCAGTTCGAGGGCGCGAAACGGGTCCTGCTCGCCCGTCCAGCGTCCCGGAAACTCACTGCTGGCGACCAGATAGTCCACGTGAGGCAAGACACGGTCAAAACCCGGGTAGATCGTATCGACATCGACCGTCACGGGGATGCCAGCCTGCCGGGCCAGACGTGCTCCGTGCTCGACGGCGGCCGTGTCGTGGCCATCGACATGGAGCAGGCGGGCGCACGTGATCTGTTCGGGGGTGATTTGCCGGGGATCAATACGAAGGCAATCGTCGCGTCTCCAAAAAACCGTCCTTTCCCCTGTCTCCCCGTCGACCAGAATGTAAGCCGACTGGTTCGCGCATCCCGGCCGCACCTGCAAATATCGAAGGTCGACGCCCGATTCACGCAAGCTCTCAACCTGCACACGGGCGCGCTCGTCGTCGCCCACGGTGCCAATGTAGGTCGTGCGGAGCCCGAGTTTCTGGCAGGCGACCAGGGCGCTGGCCACTTGACCTCCCGGGCTCAGAATTTCCCGCGTGTAAGAGGCCTTGCCGCCATACTTCGGCAGGCAAGGGACCATCAGAAGAGTGTCCGTGGCGTTGAGGCCGATGCCCACAACGTCAAAGGGTGGTGCAGTCACGTCTCACTCTATCTCAGCCAAGAAAGGGCCTGCAAACCTAGCGTCCCATGTGTCAGGCGAGCCAGCTGATGACGAGGTTCGATAGTTTCACGCGGTAAAGGCCGGGAGACGGAGTTTGCGCCAAATCTCCGGCTTCTGCGACCCTCTGGCTATGAATGCAGCCGATCCTTTGTGGCTTCCCGGCGGCGGCTTCTTCGTTGCGTGCTCCCCGGGCCTGCTGATCTGCCGCTTTACGGAACGCCATCGCGTGCTCAGTTGGGCGATCGCCGGCGGCGGCTTCGGCGAAACGGGCGCTGTCGTGTGGTGTCATGTGACGGCCGCGGACCTGCGCCCGCCGGTGGACGCGGCCACGCTCCTGCGAGAGCGCTTGGCGAGCGCAGGGCTGCCCGACGCCGTCGGCTTGCTCACGAGCCGGAGGCTGGAGGCGCACGTTGACGTGACGAAGACGCACGAGGACCTCGCGGCGCGCTGCGTCGCGACCGTAGGTCTGAGCAACGCCTTGCGAGCCGGGGACCGACCGGGCACAGCCGCAACCTTCGGGACGATCAATCTTGTTTGCCGCTTGTCCCACCCGCTGACGGATGAAGCGATGATCGAGGCTCTTGCCCTTGCCGCCGAAGCGAAGACGTTGGCGATGGTGGAGTCGGGTGTGAGCAGCAGAATATCCGAACGCGCCGCGTCGGGCACGGGTACCGACTGCATCGTCATAGCAGCGCCGTTGGGCGGAGATCCGTTGCCCTATGCAGGCAAACATACTCCAGCGGGATGTGTGATCGGGGGAGCCGTTGAAGAGGCCATACGCCGGGGGGCGGCCGAATGGAAAGAGGCCCGGGCAAAACAGGCGCTGTAGGCGCCCGGAGGATTCCGGATCTCTCAGAAGTCCCCTACGTATTGGACTTCCTCTTCCACCTCGAAGCCATAGCGTTCGCGAATGCGCTGCTTCAGCTCGAGAATCAGCGACCGCAGCTCCGCCGCGGTGCCCGTACCCGTGTTGTAGATGAGGTTGGCGTGATAGTCGGCGATACGGATACCTCCGCGCTCCATGCCTTTCGCGCCGACCTGTTCCAGGAAGTAGGCCGAGGCAACCTTGCCGTCGCGGACCACGCGCTCCGGCACTTGGGCCGCGACATGCACCGGAAGGTTCTTGAGGTGCAGGTTCTTGAAGATGCTGCCCGCGCAGCGCATGGTAGGCGGGAATTTTTCGTCCCGCACGGCCATGATTTCATCGGCGGTCTTGCGCAGTTCGGCGGCGTTGGCGGGGTCAAGCGAGAGCCAGATCCGAAAGATCATCCACTCCTTGCGACGTTTAAAAATACTCTCGCGATAGTCGAACTCACAGCCGGTATTGTCGATCTCGCGGACCTGACCGCCATCGAAGAGCTGCACTCTCTCGACACGTTCGGAAATCGAGTGGCCATACGCGCCCGCGTTACCGTACACGGCGGCTCCGGCGGAGCCGGGAATGCCGGCGAGGGTCTCGAGACCTTTCAAGCCGGCGGCGATCGCGAAATCGATCAGCGCCTGCAAGGGAGCGCCAGCGTCGGCGGCAACACGGCCGCCCTCGCGCGAAAGAGCGCGGGCCGTGAACCGCAGAATCGCGCCGCGGAAACCCTGATCCGAGACAATGACATTGCTGCCGTCGCCCAGCACGTAGTGGGGAAACCGGTTCGCGCGGCAGCGCCGGACAGCCTCCGCGAAGGCTTCGGGAACGGGCGTTTCCGCAACCACATCGGCGACACCGCCAATGCCGAAACGAGTGGAATGGCGCAACTCCACGTTCTCGCGGACCTGGAGATCCGGAATCGCGGCCAACACGGAACGAATCATTTCCGGGTCAACCCTGGCGGGCTCGCTGTGCGGAAGAGACGATGTCGACATGACCAGGGAATTCGCGTGGAATTCGGGGCGGGAAACTTTATTGTATCGCGGCGTCGCAGTGGAGTGGAGCTGCCGCTAAGATAAAGCTTTTGCGATGCAAGGCCGCACAGGATCGACGATGTCTCCTCAGTTTTCCGGATTTCCTCCCGAAGCCCGCAAATTTCTCCACGAGCTTAAGAGCCATAACCAGCGCGAATGGTTCCAGGCCCGTAAGGAAGTCTACGACAACAAGATCAAGGCACCGATGTCGGAACTCGTTCTGGTGCTGGGTGAAGCGCTTCGCGAGATCGCCCCTGAGCTGGATACTGATCCGAAGAAGGCGATGTATCGTATCTATCGCGATGTCCGGTTCAGTGCCGACAAAAGTCCCTACAAGACTCACGTGGCCGCGAAGTTCGGTCCGCGTGGCGTAGGCAAGTTCATGGGAGGCGGGACGTACTTCCACTTTTCGGATGACGAGCTACTGGTCGGGGGCGGGATCTACGCGCCCGGGCCGCCCGAATTGCTGGCGGTGCGGCAGCATGTTGCCGAAAATGCAGACGAGTATCGCCGCATTACGAGCGACAAGAAGTTTCGGCGGGCTTTCAAGCAGGTCGAGGGCGAAAGGCTCAAGCGCATGCCAAAGGGATTTCCGGCGGATCATCCGGCAGCTGATCTGCTCCTCTACAAGCAGTTTCTGGTATTCACCTACCTGCCGGTGGAGATCGTAGAAACTCCCAGGTTCGCCAAGGAAGTGCTGAAGAACTTCGAACTGATGCTGCCGTTTCTGCGATTTCTAAACCGGCCGCTGCTTTCACGGCGGATGCCGGGCGGCGCGGACAGGACGCTAGCGGGACCTCGAAAAGTCCGCAGCCGCCAGCGGCCGGTGTGAGAACGGGACGACGGTCGCAACTTCCCAGAGTTTCCCGCTGCCGCCGGCAAACCGCTACGTCCCGGTCGAGCCGAAGCCTCCTCCTCCGCGGGTGGAAGCCGCGAGTTGCTCGCGCATCTCCCACGACACATCGGCATAGGCGCCAACGATGAGCTGCGCGATGCGATCGCCCACCCTGACGACGTAATCTTCCGGACCGTGATTGATCATGAGTACCTGCACTTCGCCCCGATATCCTGGATCGATTGTGCCCGGTGCATTCAGCAAGGTGACGCCGAACTTCCGCGCCAACCCGCTCCGGGGGCGCACCTGCCCTTCGTAGCCCGGCGGAATTTCGATTGCGAGACCCGTTGGGACACTGGCCCAGCGTCCGGCCGGCAGCGTGACCTCCGCGACCGAAAAGAGATCAAACCCGGCGTCTTCGCGCGGCCCGTGCGCGGACCGCGGCAACTGGGCTTCGGCATGGAGTTTTGTAACGGAGATTGTGAGCTTCCGCATCGCTGGAAGGCTTAGCCAGCGATGATAGCAGAGTCGCCTTTCCGTGCCGGAGGTTCCCGCTATAATCGGAGCCTATGCGGGAAACCCCGGAGGCCCGTTCGAGCGGGCGCCGTGTCGTCGTTGTTGCTCCCATGCCGCCGGAAAAGAGCGCCTATGCGCTGGCGCGCTACAGCCGCTCGCCCGATTCCATCGTGCAAAGCATTGATTGGGTGCGGGGCCACAGCGCCGAGAAATTCCTCGAAAGCTTTTACTTCCAGTACGGCCACGCCTCGATCGCCGACCTCGGGCACTGTATTTTCTGCTTCGAGGATATTTCGGAACTAGCGGCGATCGAAATCGAAGACGAGCAACTGTGGGACGGGCAGGCGAAATCGAGCCGCTACCAGGATTTTTCGAAGGGTAAGATCGTCACGCCGCCCGACCTCGTGGGAACCCCCGGCGAGGCCGTCTACACTGAAGCCGCACGAAAGCTGCTGGCGGCCTATCTCGAGATTCATCCGCGGCTCGCCGAGTATCTGACCGCTCTCCATCCCAGGCCGGAGGAGATGAAGGAAGGGGCCTACCAACGGACGATCGCGGCGCGCGCTTACGATGTTGCCCGCTACCTGCTCTTTCTGGGCATCTCGACCAACATCGGCCAAGTCACGAGTATTCGCACGCTCGAGAAGCAGATGCAACGCCTCGGCGCATCCCGTTACGGCGAGGTGCGTGATCTGGCCGGTGAGATGCACGAAGCCTGCGCCGCGCCGCCCGCGTGCCCGTGGCGCGCGGATGACGAACCGGAGCCGCTGGCCCCGACGCTGGCCCGCTACGCCAGTCCCGATTTTAAGTCGAAAGAGGCTCGGGCCAGCGTTGCCGAATGGGCCACGCAAAATCTGAGCCTGCGATCCACCGACGGCGTGCCCGATGTTGATTTGATCCGCGCCACAGACCCACTGGATGAAATCGCGGCCAGTCTGCTCTACGCGGTCACAGCCGTGCCATTTCGAGTGCTGCTTGAGGAGGTGAGCAGCTGGAGCCGCGAACGCAGGCGCGAAGTCCTCGACGTGGCGCTCAGGAACCGCGACCGGCGTGACGAAATGCTGCGTGAATTCCGGGCCGGCTACGCCTACATTTTCGACATCGTTACCGACATCGGTGGCTATCGCGACCTGCACCGGCACCGCCGCTGCCAGCAGATCCGCCAGGAGTTTACCGACGATCTCGGCTACGAAACGCCGCCGCTTGTGGAACAAGCCGGCGTGGCGTCCCTCTATGAGAACGCCCTCGCCGGAGCGCAGACGGCGCGCAAAGAGCTGGCGGCGGTCTCGCCCGAGGCCGCCCATTACCTGCTGCCCTTCGCGGCCCGCTGCCGTTCGCTGTACAAGATGGATTTCTCGGAGGCGGAGTACATCGCGCGCGTGCGCTCGGGCGTGAAGGGCCACATCTCTTATCGCACGGTTGCCTGGAAGATGCGGGAGCGAATCGTTGAGGCCGAACCGGATCTAGGCGAGTTGATTCACGCCACGCCGCCGGAAGTGGAAGACGTGCTTACGCGGTAAACGTTTCCCCTGCTTGGAGGGAAGCGCGCCGGCGCACCCGTTTGGCTCGGAGACGACGCTTTTCTCGGTTCTCCTTTCTCTCTCTTCTCACTCCGGCAAAGCAAAAGCCACGTACTTTCCGCCCGAAGGCGCGCCGCTCTTCCCTCCCCCGGCGCCAATCACCACGAACTGCCGACCGTTGATCTCGTACATAGCCGGCGTGGCGTTGCCGGATGCGTCCGGCAGCGTGGTTTCCCACAGTAACTCGCCCGTGCGCTTGTCGAAAACGCGGAACTTCCTGTCGTGGTTCGTCGCGCCGATGAAGAGCAACCCGCCCGCGGTCACAATCGGGCCGCCGTAGTTCTCTGTTCCCGTGTTCGCAAGGCCCTGAGCAGCAAGCTCCGGAAACTCGCCGAAGGGGGCACTCCAAGCGATGTCACCCGTGTCGAGATTGATGGCGTTGAGCGTTCCCCAGGGCAGCGCGATGGCGGGGTAGCCGTCCGGATCGAGGAATTTGTTGTAGCCGTCATGCGCGAAGGGGAGATCGTAGGGTGATATCTCTCCGGCGGCAGCCAGGTCGCGGTCCACTCCGGTCGTCAAAAAGTCCATGACGGCTTGCGCCTGCTCCGCTCCGATGTGCCCGAAGCCCGGCATGCGACCTCTCCCCTCCGTGATCACCTTCAGCACTTCCGCGCGCGACCGCTTGCCGCCGATCCCCGCTAACGACGGGAACTCGGGGGGCGTGCCACTGAGATCGTCGAGGTGGCAGGCCACGCAGTGGCGCTGATAGAGCCGCTGGCCGCTGATGCGGCCCCCCAGCCTACGCGGCTCAACCAGGCGCAGAATCCAAGCCATTTCGTTGGCGTTGACGTAAAGCAGTCCGGTCTCGGGATCGTACGCGGCACCGCCCCACTCACCAGCTCCATCGAAGCCCGGAAATACAATCGTGCCTTCGCGGCTGGGCGGCGTGAACTGGCCGCCGTTGCGTAATTTGCGAAATCGCTCCACGACCGCTTTGCGGGCCTCGGGCGTGCGATTCGTCAGAGTGTCTTCGGTAAGCTCCTGCCGGGCATGAGGCGGGGGGCGCAAGGGCAGAATCTGCGTCTTCGCCAGGATCTCGCCGGGAAGATCGGACACGGGAACCTCGACTTCCTGAAGAGGGAACAACGACTCGCCGGTCTCGCGGTTGAAGACAAACACGTGGCCGTGCTTGCTGATCTGCGCCACGGCATCGATCGGCCGGCCGTCGCGCAGGACGGTGATCAGATTCGGAGGCGCCTGAAAGTCACGGTCCCACACGTCGTGTTTGACCGCCTGAAAGTGCCAGACACGCTCTCCAGTGCCGGCCTTCAGACAAAGGAGGGAATTAGCGTAAAGGTTATCTCCGGCGCGGTTGCCGCCGTAGAAATCGAAAGCCGCCGATCCGGTGGGGACATAAACCAACCCGCGCGCGACATCGAGGCTCATGCCCGCCCAGGAATTGGCTCCTCCCACCATCTTCCAGGCTTCCGGAGGCCAGGTCTCGTAGCCAAGTTCGCCCGGGTGCGGCATGGTATGGAAACTCCAGCGCAGCTCACCCGTCCGCGCATCATAGGCGCGAATGTCGCCCGGCGCGCTGGGCAGGCCTTCGCTGACGATGCTGCCGATGATGAGTAAATCCTTATAAACAACGCCCGGCGTGCTGAGCGACACATTGAGAGACTCGGGCGGGCGCCCCAGGCCCTCGCGCAAATCGATGGAGCCGTCGCCGCCAAACTCGGGAACCGGCCGTCCGGTCTTGGCATCGAGCGCGAACAGCAAATGGCGGGCCGCCGCGTACACACGCGAGTCTTTTCTGTCCCTCCAGTGCATGAGTCCGCGATTGCGAAAGCGCCCGCGGACCTCTTCGCCGTCGACTACCGGACGGTAGGTCCACAGCTCCTGCCCTGTGGCCGCATCGAGGGCGATCACCTTCATCTGCGGGCTGGTGGCATAGAGAACCCCGCCGACAACGATCGGATTGCACTGCATTTCCGAACCGGGGAAGGCGTCGAGCGTGTCATAGGTCCAGGCAACAGTCAGGTTCTTTACGTTGTCACGGTTGATCTGTGTGAGCCGCGAGTAACGGATCTGGTCATTCCCGCCGCCGTAAATCTCCCACCCCTTGTAGCCCTCACGGGGTATGGACCGGACGGCGTGATCGGAACAAGAAGCGACCCATAGCGCAGCAACTGCCGTGGCGCGGATCAACCGTGATGGCATGGAAACCTCGGTCCCATAAGTCCACCACATCCCTGTCCCAGCGAACAAGCCTCGGCGCGACGAACGGAGATTCGTAGGAGCACTGTTCGGCGACGGCGTCTCTTTTCATGTCCTATCTTTAGAAATGACGTCCGCTTTCCTTCGCCTTTTCGCAGTGCTAGACTAGTCGCTTGGGACCCCAGAAAACAGAAACCCGAGTCACCGATCTCACCGGTTGCTACCCGGAACTGCGTTTCGGCCAGCTGCTAGGCACGCGCCCTAACGAAGCAGGGGGCCGCTCTCCCGGCTCCGCCGGATTGCCACGAAACGCCGGCTGGAAAAATAGTCTTCACGAAGTGTAATTCTGACAACAGATTGCGTCGATCATTCTGCTGGTCGGCTGTGACCAGGGGTAAGTGTCTGAAGGGCAGCAATGTCTCAAATTTTTCACCCAAGCACCAACACGATCTCGAAGCTGAGCATCTTCGGAGCGGTGTTCGTTTTGGCGGGGTCGCTGTGGGTGCTGGTCGAGATGAATCGCTCGTCGTACATGACGCAGACGTTCGTGCCACGCAATCAGCCCGTGCCCTTCAGCCACAAGCATCACGTGGCCGGCCTGGGCATCGACTGCCGCCACTGCCACACGACGGTGGAAGACTCGGCCTTTGCGGGCATTCCGCCCACGAAGACGTGCATCAACTGCCATTCGCAGATTTGGAAGGACAGCCCGATGCTCGAGCCCGTCCGCGCCAGCTTCCGGAATGACGAATCGATCGAGTGGACGCGCGTCCACGATCTGCCGGATTTTGTTTATTTCAACCACAGCATTCACGTGAAGAAAGGCATCGGGTGCGCCAGCTGCCATGGCCGGGTGGACCAGATGCCGCTGATGTGGAAGGCGAATACGCTGCAGATGGAGTGGTGCCTGGATTGCCACCGCCATCCGGAGCGCAACGTGCGCCCACGCGAGGAAGTTTTCAACATGGGCTGGGAGCCCCCAGAAGATGATCCCGATCTCGGCGAAAGATTGATGAAGGAGTACAACATTCGGCGCGCCACCGACTGCACTGTCTGCCACCGATGAGCACGATGAATCCCGAAATGACGCGCCTTGACCTGAGTGCGATCCGCGCCCGGCTGGCGTCCGAAAACGGGCCTCGCTATTGGCGGAGCCTGGAAGAGATCGCCGAAACCAGCGAGTTCCGCTCCCTGCTCGAAAACGAATTTCCCGAGCAGGCCTCGGAGTGGAGCGACCCCGTCGGCCGGCGCCGTTTTTTGCAGTTGATGGGCGCCTCTTTCGCCCTGGCGGGTCTGGGCGCATGCACCAGGCAGCCCGAGGAAAAGATCGTTCCCTTTGCGCGTTCACCCGAGGCGCTCCTTCCCGGCAAGCCGCTCTACTTCGCCACTGCGATCGCGCTGGGCGGTTACGCCACGGGCGTTCTCGTGGAGAGCCACATGGGCCGCCCCACGAAGATCGAGGGGAACCCGAAGCACCCTGCAAGCCTGGGAGCCACCGAGGCGATCACGCAGGCCTCGATCCTGAATCTGTACGATCCGGACCGATCGCAAGTTCCGACTCAGCGGGGCCGCATCAGCCGCTGGTTCACGTTCGTGGGCGATTTGGGCCGCGAGATCGAGGCCCAACGGCTGGTGGAGGGGGCGGGGCTGCGGGTGCTCACACCCCCGGTGACTTCACCCACCCTGGCGGATCAAATAGCGCTATTCGAGAAAATGTTCCCGCGCGCGAAGTGGCACCAGTATGATCCCTGTGGCAGGGAAAGCGCGCGGCTCGGCGCGCGGCTGGCTTTCGGCGCCGATGTCCACACCTGGTATCGCTTCGATCGGGCCGAGGTCATCGTTTCTTTGGACGCGGACTTCCTCTCGCAAGGCCCCGGCACAGTGCGGTACGCCCGTGATTTCGTCGCGAAACGCCGCGCGGGCGCCGAAGGGGCGGCCATGAATCGCCTCTACGTGCTCGAGGCGATGCCCTCGAACACCGGCGCCATGGCGGACCACCGCCTGCGTCTTTCCGCCGGAGCCGTCGAAGAGGCGGCTCGCGCGCTGGCAGAGGCTTTGAGCGTCGCTACAGGACGCGCGGCAAACATGGAACGCTTGCCGCAAGGTGCAGCGGAATGGATCGCGGCCGTCGGGCGCGACCTCCAAGGACATCGTGGCGCGTCAATCGTCATCGCCGGAGACCAGCAACCGCCGGCCGTGCACGCGCTCGCTCACGCCATCAACGAACGGCTTGGCAACATGGGCCAGACCGTGATGCTGACGGAGCCTGTCGAGGCGCGTCCGGTCGATCAACGCGAGTCCTTGGCTCAGCTCGTTAACGACATGAACGCCGGGCAGGTCGAGGTGCTGTTGATCGCCGAGGGAAACCCGGTGTACGATGCGCCGGCCGATCTGAACTTCGCGGCGGCGCTCGATAAGGTCAAGTTCCGCGCCCACCTCAGCCTGTATGACGACGAAACGTCGCGGCTGTGCCACTGGCACATTCCGGGGCAGCATTGGCTGGAATCGTGGAGCGACACCCGCGCCTACGACGGCACTGTCTCGATCATCCAGCCGCTGATTGCACCGCTGTATGCCGGCAAGTCCGTGCTCGATTTTGTATCGGCGGCCATGGGCAATCCCGAACCCTCGAACTACGACCTGGTGCGGGAATACTGGCGGGGACGTTCGTCTGGCGGAGACTTCGAGACATTCTGGGTGAATGCCTTGAACGACGGGGTTGTGCCGAACAGCGCGGCCGCCCCCAGGGCTGCCAAAGTGCGCCCGGAGTTCGCAGCGCAGCTGACGGCGGCCTCGACGGTGGATTCCCCCGCTGCAGGATCGCTTGAGGTCAACTTCCGGCCCGACCCGACCGTCTGGGATGGCCGCTACGCCAACAATGGCTGGCTGCAGGAGCTTCCCAAACCGATCACGACGCTCACCTGGGACAACGCGGTCATGATCAGTCCAGCGACGGCGGAAAGGCTCGGTGTTCACCGCGAAGACGTAGTCGAGTTGAAGTCGGGTGAGCGGGCCGTGAGCGGCCCAGTGTGGGTGGTGCCCGGCCACGCGGACGATTCCGTCACGGTTCATCTGGGTTACGGTCGCGAGCGCACGGGCCGGGTGGGATCGGGCACGGGTTTCAACGCCTATCGGCTCCGCACGATGGCGGGTTTTTGGGTGCTTCCGGGCGTTGCGATCACGAAAACGAATCGCCGCTACGCCCTCGCTCGCACACAGCTGCACCATGGCATGGAGGGCCGGTACCTGGTGCGCACCGCCACGGTCGAAGAGTTCCGTGAAAACCCGGACTTCGTGAAGCAGTTCGAGCACGGCCCGCAAGAGGAGATGTCGCTCTACCCCGGGTTTGAGTACAAGGGCTACTCCTGGGGCTTGGCGCTGGATCTGAACTCCTGCATCGGCTGCAATGCCTGCATGGCGGCCTGCACGGCCGAGAACAACGTGCCGGTCGTCGGCAAGGACCAGGTGATCGCGGGACGCGAGATGCACTGGATCCGAGTGGACCGCTACCACGAAGGGTCGCTCGACGATCCCGAGCTGCACCACCAGCCCGTCATGTGCATGCACTGCGAAAACGCGCCCTGCGAGCCGGTGTGTCCCGTGGGCGCGACCATGCACAGCTCCGAAGGCCTCAACGAGATGGTCTACAACCGCTGTGTGGGCACGCGCTACTGCTCCAACAACTGCCCTTACAAAGTGCGCCGTTTCAATTTTCTGCTCTATTCCGACTTCGAGACGCCCAGTTTGAAGATGATGCGCAATCCCGACGTGACGGTGCGCAGCCGCGGCGTGATGGAAAAATGCACCTACTGCGTGCAACGCATCAATCTGGCGCGCATCGACGCCGAAAAGGAAGGCCGCAGGATACAGGACGGTGAAATCCGGACCGCCTGCCAGCAGGTCTGCCCGGCGGAGGCGATTGTGTTCGGCGACATCAACGATCCCGCCAGCAAGGTATCGCAGCTGAAGGCGAATTCCAGAAACTATGGGCTTCTCGAGGAAACGAACACGAAGCCTCGGACAAGCTACCTGGCGCGGCTGAAGAATCCTAATCCCGAGATTGCTGTGACGGAGCCCAGCCATGGCTGACATGAACATGCCTCAGCCGCCGGTTGTGATCGAGCCGGGCCACACCTACGCCACGGTGACCGACAAGATCAGCGCCATCGTGCTGAAGCGGCCCACCAGCCGGGCTTGGTATCTCGGGTTTGGTGTCACCTTCATGCTGGTGATGGTGCTTTTCTATTCGCTGGCCTACCTATTTGCTCATGGCACCGGCGTTTGGGGCATCAACATCCCCGTGGGCTGGGGTTTCGCCATCATCAATTTTGTCTGGTGGATCGGCATCGGCCACGCGGGCACGCTAATTTCAGCCATCCTACTGCTGCTCAAGCAGGAGTGGCGCACCTCGATCAACCGCTTCGCCGAAGCGATGACCCTGTTCGCGGTGGCTTGCGCCGGCGTTTACCCGCTGATCCACGTCGGGCGGCCCTGGCTTGCCTACTGGCTGCTTCCTTATCCCAACACGATGGGCGTGTGGCCGCAATTTCGCAGCCCGCTCGTGTGGGACGTATTCGCGGTTTCGACCTACGCGACGGTTTCGGCTCTGTTCTGGTTCGTGGGTCTGATCCCCGATTTGGCGACCCTGCGTGACCGCGCCCGCAACAAACCGGCGAAGATCATTTACGGAATCCTTGCCATGGGCTGGCGCGGCTCGGCGATCCATTGGTACCGCTACGAGATCGCCTACCTGCTGCTGGCGGGGTTGGCGACGCCCCTCGTCATTTCGGTCCATACCGTGGTCAGCTTCGATTTTGCCGTCGGCATCATTCCCGGCTGGCACGCAACCATTTTTCCGCCGTACTTCGTGGCGGGCGCGATCTACGCCGGTTTCGCGATGGTGCTGTTGCTGGCGATTCCAATCCGCAAGATCTACGGCCTGGAGGATTTCATCACCGCGCATCACCTCGATAACATGGCCAAAATTCTGCTCGCGACGGGGTTGATCGTCTGCTACGGCTACATGATGGAAACCTTCATGGCCTGGTACAGCGGCAGCGAATACGAAGAGTTCATGATTCACAACCGCATGACGGGGCCGTACGCGCCGTACTACTGGGCGCTGATCTTTTGCAATGCCGTGACACCGCAGCTTCTGTGGAGCACGCGAGTCCGCAGCAGCCCACTGGCCCTGTTCGGTATTTCGGTTGTCGTCAGCATCGGCATGTGGCTCGAGCGCTTCATTATCGTCGTCACCAGTCTGCACCGCGACTACCTGCCTTCCTCGTGGGGCATGTACGCAGGGACGGTGTGGGACTGGTCGACGTTCATCGGCACCATGGGGCTGTTCCTGTGCCTGCTGTTTTTGTTCATCCGCTTTTTGCCGATGATTTCGATCTTCGAGATGCGCACACTGTTGCCCAAGTCGGGGGATCCCAGCTAGCAAGCCGCGTAACGAGCGAACCATGGAACGACACGCGCTATACGGCCTGATGGCCGAGTTCGACAACGCGGAGGACCTGCTCGAGGCCGCCAAGAAGACCTACGCCGAAGGCTACCGCCGCATGGACGCCTACTCGCCGTTCCCGATTCATGGGCTCGCGGAGGCGGTCGGGTATCGTGTCCGGATTTTGCCGTGGCTGGTGCTCAGCGGCGGCATTCTGGGCGGGCTAGGCGGATTCTTTTTGCAGTATTGGGTAGCCGTGATCAACTTGCCCATGAATATCGGCGGCAAGCCGCTGAACAGTTGGCCAGCGTTCATTCCGGTGACCTTTGAATGCACGATTCTGGGCGCCGCGCTGACGGCCGTGCTCGGCATGCTGGCGCTGAACGGTCTGCCGAAGCCGTATCACCCAGTGTTTAACGCTCCGCGCTTCGCGTTGGCGAGCAGCAATCGTTTCTTTCTGTGCATCGAGACGAGGGACCGGAAATTCAACGCGGCATCGACGCCAGAATTTCTCAAGAGTCTCAGTCCTTATGGAGTGATCGAAGTTGCGAACTGATTTCTCCAGATCGAGGTTTGGCGACGCGATCTTCGGGCTATGTCTGCCGCTGCTGGCGATGCTGTGCTCCGGATGCCGCCAGGACATGCACGACCAGCCGCGCTTTGAGGCATATGAGAAGAGCACCTTCTTCGCCGACCAGCGCGCCGTGAGAGCGCAGATTCCGGGCACCGTGGCGCAAGGCAGCGTGGGTGGAGATCCCGTTTTTCTCACCGGCAAAGTGGGGGCTGAGTTTGTGGAGACGTTGCCCATTGAGGTGACGCGCGAACGGCTCGTGCGGGGCCGCGAGCGCTTCGAGATTTTCTGCGCGCCCTGCCACGACCGCCTGGGCTACGGCGACGGCATGATCGTAAAGCGAGGGTTCCCTCGGCCCAATTCGTATCACATCGAGCGGCTGCGCACCGCCCCGGCGGGCCACTTTTTCGACGTGATCACAAACGGAATCGGCCCCATGGGCGACTACGCCGACCGCATTTCGCCCGAGGACCGCTGGAACATCGTGGCCTACATCCGGGTGCTGCAGATCAGCCAGCAATCGAGACTGAGTGATCTGCCCTCCGGCGTTCGCGAGGAGTTTTCACAGGCTGTGCCGCAATGAATACGACCGTTACCTCAGATCCGGATATGGCGCGGCTCGAGCGGCGCTCGCTCCTGGTGGGCGCGGGGGCGCTCGTCTTGTGCGCCCTGGGATACTTCCTCAACTCCGAGCAGTTCTTTCGTTCGTACCTGCTCGGCTACCTGTTCTGGATCGGCATCGCCCTGGGCAGCTTCGCTTTGATCATGCTGCATCATCTGGCCGGCGGCGGCTGGGGTTTCACGATTCAGCGCATTTTGGAATCGAGCATGCGCACGATCCCGCTGCTGGCTGTGCTGGCTGTGCCGCTGCTGTTCGGGTTGAGCGACCTGTATATTTGGGCGCGCCCCGACATGGTCGCCGTAGATAAAATTCTGCAGCACAAGAGCGCCTATCTCAACGTGCCGTTCTTCGTGGGGCGCATGGCGGTGTATTTTCTGATCTGGACCGCGCTCGGTTATTTCCTGAGCAAGTGGTCGCTGGAACAGGACCGCTCCGGCGACCCCGCCATGAGGAAGCGGATGGAGGGCCTCAGCGGCCCCGGACTGATCCTGATGGGCCTGACGATTACGTTCGCCTCCGTCGACTGGGTCATGTCGCTCGAGCCGCACTGGTTTTCGACGATGTACGGGTTCCTGTTCATGGTGGGTAACGTGCTCGCGACGCTGGCCTTCTCGATCTGCGTGGTGTCGACAGCGGCCGGGCGCGACCCGCTATCGCGGATCGCCGACGCAGGCCGCTTCCACGATCTTGGGAACCTGCTACTGGCGTTCGTGATGCTGTGGGCCTACATCTCGTTTTCGCAGTATCTGATCATTTGGTCGGGCAACCTGAAGGAAGAGATCCCCTGGTACCTGCATCGCACCGGAGAAGGCTGGGTGGTGATTGCGCTGGTGTTGATTGTGTTTCATTTCGCGCTGCCGTTTGTGCTACTGCTCTCGCGGCACACCAAACGCGGCGCACGCGCCCTCGTCGGAGTGGCGGGTTTCCTGTTGCTGATGCGATGGGTGGATCTGTATTGGCTTGTCGTACCGAACTTCCACCAGCACGGGCTGTACCTGCACTGGATGGACCTGGCGGCTCCCATCGGCATCGGCGGCATATGGCTTGCCTTTTTTCTCGGGCGCTGGAGCAAGGTCCCCCTTCTGCCGATGAACGACCCCCGGCTGATGAAACTCCTCGAGGAAAAAGGAGGGCATTGATGAGCGATCCCCACGTGGAGCACGGCTCCCTCGAGCACGGCCACGAAAAAAGCGACGCGCATCCCGGTTCGATCGCCGGGTTCGAGATTGCGCTGCTGTTGCTGGCCGTTCTTTCGATGGCCGCGATGGGCGGTTTGTTTTACTACCTCACGAACCGTGAAGCCATAGCGGATACCAGCCGCTCTCCGCTGGCCGCCGAGCGCAGTTTGCCGCCGGCCCCGCATTTGCAGGTCAGTCCGGCTTCGGACATCGAACAGCTTCACGCCGACGAGAACAAGCGCATCAACACGTACGGTTGGGTGGACAAAGAACAGGGCGTTGTTCGGATTCCGGTGGAGAAAGCGATGGAGATCGTAGCAACACAGGGTTTGCCCGCGCAGCTTGCTCCTGCAACGGGCCGGTAGGATGAGAGCAGTGAAGGCATTGATGTCGTTGCGTACATTGCATTGGGGGAGTTTGACCCCGCGCGGGCCGCGCGCCAGCGCGTTGCATGCGGCCGCCCTGCTGCTTATGTTGTCGCCGGGCGCCTCCCTGTCGCCGGCGCAAACCGGTAATCCGGCCAACGCGGCGCAGTTGCCGGCGGCTTTGGCGGGCGTCGGGATCGAACAACGCCTCGGAAATCCACTGCCGCTGGACGCAATGCTGCGGGACGAAGAGGGGCGCGAAGTCCGGCTCGGCGAGTACTTCGGCGAGCGGCCCGTGATCCTGGCATTCGTTTACTACGAGTGCCCGATGCTGTGCACGCTCGAGCTGAATGGCGTTCTCAAGGCAATCCGGGTGCTGCCGCTGGCGCTAGGCAGCGACTACCAGATTGTGACCGTGAGTTTTGACCCGGACGAGACGCCCGAACTGGCCCGGCGCAAGAAGGAAGAGTACCTGGCCCAATACAAGCAGCCGGGGGCCGAGCAAGGCTGGCACTTCTTAACGGCTGATGCCGCATCGATCAAGCAGGTGACCGCGGCGGCCGGTTTTCAATATAAGTACGATCCCAAGACCGATCTGTTCGCCCACGGTAGCGCCATTATGGTGGCGACACCGGAAGGAAAGCTGTCGCGGTATTTCTACGGCATCGAGTATTCGCCCCGGGATTTGCGGTTGGGGCTGGTCGAAGCCTCGCGGAACCAAATCGGAACATTCGTGGACCAGGTGCTGCTGTTCTGCTTTCACTACGACCCAGTGCAGGGCAAGTACAGCCTGGTGATTCTCAACGCGCTGCGCGCCGCCGGGGTCATGACGGTTCTGGCGATCGTCGCCTTCTTGTGGGTGATGCTGCGGCGCGACCACGTGCATCCGCCTCATGCGGCGGTATCGCGCGGTTAGATTACGGATTCCAAAGGCGGGATACCGGCCGGCGAACCCGCGGCTTGCAGTGAGATTCCGGCCAACGAACTTATGTGGGAGAATTTTCCACTATTTCCTGAACAGGCGTCGACCATCGCCGGCGGCGTCGACGCGCTGTACCTATTTCTGGTCGGCGTCAGTATCTTCTTCTCGATTCTGATCTTCACGCTAATCTTCTGCTTCGCCGTCATTTACCGGCGGAAATCAGAGTTGGAGCGACCCAAGGCGATTCACGGCTCGATGTCCCTGGAGCTGTTCTGGTCGGGAGTTCCTCTCGTCATCTGCATGATTTTCTTCGGCTGGGGCGCGAGCCTGTATTTCAACAACTCCCGTCCTCCGGACGGCGCCATGGAAGTGCTGGTCGTCGGCAAGCAGTGGATGTGGAAGATCCAGCATCCGGAAGGGCCGCGAGAGATCAACGAGCTGCACGTGCCCCTTGGACAACCGGTCCGGCTGGTGATGACATCGGAGGATGTAATTCACAGTTTCTACATCCCGGCCTTTCGCACCAAGATGGATGTGCTGCCGGGGCGTTACAGCACCATCTGGTTTGAGGCGACGAAGGTGGGCGAGTACCACCTTTTCTGCGCCGAGTATTGCGGCAATGAGCACTCACGCATGAAAGGCAAGGTCATCGTGATGGACCCGGTCGACTATGAGCGCTGGATCAGCGGAGAAGGGGCCGGTGAATCGATGGCGCAGCGCGGCGAGCGTCTTTTCACCGAGATGCGCTGCGATACCTGCCATCAACCGGAGGGGACGGGCCGCGGCCCGTCGCTCGAGGGAATCTTTGGCAGCGTCGTTGCTTTGGAAAACGGGCAGTCGCTGACGGCCGACGAATCGTATATCCGTGAATCCATCTTGAACCCTGGCGCGAAGGTTGTTGCCGGCTTCCGGCCGGTGATGCCGACATTCCAGGGACAAATCAACGAGGAACAGTTACTGCAGATCATCGCCTATCTGAAGACCTTGGGGGTACAAGAACAGGCCAGGCCCGCGGCCGGGCGGAGCAGAGGGAGCGCAACGCAATGAGTGAAGCTGTTTTGACGGCGCCCGTTGAGGCGCCTCGCGAGCACTACCTCAACAACGGCTACGGTATCAAGTCGTGGCTGCTGACGCTTGACCACAAGCGCATTGCCCTGCTGTATCTCGCCTCAATCACGCTGTTTTTCGTCATTGGCGGGCTGTTCGCGGTGATGATCCGGCTGGAGCTGGTGACACCGCAGGGCGACTTGGTGCAGTCGGAAACCTACAACAAGATGTTCACCATGCACGGCTTGGTGATGGTGTTTTTCTTTCTCATCCCGTCGATACCGGCTGTGCTCGGCAATTTTCTAATCCCGCTGATGATCGGCGCGCGCGATCTGGCGTTTCCCCGGATCAACCTGGCGAGCTGGTACGTCTACATGATCGGCGGCCTGTTTACTCTCTGGGCCGTGATTTCGGGCGGCGTCGACACAGGCTGGACGTTCTACACGCCGTATAGCAGCGTCTACTCCAACACCAACGTCATGGTGGCCGCCGTCGGCATTTTTATTACAGGATTTTCGTCCATCCTCACGGGTTTGAACTTCCTTGTCACCATCCACAAGATGCGCGCTCCGGGGCTGACCTGGTTCCGCCTGCCGCTTTTTGTGTGGGCGCACTATGCCACCAGCCTGATCATGGTTTTGGGAACACCCGTTCTGACCGCCGCGATTCTGCTGGTGGCGGTCGAGCGCGGGTTCGGGATCGGCATTTTCGATCCCGCCCTGGGCGGCGATCCCATCCTGTTCCAGCACCTGTTCTGGTTTTACTCGCATCCCGCCGTGTACATCATGATTCTGCCGGGCATGGGCGTCATCAGCGAGATCATCACCTGCTTTTCCCGCAAGGGAATTTACGGCTACAGGTTCATCGCCTACTCCAGCCTTGGCATCGCGGTGCTCGGTTTTCTCGTTTGGGGACACCACATGTTCGTAAGCGGCCAGTCGGTCTATGCCGGCATGGTGTTCTCGTTCTTGAGCTTTTTGGTGGCCATCCCTTCGGCGATTAAGGTGTTCAACTGGACGGCGACTTTGTACAAAGGTTCCATCGTCTACTCGACACCCATGCTCTACGCCATGGGATTCATCGGTCTGTTTACCATCGGCGGTCTGACAGGGCTGTTTCTGGCCACGCTGGCGATCGACGTACACGTCCACGACACATATTTCATCGTGGCCCATTTCCACTACATCATGGTCGGCGGCGCGGTGATGGCGTATTTGGGCGCCATTCATTTCTGGTGGCCCAAGATCAGCGGAAGGCTCTATCCCGAAGGCTGGGGACGATTCTCGGCCCTGGTGATCTTCGTGGGTTTCAACCTAACGTTCTTCCCGCAGTTCCTGCTCGGTTATCTCGGCATGCCGCGGCGCTACCATGTCTACCCCGAGGAGTTCCAGGTCTTGAACGTCATGTCATCGGCCGGCGCCACCATCCTCGGGATCGGCTACTTGATTCCGCTGATTTATCTCTTGTGGTCCATGCGGTACGGACCGATCGCGACGGCGAACCCCTGGCAGGCCAAGGGGCTGGAGTGGGAAACTTCCTCGCCGCCACCTACGGAGAACTTCCTGGCGACGCCGCGGGTAACCGAAGGAGCCTATCAATACGCCGCCGAGGAAGAAGAGGAGTTGGTGCATGGCTGAACACTCCGCGGCCCTAGCCCACCAGTTTGACGATCCGCAGCAGCAGAAAGAAGCCGCAGAGCTGGGCATGTGGGCTTTCCTGCTGACCGAGCTAATGCTTTTTGGCGGGTTCTTTGCGGGCTACACGGCTTATCGCACGTCGTATCCGGAGGGCTTTGCGGCCGGCAGCCACCATCTCGATGTTTTGCTGGGCGGCGTCAACACTGCGGTGCTGATTTGCAGCAGCCTGACTATGGCGCTCGCGGTGCATGCGGCCCAGCTTGGCAAGCGGCGCGGCCAGGTGTTGTACCTGGTGCTGACGATTGCGTTCGGGGCCGCTTTCCTGGGCATCAAGGCTGTTGAGTACTCGCACAAGTTCCACGAACACCTTGTGCCGGGGCGGCATTTCGCACCGGACGGGCCTGTCGAACCCGGCATGCAGCTTTTCTTTTCCTTCTATTTTGCGATGACGGGGACGCATGCCCTGCACATGATCATCGGAATCGGAATTTTGGCCGTGCTTGTTTATAAGGCCCGTAAGGGCGTCTTCGGTCCCGGGTACTACGCGCCGGTCGAGATGACGGGACTTTACTGGCATTTCGTGGATATTGTCTGGATTTTTCTTTATCCGTTACTTTATTTATTGGGACGGCACTAATGTCGGAACACGTTGCCTCGATCAAGAGCTACGTCCTCATTTTCACGACCCTGCTTGTGCTTACGGGCGTGACGGTCGCCGTCGCCTACGTCGACCTTGGAATCATGAACACGATCGCGGCTCTCGCGATCGCGGGATTTAAAGCCTCGCTGGTCGTTCTCTACTTCATGCACCTGAAGTACGGGCATCCCCTCTCGAAGCTGTTCTGGGTGGCGGGACTGCTGTGGCTGGCGATTCTGCTCACCTTTACGATGAACGACTATCTGACGCGCGACTGGCAGGTGCAGCCGAAGGGCTGGACGGGTTCCCCGATAGTGGAGACTCCGAGTAGCGAGCAAGGAAGCACTTCGGCCGAGCCGTTGCCGTAGGTCTGCGGGAAGACGGCGAGGCCGAAGGTCCCGAACTGCGCCGGGCCGACTAGCCGGCCCCCTCATCCCCCATCTGCTGCGAGAGGTAAACACCGAGACCCATCTGGTCGATCATCTCGATTTGCGCTTCGAGCCAGTCTACGTGCTTCTCTTCATCCACGAGGATTTTCTCAAACAACTCACGGGAACCGTTGTCGCCCGCATCCACTGATGCCGCAATGGCCTTGTTCAGGCGGGGAATGGCGTCCAGCTCAACCGCGAGATCATTCTCGAATTGCGCCTTGACATCCTTGCCGATCCGCAACGGGAACATCTCTTTCAGATTTGGAATGCTTTCCAGAAACAGGATTCGCTCGATCAGCGCCTCGGCGTGCCGCATTTCGTCGATCGATTCGAGCTTTACGTATTTGGCAAGTTTGTGATAACCCCAGTTCTCGCACATTTCCGCGTGCAAAAAATACTGGCTGATGGCGGTAATCTCGCCCTTGAGCACTTCCTTCAGGAAGTCGATAACCTTGGCATTCCCTTTCATGACCTAACTCCTTGGCCGCGGCCACCCGCCCGCGGGAACTAAGAAACCTCTATTGTACTGAAACACTTCGTCAGCGCCGGGCGGCAAGCACCCTGTCATCGAAGCTGAAATCGGGCGCCGGCCGCTGTTGCTGGGCCTGATACCACCGGAAGGCCTCCGCCAGCCCCTTGTCGAACGGCGTCGCCTCGAAGCCGAGTTCCCGCCGGGCCCGCTCCGTGTTTTGCGTAAGGGGAGGAAGGTGCAGGTACTGCCCGAAATACAAAGGCGGCTGGAAGACGTTGCCGCCCGCGGCCTCCAGCTTCTCTTGCGGCACAAACACCATTTTCGCCGTCTTGCCCGCGGCCTGGGCCAAAGCTTGCACGAACTCCTTTTGCGTAACCGGCCGGGCATTTGCGACGTTGTAAGCACGGCCCGCAGCCTGGTCCTTCTCTCCGGCGGCAATGGCGGCGCGGGCCAAGTCCTCAACGAAGACAAACTGCATCAGCCGCTCGCCGTCATCCGGCACGATGATCGGGCGGTCAGCAAGCAACCGGTCCCAGAAAAAGGCTTCCCGATAGAAAGGGTTGTCCGGCCCGTAGATAAACGGAGGCCGCAGTGTCACCGCCGGGAATCCGCGCTCGCGGTACAGGCGGAAAAGCATCCGCTCAGTCCCGGCTTTCTCGCGCATGTACTGGAACGGATGATCGGCGGGCGCCAGCGAGGCGTCCTCCGTGCGGTTCAGGCCGGTACCATAGGCGGCCACGCTCGACGTAAAGACGTATCGCCGGAGCCCTTCAGCGCACGCCAGAGCCGCCGCCTCCACCTGTTCAGCCGATGTTCCGCGTTGCCAGTCATAAACGTTGTCGAAGACCACGTCAAACTGTCGGCCGGCAAGCGCCCGGCGCACAGCCACGATGTCGTTTCGATCGCAGTGGATTTCTTCCGCCTGACCAGCGAAGGGGTTATGCCGGCCCCGGTGTAGGATGGCGACCCTGTCGCCACGCGCCAGCAGGCGGCGCACCAGAGCGCGGCCGATGAACAGGGTCCCGCCAATGACCAAACAACGGCTCAATCGTAGTATTCCAATCCGAGGTGCGTGATGAGGTCCTCGCCCTTCATCCAGCGCAGCGTGTTCTTGAGCTTCATCAACTGAATGAAGATGTCGTGCTCCGGATAAAGCTTCGGCGCGGCCATGGGCGACTTGAAGTAGAACGACAGCCACTCCTGAATGCCCGACATGCCCGCGCGCTGGGCCAGATCGAGGAATAGCGCCAAGTCGAGCACCAGCGGCGCCGCCAGGATCGAGTCGCGGCACAGAAAGTTGATCTTGATCTGCATCGGATAGCCGAGCCATCCGAAGATGTCGATGTTGTCCCAACCCTCTTTGTTGTCGCCGCGCGGCGGGTAGTATTCGATCCGCACTTTGTGATCGAAGTGCTTGTAGAGATCCGGGTACTGTTCGGGCTGGAGGATGATGTCGAGCGCGGAAAGTTTACTCTCTTCCTTCGTCTTGAAGGATTCGGGGTCGTCGAGCACCACGCCGTCGCGGTTGCCGAGAATGTTGGTTGAGAACCAACCGTCCAGTCCCAGCAAACGAGACTTGAGACCCGGCGCAATCAGCGTTTTCATGAACGTCTGGCCGGTCTTATAGTCCTTGCCCGCGATTGCGACGCCCCTCTCCTTCGCCAGTTCCTGCATGGCGGGCATATCGACAGTCAGGTTGGGCGCACCGTTCGCGAACGGCACGCCCGATTTCAACGAGGCGTAGGCGTAGATCTGGCTGGGGGCGATCTCGGGGTCACTCTTCGCCAACCCTTCCTCAAAGGCCTTCAGGCTCTGGTGCACGTCAGTGGATCTCTTGAAGATTTCCGTCGACCCGCACCACACCATCACCAGGCGCGACGCCCCCGACGTTTTCCGGAAATTGGCGATGTCGTCGATCAGCGCCTCGGCCAGTTCCATCTTGTTGGCGCCCTTTTTCACGTTGGGGCCGTTGATGCGCGTGACGAAGCGCTGCTCGAAAACAGCCGGCATCGGCTTGACAGCCTCCATTTCGGCGCGCACCTGATTCAGCTGCTCCTGACTCAGCACCTTGGCATTGACAGCGGCGTCGTAGCAGTTGTCCGCATAGATGTCCCAGCCGCCATAGACCAAATCGCTCAGGCAGGCCAGCGGGGCCAACTCACGGATCAGGGGATTGCGGTTGTCGGTGCGCTTGCCGAGGCGAATGCGGCCCATCTGGGTCAGCGACCCAATCGGGAGGGCCAAGCCTTTCTTCACGGCTTCGCAACCGGCAATGAAGGTGGTCGTCACTGCGCCCATGCCCGGTGTCAAAATGCCGAGCTTGCCTTCAGCGGGCGCGATATTCGGAGTTTTCCTCACTGACACGATTCTCTGCTCCAATCCTTGGTATGTAACCGCCCGAAAGATGAAAGGGTGATGCTGCCTCCGCCGGAATTGTCAAAACACGGCTTGGCAAATAGGCTCGAAACCCGGAATCTACAGCGCGGGTAACAGTTTCTCCAGCTTCTGTTTCGGGTCCCTCGCCCCCTTGAGTTTCCTCTGGGTTCGGGGTGGGTGCTGCTCAAAACACGCCGTGGAAAAGGAAGAGCCCTGCCTAGACAGAGCCTCCAGAACAGCGCTTGCTCACGGCCAACGTGCTGACGGTAAACGCCGCCAGTATAACACACGAGGCTGTTCACTATGTACGCAGACAGGCCGGCTAGGAACCGGGCCTGACCTGTTCCTTGAGTTTCCCGACAACTCCGCGGGCCTGCTTGTGGAGTTGATCAGGATCGGCGGGAAATTCCTTGAGGTAGGTTGACCAGATCACTTTCCGCGAGGTGATGTCGACAAGGAACAAGGTTCCGCGGGGCGCCGCTTTGGGGTGATTCGCGGGCCGGCTTGCCCGGAAATCGCCTTGCAGACCGTCACCGCCCTTGGCTTTCTCGCCAGCCCCTTCCTTCTTGCCCGCCGCGTCTCCGGACGGGAACAGTTCATCAAGCGCCTGCAAAAAGGTATTATCAATCTTTTCGGTCATCACGGCGCCGGCGAGCTTCGGATCGACGACAATCTCAAAGACACCCTCGGCGGTCATCTGTTGCGCCAGGTACTGATCGAAGGCGTTGCTCATCGGCCAAAGATAAACCCGGCCCACGTTTTGCAGCTGGGGAGTCTCCGCGGCCTGTGACCAGAACGACGCAACCAAAATGAGCACGGCCCAGCAAGAAATGCGCACCAGCCTTGACATGCCCTGGATTATAGCATCGCGGCGCCGCTGCGCCTGTGCGCGGCACAACGTTGGCCAAACACAATGGCGCCTTGCTTTTCGTTGGAGCGTGCGCATCACCAAACGGCCCCTGGGAGCACTTCGCGGGTCTTCCATCCTCCGCACGTAGCACTGACTCATGTACAAAGACCTCCGCATCACGGCCATCATTCCCTGCCTGAACGAAGAGCAAGGCGTCGAAGCGGTTCTGAGCCGGATGCCTTCCTACGTGGATGAAATCATTGTCGTTGACAACGGCTCGACGGACCGCACATCCGAAGTGGCAACCGCCTTCGGCGCGACGGTGATCCGCGAAAACAACCGCGGCTATGGGCGCGCGTACAAGAAGGGCTTCTCGCACGCGACGGGGGACATCATTGTCACTCTTGACGGCGATCACTCCTATCCGGTGGACGCCATCTCCTATCTGCTTGAAGCGTTCCTGCACTTGCAGGTTGACTTCCTGAATGCTTCCCGGTTTCCGGTGCAAAACCCCAGGGCGATGAGCTTCAAGCACAAGGTCGGCAACTGGATCCTTTCGCTATCGATGTCCCTACTCTATTTCCGCTGGGTTCGCGATTCGCAGTCGGGAATGTGGATCTTCAGACGCTCGATCCTCGACGGGATGAAGCTCGAATCGGACGGCATGGCTTTCTCCGAAGAGATCAAGATCGAAGCGATCAAATCCCGTGCCCGGTTCGCCGAGATTCCGGTGAGTTACAGTTCCCGCTTGGGTGAGATCAAGCTGAACCCCTGGCGCGACGGCTTTCAGAATCTCTTCTACCTGATCAAAAAACGCTTTCTCTGACGCAGGCACTTTGGCCGCCGGCCCCGACATCGAAAACCTTGCCTCCATGACGCCGCCAGACTCCGCTTCGGCCTATGATCAGTTCGCCTGGTTTTTCAACCGCTATTGGGGCAACAGTTTTTCCAAGGATGCCCGCGCCGCGTTGGAGCGACATGTTCTACCGCATCTGCCCTTTGATGCGCGCATCCTCGATCTTTGCTGTGGGACAGGCCAGTTGAGCCACTGGCTGACAGGCTGTGGCTTTCGCGTGGTCGGACTCGATCGCTCCGTGGAGATGCTCCGCTTCGCGGCCGGCAACGCGCCCGCCGCCTGCTTCGTTGCCGCCGACGCCGGCGCTTTCCATATGCCTCCGGTCCACGACGCCGTCGTCTCGACCTTCGACAGTCTCAACCACATTTCCTCCCGCGAGACCTTGCGGCAGGCCTTCCAGAACGTTTACGGCGCGTTGCGGCCCGAGGGCATTTTTTTCTTTGACATGAACATGGATGAGGGCTTTCGCGCCACCTCGCCCGAAACCACCGCGATCGTTAGGCGCAACCACACCTGCATTCTCGAGAGCAAATACGATGCCGCCAGCGGCATTGGGACCTCAGCGATCACGCTCTTTCAGCGCCAGAAGGACTGCTGGAAGCGGTCGGACCTGAAAATTCTGGAGTACCTCTACCCGGAGGAAGAAGTCCGCGCTTTTCTCCGCCAGGCCGGGTTTGGGCAGGTGGTTGCTTACGACGCCGAAAGGGACATCGGCATCACGCGCGGCATCGGACGCCTGTTTTTCCTGGCTGCAAAAGGGGCGATGCCCGCCGGGCTATTGAAGTAGACGCCAAGAGGAGACCTCGGCGGGGGCGCTCCCCGTCAAAAAAGGCGAATTCCGCCGCCCTCAGGCGCGGTGCCGCTTCGAAGGGGCGCTCTTCGCGGGAAAGAGGATTTCCGTAATGCTGCCCGAGCGCACCAACTCGGCAAAGCCTTCCGCGGGGAGCGGGCGGCTGAAGAGAAATCCCTGCACGTCGTCGCATTGTTGTGACCGCAGGAATTCCAACTGCTCGGGCGTTTCGACGCCTTCGACGACAACTCGCAGACCCAAGCTGCGGCCCAGAGCGATCAGGCCCGCGGTAATGGCGGCGTCCCCCGGGTCGCTGGCGATCTCTCCCACAAACGAACCATCAACCTTCAAGGACGTAATCGGGAAACGCCGCAGGTAGATCAGCGACGAGTATCCGGTGCCGAAGTCATCGAGCGCGATCTGCACGCCTTTTTCATAGAGTTCCACGAGAGGGCGGATCGTGGCATCGGCAGTCTCCATAAGGGCGCTTTCGGTGAGTTCCAGCTGGAGCATCGACGGTTCGACGCCGGTTTCGGCGAGGACCCGCATGACAAAGTCGTAGACGCTATGCTGCTTGAGTTGCCGAGGCGAAATATTGACCGACAGGCGCATCGGCGGCAAGCCCGCGGCTTCCCACTGTTTCATCTGGTTGCACGCGTCAGTCAGGAGCCACTCGCTAATCTGGGTGATTAGCCCCGTTTCTTCCGCCAGCGGCACAAACTCGTCAGGGGCCACCAGCCCGCGTTCGGGATGCTGCCACCGAATCAGAGCTTCGCAAGCGGTAATCTCGCCGGTCTTTACCGACACAATCGGCTGGTAGTAGATTCGGAACTCACCGCGCTCCAAAGCGCGCCGCAGAGTGGTTTCCAGGAAGAGGCGCTCGACGGCACGCGTGTGCATGCCTTCATCGAACATCTCATAGCGCCCCTTGCCTCCGGCTTTGGCGCGGTACATGGCCGTGTCCGCGTCGCGAAGCAGGTTATCCGCGTTCTCGTCGCTGCCCGCGCTGATCGTAATGCCGATGCTGACCGCCGTAAACACCTCCTGCTGGCCTACGAGAAACGGCAGGGACAAATCCTGCTGGATCCGCTCAGCGATGAGAGTCGCCTCCGTAACATCAACAAGATTTACCAGCAGAATGGCGAATTCATCACCGCCCAGCCGCGCAATCGTGTCGGCCGGGCGCACGCAGTGTTTGAGCCTGTCGGCGATAGCAACCAGAAGCTGATCGCCCACGTAGTGGCCCAAACTGTCATTGACCACCTTGAAGCGATCCAGGTCCAGGAAAAGCAGAGCGAACATGCGCTCCGGCCGGGCGCGCCGGTCCTGGATGGCGTTCTCGAGCTGCCGCACAAAGTGGGCCCGGTTCGGCAGTCCGGTCAGCGAGTCGTAGAGGGCATCGTGCAGCAGCCGGCTCTCTGCTTCCTTTCGCGCGGTGATATCCGCCTGCGACCCGGCAATGCGAAGCGCGCGGCCCCCCTCGTCTCGAACGGCGACGCCGCGGCTCAACATCCAGCGGTACCGTCCGTCCTGGTGCAGGATGCGGTATTCCGCCTCGAAATGCGTGCTGCGGCCTTCGAGGTGGGTCTTGAGTTCGGCCTGCAGGCGGGCGCGATCCTCGGTATGAACGCGATCAAGCCACTCCGCGGGGTGGTTTCCGATCTGGTGCTCGGCAAAGCCGAGCATGGATTTCCAGCGCGGGGAGAAGTAAATCTTGTCGGTCAGCACGTCCCAGTCCCACAGCCCGTCGTTGGCGGCGCGCGCGGCCAGGGCGTAGCGCTCCTCGCTTTCCCGCAGTGCTTCCTCAGCCCGCTTGCGCTCGGAAATGTCGCGCACAATGGCCGTGAACATCGGGCGGTCCCCGACCTGCGTTTCGCTCACCGTCAACTCGACCGGGAAGCTGTTTCCTTCCTTCGGAAGGCCCGTGATCTCCCGGCAGTTGCCCGGATTGGCAACGTCCTTTGCACTGCCGTCCGAACCGCCGAGTTCGCGCGGATTGCAGGCCGGCATCAGCGATTCGATGTGCTGTCCGAGCACTTCCGCCGCCGAGTAGCCGAAGAGCTTCTGGGCACCTGGGTTAAATGTCGCGATAATGCCGTCGCGGCTGAAGGTGATGATGCCGTCGGGCGCGTTGTCGACCACAGCCCGAACGCGGGTTTCGCTTTCGCGCAGCCGGCGAGTCATCAGTTCGGCGATGGCCAGCGCCCGCGAGCGCGTGGAATCCATGATCAGAGCGATGTCAAACAGCAGAATGCTGATGGCCAGCCCGCCCAGCAATACCTGGGCCGGATGGTTCTTCGTGATCGGGAGATCGAAGGCGCTGGTGGAAGCGCATCGCAAGACCCAGGTACGGTCCCCGATTCTCATGGGAAGGTTCTGTTCGAAACGCGACTCGTTCGCTCCGTCACTCTCGGTTTGCATGCCGTCGTCGTCGTAGACCAATGTTTGCGGGCTGAGATCCAGGCCATCATGAAGCTCGACCGTCACCTGCCCGGACTGGCGCCCCACAACGGCTTTCATGGCCTGGTCCACCCGGACAAAGGCGGCGATCCAGCCACGGTGCAGCGCCCGCCGGCCTTCCAGCGTTTCCGGCACGGCGCCGCCGTCAAACACCGCCGCCAAAATAACCACACCGTCAAATCGGGCACCAGGCAAGGAAAATGTCGTCCGGCGGCTGACGGTAATCTGACCCACGTCGCGCGCTTCCCGGGCGGCTACGCTCACCGGAGACGTGGGGCTGTCGGGTCCGTGTTCCGTGAGGCGAATGTACCGCACTGGGAAACTGCCCCGCTCCCTCCCGGCCATGCGCAGCCAGGCGTCTCTGGCCAGCGAGGCGCGAACGGCGGTTTCCAGCGATCCAGGAGGAGTCCCCGGCTGGTGTTCGAAGTAGGCCAGATAGCCGATCTCGGGGAAAGTTCGCTCTAGCGTCAGCGACTCGACAAAACGGGTCCACTCCGTTTCTTGCAGGGGCCGAAGAGCCTGAGACGAGGTCCGCAGCATCAGAAGCGTCTCGCCCAGACGCTGCGCGCGGTCCAGCCAGCCGTCGCGAATCCGTCCGACTTCCGTCTCAAACCGCGTGCGGTCATGCTGATCAACACTGGATTTGGTGGTAATCCAGGTGAGCACCGTGGCCAGCAACGACACCGTCAGGATCGCCCAGGCCGAGGAGTTTTTTCTGCGCTTCCCGTCCGTCCGCTCCGACTCTTCCGGACGAGGTCCCCGGTTCAGAGTCACGAGCAGAAGGCACAGCATCGAGACAAGAGCCAGAGCTATCAGGATCAGACGTAAGCGGCCAATCGCGTGAAACGCTTGGTCGTAGCTCACTTCGCTGGCCAGACCCACTCCCAGTTCCGGCAAGACGCACCAGGCGCCCGCCACAACTTCGCCCCTTAGGCCTTCGTAGCCCGCCAGGTTCACCGAAATACTCTCGAAAGCATCCGCTTCCGAGTCCGCAGATGTCCCGTCCCGCCACGGAACAAGGTTTGCCAGCGCGGCGCGGAGAGGATGATTCCCAACGCCGGAGCCGGCCTGCACAAGGCCCGGGGTCCCGGGCGAGGACCCGGCCGTACCGATGACGCCACCGGAAGGCGAGTACAGGAACACTCCTCCGCCTCCCAGTGGGGCGCTCCGCTCCAGCAGGTCCCGCAGAGGCTCCCGCGCCTTGATATTGAATGCCAAAGCGGCAACTACCTTCCCAGCGTTATCGCGCACCGGAGCCGCCACTGTAGCTGTCAACGCGGCCTGGGTATTGGCGCCGGGCGCATGCCCGGGAGCGCCCTGGACCAGCCCAACGCTCGGGATGCCGCTGAGGGCCGCTCGCCAGGGGACGGGCAGAGGACCATTCTCAGAATCCGCCGGCTGAGATTCCCCCTCGTGAGCCACGATGCTCCCCCGCGAACTCAAGACGAAGAGATCGGATGGGTGTGCTTGATGAGGCAGAGAGGGGATGGTAGCGAGCGTACCGTGGAGGTCCGCCAACGCGCGCCGGCCCCTTGGGGATGGATTTTCAGCTGCCTCTTCGACGGCCGCGGCGACCGCGGCACGCACGGCGGGATTCTCGGCGGCCCACAGCACCTGGGTGCGTAGGCCGTCGCTCCAGGCTCGCAATGCATTCCGCGATGTCTCGGTAGCGACCTGCAGCGACCGGTTAATTTCGTCCTGTCTTTCTGAATATGCCTGCGAGAAAATCCACCACTCAATCGCCAACAACCCGAAAAATGCCAGAGCGGCGGAGACAAGATGGCCCGCGCCCGGGCGGCCGGAAAACATCTCGCCGATCCGCGCCCATTTCTGCACACTTCGAGGGATCGCGATTTTCTTCACTGTTCGCTCTCGCCGGAGCAGTTCCTGTGAGGAAGGCGGCGCTTGCCGCCCGCCTCCTCCGCCTTCCGTGACGAACCATTCAGCCTTTCGGACAGAGACTCCGAAGCTGTTGATAAACCAAGCTCTAAACGCTTACAGAAAAAGCCGCTTATAAACAGACTTAAGATTATTTTCGATGCGCAATTGATGAACTGTCAATAGACATATGGTTTTCCATTTGGCTTATGCTGCGGATCAATAACCTGCTTAATAACAACTAAGGTTTCTTGCTTAATACTCTCGAATCGCAGTACCTGAACATCACGCTGATCAGAGCAAGGAAACTCAGAGCACGCGAGATATTTGCGTGACGGATCACTATTGTCGATTGAAATAAACGGAAGTTGAGGAAAGAATAGGCGAAGAATTCCTCGATCGATCCCGCGAGGAAATTGTGGGTAATTTGAACTGCTTTCCGGAATGGAAAACTGCGGCCGGGTTCGGCGGCGGAGGGGCGCCGCTGTTGCCACCAGTTCCCCCAACGGCGGCGATAGGAGAACGGAGATGCGGGAAGTTTCAGCGGCCGGCGAAACCCTGGGGCGAAGTCGTCTGACGGCCCGGAGGCGGGTGGTCCTGGCGGACCACCTAGCTGCCCGGAACGAAGCTGAAGTCCCGCAGACCGATCTGGCTCTTGTTGGGCACGTAGAAACCGAACGAACCGCGGGCGAAGCGCGCCCCGGTATGATTCCAGCGGTCCATCACCGCCCACTCACCGTGCTGGAAGAACTTGTGCACAATCGAGTCCTGCGAAACCTCCACGCGAACGCGGATGAGACCTTCCGGCCGCAGCGTGTGGCTGACCTTGTGGGGGGCTGACTTGCGCCCGTCCACGACCTGAATGCGGCTGAAGAAATCCTTGCCAAGCTGATAGAGAGTGTAATTCTTCTCATTCACGTAGTTGACGGTCCACTCCAGGCGGCTGCCCTTCTGCAGGAACGCACCAAACTCGTAGGTTCCGGGCTGCGGGTCCACGGGCGAAAGGGCAAAGTCGCCTCCTCGCCGCACGAGTTGCGAGCCCTCACGCGTCCAGCCGTCAATGCCTTCCCAGTCGGCCAGCTGGAATGTGGGCTTCGGCTGAGGTTCCAATTCGAGCATGGCCACGCTGCTCTGGTTCGCCGTAAGCCTTACTTTCGCCACGGCCGGCTGATATCCCGGCGCCGTGGCGCGAACCATGTAGACACCCTCCGCCAGGGTCAACACACGGTCGGTGACCACGCGGTCCACTGTCTCACCCTCATGGCGAATGATGATATGGGCATCGGCCTCGGGAGGATCAACGGCCAGATGCAGCCGCCCCACGTCTTCGGCCTCACTGCCGCCGCGATTCGCGATGGTGCGGTATTGCGGCAAAGCTTGGCGGCTCTGCCGGCTCAACACTGCGTTGCGCGCCCCTGGAGGAGCATGCAGAGTCACGCCGCCCTCCAGGCCCATCGTGGCCGGGGCCGATCCGTTCAACGGAACTTCCGACCCAAAGGCCGCGCTGCCAGCCAGGAAGGGCGACGTCTGGAGCGGCGAAAGAGAGAAATCCAGCCGGGATCGCTCGCCAGCGCGGATCGCGACCGTTTTGGCCGCCGGCGACCGGAAGCCATCCTTCTCAACCCAGACGGAATATTGCTCGGGATACAGGTAGACCACCAGCTCTCCGTTGCGTGTGGCGCGGCGATACTTCTTTCCGTTCAGGTAGACGTTCGCGCCATCCATCCCCGTGCGGATGCGCAGAGCGCCATAGTTGCGGTCCGTTTGGATGAAGGCGGTCAAAGCTGGCTGCGGTCCGGCATCGAAAAATACACTTTGCCGGTCCTGGCCCGCGGCCAGGGTCAGCTCGTGGCTGCCTTCGGAGAGACCGGTAAATGAGGCCTCCTGATAGCCTACGTCGCCCCGCGTTCCATCCTGCAGAAACGCCTCTGTAATCTCGGCATTGCTGTAGATTCTGGCCTCGGACCCCAGACCCGCGACCACGGCGGCCTGCAGGTTATGGGTTTCCACGGGACCGAGAATCACCGGGGCAGAGCCGGGCCGCGCCTCAAAGCGTATGCTGGCCTCGCTGCCGCGGTCGGAAATGGTCAGGGTGTGCTCACCGGGCGCCAGGCTCGCCAGTTCATGCTCCCAAACTCCGTCGGTCATCTCCCCGGCCGGCCGCCCGTCGAGCGCAACGCTGCCATTAGCAAGATCGGAGAACACACGTATGACCGGCGAAAGAGGCCGCAGAGCCAGACGAATGTTGGTTCCGCCCCGCTCAAACACCTGGAAGAAGTCGCTGCTGGACCGATAGCCGGCCAGCCGCGCCTCGGTCTGGTACAAACCAGGGGGCAGCTCAAGATCACAGTTTGAAACACCACACTCCTCGCCGTTGATCAAGATCGCCGCCCCGGAAGGGAAACTCTCGATCTGCACCCGGTTCTGGGCAACCGCCGGCGGGGTCTGCCCTCCTCCGTCGGTCCTTACGCTCCAGGCCAGCCAGCCGATCGTAATCATCATCCCCGCGGCCGCCAAGCCCGCCGCCAACGGCATAAGCGGTCCTTGCAAGGGTCCGTGCGCGGGCGCCGGTTCCGGACGCAACATCTCTCCCAGGCCTGCCGCCGCGTTCATGACCCTTCGGCCAATGTCGCGCAGCGGGCCGAGGTAGAAAGCCCAGGCTGACTCCAACTCGGGCAGGTACCGCGGGTCCACCACGCCCTCCATCGCCTCCTTGGGGACCTCGATCTCGCGGCGGTAACAGGCCAACCCCTGCCCTGCAACGGCGCGAGCGCCAGCTAGGTTCCCCTCGATTTCAAGGCGGCGCGCGGTAGCGTAGCACCATAGCGCGAACTTCTCGCGCTCGTTTTCGATCGCGTCTTCCTCATCCGAAGCGATTGTCTCCGCAATCGGCTGCGCTTGGAGTTCCGCGATCTGCTGCCGCAGCCACTCGATGCGGTGCGAGGCTTCCTCGGGCTCTTCACCGATAGCCCCAAGCACCTCAAACGAAGCGTGCCGCATTTCCGGAGGAGCGTTTTCACGGGCCTGCCATAGCAAATGCGCCACACGCTCAACGTTGTGAAGCTGATGGTCCTCGGGAAAAGCCGCCAAGGCATTGCCCGCGGCCTCAAATGCGCCCTGGTAGTCCCCCGAAACCAGAGTACGAAGAAGGTCTTCCTTCCAGCGCTCCTTTGCTTCGCTGCGTGACCGTTCCCATTGCTCCTCCAACCAGTCCTCAAACGAGGTGAAGGAGCCGATCACGTCGGTCACGGCATAGGCCACGCCGTTAAACGAACCAAGGTCGAGCCGCCGCGCCGTTTTTGCAAACGGCCGGTCGGCCTGCAGTGATCTTACCTTGCGAAGCAGGGCTTCTCGTGAGGCACCGTCGCCGCGCTCAAACAGGTGGACAAAGACGGGGCGCCGGGTCGCGATCTCCGTCGCGCGGAACGTCTTGATGTGCCCGTCCAGCACAACATCATCAAGCTCATACTTTCGATCGAAATTCATAGGGGGAACCTCAGGCCATGCGGTCGGACTATGAGCGGAGCTATTATCGCATTCGCATTCGACATACTTCAACCGGTGTAATCCCCTAAATCGATGGAAAACAAGCGGTTCCCACCATTTCCGCCGCCGTTGGGGGAAACGGGTCTCCGGACGGAAATACGGCCCAAATCGGCCTCAAAACAGGCTCCCGTTGGTCTGTTTGGGAAGGCCTTAGGATCGCCGCTCAGGGGATTCCCCTACCGAGCGGGCGATTCGTCGCTGCAGCGGTTCCGGCCGATGCGGTTGGCCGCGGCATCGGCCCCCGGCGAGACCGCCACACATCCGACAGCCATCCCGGTTCCGGAAATCTCGTTGTTCTCGATCAGATTGTCTCGCGTGACGGCCGGCCGCTCCGCGCGGCTGCCGAGGTAAATACCGGACCGCAACAACGCCGGCTCCTCGGGCCAGAAATGGCAGCGCGGATCAACGGAGCCATCCCGGCACCCGGCCTGATTAAGATTCCTCAGCCGGTTTCGGGAAATACGATGACCACTGCCGATGACATAGATCCCGCCATACACCATGCCGCTGATTTCGTTGTCCTCAACAATGATTCTCTCCGATTCCATGTCGGGATTCGTGTTGTTCATCACGATGCCGAAGTGACCCGACGGATACGCCTCGGCAGGTTGCCGGTTGACACAAATGTTACCCCTGACTACGCCGTGATGAAAACCGTCCAGGTCGATGCACTTGCCGTTGATTTCCCGCCACTCGTTTCTCAGATAGAACGATTCATCGGTGTTGCCCGCGGTGTCAATGGCCACCGGCATGGCGCCGCCTTCGATGTCGACTTCCTCGATCGGGAAGCCGATGTGCGAACCGGAATTGCCCTCGACGCGAATCCGCGTGGCGTGGCCCACTTGAATGGCATCGCGCCCCAGGTGAGAAAGCCGGTTCCCCAGGATTTGTCCGTCGCTATTACGCGGCGATTCGTAGCGGGAATGTGTCCAGATGCCGTTGCCGCGAATATTTTCGAGCTTGCACTCTCGCACAGTGAAGTCCGCTGCGCCGTTTTCAAGCAAGATGCCTCCCGAGGCGTTGTTGCGGCCCCTTTCGTTGCGAGACCCGGAATCGCGCACCTCGACACCTTCGATTACGGCCCCTGAACCGCCGCTGACAATGATGGCGTAGTTGGTGATCTGCGAGAATCGCACCTTTTCAATGGCAAGCGATTCAGTATCGACGGCGACGATGCCGTTGTTGGCGTAGAACTCCGCGAAGGTGACATTCGACGGCGGCAACTCCAGCGGCCGTTCGAGCACCCGGCGATTGCCATCAATTGAGAAATCCGCGAAGTGGATCTTGTGGCCGCCCCGCGCCACAAGGACCGCCTGCCCCTGAAATCCGTCCGCCGCGCGTAAGGTACTGCCTGCGGCGGCGCCTCGGATTTCAAGGTCCTGCGCGCCCTCGGGCACTTCGATCGGCGCCGTCACCTCCATCACACCAGGGGCAAGGTGAATCACGCCGGTTTTTGCCGCCAGCGCTTGGCGAAGGGCTGCCTCGCTGCCGACCGAGACTCCGCCGCCGCATCCAGCGAGAAGATACGCGGCGATGACAGTGGCGGGCAACGGGAGCCTTCTCGGAACCCGCAATCGGCCGGCAGGCAAACGAATCATGACCGAAAACGCCTCCATGCGCCCAGGCCCAACCAACACAGCACCCCCATCATGGTAAAGAAGTGCGCCACCCGCGTGGCGACATGTTCCGCGCCACCGTCGTAGACAAGCTCGATTTCGCACGGACCACGGCAACCGGGCCGAATGCCCAGCAGCCCCAGGCCATCGCGAAAGACCGCCTGGGGAACGCCATCCACAGACGCCTTCCACCCCGGAAAGTGGTTGACCTGCACCGAGATGACTTGCCCCGGCTCCAACGCCGCCTTGATCATCGCGGAACGGCTGTCTCGCCAGACTACGCCGGGAAGAGCGAGCGACGGATCTTCAAGAGCCGCGACGTAGTGTCGAATCTCCTCCACGTCCAACCCATGTGCCGGCTGCCGCGTGACGAGAGCGCTTTCGGGCACCGTGTAGACGAGGGACTCCGAACGCTGTGGGACACGGTAGATCGTGTCGGTGGCATCCCGCCAGGCAATGGGCAGCAGGCCCTCGAACTTGTTGGGGTTGTCAAAAAGATTCAGACGCTCAGCGCTGCCCTGGCCGGGCACGTTGATCCCGTGGACGCCGAAGGCTTTCAGCCAAAGCACGGCGATTTCGCCTCCCTGCGACCCCGCGTTCATGCCCGTGTAGATGATAAACACCCCCACACGCTGCATCCAGTTGGGCGAAGTAGGCTCGTGCCCTCCGCTCAATTGCGGCGTGTCACTGAAAACGTTGAACCAAAGATTAGACGATCCCGAAACCATCACCCGGCGCTTGCCGAACAACTCCGTCATTCGCTGTGCCATTTGGTATTGCAGAGTTTGGCGGACATCCGCCGGCTCGATCAGATTCCGCGAGTAGGCACGATCATTTGTCCACTGCCATAGGCCCAGCGCAACTCCCAACAAAAGCGCGGCTATCTTCCCTGTTTCTGTCAGCCACGCGGTGCAATGCAGAAGACCAAATCCCACCAGGAGGCAGAGAGCCGCTTCCATTTCCAAGTGATAGCGGACCGCCTGCGGCAAGACGTTCACATTGACGGCGCCCAGGGCGGTGATGCCGGTAAGGAGAAACGCAAAGTAACTAAAGAAGCGGAGGCAAGCCTCCCCGCGTTGGCGCGTCATCCGCCAAAGCAGGAAAAACACCGCCAGCAGCCCCAGAGAGGCCATCATGGCGGGACTCGCCCACGGGAAATGCCCTCCCGCCGTCGGTGAGTTGAAAACGATGGATTCGATCATCGAAGGGGGCAGCCAGGGGCAGATCACCAGATAGGCGGGCACACTGATTGCCAGCGTCCGCCGCAGATCCGGCCCGAAGGTCGCATGGCGGGCAGAGAGCAGGCAAAACACCGCCATCGCCAGCGTCACCGCGCCAAAAGCGTTCGTCAGCACAACCGCCGCCATTGCCGCGCCCGCCGCCACATCGAGCAGCGGCCGGCGGTGTTCCAGCGCCAGATAGAGAAGGAGGACAGCCGCGGGCAGCAGCGCCACCGCCGTCACCTGCGGTCCCGCGCCATAGTGCACCAGCACATGCAGCCGCCGCATTTCCCACAAGCCGCCCACGTCTTCGCGAATTGCTGGAAACAGCAGGATCGAGGGAGAGATCAGAGAGTACAGCAATGCCGAAGCGAAGCTCGCTCCGGGTCGCCGTGACATGACCCACGCCATCAGAAATAGCAGTACGGGCCCGAGACAATAGAAGAACGCCACAACGGCGTGATAGGACAACGCCGGCGGCCAACTTGTCGCCTTGGCGAACAGCACCACCATCCATTGCAGCAACGGCAGGTAGGTGTGCTCGAAAGGCATACCCGCGTCCCAATACGGCCACCAGAGATTCTCGCGAGGATGCTCCAGCATCATTCGGACCAGCGCGATAAACGAACCCTCCGGCGAATGAAGCGGCGCGGTGAACTCAATGCCAAAGAGCCGGCCCGCGAGGGAAGCATTAACGGCGAACAACACGAGCGCGAAGAGACAGACCCACGCGTAATCGTAACGGCGCGGACCGCCATGGGAGGGAGATCTCCGAGGATCACCGTCGGGACCGAATTGGGGTGGCTGCATCAAGCAAGAATCGGAACGCCTTTTGAGCAAGGCGATCTTTGATGGTAGCGAACCGGCCCGTTCGTTGATTCAGCCTGGGCCTTCTGTTAGCTTGAGCCTATGGCGAGCCGCCGTGCGGAAGGTCATCCCACGCTCGAATCCCGTCAGCCCGGCGCGAACGGCGATCCCGATTGGTATCACAGCATCGAGCTGCCCGGCGGCCAGGTGATTCAGGGGTCGCAGACTCTTGAGCAGCTCAGAACGCGCGCCGCCCAGTTTCCGCTGCCCGAGGATCTCCGTGGAAAGTCTCTCCTCGACATTGGCGCCTGGGATGGCTGGTTCAGCTTCGAAATGGAGCGCCGCGGCGCCCGTGTCACCGCCGTCGATTGCATCGAACAGCCGGGCTTCCTGATCGCCAAGGAACGCCTGCAATCGCGCGTTGACTACCGCGTGCTCGACGTCTACGAGCTTTCGCCTGAGAATGTAGGCCGCTTCGATATCGTGCTGTTTCTGGGCGTTCTGTACCATCTCAAGCATCCACTATTGGGACTCGAGCGGGTCTGCGCGCTGACGAAGGACATAGCTTGCATCGAATCCTACGTTACCGACGATGGCGCGGATATTCTGGCGGGGCGCCCCCCTGGCAAGCCGAGTCTCGAGTTCTATGAAATCGACGAGCTTCGCGGCCAACTCGACAATTGGTGCGGTCCCAATGCGGCTTGCCTGCTCGCCTTTTGCCGCACGGCCGGCTTCGTAAGGCCAAAGCTGCTGAGTGTGATGGCGAATCGCGCCCACGTCATCTGCTACCGGCACTGGGAGCCACCTCCGGCGGCCCCAACAGCGCCGCGGCCGAACGTCGTGGAAGCGGTGAATCTGCTGACGGGTACGCGCTACCTTTCGAGCGCGCGCGATGACTACGTCTCGATCTGGTTCAAGACCGCCGAGGCAGGGCTTGACCGCTTCAATGTCCTTCCGGAAGTCGGGGGCCTGGCGATTGAGCCGATCTACGTGGGCCGCACCGAGGACGATGGCTGGCAGGCGAACTGCAAACTGCCCCCGGGCCTGGCTCGCGGCTGGCACGAGGTTCGTCTTCGGACGGCCGGGAGCGCCTTCAGCGACCCCGTGCAGATTGCGGTGGATGAAGAACGGAGCACGCCGCGCGCGGACAATCTGAAAATCGAGATCGTGGCCGACGGCAAGACCTGGGAGCGCAATCAGGTGCGGCTCTCGGCCGACTCGTGCGTCTCGATCTGGCTTTCCGGGGCGCCGCAAAACGCCGAGCGCGATGACATGCGCGCCAAGCTCGGCGAAATGGATTTGTTGGTGGTCTTTCTTTCCTCCCCCGGCGAGCAAAACCGGCGGCAGATCAACGCCCGAGTCCCGGAGAACTTTCCGCCCGGTGAATACTCGCTGTCCGTCGAATGCGCGGGAACGCAGGCTGCCGGCGTCATGCTGCGCGTCGTGGGGGGGTAGCAGACCGTCCCGAGCTAAGGACTTTGCTTCATCCGCTTGCCCGCCGGCCCGATGTCCCGCAAGAACCGCACCTCCTCATGCATTCGCTCCGCCAACTGTGCGTTGATCTCGTCATAGACATGCACAAGGTCCCAAAAATAGAGATTCGCCGGTTTAAGAGCGCCCTTCCAGTCCAAAAGAACGGCCTCGGGGGCGTTTTGACGCAACTCGCTGATCTGCCGGCTCGCTTCGGCGTAGAGCCGCGACAAGGCTTCCTGCCACTGCTCGGCCGTTTGCTTCTCGAGGCCGAATTGCTTCATCGTCATGGCGACGGCGAACTCGCGATCCAGCGCCCCAGTCGGCTGCAGAATGCAAACGGGCTTGTAGCTATAGGCCGCCGACAATTCAATCAGTTTCCTCCAATTCGACAAGTAGGCTGCCACGTGATTCCTGACGAATTCTCCATCGTCGATGACCCGTTGCGCCGGAAGCGCGTTCGGTCCGAGCGCTAGACCTCGCGCGAACGCAGCCTGCGACTCGCCCGGCCCCCGAACACCAAAGCGGGATCGAAGCGCGGCTACCAGATAGCTGCGATCGAGCAACAGACGGAACACGGACGCCTGATGCTCCATTCGATAAGATTCCCAGGCGGCTTCCATCGGTTGATAGTTGTAAGGAAAATTCGGGCGGGACTCATACGTCAGCGGCAGCCCCAAATCATTAGCGCCGTCGTAGAGGATGACCACGTCGGGATGGTACTCGGCAACGCTGAAGACGAGATGAGCAATCGATTGCCGCGAAACACACGACTGGATGCCCGCGTTGATGACCTCGATGTCGCGGCCGGGGAATCGTTCCCGCAGGAGCGCCTTCAGCGAACCCGGCAGCGTCGTTTCAAACGTGCTGGCAAGCTGCACAGCCGATCCGCCGAGTACGGCGATGCGCAGCTGCCCGTCCGGCTTGTGTTTCGGCAGCACGTAGTCCGGAGCGCTAACACGAAAACCGTCCTCATTCGAATAGTGGAAGACCTGGCCGGTCCCGTGCGACATAGCGGTGTTTTCCGCGCTGATGTACGTGGTGCTCTCATGCGGCCGGAACATAACGTAGGGGTGCAGACGATTGAAAAAAGGCAGAATGGGGCGGGCGTTGGCGCGCCAACCGAGGTAGACCTCGGCCAGCGTCAGAGCGGCTACGACAGAGATCACGACAATGGCGAGATACTGCGCGGCGCTTTTTCTTGTCATTGCGTGCGAGGTGAGCGGGGCATCAACGCGGGTAACAGGCGCAGTATACACCGCGCCGACCGATCACGACAGCGAGCATGGCGCTTGTCCCCTTTCGGCCCACGATGGCAAGCCGCGCAATTTCCGGCCTGCTGCGCGTTTTCGCTAGAATGGAGGTTTGCCCGTTGCGGAGTTCAGTGTTGGCCAAGCAACGCTCGCTTTCCTGGAGGGCGATATAACGAAGGTGCAGGCCGACGCCATCGTCAACGCGGCTAATTCGCAGTTGGCGGGCGGCGGAGGCGTGGACGGGGCCGTTCATCGCGCCGGCGGACCGTCGATCATGGCCGAACTCGACAAGATTCGAGTTTCGATCGGACACTGCCCTGCCGGCGACGCCGTCATCACCAATGCCGGAAACCTGCCGGCCAAGTATGTGATTCATGCCGTCGGCCCGGTATATCGGGACGGAGAACACGGCGAGCCGGCGAAGCTGGCCTCCTGCTACGCCACCTCGTTGCGGCTGGCGCAGGAACACGGGGCGCTGACCGTTTCCTTCCCGTCGATCAGCACGGGTGTTTACGGCTACCCGATGGAGGACGCCGCGGGAATCGCTATTCGCACCGTGGCCGGGCGCCTGCGCCAGAGTGACTGCACGATCGAAAGAGCGATCTTCGTCTTGTTTGGAAAGGCCGCCTACGAGACCCACCTTGCCGTGGCCGGGCGCGAGCTAGGTTAGCTCGGTTCCGCCCGCCCCTGTGCTATTTTCGAGAAAATGGAGCTAACAGACGTGTATCGCGCCCTGGGCCAACAGCGCTTCGAGGAACTCGTGCAAGCGATTTCCATGGGCAGCTTGAAGAGGTACCAGGCTTTCGAACGGTTCAAAATTTTTGCCCGGCTGCACAAGCTGAATCGCGAGCGCCTGCGCAAGGCCGCTCCTCAGCTTTGGCAACGCCTGGAAGCGGGAGAGCAGGAGCTGGCGCGGGAACTGGCGCAAGCGGTGCTCATCTCGAATCTCGCGATGGTCGCTGAAGTGCTTGACTTGCTCGAAATCCGGCACGACGGCAACGGCTTCTTCGAGAAGGACATGACGGCCGCGGAGCAGCTTAAGGACGGCTGGCAGCAAAAGGTCTTGGAAGCATTCCGCGAGAAGTACAGCGAGCCTCTTCTGCTGCTGTACATCAATCATCTTGATTGGGAACTCGGGAAGCCGAGCGCTCCTTTTGTTCCCTGAAGGTTCCTCGTAAGAGATTCTGGGAGGCATTGTGGCAACGAAGAGAATTGGTATCCTCACCGGCGGCGGCGACGTTCCCGGCCTGAACGCGGTGATCAAATCCGTGGTCTACGGAGGCACGGGGTCGGGCGACTACGAATTCCTCGGCATCCGGCGCGGCTGGCAGGGCTTGACACACGCCAAGCTCGAAGAAGGCTTTGACCAGGAGAACTTTCTCCCCCTCAACCGCAACAACACGAGAACCATCGACCGCTTCGGCGGAACCTTCCTGCATACGTCCCGCACGAAGCCTTCGAAAATGAAGGTGTCGAAATTACCTGACCACGTCAAGGCGAAAGCCGGGAAGTGCAAGGAGGTGGAACCCGGCGTGGTTGATGTGACACCTGTGGTTGTGGAGAATCTGCAGAAGCTGAAGATCGATTACCTGCTGGCCATCGGCGGCGACGACACATTGAGCTACGCTTCCGTGTTGGACCGGCAGGGGTTTCCGGTCGTCGCTGTGCCCAAAACCATGGATAACGACGTGCAGAACACGGAATACTGCATCGGCTTCTCGACCGCGCTCACGCGTGCCTGTGACGCTATCCATCGGCAGCGCACAACCGTCGGCTCCCACGAGCGCATCGGTGTCTTCCGCATCTTCGGGCGCGACGCCGGCTTCACCGCTCTCTACACCGCCTACGTCGCCTCCGTGCGCTGCTGCATTCCGGAACACCCTTTCGATCTCGAGAAGCTGATCGACCTGCTAGTCAAGGAAAAATATCAGAACCCCAGCCGCTATTCGCTGATTGTCCTTTCGGAAGGAGCGACCTGGGTGGGACATCAGGTGCAGGAATACGGCGAAGCCGACGCTTACGGGCATCGCAAGAAGATGAACATCGCCGAAGCGTTCAGCGATCAGATCAAGCGTGCCGCCGGCGAGGAAACGATCGTCAGCGATTTGACCTACGACTTGCGCAGCGGCTCACCGGACTTCCTCGACAAAATGATCGCCTATACCTTCGCCACCATGGCGTTTGAATGCATCGCCGACGGGGGGCACGGGCGCATGATGGCTATTCGCAATGGCTGCTTCGCCGACGCCGACATTCCCGATCCCAAACTCGGAGCGCGGACGGTGGACGTATCGACCATGTACAACACGGAGCGCTACCGGCCCGACTATTCCCACAAGAGAGGTCTTCCGATTTTCCTGACAAGGGCGTAACCGGTTGCCGGCCGCGGCCCGCGTGCCGCTACATGAAGGCTTTGATGATTTGCGCCTGAATGTCTTGCAGATTGCGTTGTACAGTCTGCACTTCGCGGATCTTCTGCTCCAGCCTTTCCATCAGGAAGCGCCGCTCCAGTCCGTTCTGAATGATGAGCTTGAGGTCTTCGTTCTGCCAGGGCTTCTCGATGTATTGATACAGCCCGACCTCGTTAATGGCCTTGATGGCGTTTTCCTTGTCGGCATAGCCGGTGAGCAGCACTCGCGTGGCGAAGGGGTGCAGCTTTTTCACTTCCAGCAGGAAGGCGATCCCGTTCATACCGGGCATGAGGTAATCGGAAACCACCAGATCCACGGGTGTATCCCGCAGCTTCTGCAGGGCTTGCTCCGGGGCGCTGAACGTCAGAATGTCGTAATCGGTTTCGAGCGTGAGGAAGGACCGAAGGCTCGTCAGCACCATCTCCTCGTCGTCGACGATCGCGATCACTGGCGTTCTTTCCGTGTCACTCATCTTGCTTCTCAGCGCCGGCTTCTCCGATGGGCAAACGAATGGTAAACGTGGATCCCTTGCCCACTTTGCTGGCCACGTCGATACGGCCCCCGTGGTCCTGGACAATCTTGAAACAAATGGAAAGTCCAAGCCCGGTGCCGACGCCGACTCCTTTGGTGGTGAAACCCGGATCGAAGATTCGGGGCAGGTTCTCGGGGGGAATGCCGACTCCCGTGTCCGAGAATTGAACATTCACTATATCACCTTCCCGAAACGTCCGGATCGTGATCGTGCCTTCTCCCTTAATCGCCTGCGATCCGTTGACCAGCATATTCATGAATACCTGGTTAATCTGGTTCGGATGGCACCGGATGGGCGGGACATCGCCGTAGTTTTTCACGACTTGGATGCGGTTTTTGAGTTCGTGGTGCACTAGCGTGAGCGTGCTTTCAATGCCCTGATGCAGATCGGCCACCTGTAATTCCGCTTCGTCCAGCCGCGCGAAATTCCGCAAGCTGCTGACAATCGTGATAATGCGCTCGCACGCCAGTTGGTTGATACGCGCAATGTCCTCGAGTATGCTCTGCACTTGTTGGAGAGACCGGCTCTCGCGGACCTCCGCCGGGAACGCATCCGTCTTAACCAAGCCGCGCAGTTTCGTCAGAGACCGGCTCAGCGTGTCGGCGTTACTGGTGATCGTGCCGATGGGGGTATTCATCTCGTGGGCGATTCCGGCCACCAGCTTGCCTAGAGCGGCCATTTTCTCCTGCTGCACGAGCTGAGCCTGCGAATCCCGCAAGTCCCGGGTACGCGCTTCCACTTGAAGCTCCAGTTCCTCGGCGTGATGCCGCAGATGGTCCGCCAGCTTCTCGCGCTGCGTGACGTCGTGGCAGATAACTTGAATGATCCGGTTGCCGCCGTAAGCAACCAGCGTTACGCTGACGTCGATGTGAGCCGGCTCCTGCCCAGCTTTGCGCAGCAGAACGTTGGAGTACCGCAGGTGCCCGTCCTTGGCCATTTGGTCGAAGGTTTCGGCGTGCGTAAACTCCTCGACGGGAACCACTTCGGGTAGGGTTCGCCCGCGCAGCAGCTCGCGCGGCACGCCCGTGAGCTGTTCGGCCTTCTCGTTCACTTCCAGCACCCGCCGCGAGCCGAAATCGGCCAGCAGGATCGCTTCACCGGCATCCTGCGTTAAGGCGCGATACTTCGTCTCCGACTCCTGCAGTTCCGCGCTCTGACGCTGCAACTCTTCATAGAGGCGCACGTTCTCCACAATCTGGGCGGATTGCGAAGCGATGATGGAAAGCAGTCTCTGGTCGTCGGGCGTGAAGCCTTCAGGTGTCCGCTTATTGAAGAGATTCAGCAGACCCACCATCTCGCCCTTCGCACGGAGCGGCACGCTCAGCAGCGAACGCATCGGGAAGTCTTCCGTGGCGACGCCTTTGAAACGGGGATCGCCCCGCAGATCGTTGATCAGCAGGGGCGTCTGGTTCTTGAGCATCCACCCGGTGAGTTGCTGCCCGAAGCGGTAAGGCACGACGTCGGAACCGGAGTAGGCCTTGCGCGCCATCGTGCGGAAAGGGTCGGCGTCAGCTTCGTTGCGCAATAGCATTACGGCGCCCTGCTCGACGTTCAGATACTTGACGCTTTCCTGCACGATCATCTCAACAATGGAGTTGAGAGACATGGTCGAGCTGATTGCGCCGCTGATGCTGTTGATGATCGAGAGCTCCTCGATCGCCCGGCGCAGACGCCGGTTTTCCTCTTCAAGTTCAACGAGCGTCTTGGGCTTTGGCTCGGAAGTCATTTTGTGAACGAGTAGCGTCCTGTCGGATTACAATGCCGCGCTGTCCTCCCGGCCTGGCGGGAAATGGCCGCGGTCCGACTTCCCAGTATAGGCGAAGCCAATCCGGCGACAGACTGACGAAAAAAGCTGCTGCAAAAGGGGCTTGACTTGAACGGGCACCGGCCGAAAGGGGGGAATGACCGTAATGGGAGTAGGAGGGCCCAGCGGATTGCAGCCAACCTCAGCCCTCGCTCAACCTACGCTGTCCCTATCCGCAGCCGTCCATATTGCCGAAGTTGTCCTGCACAATTGTCCAACCCGTCACACCGCCGCGTGTCCTAATCTGGACCCACCAAACGCTCGGAGGCCAGATCTGCGAAGGCTCTATACGATCGAGCCATTCTCCCCAGCAACCGTCCTCGCCGCCTGGAAAAGTACATTGCTCGCGTACCCCGAGGTAAACGCCGAGATCGAGAATCTCGCCCTTGTGCCAGACATGGGCATATCCCTCGCCCATGTTGTCGAGCACGAAAACAATGGAGCCAGGCGGAACATTGGACTCGGGAGGTGTGGCGAGCACGCCGACGGGCGCCGGCTGGAGGTGAACCTCCCCCGTCAACGCCTCGACCTTCTCCCCTTTGGTGATGCGGCCGGCAACCTTGTCACTCTTCGGCTGGTCATAGAGTATCGAGTCGGCCAGCACGTCCCAGGTGCGGTACGTGCAGCACTCGAACGGGCAGACGTCCTTGGCGACATAGTTCCGCGCGGGTTTTTGGTCCGCGGGAAGCGCCGCAAGCTTCTTACGGAATTCTTCCAGCCGCTCCTCGAACTGCTGCCGGTCGGCGGCGAGTTTCCTGGCAAGCTCCGATCCCTGAAACTCCGGGGCATCCAGCAGCGCATGCAAGGGATCATTTTGCGAGCGCAAGCGCAGGCTGACTTCGTTGCTTCCTCTGCCGTGCAAATGATCGAGCACAGCGATCGCATCACTTCTGTTGCCGGTTTGCTCCTGAAGGGTCGCGAGCTGGAACCAAAGATGCTCGTTGGCACACTGATATCGAATGAGCTGCTTCCGCAGCTCGATCCCGTCGGCCGTGTTGCCGCTCTTCATGGCGGCGGAGTACTGCTTCCAAATAGCGCTGCTGGCCGCATGGCCTTCCGGTGTCGGACGATCGCTCAAGCAGGGACTGCCGAGCAATTCTTCGGCGGCGGCTAGCTCTTCCGGATTGACAGATGCCGTCTGGCCAGCGGATGCTTCTTCGCCAACGGACGGCTCCTCGCCAGCGGATACTTCTTGACCCCCGCTTGGCTCAACCGGCGATTGGCTCCCCGCGCACGCGATTATTAGCATGCTACAAGCTGCTAGCAGAAAGGCAATCGCTATTTTCCGAGGTGCGCACATCAAGAATTCCGCTCCAAACACCGCTTTCCTTATGGTATCTCGCCTCGGAAAAGGGGACGGACCCCTTTTCTGTCCTTTTCGCGCTTTTTCGGACGCCGAAGCATCCGGGGAAATGCCCACTCAGGCCCGCGATTGCTAGAATCCGGCTTAGCCATGAATCCAGCTTCCAACCTGGCAGGGAAAGTCGTTCTTGTCACCGGAGCCGCGAAGCGCATCGGGCGTTCCATCGCGCTTCGGCTGGCGAAGGAAGGCGCCCGCGTTGCGATCCACTATGGTAACTCGCGCGCCGAAGCCGAAAAAACCGCCGCCGAATGCGATGCGAAAGCCTTTCGGGCTAACTTGTCGAACGTACCCGATATCCACAAGCTCTTCGCCGAGGTTGAGAACGCGTACGGAAGACTTGACGGGTTAGTCAACAATGCCGCGCGCTACCGGGCGATGAACCCGCTGGAAGCGACGGAAGCCGACTGGGATTGGATTCACAGCGTCAATCTGAAAGCGGTCTTCTTCTGCTGCCAGGCGGGGGCCAAGCTGATGCTCAAGCACGGCGGCGGCAGGATTGTGAACCTGAGTTCCCTGGGCGGCATTCGCCCTTGGAGCCAATACGCCCCCTACTGTTCCTCGAAGGCCGGCGTTATCATGCTCACCAAAACGCTTGCCAAAGCTCTGGCGCCCGAAATCGCTGTGAACAGCGTGGCCCCGGGAGTGATCCACTTCGACCCGGAGATGCCACCCGAGATCCAACGATTCGTTTCGGTCACGCCGATGCGGCGGCCCGGATCGGGAGACGAAATCGCCGAGGCCGTCGTGTATTTCCTCGCCGGCTCCTCGTTCGTGACAGGACAGATTCTGGCGGTGGATGGCGGACTGTCCCTGCGCGCCTAGAGGTCGATGTTCGTCGCCATCATCTGTCCCGCGAGACTCAAGTCTAAGGGCCACCGAAGCACGGGTCAGGGTGATCCTGCGCCAAGTCTCAAAAAGTAACACTCTGATGTCCTCTGGCCACGCGGCGGGCCTGCAGTCATGCCGCCAGGTACCAGTTGGCGCCGGTTCCAAATCGTTGCCCCAATTCCCGTTCTCAAAGTCCGTTTTCGGACTGATCCCTTCTGTTACACTTTGAAACGGGAGCCGCTTTTGACGTAACCCTGCCGCCTCATGAGCCTTTTCCAGCGGATCTTGCCAGCGATTCTCCTTTTCTTTTTATATCTTCTGCCGGGCTTTGGACAGATCCGGCCTCCCAATCTCGTCGTTGTCATTGTGGCCGAACAGTTTCGGGCCGATTACCTCGACCTGTTGCGCCCGGAGTTCTCCGCCGGCGGGTTTGAGCGGCTGCTCACACAGGGGGCCGTGTATCGCCGCTGCCGCTACGACCATCTGACGACGCTTGCTGCTCCGAACGCCGCGACGTTCGCTACCGGCGCCTACCCGCAGGTGCATGGCATCGTGGCCGACCGCTGGTTCGACCGGGAAACGCAGCGGGTGATTGAAGCCGTTGAACAGGCTGCCTCCGAGGGATCGTCGCCAACAGCTTCCTTTTCCGCACAGCGCCTACATGGCTCAACCTTCGCCGATGAACTTCTTCTCGCAACTGGCGGCGGCTCCCGCATCGTCGCGATCTCCGACCGTCCAGGCGCCGCCGTTCTGCTCGGCGGCCGCAGCCCGCTTGGGTGTTTCTGGATGAACCGCGACGGCCGGTTTGAAACCTCCGCCAACTTTCGCCCGCTGCCTGCTTGGGCCCAGGAGTTCAACGCGCAGAATTCAGCTTCCCAATATGACGGGCAAGCCTGGATGGCGTTGCGCGCGCCCGAGGGTGCAGCTCCCTTGCGGGTTCTGCGTTCCGCGGAAGCGCCGGCCGCCAATGATTTCTTTGCGCTCTATCATTCCTCTCCGTTTTCCGCGGCCGACACGCTTGCGTTTGCGCGGCGTGCGATCGAGGCAGAAAGCCTGGGGCGCGGCACCTACACGGACCTGGTTGTGGTGAATCTCAGCGCGCCCGCTCTGCTCGGCCATGAAACAGGGGCCGACTCACCGCTGATGCGAGATATGGTGCTGCAGCTCGATCGGCTGCTGGCCCAATTTCTCACTTCACTCGATGAACAGATCGGCCTCGACAAGACCCTCCTCGTTTTCAGCGGCGGGCATGGCCTTCCCCCCTTGCCCGAGAACGCGCGCCGGCTGGGGATGCCGGCGGGACGCGTGTCCGGGGAAAGCGTCGTTCAGGCCATGAATACGGCTCTGGCGGAACACTTCGGCCCAACCGTCTTTGTCGAGAAGTATGTCTACCCCTTCGTTTACCTGAACGCGGAGGCGCATAGCCGCACGCCCGACGTGCGGCTACGGATCATCGCCACCGCAGGCGAAGCGGCCCGGCGGTTGCCGGGTGTCGCCGGGTATTACAGTCCAGAGGTTGCGGCCATCCCGGCGCCTTTCGAAACTCGTCTTCGCCGAAGCTGGTACAGTCCGCGCTCGGGAGACTTTCTGCTCGTCTACGAACCTTATTACGTGGAAAGTTACAGCGACAGCCGAGGGACGGCGTCGGGTTCGCCATATCGCTATGACACTGACGTACCGTTGGTCTTTCTGGGGAGGCCCTTCAAGGCCGCGCACTTCGCCGCCGACGTGGATGCAACGTCGATCGCCCCGACCCTATCGACCGTGCTGGGCATTCCCGCACCAAGCTCCGCAACGGGTGTGGTTCTCGGCGAGGCGATCATGGCCGCTGATCCACAACCGGCGGTGCAGCCGCCCGCGCCCGTGACGCGCCGTTCCCGTTAGCATCGTGCCAAACCTCTCTATTGAAGTGTGCGGCATCCGGCTGAGGAATCCCGTGCTGGCGTCCAGCGGCACCTTCGGCTATGGGATCGAGTTCGCCTCGATCCTCGATCTGAACCAGCTGGGTGGCTTCGTCGTGAAAGGGCTGTCACGCGAGCCGATCGCCGGAAACCCGGCGCCCCGGCTGGTTGAGACCCCATCGGGGATGCTGAACTCCATTGGTTTGCAGAATGTGGGAGTGCGGGCTTTCGTCGCGGAAAAGCTGCCGGCGCTGGCGCGGCTCGAGACAGCAGTCTTCGCGAATGTCTTCGGCTACCAACCCGAGGACTACGCTGAAGTGCTACGTGTGCTGGAAGATGCCGAAGGACTGGCAGGCTATGAACTCAACGTTTCCTGCCCCAACACGAAGCACGGGGGCCTCCAGTTTGGCGCCGATGCTTCGCTGCTTTCCGAGGTCGTCGGTATGGCCAAGAAAGCAGCGGCCCGGCGTCCGCTCATCGTGAAACTCTCGCCGAATGTGAGCAGCATCGCTGCGATGGCGCGCGCCGCGGCGGAAGCGGGCGCCGACGCTTTGTCGCTCGTCAACACCTTCGTCGGCCTGGCCGTCGACGTACGCACCCGCCGGCCACTGCTTGGCGCGGGCTTCGGAGGCCTTTCCGGCCCCGCCATCAAACCCATCGCGCTACGCATGGTTTATGAGGTTGCACAGGCGGTCCGTATACCCGTGATCGGTTTGGGGGGTATTGCCACGGGCGAAGACGTCGCCGAATATCTCATCTGCGGGGCCTCGGCAACGCAGGTGGGTACGGCCACGTTTTGGGACCCGCGCTCGAGCCTGCGGCTGGTCGAGGAGTTTCGGAGCTTCCTGGAGCAGGAACAAATCGCGTCAGCGGCCAGCCTCATCGGCACGCTGCGGATGAAAGAAGACAATCCAGCCTAAAACAGTCACACGGTTGAGTGTAGGGGAACTTATGCGTCCACCCCTTGAGACTGGGAGTCGATCGGATCCGCGCAGCAACCTCTGGGATAAGCTCATACGCCTGCGCCGCGAGGGCCGCCTGCGGTTGGCTCTTGAAGGCGAGGTGGGCAACTGGCTTTCAGCGCTTGGAGAACGACTGGGGTGGCAAAACCTCGTGTTCAATAGGTTCACGTTTTCGATGTACCACCGTGGCGCCCTGGACACGGCGCCCTCGGCGGTCACGTGCTTGTTGTCCCTCTACCCGGCTCTGCGCATAGTCGTGGATTTAGGTTGCGGCACGGGCGTCTACCTCCACGAATTTGAAGTGCGTGGCGTTGAAACCATTGGCTACGAACACTCAGCACGCGCGAGGCGACAGGCGGAGCGCTTATATGGGCTTAAGGTCCGCCCGTTTGACGTACAGGAGTTCAAGGGCGTCGGTCGCCTCGCCGACGCGTGCCTCTGCATAGAGGTCGCACACTATTTGCCGCCCTCCCTGGCGAATTTGCTGGTCCAGCACTGCGCGCGTAGCGCGCCGCTCGTGATATTCTCCGCGGCCCAGCCGGGTCAAGGCGGTTACGGTCATGTCAACGCACAGCCGCGCGAATACTGGATTGAGCGATTCGCCGCCCTGGGTTACCGTTTGAACGTATCAACAAGCTCCCGGCTCCAAGATCACTTGCGCACGCATCTTAAACGAGGCTTCTGGCTGGCCGCCAACGTCTGTCTGTTTGAGCGGATTTAGGGTCCGTTTCTGGGTGACCTGCTCCCCGAAAACTCTACCGGTCATAATTGAGGAACTTCCGCTTAAGAGCTTTCAAATGCCTGCTAAAGCCCGGCCGCGGCCACGCCGACAATGCGCCGGCTGTCACGCTCCTGCAGGAAGACAACCGCTCGCAAGTTCGAGGTTTTCCAAATGGGATCCAGGCGAACGTCCCTGCTCCAGGAAAGGGGCGCCGCGGACCCGGCCTTGATTTCCCCGATTTTTTCCAGCCGGCGCACGACCGCCGCGTGCTTCAGGCGCTTCCCGGCATTCTCTCCGCGCACCACGCTGGTCTCGAGGTCATCCTCGGCCACGGCAAGCCAAACGTTCACCGGACCGGCGAGCGGCTGAGGCAGGTTTGTAACATTCACATCCAGAGCCGCTGAACTCTCCCCAGCCTTGTGCGAGAAAGCCACCGCCATGGCGCCCTTGGGGCGTCCCGCGGCTTTTTCCATCGCTCTCCGCGCCTGGCGAGCATCGCTACCGACAAACTCGAACTGGCCGTCCACGACCATTTGTGGCGTGTAGACGCGGTGAGAACCGAATACGCCTGCGTAGTCGGACTGACGGCGGCTGAAATCGGCCGAGGAAAACGGATCCGTCCAGCCTAGCCGGTTCCAATAGTCGACGTGCTCGCTCAAAATGACAATCTCGGTCCCCGCGATGGGTTGCGTGCGAGCCAGATCGGCCAGTAGCCGGTCCGCCGGCGGACAACTCGAGCACCCCTCGGAGGTAAACAACTCCACCAGGACGGCCTGTCTCGACGCCACTTCTTCCCCTGCGATCGAGAAAGCGCCGAAGGAGAGGGCGGCCAAAGCGCCCACGGCAACCCGAACAAGTTCCCTTCCCATAACCATAGATTCGGGTGTGGCTCACCGAAAGTCACGCTTCGGCCGAGGAGGCATTCGCACCCTTGGCACGATGAAGTCTCCGCGAGCCTGGAAAACTCGGGCTTCGGAAACGAACCGCGGAACCCCTCCGGTATAGTAGAAAACATGCTTGCTCGCTTCCTCCGAGCCACGCGCTGGGCCGCCCTTCTACTGGCATGTCACACCGCTTTCGCGGCGATTCCCACACCTTCCTCTCACTTCGGCCATCGCATGGGCGCGGACCGCAAGCTGGTCGAGTGGGCGGACGTAGTTTCCTACTACGAGAAAGTGGGGGCCAGCAGCAACTACGTCCGGGTCAGCGAGTTGGGGAAGACCACCGAAGGGCGTCCGTTTGTCCTCGTCACGATCGCCGAGCCGAAAACCCTTGCCAACCTGGAACGCTTTCAGCAGATCCAAGCGCGGTTGGCGGACCCTCGGAGGACCACGCAACAGCAAGCCGAGGCGCTGATCAGCGAAGGGAAGACCGTCGTTCTGATCACCTGTTCGATTCACTCCACCGAAGTCGCGTCCACGCAAACGGCCATGGAGTTCGTCTACCGTCTCCTGACGGAAGACACGGCTCGGCATCGCGCGATTCTGCGAGACACGATTTTTCTGCTGATCCCCTCTCTGAATCCCGACGGCGTCGACAAGGTCGCTTCCTGGTACAACCGCTACGCCGGTTCCCCCTACGAAGGAGCGCCCATGATCGAGCTGTATCACAAATACACCGGCCACGATAACAATCGTGACTGGTACATTTTCTCGCAGGCGGAAACGCGGCTGGCGGTGGAGAAGGTGCACAATGTCTGGCGGCCCCAAATTGTCTACGACGTGCATGAGATGGCCACCGCCGGCGCCCGCATGTTCGTGCCGCCCTGGGTCGATCCGGTCGATCCGAATATCGATCCGCTGATCATGCAGCAGGCCAACCAACTCGGGCTGTCTATTGCCGTGGATCTCACAGCAGCCGGGAAGACCGGCGTTGTCGTGAATGGCATCTATGATTCCTTCACCCCGGCGCGGCACTATCAGTGCTATCACGGCGGCATCCGGCTGCTCACGGAGTCGGCCGGCGTCCGCTACGCGACGCCAATCCGCGTACCTTTTCCTTCCCTGCAGGTGAATGCGCGCGGCTATAACGCGCAGAAGTCAAGCTGGAATTTTCTGGAGCCGTGGCCGGGAGGCGAATGGAAGCTGCGGGACATCGTGGATTACCAGTTGATCGCCTTCGAGTCGGCTCTTTACAGCGCGGCCGTGCGCCGCGAGGACTACTTGCGGAACTTCTACCGCATCGGCCGCCGTATTCTGGCAAGACGTTCTCCTTATGCCTTCGTGGTACCCGGGTCACAACATGATCCGGCCGCGATGGTGCGCATGCTGCAAACACTCGAGTTCGGCAGCGTTGAGATTGAGCAGGCGACGAAAGACTTCCGGGCCGCGGGGCGTCCCTTCCGCAAAGGGGACTACGTCATCCGCATGGCGCAGCCATATTCCTCTTTCGCCAAAACCCTGCTGGAGAACCAGCAATATCCGGATTTGCGGCAGTATCCCGGAGGCCCCCCGCGCGCTCCCTACGATGTGACAGCGCATTCCTTGCCGCTGCTCATGGGGGTGCAGGTATTTCCGATCGATGAGCCATTCGAGGCAAACTTGGACAGGGTCAGCAAAATTGCGCCTGCTCCCGGCGAGGTGGCCGCCAGTAAGTCCGTGTCTCTTTCGCCAGACTCGAGCGATGCCTGGCGCGCCGTTAACCGCTTGCTCAAAGCAGACGCTGAAGTCTACCGTAACCGCGAAAATGGTCTCTTCTACATACCCAACCAGGGCGTAGCGGCCGAAATGATGCCCGAGCTTGCTCGGACTCTCGGACTCTCTTTCCGAGCGACCGCGATCGATCCCACCTCACTGCGCCGGCTGCGGCAGGCGCGCATCGGAGTGTATCAGGGCTATGTTCCTATCATGGACGAAGGCTGGACGCGCTGGGTTCTCGAGGCTTGGGAGTTCCCCTACCAAAAAGTCGAAAACGAACGCCTGCAGCGAGGGAATCTTCTGAGCGACTTCGACGTTATCCTCCTGCCCGACGCCGCACCCCGTACATTGCATGCGGGGTACCTTGCCGGGGCTTTGTATGACGGAGTCGAAATGCCTCCCGAGTATACAGGCGGCATCGAGAACGAGGGGGCGGAAGCCCTGCGATCGTTCATACAGGCAGGAGGCACGGTTCTGGCTTTTAATCAGGCTTCGAATTACGCCATTGAACGCCTGAATGCGCCGGCACAGAACGTACTAGGCACAATCAGCAATGATCGTTTCTACGCGCCAGGGACGCTACTGCGGGCGCAGGTGGATACCACGCACCCTCTTTGCGCGGGGATGAGATCGCAGGAAGCCGTATGGTTCGAGTCGGGGCCTGCCTTCGAAACGGCTCCTGGAAATTCTGAAGGATCGGTTACCGAGGTGTTGCGCTATCCGGGCCAGAATGTCCTTGCGTCAGGCTGGTTGCTGGGCGAGCAATACCTGGCCAACCGGGCTGCGGTGCTCGACATCGCGCGTGGCAAGGGGCGCCTCGTTCTGTTCGGCATCCGGCCGCAATACCGCGGGCAACCGAACGCCACATTCAAAATGTTTTTCAACGGTCTTTACTACTGGTAGGCGTTGGCCTTCGCATTAGCTGGAAGAGGACCTACGGCTGGCGGCCCGGCCAAATCGAGTGCAAACAGTGTTCCGGCGGAGATCACGGCGATGTGCTGTCTGCCCTCGTGGAGATACGTAATCGGTCCCATGAGAATTCGGCCGCCCAGCGCCATCCTCCACATCTCCGCGCCGCTAGCCGCATCGAGGGCGAGAAACGATCCAGAGCTGTTCCCCGTAAACACAAGACCCCCCGCCGTTACCAGGACCCCGGCCTTGCTAACGATGGATCCTCCATGAGCCGCTTCCCAAACGACTTCTCCCGTGACAGCGTCGATAGCAAGAACGCTGCTGGATGGAACGTCCGTCGCAGCCGGAATACTCCTGCCACCATTGAAGATGCGCCCCGGAATGAACGTCTCGTCCTCCCGTTTGACCAGCTGCTTCAGGCGCCGCTGAGCCACGTAATACAGCCCGTCAGCAGGGCTATACGCAGGGGACAACCAGTTTGATCCCCCGTAGGGCGATGGGAAAATCGTTACTCCCTCATCCGTGGGGTGAGAATTAGGCCGTCGAATAGGGCGTCCTTCACTCGTGAAGCCGTCATTCCAATTCTGCTCACAGTATTCCTTGGCCTGAAGGAACTGGCCCGTCTTGCGATCCAGGATGTAGTAAAAACAGTTCCGGTTCGCCCAGAGCATCAGCTTTCTCATCTCGCCGCCGTATTGCAGGTCCGCTAGAACAGGCACGAGTGCAGCGTCCCAGTCGTTGGTGTCGTGGGGACTAAACTGAAAATGCCATTTGAGTTCGCCGGTATCAGGGTCCAGCGCCAGGACGGAACAGGTGTAGAGGTTATCGCCGGGGCGGTAGTCGCCATCATAGGCTGGCGCGGGGTTCCCCACACCCCAATACAGTAGATTCAACTCGGGATCGAAGGAGCCGGTGACCCAGGTCGCCCCGCCACCCGTTTTCCAGGCTTCATTTTCCCAAGTCTCGTGGCCCGCTTCTCCCGGCCCGGGAACCGTCTGGAAGCGCCAAACGCGCTGCCCTGTTGCGGCGTCATAGGCATCCAGAAAGCCGCGAGCGCCGAAGTCTCCCCCGGAGACACCCACGATAATCTTGTCCTTGACGGCCAGTGGCGCTCCCGTTAAGGAATACCCCTCCGCAGGATCGGCTACTTCCACATCCCATACCGGGCGTCCGGTCGCGGTATCGAGGGCGATAAGACGAGCGTCCAGTGTGGCATGGTAGACACGTCTGCCTAAAACCGCCACACCACGATTCGGTTTCCCACAGCACAGTGAAACGTTACGCCGAACCGGCCGCGAAAAAGTCCAAAGCGACTCTCCCGTTCCCGCATCGAGGGCGATTACTTCGTTTGCGGGCCCCGTTAGAAACATCACGCCGTCCGCAACCAGGGGATGGGCTTCGAGGGCATCCGATGAGTGCATCTGGTGTACCCAACGCGGCCGAAGACGGTCGATCGTCTGACGGTTCACTTGTCGCAGGGAGCTAAAACGTTGACCGGAGTAGGACCCGGAATACGTGAGCCATTGACTTGAATCGCCGGCGCCAAGTAGTTCTTCGTAGCTAACCTCGACGGCTTCACATCTTGGGCAGGCAAGCCTGGCGGAAGCCTGCTCCGGCAGGTCGGCCTCGTCCACTAGACTCTTGACATAGGCCGTTAGCTGTAAAATCTCCGTCTCCTTACCCCGGAACGCCGGCATGGAAGTGCCGGTTATTCCTTCGGAAATGGTCCAGTAGATGTCATTGTCGCTGAAGCGCGTACGGGACGCGACGCCAGCAAGACTCGGTCCAATCGCTCCGCCTTCGGTGTGGCAATGAGCACAATGCGATTGGAATAGTTGCTCCCCTTTTTGCAAGTCCCGCTCTGAGTCCAGAACGCTGACCACCTCAAGGTCTCCTATCCCACGAGGGACGGTACTCGCCCCATCGAACCGGGGCGGTCTGAGCCGCTGGAAAATTCGGGACCAGCTTTCTCCCGGCACGGCGTGCAGCGCCTTAAGAGCAATGGCCTTAAGGCGCCACTGAATCGGTGGGGAGTCCGCAAACCACCATACTGCCGCTAGTGGCGCGGTACTCAAGAAAAGGAGCAGGATTCCAAAAACCCTAATAGAGCTAAGCCTCATGCCGATCAGGAGGCGCGGCAGATCAACCCCGCGGTGATTTTACCACAGAGTTTTTTCTAACACGCCCGGAGCCGCGATCATTCTTTCTCTGCAACTCACTGATATAAATCAGCTTATAGCCGCGTTCGTCGAATGTTCCCGATTCCGGCTTCCTGCTTGCTCCGGGCGACAGGCCGCCTTCGCAGACCTCAATGCAACACCCGCCCTGACACGAATCGGGAGCACGATTTCGACGTGCTAAACTCCCCCTCAGGCGGGCTGGCAGGCGGAGAAGCACTCGGTCATTTGAACGCGAACGGCGTAGGCGGCGCACTCAAGTCCAGCAGGGCAAGCCCATCGCCATCTCAAAGGGAATTGCCGGAACAAAAGGCCTTTCAGAAACAGATTGAACTACTTCAACTACTTCACCGAAATCGAGGAGCACTTCCAACAGGCCCGCGCCACGGGGATGTTTCTGCTCTCGCCGCTCGACTGGGCCATGATCGAGACTTGGAAGGAGTCCGGAATCCCTCTCGAGGCGGTCCACAAAGGCATCGACCGCGCATTCGAAAAGTGGCACGCGCGCAAACGCAAGACCCGGATGGTTAATTCCCTCGCCTATTGTGCCCAGGAAGTACTGACCACTGCACGGGAGATGGCCGATGTCGCGAACGGCGAACCTTCGGCAGTTTCCAAACGCCAAGCTGCTTTTTCGGGCAACGAACTGGCGGAATACTTTCGCCGAAACGTGGCCGCGATCCAGGCCGCAGCGGCGAAGGCCGAACCGGCCCTCTCTCGCACATACCGGGAGACAATCGCATCCCTGGAGCAACTGGCGGGAGCAGCCGCGGAAGAGCGCCTGACCGATCTTGAGGCCGTGGAGCAGCGCCTGACCGTGCTCGAGGAGCGCTTGATCGCGGCCCTGCGACAGCAGTTGACCGAGGAAGAGATGCTCGCCGCGCGCCAGTCGATGGACCGTGAACTGGCGCCTTATCGCGGCAAGATGAGCGCCGATCAACTGGTCCTGCTTGAAAAGCAGTACCTCGATCGCCGGAGCCTGGAATCAGCGGGACTGCCGAGACTGAGTCTGTTTTACCTATGAGGCGGAAGCGCTGCCAGGCGGCGTTTGCGCGCTCCGTCCGTCATGCAGACCGCTTGCGCAGGACCGACTTGCGAAGCGCCTTGAGCAGATTCTGATTATTCGTGAGGGTATTGATGGAGAGGTTGGCGTCATGCACCCGCTTATGCAACAAGACGTCGGGCATAATCGTCATGGGAACGCTCTTATCCGCCGCTCGTGAGTACCAATCGACATCCTCCGCAGTGCTGAGGCTTGTGTCAAACTTGCCGACGAGATCGAATACGCATCTGCGGGCCACCAAGGTTTCCATGATGCGCCCGATGTGATCGCCTGCAAGCAACTCAGGCCGGAACCCCGCGGGCACGGAGGTCTCGTCATCGAGAAAGAACTTTATTCGCGCGATGGTGTAAGCAATTTCCGGATGAGCCATCAGGTGGCTCATCTGCACACTCAGTTTGTCGGGCGTCCACAGGTCGTCGTGCGAAAGGAATGCCACGAAGTCAGCTTTTGCCGATTCGACCCCCAAGTTGTAGGCGTCGGCTACACCTCGATTGACTTGCGGCACGACCTGAACCTCGGGGAACGACGACGCGAACGCTGCTGTCTTGTCCTGGGAATGGCCGTCGATGACGATGATCTCAAAAGGGCGATAGGTTTGCGCGAGCACACTCCCGATGGCTGAGCGGAGGAAACGCTCGCCGTTTCGCACTGCGATGATCACACTGACCATCGGGTTTTTCATCAATCTGTCCTTCGGGAAACAAGAAGCTTCAGATGATGCGGACTAGCAACCCCCATCTTCGTCCGGACACGGCCACAGTATACACCCGAACCGCACCGGCAATGCGCTGAACGCTCCCAGCGGGAACAAGACCTTCGAATTCAGCCCTAGTCACCGGGGTTCAAGTTCCCGACCCTTTACCCCTCTCCCCCGACCTTCAGCACCGCCAGGAACGCTTCCTGAGGAATGTCCACTTTGCCGACGCGCTTCATGCGGCGCTTGCCTTCCCGCTGCTTATCGAGCAGCTTCCGTTTGCGAGTGATGTCGCCGCCGTAGCACTTGGCCAAAACATTCTTGCGCAAAGCGGCAATGTTATTGCGCGCGACGATCTTGTTGCCGATGGCGGCCTGCAGGGCGATCTCGAACATCTGGCGCGGAATGAGCTTGCGCATCTTCTCGATCAGCACTTTGCCGCGGTCATGGGCCTGATCCTTGTGGATGATCACCGACAGGGCATCGACGGCGTCGCCGGCAACCAGCACATCGAGTTTCACCATCTCCGCCACTTCATAGCCTGAGAAATGGTAGTCGACGGACGCGTATCCCCGGGAAACCGTCTTCAGGCGGTCATAAAAGTCGAGCACGATTTCGTTGAGCGGCACCAGGTAGGTCAGCAATACTCGAGATCCTCCGGCGTACTCAAAGCTTTTTTGCGTGCCGCGTTTCTCTTCGAGCAACTTGAGAATGCCGCCCAGGTACTCGTCCGGGGTGATGACGGTCACCTGAAAGATGGGTTCTTCCACCTCTTCGATTTCCTGCGGGCTCGGCCAGCGGCTGGGATTGTCGACTTCGATCACCTTACCGTCCGTTTTCAGAACCCGATAGAGCACGCCGGGGGCCGTGGTGATCAGCTCCAGGTTAAACTCGCGCTCAAGCCGCTCTTGCACGATCTCTAGATGGAGCAGCCCCAGAAAACCGCACCGGAACCCGAAACCTAGTGCGACGGAACTCTCCGGTTCAAACACAAAAGACCGGTCGTTGAGTTGCAGCTTCTCGAGAGCCTCACGTAGTTCCTGATGCGCGTGCGATTCCACGGGATACAGGCCCGCGAAGACCATGGGCTTGGTTTCCTGAAATCCCTTGAGAGGCTCCGCCGGCAGGTTGCCCTCGTCGCAGATCGTGTCGCCGATCTTCGTCTCGGTGACGTTCTTGATATTGGCGACAAGCCAGCCCACCTCGCCGGTGTGCAATTCTTCGGCAGGAAAGCTCTTGGGCGTGCGGAAACCGAGATCATCCAGGTTGTAGGTTTGCCCCGTGGACCACAGGCGGATTTTCATGCCTTTGCGGAGCACGCCATCGACCACGCGAACAAGGATAATGACCCCGCGATAAGGGTCGTACCAGGAGTCAAACAACAGCGCGCGTAGCGGAGCGTCAGGCGAACCCTGCGGAGGCGGAATGCGCGCGACGATCGCTTCCAGGATCTCCGGAACGCCCAGACCTGATTTGGCACTTACGAGAAGAGCTTCGGCGCCGTCCAGGCCAATCGTCGATTCGAGCTGCTCACGAACCTTTTCCGGCTCGGCCGCCGGCAGATCGATCTTGTTGATGACCGGAATAATCGTCAGATTTTGGTCCAGCGCCAGATAGGTGTTGGCCAGCGTTTGCGCCTCCACCCCCTGGGCCGCGTCAACCACCAGCACGGCGCCTTCGCAAGCGGCCAGGCTGCTTGACACTTCGTAGGAAAAGTCCACATGGCCGGGCGTATCGATCAGGTTGAGCTGATAGGTTTTGCCGTCTTTGGCCAGGTAAGGGAGCCGCACGGCGTGCGCCTTGATGGTGATGCCGCGCTCGCGCTCGAGGTCCATGCTGTCGAGCACTTGCTCCTTCATTTCGCGCGCCGTCAACGTGCCGGTCATTTCGAGCAGACGGTCGGCCAGGGTCGATTTGCCGTGATCGATATGCGCGATGATGCTGAAATTGCGGATGAGAGCCGGATCCATTCAGTAGGTCAAAAGCCGTGAGGAAGGATACTTCTCACGCTAGCAGGCGAGTGGAAAGAGTGTCAATTTACACCGACGAACGGCTATCGGCCGAGGGCAAAGGCCTTTGAGAGGAGAGGCCCATCTTCGCCAGCATGGCGCCGTAACGGGGATCACCTCGAAGCAGATCAAGGCTGGGTTCAACCTGGAGGTAGACCAGACCCGGTTCCCGTTCCTGGTAGCTTGCTTCGATCAGCTCAAAAGCCTTGTCCAAGTTACCCAGAGCGGTATGGAGAATGGCGAGGCCCATGGATGAGTAGGTGCTGTTTTTGGAGAGATCCTCCACCTGCTTGAGCATGGCCAGCGCTTCCGCCCTCTCGCCGCGATGGGCATGCAGCCCTCCGATGATAATCATCTCTCGAACCCTTTCACCTGACAGCTCGGATAGCTTCGCCACCGCCCGCTTCGCTTCGTCGAACTCGCCCTTGTGCAGGCAGGCCACGCCCAGATCAAAATACGCGCCGGCGAACTGCGCGTTCTGCTCGATGGTCTTCTTGATCTGCTCGATGGCCTCGTCGTGCCGCCGTGCAAAATCGAGCACGCGGCCGACGGCGGTACTGATGATCGGCGAGAGAGGGTCGAGACTGTGCGCTTTCCTGATATGTTCCAGGGCTTCGTCCAGCCGCAAAAGAGCAGCCAGGAACATGGCGTATTGATGATGGCCGGTGGCGTAGCCATCATTGAGTTCCAGGCCGCGCCGAAACTCTTGATCCGCTTTCTCCCATTTCCAATCCGCGCGGTAATGGACCAGTGCCAGCGCGATGTGCGCTTCGGCGCATGCATCGTCTTTTTCGATGGCCTGCTGGGCAGCTTGCCGCGCCTTGGTGTACCACTCTTCCGGACTCGATTCCGAAAGAAAACCGCCGCTACCGAGGAGAATACACGCCTCAGCTAAGCCGGCATAGGGCACAGCGAAGTCACAGTCTTCGCAACAGGCCTTTTCAAAGCACTCGATGCTTTTCTCGATATGGGCCGCCGAACGCTGATTGAGGTGGAAGCGGCCTTCCAGATACAGGTTGTAGGCGTCGAGATTCTCGGTCCGCCTTCTGACGATCTCTCTCGGCGCTTCCCCGATCAGGTGCGAACGCAGGTTGTCGACGATCGCCTGCGCGATTTCGTCCTGGACAACAAACAAATCCTCCATCTCGCGATCAAACCGCTGCGACCAAAGGTGATAGCCGCTCGACACATCGATGTGCTGCGCCGTGATCCGGAAACGGTTGCCAACCTTGCGCACACTGCCTTCCACCACCGTCTGGACGCCTAGCTGCTGGCCGATCTCGCGGATGTCGTACGCGCCCTGCTTGAAACGGAAGGAGGAGGTTCGCGACACAACTTTCAGACCCTTCACACTGGTCAGCCCATTGATAATTTCTTCCGTGATGCCGTCACAGAAATACTCCTGATCCTTTTCGGGGCTCATATCGACGAACGGCAGTACCGCGATCGTCGGGTCCGCCGGCTGAATCCGCAGCGACTTCGTGTCGGCCATGCTGAGTTCTTTACTCACCAGGCGCAAGTCGTCGAGCAAAGCGTCCACGGACTGGTAACGAGCATCGGGTTTCTTCTCAAGCGCCTTGTCGACGATCAAGTAGAAGCGCGCGGGCAAGTCCCCGCGCTCCTCGCGCAGAGGCGGCGTCTTGGAATTCACGATGTCGTAGAGGATCACCTCCTCCCGTTCCCCTGAGAAAGGCACTCGTCCGGCCGCCATCTCATACAGAAGAACGCCGAAAGAGAAGATGTCGGAGCGGTGATCAGTCTCCAGTCCGTTGGCCTGCTCCGGCGACATGTAGGCCGCCGTCCCAACGGTCAACCGGTCCTTGCCGTTGACCGAACGTCCGGAGACCTGCGCCACTCCGAAATCGGTAAGCTTCGCCTCTCCCTCGGCCGTGAAAAGGACATTGTCGGCCTTGACGTCGCGATGGACGATCCCATGCCGGTGCGCGTGCGCGAGACCTTTTGCGATCTGCGTCGCGAAATCGACGATCCGGCGAACCTCGAAGAGCTGCCCCTCAGCCTGGGCCTCACGGAGCTTGGTACGAAGCGTTCCCCCCGGCAGATATTCCATCGCCATGAACGGTTCATCGGCATGGCGGTCGACCTCGAAAACCGTGGCGACGTGGGGATGGTTCAGTTGCGAAATGGCGCGCGCCTCATCGAACAGGCGCTCCACATCCTCCGGAGAGGCTTTGAGATCGGGCGAGATCAGCTTTAGCGCCACCAGCCGCTGCAGCCGGGTGTCACGAGCCTTATACACCACACCCATGCCGCCTTCGGCAATTCGCTCCAATAGTTCGTAGTGCGATAGCGTCAGCGTGGGCATGAGCAAACCAGGAAAGCATCGCCACGGCGGACTGACGTGGGATAGCCTTATTATCGCGCAGCCGCGAAACCGGCAGCGTCTGTCTCCGGGGCGCTGCCCCAAAAATCGATACCTGTTACGTCTGTGTCAAGGTAGCGTCTTCCTCAGCCGCAGAATCGTATAGCCGTGCTTCTCGCCCCGGCCGATTTCTTGATAGCCAGCTCCCACTCCGCCTGCATCGCCCGGCTCGAACCGCCGGATCTGCACTTGGGAGGGTACGTCTGCGCGCTCGGAGGACATCGATTGAGTCCATGCATGGCGCCCACCTGGGCGCTAAGCAGCGGCAAGAGGAAGATCTCATAATACATCCCTGGTGTCGTGGAAACTCAGCAAAAACCGATTTCTCCCGCCAGCACCGTCTGTGGGACAATGAGCTTTACTCAACACCAATCTGCAACCTGGTCACCAGTAATCCCCCATGAGCGCGTCCGGCAAGCCCAATTTGTCCCTCGACCAAGAGAATACGTCCGCCGAGCAGAATGATCCGTCCGTTGAGGACGTGTCATTCTCCGACCTGTTGGATCAGTATGAGAAGTCCCTCGGAGGGCCCGCGGACTCCCCCGAAGGCGTTCTCACCGGCACGGTCGTCAGTATCCGCGAGGACGGCCTCTTCGTTGACATTGGCCGCAAGGCCGAGGCCTTTCTTCCTTTCGACAGCTCCCGCCACGCGCATCCGTCGGACGCCTCGGATCTCAAAAAGGGTGACACGATCCACGTCAGTATCACCGGCCGCTCCCCGGACGGCTACCTGACTCTGTCGCGCGTGATCGCCGAACGTCCCAAGAATTGGGAGCAGTTCGAGCTGGCTTTCTCGCAAGGCGCCGCGGTGGCCGGCAAGGTCACTGGTGTTGTGAAAGGCGGGCTTTCGGTTGATATCGGCGTTCGCGCCTTCCTGCCGCAATCGCGGTCGGGCATTCGCGATGCCGCGGAGTTGCCCGCGCTGGTGGGCGAGGAAATCCGCTGCCGCATCATCCAGCTTGACGTGGAAGACGAAAACGTCATCGTCGACCGCCGCGCCCTGCTCGAGGAAGAGCAGGACCAGCGCCGCCAGGAGAGGATCGCCGGCCTTTCTCCAGGAATGGTGGTCAAGGGCGTCGTGCGGAATATACGGGACTTCGGGGCGTTCGTCGATATCGGCGGTGTGGATGGCCTGCTCCACATTTCGGACCTCGCCTGGAGCAAAGTCAAGGATGTGGCCTCCGTACTCTCCGAAGGCCAGGAACTCGAAGTGCAGGTTCTGAAGGTCGAGCAAGGCGGCAAGCGCATCTCCGTTGGACTGAAGCAGCTCACGCCCGACCCATGGACGCAGATTGCCGAGAAGCTTCAGGTAGGTGACCGCATCAAAGGCACCGTCACGAGGCTGAAAGATTTCGGCGCGTTCGTAGAACTCGAACCCGGCATCGAAGGTTTGGTACACGTGTCGGAGATGTCGTGGGCGCGGAAGGTGCGGCACCCAAGCGACATGCTGAAAGAGGGTGACGCGGTCGAAGTGGTGGTGCTCGAAGTCAAAGCGGGCGAGCGTCGCATCGGGCTTGGCCTCAAACAGGCGCTCGGCGATCCCTGGGACCGGGCCGAGAAGGAACTGCAGCCCGGAGCTGTGGTCGAAGGCACCATCCGGAACATCGCTAATTTTGGCGCCTTCGTGGAAGTGCTGGAGGGCGTGGAAGGACTTGTCCACGTTTCCGACATCACGGCGGAAAAGCGCATCAATCATCCCAACGAGGTGCTGAAAACCGGCCAGAAACTCAAGGCGGTGGTCCTGGAAATGGACCGCGACAAGCGCCGCCTGAAGTTGGGCCTCAAGCAACTGGAGCCGGACGAGCGGGACGATTTTATTGGCAGTTGCAAGGTCGGTGACACGGTAACGGGCCGCGTCGCCAAGGTGGCCGGCCGCAAAGCATTCATCGAGCTGGGCGAGCATGTGGAAGGTATCTGCTCACTCGATGATCTGCCGAGCGAGAACCCGTCGCCCAAGAGTGAGGCTCCGGCGGAGGCAAAAGATGTGGCTTCCCTCAGCGAAATGCTGCAGGCCGCCTGGAAGAGCGGCTCGGCGGGATCCAAATCGCGCACTGCATCGCAGGGGGCGAAACTTGAAAAGGGCGAAGTCCGCACTTTCCGTGTGACCAAGCTCGACCCGAAGTCCAAATCCATCGAGGTCACACTCGCCTGATCCCCCTGGATTCGCGCGCTGACGCGAGGGGCTAGCGGCAGCCGGCCGCCTCGCGGCGGAACTATCCTTCCCGCCCAGACGATATCAAAGGCTCGCAAGCCGCCTCGGCGCGTAGGACGTCTTCCGAAGGGAACCGCATTTTGAGGTCGAACCTACTTTCATTGGTGGCTGTTGTAGCCGGCCTGATGGCCTGTGGTTCCGTCGAGCCGGAGGCCGAGAGTGCGCTCCCTCCGCCCGGCTCGGCCGGCTCGGTGGTGACTGTCGATCTGGCGCTCGCCAACATCGTACCGGCCAACTACCAGATCGAGAAACTCAGGGGGGGCTTTACGTTTGTCGAGGGACCCGTGTGGGTTCGGAAAAACGGACCCTTTCTGCTCTTCAGCGATATTCCCGAGAACGGCATCTACAAATGGATGCCCGATGGAACCATCACTGACTTTCTGAGGCCGGTGTTCGAAGGTCAATACGAAGAAGGCCGCCTCGTTGGCGCCAGCGGCCTCACTCTCGACCCGGAAGGCCGTGTCGTCATCGCCGAGCAGGGCGGCCGGCGAATCTCGCGGCTTGAAAGCGATGGCTCGCGGCGGATGCTCGTGGAACAGTTCGAGGGCCGGAGGCTTAACAGCCCCAACGACCTGGTTTACAAATCGGACGGCTGGCTCTACTTCACCGATCCGCCTTTTGGTCTCCTCCAGCAGGACGACGATCCGTCGAAAGAATTAGCCTATAACGGCATCTTCAGGCTGAGCCCCGAGGGCAAGCTCGAACTTCTCGATCGCAGTCAAACCCGTCCAAATGGCATCGCTTTCTCCCCGGACGAAAAAACGCTCTACGTTTCGAACTCGGACCCCAACCAAAAGCTTTGGATGGCGTACGAGGTTGGCGATGACGGCGCCATTGGCCGGGGAAGAGTGTTCCTGGACGTGACGTCTGAGACGCTCTCAGGCTTGCCGGACGGTCTGAAGACAGACAAGCTGGGAAACATCTACGCCACCGGGCCGGGAGGGGTTTGGATCTTTTCACCCGAGGGGCGGCATCTGGGTACGATTCGCCCCGAGGAAGTGCCGGCCAATGTTGCCTGGGGCGACGACGGCAAAACGCTCTACATGACGGCTCGAACGGGGATCTATCGTATCCGCCTCAACACCGAGGGACCTTTGCTGCAGGCCGCCAGGCGCGCAAATTCTTCGCCACCGAATGAAACCTACCCCACTGTAAGGTAGTGCAGACTGAAGAGCCTTTCGGGATCCGTCCACACGCGGATCGGCTCGAAACCACAACTCGCCGCCAGACCTTGAAATTCCTCAACGCTGAATTTATACGAGTTCTCGGTGTGAATAGATTCACCGATCGAGAAGGCAATCGTCTCGCCGTCAACCGGCACGGTCTGTTCCCGGCGGCTTACCAGATGCATCTCGATGCGGCCCGCGTCACGATTGTAGAAAGCACAGTGGTAAAAAGCAGAGAGGTCGAAGCCGGCCTCGAGCTCGCGGTTGATCCGCCGCAGAAGGTTGAGGTTGAAGGCGGCGGTGACTCCCTCGGAATCGTTGTAAGCAGCGTGAAGAATCTTTTCGTCCTTCTTCAGATCCACTCCGATCAACAACGATCCACCCGGCCCGAGTTGCGCCGCTGTTGTTGAAAGAAACTCCACGGCCTGGCCGGGGTCGAAATTGCCGATCGTGGATCCCGGGAAGAAGACCACTCGTTTCCCGGTTCGCCGGAGTTCCGCCCGCGGCAGCGGAAACGGCTGGGTGTAATCGGCGCACACCGCGATGACTTCGAGGTTTGGGTAGTCTTCCGCCAGCTCCGTCGCCGAAGCAAGCAGGTGCTCCCGTGAAATGTCGATCGCGACGTAGTTCACCTCGCCCGCCAGCGTGTCCAGCAGAATTCGGATCTTGCGGCTGCTGCCGCTGCCATACTCAATGAGATCGCAGTCTTTTCCGCAAAGGGACGCTATCTCGCCGGCATTCTCCTCAAGAATTCTTGTTTCGGTTCGCGTAGGGTAATACTCGTCTAATTCGCAAATACGGTCAAACAGCTCAGACCCCCATTTGTCGTAGAAAAACTTCGGGGAAAGCCGTTTGGGTCTGCTGCGCAGACCCGCCAGCACCTCGCGCCGAAAATCCGTCACCGCGGGGTGATGATCGGAAAAGACAACAGTTTCGGTCTTGAACATCGGCATGACGGGGCCACCCCTAAGATTCGTCCCCAGCCAGCCGGATACCAGTGAATTGCCAGCGCGCGTGAGGGGGAAAGAAATTGCGGTACGTCGCTCGAATGTGATCGGCGGATGTGGCGCAGGAGCCGCCACGCAGCACGAATTGGTTGCACATGAACTTGCCGTTGTACTCGCCGGCAGCGCCCGGCAGCGCTCGAAAGCCTGGATACGCCAGGTATTGGCTCTGCGTCCACTCCCAAACATCTCCGAACATCTGCTCCAATCCGCTCGACGACAACGCCGGAGCCGGGTGCAACAAACCCTGGCCGTAGAAGTTGCCTTCCAGCGGCAGCCCCGCGGAGGCTGTCTCCCACTCGGCCTCCGTCGGCAGGCGCTTGCCACGCCAGCGCGCGTAGGCGTCCGCCTCGAAATAGCTCACGTGGCAAACCGGTTCGTTCTCATCCACGGGGCGGAAACCCGACAGCGTCATCGCCCACCAGCCGTCGCCCTTCCTTTCCCAGTAAAGAGGACTCTGCCACTGCCGCTGCTGAACGGCCGCCCAACCATCGGAAAGCCACAGGCCTGCATTCTGGTACCCGCCCGCCTCGATGAATTCCAAAAACTCGCCGTTGGTCACCAGGCGCGAAGCGAACTGATACGGCTGCAAATAGACCTTGTGCCGCGGTGACTCGTTGTCGTAGCTGAATCCTCCGCCGGCATGTCCGATGTCGACAAGGCCGCCAGAAAATTCCAACCAGCGTAGCGGCGAAGATGACCTGGGCGGCGCTTGTGGGGAATGGTAAGCCGGACGAAGCGGATTGACCGCGAGAATATGTTTGAGATCGGTCAGCAAAAGCTCTTGATGCTGCTGCTCGTGATTGAATCCCAACAACAGAAGAGACTCGACCTCACACCACCGTCCGGCGCCGGCGTCGCGCGTCAGATCGCGCATGTGCCGGTCCACATATCCGCGATAGGCATAGATTTCAGAGACCGTCGGCCGGGAGAGCAGTCCTCGCTGCGGGCGCGGATGGCGCGCACCGAGAGCTTCGTAGTAGGAATTAAACAGATATCCGAACGTGGGGTGGAAAACCCGATAACCGGCAAGATGCGGGCGCAGCAAAAATTCTTCGAAAAACCACGTAGTGTGCGCGAGATGCCATTTGGGCGGACTGACGTCGTCCATGGTTTGGAGGACGTAGTCTTCAATCTGGAGAGGCGCGCAGATGGTCGCCGAAGCTGCTCTCACCCGCTCATATTTATCGAGGAAGACTTGGCGGACTCCAGGCTCTGCGGCTGGGGCCAACGCGCCGTCCGTTTCGATCGCCGGATTTGCTCCATGAGTTACGCTCATTCTCGGCCTCGAAGTTCCTCCTATCTTAGCGAACGGGGATCGCGCAACGTTGGCAATGGCCCCGCAAGCCACACTGGCGCATCCGCCGGGGTGCGCGGCCACTCTCAATAGCGCCGGACTGGATGTTTTTATTCCCCTGGCATGCGGTGGGGCGCCGCTATTTTCAGCTTGCCACTCTTCTAGATGGCCGGATCGGCGTATTCGTTACGAGGATCGCGCAAAGCCGGTCAGAGCGGCTGGTTCGCCTTGAGGACTGATTTTCAGGGATCGTCCCGGTCAAACGTGATGCTTGATTCGGCGCTGAAACGTTTGTAATTTTCGTACTCGATAACGTATCGGACCTGCTGCGCACCCGTGCGAAAGGGCAGCACGTCGCTGGCTACCGTCTTGACGGGAAACCAGAATGTCCCATCGATGGGCTGGTAGACGGTCGCGAACTGCGGGAAGAGATTTTCTTGCTCGCCCTTGTAGATCTGCGGCACCGGCCGGCCAGCGGCCTTCACAAGCTGCCGGTGTTTACTGCTGATCCAGATGAGGCCGTCGAGGAGCCGCTGTCCTTCCAAGACCTGGCGTGGCCGCATCCGGTACACATAGCAATCCTCGCCCTCCAGGTCTTCTTTGCCCTTGTAGGTGAATTCGTAGAGCCAGAGCGTGTCCTGGGTCAGGGCGAAGGGCTGCACGTCGCGAATGTCGCGAAAGTCTTCCTCGGTGAGGCGAATTCTTTTCAAGTGGTCGACCGGGTGGCCCACCACCTGCTCCTCGCGATGCCCCTCGGGAGAAAACGTGATTTCGCGAACCTCCCGGTAGAAGCCGTCAGGGCTTTTCGATCCCAACTCCTGAAAGAGGAATCTTTGCCGGTAGGTGTAGCGCCCCCGCTCCAATTCGAACCGGCTCCCGTTGGCGGCGAGTTCCCGCAACAGCTCTTTGGGAGGCTGCTGCGCCTCTGCTCCCTCGGAAACAAGCAACACCCCGCCAAGAAGAGCCGACGCAAGGAGTTCTCGCCGTCCCGCGATGAGACGCCAGCCAGCAGGCGGGAGTGCCGGCTCATTGGACCGGGACGAAGCAGCTTCTCGCGGGGACGGTCGCCACAGCTTCGTTAAGATGGGAGGTTGCCGAATCATCTTCCCTCGCCGGAAACAGATGCCGGTACCGCAGGCGGCTCATTGCGAGCGTTCTGGGGCGCGTTGGCCGTTCTCAACCTTTGTCTGGCCGCGGGCGGCTTGGTTTTTGCTTCCGAGCACAGCATCAGCACGCACGACGCGGTCCCCATTGTAGCGGCCTTCCTGGTGCAGGCTTCAGTGTACCTAGTCCCTGGGTTTCCGGAAGTCCGGCGCCGGCTGGAACAGCGTTTCTCCAGACCTTGGATTGCCTTTCTCGCGGTGATTTGTTCCCTGGCGCCCTACCTCATCTATGCCGTCCCAACCGCGGTGTTCTCGTGGGAGGCGTTCGGGAAGCTAGCGGCTTTTTGTTCCATCATCGGGTTTCTCTTCGTCGTGGCGCCCGCGGAGAAGCAGCGCTTCAGCTGGCAGGACGCCGCCGCTCTTCTGCTGTTGGGCTGGCCACACATCAGCGGCGTGACCTTCTTCCGCGAAATCTACGTCAGTCCTATCGCCGCTAGCGTGCCGCGCCTCGACATCCTAGGCAAGCTGATGACTATCGCCCTGGGCGTCACAGTCTTTCTTTCGCTGCGGAAGCTTGAGGGCGTGGGCTTCCGGCTCGCACCGTCACGCCAGGACCTCGCGGCCGGCCTGCGGAACTACCTTCTATTCCTTCCGCTTGGCGTGCCGGTCGCTCTCGTGGTTGGGTTCGCGCATTGGGACCCCAAACCGGTTGAGGGCTGGTCGTATCTCTTGGAGTTGGTCGGTACTATGCTCGGCATCTACGCGGCGGTAGCACTGGCGGAGGAGTTTGCTTTCCGTGGAATCACGCAGAACCTGCTGACTGGTTCGCTCAGAAGGCCCCTCGTGGCCCGATTAGTTGCCAGTATCCTCTTCGGCTTAGTGCACCTGCCCACTGGTACTTTTCCTAACTGGCGGTATGCCTTGGTCGCCGCGGTCGCGGGGTGGTTCTATGGGCGAGCCTACGAGGAGAGTCGAAGCATCGCGCCCGCCATGGTGGCCCATACCCTGGTCGTCGTCAGCTGGCGCTTCGGATTCTCCACATGACCGGCGGCGGCCTGCCCCAGCCGCCCGGAGCCGGCTTGTGGGAAAACACCGGGGAACGCTCTCGGCGCCGGCTGTATCCCGGTCCGCAAAACATACGAGTCCAGCCCAAAAGTTCTTTCTTGAGTAGGCTTTAGGCTTACGCCCCCTGGCCCCGGCATTACAAGTTTGGCCCAGGGAAACTCGGGTAACACGGGGGTTGATCTAGGCGCTTTCGCGGATGGAACGGGGTACCCCCGCATCCTACAATCGGGCCATGAGCGATTGCAGAAATCGCTTTGGGTAACTTTCTATGCAGATACAGTTGCCGACAGCGAAGTCGGAATACACCATTGACGAAGCAGCTCGCTTGCTGGGCATCAGCTCGCAAGAGATTCGCTCGCTTCTGATCCGTCACGTGCTGGATGAGACGGAGGCGATTCAGAATCTTCCCAAGATGAAGTTCCGGCCGGCGGATTTGATTATGTTGAGCCTCATCGTGGAAGCTCCCGAGAGCTAGCAGCCTCCCTTGTACCTTTTCGACTCCCCCCATTCTTCCACCACCCACATTTGTGCCATGGCCGCCGCGTGGATCGCGGGTACGGCAGTTTAGTAAAGTAAAGAACTCGGTTGGCGAATTGGCCCCCGGGCTCGAATGACGGCGACAGCCTCCACGCACGACCGCTTATTCATCCTGCGAAACCTGGTAGAGAAGGACTTCAAGGTCCGCTACCGGAACATGTCGCTAGGCATTTTTTGGTCGCTCGTGAATCCCATCATCATGATGGGCGTTCTTACCTTCGTGTTCACCGTCATTTTCCCGAGCGCCAAGCCCCACTTCTGGCTTTTCGTTCTGATGGGAATCCTGCCCTACAACTTTTTCACGCTGGCATGGGCGACCGGTACGAACTCCATCGTCGAAAATTCCGGCCTGATCAAGAAGGTCCCGTTTCAGCGGGAACTGGTGCCGATTTCCGTGGTGCTAGGCAACCTGGTCCATTACTTGATTCAGCTGGGCCTGCTGCTGGCCGCCGCGGCGATCGTGATGGGTGTCAACGCCGGCTGGTTGTGGATTCCCCTGATCGTGGTGCTGCAGTTGGTGTTTGTTTGCGGCATGTCCCTTCTGTCGTCCAGTCTGGATGTCTATTATCGAGACATGCGGTATCTCGTCGAATCGGCGAATCTGGTGCTTTTCTGGCTCTGTCCGATCTTCTATGGCTTTGAGGACATCCGCCCTGGTTACGCCTGGATCTACGAGTTGAATCCGATCGCGGCCGTCATCCTGATCACACGGCGCATCCTCTTGTACGGCCAGGGTCCGGGCCTGACAGCCTGGAAAATGATGGGGGTATCCTTGCTGACTTTTGCGATCGGCTTTTTCGTCTTCCGGCGCATCAAGCAGGATTTTTCCGACTACCTATAGCTGCCATGCTGCTGCTCGAGCTAAATAACATCAGCAAGCGCTACTGGCTGCACCGCCGGAGGCAGCTTTTCGCGCAGCATGCCTGGCAAAAAATCCGGCGCGTGACCGAGCCGTTTTGGGCGCTGCGGAATATCTCGTTCGAAGTGCATCGGGGAGAGAGTCTGGCCGTGGTGGGAGCCAACGGCGCCGGCAAGAGCACTCTGCTCAGCATCATTGCCGGAGTTACGCATCCCACTTCGGGCGAGCTTCGCCGCGCGGGCCGGGTCGGCGCCTTGCTGGAACTCGGCACGGGTTTTCACCCGGACCTGACCGGACGGGAGAACATCGTGCTCAACGCTTCTCTACTCGGTCTCTCCCGAGCCGAAGTCCAGGCAAAGTTTGATTCGATCGTCGACTTTTCAGGAATGGAGCGTTTCCTCGATGAACCGGTGCGAACCTTCTCCAGCGGCATGATCGCCCGGCTTGGGTTTTCCGTTGCCATTCATGCCGAGCCGGAGATCCTGCTGCTCGATGAGGTTTTTGCCGTCGGCGATCAGGACTTCCAGAAGAAATGCATCGAGCGGGTTTCTTCCTTCCCCCGGGAGGGGAGAACCCTATTGTTCGTCACCCACGGCATGCACAATGCCCTTTCGATGTGTCCTCGGGCTGTGTGGCTGGAACAAGGCGAGATGCGCATGGACGGCCCCTCCGAAGAAGTGATCGAGCGATACCAGCAGTCGGCGAATTCGGCCGCCCAGATGGCCAGCGTCCCCGGCCGGTAGAAGCCGTTCCTACCAGAGCAGCCCGCAACCCCCCGCCCTGCCGCGGCGCGCGGCTAGAGCGTTCCCCTCGACTTGTGGGCGCGGCGCAAGCCGCTCCAGCCTTCGCAAACCACGATCGAGTTGAAGGGATTACGGGAGTGATACTTTACGTTCACCGCGCCGATGATGTTGGACTTGTCGGCTTGTACCGCTTCGAGCAGGTCTGAGATGTCTTGCGCGGCCGAATACTCGACGCCCCCGATGCGATAGGTGTAGTGAATCAGCCCCTTGGACACTTCCTCTTCCATCACGTCGAAATCCGTGACGATTCCGTCCGTGAGCCGGCCCTGCGCATTGACGAGCGAGCGCCGGCGGCGCTCCCTTTCGGCGGGGCTGTTATAGCGGCGCCAGGCGATCCATCCGAAGACGAGCAGGCCCGCGGACGCAGCGGCTGCCGCGGCCGTGAGGTAGGGGTACTGGGCGAAAGGCAGCGCCTGGAGCATTTACCCGACGGGAACTTCTTGTTGCGCCTTGCGGTGGTCCGCAAGAAACTTCTCCAGACCGATGTCCGTCAGCGGGTGGTTGAACAACTGGTCCAAGACTTTGAAAGGCATCGTTCCGATATGCGCGCCGGCCAGCGCTGACTCTTTGACATGCAGCGGGCTGCGGATCGAAGCGGCCAACACCTGCGTCGGAAAGCCGTAGTTATCGTAAATCGCCACGATTTCGCGAATCAGTTCCATGCCCTCAAGGGCAATGTCATCGAGACGCCCCAGGAAAGGGCTGATGATGTAGGCGCCGGCCTTCGCCGCGATCAGAGCCTGCGGCGCTGAGAAGCACAAGGTCACGTTGACGCGAATGCCCTCGGACGAAAGGGCCTTCGTCGCTTTGATACCCTCTCGAATCAGCGGGCACTTGACGACGATGTTGGGGTGAATCTTCGCCAGTTCCTTTCCTTCGCGGATCATTTCCTTGGCCTCGACCGAAACCACTTCGGCGCTGATATCACCGTCAATGATCTCGGTGATGGCCCGGATCTGATCCTGGATAGGCACGCCTTCCTTGGCGATCAGCGACGGGTTGGTCGTGACGCCATCCACAATGCCCCAAGAGGCTCCCTTTCGGAGTTCCTCCAAGTTCGCAGTGTCCAGAAAAAACTTCATGGGAAACGCTCTCCTTTCAACCGCCTTCCCCTGACTGAGGAACGTCCGGCGGGGGAACTTAAAGATTGATTATATCAATCAGCATCGAGGCGCAGGCGAAAGGAAGGCGATCAGCGCGCGCCGAGAGCGCCCTGGGCGCTTACGGCAGCGTGACCGCTACAACCCCAGAGGAATCGCTCGCGTTGCCCTCGTGGTCCACGGCGGAAATCGCGTAGTAGTAGGTCCGGCCGGGCAGCACATCGGCATCGGAATAGTTCGCCAGTTGCACGAGCGTGGCCGCCAGCGGTTCGATCCTGTCGGCATCCTCACCTCGCAAAACGCGGTACCCCGCGACGTCGGGATCGGAGCTGTAGTCCCAGACCAGCTCGACACTCGTCAGGCCGATGATCGCCCGCAAACCCGTGGGCCGGCCGGGCGGGAACAGGTCCCGGGCGACTACCTCAACCACCCGCGATGCCGGCCCTTCGATTTCACCCGTGCGCGTCTTCCCGACGCCGCGGACGCGATACCACTGAGGTGTATTCCACAGAGCGGCCGAGTCTCGAAATTCCGTAGACTCGGCGCTGCCAATCTCCTGAAACGGCCCGTCCGCCGCTGCGGCGCGCGTCACGCGATACAAGCCGGCGCCCTTGGCGGGCGTCCATGCCAGAGTCACACCGCTGGGATCAACACGCGCCTCCAGCCCCGTGACTCGCTCCGGTGCGCTGCCTACCTCGATGACAAAGAGATTTGAAAAGCCCGCCTGGCGTCCGTTGGCGCCCTCGCCGCGCACGCCCAGCACCAGCGTCTTTCCTTGTAGCCCCGTGGCGGACACTGTCTGCACGATCTTTTCCCCCGCGCCGTGAGATGCCAGCGCACCCTCTTGCACCACGAAGATCTCACGGCTTTCCCTTTCAAAAACGTCGAGGGAAGGGACTTCACCGGCCTCGGGAATCTCCAGGGCGTACACTTCAAAACGGGCCAGATTCTTGAGCGCCACGCCCTCGGTGCTGAGCAGCGGCCAAGTCCATTCAATTAGGAGTTGATTCTCGACCTGGCGGGCCCGCAGGTCGTGAGTTCTCTCGGGAATGTTACGGAGAGGGGGAAGCGGCTCTCCCACGGCGCCGCAACCGGATAGAAGGCCGGCGCCGCAGCACAAGAGCAGCCAGAAAGGGAGCAGCCGCCGGCCGGTCAAGAAGCGTGAACTCCGGACATGGGTCATCGGCCCGCGCAGCGACTACAGAATATAGCGGCTCAAATCCTGATCCTTCACGATATCGGCAAGACGCTTGCGCACATACTCCGCATCGATCTTGACTGTCTTCTTCTTCAGATCGGGTGCATCGAAGGAAACCTCCTCCAGCACCTTCTCCATGATCGTGTGCAGCCGCCGGGCGCCGATATTTTCAGTGTCTTCGTTGACACGTGACGCCACACTGGCGATTTCGGCGATGGAATCATCGGTGAAATGCAGTTTGACGCCTTCGGTCTCCATCAGAGCGGTGTATTGCTTGATGAGCGCGTTCTTCGGCTCCGTCAGAATGCGGATGAAGTCGCCCGTGGTGAGCGGCTTCATTTCGACGCGGATCGGGAACCGCCCCTGTAGTTCCGGGATGAGGTCGCTCGGCTTCGCGACGTGGAATGCCCCGGCCGCCACAAAAAGAATGTGGTCCGTCCGCACCATGCCGTAGCGGGTGTTGACCGTCGTTCCCTCGACGATCGGCAGAATATCGCGCTGCACTCCCTCGCGGCTGACGTCGGGGCCGCGGCCGCCTTCCCGCCCGGCGATCTTGTCCATCTCGTCGAGGAAGATAATGCCCGACTGTTCCACTCGCTCGATCGCCTGCCGCGTCACCTGGTCCATATCGATGAGGCGCTGTTCTTCTTCCTGCACGAGATAGTCGAGACCCTCGGCCACTCGCATCTTGCGGCGCCGGCTCTTGCCGCCGAAAAGGCCCGGCAGCATGTCACGGAGATTGATGTCCATCTCCTCGATGCCGGTGTTGGTGACGATCTCGATCGGCATGTTCCGCTCGCGAACATCGATCTCCACCATGCGCTCGTCGAGCTTGCCTTCGCGGAGACTCGCCCGGAGCTTTTCGCGCGTCTTCTCGACGCTTCCCGGGTCTCCCTCTCCCTGGGGAGGCATCAACAGGTCGAGCATGCGCTCTTCAGCATTCGCCTCGGCCCGCTCCGCCACCAGTTCCAGCTTCTCCTCGCGCAGCATGTCGATGGCGACCTCAACTAGGTCACGAATCATCGAGTCGACATCGCGGCCGACGTAACCCACCTCGGTAAACTTCGTCGCTTCAATTTTCACAAACGGGGAATTAGCCAGCTTTGCCAGACGGCGAGCTACTTCTGTTTTGCCAACACCCGTCGGTCCCATCATCAGGATGTTCTTCGGCATGACCTCTTCGGCCATGTCGGGATTCAGCTTCTGGCGCCGGATGCGATTGCGCAACGCGATGGCAACAGCTTTTTTGGCCTCGCCCTGTCCGATGACGTACTTGTCCAGTTCCTGCACGATCTCACGCGGCGTAAGTTCGTCCAGGGCAAGGCTTTCCTTGTTGGATTGTCCGGGAAGATAGATAACCATGGGAGGGACTACCCCAACTCCTCGTAAGCAATGTTGTCGTTGGTGTAGACGCAGATCTTGCCGGCTACGCTCATCGCTTCCTCGGCAATTCGGCGCGAGGTCAGCTTCGTGTTGCGCATCAATGCTGTTGCGGCGGCCACGGCAAACGGGCCGCCCGAACCGACGGCAGCCACATCCTCGTCCGGTTCGATGACGTCTCCGTTGCCGCTCACCAGCAGCGATATATCCTTGTCGGCCACGAGAAGCAGAGCTTCCAGATGACGCAGGGACTTGTCGGTTCGCCAGTCCTTCGCAAGCTCGACGGCCGCGCGGCTCAAATTGCCGCCGTACTGTTGCAGTTTGTCCTCGAAGCGGGCAAACAGCGATAGAGCGTCCGCCGTGGATCCGGCAAACCCCGCCAGAATGCTGTTGTCGTAGAGGCGCCTGATCTTGCGAGCCGTATGCTTCACAACCTCGTGGCCCATCGTCACTTGGCCGTCTCCGGCCATCGTGACCTTGCCTGCGCGGCGCACACAAAGAACTGTCGTGGAACGAATTCGGGGAGGACGGGCCATAGATGATTTCCTAATTATACTCAATGACTCTGCAAGCACTTAGATCCGCGCGCTTACTACCCTCGAAAACCACGGAAAAGGAGGACGGTGGTTGCGGGAGAGCAGCCTCAAACTGCTTCGCTTCTCAGTCGTAGACGAAATGAAGCACCTTTTTGAGGTCTTCCCAGGCTTCGCGTTTCTTGTCCTGGTTGTAGGGGCGAAGCAGGAAAGAGGGGTGGTAAGTCGACATCACAGGAATGCCGCGCCATTCCTGCCATTGGCCGCGCAGCCGCGTGATGCCTTGGCTGGTCTTAAGCAGATATTTCGCCGCTGTGCCGCCCAGGACGCAGATTGCCTTCGGCTGAATTGCTTCCAACTGGCGGTCGAGAAATTGGCCGCACATCTCCATCTCATCCAGCTCGGGCGCGCGATTGCCTGGAGGCCGGCATTTCACCACGTTGCAGATATAAACATCTTTGCGCTCGATCGGGACACCTTCGCCCTTGGCGGTGTTATTGATCATTTGCGTCAACAACTGGCCGGCGCGGCCTACAAAGGGAATCCCCTGCGCATCTTCATCGGCTCCAGGGCCCTCGCCGATAAACACGAGCTTCGCCTTGGGGTCGCCCACACCGAAGACGATGTTCGCTCGGCCCTCATGCAAGCGGCATCGCTTGCAGTCGCCGATGTCGGTCTGAATCGCTTGCAAAATCGGCAACGGGTCAGCTGCTCGCCCGGGTTGCTGCGCGGCAAAAAGATCTGCAGGGGCGCGAGATTTTACAGTAGGAGGCACGTAGCTGTCTCGCACTGGTGCCTCAACAGTCTCCTGGGTTGTTCTCGGCTTCGACACGGAAACCGGAATGTAAAGATCCTTCACGCCGAGATCGCGGTAAAACTCCAGATGCGGCAAGATCGAAGATCGCGGATCGGACATTCTTTGCTTTCTCGAGAGTCGCTTGGAGGCAGGATGCGACGCGCCGCATCTATTGTCGAAGATCCCGAGGCGGAGCACAACTCGTTGCTGGAAATGAATGAGGCCGGACTTATCGCGGAACCTGCACCTTCCTTCGCGCCGCCACGCGGTCCATGATCCGGCGGGCCATCTCGCGCTTTGAGCTACGGGGCAGTTCGCTTACTTCTCCATTGGCCGAGAGCAGCCAGCCCTGGTTTTCCTCGGAATCGATACCGGCGCCCTGCGCCGCTTCTCCGACGGGATTGGCAACAAGCAAGTCACAGTTTTTTGCGCGCAGCTTGCGCTGGGCGTTTTCGAGCACGTTTTCCGTCTCGGCCGCGAAGCCAACCAGCAGCCTTTGTCCCTTCAGGCGCCCGACCTCGTCGACAATGTCGGGAGTGGGTTCGAGGTCGAGGGGCAAACCGCCCTGTTGTTTTTTGATCTTGCTGGCGCTCCCACTGCGGGGGCGATAGTCGGCTACAGCGGCCGCTCCGATCACAATGGTGGCCTGCTGTAGATTTTCGAGGACGGCATGATGCATCTCCTCCGCCGTGGTCACGCGCACAACCTCGCAACCTTCGGGAGGCGTCAAGCTCACCGGTCCGCTCACCAGAATCACCCGCGCTCCTCTTGACAGCGCTTCCGCCGCCAGGGCAAAACCCATCCTGCCGCTGGAGCGGTTCGAGAGGAATCGCACTGGGTCGAGTGGTTCCTGTGTCGGCCCGGCCGTCACCAGCACCGTCTCCCCGGCCAGATCCCCCGCGGGCCGATGAGCCAACAGCACGTCTTCCGCCACGGCAAGAATATGAGCCGGTTCCGCCAAGCGTCCGGGGCCGACCATGCCACACGCCAGGGAACCGGATTCCGGGTCGATCACCACGACGCCCCTGCGTTTGAGCAGCGCCAGATTCTCCTGCGTCGCGGCGTGGTTCCACATTTGCGTGTTCATCGCCGGAGCCACAACGACCGGGCAGGTGCAGGCGAGGTGTAGGGTGGTGAGGAAGTCGTCGGCCAGGCCGTGAGCGAACTTCGCGAGGGTATCCGCCGTCGCGGGCGCGACGAGCAGCAAATCAGCCTCTTGCGCCACGCTGATGTGCTCGATGGCGCTCTGGAGGGTCTCTTCCCCTCCCGCTTCAGCGAAGAGATCGGTAATGACCTTGCGGCCCGTGAGAGCAGCGAAGGTGAGCGGCCCCACAAACTTCCGCGCGCTGGCCGTCATCACGACTTGAACGCCGTAGCCACGGTCGGTGAACAGGCGAACCAGCTCAGCAGCCTTATACGCTGCTATCCCGCCCGTTACCCCGAGGACAATTCTGAGCTGCCGGTTGGAGTTTTCCTTCATGGGACGGCTCGCCCAAGTGCGGTACCGAATTTCCGGCCTCGAACACCCGCTTCCAACGAGTGGGATCTAGAACCCTTCGGCCTTTTCGGCGTCGGTCATCTCGTCGAACTGCTCGACCGAGACAAATTCCACGGCTACCTCGCCCGTCCGAACCTCTTCCATGGCGATTTTCGTGGGCTTGCGCGAGGTAGTGGCGATAAGCGGACGTGCGCCGGCCTGCAACTGCCGGGCGCGCCGCGCACCGGCGATGATGAAGCGGTACACGCTCTCTTCCGGGTCCTGTGGGATGAACCACGGCTGATCCGGCGGCTTGCCTTCGCCCTGCACAACGACCGCCGGTTGCGGCTTGGTTTCCGCCTGCTGTTTTTTAGCCATTCTCGTTTCCCGCCTTGAAACTCTTCAGGATCGGCCGAATTCTTTCGGCCATCCGTTTCTGCCGGCAGCGTTCCGCTACCAGCACGCTCCGCAGCCTGTCGAACGAGGCTTCGAGCTGGTCATTCACCAGCACGTAGTCATAGAAGCCAAAGTTCTCGACTTCCTTCGTGGCCGCGCTCAACCGCCGACTGATGACCTCGTCGGGATCCGATGAGCGGTTCCGCAACCGCACTTCCAGTTCTTTCCTGGATGGTGGAAGGATAAAGATCGTGACCGCTTCGGGGAGCTTCTCCTTCAATTGTGACGCACCCTGAACGTCTATGTCCAGGATAAGATCGCGGCCGGCCTTTTGGGCGCGCTCGAGAACTGCCCGGGAGGTGCCGTAAAAATGGCCGAAAACCTCCGCCCATTCAAGGAGTTCCCCGTTGTCGCGCAAACGCAGGAAGTGGTCCCGGGTGACAAAATCGTAGCTGCTGCCGTCAACCTCCCCCGGGCGCGGCGGCCGGGTGGTCACGGAAGTGGAGAAGGTGAGGTTTTCGTCCGACTCCATCAGGCGCTTGACAAGAGTGGACTTCCCGGAACCAGAGGGCGCGGAAATGATGAAAACAATGGACATAGTGCTGCGCTATTCCAGATTCTGGGCCTGCTCGCGTACCTTCTCGACCTCGTGCTTCAGCCGCAAGCCGATGTCCGTAATCTTGAGGCCGTTCCGGCCCAGGGGGGTCGTCTTGGAAAGAACCGTGTTGGCCTCACGATGGAGTTCCTGAGCCAGAAAATCAATCTGTTTTCCGATCTCCCCGCGCTGCTGCAAGATCGTCTGCAGCCTGGCCACGTGAGCGCTTAGCCGCTGCAGCTCTTCGCTGATGTCGGTTCGATCGGCCATGATGGCCGCTTCCTGCAGCACGCGCTGCGGGTCAATGCCAGCTTGTCCGATCAGCTCGCTGAGTTTGGCCTCCAGCCGCTTCTGAAAATCAGCCACCGTACCCAGGCGGGCGGCCTCCAACTGCTCGATATCCTGCTCCATCTGGCGGGCCTGATGTTTCATCTGGTCGACGATACCCTCTCCCTCCGTCCGCCGGAAACCAGCATGTTCCTCCAGGGCGCGTGAGAGGCAATCGATGAAGGCGGCTTCGAGCACGGCCTGGTGTTGCTCGCTCATCTCGGCTTCGTTCATCGAAATCATGCCGGGCACTCGCAGCAGCGTGTTGAGATCCGCATCAGCGCTAATGCCGTGACGCTTCGCAGCCTCGCGGTAAGCCGCGATGTAGGCGTCGATGAGCGCCTGATTCAGTTGCACCCTGACGGCATCCAGGTGCCACCGTAACGACACGGACAGTTGCAGTTGGCCGCGGCGAACCTGCTTCTTGATCATTTCGCGGATCCGGGATTCAAAGGGTTCGATCTCGGGGGGAATGCGCAGCTGCAAGTCAAAAAAGCGATGGTTCACACTTCGCAGGCTTACGAAAAGCGAGATCTCGTCACTGGTGAATTGGGTACGCGCGTACCCGGTCATGCTGGCCGCCATGGAGATCTTCTGGCCCGGAAGCGCCGCTCCCTAGGATCAGCCATTGTAGCGAAAAGAACATGCGGCCTCGTTCTTCGATGATCGAGGACGCGGGATCGCAAACGTCCTCCAGCAACCCTGGGAAGGAAGCACTTAAAGAATGGGGGGGCAGGGGCGGCAAGGTGACGATGAAGTGATCCAGCAGCCGCAACGGCCTTAATCAATAACCGAATTGCAGCATGCCCTCTTTTTTGCCTTGCACTGTGCCTTTGCTCAGCCACTCCAGCGAGGCCTCGAACATGAGCAGGTGATTCTTTTCCCACATGGCGTTGTGCGACGAACAAGCGAGGTCGATGAAAACCTTTTCCTTGGATCCCAAGTCCGCATAGAGCGCCTTCACGCGATCGATAGGCACCTGGGCGTCGTGAACACCGGCGAGCAGCAGTGTCGGCGTTTGCATCTTCGAGACCACGGACTGGCCAAATCCCCACGAGGTGACCAGCGGCGCGCGGCGCACTCCCGTCCCCCAAGTGGCCCCTACCGGGTCGGAGGCCATCATCTCCGCCCATACCGCGTCGCTGGCCGCCTGCTCGTACTGCGCGGGGCAGCCAACCTGGCGGTTCCAGCCCGAGGTGAAGTCGCTATGCGACTGCGTGCTCATGACCGGACCATCGGCGGGAACCTTGGGAGGCCGCTCGCCGCCCCGCAGCGAATAGGCCGGGGCGAGGAGCACCAACCGTTCTACTTTTTCCGGATGCTGGGAAGCGTACCCGCCGGCCCGCGGCCCGCCCAGAGACCAAGCAAGCAGGCCAACCTTCTCGACCCGCCGCAACGCCCTGAGGTGATCCACGACGGCTCCAATATCGTTCCAGTCCGAGGCAATCGTCGTCAGCCGGCTGGGATAGCTTGGCTTGCAGGGTGCGGGCAACATCGCGGGCACGAGCGCCTGTTGTTGATCCTCCGCCAGATTGCACGGATCGTTCATCGGCGTGGGCCGCGTGGAGCGTCCATAGCCGGTCATGTCCATCGAGAACACATCGAAGCCGGCGCGCGCCAGATACGCCATCCAACTGTAGTCCTTGTAGGGGACGTCGAAGGCCACTTCGGCCGGCGTTCCCGCGCCATGGACGAACAGGAGCACTCGATTCGCCATGGACCCGCCACGCAAAACGGCGCCCGGCTGCACCACTTCGCGAACGTAGACCTGCGCTGTCTGTCCTTCGATCGCGGGAACCGTGGAACGCACCCGGACATAGTGGTCGACCCGCACCAACGATTCCGGATCGCCGCCGAAAACTGCCGGCGCAAGAAAGAGGGCGGCTAGCACCGCGATTTGGCGAACTGGGTTTCGCATTCAATCTCCTGGAACGCGTTCGGTCTTTGATCCGGAACCTTACCGAATCCTTACTCCGTGATCGCTGAATACACGATCGCTGCAAACTTTTCGCGCAGGCGCAGAGAGCCGCCGGGCGTGACCTGCACCATCAGAACCCCGGTCAGTTCTTCGGCCGGGTCGATCCAAAAAATAGTCCCCTGCGACCCGCTCCAGAAGTACGCGCCCTTTGAGTAGGGGTAGCCCAGCCGGCCGGGATCGTCGACCACGGCGACGCTCAGCCCGAAGCGGAGACCGGGCGTGCGGTACGAACTCATGTCCGCGATGTGATTTTGCGCCATCCAACCGACCGTTCTGGGCCCCAGCAATCGGTGTCCTGAAAATGTGCCGCCATTCAGAAGCATTTGGCTGAACCGCCAGTAGTCGGCAGCGGTTGAGTACAGGCCGCTGGCGCCCCCAAAGAATGTCTTGGCTTCCGCCGCCGCCGCAGGACGGCGGGAGGTCGAGTCGGGATCGTCTTTGCCTTCCACAACCAGCATCGCGCGCCGCTTGTCCTTCGAGGAGGGGGGCCAGTAGTGCGTATCGCTCATGCCGAGCGGCTTCAGGATGCGCTCTCCGACGAAACGGTCCAGCGGCGTGTCCGAAACCTGTTGCACAAGGTAGCCCAGCACATCGAAGGAGTCGCCATAAAGCCAGGTGGATCCCGGCTGATACTGCAGCGGCAGGCGGGCGAAATCCTTCATGTAGGCCGCAAGCGTCGGGAACGCGTAGGTCTCGGCGCGGCCGCGTGGGTCGAAGACACCGGAGGTGTGCGTGAGCAGATCATGAACCGTGATTTCGCGGTTCGCGGGGACGGTACGATCGGGCGCGACCTGCACTTTGGGGTTCTTGAACTCGGGCAGGTACCTCGAGATCGGCTCATTGACCGTGTAGCGGCCCTCTTCCAGCAGCACGAGAGCAGCGACGGCCGTGACCGGCTTGGTCATCGACGCAAGGTCGAAGATCGCATCCGGGGGCATTGGCTCCGCGAGGTCCATGCCTCGCTTGCCGTGCGCCTCATAGTGAACAACCTTCCCCCGGCGCGCGACCAGGGTGACAAAACCCGGCGCCTCCTTCCGCTCGACGACGCCGCGAAGCCACTCGCCGATCTTGGCGAGGCGCTCCGCGGACATGCCCACGGACTCGGGCGAGGCGTGTGGCAGATTGTCGGCGGCGGCCGGCAGCACCAGAACAAACACGAGCAACAGCAAGGCGTGTTTTCGCATTGGCGTAGTCCTTTCCGGAGTTCGGAGTTCGCGGTCGGAGCCTGCATCGATACGGCTGCAGCCGAACTCGCCCTCCACACAGCATTTTTCGGGGCTTTGACCCAGAAACTCGCGACCCGCTGCGACGGAACCCGACGCCCTCACCGCAGGTGCTTGTTGAAAAACTCGAGCGTGCGCTGCCAGGCGAGCTTGGCCGCGGCCTCGTCGTAACGGGGCGTCGTGTCATTGTGGAAGCCGTGGTTGGCGCCCTCGTACATGTGCATGGTGTAGCTCACGTTGTTCGCCTTCAATGCGGCTTCATAAGCAGGCCACCCTTCGTTGATCCGCGTATCGAGGGAGGCATAGTGAATCAGCAGCGGCGCCTTGATCTTAGCGACGTCCGCCGCGGCCGGCTGTCCGCCATAAAACGGGACCGCCGCGGAAAGATCGGAGCCGAGTTGGACCGCAAGGTTGTTCGACACGCCGCCGCCAAAGCAGAAGCCGACAACGCTGATCTTGCCCGTGCAATCCTCGCGCCCTTTCAGCCAGCGCGCCGCCGCCACAAAATCGGCGGCCATCTTCTGCCGGTCGACCTTCGGAAACAGTTCCCTGCCCTTGTCCTCGTCACCGGGATAGCCGCCGACGCTCGTGAGACCATCGGGCGCCAGAGCGATGAAATTCTCGGTGGCCGCACGGCGGGCCACATCTTCGATGTAGGGATTCAGACCGCGATTTTCGTGGACAACCAGTACGCCGGGCAGCTTGCCCGATGCGTTCGCGGGGCGAACAAAATAGCCGTCGATGCTTCCGTTGCCCTGCGGCGACGGCACCGAAACACGTTCGGTCTTGATGCGGCCGTCATTCGCTGGGACCTGCTCGGCCCAGGCGAAATTGGGGGTTAAGCTTTCCAGAAGAGCAGCCGCGGTTACGCCTCCCACGGCAAACTTCTTGGCGCGCTCAAGAAAGGCGCGGCGATCGATGTTGCCGTGAACGTAGAGGTCAAAGATGTCCAGCAGCTCTTGCGGAAAATCGGTGGCTTTCTTGCGGTTCATGGGGATGGCTCCTTTCTTCAGCGGAGAGTATATCAGGATGGCGGGAGGGAGGCGCCGAACATTCGAGGGAGGGAAGGGCGGGATCCAGAGAGGCAAGTTTTTTGGGATATGCTGGAAGGGGTTGTAGAACGTGATTGTTGGCGCCCTCCCCTCGTTCCTAATCACGTTTCTTCTCGCGCTCCTCGGTTATCGGTATCTCAGCCGAGCACGTGAGCCCGCCGCCTAACAAGCCGTTGAACCAAGCAGGCCGCGGGTTAGCGGCTGGCGTTATGCTGCTGTGAACCGCGATTCACCAGGAGCAACGGCCTGCCCCCCGGAAGCGCGAGGTTGTAATGCACTCAGAAACCAAGAAATTTAATCGGGCCCAGGCGCCGAAGGATCAAGCGACCTGTCAACTGTTGGCACAGGAGATCGACCGCAACCTACCGGAGGCGGAGAACAGAATTTGGCACGCCCATCCGGTATGGTTTCTCGATGGAAATCCCATAGTCGGGTACAGCAAGCTGAAGAACTGCGTACGCTTGCTCTTCTGGAGCGGTCAGTCCTTCGAGGAGGAAGGGCTGAAAAAGGAAGGGAGCTTCAAAGCCGCTGAAGCGCGGTACACTGCCGTCGACCAAGTTGACACAGAGAAGCTACAGTGCTGGCTGGCCAAGGCCCGAGACATCCAGTGGGACTACAGAAACCTGATTCGTCGCAGAGGTCGGTTGGAGCGTTTGAAGTAAAGGTTCGGCGTCGTTCGTGGGAGAGAAGAGTTCGTCAAATTGTACATTAGAACAACCAGGTGCCGCGGACGGTCCGTTGCGCGGCCCGCTGCTGACCCGGAGTGCTAGGCGGCGGGAGAGATGGGAGAGATGCTCAGGAGACCGTTTGGAATAATTGTGCTTGCCGGCGCGTTTCTTGCAGCAGGCCTTGTGGGAATTGCCGGCTTCTGGGTGGCTTGGCCAAGAACTTCCAATACCTCCCCTCTCGCGGCGCTGTTCGCCCTGATGTGGAGCTGCACGTACGTCGTCACCGCCATCCTCACGTGGCGCCGCTCTCGCCTCGCAGCTCTTGCTTTCCTTGCGGCGATCGGACTACTGGTGGTCCCGGCGTCATTCATTTTTCCTGGGGGCCAGCTCTTTCTCCCTTCGTTCGTAGTCATCGTTCTTGCCGCTTTCCTTGGCTACCGGTTTCTCCGCAGGGCGTGTGGTCCCGCCGCCTAAGCAGCGGTTGCAGCCGACGGCGCGGGCGTTAAGATCGTGATGCGCCGCGGGTGAGCCGCGGCGCGTCGAGCATCGGGTCATGTTGCTGACAAAGACCGAACTTGAGGCGATCAAATCCGGCAAGTTGTCTCTGGTATTCCGTTGCTGGCGGAGGCCCAGCGTCAAGACCGGTGGCTCCTTGAAGACAGCCGTCGGCGTTCTAAGGATTGAAGGTGTTGTCAAGATCGAGCGTTCGCAGATCACTGAGCGTGATGCCGCCAAGGCGCGTTACGGTTCGTTGTCCCAGTTGCTGAACAGACTCGATTCCCGTAAAGGCGAAATCTACCGTATCGAAATCCGGTTCGCCGGCGCTGACCCTTGCATTCAGCTTCGGGAGAACGACCGACTGAGTAAGGCCGCCTTTCGAGAAGTTCAAGCCAAATTGGCGCGTCTGGATTCCGCTTCCCGAGTAGGAGACTGGACCCGGACGGTGCTTCGAGCGCTACATCAACATCCGCATGTCGCCGCTGCGAAATTGGCGGGGCATACCGGATTCGAAAAGGAGTGGCTCAAGCATAACATCCGGAAGCTCAAGAACCTCGGGCTTACGATTAGCGGAGAGGCTGGGTATGAGTTATCACGTCGAGGAAGGACAGTCCTTAACCACTTGGCGGACGACATCTGACATCTTCGAGATGCGGGCCGGAAAAATCTCACGCGAACTGGTTTTCGACATGGGGAGGCCACGCAGTTGAGGGCGCGGTGTGCGGCGGCCACCTAACCACAGTCGGCTGGATTCAACTTGTAGCGCCAGAAATAGGTCCTGCTGCTCGGGAGAGCTGGCTTCTGGACACGGTCCTACTCTGGGGTTGCTGAGGTGTGCCACTACATCGTGGGCGGCGTCGCGAGCACATTGTCGATCAGGCGCGTCGTGCCCACCCAGATGGCGCCCGCAATGCGGACGGGCCCCGTGATTTTCTCAACCGGTTGCATCTCCTCGGGATCGACGATCTCGAAGTATTCGAGGCGAATCAGCGGCTGCTTTTCAAAAACCGCGCGTACCTGCTTCGCGAGGGTGGCTGCATTGCGCTCGCCGCGGGCGATCGCCTGCGCCGCCGCTTGCAGGCCTTGATACAGCACGATGGCGACTTGACGCTCCTCCGGACTGAGGAGCTGGTTGCGCGAGCTGAGCGCGAGGCCGTCGGGCTCACGCACGGTGGGCACCAGCCGGATCACCACGGGCAGATTCAAATCCGCGACCATGCGCCGGATCACGGCGAACTGCTGCGCGTCCTTCTCTCCAAAATAGGCGATATCCGGCTGCACAATATTCAGCAGCTTCGCGACCACCGTCGCCACGCCGCGAAAGTGTCCCGGACGAAACGCGCCGCATAGACCTTCGGATACAACCGCAACCTCAACGCTTGTGCGCATAGGACCGGGGTACATTTCTTCCGCCTGCGGAGCAAAGATGCAGTCCACGCCTAGAACATCGCAGAACTTGAGGTCGCGGGCGAAATCGCGGGGGTAGCGCTGGTAATCCTCCTGTTGATTGAACTGCGAGGGATTCACAAAAAGGCTGACGGTGAGAAAATCACATTCGGCGCGGGCGCGCTCGATGAGAGCCGCGTGGCCCGCGTGCAACGCCCCCATGGTGGGAACCAGTCCGATCGTCTTGCCGCCGCGGCGGACTTCCGCGAGCAGTTCGCGCAGCTCGCGAATGGTGGGCGCAATACGCGGGCTCATTTGCTCTGGCCGCCGCCGCGAATCACCGACAGCGAGACAGCGTGCTCGGGCGCCGGAAAACGGCCCTTGCGGACGTCGTCGGCATACTGCTTGGCGGCCTCAACCATTTCTTCGCCCAGGTGGGCGTACTGCTTGACGAAACGGGGCACGAAGCTGTCGAAAAGCCCGAAGGCGTCGTAGCTGACCAGCACCTGCCCGTCACAGTGGGGACCGGCGCCAATGCCGATGGTGGGGATACCCAGAGCCTGTGTGACACGCTGCGCCAGTTCTGAAGGAATTGATTCGAGCACGACCGCGAATACGCCCGCGCCTTCCAGTTCACGGGCGTCGGCGAGCAACTGTTCGCCTTCCAGCTCGCCTCCGGCCTGCACACCATAACCTCCCAGCTTGTGGACCGATTGGGGCGTGAGACCAAGGTGCCCCATCACGGGAATGCCGACCTCCACCAGCCGCCGCACGACGTCCACCACCGCGCGGCCGCCCTCGACCTTGACGGCCGCCGCGCCGCCTTCCTGCATCAGGCGTCCCGCGTTGCGCACGGCATCCGAAAATCCCGTCTGGTAGGTGAGGAACGGCATGTCAGCGATGACGAGCGCTCTCTTCGTCACGCGCGTCACCGCTCGTGTGTGGTGGAGGATTTCGTCCAGAGTAACCGGGATTGTCGTCTCGTAGCCCAACACAACCATGCCAAGCGAATCGCCGACCAGAAAGACATCGATGCCAGCCCGCTCGAGCAAACGCGCCATTGTGGCGTCGTAGGCGGTGAGCATGGCGATCTTCTCACCGCGCTTCTTGCGCCGCTTCAAGTCGGTGACCCGGACAGGTCGGGTGTTCTCAGGCATGGACGACTCCGAGAAGACAAGAATGCCGGTCAGGAACGCTGGGAAGGCTCTTCATGGACATGAAACCTCGGGGACTCGGAGGGTTCGCAGCCCTGATTTTATCAGGGAGATCGGTTGAGCGGGAACCGCCGCAGCCGCCGTCTGCAACCTACAACGGCACCACGCGCCGCACCACCTCGCCATCGTCGCGGGTCAACACCGTGACGGTTCCGACGCCGTTTTCAAGCAAATATTCGCGCGCCCGATCGACGCCTTCTCCGACTTGCCCCGGACCGTGGCTGTCGTCACCGAAACAGAATCCCACTTCCATCTCGTTGGCCCATCGCAGCAGCCAGGGCGCGGGATAGGGCGACCCGAGCCCTTTGCGCCAGCCGGCCGTGTTGAGGTCGAGAATGCAGCGGTGCTCGCGCGCGGCTTCAAGCGCCCGTGCGGCGGCCTTTCGAATCGGCGGCGTATCGAGCGCCGCATTGAGCGGGGCATTGCGGCGAATCAGGTCGAGATGGCCCACCACGTCAGGCCGCAAGGCGTCGACCATCTCGGCGACCGACTCGTAGTACCGGACGGCCAACGCCTCCAGGCCGCCCGCCTGCGCCAACACCGCCTCGAAATCGGCCTTGGGGCCGTCGATCGAGACTTCGTCGACGTAGTGGACCGAACCGACCATGTAGTCGAAGCCGAACCGGCGGCGGTGGCCGAGCATCTCCTGGCGGTAGCTGCGCGTGGGCACGACCTCGGCTTCGAACCCGCGCAGCACCGTCAGACGGTCCGAGAATTCGCCGGCCAGGGGCGTGATGGCCTCCGCGTACGCTCGAAAATCCGTCTGCAGCCGCGCAATGTCGAAACCCTTGGCGCGCTCGGTCGCGTAGATCAGGCGGTCCTCGCTGCGGGGCGCGTGTTCGCTGACGCCGAAGGTGTGATAGCCGGCGGCCACGGCGGCTTCCAGGATCTCGCGGAGGGATCCCGCGGCATGCTCGCAAAACTCGCCGCTATGGCCTCCGTGCAGCGAAACCTTCCAGGGTTGAGCCGGCATATTGCCAGTGTAGCGGCCGAGACTCGCGGGAAGTTTGGGGTTAGAACGGAAATTCCGCCACGGATCTCAGGAGGTGATGCGCGAAGCCGTGAGGAATCCCGCTCCGACCCTGAATCCCGGTACCGAAGATGCAATTCCGGCCGGAATCGGCGAGAATAGAGTTCTCACCCCGCGCTGGGCGACACCGGCGGCGGTTGACAACCCCTCCGCCAACACCCGATTCTGATAAATCATCGTGCTCGCCCGCCCCGCAGAGGTGTTTTAACCGGAGCAATCCATGAGAATGAAGAGATTACAACTCGTTTCCTTTCTGGCGCTGTGCGCCGTTTTGATTCTGACCGCGGGTTGCGGTTCCACACCTGAGCCTGAGGTGACCGCACCGATGGCCGCGAAGCCGGTGGGAGCGCCTATCACTATCACGCCGCCCCTCGGGCTACCGCCGGTGCCGGTTCCGGATAACAACCCGCCCACCGCGGAGACGATCGCTCTGGGCCGGCGGCTCTATTACGACCCGATGCTGTCCGTGGACAAGACGATCGCCTGCGCCTCCTGCCATAGCCCCGAATTCGGGTTCGCCGATCCGCGCCAGTTTTCCGAGGGCGTGGGCGGCAAGAAGGGCGGGCGTCAGGCTCCGTCAGTGATCAACGCCGCCTATTACACAACGCAATTCTGGGACGGCCGGGCCGCCAGCCTCGAAGAACAGGCGCTGGGGCCGATGCAAAATCCCGTGGAAATGGCCCATACACTTGACGGCGTGACCAAGGCGCTTACCAGCGAGCCAAGTTACGCCCCGGAGTTTGAGAAAGCCTTCGGCCCCGGGCCGGTGACGATCGAAAAGGCAGCGATGGCGATCGCTTCGTTTGAGCGGACGGTGCTGAGCGGCAATTCTGCCTTTGACCGCTACATGTACGGCGGCGACAAGAGCGCCCTGAATGATTCGGCCAGGCGCGGCCTGGAGGTCTTCCGCGATCCGAAGAAGGCCAACTGCGCCGTCTGCCACACCATCGACGAGAAGTACGCCCTCTTCAGCGACAGCAAGTTTCATAATCTCGGCGTTGGCGCGAACCTTGACGGCACCCTGAAGGACCTTGGCCGGTTCGAGGTCACAAAGAACGAAGCCGACAAGGGCGCCTTCAAAACCCCCACTCTGCGTAACATCGCGCAGAGCGGTCCCTACATGCATGACGGCAGCCTCAAGACGCTCAAGGAAGTCATCGACTTCTACATCGGCGCTGGTAACTCAAACCCCTGGCGGGATAAGGACCTGCTGGAACTCGATCACTTGACCGGCCAGGAAAGGAAGGACCTGGAAGCGTTCCTGGAATCCCTGACCGGGGAGCTTCCCGCCGGCACCGGCAAGCCGGAAACCATGACCTCGGCCGTCCAGTAGCTGGGGTCGTCGTTCATCGGATCGCGAGGGCGCGGGGGTCTCTTCCGCGCCCTCTGTGTTTTTGTGCGCCATGCGCACCACGCCGAGGGGAGCGATTTCGTACTGGCAACTTCCTTGCAAGTCTAAGGTCCCGGGTTCGGCGCGGGCCGGCGTGGTTGCCGCAGCTTGGTGGAAGGTGAGTTAGACGTCCAACGCGCCCGGCCCAGCAAGTGCCGGTGCTCTTGCGTCTCTGTGGAACAGGCCTCTCCGCAGCCAATCATGTGCTAGAATCCGCCAGAATTCACGTCCTTCCACGCCAGGACACCGGGGCGGACCATCGCCTGGTACCAGTCCTTGACAGCGGACAGGCCGCCGTTTCATACTGGATTCGAATTGCAACTCAGTGTCAAAAACGGAGGATCAGCCAAACGGCTCCAAGACCGGGAGTCCCTGACCCTGGACCGTCTTCGGGAAGGCGAAGAGGCCCTGCTCGACCGCATTGAGCTTCCCGAGGACGATGCGCGGCGCCTGATGGAGCTTGGGTTCCTGCCGGGGATCACGATTCAGGCAGCCCGCCGGTCGCCTTTTGGAGACCCGCGGATTTTCCGTGTGGACGGCTCGGAAGTGGCGCTTCGGCGCGAAACCGCCGCTCGCTTGTTTCTCCGCCGAAACGGTATCCACGCCCCAGAAGGGTTATGAGCGACTGCCACGATGGTGGCGGTACGGCAATCGCCAGCGTCCCTCTCTCCACGATCTCAAACCCAGCCTCTCTGCGCACCGTCGCCGTGGTGGGCCCGCCTAATTCTGGAAAATCAACTCTGTTCAACCGTCTGACGGGTTTGCGCCAGAAGGTGGCGAATTACCCGGGCGTCACCGTTGAGAAACGCGTAGGCCGGGCAAGGCTAAACGGCCGCCAGGAGGTGGCTCTCGTCGACCTGCCCGGCGTCTACAGCTTGCAGGCGCGAACGGAAGATGAACGGGTCACGCACGACGTGCTGCTGGGCGAGATGCAGGGCATGCGGCGCCCCGACGCCGTCGTGCTGGTGCTCGACTCCACGAATCTCGGCCGGCACCTGACGCTGGCGGTACCGATTCTGAGTTTGGGCTTGCCGACGCTGATCGCGCTCAACATGGCCGACGATCTGCGCGCCCGCGGCGGCGATCTCAACCTGAACGAACTTGCTGAGCGTGTGGGAGCGCCTGTCGCCCTGATCAGCGCCCGCACTGGGGAAGGCGTCGAAGCCATCGTCGAGTTTCTCGAGGGGACTCTGGGTGTTCCCAAGCCGGTTGAACTTCCGATCCTGTCCGATATTCCAAAATGCCGTGCCTGGTCGGCCAAGATAGGCCACGGGGCCGGATATCGAGCCCCCGCGCCGCCGGAATGGACCCGCCGGTTGGACGCTGTTTTTCTGCACCCGGTGGCTGGGCCGCTGGTCTTTTTTGCCGTGGTGGTGGCTGTGTTCCAGACCATCTTTACGGCCGCCGTGCCCTTGATGGACGGCGTCGACGCGGCGATCACAGCGTCGGGCGAATGGCTTGGCGGGGTGCTGCCCGATTCCTGGTTTCGCTCCCTGCTGATCGAAGGCGTTTGGGGTGGCGTCGGATCGGTGATCGTGTTCCTTCCACAGATCCTGCTGCTGTTTCTCTTCATCGGGATTCTCGAAGACTCCGGCTATATGGCGCGCGCGGCTCTGATCGCGGACCGCACGATGAAGAAGGTCGGACTGCAGGGGAAATCGTTCATCCCGCTGATTTCGGCGTATGCCTGCGCGGTGCCGGCGATTCTGGCCACGAGAACGATCGAGAACAAGCGCGACCGCATCGCGACAATTCTTATCGCCCCGTTTATGACCTGCTCGGCGCGATTGCCCGTCTACACGCTTGTCATCGCGGCGTTCATTCCACAGCAGCCTCTGCTGGGGCCATTTCTCGGCACGCGGGCGGCTACAATGCTGGGCCTCTATCTGCTTGGGTTCCTGGCTGCCGTCGTCACGGCCTGGATGCTGAAGTCGTCGGTGCTCAAGAGCACGCGAACGCCGTTTACGCTCGAGATGCCGCCCTACCGCATGCCCACCCTACAGGGTTTGGCGCTACGCCTTTACGATCGCTCGAAGGTTTTCCTGCGGCGGGCCGGCACGGTGATCATGGGCACCACCATTGTGCTTTGGCTGCTGGCGAGCGTGCCGCTCCAAAACGGCGGCGCACCGCCCATTGAAGAAAGCGTGGCGGGAACGATCGGACGCACAATCGAGCCTCTCGTTGAACCGCTGGGATTTAACTGGAAAATCGGCATCGGGCTGATCACCTCCCTGGCCGCGCGCGAGGTAATCGTCGGTACGCTCGGGACTATCTACGGCATGGAAGCCGATGAAGGATCGTATGCCTTGCAGGAGGCGTTGCGGTCCGACCTAACTCTTCCGGGCGCCGTGGCGCTGCTGGTATTTTTCGCCTTCGCCATGCAATGCATGTCGACGGTGGCCGTTGTCCGGCGGGAGACCGGGGGCTGGACTTGGCCCATTGTGCAGTTCTCCTACATGACGCTGCTCGCCTACGCCGGCGCCTTCCTGACGTTTCGCCTGCTTTCCTGATAGCTTGAGCAGAGCGTTCCTCTTCATTCGGAACCAGTGCGGCCCAATCGGGCCCGCCGGCCGCCTTCCCAAAACATAGGACACCTCAATGCAGTTTGCTGTCATCGGAGCGGGAAACATGGGGTCGATCTACGGCGCTAACCTGGCTCGCATCGGCGAGAAGGTCGTGATGATCGACGTCTGGGAAGAACACATCGTCCGGATGCAAAAGGGCGGGCTTCAGATGGACGGCCTGCACGGCGAGTTCACCGCCCCTGTGACAGCGGCAAGCAATGCGGCACAGGCTCCCAAGTGCGATATCGCGATCATCTGCGTCAACAGTTACTCAACTCGCGATGCAGCCATAACGGCCAGACAGTTGCTGAAGGATTCGGGCCTTGTCCTGACCCTACAGAACGGGCTGGGCCATCTCGAAATTCTCATCGAAGTTTTAGAACAGCGGCGCGTGATGGGCGGGCTGACGTTTCACAGCGCCGATCTGCAAGGCCCTGGCCGCGTGACCCACACGAATGAGGGGCCAACCTACCTGGGAGAACTCGATAACACGAAGTCCGCGCGTCTGGAAACGCTTCGGGACATATTCGACCGCGCGGGCATGATGCCTGTCGTGGTCGAAGACATCCTGGCCACAATCTGGAGCAAGTTCGTTCACAACTGCGCCATCAACGCCGTTTGCGCAATGACAGGCCTGCGGCCGGGGCATATACGCGAAGTCCCCGCCGTCGACGAGTTCCAGACGCATATCATCCGCGAGACGTTGGCTCTCGCCAATGCAAAGGGCATCGTGCTGCCAGACCCCGACCCCGCGGCAACCATCAAGGCGTATTGCGCGACCAAGTTCCACAGGGTTTCGATGGTGCAACATCTCGACCGCGGACGGCCCACGGAGATCGACAGCCTGAACGGTTATGTCGCGCGGGAAAGCGAGAAACTCGGCTTAGACGCGCCTTACAATCATGCGCTAGCCATGTTAGTAAAGGGCCGGGAACATAAGCCGTCCGGGAGAAGCGGAGAGTAAGAGTCTGCTACTGACTCCACTGCTCGATCGACTGGATCTCGAAAAGACGCCGGTAGAGCGGACAGCGGTCGAGCAACACCTCGTGGCGGCCGATATCGACGACAGCTCCTCCATCCATCACGATGATCTTGTCGGCGCTGCGGATGGTCGAAAGCCGGTGGGCGCTAACGATTACGGTGCGCCCTTGCATGAGATTCGCCAGGGCCTTCTGCACCAGCATTTCCGCTTCGCTGTCGAGGTGTGACGTCGCTTCATCGAGAATCAGAATCGGCGCGTCCTTCAGCAGCGCGCGGGCGATAGCGATGCGCTGGCGCTGTCCGCCGCTGAGCCGCTGCCCACTCTCGCCCAGTTGCGTTTCGTAGCCGTCTGGCAGAGCCGCAATGAAATCGGCGGCAATCGCCATTTGCGCCGCCCGTTCGACAGCTTCACGGGGAATATCGGGCCGACCGTACGCGATGTTATTGAACACTGTGTCGTCGAACAGGATGGTTTCCTGCGTCACCAGCGCGATCTGATCCCGCAGAGATTTCAAGGTGGCCGTTCGAATCTGCAGACCGTCGATGCGGATCGATCCCTCTTGCGGGTCGAAGAAACGCGGCAGCAGATTCATCAGTGTTGTCTTGCCGGCGCCGCTCGGTCCCACGATGGCCGCCACCTCGCCCGCCTCCACGCGGAAGCTGACGTTGCGCAGCGCCTCATCCTCTTCGCCCGGGTAGCAGAAGCTCACGCCTTCAAATTCGATAGAGCGGGAAAACGGCGGCTGCACGGATGCATTGGGGGCTTCCTTGACATCGTGCGGGTGCAGAGTGTATTCCAACACGCGCTCGGCGGCCCCGAGCGCCTGCTCGAAGATGTTGTAGATGCCGTTCAGCCGTTTGACGGGCTGATATAGCAACAATAGCGCCACCACGAAGCTCGTGAACTCGCCCGCGGTCATGCTGTCGGCTTTGATCTGTTCGCGCGCGTACGTCAGCAGCGCCACAATCGTCAGCGCTCCAAACACCTCGATCACGGGTGAAGCCACGGCCTGCTGCCGCACGTAACGGAGATTGTGCCGGAAAACGCGCTCGCCCGCGGCGCGAAAACGGCCCATTTCAAAGGCCTCCATGCCGAAGGCCTTCACAATGCGGTTGCCGGCGATCGTTTCCTGCAGAATCTGTGCCATCTCGGCGAGTGTGTCCTGCGCCCGCCGCGTTGTCTTGCGGATGCGCTTACCGATGCGCGAGGTGGGCACGAGCACAAAAGGCAGCAGGGTCAGGCTCACCGCCGCAAGTTTCCAATCCGTTTGCACGAGCACCCACAACAGAAAGATCACCGTGAAACTCTGCCGCAGCAAGTCGGCGAGAATGTGCGAGGTCGCCGTTTGAATTTTCTCGATGTCGCTGACAAGAGACGAAATCAGCGTTCCGGTGCCGCGGGTTTGGAAGAACGCGGGGGACTGGTTGAGCACTGTCTCATAGACGTCGTTGCGCAAGTCGCGCACCGTCGCCAGACCCACGTAGTTCACCAGATAGTTGCCCCAAAAATCGCACAAGCCCTTCAGCAGAAAGACGATCAGGATGCCGATCGCTACCATGGTCCAAACGTTGTGAACCGATTGCGGCAGCAGGTCGTCCAGACGAATCTGAAAGCCGGTAAAGGGAATCTCGTAGAGACCAACTGGAGTCTCGGGGGATGACGGGTTGAGAACACGGTCGAAAACCGGTCCCATCAGAATCGGGATCAGACCGACGCAGGCGCCGACGATCGCCATGAGCACGACCGAGAAAATCAGCCGGTGCCAATAGCGCTGCGCGTAGCGCAATAGATGAAGCAGTTCCGTCATGTCTGGATTACGCCCCGCGGCGCGGATGAGGTTTCATTCGCCCTTTGCAGCAACTCGCTGATGGCTTGCTCGACGGTCCGGGCTTCTACCGACAGAATACAGCGAGGCTCGTCAAAAGCGTAACACCGGTCGCCGGGACAAGGCTTGCAGTCCCAGGGGGTTTCAACCACGGCATGAGGCGCCTTCCACGGCCGCCAGTGAGTGGAATTGGAGGAACCGAAGATCACGACACAAGGCACACCGAAGGACGCAGCAATATGGGCAGGTCCGGAGTCGTTGCCCACAAACAGCCGCGCGCCCGCCAGTAACGACTTGAGCAGCCGCACATCCAGGTTGTCGAGGCAAGTGAATCCTCGCAAGTGCTCGAAAACGGCACCCTCGCCGGGCCCGGCAATCATGATCGGCTCCAGGCTCAGCTCCTTCTGCACGTACCCGGCGATCCGCCGGAAGCGCTCCACCGGCCACTGCTTCGTAAAGTAGGCCGCCGTCACATGAAAAACCGCGTAGGGATCCCGCCGCGCCGGAGGCGATGCCGCCAGTGATGCTCCCGGAATTTCGGTGCGCGGCGCGCCCAGGTGAAAAATCGCCGAGGCAAGGTGCTCCGCCGTGTGGACAGGCGCGCCCTCGGCCCTTCCCAGGATCCCGTGCGGCCCCGGGATGTGAATGTTATACGCCCGGCGCTGGCGGAAATGCGCAAAACCAGCGCGGTAGCGCGCTCCCGAGAGGGCAGTCAGCCAGGAGCTCGTGGGGCCTCCGTGCAAGTTAAGACAGAGTTCGGGCCGATTACCACGGATCGACCGCAGTGTCGTCAAGCGCTCGGCAAGGCCCGCTTTACGGTTCACGGGCAGCACCGCTGTGATATCCGGGTTGCCGTCAAGAACCGTGTCGAAGGGTGTCTCGACAGCCACGACGATGCGAAGGTCGGGGCGGGCCCGGCGCAACAGAGCCAAGGCCGGCGTGGTCAACACGGTATCGCCGAGCGAACGAAGGCGAATGACCACCACCGTCGCGCCAAGCGAAAGCTGAGCTAGTACGCCCGTGGGCAAGAACTTAACCTCGAAAAGTCCAAGGCAGCCGCATTGCAGCGGCCGTGCGGGAAGGATTCGGAACTAAAAAGCGCGTTTCAAACATCCGTGCAAGACCGCGCGGTTCTGCAGAAGGCGCTAGATCCGCGCTACGGCCTAGTTTTTTCCTTTGCTCGTCGTCTTCGCGCCACTGTCCTGTTCGCGCCCCTCGGCGACGGCGGCCAGGAATTTCTTCACGTTCTTCTCGATCTCGCCATAGTCGCCGGTCTCGAGGGCTTTCCTGCTGACGAGTTCGGAGCCAACGGCAACGGCGCTGGCGCCCGCCCTCAGGAAAGCCGCGGTATTTTCAAGACTGACTCCGCCCGTGGGCACCATCAGAACCTGCGGCAGCGGCGCCTTCAGCGCCTTGATGTAGCTGGGTCCACCGACATTGCCGGCCGGGAAAATCTTCACCATGTCGGCGCCGGCGTCCCAGGCGGTTATGACTTCAGTCGGTGTCAGCGCGCCCGGCATGATGACCTTCGAATAGCGCTGGCAGATCTCGATTGTTTTGGTGTTGAGCGACGGCGTCACAAAAAACTCCGCCCCAGCCAGCATGCAGGCTCGCGCCGTCTCGGGATCGAGCACGGTACCCGCGCCGAGGACAATCTGGTCTCCGAACTGGTCGGCAACCTTTTCCAGCACCCGAATTGCTCGGGGAACCGTCATCGTCACCTCCAGCGCCCGCACGCCGCTCCGGTAGATCGCTTTGGCGGCTTCGATCGCCTGCTCTGTGGAATCACAGCGCACAATGGGAACGATGCCGATCTGGAGGATCGAGGCCAGTGTTCGCTCTTTTGACATAATGTTTAGGACAAAGTAATCGATTCGGCACGGACCGCTTGGCGCGGGCCTTTGCCCCGGCAACGGCGGTCTTGTCTCAACCATATCAGAATATCGAGGCGCACCATGCAGTTACACACGAAGTCTCCTTTGGCGGGACCGGGCATCTACCCCATTATTCAGAGGGGCAAACAGCTCAAGTACCTGTCGTTCCAGGTACTGCAACTCGACAAGTCACTGCCCACGTTCTCGCTCGAGAGCGGCGCCGAAGAGCTGGCGATCGATTTCTACTCCGGATCGGTGAGGGCCGAGGTACGCTCGGCCGCCGGTGATCTCACGGTGGAAACACAGCCTCGCAAATCCCTCAAAGACGCAGGCGATATGCTCTACGTGCCGGCGGGAGCATCCGTCAAATTCACGCTGGTCGGAGATTCGGCGCGCATCAGCCTCTCGGGGGCTGAGGGAAGAACCGGCGTGGCGCCCGTCCTGATCCGGCGCGACGAAGCCGTCACGAAACAGGTCGGTCGTGACACCTGGCAACGCACCGTCCACACTCACATCGCCGACAACGTGAAGGCCAGCCATCTCATCGTCGGCGAAACAGTGAACGAGCCGGGTAGTTGGTCAAGCTGCCCTCCCCACAAACATGACTGCTATGTCGCACCCGAAGTTCCCATGGAGGAGGTTTACTTCTTTCAGGTGGAACCCAAGGAAGGGTTCGGGTTCATGCGCGTTTACACCGACCCCGCCGACCCGGACCCTTTCGACTATTCGTTTACGGTGCAGGATGGCGACACAGTGATCATCCCGCGTGGATACCATCCTGTCGTTGCCTTCCCCAGCTACACGCTGAACTACACCTGGGCGCTGGCTGGTGAAGGGCGCACCTACGGCGCCTGGTCCGACGATCCGAAATACGCCTGGATTAAGAACGCCTGAAGAGGAATGCCTCGCGCAGCGTCCCCGCGATTCGCATCCGCTACTCTACTTCCCTCTCGGCTTCTGCAGCTCTTCCGGCACACGGGTGCGGTCGTGCGCTTCCCACTGGAAAGTCCATTCGACGGGCACGGTTTCAGGGACGTAGCAGACCTTGTCGTCGCAGGCCTGGTAGCGGAACGTGCCGCTGAGCACGAGCTTGCCTTCCGCGTTGAGTAGCGGCGCAACCTCATCGGGCTTGCCGAGCAGGACATCCCGCAAGATCCGAACCTTGCCCTCGTAGACAGGCACAATTTCGTCAATGGCGGGCAGGTGCAACAACTTTGACGGGGGGAACTCCGCCGCGAAGATAGTCAGACCCTTGGGCTCTTTCATCGTCCACTCGATCGGGATATAGCCCTTCACCTCGGGCGTGTAGACGTGCATCTTGCGTGGCAGGTCGATTTCCAGCACCAAGGCAACACGGTTATTGCCCCGTACCAGATCATCGCTGGCCCAGGTCCGCAGCGTCAGGTGGTTCGTCTTCTTCTCTGTTTTCGGCGCGCCGGAATCTCCTCCCAGAGAGCGGACCAGAATGTTCCCGGCCGTGAAACGGTCCGTATACTTCTCTTCGAAGTACTTCGCCGTCACGACACCCTTCTCGTCGATCAGAAACTCGACGGGGTTGGGTATGCCGTAGAACTGGTGCGTAACGGGGATCGTGTCGTTGAGAACGTCAAAGGCGCGAATGATTGTGGAGTCGGGATCGGAGAGCAAAGGGTACTGGATCTCCGCCCGACCGGCGAAGTTCCGCAAGATGTCGACGCTGTCGGGAGTGAGAGCCGCCAGGCGGATGCCCTTGCTTTCGAATTGCCGGCGCTGCCGCTCGAGCTGCACGATATTGCCCTTGCAATAAGGGCACCAATCCGCCGAGCGGGTGAAAAGCAGCAGCAGGCCCTTGGGTCCCCGCAAGCTCTCGAATGTCTGCGTCTTGCCGGTGTGGTCCTTGGCTTCGAAACCCGGGATCCTGGCTCCCACTTCGGGACCCGAATGCAGCTTCTGCTTCCCCTGGGAAGGAGCGTCCGCGCCCAGCACCAGAGAGGCTGTCGCCATCGCAAGAACCATTCCGTACCGCAGAAATTTCGCTGTCCTCATCGTTAGCCCTCCGGCCTTCCCTTGTCTCAAAGTCTATTATCCGTTTTCGCGCCCCCAAAAGCGCGCCTCACCGGCGGCCACGGATGGTAGGACTCGTTAGCAGCGCGGCGGCGGAGAGCCAAATCCGCCGGGCAAGAGCGGCAGAATGCGCCCCAGGCCGAACCCGATCAAGCCACAGGCCACAGGAACGCCCAGGTGGGCAATAGCAATATGGGGCGCCTCATAAGTGCCGCACGCAAAGTGAAGAACGGTCATCGAGGCCAGACCCGCAAATACGCCTGTAGCCGCGCCCGCGGCGCAAAGCCACAGGACCGCGCCCCGCCGCAGGACCAGGATAATCGCTACGGCTGCGGGAATCGACATCAGAACGCCAGCCTCGAAGCAACGTCCGTTATGCTCCCAGAAGCCTCGTTCGAATTCCCACGGGAAAAGCACAGCCACCGCGACAAGAAGCCCAGCCAGCATCACAGCGAGTTGCCCCATGGCGGGCAACCATCGCCTCTCGCCCGGCGCCATCTCACGGCTCAGCACCACGGCTACCAGAAAGACAATCGAACCGATCCCCGCCAGCAAACTCATGAAGGGCAGCGGCCGGGCGTTGCCTATGCCGTGCGCTCCGTAGATCTCAGCCGATGCGATCAGCACACCGGCAAAAGCAACGAAGAGCAAAAGAAATCCGCGCACCAGCCTTGCCGTGCCAGGCAGAGGGTCCACCGGGCGCAGCGACCCCAGGATCTGCTCCTGAATCCTGGCGGCGCGCGCCGCCGATCCCTGCTGCAACACTTCCTGTCCCGTCAGGAAGTCGCGAAGCGAACGGCAGGGAGCGCACTTCTCAAGGTGTTTTTGCACCGTCTCGGGCAGAGGAGCCGGATCGGCGCGCAGCCGGTCCAGATGCGCATTGACTTCCGTGCAAGTCACCGCCCGTCCCCCTCCCCCTGCGCTTGTTGCTGCAGCAGCATTCTCAGCTTCTCGTAAGCCCGATGGGCTCTCTGCTTAACGGACCCGACGGATGCGCCCGTGGCGCTGGCCACTTCCTCCAAGCTCATGCCAAGAATCTTGAGCATCCGTATCACTTCCTGCTGCCGGGCCGGCAGTTGCCCGACCAGCTTCCACAGCCCAGCATCCGATCCCCGCGACGTTGGTTCGGCGCCCTCCTGTTGGCCCCGCTCGTCCAGGGCCGTCTCCCGGTCATCGATCCGCCGCCGGCGCCGGTAGGCATCCACCCGCGTGTAGCGTGCGATCGCAAATACCCACGGGAGTACCGGCGTGCCGGGCCGGTAGGTGTGCCGCGCCTTGTGAATCCGCAGCCAGCAGTCTTGCAGCATGTCTTCGGCGTAAGGGCGCGTCTGCACCGGTCCGGCCATGAATCGAAGCAGCATCGGAGAGAGACGGGCTACCAACTCTGTCACGGCCTGTGCGTCCGCACGCTGGTATCCCAGCATCAGACGCTCCAGGCGAGCCGCGTCCGTCGGCGCCTCTGCTACTGCCACTGAGCCAGTGCCGTAGTCCACTACCTGCTCCGATGCGCAGAACCCCTCGGGCAGTCGCTCGGCGACGGTGGCAAAGCTCACCACGCTCTTTAAGTCGCAGCCAACCGAAACCGGGTTACGCGATACATCCGTCACAACCCGATCGGCGTTTGCCCGAGTTACCTCTGGTGTCGAAATGCTGATTCGGTTTTCGCGATCCCTGCCCCCTGCCCGCTGGGATGGGCTTTCCAGGGATGGAACTTTCACTATAGTACCGAAGCTGCGGCCGGCCTCCGAACCCCGGCGGACGGGCCGTCTCAGCATCCCGCCCTAGCCGCAGTGCCGCGCAGCCGGGCATTTGCCATTCACCTAAGGGATTCTACCGGGTAGACGGCTTGACTCGCCGTGCTATACTGCTGCTGTTTTTTGAGGGTTTCCAAGCCCTGGAGACAGGCTTGAGAGTCCGGCAGGGCGCAAAAATTTTCTTGCCAAGACTCTTGTCAACGCGGGTGTGCGTTCGTATAATCGGATCTATTCCCGCATTGCCCTCAAAGAGGGACTGTCTCTTGAAAGCGAATCAGTAGTTAATCGGACGACGGTTCGGCGAAGACCGAGCCGGTGGTACCCGTTAGCTGGCTCTGCGCCGAGTCCCAGTTATCTCCCGCCCGGGTTTCCTAAAGCTCGCTGTAAGAGCTTCATTACGTCCTTTCAAATTTTGAAACCGAAGGTGAGGCAACTCGGTCTAAAGACCTAGTTGAAAGCGACGATATAGTGACATGCCGCCGCCCAAGGCTGCGGTGAGAATAAGAAGGTGAATCATGGCGAAGGGAACAGTGAAAGGAATCGCGAAAGGCCAGACGAAGGCGACTCTCAAGCGCTTCAAGGAAATGCTTGAAACGAAAGCGGCGGAGATTCGCGAAAGTCTTCGCTCGGCCAAGGCCAGCAAGGCCTTGTCCCGCGGAGACGAGCCGCTCGATGAAGAGGAGTTGCCTGGGCAGAGCCACGAGGAGTGGATCTTTCTCAACCGCAACCATTTGGACGTGATGCTGTTGCGCGAGATCGAAGAGGCCTTGGCACGCATCGAGCATGACGACTACGGTGTCTGCATGGAATGCAACGAGGCCATCTCTCCGAAACGGCTGCAGGCCGTCCCGTGGGCTCGCTATTGCGTGACCTGCCAGGAAGAATTGTCCGGTCATCCCTCGGACCGCCCGAGCGGCCTGTTCTCCGAAGCGTCAGACTAACCGAAGGGTATCGAGGCCGGTGCGCGCCAACGTGCACCGGCCCATTCCAAAACATTCCCCGCAAGATTTGTCCGCGCCTCACCTGATCCGCGAATCAACTCGCACGGATGAAAGCCGCTTCTCTGCGCCCCGTCGTCCGCTTCACGATCGTGGGGCCGATTCGTTGTGGATGGCCGCCAGCTCAGCCAGGCTGAGCCTACCGGTGTAAATGGCCATGCCGAGAGCGGCATGGATCCCTAGGCGCGTCAGCTCCCGGACTTCGTCCAATGTGGTGACGCCTCCGGCGGCGGTGATCTCATGGGACGTCGCCTGCCGCAGACGCCGGAACCAGTCGAGGTCCGTGCCTTGCATCATGCCCTCCTTGTCGACGTAGGTGCAGAGAAAGCCACCGCAGAAGGGTTCCAGTTGGCGGATAACGTCTTCAGCCTTGAGTTGGGTCGCCTCCTGCCATCCTTTCACGACAATTCGGCCGCCTTTTGAATCGAGCGCCAGGACGAGCTTTTCACGCCCGGCCGCCTCGGCCAAAGCGCTAAGCAGATCTTCGTTGATGCCGTCGCTGCGGAAAGCAGCCGTGCCAACGATGACTTTCAAGGCGCCGGCCTCCACCAGAGTTTGGGCGCGTTCCACTGTTCGGACGCCCCCGCCCACACGCGTGACCGCTTTTGCGGCAAGCTGCCTAACAATCTCGTCGTTCGATCCGTTTCCCATGGCGGCGTCGAGATCGATGACCTGAATCTCGGGGAAAGCGGCGAACCTTTCGAGCATAGCGAGAGGGGCGTCGCCCTCCAGCGCCTTGGTGCGCCCCTGGATGAGCTGGACGACCTTGCCGCCCATCAGGTCAATGCAGGGAATGATCATGCGTGTGTCTCCGGATAGTTACGCGGGGAAAAGCCGTGGACCGGCGAAAGATGCTCGATCCGCGCTACAAGGAACCCAGCCGCCGGATCGCCTCTTCCCCGTAAAATCGGACAGCGTCGGGAATGTTCTGGTCGGGCTGCCGCAAGTCGTCCGCGGTAAACCATCGAATATCGTTATGCTCGTCGGCGGCCAGACGCACCTCGGCGCTCCGGGACCGCGCGAAGTAGATCATGCCGAGATGCCGGTGCTCGCCCGAGATGTCATGCACGTCGAGATAGGCCGGCGCGACCAGCAGTTTCGTGCCCGGAAACTCGCCGGGCGGCTTCTCGCCGATCAGTTCGATCTCGAGGCCGCTTTCCTCGGCCGTTTCCCGGTGCGCCGCCTGCTCGGGGTCTTCCCCGGGCTCAATATGCCCCCCAATCGGCAACCACCTACGGAGCTCCTTGTGGTCGACCAGTAACACCTTCCTGCCGTGAACCACAAAAACCGAGACGGTGAAGTCGAGGTAGTAAAAAAGATGAGGCATGGAAGCGGAGACGTTAACGCGCTACCCCGGAGTGCTTTGTTCTGGCGCGAACAGGTACGCCGTGCCGGTCGAGAATTTCCTTGAGGCCGTCGACCGTGTGGGTGCCGTAGTGGAAAATGGACGCCGCCAAGGCCGCATCCGCTTCCCCTTCGTCGAGTACCCGCACAAAATCCTCGGGCTTGCCGCCTCCGCCGCTGGCGATCACGGGAATGTGCGTCGCCCGCGAGACAGCGCGGGTCAATTCGCAGTCGAAGCCGGCCTGGGTGCCATCACAGTCCATCGACGTGAGCAAGATCTCACCCGCGCCGAGGGCTTCGGCGCGCGCCGCCCATGCCACAGCATCGCTGCCGGTATCCTTGCGGCCGCCATAGGTAAAAACGTTCCAGCGGCCCGGGCCGCTACGCCGGGCGTCGATAGCCAGCACGACCGCCTGCGCGCCGAACTCCCGCGAAAGCTCCGTGATCAGCTCGGGCCGCTCCACCGCCGCGGTATTCACGGACACTTTGTCGGCGCCGACGATCAGGATCTTGCGCGCATCCGCCACCCCGCGGATGCCGCCGCCGACGGTCAGTGGAATGAACACCTGCCGCGCCGTCTGCTCGACAACGTCGCGCATGATGTCGCGGCGGTCGCTCGAGGCCGTGATATCGAGAAACACCAGCTCGTCGGCGCCATCGCGATTGTAGAGCTTAGCCAGCTCGACGGGATCGCCGGCGTCGCGAAGTCCCACAAAGTTGACGCCTTTGACGACGCGGCCCGCCTTCACGTCAAGACAGGGAATGATTCGCTTCGCTAGCATGCCAGAAAGTTGCGGACGATCTGTTGCCCGATCTCCCCTGATTTTTCCGGGTGAAACTGCACGCCGAAGATATTGCCGGTTTCGATCGCGGCAGCGTAGCGCACACCGTATTCGCAGAGGGCCGCCGCTTTTTCGCCGGCTGTCGCCTCGGGAACGTAATAGCTGTGCGCGAAATAGACATAGGGCTGTGCTTCGAGCTTCTGGAAAAGGCGGGGCTGGCCACGCATCTCCAGCTGGTTCCAGCCCATATGCGGTACACGCGCGTCCACTGGAAAACGACGCACCTCGCCGGGGAAAATACCGAGGCCCCGCAATTCGGGTGCTTCTTCGCTTTTCTCATACAGAGCGTGCAGCCCTAGACAGATGCCCAGAAATGGAACGCCCGCGCCGATGCGCTCGCAGAATGCCTCGCGGACACCGAGATCATCAAGCGACCGGATCAACTGTCCGAAGTGGCCGACACCCGGCAGGATGATCTTATCCGCCCGCTCCAGACCTTGCCGGTCACGGACGATCTCGTACTTCACGCCGATGGCGTCAAGCGTGTTTTCCACCGAGCGGAGGTTTCCAGCGCCGTAGTCAAAAATGGCAATCATGGCGTTTTCTGTGCCCTTCGGGGACAGAGGCCCTCAAATGGGGCGCTTCACTTCCCCCTGGTCTTCCTCGCGCCAGCCCGGCCCGTCTTCTCCAATAACCCTTTTGTGCTCGGGAGCTGATCCTTCAGCCGCAGATCTTTCGAGCAGGCATACCGCATGGCACGCGCGAAACACTTAAACACCGCCTCAATCTTGTGGTGATTCGAGCGGCCGTACATGACGCGCGCATGCAGGTTGGCGCCGCAGTGGTTCACAAAGCCGTCGAAAAAATCGTGGAGCAACTCGGCCTGCAAGTCGCCCACCAGCCGGAATTGTGTCGGGGCGTGATACACCAGGGCGGGACGCCCTCCGAGATCGACCGCCACCACCGCCAGCGTTTCATCCATGGGCAGCACAAAATACCCCGCGCGGTTGATGCCGACCCGGTCGCCCAGGGCTTTCGCGAAGCACTGCCCCAGCACAATGCCGACGTCCTCCACCGTGTGATGCTGGTCGACGTCCAAATCGCCCTCTGCGGCAAGCTCGAGGTCAAAGCCGCCGTGCTTGGTAAAAAGCTCGAGCATGTGATCGAAGAAGCGAACGCCTGTCGCAATCGTATAGTGGCCCTTGCCGTCGATCGCGAGCTTCGCCCGGATCTGAGTCTCCTTCGTGATTCGCTCGACCTGCGCTTTTCTCATCGCCCGCCCCTCAGGCGTCTCCGTTCAGACTCGCGAGCACGGACTCAAGATCGTTGACGTTTTCGATGACACGCCGTGCTCCCTCCTTGCGAAACAACATCTCAATCTCAGCGCGGCGCGGCACATCCGGCGCGGCGATGCCGACGAAGGGAACGCCAGCCGCCCGAGCCGCGCGCGCGTCATCTACGTTGTCGCCGATGTAGAGCGGTTTTGCGCCCGTGACAGCATCGAGGATCGCCAGAAGGCCGTCGGGAGCAGGCTTCGGATTCTGCACGTGGTCGCTGGTTACGACGGGATCAAACACAACGTCCGGCGCAAACCTGCGCAGCGTGAACTGCGCCGCGCGCGTGGAGCGCCCTGTGAACACCGCCAGGCGCGAGGCCTGGGCCAAGCGGCTCAGCATCCCATCTGCGGCCAGCCAGCGCTCGGCCAGGATCAGCCCATCGTGATTCGCCCCGTAAAACAACTGCTTGAAGTGGCCGACGATCTCGCCAAAAGGCACGTCCCGCCCCAAATCTGAAAGCAGCTTCCGCGCCAGAATGTAGTCGTCGTTGTAGCCGCCCTGGTTCTTGAGTTCCACGATCTTATCGTTGTCCACACGCCGCCCGCTGAAGTGCTCAACAGTCTCGATCAACGCCTGGCGGTAGGAGGGCACCGGATCGACCAGCACGCCGTCCATGTCGAAGATCAGCGTCCGCATTCGGCCAGCACCTCCTTTAACGCCCCCAGCAGTTGGCGGGTGTGCGCCTTCTTGCCGGCGGTGATGCGCGCCGTGCCGGCCAACTCATGCGTGCGGTCACGAATCAGAATGCCTTTCTCGCGCAACAACCTGCAAACATCTTTCGCGCGGTCGCCGAATTGCGCCAGCACAAAGTTCGCCTCACTGCGGTAATAGGGCACCTTCAGCCGTTTCAAGCCGCGGTAGAGCATCTCTCTCGACGCCAGGGCCTCGCTGACGTAGGCGCGGATATAATCTTGATCTTCGAGGGCCGCCAGCGCGCAGACCACGGCAGCCCGGTTAACACTGTAGGGCGATTGGCTCTTGCGCATGATCTTGATGTTTTCCGGCTGCGACATCAAATAACCGATGCGCAAGGCCGCCAGCCCGTAGACCTTCGAGAATGTACGGCTGACGAACAGATTCGGGTAGCGCGGAATGAGATCGCGCGCCGTCACGCCGTAAAACTCGAAGTAGGCTTCGTCGATCATCACCGCCACGCCGCCGGCGCGCCGCAGAATCGTCTCGATTTCCGCCAGCCCGATCGCCGTGCCGGTGGGGTTATTCGGGTTGGCGATGAGGATCGCGCGCGTTTGCGGTGTGATCGCCTCGCAAAGCTCTTCCAGAGGAAACGTCAAGTCCGGCTGGCGGTAGGGCACCGTTCGCGGCACTGCCCCCGGCACTTCCGGATAAAACCGAAACATCGGAAAGGTGGGCCAGGGGATGAGCACCTCGTCCCCTGGGTCGACATAGGTGCTGATCACAGCGTGAATCGCTTCGTCAGTGCCATTCGTAAAGAGAATCTCTTCGGGCTGCACCCCCAAGTGCGGCGCAAACTGCCGGCAGGCCTCGCTGTATTCCGGATAGATCGTCAGCGCCTCTCTGGTGAGCTGCTTCTTCAGCGCCTGAATCACGCGGGGCGAGCAGCCCGCGGTATTTTCGTTGAAGTCAAGGCGCAGCTTCCCCTGGCGGCTGCTGGTGGGGGGCACGTAAGGCGCCATCTTCTCGATGGCTTGCCGCGGGTAAGGCCGCAGGGGCGCGTCAGCCATTAGTGCGTACCTCGATCGATCGTGCGTGCGCTTCTAGGCCTTCGGCCCGGGCCAGGGTCACCACCGAGGGAGCAAGTTTTCGTAAGCCTCGTTGCTCGAGCTGTTGCACGGAAATGATCTTGACGTAATCGAGCACCGACAGCCCGCCTCGCAACGCGGCGGCGCCGCTCGTGGGGAGGACGTGATTGGGGCCGGAAGCGTAGTCGCCCGCCGCTTCGGGGCTCCAGCGCCCCACAAACACACTGCCCGCATTCTCGACCAGCTTCACCAGCGACTCGTCCGGAACGGAGAGGTGCTCGGGCGCGAAACGGTTTGCAATCTCGATCGCCTCCTGCTGCGATCGCGTCATAACAATGGCGCTGTTACGAGCCAAGGCCTTCGCCGCGATCGCCCGCGTGGGCAGGGTGGCGAGTTGACGCTCCACTTCCTTCGCAACTTGCGCCGCCAGGCGCTTGGAGGTTGTCAGCAGGACGGCCGCCGCGTCTACGTCGTGCTCGGCCTGCGCCAGCATGTCGGCGGCGAGGAACGAGGCGTCGCCTTTGAGGGGTGTATTCGGCGCAATCAGCAGGATTTCGGTGGGCCCCGCAATGAAGTCGATGCCGACTTCCCCGGCCAGCAATTTCTTGGCCGCCGCCACATAGATGTTGCCCGGCCCGACAATTCGATCCGCGCGCGGCACAGTCTCCGTGCCGAAGGCGAACGCCGCAATTGCCTGCGCGCCGCCCATATGAAAGAAATTCTCGACGCCCAGAAATCCCGCCGTCCCCAAAGTTTGCGGCGGAGGCTTCGGTGAGGCGACGGAGATCAACGGCACGCCGGCAATCCTCGCCGGAATCACCGTCATCATCAGCGTCGATGGCAGAGGGTACCGGCCGCCGGGAATATAGGCCGCGACCGAGTTGAGCGGACGCACGATCTGTCCCAGCCGGATGCCGCCTTCGATTCGCTTGGTCCAGGAGCGCGGCATTTGCATCCGGGCAAAACCAGCAATCTGCGCCGAGGCCGTCTTCAGGGCCCGTCGCAGCTTCGGCGCCAAGTCCGCAGCCGCCTGACGCAAATCCTCCAGAGGCACCCGCACCGAGGACACCGTCAGACCATCAAGCTTGCGCGCATACTGTAAGAGGGCGCTGTCGCCCCGCCGACGGACCGCCTCGAGAATGGGCGCGACAACGCCCTCGGCCCTCTCGAGCCGCTGACGGCGCCGCGCAAACAGCTGCGCCAGCGCCGGACCGTCCGTGCTGTGAACAATCCGAAGCATTAAATCTTAGTTACCGCTGGACTTATAGACAGACTTGGGGTCGTAGCTGCGCTGGTCCGTCTGTACCCATGCGCCGTTGTCGAGGCGGCGGTAGAAGCAGCTACGGAACCCATTATGGCAAACACCGGGGCCCAAAGCTTCCACCTTGATCACAACGGTGTCTTCGTCGCAGTCCACCAAAATCTCCTTGGCCAGCAGGTAATGGCCGGAAGTGCCGCCCTTGGTCCAAAGCTCGTTTCGGGAGCGGCTGAAAAACGTCACCCGGCCCGTTTTCACGGTCTTCTCAAAAGCCTTTTCGTTCATGAAGCCGACCATCAGAACCCGGCCATCGGCCTCGTCCTGCACCACCGCCGGAAGTAGGCCATCTAGTTTTGTAAAATCAAGTTTCATACGCCATCCAATGAAAAAAGCCCGCCCGGCTGTCAGCCGGCGGGCTTGGGATTCGAGCCAGTTTGCTGTTGTCCTTAGGGCTGTAGTCTCCCCCGCCGGCGGACGCCCCCGCTAAAGTGGGCGTGATGATGATGCCGATGATGGGAAACAACCAGCACGAAGCCTCAGTATAGCCTGAAGCGGGGCCGCGGTCAAAACCGCCCGCTCGTGCGGCCGAGACCGGCTGCGATAAGATGAATACTGATTTGAAAACGAAGAGAGGTTCAGTTGCCCGCGGAAGAAAGCTGCAAGCGCGAGTTGGATATCTCCATCCCTTGGGACCAAGTCGAACACGAGATTGAGCAGGTCGCCCAGGCCTATGGCCGCAAGGCGCGGATTCCGGGATTCCGTCCCGGGAAAGCGCCGCTCCCTGTGGTGCGTACCCGTTTCTGGAACGACATCAAGCAGGACGTGATCGAACGGCTCGTCCCCAAGGCCTTCTGGGAGCAGGCGGAAGGCCAGAAGCTTCATGTGGTCGGCTCCCCCGACGTGGGGAGCCTTTCCTTCGAAAATGGCGAACCCCTCAAGTTCCGCGCCGAGTTCGAAGTGGTGCCGGAATTCGAGTTGGCCGAGTACCGCCGGGTCGAGGTGCCGTTCCGCGAGGCTCAGGTAACCGAGGAAGACGTTCAAAAGGAACTGGACCATCTGCGCGAGCAGCATGCCAGTCTTCAGAATGTAGATCCCCGCCCCCTCGAGGACGGAGATCTCGCGGTGGTGTCGCTCAAGAGCGCCGAAGTGCCGGACGCTCCGAAGGTCGACCAGGACGAGGTGACTCTCACAATCGGCGACAAGGACACGCTGCAGGATTTCACAGATAACCTTCGCGGCAAAAGTCCCGGCGACGAACTCGATTTCGAGGTGCGGTATCCCGAAGATTTCGCGAACGAGAAGCTGGCGGGCAAGACGATCCCGTTTCACGCCGTGGTGAAGGGCATCCGGCGCAAGGAACTGCCGGCGCTCGATGACGATTTCGCGGCTGACGTGGGCAACTTCCAGACGCTGGAAGAGCTACGGAAGCAGATCCGTGATGCGATCCAGCATCAACGCCGCCACGCGGCGACGGAGGCGGCGAAAGACAAGCTGGTCGACGCCCTGCTCGCCAGGCACGACTTCCCTGCCCCGGAGAAGCTTGTGGACCGGCAGATCGCCACTCGCGTGGAGCGGCAGTTGCGCGCTTTAGCCCGGCAGGGTGTCGACCCATCGAAGCTCGATATCGACTGGCGCAAAATTCGTGAGACCGAACGCGAGGGCGCCGCGCGCGATGTGCGGGCAGGCCTGCTGCTGGAACGCATCGCGGACGTCGAGAATGTCCAGGTTACGAGCGCGGAGATCGACGAGCAGGTTAAGCACTACGCGACACAGGCCAAGCAGCCTGTGGCCGCCGCGCGAGCCAAACTGGCGGAAGACGGCACACTCGACCGGATGCGGGCTCACATCCGCAATGAAAAAACATTGAATTTCCTCTTCGACGAAGCGCAGAAAGTGGTTCAGGAAGAAGTAGAGGCTGGGTAACCGGCACTCGCCAGGGACGGAGCGCTGCCTCCCCCGATAGCCTCCCGTGGCACAAGTGACAGCGAAGGAGAGTACATGGCAAGGATCAACGAACCGTATGCCGGACTGGTTCCGATGGTGGTCGAGCAGACCAGCCGGGGTGAACGCGCATACGACATCTATTCGAGGCTGCTACGCGACAACATCATCTTCGTCGGCTATCCGATCGATGATACGGTAGCCAATCTCATTACCGCGCAGTTGCTCTTCCTGGAGGCCGAAAATCCCGAGCGGGATATATGGCTCTACATCAATTCGCCTGGCGGTTCGATCACGGCCGGCATGGCCATTTACGACACCATGCAGTTCGTTCGCCCGGATATCACGACTGTCTGCATCGGCCAGGCAGCTTCCATGGCGGCGGTGCTTCTGGCGGCCGGGGCCAAAGGCAAACGGTATGCTTTGCCGAACTCGCGCATCCTGCTGCATCAACCATCGATGTCGGGCCTCGCCGGACAGGCGACGGACATCGACATTCATGCCCGTGAAATCCTGCGCATGCGGGAAAAGCTCAATCAGATTCTGGCGAGCCACAGCGGACAGCCCATGGAAACAATCAATCACGATGTGGAGCGAGACTTCATCCTGAACGCCGACCAAGCCAAAGACTACGGTCTGATTGACGAAATCATTCATAAGAAAGGCCAGGAATAAAGACATTCGCTTTAGCCGGACCGCGGAACGCGGAATCAGGCCCTGACCGTCAGGAAGGGGTCGCCGGCAGGGTTACGCACCGCATGAATTTGGAAGGTGGAAGGATCTCTTTCTCATGACCCAGTACCTGCAGGGGTTCAAGACGCACATCGGTCTTAAGTTCCTGGTCGCCATCACAGGCGCGATGCTCGTTCTTTTTGTGATCGCGCACATGCTTGGCAACCTGCAGATCTATCTTGGCCCGAATGCCATTAACTCCTACGCCGAAACGCTGAAATCCATGCCCGGCCTCTTATGGGGTGCGCGACTCGGGTTGCTGGCCGCCTTTATCGTGCACATCTGGGGAATCACAAAACTGACTCTCGATAATCGCGAAGCTCGTCAGATCGTATACACGGAAAAGCACTCGCGCAAAGCCACGCTGGCATCGCGCACGATGGCGTTGAGCGGCCTGGTCCTCCTGGCTTTCGTGATCTATCACTTGGCGCACCTCACCTTCGGCGTCATCCACCCCGAGAACTTCCGCCTGCGAGACCCGCTGGGGCGTCATGATGTTTACTCGATGATGGTGCTGGGCTTCCGGGAGCCGCTGGTGACAATTCCCTACCTGATCGCCATGGGTTTGCTCGGCATGCACTTGGCGCACGGCGCCGCGAGCGTTTTCCAAAGTATGGGCTGGGCGCGCCCCCGCTTCTTTCCTCTGATCAGCGCGGCCGGGTATGTTCTGGCCCTGATCATCGTAATCGGCAATATGTCGATCCCGCTTTCTTGCTGGCTTGGGATCATCGCGCCAACGCAGGGAGTTCTTTGAAGATGCGGCTCGACGCAAAAATCCCTTCCGGACCGCTCGATCAGAAGTGGGATCGCCACCGCTCCGAGATCAAGCTCGTCAATCCGGCCAACAAGCGCAAGTTCAGCATCATCGTGGTCGGGTCAGGCTTGGCCGGCGCATCGGCGGCCGCGACGTTGGCTGAGTTGGGTTACCAGGTTGACTGCTTTTGTTTTCAGGATAGTCCGCGCCGGGCCCATAGCATCGCGGCACAGGGCGGTATCAACGCCGCCAAGAACTATCCCAATGACGGCGATTCGGTCTACCGGCTCTTCTACGACACGATCAAGGGCGGTGACTTTCGCAGCCGCGAAGCCAACGTTTACCGCCTGGCGCAGGTCAGCAACGCCATCATCGACCAGTGCGTGGCGCAGGGCGTTCCTTTCGCCCGCGAGTACGGCGGCCTGCTGACAAACCGCTCGTTCGGCGGCGCGCAGGTGTCCCGGACGTTTTACGCTCGCGGACAAACCGGGCAGCAGTTGCTGCTCGGCGCCTACTCGGCCCTCAGCCGCCAAATCGGACTCGGCCGGGTTCGCATGCACGTGCGCACAGAAATGCTCGACCTCGTTCTGATCAACGGCCGCGCGCGCGGCATTGTCGCGCGCGACCTCGTCACCGGCGAGATCAAGTCCTGGGCGGGGCATGCGGTTGTGCTTGCGACGGGAGGATACGGCAACGTTTTCTTCCTTTCGACGAACGCCAAAGGCTGCAACGTCAGCGCCACATATCGCGCCTACGCCCGCGGCGCGCTGTTTGCGAACCCTTGCTACACGCAGATCCACCCAACCTGCATTCCGGTCACGGGACACTATCAGTCGAAACTCACGCTGATGTCGGAATCGCTGCGGAACGACGGCCGAGTCTGGGTCCCCAAGAAGCCGGGCGACCAGCGGCCGCCAAGTCAGATTCCCGAGAATGAGCGCGATTACTACCTCGAGCGCAAATATCCGAGTTTCGGCAATCTGGCCCCGCGCGACATCGCATCGCGCAGCGCCAAGGAAGCTTGCGACGACGGGCGCGGCGTCGGCCCCGGCGGCCAGGGAGTCTACCTCGATTTTTCGGAAGCGATCGGGCGGTTGGGCCGCAATGTGATCGAGCAGCGCTACGGCAATCTTTTTCACATGTACAAGAAGATCACCGCCGAAGATCCCTATCAGCTTCCGATGCGGATTTATCCGGCGGTTCACTACACGATGGGCGGCTTGTGGGTGGACTACAACCTGATGAGCAACATCCCAGGGCTGCACGTCATCGGCGAAGCCAACTTCTCCGACCATGGCGCCAACCGCCTCGGCGCCAGCGCGCTGATGCAAGGCCTGGCCGACGGCTATTTTATCCTGCCGTACACCATCGGCCATTATGTAGCGAGCACCAAGCCGGAACCCGTTTCGACGGACCATCCCGAGTTCAAATCTGTGGAAGAGCAGGTGCGGCAGCGCATCAAGCGGCTGCTCGGCATCAAGGGTAAGCGCACGCCGCAATCGTTCCACCAGGAGTTGGGAAAGATCCTGTGGGACAAGTGTGGCATGGGACGCAACGCCGCCGGTCTTAGGGACGCCTTGGGCCGGATCCCGGAGTTGCGCGGGGAGTTCTGGGAGAACGTGCAGGTTCCGGGCGACAGCGAGGATTTTAATACGGCCCTGGAGTACGCGGGACGAGTCGCGGACTTTCTGGAGTTCGGCGAGTTGCTGTGCTGGGACGCCCTGCACCGCGAGGAATCGTGCGGCGGGCATTTCCGGGAGGAACACCAAACACCCGACGGCGAGGCCAAACGGGATGACGACAACTTCGCGTACGTAGGCGCCTGGGAGTATTCGCCGGATGGTGCGGAGCCGAAGCTTCACAAAGAGGTGCTGCAGTTTGAGAACGTGCACCTGGCCACGCGCAGTTACAAATAGGTATGTGTTCGTGGGGTGCGGCATGCCGCACCCAAACCAGAGGATAGAGTTTCAACCATGCGCATTACGCTGAAAGTTTGGCGGCAGAAAGGCGCCGCGGACGAAGGGCGGCTTGCTACCTATGAAGCGGCCAATATCAGCTCCGACATGTCGTTCCTGGAAATGCTGGACAGCGTCAACGAGACGCTCATCGAACAGGGCCAGGAGCCGATTGCTTTCGATCATGACTGCCGCGAAGGGATCTGCGGTATGTGCTCGCTCGTGGTCAACGGCATTCCCCACGGCCCGGAAGGCGGGACAACAGTCTGCCAGCTTCACATGCGGGCCTTCCAGGACGGCGACACCGTTACCGTGGAGCCCTTTCGCGCCCGGGGATTCCCTGTCATCAAGGATCTGGTGGTCAACCGCGGCGCATTTGACCGCATCATTCAGGCGGGTGGTTTCGTTTCTGTGAACACGGGCGGCGCTCCGGACGGCAACCTCATTCCGGTGCCGAAGGTGGAAGCCGACATCGCCATGGACGCCGCCGCGTGCATCGGTTGCGGCGCCTGTGTGGCGGCTTGCAAGAATGCTTCGGCGTCGCTTTTTGTGGCCGCCAAGATCGCCCATCTCGGCCATCTGCCGCAAGGCCGGCAGGAGCGCCGGCAGCGCGTCGTAGCCATGGTGGAAGCGATGGACCGCGAGGGCTTCGGCAGTTGCACCAACACCTACGAGTGCGAAGCGGTTTGTCCCAAAGAGATCAGCGTCAACTTCATCTCCGAAATGAACCGCGACTATCTGAAGGCGATGCTCAGCGGGTCATCCTAACTCTTCCCGTTCCCCTCCGCGTACGCCGCTTCCAGCTTCGCCGCCAGCCGTTCCCGGGCTGGTTCGGGCAGAAACGCCGCGCGAACGGCTTCCTGGTTGCAAGCCAGCAGCTCCGTTTTTCCCCAGCCAAAATTCCGGCCCAGCCGTGCGTACTCCTTCGTGAGCGTGACGTTGGAGATCGTTCGCGCGTCCGTATTGATGCCGACGGAAACCCCGGCGCGGTGGAGCCGGTCAACGGGATGATCGGCATAGCCGACACACAGGTTCGTCTGCACGTTGCTGGTCGGGCAAATCTCCAAGTGAATGCGCTCGCGCCTGAGGTGCTCGACCAACGCCGGGTCCTCGATACTGCGGGCGCCGTGGCCGATGCGGGCCGGCCGAAGCGCCCCCAGTGTCTCCCAGACGCTCTCCGCGCCCCGCGCTTCGCCCGCATGGGCCGTGCAATGCAGGCCGGCCTCCCTCGCGTGGCGGAATGCCGGAACGTGAGCGTCAAGCGGAAAGCCGGCCTCATCTCCCGCCAGATCCAGCGCCACCACGGCGCTACCCTCGAAGCGCTCGACCAGCCGGACCGTTTCCATGCTTTGCCCTTCATCGAAGTGGCGCAAGGCGCACAGAATGAGGCGGGCTTCAATCCCGCTCGCGCGGCTGCATTCCTCCGTCGCCCGGTTTACGGCGGCCACTACCTGTTCCGCGCTCAGGCCTCGCTCCAGGTGCAACAATGGAGCGAAGCGGATCTCGGCATAGATAACGCCATCCTCGGCAAGCTGCTCGAATACATCTTTCGTGGCCATGCGCAGCGCGGATTCGTTTTGCATCAACTGAACAGCGCGCGGCGCGCGCTTGAGGAAGTCCACCAAGGTGCCGCACTTCGAAGGCGCAATGAAGTCCCTCTCATACTCGGCCTGGCTTATCGCGGGATCGAGCCGGGCCACGAGCGAGTAGCTCAGCGAACAATCCAAGTGCAAATGCAGTTCGACCTTAGGGAGCGGTGCGGTGTTTTCTCCGTTCCCGGCGATCGAGCGCGCCAATGTGTTTCGCGTTTGTGGCACATTACAAGTGTAGACCTGCTCGTACCGGGATAACGTGGCCTCTCGCAGCACCAGCAGCCGGCAAATCGCCGTTTCCCTCCTGAAGTGGTACCGCCGCCATAGGCGCTCCCTGCCTTGGCGCGAGACGCGCGACCCCTACCGCGTCTGGATTTCGGAAATCATGCTCCAGCAGACGCGGGTTGCGGCCGTGATTCCCTACTACGATCGCTTCCTCCAACGCTTCCCCGACGTAGAGGCTCTGGCGAACGCTCCGGAATCCGAACTCCTGGCCTGCTGGAGTGGCCTGGGTTACTACCGCCGCGCCCGCCAGATGCAGGCTGCGGCGCGCCAGATCGTGGACCAATGGGGCGGCTCGTTTCCTGAAACCCATGATGATCTGCTGAATCTGCCCGGGATCGGCGCTTACACGGCGGCGGCAATCGCCAGTATCTCGTTCAATGAGCGCCACGCCGTCGTCGATGGCAATGTCATCCGGGTCATCGCGCGCCTCTTCGACGAAAAGGGCGACATCGGGCGCAGTGACACGGTGGCCAGCATTCGCGAGCGGGCCCAGCACCTGATCGAGTCGGCCCCGTCTCGCAAGCCGGGTGAGTTCAATCAGGCTGTGATGGAGCTGGGCGCACTGCTGTGTGTCCCGCGCAAACCTCAATGCCTCATTTGCCCTCTGAACGGGTTCTGCCAGGCCCGCAAGAGAGGGGTGGAGTTGGAACGGCCAGTCAAGCGAAAGAAGGAGCGGGCCGAGCGGCTCGAGATGGCGGTGGCCGTTGTGCGCCGGGGATCAAGCCTGCTGTTGCGGCAAAGGCCTGCCCAATCTTCGCTCATGCCGGGCTTCTGGGAACTGCCCGAGGTCGCGGGGCCCAGACTCGGAGCGGAGTGTTTTCGCGTTTTCGGAATCAAGCGTCTGGAAAAACTCGGAGAGTTTCGCCACGCTATTACCTTCCGTGAGTATCGCGGTGTGGTCTACCGCGGAGAATCCGGCCCCCAATTGGTGGATGGATATAGGTGGGTTTCCTCACCAGAACTCACAGGCCTGCCACTGACAACCACCACCAGAAAGGCGCTCGATATCGCAGACGCCGCGTCGTCCGTCCGGCCCAAACGCGTTCGGTCCCCGAAACTTTTCTCGCCCGCCTGAGTTTCTATCTTTGTAAACTTTCCCGTCAGGGCCGGCTTTTTTTGTGAGGATGCAACTCAAACGTTCCGCCTCTCGTCTAGGCTTTATCCCAAGCAGTTGCCGGAAGGCATAAGCCTTGAGGCGAGGCTTGGTCTTCCAGGCGACTCTCGCATCTTCCGACGGGCCAGTAATCGCGATTTGTGCCGGGCGCACCCCGGTCCAATCGTTGACGCAGTTCCGAGCGCCAATCGCGGTAACTGTTCCCGGCAGTGCGCAACAGCGCACCAGAAGGGGTTTGTCGTGTCGGTATTTGCAAAGAGAATTGCTTTCACTATTCTCCTGACAGCGATCTGCTGTTTTCCACTCTACCTGCTCTCCCACGAACTGGGCGCGCCGCAGCGTCACACCGGCGGGCCGTTTCCGGGCGAAATGACGTGTACCGAATCGGACTGCCACGGAGGAGTCGCTAATTCCGGCACCGGCAGTGTGTCCATCTCGATCAATGGCAAGCCACTGAACGAGTACCGTTACACACCTGGAGAGACCGTGCCGGTTTCCGTCACAGTGACGGACTCGACGAAAGTTCGCTGGGGGTTCCAGATTACGGCGCGCCATGACAACGGCTGCCAACAGGCGGGAACGTTCACGGCTCTCGACCTCACCGTGGTTGTGCAAGACGACAAGGCGGCTCCGGCTCCCTGCCCCGAGGCGACGATTCAGTTTCCAACGCATTCGTTTCCGAAAGCCGGAAACGACCGCACGTTCCAGCTCAATTGGACCGCGCCCCCGAGCAACGTTGGGCCGATTGTCTTTGCCGCGGCCGGCAACGCTGCGAACGGTGATAAAGATAATGCCGGCGACCTTATTTACACAACTAATGGGACGGTCCAGCCGCTGCAAAGCGGCGGTGGGACGCCGCCCGCTATTGACAGCGGGGGCGCGATTCTTTCCACAGGTACTCCAAAGGTAGACAGGGCGTCCGCCACCGCTATCATCAGTGTGTTTGGCTCAGCGTTCGCTCCGCAGGGGACGTTGGTCGTCGATCCTGTCCTTGACGGCAGCGGGAAAGTGGCTACGCAACTGGCCAACACGTGCCTCGAAATCAACAATGCCCGCGCGCCGGTGTTCGCCGTGCTGCCGACACAGATTAACGCGCAGATCCCGAGCCCTCAACTCGTCGGGCCCGGGACGGCCTCTGTCGTGGTGGTTCGCAATTGCGGGAGCGCCGAAGAATCGCGCAGCAGCGCGGAGAACCTGATTATCACGCAGAATGCGCCCGCGTTTTTCAACTTCATCAACAATCTCAACGGTGTCAACCCGATCGCAGCCGTGCATCTGAACGGCCTTCCCATTGGAGAGCCGAATTTGATTCCCGGCGGCCAGTTCTCACCGGCCGAGCCTGGCGAGTTCATCAGTTTGTTTGGCACGGGTTTTGGACCCACCGAATTTCCGGTAAGCGCCGGAGCACTGCCAAAGAATGTCCTGCCTGCGGAAGCAAACGGCGTGTCACGCGTGGTCGGTTTAGTAACGTTGACAATAGGTGGGATTGCCGTTACCGGCGACGATTTGTTTTATGTGGGCCTAGCCCCTGACTATGCGGGGCTGAACCAAGTCAACGTAAGGGTTCCTCCCAACGCCCCGGACGGCAACTTGCCTGTGGTGCTCACGATCAATGGCGTATCCAGCCCGCAAGGGCCTTACATCACGGTGCGAAAGCCGTAGGGACAGGCTGCGCTGGCCCAGAGGGTAAAGGGAGCATTAGTAAATCAATAAATGGGACAGCCTCAATTTCCTACCGCTAGATTATTGAGCACTTAGGGATTAGTGTCCCAGTCGGTTGCTCCGAGCCTCCCGGGAGACACAAGAGCCATATCCTACGCTTGGTTTGTGCTGACAGCTCAAAATTGAGGCTGTCCCATTTTCCATTTTTCTCCCCTCTCGCTTCTCTCGCAAATCGATTACAATAACCAGGCAATCCGCAAGAGTTCCCATGCGGCTGTGGACCCTCGGGCTGGCCTTGGAGCTGGCCGCGGCGCCGATGCTTGCCGGCGCCGAAAACGAGCGCCGCTACGCTCCTTCCGTTTACATCAACGGTGTCGTCAACGGCGCCAGCTTCACACCCGCGCCGGATAACTTCATCGTTCCGAATGGCATCATCTCGATCTTCGGCGAAGACCTTGCTCTACGCACCCGCCAGGTCTCACAAGAAGATCTGTTTCAAGGAAGACTCCCCTACAGCCTGGGCGGTGTGAGCGTCCGGATCGCCGGCCAGCCAGCACCCGTCTATTTCGTTTCACCGAGGCAAATCAACGTACAAGCGCCCGCCCGGCTTCCGGCGGGCGAAGCGCCGCTGCGGATCAATCGCGAGAGTTTGGTCAGCAATGAGGTCAAGGTGAAAGTGCGCGCAATCGATCCGGCATTCTTCATGGCGCTGGGCCGTCCTGTCATCGCGCATCTCGACTACTCCATTGTGGGCCGTGGCGAGATTCAGGGATCAACACCGGCCCTCCCTGGCGAATACGTTGTCCTGTTCATGACCGGCCTGGGGCCGACGGTGCCTTCGGTACTCGAGGGCCAACTCCCAGGCATCACCACGTTGTTGCCCGCCATCGGTATCTGGCTGGGCGGCCGCCTACTGCCGCCACGATTTGTGACCTACGCCGGACATGCGCCTGGATTAGCCGGCGTCTACCAGGTCAACCTGCTGCTCCCCGGCGACATTCCCGCCGGCGATCCGGAGATCTTCGTGGAAATAGAGGGTCTGCGGAGTCAGCCGGGCATGCTGCTCGCCGTGGATCCACCGAAATGAGCAGAAAATCACTTTCGCCGAAACCTAAACTGCCCGGGAGGAGTTTAATGGAGTAGCTGGTTTTCGCCGGGTAGCGGGGTGGCCGGCGCTACAATGGGGTTAGGAGTGACATCCATGAGAGCCTTATCAATCGCCGGGATCGCCTGCCTGCTGGCCGCCGGGTCTCTGTCAGGCCAGGAGCAAACGGAGGCCGCCAAGCCGATCTCAACCGAGCATCAAGGCGCATCCCCGGCAGGGTTGAGGCAGCGGCCCGCTCCGCCGGAGGGCAGTGTCATTGTGCCCCGCGGCACACGCGTGCCCCTCGTGCTGATCAACAGTGTCAGCACCAAGCATGCCTCGCCGGGCGACAAAGTCTACCTCGAGTGTGTCTACCCCGTGGCGATCGATGGACGCATCCTCATCCCGCCGGGTACCTATGTCTCGGGATCTGTGACGGACGTCAAGCGCCCCGGCCGCGTGAAGGGCAAAGGCGAACTCTATCTGCGGTTCGAGCAGATGATTCTGCCGAACGGCACGATTCGCGATTTCACGGGGCGCGTCGGCGCCCTCGACGGACGCTCCCCCGAGGGCTTCGACAAGGAAGAGGGAAAGATCTCGAGTGAAAGCAACAAGGGCGGTGACGCGCGGACCATCGGTGAGGCCGCTGCCACTGGAACCTCCGTCGGCGTGATCGCCGGCGCGGCCGGTGGCCGAACCGGGATGGGACTCGGCGTCGGAGCTGCGGCTGGAGCGGCGGCGGGCCTGATGGGCGTGCTGCTTTCGCGCGGTCCGGAAGCGCTGCTCGAAAAAGGGACGCAACTCGACATGGTGCTCGACCGCGACCTCTTTTTCACAGAGCAGGAAGCGACGTTTCAAAACGCGCTGCAGAGACCTGGGATCAGCGTTGATGTGGGAACGGGGCCAGACCCCAACCGCAACAAGAACGCCAGTCAGCGAGGTCCGGGGTTCCCCTTCTGAAGTCCGCTGCGCCTGGCGACCGAGCCTGCCGCGCGGCGTGACTCGCGATGGAGCCGGTACACCCAAAAGCTCCCGCTTCGGCGTCAGCCGCCTTCCTCTCTGTAAGTCCTTTTGTTATAATTATTTCCAACTGCCCGTGAGTGGGCCGGCTGCCCGCCCGGGCCTACAGCCGTGAACCGCAGGAATCAACCCCTTTCCCTGATCGCCTCGAGCGCGCTGCTGCTCGTCCTGGTCGTTGCCGCCTTTTGGCAGACGTCGCTGGACTTTGGCGACTTCCGCCCGGATGGCCCGGCACAGACGGTTGTCTTGTGGGGCATTTCAACGCTGGTCGTATTGGGCGTGCTCGGTCTGGGTTTCATGGTGGTACGGAGCTTGATCAAGCTCTACCTCGAGCGCCGGCGCAACCAACTGGGTTCGAGAATGCGTACCAAGCTCGTGGCAGGCGCTCTGGCCCTGTCGATCCTGCCCGTCGTCTGCATGGTTTACTTTTCGTTCGTCGTCCTCAACCGCACGCTCGACAAATGGTTTAGCCGGCCGACCAAAGAGGTCCTGGAACACTCCCAGGCCCTGACCGACGACGTCATGAAGCAGAACACCGTAACGGCAGCCCGCTGGGCCGCCTCGATGCCCGAGGTGCGGCGGACACTGGAAACCAACATCGCCGACGAGGCCGCACGGGCGCAGCTTCGCGCGTTCGCCGACGGCAAAACGGCCAGCTACGTCGCGCTGGTTTCACCGCAAGGGGGCAGGCCCCTCTTCGAGTTCGACCCGGGTGATCTCTTCCAGGGCCCGCTGGAATGGCGGCTGCGGGACACCGGGGGCGTCGGCCAAGCGCCGGAGTCGGAGGCGAGCGGGGAGTTCGTTTACGCCGCTGCGCCCGTCTGGAAAGGAGACACGCTGCTTGGGCGCGTCGTGGTCGCCTGGAAGATACCGAAGGATTTGCTGGACCGGCGGGCCGCGATGCAGGATCAGTACAGGGAATACGCCTCGCTTGAGGGCGAGCGCCGGGATATTCGGTATTTCTATTCCGGGATGCTGGCTCTCATCGGCATCTTCGTCGTGTTCGTGGCCACTTGGCTGGCTCTGCTGCTTTCGCGGCAAATCAGCGTGCCGATCGAAGCTCTGGTGCAAGCCACCGACGAGGTTTCGAGCGGACACCTCGACTATAGGATTCGGACGCCCGCGATGGATGAGCTGGCCGCTCTGGTGCAGTCGTTCAACGACATGACGCGGCAGCTCGAATCGAAAACGCAGGAGCTGCAGCAAACCAACAAAGACCTGGGGCAGGCGAACGTGGAGCTGGAGGCGCGCAGGCGTTTCATCGACGCCATCCTCGAAAACATCGCTCCCGGCGTGATCTCGATCTCGCATGACGGCGAAATCCTGAAATCCAACTCAGCTCTTCACGAGATCTTTCCTACCGCCGGCTCGCCCCCCCGGCGTCTCCGCGACCTGTTCCCGGCGGACGATTTCGAGGATGTTCTGTACATGATGAACCGGGCGCGGCGAACCGGGCTGGCGACCCGGGAGTTCGAAATCAAGCGCGGCGGCCGCATCATCCATCTGGCCGTTACGGTATCCGCCCTCGAGCGCGAGGACCAGCCGAACACGGCTGAGCCTCCCGGTTTTGTGATCGTGCTCGAAGATACGACCGAGCTGCTGCGGGCGCAAAAGTCAGCGGCCTGGAATGAAGTAGCGAGACGCGTCGCCCATGAAATCAAGAATCCCCTGACGCCCATCGCTCTCTCGGCCGAGCGGATGAGCCGGCTGCTACGCCGTTTCGGCGGTCTGGAGGAGACGCCGGAGCGTCAGAAGCTCCGTGAGCGATTCGAAAAATGCACGCAGATTATCGTGCAGGAAGTCGAAGCGCTTCGCACGCTGGTCGACGAATTTTCCCAGTTTGCGAGATTCCCCTCTGCGATGCCCGAGCGGACCGATCTGAACGCGGTCGTCGACTCGGCGCTCGATGTGTTTGACGGCCGTCTCAGCGGGGTTGTGATTCGCAAGAAGCTCTCTCCGGAACTGCCACAGGTCTTTGTCGATCCGCGGCAGTTCAAGCGTGTCATGGTGAACCTCATCGACAATGCGGCCGAGGCCGTACACGACTCCTGGCTGAAGGAGATTCATATTTCCACGGCTCCCGGACCCTTGCCCGAGACGGTGGTGCTTGTCGTGGCCGATTCCGGACATGGCATCACGGCCGAAGACAAGCAGAAGCTTTTCCTGCCCTACTTTTCCACCAAAAAGCGCGGCACCGGACTCGGTCTGGCGATTGTGAGCCGCATCTTGAGCGAGCATCAGGCCAGTATCCGGGTGGAGGACAATCGGCCTTCCGGCAGCCGGTTCATCATCGAAGTTCCGACGGCCGAAAGCGCGGCGGCCGTGCCGGCGGGAGTCAAAGTTTGACGAAGAATCGTGTATTGGTTGTGGACGATGAGCCAGGCATCCGCGAGTCGCTTGTGGGCATTCTCGAAGACGAGGACTACGAGGCCGAAGCGGTTGCCAGCGGCGAGGAGTGCCTCGATCGTCTCCAAGCCAAGATGTTCCACGTCGTGTTGCTCGACATCTGGCTGCCCGCCATGGACGGCCTGGAAACCCTGGAGAGAATTCAGTCCATCGACAGCACCCGGCGGCCCGTCGTGGTGGTCATTTCCGGCCATGGCACCATCGAAACCGCCGTGCGTGCCACAAAGCTGGGGGCCTTCGACTTCCTCGAAAAACCGCTGTCCCTCGAAAAGGTAAACGTCCGCATCAAGAACGCCCTCGATCACCGGCGTCTTTCGCTCGAAAACCAAAGCCTGCGCGAGAGGATGAACGGCGTCTGCCAGATCGTGGGCGAAAGCGTGCCGATGAAGGCCTTACGGCAGCAGCTAAGCTTGATGGCGCCGACCAACGGCCGCGTCCTGATTTACGGCGAGAGCGGTACCGGCAAGGAACTCATTGCCACGGCCATCCACAGCCAGAGCCAGCGGCGTAGCGCGGCCTTCGTCGAGGTCAACTGTGCGGCGATCCCGGAAGAGTTGATCGAGAGCGAACTGTTCGGACACCTCAAGGGGTCATTCACGGGGGCTCACGAGGACAAAACAGGTAAATTTCAAAAAGCGGATGGGGGCACTCTGTTCCTCGACGAAGTCGGAGACATGAGCCTCAAGACGCAGGCCAAGGTGCTCCGCGTCTTGGAGGAGCAGCGTTTCGAACCCCTGGGGTCCGGAAAGACAACGCAGGTCGATGCGCGTGTCATTGCCGCCACGAACAAAAGTCTTGACGATGAAATCGCGGCGGGCAACTTTCGCGAGGATTTATTTTACCGCCTGAACGTCATCCCCTTTTATGTGCCACCCCTGCGGGACCGCGCTGAAGACATTCCTTTGCTGGCTGATCATTTTCTGCGCCAGTTCTCGGCGGAGTACGGGCACAGGCCCAAACAACTCACACCCGCCGCCTACGAAGCGTTGGGAAGCTACACCTGGCCGGGCAACGTGCGGGAATTGCGCAATCTGATGGAACGGATTGTCATCATGAATCCGCAGGAAAAGATCGGCGTTGACCGCCTGCCGTTGCCCGCGAACCGTCGCGCCGCTGATCTCGAGCGCTCACAGATGCCTCGCTCGGAAACGCTCGAACAGGCTCGCAAGGCATACGAGCGCGAGTACGTGCTCAAAACCCTCGATGGCCTGGGTGGAAACGTGACGCGCGCGGCCGAGTCCCTGGGCCTGGAGCGCAGCCACCTCTACCGCAAGATGAAAGCCCTGGGAATTTCCCCGAAAGAGCAGTAGGTCCCAGCACGCTCTCAACGGAGCGCAGCGCTCATTGTGGCGCCGCGGCCTGGTGTGCGGCGGTCAGGCTGTACACGTGAAAGATAGATCGGCCGTTGCGGTCCGCAAAAGCCTTCTCGAGCCGCGGCTCATATCCCCGGCTGGCGGCCATCTCCCGGAAAAGCTCGTACGTCTTCGGGAAGACGCGCAGCTCCTCGGAAGCGTACGTTGCGTAGAGGATGTTCTCCTGATCGATCCACTGTTCCAAGACGCCGGACGCCTCGGCAGGGTCGGAGACCACCGGCGGCACCCCGGTCTGCGGCATTTTGTTGTTCGACAGAAAATGCAGTTGCGTGCCGATGCCCCAGTCGAGCACGAGAACGCGCGTGTCCGCGTGTGCCTTGAGATAGTTGCTCAGCGAATAAATGGCATCCGTCCAAACCGTCGCGGAACCATTCCGAAGTATTTGCCCATACTGATGGGCCGTGCTCCGCAGGTTGCCTCCGACGAGCAGGAGCGCCATCGCCACCGTCACGATCGCGGCGGCCCGCGAGCTGATACGCGAGGCAAAGTTTGCGTACAAAAAAGCAACGGTCGCGGCGACAAAGAGCTGTGGAAACGGATACATCAAAACCACGTGATGCACCGAGCCGGCGTCCCGAATCACAAACATTTGCAGCCAGACCACCACGCAAAATATCAGAGGGAACAGGATGCCCCGCCAATATCGCGGCCGCAGCGAAAACGGTAGCAGCAGGCAAGAGGCCATGAGCGCCGGCAGGAACAAGGACGGCCCAAGGCGTCCCTCAAAATCACGGAACCGATAAAGCAGCCGTGCCATCGCATCGGGCGGATCGGCCTCCACCTCGGCCTCTTGGTTGGAAATCCACCCCTGCAGCACACTGCCGTCGAGCGAGCGCGTCAGCATCCAGTACTTTTCGAGGAACTTCTGCGAGTCGGTCTCGAAGCTCACGCCCAATGAGGTTTTCGAGGACGGCGTGGCCCAGCGGTAGTACAGAAACGGATAGGCGCCAAGGAGCAGCGCTGCAAGAGCCAGAACGGCAACCCGCGTGCGCAACGCTTCCCATAACTCACGGGGGAAAACCGCCAGTGTGGCAGTGCCGAGACCAACCAGCAGCCAGTGGAACGAAACCTTGTCGAAGAGCGCCAGGCCGAAGATGAAAAACGCGGCCAGGGCGAAGCGGCTCTGCCGTTCCTGATGCCACCGCACGATGAGATAACAGCCGAGAACAAGACAGAACCTCTGAATCACGACGGGTCCCCAGTCCAACCGGGTGGTAAATAGGAACGTCGGGTCCGTGGCCGTAAGCCAAGCGGCGATCAGAGCCGCCACGGCGCCGATAGTGCGCCGGGTGAGCCTGTACAGCAGGAAAATCGTGGCCGCCCCCAGCAGCAGAACCGGCAGGCGCAACGTCGCCGCCGAGCCGGGCGCCACCTCCAGAAGCACGCGATAGATCCAGCCCTTAAGCCCGCCCAGATAGGGCATCAGCATCAGAGTGAAAGGCCGCCCCCAAAGGTCGATTTGAAAGTGCGAAGCGCCTGTGATGCGGGGATACGAGGCCGCAACGAAGAGCGTCTCGTCGTACTGCGGTCCCGGATATTCGATCCACAGGCACCCTACGAGGAGGAAAGTAAGCACGGCCCAGACAATCAGGACCTTTTCCCAGTTGGCGGTTTTCATGAACCAAAGAAGAAAGAGTAGCGGTGATCTTCCAATGTAGCGCAAGTGCGGCGCGCGTCACGGTGCGAGACCGTCTTCCGGTGAGAACTCTCAGCTAGGGCTTGCGCGCGGCCGCCAGGATTTGCTTGAAATCCCAACCGCCTTTGTAGATTCGTCCGTTGGATTTTTCCGTCAACTGAGACATGAGCTGCGCGGTGATCGCGGGGGATGGCATCGGGAAGCGCGGGGCGCCTACGCGGGGGGTTCCCGGCGGTTCGAACGCGTTCACCCTGTGGACCAAGACGGCGTATAGACGGGCATCAGCCGAACTCAGCGCCGCCTGGAGCGTATCGAGACGGGCGCTCAGTTTGGGGTCTTCGCTGGCAAACAGCACGATGACGGTGCGCTTGCGTTCCGCTACCCCGTGCTCCCCAAACGCACCGCAGGCCTTGCTCAGTGCGCCCGCAAGGTCAACCGTTTCGTTCAGGCTGATCGCGCCTCGATCCCGCCCACCCAGGCCAACACCGGCCCTCGCACCGCTTCGTTGCAGCGCGGCATCCAATTTGTCGTGGTCTTCGGTGAGCGGCTGCATCACCTGGGCTCTCCTGTTAAAACCGATCACCGCGGCGCGGTCATCCTCCTGCAAGGCGCGCGTGCGGATCAGCCCGATCGCCTGCTCGGTTCCCGGAGACATCTCCAGAACGAGGATGGCATCCAACGGTTGCCCCCACAGAACTCCGAGGGGCATCAGCAGCAGACACGTCAGGCGGGCAAGAGGCATGCTGCACATTCTACGCAGTGTGGCATGAAGCGGTTTCATCGCGCCTGATGGGCATCAGCGGTCCAGCAGCCGGAACGAAAGCAGCATTTACGGCGTCGGCCTGCAGTGTTGTGTTTTTTGGTCATGATCTATATCCCGCCGACGCCCATAAAACTCCAAAGTCGGAATGCTACAATACGCGGAATCGCTATGGCCCACCAGGTTTTTATCAGCTATGGCCACCAGGATAAGCTGGTGGCGGACGCGACCTGCGCCCGTCTGGAAGAGCGCGGCATCCGTTGCTGGATCGCGCCCCGCGACGTGCTTCCGGGCCAGGCCTACGGCGAGGCCATCAGTGCGGCCATTCGCGGCTGCCGCGCCCTCGTGCTGGTGTTCTCTTCGCACGCCAACCTCTCCGACCACGTTTCCAAGGAAGTAGAAAGGGCCGTCAGCAACGCGATTCCCGTGGTGCCGCTGCGAATCGAGAATGTCGCGCCCACCGGCGCGCTCGATTACTTCATCGGGTCCGTGCATTGGCTGGATGCCCTGACTCCGCCCATGGAGCAGCACCTCGAGCGGCTGGCCGATTCGGTCGAGCGGTTGATCGGCGCAACCCCGGTGACAACGCCGCGACCCGTGCCGGCGCCCGTCCCTCCCCAACCCGGACCGTCTAACCGGCTGGGGATCTACGCAGCCGCAGGCGTCGTGGCTTTGCTATTGCTGCTGCTCTTGTTTCGCTCCTTCAGCGGCGAGTCTGGAACAAACTCCGCCACCATCGCACCGGGCGCGGCGCCGAGTGCCGCCCCGCCAACGAGTCCCACACCCAGCGCCGCGGTCAGCAATGCAGCCTCTACAGCCTCACCCCGCCAAAGCGGCATCACCGGGTGTTGGGCCTGGTTCAACGGCGGCATGCTCGGCATGGAGCCGGATGGGCGCGTCACGGGTACTCCCTTCGACGCCCGCTGGCGCGCGGCCGGAGGCAACCGCTACACGCTGCATTGGCCGGCAATCCAGGACTCGGTCATGCTGGCGGCGGGCGGCAGATCGTTGAGCGGCACGAATAATTTTGGCTTCCCGATTTCCGCGCAGCGGATTTCCAGCGGGCCTCGCGGGCCACAGAGCCTGGCAGGGGTTTGGCAGTGGAATGCGGGCCCGGTCACTGTGGGCGATGACGGCTCTATTGCGGCCGGACCCTTTCGCGGGCGTTGGACCGCCGCGGGCGGCGGCTTCACCGTCACCTGGAACGACCTTCCCGTAGATCAGCTCACGCTGTCAGCCGATGGCCGGCAGTTGAGCGGCCAGAATCAGTTCGGAGTGAAGGTCAGCGGCACTCGCGCCCCCTGCGCGAATTGATTCCTCTGGCAGGAATAGCCGAGGTAGTCTCTCCTTCGCCACCAGTCAGCCGCAGTTCTTGGGCGCAAGGCCGTACCCGTTCCCTCCCAAAGAGTCCGCGGGCCGCCTGCTGGGGTATGCTCTTGCTGATGGGATTGTGATATGGACGTCGAGAAACTCGTTCCACGAATGGCATTCCGAGTCGGGATTACCGGCACGCTCAATGAGAATGCCGCCGAGCAGACCCGCGAGCGTATTCGAGCAGTGCTGGAGACCGTGAAGCAGTGCGTTGAGAAGGAGTGGGATGAAAATCCTGGAACCTATCGCAACGAATCTGTCACGGAAGGTGTCAACGAACGCGCCAGTAAGCCTGTCCTGCTGTACGCCATTTCGCCTCTCGCCGAAGGCGCGGATCGCATCTTCGCCGAGGAGGCCATTGAGCCGCGCTACATGCTCGACGCCGAGGGCCGCAGGCTCGTCAGCTTGGGCTACAAGCTCGAATGCCCCCTGCCGTTCCGCCGAGAGGAGTATGCGCAGGATTTCAAGCGTCATGCCGGCAGCCGTGAGGCATTCGAAAAGTTGCTCGGCAGGGCGAAGGGGGCAGTGCTCGAACTCGATGGAATACGCGCGGATGCGGGCGCCTACGAGACGGTCGGGCGCGTTGTGCTTGACCAGTGTGATCTTCTGATCGCCGTGTGGGACGGCCAGCCGGCAGGCGGACCGGGTGGAACGGCGCACATCATGCAGATCGCACGCAATCGCGTCCCCATGGTTTGTTTGCGGACGGATGGGCGGCCCGATGGCTTATACTTGCCCGGCTCCAATCAGCCCGAGGAGGAACTAACCGGCGACCGCCTGAAAGATTGGCTGCACCGGCTTCTTGAAACCCCCTGGAAGCGAGTCGCAAATCCGGACGATCCCGACGTGACGGGATCCTACGCCAATACGACGAACCTCAAGCCATCCTTTCGCGGCCGCTTGTGGCGAGCCTTTATCCGGCTGATGGCGGCGGGGTGCGGGGCGCCCGCGGAGACGCCTGAGCGCATTCCGGCTGGGCCTTTTGAGGACTACTATCGGCACTACGACGCGCTTGCGAACCGCCTCGTAGGATTGTATCGGGGATCCTTCCTGGCGAGCTATTCCCTTGGTGTGCTGGCTGTGTTTCTGGCGCTTCTCGCTTACGCGCATCCCCTTCACTTCGCAATTCGACAATTCGAAATTGACGTTTGGGCGGCCGGCGAACTGATCGCCATAGCCATGGTCTTTCGGATCGTCTTCTCCGTCAGGAACCAGCGGCTGCACTACCGTAGCGTCGATTGCCGCTACCTGGCGGAGCAGTTCCGGGTATTGTGCTATTTGTATCCGCTCGGGCTGACCGCGCCGCCGCTTCAACTGCCGGCTCATTCCCAGAAGCAAGAGCGGAAGAGTTGGATGGAGTGGCGCCTGCGGGCTCTGCTAAGGCAGACGCCTATGCCTTCCGGCGCGGTTTCGGAGGATTACCTTGCCGGGCGTCATCGCGAGGTGGTCGAAGATTGGATTCGCGGCCAAGCCCTCTATCACAAACGCAACCACAAACGCATGCACTGCGTGGAAACCCGTCTCGACTGGTGCATCGGCATATTTGCCAGCCTGGCGGCGACAGCCTGTGTTCTTCATTTCTTCATTCACGATAAGGCGATTACTCCCTGGCTAACATTGTGCGCGGCGGGCCTGCCGGCGTGGGCGGCAGCCTGTCACGCCATAGCGACGCAAGGTGAGCTCCGGCGCCTGGCCGAGCGGTCGGAAGCCATGTCTCATGCCCTAAGCACCATCGAGAAGGACTTGCGAGAGGAAATCAAAAACAGCGGTCTTACGCTGGGTGTCTTGCGCGATAAGGCCCAAGAAGCCGCGCGCCTAATGGTGGATGAGGTCGCCGACTGGCAGATCTTGTATCGCAAGCCCGTGCCGTTGGTATAGACGGGCCCGCGGCCCTGCCCCGCCCCGGCAATTGCAGAGGCTTTCGCCGCCGGCTATTCCATTTCCTGAGAGGCCCAACTCGATTGATGTGTTACGCTTCTGATCTAGGGGTATTTCGAACTGTCTGATCTAAAACTGCAAGTGATTCCGCTCGGCGGTCTCGGCGAGTTCGGCATGAACATGCTCGCCCTGCGTTGCGATGATGACATCGTTGTCATCGACGCGGGCCTGATGTTCCCCGGCGGCGAGCTGCTGGGCGTCGATATCGTCGTTCCCGATATCACCTATCTGCTCGACAACCGCGAGCACGTGCGCGGTCTGGTGCTGACGCATTGCCATGAAGACCACATCGGCGCGGCGCCGTACGTCCTGTCGCAGCTCGATCTGCCCATCTACACCACTCGTTTCGCCAAGGCGATGGTCGAGAGGCGACTGAAGGAGTTCGAGTTCGAGAGACCGCCCGTCCTGACCGCCTTCGCTCCAAAAGAACGAGTCACGCTGGGCTGTTTCGAGATCGAGTTCATTCACGTCACGCACAGCACGGTGGACACAGCCGCGCTGGCGATCCATACTCCCCTGGGTATCGTTATCCACACAGCCGATTTCAAAATCGACCCCACACCGATCGACAACAAGCAGTTCGACCTGCACAGGCTGGCGGAGTACGGACAGCGGGGCGTGTTGTTGCTGCTATCGGATTCGACAAACGTAGAGCGCGAAGGTTTTACGCCTTCGGAACGCGTCGTGCGTCCGCGCCTCGAGGATCTGTTTGAGAACGCCAAGGGTACGGTGTTCGTAAGCTGCTTCTCGTCGTCGACCCATCGCATCCAGCAGATGATCGATCTATCCGCGCAGCAGGGGCGGAAGATGGCGATGATCGGCCGCAGCATCCAGTCGGCGAGCGAAATCGCCCATGAGCTGGGTCTGCTCGATATCCCCAACAGCCTGCTTGTCAAACCGCAGGATCTAGAGAAGCTGCCGCGATCGCAGCGAACCGTCTTGATCGCGGGCAGCCAGGGAGAACCCCTTTCCTCCCTTTCGAGAGCGGCAGTCGGTAAGCACCGCCATGCCCTGATCGAGGAAGGAGACACGGTCATCCTGAGTTCGCGGCAGATTCCGGGCAACGAGAAGGCGATCTTCCGCATGATTGATCACCTTTACAAGCGCGGGGCGGAGGTGTCTTACGGAGACATGAATCCGCCGGTCCACGTCTCGGGGCACGGCAGCCAGGAAGAGCTGAAGCTCATGCTGAACCTGACGCGGCCCAAGTATTTCGTGCCGGTGCATGGCGAATACCGGCAGCTTTCGCGCCACATCCAGCTGGCGGAACACCTACGGAAGTCGGGACTGGAGGGGTCGTTTCTGCTGCAAAGCGGCGACGTGCTCGAAATCGATTCGCACGGTGCCCGGCGGCTCGAACCTGTGCCAGTGGGCCGCGTCTGCATCGATCTCGGCACGGGTGACGAAATCGTCGAAGAGATGGTAATCCGCGACCGGCGCCATCTTTCGGAATTCGGCATCATCCTGCCGATCATCGCCCTGAACCGCAGGACGGGCGAGCTGGAGGGCGGTCCCGAAATCGTGACGCGCGGCTTCGTCGTCCCCGAGGACGATTCGAAGTTGCTCGAAGGCGCGCGGGAGCGCATCGCTAAAACGGTAGAATCCTCGTCGGCGGAAGAGAAGGCCGACTGGGGCGTCATGGAAGAGAAGATCCGCGCCGACCTGCGGCGCTACATCACCCGCGAGACGTCAAGCCGCCCGCTAATCCTGCCCGTGATTCTGGAAACGTGAGGCGGGTTAGGTTTTCCGCCATTCCTTAGCGGCGATTGGAAAGGATCTCTTCCGTCTCGGACGTTCCTTCGGCTGTACCGGCCATGTCATTACAGGAAGAGGTGTTTGCGTCAACGCCGCACTCCTGCTGCTTTCGCCGCGGGCAGGCTCCACAGGATATCGGTTCGCCGTCGGCGTCGAAAATTTCAGGGCCGCCGCACGACCCGCGCAGGCAGGGGCGCTTGAAGATCACCCCGACCGCCATGATCAGCATGACGATCGCAATGGCCGCGACGGTTAGAATGACGATGCCCATTTAGTGCACCTGTCCTGGCTTCAGAAGGCCAGCGAAGAGAGCCTCAAACGCCGGCGTGGCCTTCTCTTCGAACTCCTCCCCGCTACGCACCAAGAAAAGAGCCGCCAGACCTTGTTCCTTCGCCAGCTCGAAGCCTTCGTCCTCGCCCAGCACCATGAGGGCTGTCGCGTAGCCGTCCGCCCGGATGCAGGCAGGGTCGATCACACTCACCGAAGCCAGCCGATGCTGGATCGGCCGGCCTGTGCGCGGATCGATGGTGTGCGAAAAACGAACACCGTCCCGCTCATAGAAATTGCGGTAGTCCCCTGAGGTAGCCATGGCCATGCCGCTGAGCGGCACTACCTCCTGGAAGGCCCTCTGAGTCATGTCCGGACGCTCTATGGCAATCCGCCACGGCTCTCCCTCGGCGTTGCGCCCCCGCGTGCGAACCTCGCCTCCCACTTCCACCATGTAATCCCCTACACCGAGCGCCGTAAGGCTCTCCGCGACACGGTCCACCGCGTATCCCTTGGCAATGGCGGAGAGATCACAATAGATCTCCGACTCCGATTTGCGAATCGTCGAACGCACGGCATCTACTTCGATTTTACCCCACCCGATTTTTGCCCTCAGACCCTCGATCTCCGAGCTGGAAGGAATTGCGGCCGGCTTCGCCTTCGGTCCAAAGCCCCAGAGGTTTACCAGCGACCCCACAGTAACGTCGAACGCCCCGCCCGTCGCTGCGCTAATGCGCTGCGCTTCCTCAAAGACCTGGAGCGTTTCGGCAGAGACGGGGAACGGCTCTGTCGAGCGCGAGCTATTGAATCGGGACAGCTCCGAGGAAGGCAGGTAGGTCGACATCTTGTCGTTGACCTCCGTGAGCCGTTCCTCGATCAACCGGCGCACGTCCTCTTGTTTCAGGGAAGATTCGGCTTGAGGTCCCTTCGTAACCACCTTGATTGTGTAGGTGGTGCCCATGGTGGGTCCTTCGAAGACATGATCGGCGAGAGCAGCGTCGCGCGCACAGGAGGTTAGAAGAAGGAAGGTCAGGAAAAGGAAACCCAAATTCCAAAGCCAAAATTGGGTTTGTTTGGGTTTGTTTTCCGGCATCCTCTGTTGATAACAAAGGACGTATTGGCTTTGTTTTGTCACTTTTTTATTGCGGTTTGGAGCCGCTCGCTGTTTGTTGCCGCATTGCGGCATCGTAAACATCGAAGGTTCTGTAGAACACGACCGGAACACCTGCGGGCACGGCGTACCGTGCCCCTGCTTTGAAGAGAAAGGTCATCTACTCGATCGTAGCGCGTGGAACCGGGCCAGCGGGCGCTAACGAACTCTAAGCCATTGGTTTCAAAGAGTGATCGCGATCAGAGAACGCCGTGACCGACAGGTCAATCCTGGTCAACTGAAAAATCGGCCGGACACGGAGGTCCGCTATGAAGGCATAGCGGACATGTCGCCACGCATGGCGACACGGCACGCAGGAATGCATGCGCCACAAAGCGAGCGCCACAGAGCGTAGGCAAACCGTGCGGCAGGGCTCGCGGCCGAGTCGCTCGGCTCTAGCCGCCGAAGTCGTCGAAGGCGATGTTTTCGGGCTCGACGCCGAGGCCATCGAGCATCTTGAAGCAGGCCGACATCATCTGCGGCGGGCCGCAGAGGTAATACTCGATATCTTCCGGCGCCGGATGGGTCTTGAGATAGTTGTCGTGCAGCACCTGATGAATGAAGCCGGTGTAGCCCGTCCAGTTATCCTCCGGCAGCGGCTCAGAAAGAGCGATGTGCCATTTGAAGTTTTCGTTCTCGGCTTGGATGGAGTTGAAGTCGTCCACGTAGAACGCTTCCCTCAGGCTGCGCGCGCCATACCAGAAACTGACCTTCCGTTTGGTGTGCAGCCGCCGGAACTGGTCGAAAATGTGCGAGCGCATGGGAGCCATGCCCGCACCGCCGCCGATGAAGATCATTTCGTTGTTGGTCTCCTTGGCAAAGAACTCGCCGAAGGGACCGGCAATCGTGACAGCGTCGCCCGGCTTCAAGTTAAAAATATAAGAAGACATCTTGCCGGGCGGCGTTCCTTTCGGCGCACGGGGCGGCGGCGTCGCGACACGCACGTTGAGCATGATGATGCCCCGCTCTTCGGGATAATTCGCCATGGAGTAGGCGCGCTCAATGGGTTCCGTGACCACGGACGTCAATTCCCACAGCTTGAACCTGTCCCAGTCTTCGCGGAACTTCGGCTCGACTTCAAAATCCTTGTAGGCAGCCTTGTGCGGCGGGCACTCGATCTGAATGTAGCCGCCGGCGCGGAACGGCACTGCTTCGCCCGGAGGCAGTTCAAGCACCAGCTCCTTGATAAAGGTGGCTACGTTCTTGTTCGAGCGGACCGTGCACTTCCATTTGCGAACGTCGAAAACCTCCGGCGGCACGTGGATTCGCAAATCCTGTTTCACTTTCACCTGGCAGGAGAGCCGGCAGCCTTCCCGCGCCTCGCCGCGCGTGATGTGGCTGGTCTCGGTGGGAAGCATGGCCCCGCCTCCCTCCTGCACATCGACTTTGCAGACGCCGCAACTGCCCTTGCCGCCGCAGGCCGAAGGGATAAAGATCTTTCTCTCGGCCAACGTCGCCAGCAAGGTTCCGCCGCTGGGCACCGTGAGCGCCTTGGAGGGGTCGTCGTTGATGATGATGTTAACCTCGCCGCCGGCGACCAGCTTGCGCTTGGCGACCATCAACACGCCGACGAGCGAGAGAATAATGACGGTGAATAAGAAAACACCGATAACAATAGTGCTCATCTGTTCTGTTTCCGCACTCCCGAAAATCAGGCGGTCGGCACAGCAACCGCTCCCTCAGGGTCGCGGCTCGGCTCGCGCCTTCGGCGGGCACGGCATGCCCCGCCCCAACGGCATCTCTAGAGCTGGATGCCGGCAAACGCCATGAAGCCAATCGCCATCAGGCCCGTGACGATAAACGTCATGCCCAGCCCGCGCAACCCCGCAGGCACGTTGCTATACCGCATTCGCTCCCGGATCGACGCAAGGGCCACGATCGCCAGCGCCCAGCCAGCGCCCGATCCCACTCCGAAGACGACACTCTCGCCGAGGGTGTAGTCGCGCTCCACCATAAAGAGCGAACCGCCGAGAATGGCGCAGTTCACCGCGATCAAGGGCAGAAAGACGCCCAGGGCGTTGTAGAGCGCGGGCACGAAACGGTCAAGCGTCATTTCCACGATTTGCGTGATGGCCGCGATCGTGCCGATGTAGCAGAGAAAACCCAAGAACGACAGGTTGTAAGCCGCCAAGTCCGGGTGCAGCCAAGCCAGCGCGCCGTCCGAGAGGACGTATTTCAACAGCAGATTGTTCATCGGCACGGTGACGGTCTGCACGAAGATGACCGCAAAGCCCAGCCCGATCGCCGTGCTCACTTTTTTCGAGACGGCCAGGAACGAGCACATGCCAAGGAAAAAGGCCAAGGCCATGTTCTCGACGAAGATCGCCTTCACCGCCAGACTCAGATAATGTTCAGTCATCGCGTCCCTGCCTGCATCGTTGCCAAGAAATATTCATCCCCTTCGCCGGGTCAACCCTGCTCTTCCCGCTGCTGCGGCTTCCAGGTTCGCAGTCCCCATATCAGGAAACCGATGATGAAAAACGCACCGGCCGAGATGGTCATCATACCGTTGGGCGTGTACCAGCCGCCGTCGGTGACCAGCGGAAAAACCACGTGGCCGAAGAGCTTCCCCGATCCCAGTAATTCGCGAATTACCGCCGTGACGAGCAGAATGGCGCTGTAGCCGAGACCGTTGCCGATGCCATCGATGAAACTCAACAACGGCGGGTTCTGCATGGCGTATCCTTCCGCGCGGCCCATCACAATGCAGTTGGTGATAATCAATCCCACAAACACCGAGAGCTGCTTGCTGATGCCGAAGAGGTAGGCCTTTAGAATCTGGTCAATCACGATCACGAGCGAAGCGATGATCGTGAGCTGCACGATGATGCGGATTGCGCTCGGAATGTGATTCCGCAGCATGCTCACAAAAAGGTTGGAAAAGGCGACCACGAAGGTTACCGCACCCGCCATCACAATGGACGTTTCCAGCTTGGTCGTGACGGCAAGGGCCGAACAGATGCCAAGCACCTGAAGCGCAATCGGGTTGTTCTCGAACAACGGATCGAAGAGTACGTGCTTTGCTGTACTTGCCATGATGAACTCCTAGGAAACCTTCCTGCCCTCGCGAAACTTCGCAAGATACGGCGCGAAGCCGTTCTCACCCAGCCAAAACCGCAGCATGGAGGTCACGCCACGGCTGGTGAGCGTAGCTCCGGAAAGGCCGTCCACCTGATGCGGGTCCTCGCCCGGAGCGCCCGCTTTCCCCTTGATCACGCGAATGGCGGGCACCCATTGGTCGTCGAAAGCGATGCGCCCCGGCCACAAGGCCTTCCAGGCGGGATTGTCAACCTCGCCTCCGAGGCCGGGCGTCTCGCCGTGCTGGTAATAGGTGAGGCCTCGAATCGTCTTCGTGTCGGCATCCAGAGCGAGGAAGCCGTAGAGTGTAGACCATAGCCCGTAGCCTTCCACCGGCAGCACGATCATTTCCACTTCGCCCTGACTGCTCATGACCTGATACACGACGGCCTGGTTCGGGAGCCGCTTGATACCGGCATCATTGGGCGGGGCAACCCGGCCCATGACGGGATCAGCCTTGGCTTTCTGCTGGTCAAACGACGCCGCATCGACCTCGGGAGCCGCATCGCCGCTTTGTAAATCGATCACCACCGCCTTGACGGTTGCAAATCGAGCGTTAATCTCCCGCGCCGAGGCAATCTCCTCCGGCTTGAGAATGCCAGCGGCCAGCAGAACGTTCTTGCGTTTGTCGAGCAGAATGTTGGCTTGCTGCTGATCGAACAGCGAAACGGCCGACGTAGACACGAGGATGGCGCAAATCACGCACACGGCCGCCGCAAAGAGAATCGTGTACCAGGCGCTATGCTGCATAGCGGGCTCTCCTGCGCTTGATATTGGCCTGCACGACGAAGTAATCTATCAGCGCCGCGAACAGGTTCATGAATAAGATGGCGAGCATCATGCCCTCGGGGTAGGCCGGATTCACGACGCGGATCAAAATGGCGAGAACGCCGATCATGAAACCGTAGATGTATTTCCCGGTGTTCGAGTGCGCCGCTGAAACGGGATCGGTAGCCATGAAGACCGTGCCGAACGCCCATCCGCCGAGAACGATGTGCCAGTAGAAAGGCACGTTGAACATCGGATTGGTTTGCGACCCCACGGTATTGAGCAGCAGAGAGGTGAGGTAGGAACCGGCGGCGACGCCGAACATGATGCGCCAGGACCCGATCCTGGTTGCGATGAGAATGATCGCTCCCACCAGACACGCCAGCGCGGATGTTTCGCCCATCGAGCCGGGAACCAGCCCCACAAAAGCGTCCCACCAGGAAACTCCTTGCGTGAGCGCCGCAGGCCCCTCAACAGCGGCCCGAGCCAGCCAAGTCGCCCCGCTGACGCCGTCGGCCGAGACGGGTGTTGCAACCCAAGTGGCGCCGCCGACGCCGTCGGCGCCGGTTTGCGCGGCGATCCACACTCTGTCACCGGAGATTTGCGCCGGATAGGCGAAGAACAGGAAAGCCCGCGACGTCAACGCCGGGTTGAGGATATTCATGCCTGTTCCGCCGAAAATTTCCTTGCCGATCACGACACCGAAGATGATTCCGATCGCCACCTGCCACAAGGGAATCGTCGGAGGCAGGATCAGCGGGAACAACATCCCGGTTACGAGGAAGCCCTCGTTGATTTCGTGTTTCCGGATTACGGCGAACAATGCTTCGCAGTTGCCGCCGACAATAAAGGTGACCAGCAGCACGGGCAAATAGTACAGCGCCCCGTGAATCGTGCAGGCCAGCATGTCCGCCGGATCAAACCAGCCGTAGCCAAGCCAGTTCATGACGTCCGTCTGCCATGTCTCGAGGGGCAATGCGCCCTTCGAAATGGCCAGGTGCGCCTGATAACCGGTGTTGTACATGGCCATGAAGATCGCCGGGATCAGAGCCACGACCACGGTCATCATCATGCGCTTGAGGTCAAGGCCGTCGCGCACATGCGAAGCGCCCTTCGTCACGCTTCCGGGAGTGAACAGAAACGTGTCGAGCGCCTCGTAAAGCGGGAAAGCGACTTCCAACCGCCCTCCCTTGTGGAAGTGCTTCGCTTGCGAATCGAAAAGGGAACGCAGCAGCTTCATTAGCCTTCTTTCTCAATCGTCGTCAGAACCTGACGCAACAGCGGCCCATATTCGACCTTGCCCGGACAGACGAAGGAGCACAGCGCCAGATCCTCTTCGTCCAGCTCCAAACAGCCAAGTTCCTCGGCTTTCTCGATATCCGCGACCAGCAGCGCGCGGAGCAGAAATGTTGGCAGGATATCGATGGGGAACACACGCTCGTACATCCCGATGGGCACCATGGCGCGATGCGAGCCGTTGCTCGATGTTGTAAAGCGAAATCTCTTGCCGGGAATCAGCTTTGCCAGAAAGGTATTCACGGTGGAAAAGCGTCCGAAGCCCGGCGAAAGCCACCCCAGGAACTGGCGATGCCGATCTTCGGAAAGCACGGAAATCTGATGATGATAGCGGCCGAGATAACCGAAGATTTCGCCGGATGCAGTGCGACCGGAGAGAACAGATCCCGAAATGACCCGGTTCTCGCCGTCTCCCACGTTTTCCCGCACGAGATCGGCAACGGAAACGCCGAGACGGGTGCGCAAAAGACGCGGCCGGCGGACCGAGGGTCCCGCCAGGGAAATAATGCGCTCGGGGTCGATGCCGCCGGTCCGGAAAAGGCGGCCGATGGCGATCACATCCTGGTAATGCGCGTGCCAAACGATTTTGCCCCGGCTCACCGGGTCCAATGTATGAATATGAAGGCCGACGGTGCCCGCCGGATGCGGACCACTGAACTCTTCGGTCCGAAAAGGCGATCCGTCGGGCACGCGAACGGAGCTTCCCGGCGCTTTGCACACGTAGACCGTCCCGTCCGTCAGCCGGGCCAGCGCCTGCAGGCCCCGCTCGAAGTCCTCTTCCCGGCCGGCCATGACCACATCGAGCGACGCGGCGAGCGGCTGGCTGTCGATCGCTGTGACGAAAATCGAATGGGGTGTTTCCTCGGGGCGCGCGACGCGGCTGAAAGGCCGCATGCGGATCGCGGTCCACAGACCCGACTCGAGCAGCAGGGCGCGTACCTGGTCCCTGCTCAATTCTTTTGGGTGGCGGCCGGAATAAGAATCGAAGCGAACGCTTTCGGCGTGGCCGGAAGCCTCCGCGGCGTCCAACTGGATGACAAGCGATTGCAGCGCGCGGCGAGCGCCGCGGTGAATCGCGCTCACCCTGCCTGCGGCGGGCGACGTGTAGCGGACACCCGGCGTTTTTTTGTCCTCAAAAAGCAACTGGCCGCGCCGCACCTCATCCCCAACCGCCACATGCATGGTGGGACGCATGCCGATGTAGTCGTCGGCGAGGAGCGCCACGCGGGCCGGCTGCGGCGCCTGATCAATTCGCTGCTCGGGCTCGCCGATGATCGGCAGGTTCAGCCCTTTACTGACCTTGTGAAGACCCATGTTGCGAACTTCTACTGCCTTCCGTCCCGGCCGCTTTCGCGCAGCCCTGTTTTTGTTCCGCCGCCGGCGTGAGAAACACCTTCTCCCAATCGCTGGCTCATCAGCGCCGCCACACCCGCCAACCAGGGCGAGCCGTTCGTCAGAGGGACACAGCCACGTCCTGCGACATCGGCCGTATCGTTTTGCACATCGTTGTTCAGTTTACGGAACCCCGCCAGCGAGGCGTGCTCACAGAGTTTTCTGGGAGCGGCTGGCTTGCGCATTGCGCCGAGGGCCAAGCTACGCTTTCTCTTTAGGGCAGGTTGCCTGCCCCGCACCGTAATTTCCATTTTAGCTCTTTTTGTCTTTTTGCCGCCGGGCCCGACGGCAGGCAAGGTTTTCCGCCCGCAAGCCGTTTCCAGCGGCGGCCCTCCGACAGGCGCGCCAGCCAACCGCGTTCCCCTGAACGGTGGCTTTGGGCTGCGGTTTTTCTGGCTTACTTCAACGATAACTTGAAGCTTCAGCACCGCAGGCGGGCGCTAGCCGAACTTGCCTTTCGGCCGCGGAACCGGCCCCGGCCTCGCCTTTCCTATAATGGAGGGGCCTTTCTGGACTCTAGGACGAACAAGGAGTTCGGTGCTATGACGCCACGCCCCTTCAATATTGAGCAATCCAGCCTCAACGTCACCCTCAATGGCGAGCCGCACAGGGTTGCAGAGGGGTCTACGGTGGCCTCGTTGATTCGTGATTTAGGTCTCAAAAGCGACCGTGTGGCCGTTGAGATGAACCTTACAATCGTCGCCCGCACTGCTTGGGAGCACACGGAAATTCCCGCCGCCGCCAGGATTGAGGTTGTGCAGCTGGTCGGAGGCGGTTAAGTCTAGTGTTTTCTTTAAGATAAAAAAGAGCTACCAAGTGCGGCTCCAGTTGTAATAAAATCGCAGAGTTCCTCTTGCTCCCTAAGCCCTCGGGGCCGGCACATGCTGAAGACAAAGAAATCCCGCACATCTTTGGACCCAGATCTCCCAACCGAAACCTTTAGCAGTTTGGATGTATCCCGTGCTACAGGTGTAAGCCTACGCCAACTGCAGTGGTGGGACGAACAGGGCGTAGTGAGCCCTGTGCAGCGAGGCCACAAGCGCCTGTATCAGTTGCATGAAGTGGTCGAGATCGCCATGATCACCGAGCTGCGACGCAAGGGCATCTCGCTGCAGAAGATTCGCCGCGTGCTGCGCTTCCTGCAAAAAGAGCTAGGGAAGGGGCTTTTTGAGGCCGTGGAGAACGGCAGCGAAGTGCACCTGCTGACTGACGGCAAGAATCTCTTCCTGGAAGACGATCACCGTAACATTGTCGACATTCTGAAGAACGCCCACCAGCCCATGATCTCGGTGTGCGTGTCGGACCACATTCAGCGGCTTTCCGCCGACATCGGTCTGAAGAAGGCAGTGCGGCCGGAAACCAGGGCCGCCGGAGCCGTCCGGGTGTCGTCCAGGGCTTCCTAGATTTTTCCCGCTTGCGCTGTTTGCCAGTCCCGCCGCAGGTTCCGGGCCCCAAGGTGAACTGGGGTGACGGAGGAAAGTTTTCTCAACGCTGAGCGGCCCCCATGCGTCATAAATACATGGTCATACGGGCTTGGGTGTGCCTCGCCGCGGCGAGCTTGTTGCCGCACGGGCCGCTGCGGGCCCAGGAGAAACCCAGTCTCGGCCGGGTTCTTTCCAAGATCGAGCTGCACTATAACGGCTTGGCCACGATGCGTCTGGATTTCGAGCAGACCGTTTCCCTGCCTGGGCGCCGCCCGCGCACGGAACGGGGCACTCTTTCGCTGCGGCGGCCGCAGAAAATGCGTTGGGAGTACAGCGATCCCGTAGGCAAGCTGCTCGTGGGCGATGGCGACTGGCTGCACATGTACAATCCCCTGACCAACCAGGTTCGGCGCATTGATCTCCGGCGTTCGGCCGACTTGCGGGCTCCGCTGTCGTTCCTGCTGGGCCGCCTACAGTTCCGAAGGCAATTTCGCAATCTGCGCCTGGAGGAAATCGATGGCCGCACGGTCCTGGTAGGCGAAGGGCGGCCGGGCCAGGATTCCTATGGGCGCGTCGAGTTCCGCTTCGACCCCGAGAATTTCTTTCTCACGCACGTGAAGGTGATGGGGACGGATGAAACCGTGACGGCGTTCGAGTTCAAGAATGAAGTCGTGAACCCGACGCTGGATCTCGCCCTGTTCTCATTCCGCAATCCGCCCGGGGCCGAGGTCCTGGACGAAGCCGTGGGCGGGGAGGGCCAGTGATGGCCGAGTTCGTCTGCAAGTACGCCGACCCTCAGGGGGCTGTTCATCAGCAGGTCGAACTGGCCGAGTCCGAAAATGAACTGCGGGAGCGTTTTTCCGAGCGCGGGTTGCTGGTTTATTCGGTTCGTCCGCGCCGGCCGATCACGGAATTGCGCTTGTCGCAAGCCTCCCCGAAACGCCGCAAGATCAACCTGGAACAGTTCCTGATCTTCAACCAGCAGTTCGTAACGCTTTCGCGGGCCGGCTTGCCCATTCTCAAATCCCTCGACCTGCTGGTCGCGAATGTCAAAAACCGCCGCCTCGCCGAGCACTTGCAAGACATCCGGGACCAAGTCACCAGCGGCGCGCCGCTGTCGCAGGCCTTCCAGTCGCAGGGCATTTTCCCGCCGATCTATACGACTTCGTTGATGGCGGGGGAAAAGAGCGGCAGTTTGTCGGAAGTCATCGACCGCTACGTGCAGTATCAGAAAGTGGCGCTGGCCGTACGAAAAAAGATTCTGGTGTCGTTGATCTATCCAGCCGTTTTGGTCGGGCTCGTTCTGACGCTGGTTGTTTTTCTGGTGACGTACGTCGTCCCCGAATTCGGCTCACTTTATTCCAGCATGGACGCCGAGCTGCCCTATATGACACAACTGCTGGTGGCGATCGGGGTCACGACCAGCGAGCACCTTCCCCTGATTTCCGCGATTCTGGTGCTGCTCGGCGGCACGCTGTTCTGGTGGCTGCGCTCCGGCAGGGTGATGACTTCGCTGGACCGCTTCAAGATCAAAGCGCCGGTGTTTGGGCAGATCTGGGTCAAGTATCAGGTCTCGCAGCTGTGCCGCCTGTTGAGCACGCTGCTGCACGGCGGCATCCCGCTGATGCAGGCGCTCGAAACAACAGGCGAGTCTCTGGGGTCGCCTCTCTTGCGGGACACCGTGCTGCGCGCAAAGCAGCTTGTCAAAGAAGGGCAGCCGCTTTCGAAGTCTCTGGCCGTGTCAGGCATCTTCCCTTCCCTGGCGATCGAGATGATCCATGTCGGCGAATCAACGGGAGCACTGCCGGCGATGCTGAACTCGGTGGCTGAGTTCTTCGACGAGGACGTGAATACAATGATGGCGGCAGCTCTGTCACTGATTGAGCCCGCCATCATGATTTTCATGGGCATCTTTGTGGGTTTCGTTCTCATTTCGCTCTATTTGCCGATCTTCAGCCTGGCGGAGCGGATTTGAGCGGGCAATTCGGGGTGGCTGGCAGCCGATGGCGTTTCATACGAAGATAAAGGAGATGGCGACACAGGAACAGCCGCTACGGAGCAACGCCGCCAAGCAGGAGGAAGAGGCGCGCGCGCTGGCGGAGCGCTACCGCTATGAGTTTGTCGACCTGACGCGGGTGCGGATCGACAACGAACTCTTCCGCTCGATTCCCGTCGAGCTGATGTTCCGCTACAACTTCGTGCCCGTGCAATCGCAGAACGGCACTCTCGAAATCGCCATCGCCGATCCTCGCCAACTGCCCACGCTCGACGAGATCTCGCTGCTACTCGACAAGAAGATCCGCATCAAAGTGGCCACGCTGGCCCAGATCAGCGACCTGCTCAAGAAGACGGAACAGTCCCAGCGCGTACTCGAGGAAGTGACCGAGGGTTTCGTGCTCGACGTCATCCGCGACGACGACGCCGGCGACGAGACTATTTCGATTGAAAAACTGACCGGCGACAACGACATCAACCCGGTCATCCGGCTCGTCGACACGACGATCTTCAACGCCCTGGAGCGACGGGCGAGCGACATTCACATCGAGACGCGTTCCGGGGAAGTCGCCATCAAGTACCGCATCGACGGCGTGCTGCACTATGCGATGCCGCCGATTTCCAAGGACTGGCACCAGACCATCATCTCCCGCATCAAGGTCATGTCGGAACTCGACATCGCCGAGCGCCGCGTGCCCCAGGACGGCCGCTTCCGGGTCCGTTACAAGGGCCGTCAGATCGACTTCCGCGTCTCGATCATGCCCACCGTGCACGGAGAAGATGCCGTGCTCCGCGTGCTCGACAAGGAATCGATGAGCGAGAAGTTCCACGATCTGTCGCTCGATGTGGTGGGCTTTTCCGAGCAGGATCTCAAGAAGTTCCGGCGTTATATCCGCGAGCCTTACGGCATGGTGCTGGTAACCGGCCCGACCGGCAGCGGCAAGACCACCACGCTCTACGCCGGGCTCAGCGAGATCAAAACCGATGAAGACAAGATCATCACAATCGAGGATCCGGTCGAGTACCAGATCAAGGGCATCACACAGATTCCGGTCAACGAGAAGAAGGGGCTGACTTTCGCCCGCGGGCTGCGATCGATTCTGCGGCACGACCCCGACAAGATCATGGTCGGCGAAATCCGCGACGCCGACACCGCACAGATCGCGATCCAGTCGGCCCTGACGGGCCACCTGGTCTTCACCACGGTGCACGCCAACAACGTTGTCGACGTATTGGGCCGCTTCCTCAACATGGGTGTGGAAGCCTACAACTTCGTCTCGGCACTGAATTGCATTCTCGCGCAGCGGCTGGTGCGGGTGATCTGCCCCTTCTGCAAGACGCAGGTGCAATATCCCGACGACGTTCTCGAAGAAAGCGGCCTCAATCCGGCCCAGTGGCGCCAATTCAAGTTTTCCGACGGCAAGGGATGCCTGGAATGCGCCGGCACAGGGTACCGCGGGCGCACGGCCATTCACGAACTGCTGGACATGACGGACCTGATCCGCGAGCTGATTCTAGCGAAGAAGCCGTCGTCGGAGATTTCACGAGCGGCCCGCGAACAGGGCATGACGACGCTACGGGAGTCCGCCGTCGATCGCGCCCGCAACGGCATCACGACGCTGCGTGAAATCAACAAGGTGACGTTTATCGAATAACGGATTCCGGCCCCGCCGGATCTCTTTCCCGCGTTGTTGCCGGATTCGTCCGCCGCCAAAAGCCATGCTAGGCCGCCTGAAATATCTCGCTGTCGATCCGCCGCCGCTGCTCGTTTTCGAGATCAGCGAGCAAGCCATCGCCGGCGTGCGCCGCAACCCGAAGACCTTCGATGTCGAGGCAGCTTCCGTGCGCGATTTAGCGCCCGGTGTACTCGAACCGGCCGCGGGCAAGCCGAACGTGTTGCGGCCGGAGGAGTTTGAGGCGGCGGTGCAGGACGTGCTGAGCGCCATTCGCCTGCCGCGCCGGCCCGACGCCGCGCTCATCCTGCCGGACGCTTCGTCGCGGCTCACCGTCCTGGATTTCGACGAGCTGCCTGCCGACAGCGCCGAGCGTTTGCGGCTGATTCGCTGGCGCTTGAAGAAGACCGTGCCCTTTGACGTTGAGACGGCCAGAATTTCGTACCAGGTCTCGCCATCGCCCAAAGGCATCTCGGTGATGGTTGCCGTGACCCCGGCGGACATTGTCCGCCAGTACGAAGCGCCTTTCGAGCACGCCGGCCTCTGGCCCGGCTTCGTTTCGCTTTCCACGGCAACTTCTCTCAACCTTCTGCCGGCAGGTGAGATGACGCTCTTCGCCAAGCTTGCCGGGCGCGCGCTCACGATGACGGCTGTCTCCAACGATGGTGTTCGCATGGTGCGCTGCGTGGATTTGCCTCCGGGGACCGACATCACCGCCGCCAGAGCGCTCGATGACATTTTGGGCGATCTCTATCCGACGGTCGTTTTCGTAAACGACGAGTTCGGCGCGCCGGTTTCGAAGCTGGTGCTGTGCGGTTTCGAGGATGCTCTGGCAGCCGCCTCTTTTCGCTTCCCTAAGGAGCTGGGCTGCGAGGTGGAATTTTTGCATGGCCCCAAGGGCGTCGTAGGAAGCTTGGAAGCCGGCATCTGGGGCTTTCTGAGTATGAACTAGGAGCAGCGGCCCGGTGAAAATCCATCTCAATCTTGCCACACAGCCATTCGGCCACCGCCGCATGTTCTGGCTGGCCACAGGAATCTCGGCGATCCTGCTGACGCTAGCGGCCGCGTGGCTCGTGACGATTTATGCGCGCAACGGGAGCAGCAATCGCGAAATAGGCCCTTCCGAAAGCGAATTGCGCGCCCAATTGAGCGCGCTGCAAACCGAGGAAGCGCAGCTACGGAACAAGCTGAATCAGCCCGGCAACGAGCAGGTGCTGGCGCGGTCGCTGTTCCTCAATCAGCTGCTGCACCGCAAGGGTATCTCGTGGACGCGCACGTTCGCCGACCTCGAAGAGATTCTGCCTCCGCGCGTGCGCGTGATCTCGGTTCGTCCGGAGGTGACTTTCGACAACAGCGTTTTGCTCGACATGCAGGTCGGCGCCGAGAAACCGGAGGATTGCATCGAGCTCTTGCAGGTACTGGAAGCCTCGGACTGGTTCGGATCTCCCGATGTGCGGTCCTTTTCACCGCCGACGGATAACAATCCGCTCTTTCAGTACCGGGTGCTGGTGAACTATGAACAACGGCTCTGAAAACGGCGTGACGCGCCAGCCCGTGACCCCTTGGCCGCGCAGGGTTCGCCGCAGCTACGTCTTCGGCGTCCTTGGCCTGCTGGCTGCGTTCAATTTGATCTTCTACTTTGTTGCCGTCTATCCCCTCGATGCCCGCGAGCAGGAGCACCAAGCCGTACTCGCGGCGCTGCAGCAGCAGATTGCCGCCAAGACCTCGGAACTGAAGAATCTGCGGATCATTACGGAAAAAGTCGAGAAGGCTCGCAGCGAGGGCGACTCGCTGCTGGCCGACATCACCCTCGAGCGCAACACGACCTTTTCGAGACTCGTCAGGGAACTCGTGACGGCCGCCGCTGAATCGAGGATTGAAGCGCGCGAGACGAACTTCAACCTCGAGCCCATCGAAGGCGCCACGCAGTATGGCGCGATCGCGATCACGGCCAATTTTCGGGGTGAATACGACAACCTCGTCAAATTCCTGAACCGGCTCGACAAATCGGACCATTTTCTAATCATCGAGTCGCTGACGGCGACGCCCCGTTCGGATTCCACCGAGTTGCAGATCACGATGAAGATCGACACGTTTGTGCGGGACTTATGAAGATCGGCGCGGAGCGAAACAAGGTCATTGTGCTCGCCGTGGTGACGGTCGTCTTGATCGCCACGGTGTATGTGCAGTTCTTCGCTTCGAGCACGCCCGTGGCAGCCCCGCGGCCGACGCCCGCCGGACCCAAGCAATCCTCCACGGCCCGCGCCAGCGCTCGCCCTTCGGTCCCGGCCAAGGCGCCCGCGGTGCGCGGCCAGAGGTTCCAGCCCAGATTCGCCGGAGACTCGGAAGGTCTCGACCCGATGACCGTTGATCCGACTTTGCGGACGGATTTGCTGGCGAAGGTGCGCAATGTGGAATTTGCGGGCGTGCAGCGAAACATTTTCCTGTTCGGCGAGCGTAAGAAGGTTGTGCCTCCGCCAGAACCAACGATCATCGCCAAGGCGCAGGAGCGGCTGGAAGCTCTCTCGAAACCGGCCCCGCCTCCGCCTCCCGCGGCGCCGGTGAAGCCGGCGGCTCCGCCGATTCAATTCAAGTACTACGGCTTCGCCAACCAGCCCGGGGATGTGCGCAAGAGAGCATTCCTGCTCGACGGTGAGGATATTCTGATCGGCGGCGAAGGCGACGTCATCAAGAGCCGTTATAAGATTATTCGTATCGGCGTGAACTCGATCGTTGTCGAGGACATGCAGTACAACAATCAGCAGACCTTGCGCCTGCAGGAGCAGGGGTAACCGCGGGCTCGCTCCCTTGCCGCCCGCAGCTGGAAGGAAAACGCAATGTGCCGCGCACATCAGCCCAGGCAACCCGAAGGCAGACGGGTGGCGTCCGCTCCGCGTGACAGCATGCGTTCCCGCGAAGGAGGCTACGCCCTTCTCTTCGTGCTTTTCCTGTTAGCGGTCCTCGGCGTCATGCTGGCCAAGGCCCTGCCGCAAATCGCCATGCAATCGCAGCGCGTGCGCGAGGAACGCCTAATCTATCGCGGGGAGCAGTACAAGCGGGCAATCCAACTCTATTTCCGCAAACACAAGAAATATCCCTCGTCGATCGATGATCTCGAAGAGACCAACGGCGAGCGCTTTCTACGCAGGCGATACAAAGATCCGATTACCGGCAAAGACGAGTGGCGCCTTGTGCATATGGGCAGCGACGGGCGATTCACCGACTCCCTCATCTACGACCAGGAAAAGGAAGAGACCGAGAACGCCGGCTCGAACGGCGGCATTCAGCCCAGCGCGCCAATCGGGTCCGCGGCGGCGCAGGCCATGCCCGACGGCTTCGCCACGCCGGACGGCCGCTTCCGCGGCGCAGCCCGCGCCCGAGCAGTGCGCCGCTCCGCCGCTCCGGAGGTACCGGGCCAGGGTCCGGCTTCCCCCGCCTATTTCAGTCAGGGCGCGGCGGGCGATCCTGCCCAGCAGGTTGACCCGAACGACCCCTACGCGGTGGCGGGCACCGGCACGCCCGGGCAGGAAGGCCAGGCCCCGCGGCCGGGCCAGTATCCGGGTTATTCCCGTACGCGGCCCGAGTACGTGCCGACACCCGAGCCGCAACAGACGCAAATTGGTTTCGGCAATCCGGCGCAGCAGCCCCCGGCGCAGCCAGCCGCACCTCGGTACCGGATTGGCAACCCGCAGCCCTCGGCGGCTGGCGCCGGCCAGGCTCAACCGCAGCAGGCGCCGTCGCCAGGAGCGTTTGGGATGACAGGCGCCGGCAATCCGGCTGCTCAGCTTATTTCCAACTTGTTGACTCGTCCCAGACCCGGCGGCTTGGCGGGTATTGTGGCGGCGCAGCAAGCCGGTCAGCAGCAGGCGGCGTTCGCCGGCGGCATCGCGGGCGTGGCCTCAGAGGCGGAAGACCGCGGGGTCAAGGTCTACCAGGGATTCGAGCACTACAACCAATGGGAGTTCGTCTACGACTATCGGCAAGATGCCAGCTTCGGCGGGCAGAACGTTGGGCCTCAGGCCGGCGCAACGGGTGGGCAGGCGCTTCCGCAAGGGCAGCCGGGTCTTTCGAATTCCGGCGTGCTTAACATCAACCCAGCCAACATCCCGGGCGGAGCGATACCTGGGGCAGCGGGGAATCCCTACCCGCAGGGTTATCCGACGGCGGACGGTGCGGGGAGCAATCCGAATGGGCAGCCGCCGCAGCCTGAGATCGATCCCGTCACTGGTCTTCCACGACAAGCGGATATTGATCCCGTTACGGGGCTGCCGCGAAACATCGATCCTGTCACGGGCCAGCCGCGGCAGCAACCTGTCGACCCGAATAATCCTGCTATTCCCGCCTACAACGACCCTTACGCCGTGCCGCCCGTCGCCGGCGACCCGAACGCACCGCAACAGCCGCAGCCCGGCCAGCCCGGCCTTCAGGCCTTCCCACCGGGCGCATTCCCTTTCCCGGGACAGCCCGGCTACCAGCCGCAACAACAGCAAAACCAGCAGAAAGGACGCCGCTAGGACTGACCGCTCTAGCTGTTCATTCTCGGGTATTCCCCTCGCCAAAATCAGGCGAAGCGGTAAGGGCGGCATCCAAGAGATGCCCCTATACTTAGACCGTTTGGCAACCTGGCTTCGCCTGAAAATACGCGGCAGGAATTACGTTGAACCGCGGTCCCGGCAATCTGCCTTCAACCCTCGCCTATGAGTCGTAACACGTCTGATCAGGAGAGCGGCCCCAAGTCCTCTCGAAGCGCTGTGAGCCGCCGGGGTTTTCTTGAGCGAATGGGGGCCACGCCTTTTGCCGCGGCTGCGGCGCCAAGCCTACCTTCGTGGGAGGCGCTGACCTCGTCCATTGATCGCAACGCGCCAGCGGCGGCCAGTAAGGAACTGCTGCAGCGGCGCATCCGCGCGTTCGAGGTTCGCCTGTACGCCGCGATTGGGGAGGCACAGCTCGCCTTCGTCGATCAAGTGAGCAATGGCGACGAAGATCGCTATCCGAACAAGATCGCCAACTTCTCGAAGGGCTTGCCTCACAACGGCCGCGGCGAGGTCAATCTCGAAGCGTATCAGCGGCTGCGGGATGCCCTGCAAAGCGAAAGGCCCGAAGACTTCGAATTGATTCCGCTCGGTTGCAGCGATCCGGGCCGCCAGCGCAAACTCGTCAACCCGCAGGCAAGCCTGGCGTTCGATCTGGAAGGAACCGACTCGCACCAGTTGGCGATCCCGCCCGCGCCGGCCTTCGCGAGCGCCGAGGCGGCAGGCGAGATGGTGGAACTCTATTGGCAGGCACTGCTGCGCGATGTCCCCTTCACCGAGTATGCTTCGACTCCCCTGGCCAAAAGCGCGTCGGCGGAACTCTCTCGTCTGTCGGACTTTCGAGGACCGAAGGTCAATGGCAACGTTACGCCTGGCACACTGTTCCGGGGTCTGACGCCCGGGGACCTCAGCGGCCCCTATGTTTCGCAATTTCTTTGGAAGCCGATTCCCTTCGGCGCGCAGTACGTGGAGCAAAGGATGCGCTGCATCCGTGCGGGCGGCGGTTACGGAACGAACTTCCAGGAGTGGCTGGACCTTCAAAATGGATGCGCGCCTCTCCGCCCGGCTCAATACGAATCACAGCGGCGGTATCTGGTTTGCGGGCGCGACATGGCGGAGTGGGTCCACATCGACGTTCTCTATCAGGCTTACTTTAATGCGGCTCTGATCCTGTCTACCGCACCCGATCCAAAAGACGATGTGATCGGCGGAGGCATGGGAGCACCCGTGGACCGCGGCAACCCCTATGCCAATTCCTTGACGCAGGACGGGTTCGGCACTTTCGGCGCGCCGCATTGGATGGCGCTGCTGGCCGAGGTTTCCACCCGCGCTCTGAAAGCTGTTTGGTTCCAGAAATGGCAGGTGCACCGCCGTCTCCGACCGGAAGAATATGGAGGGCGCGTGCATCTGATGCGGGCCTTTACTGGCTTTCAGTATCCGGCGCCGCAGGAGATACTGCAGTCCGCGGCTCTGGAGATGACTTTTCGGCGGTTCGGCAGCTATCTATTGCCGTTGGCTTATCCCGAAGGTTCGCCGCTTCATCCCGCTTACGGCGCTGGGCACGCGACAGTTGCCGGGGCGTGCGTCACCATTCTCAAGGCTTTCTTCGATGAATCGTTCGTGATTCCCAATCCCGTGGTCGCGAGCAGCGATGGATTGAGCCTGCTTCCCTACCGCGGGCCCGGCTGGAATGAGCTGACGGTCGGCGGCGAACTCAACAAACTCGCGGCCAACGTCGCGATCGGGCGCAACTTCGCGGGCATCCATTGGCGCACCGACTATACCGCTTCGATCCGCCTGGGCGAAGCGGTGGCGATGAGCGTGCTTCGCGATCAGAAATATACCTACAACGAAAGTTCCCCCGTGTTTCGCTTTACAAGCTTTGACGGCGTGGCGGTTGAGATTTAGTGCGCCCGCTGGAGCCGCGGCTGAAGGTCCGAAAAGGGTTCGTCTTTTTCTTCTGAAATGTAGTAAGACCGCGCGCCTCTAGCCCCACTTCATCTTGCTACGGAGTACTTCAAAGAAGTGCATTCGTTGGGGCTCGATGATGCGCACGGCGTGGCCGGCCAGGCGCGTGCGAACGCGGTCATGCAGCTCGAGGTTCAATCCGACCTGGCCATCAATCGTCAAGTAGGATTCATCATCGCCCCCTTGTAGCACCACATCCACGGTCGAGGAGTCGGGCAAAAGAACGGGGCGGTTCGTGAGCGTATGGGGACAGATGGGCGTCAGGCAAATGGCGGACACACTGGGGTAGATGACAGGACCGCCCGCGGAAAGCGAATAGGCGGTGGAGCCGGTGGGCGTGGAAATAATCAGCCCGTCGGCCCGGTACTTGCACACGAAATCGTCGTCCACGAAGGCGTCGAGCAGCAGCAGGCGCGCCACGGCCGCCTTATTGATCACAACGTCGTTCAAAGCATTGTAGGAGCCGAGTGACTCCTTGCCCCGGATGATTTCTGTACGTAGCACCGTGCGGCGCTTCTCGGCGTAGTCACCCGTGAAGACCCTCTCCAGTTGAGCGATCAGCTCGCCAGGGCCGGTCGTCATCATGAAGCCGAGGCCGCCCAGATTCACGGCCATGATCGGCGTCTCGCTAGCGCCAATGCCCCGGGCGACCGAGAGGAGCGTGCCGTCCCCGCCGAGCACAATCATCAAATCGAGGCTCTCTGGTGGAGACTCGCGGCTGAAGCCGTCGCTGCGATTCAAATAACCGGCCGTCACCTGGTCGAGTTCCGTCCGCACGCCCCGCTGGTCGAGCCATTGAACCAGTTTTTCGACGATCGGAGGAATGTCGAACTGCGAGGGTTTGGAAACAATGCCTACTTTGTTGATCATCGAAGGGCCGTTCGTTGTGAGGCGTAAAGAAGAAATTCCCTGTTGCCTTCCGCGCCGAGAATCGGACTTTCCATTTCCCGCACTTGCGCAAATCCGATTTCCGTCAGGGCCGCCCGCACTTTTTCAACCGCCTCACTATGCAGTTGCGGGTCGCGCACGATACCTCCCTTACCCACCTGTCCCTTGCCTGCTTCGAATTGCGGTTTGACCAGCACAACCAAGCCGGCTTCCGGCCGCAGCAAAGGCGGCAGCGCCGGGAGAATCATCGTGACAGAGATAAAGCTGACGTCGCAGCAGGCAAAATCGACAAGTTCAGGCACAACCTCGCTGGAAAGATAACGCGCATTCACGTTCTCACGCACAACAACGCGAGAGTGCTGGCGGAGGTTCCAATGCAACTGGGCCGTGCCTACGTCCACAGCATATACCCTTTGGGCGCCACGCTGGAGAAGACAGTCGGTAAAGCCTCCCGTCGAGGAGCCAACGTCAAGACAAGTTCTCCCGTCAACGTCAATCGCAAACCTGTCGAGAGCGGCCTCCAGCTTGTGGCCGGCACGGCTTACGTACTTCGGTTTTTCACCGAGCAAGCGAATCTCGGCGGCGGCGGCCACGGTTTGCCCCGCCTTGCCGACCTTCTGTCCGTCGGCAAGCACTTCGCCTGCCATCACCATGGCCTGCGCTTTCTCGCGGGATTCCGCCAGTCCTCTCTCGACGAGCAGTCTGTCGATACGGATTCTCTCTTTCATGCGGTGCGGAGGACGATTCGCTCGGCGATCTGCCGCAGGGGCAGGGCGCTCTCACCAAACGAATCGATGGCTTTCAAGGCTTCGGCCAAGTGAGTGGCGGCATGCTCCCGTGACGCTTCAAGGCCGTAGAGAGCCGGAAATGTTGCCTTTTTCCGCGCGGCGTCTTTACCCGCCGTCTTGCCCAATTCACCCGATGTTCCGACCACGTCGAGAATGTCGTCAACAATCTGAAACGCCATGCCGATGTGCTCGCCGTAGCAACTCAAGGCATCAAACTGCGCAGGCGAAGCGGCGGCATGAAGGGCGCCGATGCGCACCGAGGCGCGAATGAGCGCAGCCGTTTTCGAGCGGTGAATATAGAGAAGCCGCTTTTCGTCGGCCGGCCGGCCCTCGGCTTCAAGATCGGCCACCTGTCCGCCGATCATGCCATCGACGGTGCCCGCGGCGCGCGACAGCTCTTCCACCATGCGCAAGCGGCCCTCGGCCGGAATGGCTTCGAGTTCCGCCAGCGTTTGAAACGCCAATGTGAGCAGGGCGTCACCGGCGAGGATAGCCATCGCCTCGCCGTAGACCTTGTGGCAGGTTAACCGGCCGCGGCGGTAGTCGTCGTTATCCAGCGCGGGGAGATCGTCGTGAATCAGCGAATAGGTATGCACCAGCTCAAGGGCGCAGGCCGCGGCCTCGACTCCCTCGGCTGTGCCCGATACCTCGGCGGCCGCGATGCACAAAATCGGCCGGATGCGCTTACCGCCCGCAAACACGCTATAGCGCATGGCGCTGTGGATGGTTGCGGGGGTTTCTTCCCCGGCCGGAAGGCGGCGCTGCAATTCCGCGTCAACCAACACGCGCCGGGCGGCGAGGTATTCGTCGAGCGTCACGCTTCGGGCTCACCGTCTTCCAGTGTGAACGGCGCCGCTTCGATCCGGCCCTCTTTGCGGAGCAGCACCTCGACTTTGCCTTCCGCTTCCTGGAGCTGCTTGCGGCAGGTTTCGCTCAGCCTGACGCCCTTTTCGAAGAGTTCGAGCGACTTCTCGAGCGGCAGATCCCCGTTCTCCAGGTCTTTGACAATCTGCTCGAGCTGCTCCAGACCTTCCTCAAACGCGGGCGCCTTGTCGGGCTTCTTCGACATGTAAGCAGTCTATTGTAAGCGTCTCCGGGGAGGGATGCCAGTGCGGCGCCCAAGAGGGCTGGTCTTGTCGCGCACGCTTTCGAGCCTGCTGTGTCCCATTCGCGGCCCACGTGGCCTGACCGGAGGAACCCCGGACTTGCGTCCGGGGCGCCGCTTCCTTTCAGCGCAGCACAACCTTTGCTCGGGGGGCGTAGCGGTATGCCTCGGGACGCTGATGCCGGAGCGAGCCGTGCCTACCTCAGGGCCAGCGCCGGCCGGGCGGACATGACCGCCTCGGGGTAATAGCGCTTGATCGTTTCGCAAACGAGGGCCGCGCGGCGGACGCGCTCGCGGGACAGCTTGATCACGGTATCTTCCACGTGCGTGCCGCTGGGATAAACGTCCGGCGCGTTGCGCAGGCCGAGCTTCACGTACAAGGGAGCGGCCACGCGGATGAAGTCGGGCACTTCGTAGTGGCGAATAAAGCCGCCGATGTTGTCCGGCGCTTCCACATACAAATCGATCGGCGCATCGATTGCGGCGCGAATCGCCGCCAACTGCGGCAAGGTGAGATCGGAAGGAACGTTGATCGTGGTCGCCCCGAGATCCTCTAGAACACGCGAAGCGGCGGGGTTGGCCGGCGCCATCATCACCGACGTCTTGATAATCAATTCCTTTGGCAGATCGCCCGCCCGCTTCATGCGGCCCATCACCGCCAACAGACCGATATCGGAAACCAGAATGCTTCGGATGCCCAGCTCGATGGCGCGCTTCACATCTTCCAGCGCATAAACAAGCTGGTCAGCGCCGCGAAGACTCAAACCGATCGCCTTGCCGCTGCCGGAGACAACCTGGGCGCCGATATCGAATGTCGCGCGCGGTCCGACGAACAAATTGATCTCGATGTCGTTCGTCCGGCCAATGCGTACCATCTCGCGGATTTCGTCATCGCTGAGCAGCATGATGCCGCTGCCCTGGCTGACACGGTGCACCGGCACGGAACGGCGGGCCGCTTCGTCCATCACCGCGTGCAGCGGGCCGGGACCTTCGGTGCTGGGAATTTCGATCCGATATTGCGCCCCATCGGGAAAGCGCTTCGTGGACGCGGGAGCATCGGGAAAGTCGTGACCGGGAAAGCCGTGCTTTTCGAGTTTTCGACGTGTTTCGTTCATGAGATTTGTAAACCCTGGCGGTCGACGTTCGAGAAGAAGACTTCACTCGAACGGCCGGCGCGCTGAAACTCCTCGCCCACCAGGCCCACGACCGATTCCGCGCCTTTTTCGAAGAATACCAGGATCGCCGGCCCCGCACCGCTCAGGGCGCAACCAAGCAGTCCGGGCGCGCGCAGCTTCAGGATAGCTTCCAGCCCGGGCACCTTGGGCGCGCGGTAGGGCTGGTGCAAACGATCCTCAAAGGCTTCCGGGAACGCTTCCCGGTTGCCCGTCGTCAGCGCGGCGACCAGCAACGTCGCGCGCTGCAAGTTGAAAACGGTGTCGGCGCGCGGATAGCAATCCGGCAGCACTGTCCGCATGTGGTTCGTCGACAACTCGAAGTCGGGGCACACCACCGCCACAGAGAACGCTTCGGAGAATTCGAGACGGACCGCCCGGGTCACGCCGTCGGAGCCGATGGTCGCCGTAGTCAGCGATCCCAGCACGCACGCCGACACATTATCCGGGTGCCCTTCCAGCCGCGCCGCTTCGTCGAGAATGCGGTGCTTGTCCCAGTTCAGCTCGAGGGCCTCGCTGGCGATGACAACCCCGGCCACGAGCGCGGCGGCGCTCGATCCAAGTCCCTTGCCGAGCGGAATACCGTTGGAGATCTCCAACGACAAAGCGGGCATGGCGCGCTGTTGCGATTGCGCTACGCCGACAGCGGTCCGCCAAATCAAATTGCTTTCATCGGACGGGATCGAATCAACATCCCGTCCTTTGGCGCTGATAGACAACGTCTCGGCGGCGCTGAAACGGCAGTCGAGATAGATTTCGAGCGCCAGCCCCAGGGTGTCGAAACCCGGGCCGAGGTTGGCGCTGGAAGCGGGCACACGAATGTGACGGGATCTCGGCATGAAACTCGTCATTATATCTTAGAGGTTTGCGCGGCCCTGGTTAGGCGGCGTTCCCGGGCCAGTCTCCTGACAGGTTCGTTATGATGTCGAATCCTTTGAGGGATACCGGCCGAGTAGACTGAGTGGGCGGGTCCAAAACGATTCCGTCCAATCATTGCTAGCGTTCGCTGATATTCCGGTTACGTCCAAGTTAGGTTCCAACGGAAAGCTGCAAGCGGCCAGGTTGCCGCAAAAACACCCAAGGCGGAGACGGCCGCGCCCCGACGAGCCTGACTGCGGCCCGCCCGGCGTTGGGTCCCATTTGTGGAACGCACCGTCCCGTGAGCGGTCCGGGCACCCGCAGCAAGTCAGCGTAACTGCTTGCTCTTTCGCCACTTGCAGAACGGTGTCTGAATTGCTGACCGCATCTTTAGGGTTCGATCCATGAGTATCCTATTGAAAGACCTTCACTTCGCCTTCCGAAACCTTCGCCGAAGCCGCGGACTCATGGCGGCTGCTGTTTTCTCGCTCGCCATTGGCATTGGAGCGAATACTACGATCTACAGTGCGATCGATGCGTTGCGTTCTCAGGAGTTGCCGTTTGTCGAGCCGGAGCGGCTCATCGTCCTGTGGCAATCGAGTGCCCGGGGAGGAGCGCCGGTCGGGCGACTGGCGGACATCAACGAGGGACCGCCAAGCTACCAAGTTGCTGCCGCAGTCGCCGAGAATGCAGCAGCGATCGAGGCCATAGGGTTTACCGTCGGAGGTACAACAACCACGCTCTCTGGGAGGGACGAGACGGGCCGAATTCTGACGGGCGAGGGCGTCGACTTGGGCTTGCTGCGGATGCTGGGGACAGCCCCAGTGCTTGGACGCGTGTTCTCACCGGAAGATCGACTCGACGCCGTGGATCAAAGAGAGGCGCGTTCGGTCGTCATCGGCTATCGGTTGTGGCAAGAGCGCTTCGGTGGCTCCCCGAATGCTCTCGGGGCGACGCTGCGCATCGGCGGCTACGAACGGCCCATCATCGGCGTCATGCCGGATGGCTTCCGGGTGGTCCCCACAGGTGAGCGCGTGACGGGCGAGGAGCCTCAGGTCTGGACAGCGAGCGACCTGACACGAGTACCGTCATCCGCATTCATGATCCCGATCCTGCGCGTGCGAGCCGGTACGGACCTTGCAAAGCTGCAGGCCGAAATCGAAACTCTCGGGCTGAGCGCGGCCCGCGATCTCGGGGAAGACCTTGAGGGCTTTGGGTTACGCGTCGAGAGGCTTCAGGACGCTTATTTCGGCAACATGGAAGCCTCGTTCTTCTACTTGTTGGGCGCAGTGAGCTTCGTTCTGTTGATCGCCTGCGTCAATGTAGCTAATCTGCTGCTCGTCCGCGGGAAGGAGCGCCGCAAGGAACTCACCATTCGAGCAGCGCTTGGCGCGAAACGCGGCCGTTTGGTCCAGCAACTGCTCGCCGAGAGCCTGTTGCTGTCGTTTGCCGGTGGAGCGGTTGGCGTTCTGTTGGCGGTGGGAGGCAATGAACTGGTATCGATCCTAGCTCCCGCTGAATTCCCTGCCGCGGTGCGCTCGATTCAGATCAGTTCCGAAGTTCTACTTTTCACCGCGAGCATTTCGATCCTCGTCACGCCCTGTATTGGGCTGCTGCCAGCGCTGCGAGCGTCGCGGGTCGATCTCAATGAGGCGCTGAAGGAAGGCGGCCGCGGTTCGGCCGGATCGCGGCGAACCTGGAGCCGGTCCGCTTTGCTGGTTTCCGAGGTCAGCCTGTCGATGATCCTGCTGGTAGGGGCCGGTTGGATGATGCGCGGCTATCTGGAAGAACGCTACGGCGATGCCGGTTTTGATTCCAAACGCCTGCTGACGGCCGGAGTGACCCTCGAAGGGGCCAGATACTTCCAGAAGCTCGATAAAAACATGGGGCGTGTTTCCCCGGAAAGCACGCTTTTCTTCGAGCGGCTCGTGGAGGAGATTCGCACGATTCCGGGGGTCGAGGCCGCGGGTACGATCAGCCGGCTCCCCACAGACACCGTTGGACCGTGGCGCGTGCGCCCGTTCCAGATCTCAGGACGGGAAGAAGTGGAACCTATGCCTATGGCGGCCTACAGCGAGGTAGACGCCGGCGCCATGGAGGCCATGAGCTTGCCTTTGCTGCGGGGCCGCTACATCTCCCCTCAAGACACGCGGGGAGCGACTTGGGTCGCGGTCATCAGCCGCAGCCTTGCGGAACGCTACTTCCCCGGCGAGGATCCGATCGGGCAGAGCGTTCACGGCCGGGTCTTCGCCGCCGCGTCCGGCGTCTCGATTCCTGAAGAGCGCGCGCGACAAATTGTCGGCGTTGTCGGCGATCTGAAGTATCCGCCCATCCTCGGGCCGTCCCAGGCCGCCATGTACGTCCCGCAGAGCCAACATGAATGGCTTTACCCTGGAGGCACGGCCTTTACGCACACCAGCAAGAAAGTCGTCATTCGCACTGCCTTCGCCGATCCGATGCGGCTTGTGCAACAGGTCCGCGAGACTGCCGCCAAGATCGACTCGGAGCAGGCCATTGAGTCCGTCATGTCCATGGAGGGCCGCTTGGACGCTTCTCCCGCGGTCACCGGGAGCCGCTTCGCGGCGCGGCTGTTCGGAGTATTCGGTGCTTTAGCGCTGGTGTTGGCCATGTCGGGCACCTACGGCGTGATGTCGTATTTCGTCGCTCAACGCGAACGGGAGTTCGGTATTCGGATGGCGCTTGGCGCCGCTCGCTCCGATGTCATGACGCACGTATTCAAGCGTCTCGTGAAACCCATCGCCATGGGGATCGCGTTGGGAGCGCTCGGCGGCTTCCTGTTTACCAAGGGGATCAGCAGTCAGTTCGTTGTTCGCCAGGCGTCGGCAGATCCGATCATCCTGACCGGGACGGCGCTATTGATGGCTCTGGTTGTGGCGGCAGCGGGCTTCTTCCCAGCGCTCAGGGCAACGAGGTCACCGCCTCAACTGGCCACGCACGAGTGATCACACTTATTCTCTTCCGCACCTGCCGCGGTAACTCAGATGTTCGGTTGAAGCCATGAGGAACCGGCGTTAGGGGGCTAAGCGTAGCAACTCCGCCTGAATGTCGCGCATCGTGCTGATGGTGCTGGCCAGCTTTTGCCGCATGCCCTGGGAGTCGAGGCGGGCTCCCTTCACCATCCGGCGCGCGCCGGTGACATCCCCCGCGTCCACAAGATTTAGAGTCTCCGACGCCTTCTGCGAGAGCCACTGCGCAAGCAGATGAATTACGTACGACATGTCCGCGTCACTGGAGGCGAGGGTGCCGAAGGCCTGCTCGACCCGGCCCATGGAATCGGGGGCGAGTCGCATCTGAAACCACGGGCGCAATCGGCTCGAGTAAATGCGGGAAATCTTCTCGCAGTGACCCCGGGCTTCCTTGGCACGCGCTCTGATTTGGCCACCATCGAGACTCAGCAACACGGCACGGTCACGTGGCATCTGCTGCGGGTCGTCGAAACTCAGACTCAGATACTGAGTGAGTTCGGTGTCGATCAACTGGTAGAGCTTCGATATCTCATCCAGCACTATGGCCATGGCGTCGAGCGCATCGGGTTCCGGACTCGATCCCAACTGCGCCATCGACGCCTTCAACACAGCCGCGAGGTCCTGCACCTGGTCGATGCTGTGCAGAGTGATGTTGTTGATAACCTGGTCCCGGCCGACGAAGGCGCCCCCGCCGGTGCTCACGGCAGCTTGCACCACGGCGCCGCCTCCCGATTGAATTGTGGTATTCCCGCCCGCGATGCTGACCGGGCCTTGAAACGTACCACCCTGCACGTTGATGCCGCCGCTCACCGTCGCCGTGAGGTGCGCCACACTCTGCGGCGCGTGCTGCCGAAGCGTGGCGATCAAGTCCTGCAAGGCGCTCAAGACCTCCGCATCGCGATCGGCGCCAGCATCGGCCAACTCTTCCTTCAGCGCGCTCTGCCGTGATTCGCTGGCCGGCCTCTCTTCCACTCCTTGTAGTGGAGTGGACGACTTCGAGAACTTGCGAACAACCAGCGCCTTGAATCCGCCGTAGGCGTCTTTCACGGCCTGAACGGCGGTGGGCCTCGCGGCTTCAGCAGCTCCCGCAACGAGCGCGGCGACGATCATGGAAAGTGGATCCATAGGTCAACTCGCTTTCTTCAGAAGCAGATGCTGATCCCGAAGCATACAAAAGTATACTGGCGCACTCACGCCATCAGAACGAAATCGACGCATCTTCCCTAGTTCCGGCCGTTTCCTGGCGCTACTTGAGAACCTTGCTGGCTTCGGCTTGGGCGATCAGACGGTCCGCGTCGTCCTGGAGGAGGTATCGTCCGCGCACGAGCCGTTCGGCGGCCGCACGCACTTGCGCGACGTACGTTTCGTGGGTCCCGTAGCGCTCTTCGAGGGAAGGCCGCGGGTCGCCGGAGGCGAGCCGCTGCGCCTTCGTCCTGGCGAAGGGAATAAAGCCGCCGGCATTGGTGCGGATACGGCCTTTGTAGAATCCGGCGGCGTTGGTATTCCAGCCGGTGTAGGTCCCCAAGGGAACCTGGTGAAGGACGCTGGCTACGCCCGCCACTTCGTTGCCGTCGGCGTCCACCCGCGGAACCAGCGTCGGCAGAATCTGGCGGATGGGGGCCGGCTGCATGGTAATGACACCGGACAGGTCGTTGTAGTGAAACTTAGGTCCGAAGTCGTATTGGTAAAGCGGAGTAAGGATGCCATCGGGAAGCGGCATTCCGGGAATCACCGGGAAGCCCATAGCAGCTTGCGTGGGTGCAACCAATTCGCCGCGATCGAGCCGCGGGTATTGGCTTGGAGGAGGCAGCGTACCTTTGACCACCCACTCGACCAGGGCCGTCTGCAGCGCCCGCAGCATGTCGCCCGACGGGTTGGGATTCGGCGCCAACTCGCAACAGGACTGCCGCGGGGGATCCGGATCGAAACCGCCCGGTCCGCCGCCGTGACTCACACCCGGAAAATAGTAGCGCCGGACATTTGAGGGGAGGGGGATATCGCGATCAGCACGAGTCCCCACCAGCGAGGGAGAGGCGCGCAAATTGAAGAACTCCGCCGAGCCGAACGTCTCCATAATCTTCGGACAGGTTTCCGTAGCCCGGCAGCGGTCCAGCAACCCGGCCGTCGGAAGACCGCGCGCGTCATCCGCGAAATCCTCCCACCAGACCACGCCGTCGCTGCCGGGTTCATACAGGGCCGCGGCCCCGCTCGGAGCCGCGAATCGAAGGTTCATCGCCAGCAGACGAAAAGCGATATTCGGATTCGCGCCGTCAAAGACGATCCGGCCGGCCTCATCCTGATTGAAGCCGAGATGAATGAAGCTGCGCAGGAAGGTTCCAGACTGCGAGTTGCCCTGGCTTACGATGGCGCTGATCCGCCCGCGCAGAGGGTTTGCGGCGCCCGTATCGTCCGCGACACCGTGGCGAAGGTACGAGTTCAAGTCGCGCGTCGCGGCGAAACCGATTCCGTGAACCTTCGGGTCCTTGGCCGTGTAGACCAACTCGTAAAGGTAGGAGGGATCGAACCCGGCCTTCAGGCAAAGCTTGCGGGGATCGGGTTTGCCGGGAAACGGAACCTCGCTGCAATCGGCGAACGCCCAGTCGGCGCCGCTTAGCGGGACGACCTTGCTGTGCTCCGAAGTCCGGCGGGTCAAGGTAGCGTTGGAGGTATCGAGGCCGGCGGGATCGGCGGTTCCGGCAACGCCGCCGCGAAGAATGGGCAAGGTCGTGGCGTCCGCGGGCATATCGGCAAAGCGGGCGAGCACCCGGCCCGTAAGGGCGGAACCGTCCGTGTTTTTGGCGACGGGCACAGACAGCGACTCGACACCATCCGCTGGAGTGAGGTCTCCCTGCCAGCCACTGGCGACCAAAACATGCCCTAGTTTTCGGGCGTCGGCGAGGAACGACCCACGAGTCAAGTCGATCCGGCCGCGGTTGGGAACGAAGTAGAGCAGCACCCCGCTCGTTTTGGAAATGTCAGCCGGCAGGAGGATGGTGAACGTCGCCGCGTATTCCACCATCCCGCGGGCGTTGCGTGGCGCGAATTCCAGATCGGTAATGATGGCGTTGAGCGGCAGCTTCGGGTCGAGTTCCCCATAGGCGCGCCCGGTTAGCTTCTTGTATCCATCGGGCCCGAGTGTTTCGGTGTGCTCGACCACGAGGCGCGTGATGCGGGCGTGGCCGGGGATGGCCAGGCCGAGGATCGCCACGACCGCGCATGCGGCCTTTAACAGTGGGAATCGGACGTGTCGCTTCCTTTTTCCCCCGCGTTTGGATACCGGTGTCACAAGGAGATCCTCCTGATATTTTCGGGAGCTGCAGACATGGACAGGCGGGTCATCCTCCCCATGATTTTCACGCGGCACTCTCGCCGCCGGCGAAAGATCCGCCAATTGCGTCTAGGGAATCGGCAGCAACGGCTCCCAGCCGGTGTGCAGTTGCTGGTCGAAGGTGTTGAGCATCATCCCGATCATTGTGTAGTGCGCCATCAAAGCGGAAAGGTTGACGACCCCTTGCAGTCCGAACAACCGCACGGCTTCGGCGTATGTTTCGGAACCAACCTTCTTCTGCCGGAACAATTCGCGCCCCATGCGGATGATGACGGTTTCCTTTTCTCCAAGCCCAACCGGATCGCGGCGGTATTTGACGATGTCGATGATGTGCGGCTCCAGGCCGTCACGGAGCGCAGCCGGCTCATGCGCGGACCACTCGAACTGGTTGTCGAGTTCTCGAGCGACGACCAGCGTGGCGAGTTCAGTCAGGCGGCGGCCAAGGTCGGTGCGGAACCGTAGATACTGGCTGGAGGCCAGCAGATTCTCGCCAAGTTTCGGGCTATGCATCCAGATTCCGTACGGACCCTGCAACCCGGCCAGCGTGCGGGTCTGCGGGACCATGACAAGATCGTAGAAGCGCCGGCCGTCTTCGTCCATGTCCTCGCGCCGGATCAGCGGAACGCGGGAAAGCGACTCCGGGTGGACATCGCCAGGAAGCGCCCGCCGGGTTTGCGAAGACGCCTGGGGCGGTGCGGGATTTGCGGGTTCGGCGGTCATAGCGCGGACTCCTAGAAGACAGACTACAGAGAGCAACAGCGAACCGGATCGCATGGAGGGATCTCCTACACGGGAATGGCGCGCGAAAGCTGAGCGATTCTGATCCATAAGATCGGAGCCGCGGGGCACGCCCGAGTCCATCCCCTGCTCAACTAATATGGAATGGCGCCTAGGCGTTTGATCGCACGTCCAAGATCCTCGCACTCCCCGCGGGAATACGTCAATACTGAATCATCGACCGATGCGTTTGCCCGAAGGTACAGCGCTGACCCAGCCGGTCCAAGGGCATGCTAGACTTGCCGGGAATTAGACGTATGAGCAGTCCGATTTCAGATACGGCTGTCAGCCTGCCGGCGCCGGAGCTGCGTCCCTACATCACCGCCTATGCCGGTTCCCGGATCTCCGGACTGCCCCCAGGCCTGCACTTCGGGCTTCCTTCGAGCGGCGTCGATCTGATCATCAGCCTGGGTGGTCCGATTGATGTCGTTCAAATGCCCAACGCAAGCCAACGACCGGCGGCCTTCGCGGCATTGGTGAGCGGCCTGCAAGATGCGCCCGCGACCGTGCGGCAGGGCCGTGATGTTTTTGGGTTGCATGTCTTCATCAAACCACTCGGTGTTCGAGCGCTGTTCGGTGTTGCGAGCGCCGAAATATCGTCGCTGGTTCTGCATCTCTCCGATATCTGGGGAAGCCGCGCCGGAGACCTCCTCGAGATGCTTGCCGCGGCCGACAGTTGGCAGCGACGGTTCAACCTGCTGGACCGGGCGTTTGCCTCGACGCTTAACCCAACAAGCCCGCGGCCCGAGATCGTGTGGGCGTGGCAAAGACTGCGGAAATCGCACGGGGCCGTGCCGATCCAGCTTCTAGCGGACGAAACCGGCTACGGCCGGCGGCATTTCAGCAGCCGTTTTCGAGATGCGATCGGCATTACGCCCAAAGCCGCCGCCCGTGTGTTCCGGTTCGAGCGCGCATGCCGCCTCATTGCGGAGAAGCGGCCCAGCCTCGCATATGTCGCGATGGCGTGCGGCTACTACGACCAAGCGCATTTGACACGCGAATGGAACGCTCTCGCAGGGTGTTCGCCAAGGGCCTGGATCGCCCATGAACTCCCCTTTTTACAAGACTACGAGCTTGGGGGCCGCGATTGTGGCGTTGAAGAAGTTGAGTCCACGCATCGGGCTTTCGTGTGACGGCCAGAGCGAGATCGCGTTCCAGTCTTATGAACGCTGTTTGAAGTGGAAGATTGCGCTCATGCTGGGGCTACTCTCCCTGGCAATCAGAAATTGATATACAAGCGATTGCCATCCTGATCGTCGAACGCAAGAATACTTCCGGGGTAGCCTGCTGCACGAATGACGCGCTGCAACCCGGCGACGGGGGCGGGCGGGAGCACTCCTTGGCTTACCCGCATGCCCGCGCCCCGCACTCCAAGGATCAGACCGTCCGCCGCCAGCTCGTCGTAGGCCGCCAGCACTGTATTCCGGGAGACGACGAGGAGTTTCGCCAACCAGCGCGAAGAAGGTAGCCGTACTCCGCCCCGAATCTCCCCGGTTCGGATGGCTTGCGCTATTTGCGCGTGGATCTGCCGATGCAGCGCTGTTGGCGAAACGCGATCCAGGGCAATCGGCGGAATAAAAAACTCGCGGCGGCTCACCAGTGGCTCCGTAAAGTGGCTCTTCCCATTCTGCATGGATTCGAGCGACCATGGGGAGCAGGTAAGGAGGAAACATGGTTTCCGGCGGTAACGCAACGATATTCGTCTCCAACATGGACTCCGCAGTCCTCTTCTATACCGAAATACTGGGCCTCAAGCTTACGAACCGCTTCGGCGATAACTGGGCGACGGTCGAGGCCGGCAAAGGACTCACGATCGGCTTGCATCCGGCTTCTCCGAAATACCCTGCTCCCGGAACCAAGGGTTCGATGATGCTGGGGCTGGAAATCGATGAGCCGATTGCGGGCGTGATATCACGCCTCAGCGAAAAGGGCGTTCGATTCGGCCCGGTGACCCGCGACAAACCCGGCGCCTTTGTGCACTTGGAAGATCCGGATGGGAACAGCATTTACCTTTGGGAAGTAAACCGCGAAGCCGTCCCTGAGACGGAGCTAGCGGGCGCGGGTGCGGCCAAGTCATGACCGTGAGTCAGTTTCGCAAGATCGCTTTGGGCCTGCCCGGCGCTGAGGAGCGGGCGCACATGGGACATCCAGATTTTCGCGTCGCCGGAAAGATCTTCGCCACGCTGGGCTATCCCGATAAGGATTGGGGCATGGTGGCGCTGACGCCCGAGCAGCAGGAGGGCTATCTGCAAGCGCACCCGGACGTGTTTGTTCGCGCCGCCGGCGCGTGGGGACAACGCGGCTCGACGCTGGTTCGGCTGAAAGCGGCCGATCCCGAAACGGTTGGTGATGCCGTGACTGCCGCGTGGAAGAACCGCGCACCGAAGAAGCCATCCACGGCCAGACGGCCCGCCCGGCGATCGCCATGATGCTGTGTTTCACCCCGGCGGGGTGCGCATTCTTGTGAACGCTGCGCTCGCCGGTTGCACCAGGGGCCTGGATCCACCGGCAAACTCCCATTTTTACAAGACGGCGAGCGTGGGAGTTGCGATCATGAATGTCATGACCTTGCATCCGACTATCAATCTTTCGTTTGACGGCCAGTGTGAAGCCGCGTTTAAGTTTTACGAACGGTGCTTAAACGGCAAAATTGCGTTCATGCTCACCTGGGGCGACTCGCCCATGGCGAAGGACGCGCCCCCGGAATGGGGCGGGAAGATTTGTCATGCTACGCTTGCCGTTGGCAACACGACGATGGCGGGATCCGATGCTGCTCCAGGCTCGTATGAGTCGCCACGGGGCTTCGGCATCATGCTTAACCCAACGGAAGGCGATGCGGAACGCCTGTTTAGTGAACTGGCGGAGGGAGGAACCGTTCGCGTGCCACTCCAAAAGACGTTCTGGTCGATCCACTTCGGCGTGGTCACGGATCGCTTCGGCATCCCTTGGGTGATCAACTGTGAAAAATCTGAATAACAGAACAGCAGCCGGCGCACGGGGGTTCGCCTTTTGCCTTGCGCTAGCCTTCACATTGTCGTGCGCGACGTCTGTCGAAAAGCCCGACGATACCGAAGCGGCGAAGGATGCCATCCGGCAACAGATCGCGAACTACACGGCGGCTCTGGACGCGGCCAATATCGATTTGGCCTCACAGGTTTGGTTGACGTCGCCGGAGATATCCTTTATTCACCCCGCCGGGCACGCACGCGGCTGGGAGGAAGTGAAAGAATTCTACAATTTTTTTGGTTCCGCTTTCTCTGAACGGAAACTGACCGCGCGCGACGTTGCCGTCCATGTCAACGGCGACACGGCATGGGCCGAGTTCTACTGGCACTTCTCCGCGAAGCAGAGCAACGGCGGCACAGCGGTTGAAACAGACGGCAGAGAGACGCAAGTCTATACCAAGGCCGGGGGCGGTTGGAAACTCGTTCACGTGCACTACTCGAGCCCCGCAATGACGCCGTAACGACGCCGGCAGTTGCCTCGCGGACACGATCTGTTCGATGGCGCACCGGCTAACGCGGACCGAACCACCGTGAGAAGATGCTCCGCGTTTCTTCCACACCGGCGTTCTTAGGCTCCTCTTCTGGGGACGCGTGGCTGAGCATGTTCGCGAACTCCGTTAGGGCCTTGGCGATCTCCGAGGATCCCTGGATCGGCCGTGCCTCGCGCAGGGCCTCCTGCACGGTTGTGTAGTCGTTGGGCAGCACGGCCGATAGCGGCCGTTGCAGCACCCGCTCCGCATCCGCGACGTGGACCTTCTCGCTCACACAGCGGGTGAGAACGACACCCAAGGCGCTTTCTTTGACGCCACGGCTCTGCAATTCGAAAATCCTGCGGCGCGCCAGAAAAAGCGACGGGATCTCGGGCGTGCACACCACGAACACTCCCATCGCCTCCCGCACAATGGCTTCGGTGGCATCGTTGACGATCTCCGGCAAATCGGCCACCACGAAGTCATAGCGCTCCCTCGCAAAACCCAGCAAGCGGCGGTAGTCCCATTGCGAGAATATCTGCGCCCGCTTGGCCCGGGGCGTGCCGAGCACATCGATGCCATGCGCCTGGCAAACGTAAAGACTCCAGAGCTGATCGGTAAGCTCGGTAGCGTTTTCGAGCGCGTCCACAATCGATTTCTTCGGATTCAGGTTCAACATCAGCGCGAGCAGACCCGAGTGCAAGTCCGCGTCCACAAGGCACACCTTGCGCTTGTCCCGCGCCAGGGCGCCCGCTACGTGGAGAGCCGTGGTGGATGAGCCGCTGCCGGCTTTCGCCGGGATGAAGGCGTAGGCGTCACCGAGGCGCTGAAAGCGGCGTGAATCAGCAGCCCGGCTCAATGCGGCTTCAAAAGCGTCGGCGCCAAAGGGAGCGAAAAGCAGTTCGTTCACGCCGGCGCCCTCGGCCTTGCGGGACAGGTCAGGATCGTGCCCGGGCAGAAATCCCAAAATAACGGCTCCCGGGTGGCTTACCCGCGCCTCCCTCGCCACCTGCAGGGCCTCCTCCGAAGCACCGAGTTCCAACAGGAGAACATCCGGCTCGGCGGCGTTCATCAACTGTGCGACTTCGTAGGCCGCGGGATACACCGAGAAGGTCCTCGTGATTCGAAGGCGCCCCACGGAGGCACACAACGACTCCAGATAGCCGGTGAGCTCAGCGCTAGGGGCGATGACAACAACACTAATCATCGGTGTGTTTGCGAGGTTCCGTGATGGCGCCCAGAATCCAACCCGCGTGGCGTTGCGACGCGTGTTACGCGAAAGTGGCGCCGCTTTCCGCGGAGAGATTGGGCAGCGTCCCCGCTAATCCCCGGCTGCGGCCGCCCTCCGCTGTGCAGGCGCGCCCAGCAGAGAAATGTCCCATTATCAGTACATTGCCCAGAGAGCCCGCGAGGATAAGACCCCTAGCCGACGACCCTAAGGACCTTCCTCCTGTCTATCGGCTTCCTTTCGTTAAGGGGTTACCGTTGGGGCTGGGGCTCATTGGAGAGCGCTTTCGTGGAGGGAGCGTCGACTCCCGTCGATGAGACGCCCTGATCTTCGCTGGACTGGAGACGCGAAATCCAAGGGCGTGGCTCCGAGACATCGACCCCTTCCACGCACGAGCATCGAATCCCCTATACTCGTGGCAGCACACCGCGTCCAAGGCGGCCAAAGATGATCGGGCGGGCCATCTCCCACTACGAGATCGTCGCGCGCATTGGCGAAGGCGCGATGTCCGTTGTGTACAAGGCCAGAGATGTCCGCCTGGGCCGCTTCGTTGCTCTGAAGTTCCTCCATCACCAGCTTTGCGTCGAGAGTGAAGGCAAACAACGCTTCATCCACGAAGCCAGAGCCGTGTCGGCTTTGGATCATCCCAACATTTGCACGATCTACGACATAGACGAAGCCGATAGCGGGCAATTGTTTATCGTGATGGCCTACTATCACGGCGAGACGGTCAGGCAGAAGATCGCCCGCGGAGCGATGCCGCTTCGCGAGGCTTTGGACGTAGCCATACAGACGGCACAGGGCCTGGCCAAAAGCCATAAGGAAGGGATCATCCATCGGGACATCAAACCGGCCAACATCATGGTGACGCAGGAAGGCATCGTCAAGGTGCTGGATTTCGGCGTGGCAAAGCTTGTGAATCTGCGAATTACTCCGACGGGCGCCTCGCTGGGCACTCCGGCGTACATGCCCCCGGAGCAGATTCTCAGCAAGCCCAGCCTGGATCACCGCAGCGATCTCTGGTCTCTCGGAGTTGTGCTCTATGAGATGCTCAGCGGGCAGCTGCCTTTCCGGCAGCCATACCCCCAAGCGCTGCAGTATTCCATCCTGAGCGATCCGCCCGAGCCATTGCGGCAACTGCGCGACGATTTGCCCGAGGAGCTGGAACATGTCATCACGGTCAAGGCTCTCGCCAAAGATCCGGACGAGCGCTACCAATCCGCGGATGACCTATTGGTCGATCTGCGGGCGCTGCAGCGGGTACTGCCGCCCGAGATCGCCACGACGTCAAGCGGCGGGCAGGCCTCGCATCCAAGCTGGGATCGGAAGCTGAGCCCGCGTGGCCGGCGTTTCGTGTGGGCGGGCGCGCTCGCGTCGGCAGCAGCGATTGTGGTGACATTGTTCGCCCCGCTGACCGGTCAGCGTCTGTTGGGCGAGAGGTGTTTGTGGGCGCCAGCCTGGTTCGCCGCCTGTCAGGTTCCAGCCGACAAACATCTCAGCATGCTTTCTTTTGAAAACCTCGGCGCCGACGCCGCGAGTCAGGCGTACGGAGATGGCTTGGTCCAAACGATCACTAACAAACTTACCAAGCTGGCATCTTTTCACGATTCTCTTTGCGTGCACGCTCCCCGCAGCGATCAGCAGGTCTTCGGGGGCGGTCTTGCGCTGGACGGCACGGTGGAACGGACTGGTGCGACCGTCCGCCTGCACCTGAAGCTGTCCAACGCCCAATCTGGATTGCTGCTCCGGACGCTGGCGACCGAGGAGGACGTCCGTGATGTGAACGACGTTTCGATGCTGCAGGACCGGCTGATTGAGCGGCTGGCGGCTCTTTTGGAAATCGAGCCTCCCGCCGAGACCAGGGTGGCTCTGGCGGCCGGGGGCACGACCATACCTGCTGCTTTTGAATCCTACATCGAGGGTCGCGGCTATCTCAGCCGGAATGATATCGACAACGCTGAATCGAATTTTCAGAAGGCTCTGGCAAGCGATCAGTATTACGCCTTGGCCCGGATCGCTCTCGCCGACGTCTACAGGAGAAGATATGAGCAAACCAGGCAGGAGCAATGGGCGGAACAGGCCCGGCAGAATTGTGCGAAAGCCATCGAGCACAACAATCAGCTTGACTGGGCCTATCTCACATTGGGCCGGGTTTACAACCGAACCGGCCGGCCTCGGGAAGCAGTCGCCGCTTTCCAGCGTGCGTTAGACCTCAACCCGCTCGACTTCGAAACCCAGCGCGAACTCGCCAGCGCTTATGCGACCTCCGGCCGGGTGCAAGAGGCCGAAGCCGTCTATCTGCAGGCGATCAAAGCGCGGCAGAACTGCTGGCAAGCGTACAACAGGCTGGGCGTTTTCTACGACGGGTACGGCCGCTACGACGACGCGGAGAAGCAATTTCAGAGGGTGATCGAAGTGGCTTCCCAGAGCCCGATCGGCTACACGAACCTCGGTCTCGTCTACGTCAAGATGGAGCGCGACCAGGAAGCCGCCAAGATGTTGGAAGCATCGCTGCAGACTCAGGAACTACCCCAAACCTATATGAACCTCGGCTTGGTCTACTTTCGCCAGCGTTGTTACGCCGACGCCGCCAGGACGATGCGCCAAGCGGTGGACCTCGGTCTCAACGACTATCGGACCTGGGCCGACCTCGCGGAGGCCTACCTGATGGTACCCGAGTTGGCTGACCGGGCGCCCGGGGCGTTCAAACAAGCAATCACTCTTGCCGAGGAGGAGACCGCGAGGAACTCAGCCGACGCGGAAGCCCGCGGTCTGCTTTCCAACTATTACGCCAGGCTTCAGGACTACGACAAAGCTCTGGCGGCCATCGACGAAGCGTTGCGGCTGGGCCCCGACAACATCAACGTTCGATTCCGCGCAGCCTTGGTTTACGAAATGGCGGGGCGGCGCGACCAGGCCATCGAGAACCTCGAGGCGGCGCTGCGAGGGGGATACTCGCCCAAAGAGGTTCGCCAGTCAGAGCTCCTCCGACTGCTGCGAAGCGATCCCCGCTACCTTGAGTTGGACGAAGTGGGATACAATCTGCAAGCAAGTCCGGGCGCGGCCGCCGCCAAGACAGTGGCTTGCCCATCGTCGCCGCCCGGCGCAAGATGATCGCAAAGCATCCGGCGCACCGCTTGTTTTCCCCAAGGAGGATGTCGCATGGATGGCAGCGCCCACAGCGCTGAGGAGGCAGATCATGGCTAACAATAGTGGTAATTCGCCCGCTTCGATTGAAGTAAAGATTACGGTCAAACGAGGATCTCACGGTCTCGCCCATTTCACCTACGACCCGTCAACGTTCATGTGCAAATATCGTGACAAAATCAAGTGGAGGTGCGAACAGGGCCCGTTTGCCATCCATTTCGGCGAACGCGCGCTTCTTGGGGCAATCGTAATTGATGGCTCCATACCGTGCGGCGGCGCCGTTCATGAGACCGCTACCCAAACAGTCGGCACCAAAGGACCTCCCTTACAGTCTGGCATGTATAAGTACTCCGTGGCCGTGCAGGTGACACAGAACGTAGACGGGGATAATGGCATTCCAACAGGACTTTACATTGACGCCTGTCCCAGCGGCGGCTACGCCTGCTGAGTTCGAGTGGCGCGCAGGCCGCCGTCGATAGGAGTGGAAGCAGCCCGTGCCCTCACTCCAAATGAATTCCGCGGCGCCTGGGCTGCCAGAGAATCGGCGTGGAAAATGCGCACCCCGAGTTTGACCCTGCCCTGACCGGCGTGCTTTTCTTTTCGCGAGGGCACGGCCGAGGGCACGCGATTCCCGATCTGGCCATCGTCGAAGAATTGCGGACCCTGCGCCAGGACTTCGATTTACGCTTTGCCTCGTACGCCACTGGCGCGGAAACGTTGGCGGAACTGGGACACAGCCTCATAGATCTCGAGTTGCCAGCCGCCAACCCAGTCATCGAAACGATTGTGCGCTGCGCCCGCGTGATCGCCTGGCTCAAGCCCCATCTCGTCATCGCCCATGAAGAGTTTCCCGCGCTTCCAGCCGCCAAGATCTTCGGATTGCCAACGATCTTCCTCACCGACTGGTTCGACGAGGCCAAGGAATTCACGATGTATTTGCTGGCCTATGCGGACGAGGTCATCTTCCTGGACGAGCCAGGCATTTTCGATGAGCCGGCGCATCTAAAAGGGAAGGTCCACTACACCGAGCCGGTGCTTCGCTCGTTTTCCTACAGTCAAGCGGACCGCGGACGCGCCCGCCAGGAACTGGAGCTGCCACAGGACGCGGTGGTGATTTCCGTCTTTCCAGGCAGCTGGACGGAAGAGGAAGGCCCCATTTTCGATCTCGTCACGGCGGCATTCGATTTGATCCGTACGCCGCGCAAGAATCTGATCTGGATTGCCGGCAGCGACTACGAGGTATTGCGTGAACGGGCCAGGACGCAACCCTTGATCACTATCAAGAAAGCAGACTGGCAGATCGATCGCCTGTTCGTTGCGAGCGACCTGGGCATCACCAAGGCCAATCGGAAGACCGCGATGGAGCTGGCGGCGCTCGGCATCCCCTCGATCTCGCTCTCCCACGGCTTGAACTGGCCCGATGACGTGCGTGTCGCCCGCATCGCTACCAATGTCGCGCTCGATGCCAAGACGCTTGACAGCAAATCGCTGGTAGAGTGCATTGGCGGGATTCTGACTTCTCACAAGCGGACAGCGCCGATGGAATCCGGGGCAGGAATGAAGTCCAACGGTAGAAGGCTGGCGGCGGAGAGACTGTCGTTCCACATCGATCAGATTCAGTCACAGCAACACCAGTCGTTCGCGGCAGGGAAGTAACTATGGATCGCCGACGAGGGAATGGCGCCTCCGAAGACAGTCACCCTGAGTATCGATGTGGCCCAGCTATCCTGCCGCCGGCTGCTGCTGCGTTGCGCAGTGCAGCGTGCCGAAGCCCCATACCAGATCAACGGCATGAATCCCGACGACGTCGCGGCCGGGGAACACGCGCGCCAGTGTTTCGAGCGCGCGCCGGTCGCGCGGGTCATTGAATGTGGGAACGAGCACAAGACCGTTGGCGATGTAAAAATTGGCGTAGCTGGCCGGCACCCGAACGCCTTGAAAATGAATCGGCCGCGGCATGGGCAGCTCGATCACTTCGAGAGGCCGGCCCTCCTGGTCGCTCATCTTCTTCAGCCGCCTCAGATTGTCGCGAAGCGGCTGAAAGTTGACGTCGGCGGGATCTTCTTCGGTGACCGTGACCACGGTGCGACGCCCGACGAATCGCGCCAAATCGTCGATATGGCCGTGCGTATCGTCGCCGGCAATGCCCTGCCCCAGCCACAAGACCTTGCTCACCCCAAGGTGCTCGGCAAAAACCTGTTCCCACTCCTCACGCGTCATGCCGGGGTTACGCTGTTGCGTCTCGCCGAGCAAGCATTCTTCCGTCGTCAACAGGGCGCCTTGCCCATTGGCGTCAATCGCGCCGCCCTCGAGCACGACCCGGCGGCCGTTGTGTTGCGGTTCGTTGATTTCGGTATTCGCCGCCTTGGCGACCTTGCGGCCGACCGTGGCGTCTTTTTCCCAGTTGCCGTACTTGGCCCAGGCATTGAACTTCCAGCATGTGGAAGAGACTTTGCCCCCCTTCTTCACGAAGATCGGGCCCGTATCGCGCAGCCAGGAACGGTCGCTCGGAAAACGATGGAAGCTGACCCGCGACAGATCCACCATGGCTTGGCGCAGAGCGCGCTGCGCCTTGCGCTCGTGTCCCTCATCCTCCACCACGAGGCATACGCGCTCGCGCTGATACAGGTGCCGGATAATTTCCGTGTAGACCCAGGGGATCGGCGCGAATTTTCCCGGCCAGTCGTTGCGGTTATGGGGCCAGGCGAGCCAGGTGGCCTCATGCGGCTCCCATTCGGCAGGCATGCGGACCTCACGAACGCGCGTGTTCTTGGAAACCGCCATCGACTTCAAACCTGCTTGTCCAGGAAGCGGCTGCCGATGCCCTGATAGGCATCGATGCGCCGGTCACGCAGGAAAGGCCAATGGCGGCGTGTTTCTTCCACCAGACCCAGATTGCATTCGACGAGCAGGATTTGCTCCTGCCCGTTTTTCGCCTGCTCGAGAACCCGGCCGAAGGGATCGCAGACGAACGATCCACCCCAGAACTCGATGCCTTCATAGCCGGCGGGTTTGGACGCCGAGCCGGCCAGCGGTTTTTCGATCCCCACGCGGTTGGCCGCCGCCACGAAGACGCCATTGGCAATGGCATGCGAGCGTTGAATCGTCTGCCAGGCGCTGTATTGGCTTTCGCCGTACTCCTTTTTCTCGGCAGGATGCCAGCCGATGGCCGTCGGGTAAAAGAGAATCTCCGCGCCGCGCAGCGCCGTGAGCCGCGCCGCTTCGGGATACCACTGGTCCCAGCAAACCAGCGTGCCGATTTGGGCGAAGCGGGTGGGAAACGTTTGGAAACCGAGATCGCCCGGCGTAAAGTAAAACTTCTCGTAGTAGAGGGGATCGTCGGGTATGTGCATCTTGCGGTAAACGCCCGCCAGCGAGCCGTCCGTATCGATGACGACGGCGGTGTTGTGGTAAACACCCGCCGCCCGCTTCTCAAACAAAGACCCGATGATGACAATGCCGTGCCGGTGCGCCGCTTTGCCGAGCGCCTCGGTCGTAGGACCGGGAACCGGCTCGGCGGTCTCGAACCAGTCGTGATTCTCTTCCTGGCAGAAGTAGAGCGACGTGAACAGCTCCTGCAGGCACACGACCTGCGCACCCTGCCGGGCGGCCTCGTCGATCTTCTCGAGCGCCCTGGCAAGGTTTTCCGCGGGCTTACCGGTGCAGGACATCTGCACGAGACCGACTACACACTTACGGCTTTCGTTCGCCATGCTGTCTCATGATTTCAGGCGTGAGAGGGAAGTGTCAACGACGTGCTGCGAGGCAGGCTGCTTTCGGCCCGGTGGAGGAAGGTCTCTTTGCTGCAAACAGATGACGGTTGCCCAAGCAGCCGAGTTGCTTCCCGTCAGTGTGAGAGGTACACTCTTGGCGCAATCGCGCCTGGTGTGCGGCGAGTTCGCCAAGCTCTGACTTCCGGAGGAATTCCATGCGAAAACCGTTCTTATTGACAACGGCAGCCGCCCTCCTTCTTTGCGCCACCGCTCAGCTTGCGGCACAGCAAAGGAAAATTGTCCTTCGGGCGGGCGAATGGCGGAGTTGGGCGACCGCTGAGGGGGCCTTGCGAGGGTTTCGCGAGGCCGCCGGCGGCGCCACCCTCGTTGTGGTGCAAAGCGACGAGCAGTTCTTGCGGGAGATCCCCGACGCCGACGGCATTATCGGCGAGATCTCGCGCGATGAATTCCTGAAAGCGAAGAAGCTCAGGTGGCTGCAAGAGTACAGTGCGGGCGTGGAGGACTACGGTTACAAAGAGTTTATCGAGAGCGATGTCACCCTCACGAACTGCAAGATCGTGCAAGGTCCCACGATCGCCGATCATGCTTTCGGCATGCTGCTGGCTCTCACCCGAGGGATGCCTCGTCACATCGCCAACCGCGAAAAGGAGGAATGGGCCCGCGAAAACACAGGATTGACGGAACTGCCCGGCATGACAGCAGTCGTCATCGGCGTAGGCGGCATCGGGTCGCAAATCGCGCAACGCGCGCATGGGTTTGAGATGACCGTCATCGGCGTCGACCCGAAAGACATCGCCCCCGGCAACCACGTGAGCCGGGTCGTCCGGCCCGATCAGCTCGATAGCGTGCTGCCGCTGGCGGATGTTGTCTTCGTTTCGGCCCCACACACCAGGGAAAGCGAGCACATGGTAGGGCCGCGCCAGTTCGAGTTGATGAAACAGGGCGCCTACTTCATCGCCGTCTCGCGCGGCAAACTCTACGACACGCCGGCGCTTGTCAAGGCGCTCGACTCGAGAAAGCTCGCCGGCGCCGGACTTGACGTCACCGATCCCGAGCCGCTCCCCAAAGGGCATCCGCTCTGGAAATTCTCCAACGTCATCATCACGCCGCATATCGCCTCGCAATCTCCGGGCGCGGCGGCGCGCCGCGTCTCGATCATTACCGAGAACCTACGGCGCTACGTGGCGGGTGAGCCGTTACTGAATGTAGTGGATAAGGGGAAGGGATATTAGGGAATCCGGCGTAGCGTCGCCCGTTTTCGCGACCGTGAGAGGGAGCGGTTTCGGGGAAGAAACCGGCACCGCCGGGCAACCCGCTTCTTCACCCTATTCGTACGGGTCCGTCAGCTCCGAGCAGCACGGCTTCTGCACCGGCTTGCGGATCATCACCTCGGTGCGGGTGTTGTGCTTGTCGAACAGGTGCAGCAGCCAGCGGCCGTCGCGGGCGACGTTGGGGGCGCGGGGCGGCTCGTAGCCACGCTCTTGCACCGTCTTGTAGACCGCCTGGATGTCGTGGGTTCCGACGCAAACATGATGAAGCACCCCGAGCCGCTTCGGGTCAGGCGGCGTGTCTTTCCACATCATGTATTCGACCCAGTTGTTGCCGTCAGGCACCAGCAGCGAGATCCACTCGAAGCGTTCGTCGGAGTTGCCGCCTTTCCACAGCGGGCGAAACCCCAGGATGTCTTTGTAGAAGCCGTCGGCGGCTTTTTCGTCCTGCACATGGATCCCGACGTGGAGCATGTGATCGGAGATGCGTTTAGCGGAAACCATCTTGCCGGCGGTTTTGCTTTGCGCTGAGCCCGGCATATATTGCACGAACTCGACGCGGTGGTTTTCGGGGTCCATGACGGTGAAGCTCAGATTGCCGTCTGGGTCGGTCTCGACCTGGGCCGGCACCTTGACACCCTTTTCCGCTAGATAGTCGCGAAGCTGGCGTGCGTTTGACGTTTCATAGCCGATCTGAATGAGCTTGTCGTCGGCTTGGTTCTGCAATGTTTGGGAGACCTCGATGCACTGTTGGTCGTTCACCTTGAAGGAGACGACATCGCCGGCAACACCTGTCCGCTTGTGGGTGAAAGCCTCGTCGTAGCCAAGGACGCCGGTGTAGAACCTGCGCGCTTCATCAATGCTGTCGGTTGCCACAACAAAATTGGCGATGCCCACAATCGGTGGACGCTCAGCGGCTGCCGCGAGGGCGGAAAAGAAAGAACAGACCAGGAGGAAAAGGCTCTGTTGTGTCATCGGGGAATCTCCTCGACCTGCGGGTCAGGTTCCCCTCAGTGTAGACAAGCGAACTCGTCGCGCCAAGCAAAGTAATACAAATATGCCTGCAAACAGCAGCCTCTCGTATGATCATCACTCGTATCGCAGCATCCGCAATTGGACGGCCGCGACGAGCCGGCCGATCTCATGCGCCAGGCAAATCCCGGCGACGATCAACTTTCATCGCGAAGCACGGCCATTGGGTTAACCCGTGCCGCCCGCTTCGCCGGCACAAATCCCGCCAGCAGACCGATGAGCGTCATCGCGACGCAGGCGGCGGTGAGCGCCACAGGATCCAGGGGGGACACTTGGAACAACAGGCTCTCCATGACCCGCGTCAACGCAAAAGAACCCGCCAGTCCGAGCATAAGCCCAACGCCGACCATCGATAGCCCATTTCGCAACACGTGCGAAAGCACATCGCCGGACTGAGCGCCCAGCGCCATGCGGATGCCGATCTCCCGGCGCTGCTGCGTCACCGAATGTGCTAGCACGCCGTAGAGTCCGAGAGCCGCGAGCCATGCGGCGACGGTTGCGAAAACGCCAATGACCCAGGCCGGCCGGCTGAAGTCCTCGAGCGTGCGTTCCCTGACTTGCTGCATCGTGGCGACGTCTCCGAGAGGCAGATTGGGGTCAACCCGGCGGACAGCCTCGCGGATCGTGGGCACCACGGAGGCAGGATCTGCTAGAGTGCGCGCGATGATCTTGATGTCCGGTGTGGGGGCCTGAGCGAGTGGCACGTAAACTACAGGCGGGTCGGAACGGCCAGGTGCGTTGACCCGCTCGCCGCGGATGATACCGGCAACCTGCACGTTTGTTGCAACGGCGCGTTTTGCCTCATAGGAAGGAACACCCAGCCGGAAACCTTGGCCGAGGTGATTGAGCCTGCCCGTGACCTCGGTCAGGCGGGCAGCCAAGGCCTCATTGATCACGATTACACCGGGAGCGCCGGCCCGGTCACGATCGGTGATTCCTCGACCGGAGAGCAAAGGTATTCTGAGCGTGTCGAAGTATCCGGGGTCCACTGGCTTGAAACGGACGTTGATCGGTTGGTCGACTCCAGGAACCGACAAGCCTTGGCCGTTGGCGATCCATCGAAGCGGTAAATGGGACGTCAGAGCCGCTCGCGAGACTCCCGGCGCATTCTCGAGCTGCTGGGCTAGTGCGTCGTAGAAGCGGGCGGCGCTCTCGGGCGCCGGATAGTCATTCCGTGGGAGATCCACCGACACGGTAATGACGTTTTCGATCTGGATGCCGGTCTCAAGTTCTTGAAGATTGAACAAACTTCTGAAAAGGAGCACGGCCCCGCAAACAAGAACGAGCGATAGCGCAACTTCCCCGATGACGATGCTGTGCCGAATCCGTTTGTGCCCGCCAGACGAGCCGCGGGTTGACTGATTCATGGCGTTCGAAAGCCTGCCGAGGGAGGTTTGTAGGGCCGGCAGCGCCCCCACCAGCAGGGTAACTCCCAGCACAGCGGCCGCGGCGAAAGCGAGCACCGGCAAATTGAGGCCCACAGTGGCCGTGTATGGAATGGACTCGGCCAACACCGGCTCTGCGGCGCGGATAAGAAGGGCGGCGACGGCCAGCCCCGTTGCGCCCCCCAACAGGCACAGGACCAGACATTCGGAGAGCAGTTGGGCAACCAACCGTCCCCGGCCCGCCCCAAGTGCAGCCCGGACGGCCATTTCCTTCCGACGCGCGGCGCCCCTGGCAAGCAGCAGGTTTGCGACGTTCGCGCAAGCGATCAACAGGACGGCAACAACCGCGCCGAATGCGATGATGATCGACTGGTGCAGACTGTCACCAACGAGCAGGCGGTCGAAGGGTTCAACAACGACGGTCCAATCTTGTTTAAACGCCGGTGTGACGTCGGCGAGGGCCTCATCAATGGCGCGCATCTGTTCCCGGGCCTGGGCGAGCGTTGCATCCCGGTGGAGACGTCCATGGACCGTGAGCCAATGGTAATCACGCGTTTGCTGATCAGGAGTGAAGACGAGCGGTTTCCAGAACTCCGCTTGGTCTCGATCGAACACACCCGGCGAGAGTACGCCTATAACTTGATGGGCTTCGCCATCCAGCCGCAATTCGCGTCCGAGGATCTGGCGGTCGCCGCCGAAATAGGTCTGCCAGGCCCTGTGGCTGAGCACGGTGACGGGCGCAGATCCCGGCTGGTCTTCCTGCGGCGTGAAGGTGCGCCCCAATTGTACCTCCGGAATGAACACTTTGAAGTAGTCCGAGGTGACGGCTCTACCGGACATACGCGCCGGCTCCCCTTCTCCCGTGAGCGCGGCGGAGATCGATTGTTCCGCCGCCAGCGCCTCGAAGCTGGTTGCGAGCTGCTTCCAATCGAGAAAGTCGAGCGTACTCGTGCTATTGGTCACCCCTGGCCGAGGCGCTTCCCAAACGCGGACGATCCGTTCGGGATTGGGAAACGGAAGAGGCTGGAGCAGAACAGCGTCCACCAGACTGAACACGGCGGTATTCGCTCCTGTACCCAGCGCGAGCACGCCAATCGCAATAGCGGCGAAGCCTGGGTCCCGCAGGAGCGCGGCCAGACCGTAGCGAAGGTCCCGGAGCAGCGTTTCCATCCACGGCATGCCGCGCTGCTCGCGATGCTCCTCTTTCATTTGCTCGATACCTCCAAAGTTACGCCGCGCGGCGCGGCAGGCCTCTTCCGGCGTCATACCCGCGGCTATGTTCTCGCGCTCGGCCAACTCGAGATGAGCGCGGATTTCACCATCGAGTTCGTCTTCCAAGCGACGCTGCTGAAACACAGCCCGCAGATACCGGATGTACGCACCGACATTCATCGATCCGGCCTCCTGCTGCTTGTGCCGCTCGGCTTGCAAGGGGCGTTAACCGTCCTCGCGAAGCACGGCCATCGGGTGCACGTGCGCCGCCCGGCTTGCCGGCACAAATCCCGCCAGCAGGCCGATGATGATCATTACGGCACACGCAGCGCTGAGCGCGAACGGATCGAGCGCGGATACACCGAACAACAGGCTCTCCATCACTCTTGTCAGCGCAAAGGCGCCGGCCAGCCCCAACGCAAGCCCAACAAACAGCATGAGCAGCGCGCCTCGCAGAACATGACCGAGAACTTCGCGCGATCCGGCGCCAAGAGCCATGCGGATGCCGATCTCGCGGCGCTGCTGTGTGACTGAGTGCGCGAGCACACCATAAAGTCCGAGTGCGGCTAAGAGCGACGCGACGGCCGCGAAAGCGCCGATGATCCAGGTCGGCTGGCGGGCTCCGGTGAGGCTGCGATCGACGATCTGCTGCATGGTGAGCACGTCTCCGAGCGGCAGATTGGGATCGATCTGCCGCACAACTTCTCGAATACTGGGGAGCTCTGCCGCGGGATCTCCTTGCGTCCGCACGACGAGTTTAATCTCCTGGCGCGGCACCTGTGCCAACGGCACGTACGCCACCTGCCCAACCTCGCCGTCGAGCGTTCCCGTGCGTTCGTTGCGAACTACACCCACGATCTCGACTTCTTCTTGCGATCCGTCGGAGTTCAAATAGTTTGGCGTGGACATCCTAACCACCTTCCCCACCGGATCCGTCAACTCGAGGCGCTCCGCTAACCTCGCGGCCAACTCCTCGTTGATCACGACAACCCGCGGAGTCCCCGGGCGGTCCTGCCCATCGATACCGCGCCCGGCCAGCAGCGGAATGTCGAGCGCTTTGAAGTAGCCAGCGCCGACGCGCTTGTAACGCACGGTGAGACCGCCTTCGCGCCCCGGCATTCCCACTCCTTCTCCTTGCCTCACTCCCTGCAAAGGCAGGTCCGTGGAAACCGCTGCACTTTGGACACCCGGTATCGCCTGAAGCCGCTCGGCGGCGGCTTCATAGAAATAGAGGGCGCTCTCCGGAGTCGGGTAAGCGGCAAGTGGCAGATCGACCGACATGGTAATCACGTTGCTGATGCGCACACCCGTGTCCACTTTCTGAAGATTGAGCAGGCTCTTGAACAACAGCAGCGCCCCACAGATGAGTACGAGCGAGACGGCCACCTCGCCCGCCACGATCGTCCGGCGCAGACCTTCTCGGGAAGCCGAGGAGCCACGAGAGGATTGATTCATCAAACGCGACAGACTGCCGAACGAAGTCTGCAGGGACGGAAGCAGCCCGACCAGCAGCGCGACCGTGAGCGTGACAGATGCGGTGAAGGCGAGCACACGGAAATCCAGAGCGATATCGGCAGTGAATGGCAAGGAGTCTGCCAAAAGCGGCGTAGCGGCCCGCATCAGCAAGTAGGCGACGGCCACGCCAGCCGCTGCTCCCAAAAGACACAACACGACGCTTTCCGTGAGCAACTGTCCGACGAGGCGACCGCGGCCGGCGCCCAACGCCGTCCGGACGGCCATTTCCTTCTGGCGCGCGGTACCTTTGGCGAGCAGCAGGTTCGCGACGTTGGCGCAGGCAATCAGCAGCACCATGGCGACCGCGCCGAACGCGACGAAGATCGACTGGCGGAGACTGTCCCCGACGAGGCGCTGGTCGAACGGTTCGATAGCCACGCCCCAGTCGCGCTTCCAGGCCGGAGAGAGTTCGCTCAATCGGCTGTCGATGGCGGTCATCTCTTGCCGGGCCTGTTCCAGGCTGATGCCCGGCTTCAGCCGGGCGACGGCGCGGAGCCAGTGGAACCCCCGGTTTATCTGCTCCGGCCTGAAGATGAGCGGTTTCCAAATCCAGATGTCGTCGCGATCGAAGGCGCCCGGAGGTAGGACTCCGGCAACCTGGTGGGTTTCGCCGTCGAGAACGACTTGCCGGCGAAGGATGTCGGGATCCCCACCAAAATGCGTCTGCCACGTAGTGTGGTTGAGGATGACGACCGGCGCCGCACCGGGTTGGTCTTCTTCGGGAGCAAACGTACGCCCGATTTGAGCGTTGACTCCAAAAACCCGAAAGTAGTCCGCTGAAACGAGCAGGATCGGAACGCGTGTGGGCTCGCCTGTGCCGGTCAAAGCGGCACTGGCATTGCGCTCCGCCGACAGTGCTTCGAACACGGTGTTCATTCGCTTCCAGTCGACGAGATCCAGTGTGGTGATGGCATTGATGGAAGTGCTGGAAGGCGCCTCCCAAACACGGACAATCCGCTCGGGATTCGGGAACGGGAGAGGCCGGAGGAGAACTGCGTCCACCAGGCTGAACATGGCGGTATTCGCGCCGATACCCAGCGCGAGCACGCCAATCGCGATGGCCGCGAATCCGGGGTCGCGCAGGAGCGCGGCCAGACCGTATCGAAGATCCCGGAGCAACGTTTCCATCCACGGCATGCCGCGCTGCTCGCGATGCTCCTCTTTCATTTGTTCGATACCTCCAAAGTTGCGCCGCGCGGCGCGGCGCGCTTCCTCCAGCGTCATGCCGGCGGCGATGTAGTCTCTTTCGGCGAGCTCCAGATGGGCCCGAATCTCACCGTTGATCTCGCGTTCGAGACGCGGTTTTTGTGCAAGGGCCAGCCAACGGGCCAGATAAGATCGGACACTCACGGCTAAGCCTCCAGGAATCGCGCCACCAGCGCGTTCGCCTTCTGCCAGTTCTCGATTTCGGTTTTCAGTTGTTTTACGCCGGCCTTGGTGAGCGAGTAGAATTTCACCTCGCGGTTTGTCTCGGAAACGCCCCATGCGGTGCGAATCCAACCCTTCTGCTCAAGGCGCACCAGCGCCGGGTAGATCGAACCCTGGTTGAGCCGCAGAAGGTTTTCGGAAACTTGCTCAATTCGCCGCGCCAAGCGGTAGCCGTGCAGCGGCCCCATGGTATCGAGGGTTTTGAGGATCAGCAGATCGAGGGTGCCGTAGGGAACATCGGTCTTGGGCTGTGACATGTTGTTTTCCTACAGCTCAACGATAACCCGCCTACAGGTAAGCTGTCAACAGGTATGGAGACTAAAAGTATGGACGGAGGGAACGGAGAAAGGTTAGGCGGATCGCGGTCAGAGCCGGAATTCTTTCCGTTGCCGGCCTACTTTCACGATCAAGGGAAGCGAGGCAAGCTGTAGGAGGACGGAAAACCCCATCAACACGCGCAACGACCGCGCATACAGACCGCCCATAACGGCGCTTCCCGCGAACCAGGCCAGACCATAGGCCCCGTGGAAGATGCCGTAGCCGGTGGCGCGGCGTTCGGCGGGCACGAGATCGGCTACCGCCGCGCGCATGATGGACTCTTGCGCTCCCAAACCGATGGCCCAGCAAACCAAACCCGCGACGGCCCAACCCGGCCGCGTTGAAAAGACCAGCGGCGCAAACAAGGAAGAAATCGCAATCGGAAGCAGAAGGGCGCGCAGGCCGTGTCGATCATAGCGGCGACCCATGAGCAACGCGGCGAGCGCATCGACACCCATCGCGCCCGCGTAGAGCAGCGGGATTGAGGAATCATCCCATATCCCCGTCCGCTGGAAGTGATAGGCGATCAGCGCAAAGTCGGCGTATCCGGCCGCTATAAGCGCGGCCGCCGCCAGGTACAGCCGGAACGGCCCCTGCAGCGCGGCTTTTTCCGGAGGCTCCGGCGTTGGGTCAAGTTTATCCGGATGGGGATAGATGATTCGCGCCGCAAACAGCACGAGCAACGCCAACGCGGCGGGCACAAGCAATACGGCAAAAGCCTCGGAATAGGGACGCTTCGAGGCCAGCACGAAACTCATGACAAGCGGTCCGCTCACGGCGCCCGTCTGGTCGAGCGCCTCATGCAGCGCAAAGGCCCAGCCGCGGCCGATGGACCGCGACGCTGAGGCGAGCATCGCGTCCCGCGCGGGCGTGCGGATCGCTTTGCCCAACCGTTCGATCACGATCAAGACGGCGGCGATCTCCCAACGGCCCGCCAGTGCCAAGGCAGGCACGGCCAGCAGATTCACTGCATATCCAAAAATCGTCAGGGCCCAGTAGCGGCGCAGCCGGTCGCTCAGGTAGCCGAAAACAATCCGCAGCCCCTGGCCGGCAAACTCGCCCAGCCCCGCCACAATCCCGATAGTCGCGGCGCTTGCTCCGAGCAAACCGAGGTAAGGTCCGGTGATGCTCCGCGCACCTTCGTAGGTGACATCGGCCATCAGGCTGACTACGCCGAGCAGCACAACAAAGCGGAGCGGGTTTCGACCGGAATTTGCCGCTGCCTTCACTGCCACCAATCTTCCACGCAGTGGCAGGCTAGTTGCAACAAGCAGATACGGAGCGTGAAACACCGCTTACACCGAACTTGTCTTGACGCTCTCGCGGTGCGTTCTGCGGATGACCCACGGCGCGACTTCGAGAGGAGAGGAGCAGATCGCCTGATTACATCCAACCTTGCCCCAACCCACTCTGGGTGTTTTCACCCAGACAGTGTTTCCTCCCTCCCCGAACCGGCGCGTAGATACCTGCTGCACACAATCGCTCCCGGAACCCCGCTGGCCTCCACGATTGAACTCGACATGCGCGGACGCATCCGCCTTTCTCCAGCAGGCAAATGGATGGCGCTGCGCGCCCAGCAGACGATCTCGCAGGAAGGGTTCGTCTGGAAAGCGTCGGTGGGGCACCTCCTGCGGATTAGCGGTGAAGACCACTATCTCGACGGCGAAGGAGCCATGAAATGGAAACTGTGGGGTTGGATTCCGGTTGTCAATGGCGCTGGGCCGAACATCACCCGCGCCGCTCGATGCCGGTTTCTGGCGGAGGCTGCTGTCTGGCTCCCTAGTCTCCTTCTGCCCCAGAACGGAGCAGACTGGAGGCGGCTGGATGATAAGACCGCCGAGGCCGCGGTTGACATCACTGGCGCACGGTTTCCGCTTTCGTTCTCCATTGGCCCGGACGGGAGACTTCAGAAAATCGTGTTCAGCCGCTGGGGCAATGTCGGCACCAGTGATGGCCGATGGACTGAGATTCCATTCGGGGCCACATTCTCCGAAGAAAGTACGTTCGGCGGATACGCTCTACCCACGCGACTGATGGCGAGTTGGTGGTTCGGCACGGCCCGGCAGTTCGATTTTTTCGAGGCCGAGATCACAGCCGTGAAGTTTGGTTGAGTTTTCGAGGCAGTCTTCCCGAGTCACACACCGTGGCTCGGCGAGCCTGAGGCTAACGGCCCGAGCCGCAGGGACTTTCCCTTCAAAGCCGGAGCGCCGCACGGATCGCCTCCTGCGCCACCCGCAGTTCCTCGGCGTCTTTGTATTTCTGGCGTGGCCAGAAGAATCCCCGCAAGCCGTCCTTCTTGCGCCGCGGCACGATATGAATGTGCAGATGCGGCACGCTCTGACTAACCCGATTGTTTATTGCTACAAAGACTCCCTCCGCTTGCATCGCCTGTTCCACGGCTCGTGAAAGCAATTGAGCATTTGTGAAAAGCGGCTGAACCAGCCCCGGCGGAAGATCCATCAGTGTTTCGTAATGCTGCCGGGGGATCAGCAGGCAGTGGCCGGGAAAGAGCGGCCGGTGGTCGAGAAAGGCGATGGAGACCGCGTCCTCAAAAACGATATGGCTATCCACCGGCCGTGACAGGATCGTGCAAAACATACAGGAGCCAGATGAAGAGGGCATTTGAGTTTTCTCCACGAAGATCAGTTCGGAGTCAATTATTTGGATGGAACCAATCCGGACCGGCTTCGGACTTCATCAGCTGGCGGAATTCCGGTTTTGAGCCGAAGGCTTTTCCACATATCGGGCAGAAGCGCCGTGGGTTGAGAATTGTGACGAGCGGCTGGTGACGGGGCGACTCCGCAGCTCATTCTGCATTCAGGCAGATTGTCTCATGCCGGCTGAGCCCATCGAATAGAGACCAGCCACCGTGCTTAGCGCCTCATTGTCCGATACGATGGAAGCAACGCGGCTCGATGATCGCAACTCCCAGCGGCGATAGAAACGCAGGCTATCTCCCAAGATGGCGCCCTTCTCTGCGAGCGCTCGTGGCCGGTGCTCTGCTGGGAATGATCCCCGCGATTCTCCCGGGCCAAGCACCCGTCTATCAATCGAAAGAAGAAAAGCTGCCGAAAGAAGTAGCTGCACAGCCCATATTATTTAGCCACAAGAAACATGCGGTTGCCGGAATGGCATGCCTCGATTGCCACGCCGGCGCGGCGGCAACCGAGCGGGCCGGATTGCCGGATGCCGCGGCCTGCATGCTTTGCCACGCCACGATCAACGCGGCCAGCCCGGAAGTCCGAAAGCTGACGGCGCTCCATCGCCGCGAGGGTCAACTCACTTGGGTGCGTGTCTATCAGGTCCCCGACTTCGTTTTCTTCAGCCACTCCCGTCACCTCAAGGCCGGAGAAAAGTGCGCCACCTGCCATGGCCCCGTGGAAGCACGCGACATTCTGGCCAAGGAGGTCTCCACAAGCATGACCGCGTGCATGAACTGCCATGCCGCGCGGAAGACGTCCAACGAGTGCTTTCTCTGCCATCAACTCGGCAATTGAACTATTTCGCGGCAAGTAATATGCTGTGGTGGCGGAGCGGCGGGTGGCATTCCTCGCCTTAGGCAGACCTTGCCGAGGGCAAGCCGCGGACAAGGAGCGCCCCGAAGGAGATTTGTCCCATGAGAAGGCACTGGATCGCTTTGCTGCTGCTCGCTGCAGCGACTTTGGCCCTTCCGGCCTGCGGACCGAGCCCCGAAACGGCGTCCGCACCGCCGAAGGCCGAGCCACCGGCCATGGCGGCGGAACTCATCGGCTTCGACCCGAGTTGGGGCAATACCGAAGGCCCGGCCGTGGACTCCAAAGGCACGCTCTACTTCACGTCCCGCGGCACGTTCAAGGGAATCGTCTCCTGGCGAGAGGCGGAAGGCGCCAGCCAGTATCTAGCCGTTGCGACGGGAGCAGGTCCCGGCGGTCTGTGGATCGACGCGCAGGACAACATCTATCTCACCGCGACCAACGAACGGCAGATTTTGAAAGTGTCACCGGACAGAAAGGTGTCCGTCGTGGCCGAAAAGTTCGAGGCCAACCCGGAAGTCAGCACCGGACCGAACGATATCGTCGTCGCTGCTGACGGCACCGTGTATTTCACCGCTCCCAACGGCTATGACGGCAGCGCACCCAACGGAACGGTCTATCGCACCACGCCCGACGGCAAGACGGCGGTATTTAGCGGAGAGATAACGGGTCCAAACGGGATTGTGTTGAGCGTGGACGAAAAGACGCTGTACGTTTCACACAACACCGCCCCTACGACTTCGAAGATTGTGGCGTGGCCGATCAGCGGCGACGGCTCCGCCGGCCCGATTCGCGAAATCATCACCGTCCCTGATTGCGTGGCCGACGGCATGGCCGTGGATCGGCAGGGGAACATGTGGCTGACCTGCTATTCCTTCGGCAAGGCCGTGCTTGTCAGCCCGCAGGGAACCATCCTGCAAACAATTACGACCGAGCAAAAGGCGCTGACGAACGCGGTCTTTGGGCGGGGCGCCGATAACCACACTCTCTACCTGTCCAGTTCCGACATGGAGCGGGTCACGGGTTACGTATATCGCGCCAAAGTAGAGATTCCCGGCCTGCGTTGATCGCGTTGTTGCCGTCCAAACCTTCTTTCTTTTGTCCGGGCGGAACGTTGTGGGGCGCCAAGCGCCTGCTCTACATGGCAAACATCAGCAGAAGGAAAGAAGCCCAACCGCCTCCTAAAGCTGCCATACCCCAAAAACGGACATGTGGCACATGCCACCACATATAGAGGCCTGAGGCGATCCACAGGAGAATCGCGATCATCACAATGTCCACGGTGACGGCCCAGGCATCGTCGAGGAACAGATCGTGCTGGAAACCGCCGCGGGCATGCATGCCGGTCAACAGGTGGTCCCAGCGAAAGCGGCCGTCTTGCAAAGCAAGCTTGTTTTCATCGGCGGAATAGGTTACCTGTCTCGCCCTGAGAAAATTCGGCATATAGACATAGAGGGTTCTTGGGTTGGGGCGGTAGGTGCCGTAGGCCACTCCCTCGATGCCCACTTCTTTGAGCAACTGCGCGCCGATTTCAAGGTCATGGTCCCGCTCGGCCGGCAGCACGACATGGTAGTCCCTCTCCGAGCGGGTCATCCAGTCCGGCGTCCCATCGTTGTACAGTTCGTTGAAAAAGAGCGCGTGGCTGAAGGGAATCGAACTGACGCCGTACATGAAAAACCACGGGATCAGGAACATCGCCAGGTAAAGATGTGTGCGCCGGTTCAATTTGTCGAAGGTCATAGCGAGCGCCTCCTAAATCAGTACGATGAAAAACGCGAACAACCCCGCGCCGATCGCAAAGAAAACGGCGCCGAGGCTGCGAGTGGTCTTCAGCTCCCACCACATCCACAGCCCCGTCAGCACCCACAGAATCATCGCGGCGATCGCCAGGTCGACCATCAAACCCCAAGTGTCAGTTAGCAGGAACCCGCTTTGGAAGCCGCGGCGGCGGTGCATGCGTTCCAAAAAGGCGGGCATGCGGAAGACCTGCTTCTCCACGAGAAGCGATTGGCCTAAGTGCGTGTAGGTGATGCGCCGTGGAACGACAGGGTCGTCCCGAAAAATGGTAATCGTTTGCCCGTCCGGCGACTTTCGGGCACTGTAGGCGCCGTCGTTTAACCGAAGGTGCGTCAGAATTTGCAGGCCGGCGGCTCGGACCTCCATATCACTCGGTATGGACCCGGGATAGCTTTGCTCCTGCTCTTTGTCCCAGCGCACCATCTCCCCGCCGTACTTCTGTAGAAAGAACTGCCGGTGGTTCATCGCCATGGTGCTAAGGGCGTACATCAGCATCCAAGGCATGAAGAAGAGCCCGAGGTACATGTGCGTCCGCCGTAGAATCTTTGAAAACATACTTGCCGCCTCGCATGCGAGTTGATGCCGCGCGCCCGCCAGTTTCGCACAGCGGGCGGGAACCAATCCAGCCACGAAGCGCAAGCCTAGTGCAATACGATAGAGATGAGGTGCCTGCCCGCCATGAGGACTTTCCCCTGTCTAGTTCTTTTGACTCTCGCGTTTAACCCGGCCCCGGCACAGACACTGCCTGCGGTGCTGTCTCTCGACCAGGCCCTGGATACGGCCTTGAGCCGGCACGGCGAGATGGAAGCGGCACAAGCCGCCGTGGACGCCACCCAAGGGGCGCTACGTCAAGCAGGTTATTCCCCGAACCCCACCCTGCACTTCCAAACCGAGAATTGGCGGTTCACGGGAACGCCCGGATTTTCGCCCGGGCAGGAACTTGACGTCTTTGCTTTCGTCAGCCAACCGATCGAAACCGGCGGCAAGAAACAGCAACGCGTCGAGTTCGCCGCCGCAGACCGGCGCATTGCCGAAGCGCAGCGCGAGGTGGTGCGCTGGAGGATTCGCCGGGACGTGAGGAGCGCCTATCTGCGAGCTGAGGCCGCCCAGAGAAAGGAATCCCTGCTTCAGGAGAGCCGCGGCACGTTCGAGCGCCTTCGAAACTATCATGAGATCCGCGTTGACCACGGCGCGATGCCGGAGGTGAATTTGATCAAAGTTGAGTTGGAAGCGGAGAAAGTCGAGATGGCGCTGGCTGCCGCGCAAATGGAAACCGAGCGGGCCAAGATCGATCTGTTGCGCGCCATGGGCGTCAGCGACCCTTCGCAGCAATTTACCATCGAAGATACGCGGGCGGCCGAGCCCACGGCGTCCTGGGACAATCCATCTTTCGCGGCAAGCCTGCTCGACGCAGCCACCGCCAACCGGCCTGACATGCTGCTTGCGGAGGCCCTCGTGGAAAGGGCTCGCGCCGCCACGGGCGTGCAGCGCGCCGCCGCCCGGCCGGATGTGACGCCTTATTTCGGCTACAAAAGAAGCGGCCCCTACAACACGCTCGTGGGCGGCATCACGCTGCCGCTGCCGCTGCGCAACCGTAACACTGGCGCGATCGAACAAACGATCGCCGAGGTTCACCAGCAGGAGGCATCTCTGCGCGCCACCCGGGCACGGGTGCAGGCGGAAGTGACGGCTGCCCTGGCCGGCGTCCGCCGCCGCGCCCGGATGCTCAACGCTGTCGAAACGCGCCTGATGCAACGAGCGCAGACGACATCACAGATCACGCTCGCCGCCTATCAGGAGGGCGGCATTGAGCTGCTGGAGGTGCTTGACGCACAGCGCTCACAGATCGAGACAGGCCTGCTCCGGTCGCAGATCCTCTATGATTACCAGTTGAGCCGGATTGAGCTTGAATCCGCCATCGGGACGGATGCCGTTTCCCTATCCGGTGGCGTGGAGCGAGCCGCCAACTAAAAGGCCAAATGCTCCTTAGCCTGAGGTCCCGAACACAACGCACCCTGCTGACCACTTCCCTGCTTCTGGGCGTGATCAGTATTCTCGTTCTGGGCGCCTGCTCGGAACCGGCCGCTGAGTCCGCGGCGGTGGAAGAGGCACCTCCTGATCCAGGCGTCGTGCGCCTCGATGCAACCGCCATTCGGGTGGCGGGCATCGCGCTGGCATCCGTGGAGAGGGAAACGGTGCAATCCGAGGTGCGGGTTTCGGGCCGCATCACCCTTAATGAGAATGCGACCTCGCGAGTGGGATCCTTTACCGAAGGAGTTATCGTCGATTGTTGTGAACCGGTCGGGGCACTTGTAAAGAAAGGGCAAGTCGTGGCTCGCATTCACAGCCATGAGGTACATGACGCCGAATCCTCGCACCGGCGGGCCCATGAGGAGCTTCAGCAAGCCAAAGCCGATCTCGCGTATGCGACGCAGGTTCACTCACGCGCCTCACGCCTCTATGAATTAAAGGCCGGATCGCTTCAACAGGTGCAGGAAGCGGAAGCCGCCCTGCGCCGTGCCGAAACCTCCGTCGAGATCGCGGAAGCGGAACTGCGCAGGGCCGAAAGCCACCTGCGCTATCTGGGCTTCGATCCGCCCGACCTGGAGCATCCGGAGAAACAGCAATCGCCTGAGTCGCACGAATCCGGGCACGACACTCACTTGCTCGAGGTGCGCTCGCCCGTGTCGGGAACTGTGATGGAGCGCCTGGCAAGTCCGGGCGCCGTTGTGACACCCTCCGACACTTTATACGTCATCAGCAACCTCAATCAGCTTTGGATCACCGCTCAGGTCCCCGAACAACAACTCTCGGCAATCCGTGAAGGTATGACAGCCGACGTCCTGGTCGCGGCCTACCCTGGGCGCACATTTTCAGCGCGCGTGATTCGCGTGGAAGACACCCTTGACGCCGAAACACGCACCGTGCAGGCACGCTGCGAGATCGCCAATCCGCGCCGCGAACTCAAAACCGAGATGTACGTAACCATGGTGTTCCGTACCGGCTCGGGACAACAGGCGATCGTTGCGCCCGCCTCGGCGGTGCAGCAAATCGACGACGGCCACGTCGTGTTTGTGCCGATTACTGAAGGAGAATTCCTCGCCCGGCCGGTGGAAGTAGGCCGGCAGTACGGTGACAAGATCGAGATCCTCAAGGGACTCTCGGAGGGCGAAAAGGTGGTGGTCGGCGGCAGCTTCTCTCTCAAGTCTGAGCTGCTCAAGGGCCGCATGATCGAAGAATGACCGGCTAACCCATGGGAACGCGGTCCACGAGACCTTGATTCATGCTGAAGCGGATCATCGATTTTCATCTCGATAACCCCTGGCTTGTGCTGTTCGGCCTCGCGGCCCTGATCATCCTTGGGATCCGTTCTCTTTTCAGCATCCCGATTGATGCCTTCCCGGACTTGACCAACAATCAGGTGGTTGTCGTCACTGAGGCGCCAGGCATGGCGTCCGTGGAAGTCGAGCAGCTTGTCACCTTCCCCATCGAGTCCGCCATGATGGGCCTGCCCGACACCCTGGAGGTCCGCTCGATCTCGAAACTCGGCCTGTCGATGGTAACCGTGGTCTTCGAGGATCGGGTGGACACTTACTTCGCCCGCCAGGTCGTCAACGAGCGGCTGAATGACGCCAGGGCTCGTCTGCCGAGTGGAATCGAGCCGACTCTCGGTCCGGTCGCCACACCGTTCGGCGAAGTCTACCAATACACGCTGGAAGGAAAAGGCCACTCGGCAATGGAGCTGAAAACGCTCCACGAGTGGGAGGTCAAGTATCAGCTTCGCGCCATTCCCGGCGTGGCAGACATCAACACCTGGGGCGGCATCACGCAGCAATACGAGATCCAGGCCGATCCCGCCAAGCTGCGCGGCTATGGACTCACGTTACGGGATCTCTTCGAGCGCGTTCGTGAAAACAACGCCAACTTCAGCGGCGGATTCGTCGAGCACCACTCGGAGCAATACACCGTGCGGGGCCTCGGCCGGGTGGCAACGCTGGAAGAGATCGGCAGTATCGTTGTCGATTCGCACGGCGGCACGCCCGTTTATCTCCGCCAGGTCGCCGACATCAAAATCGGCGCCATGCCGCGCCAGGGCGCTGTGACGAGCAACGGCGAAGGGGAAACGGTCTCAGGCATGGTCATCATGCTGAAGGGCCAGAACAGCAAGACCGTCATCGAGCGCGTGAAAGCCGCCATCGAGCGGATGAAGGCTTCGCTTCCCGAGGGTGTCCGCCTCGTTCCCTTCTACGATCAATCCGGCGTCATCGACGGCACCATTCGCACCGTGCGCGACAACCTGCTCAAGGGAGGCGCCCTCGTCATTCTCGTCCTTCTCCTTTCACTCGGGCAGTTACGCGCGGCTCTGATCGTCGCGGCCGTCATTCCTCTTTCGCTGCTGGCGGCGTTTCTGGGCATGGAGATGTTTGCCATCAGCGCCAACCTCATGAGCCTCGGCGCCGTGGATTTCGGCATGGTCGTCGAAGGCCCGGTCGTGATGGCGGAAAACTACGTCCGCCACCTGCAGGAACGGCAGCGCGATGCCGAAAGCTCCCAAAGTTCGGGCGCGCTGGACTACTTGAAGGAAATGCGGTTCGCAGCGCACGAGGTATCGAAGCCAGTGCTCGCGGGAATGGCGATCATTATGGCGGTCTACATCCCGATTCTGAGCTTACAGGGGCTTGAGGGCCGCATGTACCGCCCCATGGCGGTAACAGTGTGCTGCGCCATTCTCGGCTCGCTCATCCTCACGCTTACCGTCCTGCCGACGGCCTGCCGTTTTCTGATGCGGGGGAAAGTGATGCGGCAGCGGGAACCGATCTTCGATCCTCTTCGCAAAATTTACCTGCGGGTTCTCGGCGCCGTGCTTGATCATCGTCTCGTGGCGGTCGTTGCCGCCCTTTTCATTGTTGGCGGCGCCATCGGCTCACTGGCCTTCATCGGAACGGAGTTCATGCCGCGCCTCGACGAGGGCACCGTCCTGGTGCAAACGCTGAAGCTGCCGAGCATCTCTCTTTCCGAATCCGTCAACATGGAACTTGAAGTCGAGAAGGCTTTGCTGGAGTTCCCGGAAGTGACCGGCGTTGTCAGCAAGCTTGGGCGCCCCGACTTTGCGACGGAAGCCATGGGTATCTACGAGGCCGACGTCTATGTCGATCTGAAGCCCCACAACGAATGGACGACAGCCGAGACCAAAGACGGTCTTATCGATGCCATGGCGAAAAAACTTGCAACCGTACCGGGCGTCGTCTACAACTTCACACAGCCGATGGCGATGCGGCTGGATGAGACCGTGACCGGCGTAAAGGCCGATATCGCCGCAAAGATCTTCGGCGACGACGAGCGCGTTCTCGAACGCAAGGCCGATGAGGTTCTCCGTTGGCTGCGGCAGGTGCCTGGGGCGGCCGATGCACAGCGGGAAGTCTTCTCCGGGGCGGCGGAATGGCAGATCCAGATCAAGCGCGATCAGTTGGCGCGCTATGGCTTGAATGTCTCCGACGTGCAGGACCTCGTGGAATCCGCCGTGGGTGGAAAAGCGGTAACGGAGATGATCGATGGCCGCCGGCGCTTTCAGATCGTCATCCGTCTGCCGAAAGCCTACCGCGAGGACCGCCAGCAGCTCGGGGCTTTGTTTCTACCGGCGCCCGGGGGAGAACTCGTGCCTCTCTCTGAAGTCGCCGAGATCCGCCAGGCGAGCGGGCCGGAAGTCATCAACCGGGAAGACAGCCAGCGGCGCATCGTCGTGCAGTGCAACGTCCGGGGCCGTGACATCGGCGGGTTCGTGGAAGAGGCTCAACAGGTCATCGCAAAGAATGTTGCGCTGCCCAGCGGCTATTTTGTCCGCTGGGGGGGCCAATTCGAGCACCAGGAAAGCGCCATGCGGCGGCTCTCCATCATCTTGCCGGTGGTGATCAGCGTGATCTTCTTCCTGCTCTATTCGACATTCGGCTCCTTCCGCCAGGCGCTGCTCGTGTTGCTGCTCGTACCCTTCGCCACCGTCGGGGGCATTGCCGCTCTGTGGCTGCGCGACATGAACCTCAACGTTTCGGCATCCATCGGTTTTATCGCTGTATTCGGCGTGGCGATTACCGACGGCTTGGTGCTCGTCTCGGCCATTAACCATCGCCGGGAGGAAGGCGTGCCCATGCGCGAGGCCTTGCTGCATTCCGCGGCCACGCGCCTGCGCCCGGTGATCATGACGTCCGTGGTTGCGGCGCTGGGCTTCCTGCCCATGGCGATCGCGACGTCAACCGGAGCGGAAGTGCAGCGGCCTCTGGCCACTGTCGTCATCGGAGGCGTGGTGAGTTCCATGCTCCTGACGTTAGTGATGATCCCCGCGTTGTTCCCGTGGTTCGAGGGACGGAAGGCGGCGGACCGGCACAACGGCTAGCGGCTTCGTGGCGCACGCATTCCTGCGTGCCGTGTCGACTTTTGAGTCGACATACACACCTTCGCTACTGGACCGTCACCCCCCGGAGTCCGCCACCCGAGACCCGTTTCTTCCCCTATGCCGTCTCCAACACAAACGTCGGCATGTTCACGCCCTTGAACGGCTGGAACTCGCCCCGCACCTGGCAGAAATGCAACTCGCAGTTGCGCGCTCCCCAGGCGTACATCTGCCTAACGATCTTTTCGCGCTCCACCGGCACTAGAAATACAGGGGAACGCCCGCGGTTGATATCGAGCTCTCTTCGGATCAGCGCAATCGCCTGCTCATCCGACCGGCAAACACCCGGCCCGAGCATGTTCATCGCCTGGTGACGGGAGGAGATGAGGAAACCATCAATCCCGCCCGTGCCGTTGTCATAGACGGAAGTGTGCCAGAAACCAAGTGTATTCTCGATGCAGTAGCGATAGTCCTGCTCCCGCGTCACGCCGCTGACGTCCATTTCGAGCGCCGCCATCGCCGGCACATCATCGAGCGTCGCGTCGCGCACCTGCTGCGATCCTGGAACGCTTTGGTTGAAGCCGTCCGCAGGAACGTCGAGGATCATGTCCTGATAGGCGTAGCGTGGCACGAAGCCCGCCTTGTTGTAGAGCGAGAAGGAATCGAGGTTGAGCGCGCTTTGTGTCAACCGCAGCGCCTTGTAGCCGTTCTTGTCGGTGAAATCGATGATGTAGCGCAACAGTTCCCGGCCCACGCCCTCGCCGAAATAATTGGGGTGCACATTCATGATGCCCAAGGCCACGTGATACTTGCGCGGATGGTAAAAGCACGAACCCATCAGCCGGCCGGTCTCCGTGTGCTCGGCAACGACGGCACAGCCCGGCTCCAGGGCGTTGTAGACGTCGTAGAACACTTCGGTCACCTTGGGGCCGCCGCGAAAGATCTGCGGCATGCCGCGCAGCCGATACCAGGTGTTGATCGAGGCGTAGATCAGGTCCGCGACCTCAAAGCGGTCATCGGCGGTCATTGTTCGCAGGCGCATGGAACTCATGGCAAGTCCTTCCCGGGTTCTCTCACGGGCGGTGTTCCTAGCGTAGCTGGTCCCCCGCGGGAGCCCGGTTCCGCAGAGCCGCTATAATATCGAATCGCCAGCGCTTCCGAAACGAAGGTTTCATGACAAGAACCGCCGTCTGCCCGCGACCCCGAATGAGCGCCCGCCCTGTAGCGTCAGGGATGATGGTCCGATACCGGGCCGCGGCCCTGCTGGCCGCTGCCGTCCTCATGGCCACGACCGGTTGGGCGCAACGGACAGTTCAGGTGAGCCCGAATACCTCCCACGCCGACACGCCGCAAGCCAAGGCCGAGGAGGGCGGGCAGCAGAACCCTCGTACCTCCGCCGAGGATGTCGCAGCCGGCGCAAAGATCTTCCGGTCCCACTGCGCCGAGTGCCACGGTAAGGATGCTCAGGGCGGCCGCGGTCCCGCGCTGACAGGCGGCGTCTTTCGTCACGGAAGCAGCGACACAGCGCTGTTCAACACGATCAAGACCGGCATTCGCGGCACGGAGATGCCCGGCATCTATTACGAAGGCACACAGATTTGGCAGGTCGTCGCCTTTGTGCGTTCGCTGAGCCGGCTGCCGCAAGAGCCGCCGCCTGCCGGCGATGCCGGTAGAGGCCAGGCTCTCTACTTTGGCAAGGGCGGCTGTAGCACCTGCCATATGCTGCGCGGGCAGGGTGGACGCCTCGGCCCGGCCCTTGACACCATCGGGTCGCGCCGTTCCACCAGCCATCTGCGGGCGTCCCTCCTAGAGCCGGACGCGGAGATCACGCGCGGCTACACATCCGTGGAAGCCCGGCTGGCTGATGGCAAAACCCTGTCGGGTGTGCGCCTCAATGAAGACATGTTCTCCTTGCAGATGATGGACATGGCCGGGGAGTTGCATTCCCTCCCTAAGAAGAACCTGCTCAGCATCACTTATCCCGAGAAGTCGTTGATGCCGGGTTACGAAGGACGTTTCAGCGCGGGCGAGTTGGACGACCTGCTCTCCTACTTGCGTTCGCTGCGCGCGGCAGGAGGATCTCAGTGAAACGAATCGTGCCGATTTTACTGTTGGCTGCCGCGGCGATGCCTATGTACGGCCAAGTGACCTTCGAGCGGCTGCTCAAGGCCCGCGACGAAGCCGGCCAGTGGCTGACCTACTCCGGCGCTTATGACAGCCAGCGCTATAGCCGGCTTGACCAAGTGAACCGAGACAACGTCAAGAACCTGAAGCTGAAATGGGTCTTCCAAATGCCCACCACGGAAAAGGTGGAGGCTACACCGATCGTGGCTGACGGCGTCATGTATCTGACGCAGCCGCCGAGTACGGTGTTGGCGCTGGACCCGCGTACGGGGCGTCCGTTCTGGTCCTCGACCTATGCGTTGCCCGAGCTAATGAACGTCTGCTGCGGCCGCGTCAACCGCGGAGTGGCCCTCTTGGGCGATCGCCTGTTCATGTCGACCCTTGATTCCCACCTGATCGCTCTGGATGCCAAATCCGGCAGCATTGTCTGGGACGTTGCCGTCGAGGGCGCCGAGCCGCACAAGGGCTACAGCGGAACCGTCGCGCCGCTCGCCATCAAGGACAAAATCGTGGTCGGGATCGCTGGAGGCGAGTACGGCGTCCGCGGGTTTCTGGAAGCCTACGACGCGGCCACGGGAAAGAGAGTCTGGCGGTTCTACACGACACCGGGTCCCGGCGAACCCGGCCATGAAACCTGGGGAGGCGATGGCTGGAAACAAGGTGGAGGCACGACCTGGGTGACGGGTTCGTTTGACCCGGAGTTGAATCTGGTCTACTGGGGGACGGGGAATCCCGCGCCCGACTACAACGGCGAGGTCCGGCCGGGGGACAACCTCTATACCGACTCCGTCATCGCCCTCGACGCCGATACCGGCAAGCTGAAGTGGCACTTCCAATTCACGCCCCACGATGTTCACGACTGGGATGCGGTGCAGATTCCGGTTCTCGCCGACATCGAGTTCCGCGGACAGCAGCGCAAGACCATGCTCTGGGCCAATCGCAACTCCTTCTTCTATGTCCTCGACCGCGCGACGGGAGAATTTCTGCAGGGGAAGCCCTTCGTGAAGCAGACCTGGGCCAGCGGTCTTGACGATAACGGCCGTCCCATCCGAATGCCCAATACCCTCCCGAGCAGTGAGGGGGCTCTCGTCTATCCGGGCGTCCAGGGAGGGACAAATTGGTATTCACCGTCCTACAGCCCGCGCACCAAACTCTTCTACCTGTCGGTTTGGGACTACGCCAATACCTATTTCCTGGGAGACCCCACCTACACGCAGGGGAATCGCTACCTCGGCAGCCTGCCGCAACGCGTGCCCAACGATCCAGGCTCGGGGTCCATTCGCGCTATTGACCCCGAGACGGCGACGGTGAAATGGACAACCGAGATCTTCAGCAAGTCCATGGGCGGAGTTCTCTCCACCGCCGGGGATCTGGTTTTTGGCTGCACCGATGAGGGCCATTTCCTTGCCCTTGACGCCCTGACGGGCAAGGAACTCTGGCGCGCCTCGCTCGGGGGCCGGATCGCGAATTCACCCATCACCTACACCGTGGATGGCAAGCAGGTAGTGACCATCGCCGCGGGAAGCGCCTACTTCGCCTTCGAGCTGCCGGAATAGGTCCCCGATCGGAGTGGGGACTCTTGGCAGGAACCTGCGTGCAAAGCCCAAGACGGCAGGGATCAACGTTCGCCCGGAGCCGAATACCCACTCGCCTTGTCATCAAGCACCAGCACCCAGTCGTTCCCGCGACCGGGTTCGCCGGGAGGGTCGAACTGTTGCTTGCCAGTATTAGGAAACTCGCCGATGCGGGTGAAAGCTCCCGTTCTCGGATCGAACCAGGAAGTGACGAGGGTGGTTCCGCTTATCTTTCCCAGGTTCACCACAAACGACCGGCCCGTGGCGGCGTAAACGAAAGCATAGCCTTCGCCGCGTGTGGCGCGGATGTGATCAGCACCCGAAAGGGATTCTTCGACGAGGGACTGGTCCGGCACACGGCTGAGCAGAGGCCGCGAGAGCATGAGATTCCGCACGTGCGTCATGTCCCAGGCGCCGGGCAGGTCCATGGCGTCGTGCCAGTAGTAACGCAGCGGGCCGGAAGGGTCTCGCCCGGGCTCGTACATTTGCCAAACGCCCCGATTGCCGTAGGTGTGCCCATGACCGCCGGCAAACAAACCCCAGTAGGCCGCCTGACGGTTGTCATAGTCATTGAACCAACCCTTCTCCGGGTTGTGGGCCACGGCGTGATCTTCATAGCGGTTCTCCGCGTCCATCGTCGGTTTCGGCGGCGCAAGGCCGTAGTCCTTGGCGACCATGTCGTAGTTAGCTATATCGAGCGCGCCGTGGCCGGATTGGATCATATGGAAGTCCAGCCACGGCTCGTTGTGGAACCACTGAGAAGAACTGCGGCCGCCGCGTGGATGAAAGGTGATGAGATGCCTGCCTCCGTCGCTTTCCTTTAAGCCCGCGGCCATTTCACGGAATACCTCTTCCCGTCCTGTGGCGTTGTGATCGCCGCCGAGCACCCAGATGATGTTCGGCCGGCTGGCATAGCGCTTTCCCAGAAAGCGCCCGTAGGCGCGGGCGTTGCTTGTGTTGATCAGGTCCGCCAGGTAGTGATCGTGCCAGGCGGGGATCAAACCGGCATAAAGACCCTTCGATTCAGCCAGGCTCACCAGGTAATCGATATGATCCCAGTAGTCGTACTGTGCGGGGTCATTCGGGTCAGAACCGGGCGTGGTGGCGGGACGAGTAACATCTGCATCTACAAACGGCAGATCTCCGTAAACGTTGGGAACGCGCAGGGGTTTCTTGAAATGAAAGGTGTCGAGGATGCCCGTGACAGGTCCGCAGATTACGGTAAAGCCCTGCTGGCGGCGCTTCTCGAGCAGCCGCTCGGCGTCTTCGCGCCGGGCCCGGTGGAAAAATTGCCAGTTCGTGTCGCTCAGGTAGAAAAACGGTGCGCCGTCTGCGTGGACCAAAAACCGTTTGTTCTCGGAGACTTTCAAGTCTCCATGAGAGAAATCCCATGAGGGTCCGCTCCGAGGCGCTTCCTGCGCGGAGCCGCCGCCTGCCATGGCCAAGCCCAGGAGGCAGAAGGCGATCACACCCTGGCGCTGAAACCTATGTCTTGCTGTCACTGGATCTCCCGTTTCGACCCTCGGTGGGATCCCCCTCGCCCAGGCGCTCCGGCCGCCCAATCCCGTCTAGAAAAAGAAGCTCAGCGAGAACTGAATCGTCCGAGGCAGTCGAGTTGAAGTCACCTGGCCGAACTGTCCGTTGACCTGGTTGCCGGCGGCGTCAAAGCGCGCTGCGGTGTCCACGGTTCGGAATTGCGTGTGGTTGAAGACATTGTAGAACTCGGCTCGGAACTGCGCGTAAACAGCTTCACCCCGGATTGGGAACGTCTTGTAGACGTTCAGGTCGTAGTTGTGGATTCCCGGTCCGCGGAAGACGTCCCGCGGGGCGTTTCCGAAGTCGCCGCGCGCCGGGCGTCCGAATGCGTTGGTGTTGAACCAGCGGTCGAACCCGCGCTCATCTCGAGGAAGAATCGGATTTTGCAGCATCACAACCCGTGCGCCGTCGCCGCCCCCGGTAATATCAGCGTTGTCTACCGTGCTGAAACCGATGCCATAAGGTGTGCCGCTTGAAATCGTGGCAATGCCGGACAAGTGCCAATTATCAAGCACGTGCCGGAGGGAGCGGGCGCCCAATCTCTCCGAGACGCCGGGGATGTCGTAGACATAGTTCGCCACGAACTTATGAGTTTGATCGAAGGCCAGTTTGCCATAGTTCCAAATGCGCCGGGGACGAAACATCGGCATCGTCTCGCTGTCGATGTTCGATACCCCCATCGCCTTCGACCACGTGTACGAGATGCCGAACTGAAGAGCGGAATAGCGGCTATTCAAGGAAGTGTGAAGGCCGTTGTAATTCGAAATCCCCGTGGCCTCCGTATGCAGAACGCCGGTGTAGCCGCGGAACGGGCGGAGGAAGTTGTCAGGCAGCGGTGTCGGCAGATTCGACGGATCGGCATTCTCCGGCCGGAACCGCTCGCCGTAGGGCAGCGTATTCAGATCCCGTTGTTGCAGCAGGTGCCGGCTGGTATTGCCCACATACGAGATGTCCAAGACCATACCCTGGCCGACTTTGTGTTGGACGCCGAGACTGAAGTTATAGATGGTGGGAACGTCCAAAGTCCTGTCTATCGCTCTCACGGTCGATGGGAACAGCACTCCCGAAGCTTGAAGCAAAGTGTCGGCGCTGCCGTAGAAGATCTGGGGAACGTACAGCAGCGGCGGGCTTTGTGTCGGCAAGCCCGTGAAGTTGTTGTTGCTCAGCACCATCTGTTTGTTGACGCCGAAACCGCCGCGCAAGGCAGTATTGCCGTTGCCGAAAACATCCAAAGCAAAGCCGAATCGTGGCGCCACCTGAAGCGGCTGCTGGTCAATGAAGCCTTCCGGATACACCCCCGAATCCGAGAGAACCATGCCATTGGCGGCGCTGCCGGCTCCGGGCACGAATGCTCCGATGAGAGCCGCCGGCACTAACTCGCCTGTGATCGGGTTTTTGCCCACGCGCCGGTTCTGGGAGTCGCGCCCGGGAGAGTAAAACACAGGTGCGTCCGACGGCCTGAACTGGTCAAGCGCCAGCACGGCTCCCCGCGTATCTCGCACAGTCCATGGCGTTATGACAGAGAAACGCACCCCGTAGTCGAGCGTAAGGCGGCTGGTCGCCTTCCAGGTGTCCTGAGCGAACCACTCCGCCAGGAAGTTTTTTCCCTTCGACAGGATACTGGTGGTCGCTTCCGTGTAGCTGCGAAAGTTGCCAAGGATGGCATTGGAAAAAGCATAGTTCGAGTCGAGCGGATTATTGACGTCCCGATCAAAGGCGTACATTCCGCTGAAGGACGGCGTGTTGCGTCCTTGACTCGACCAATTGCGCTCCAGGTACACGCCAAACTTGAGCGCGTGGCTGCCGCGAATCCAGCTCAAGTTGTCGCTCAGTGAGAAGCGATTGTCGCCCTCGTTCTGCGGAAAGCGGTTGTCAATGTTGACGTTCACCGCATTCGGGATTCCACCGAAGCTCGCCGTGGGGATGACGTTATGGAGATTGAGTTCCGGACGAAACTGGGGCAGTGTAACGCCTTTCTTCGCACGGTCGATGCCGTCCAGATTCCTCAAATCCTCGACGTTCCCATACTCCTTCGTGCCCTTCATGCCGACATTAAGCTCGTTCACCACCGTCGGCCGCGCCACGTGCGTCCACTGCATATTTATTCCCGATTCCGTGAACAGATAATGATGCTCGGCGATAGGCCAATTGGTGCCGCTGAACGATCCCAGAGCCCCGTGGCCCCTCGTGTCGGAGCGCCACTGCCGGCCACGAAGGCTGACATTGTCCTTCGAGCTCGGCACAAAGTCGAGCTTGAGCAGATTAAGAGTCTTCGGTACTTTTTGAACAAGCTGCCATTCGTAGTTGTAGTTGCCGCGGTTGATGTTTCTGTCCAGGGCATTCGGCTCGGGAAACACTTTCAGCAGCGCCTGCCCGCCGGTGTTGATCCTGCTCGGCGGGATGATATTGTTGGCAAATGGCTGGCCCGTTTGGGGATCGCGCATCGCAATCAGGCGGTTGTTGGTATCGAGTGTCTGGGAGAAGTCTCCTGCTCGCTCCAGCAGCGTCGGCATCGTTACCTGCCGGACTCCACCCACCGGCTGCCGGACGCGCCAAGTCTCGTGCGAATAAAAGAAGAAGAGCTTGTCCCGGTTTGTGTTAAAGCGGCCGGGGACAAAGATCGGCCCGCCAAGGGTCCCGCCGAATGTGTCGTACCGAAAGGTGGGCTTCGGCAGCCTTTGCCGATTGTTAAAAAAGTCGTTCGCGTTCAAGCGTTCATGCCTCTTGAACAAGTACGCGCCGCCGTGAAAATCCTGCGTCCCGGACTTTGAAACGATGTTGACCTGCGCTCCCGAGTTTCTCCCGTACTCAGCCGCGTAATTGTTCAGGACGATCTTGACCTCTGCGATCGCCTGGACGCTCGTTGATCCGTTGAAGACGCCGGTGATATCGGCGTCGGCGCCTGACTGGCCGTCCACGGTGATGGTGTTCTGGGTCGGCCGCAGGCCGCCGATGATCGGGTTGGTCGTCGCATAGGCGCCGAACGACTCCGATCCCCATCGAATATTGGTTTCATCGGTTGGTGTGGCGCTGAAGCCGTCGAACGATCCTTGCGCCACTCCCGGCATGAGCCGCACGAGATTCATCACGTCCCGTCCGCGGACGACCATGTTGTCGAGCTGCGTCGGCGTAAGCCGCCCAGACGTTTCCGAACTCTCCGTCTGCACGACGGCCGAATCGGCGTGTACGGTGACCGTCTCGGTCGTTTGCCCGATGCCCAACTGCAGTTCACCGAGAGATAGACGCTGGTTGGCGGTAAGTTCCAAACCTGTTCGGACCAAAGTTGTAAAATCCGTCTTCTCCACCTTTAGGGTGTAAAAGCCCGGTGCAACGGCCGGAAATACGAAGCCGCCTATGGCGTTGGATTCGACTAGGCGCTCCAGCCTCGTCGACTCATGCATGAGTGTGACCGATGCGGCGGGCACAGCCGCGCCGCTCGGATCGGCGATAGTGCCGGAGATCGAGCCGGTAATGGTCTGGCCGAAAAGGCTGCCGGCCGGCGAAAGCAACAAGCTCTGGAGAAACAGAACTACAGTGCAAGTTCCACGAAGGGTATTTGACATAGACACCAACCTCCTCCCCGTGGTAACAGGCTACAGCCGCTCATCGATCTGTTTCTATGACAAGGCCGTCAAAGTTTGTGAGGATCGTGCCGCCTAAGCGGCGAAGATAAAGCCCGTCAGGCAAAATAGGCGATGATCGATTGCGCCCCCAGCAGCAACATGACCAGCCCCGCGGTCCAAACGAGCGCCCTCGTGAAGGGCTTCATCCGCAGCGGGCCAGGCAGCCGCGCGCGGTCGAGCCACAGGATGCCAAGGCACCAGAAGCCGGAGGATGTGGCTCCGCCGATAACCGTGGCAAAACTGAGGCGGGCGACGATATCGCCGGAAACCTTCGCGGGCAGCCAAATCAGGAGCAGACTTCCGAGAAGCAGCCAGTTGTAAGAAGCCACTTCCCACCGGCGCCGGTTTTCGGTTGTGATCCTGCCCGGAAGGAAAACCGCCAGAGTCTCCAGCAGCGTCAGACTATAAACCCGGTAGGCCCCGTAAAGTGTGCCCCCAAGCGCGAGGAGCACGCTCAGGCGATAAAGCCAGCGTAAGGAAGGGTGAAGAAAAGTGAGAAATTGCTCCTGGAGATCAAGAAGGTTGGCACCATCCGGTATGGCATGACGTGGATGCAATAGCTGTGCGCCAAGAACGGCGAAAAGGACACACACGAGAATTACAGCCGAAAAAGACAGCGCCGTGTCCATCAAGGGCGCCACCAGCCAAGCTCGAGCGCGCTGGAGTTCCCGCTTTGATTGCTCCCCTACTCCGCCCAGCGCAGCTCGAAGGTGCTCGGCGCCCGCGGCGTGTCTGCCTGCAAGACCCCAAGCCCTGTCGCGGGCCATGCTGAGGTAACCGATGTAGTCCTGCGTTCCTCCGCCCACTGCCCATAGGTACAGAGCAATTTCAAGCCACACGCTGCGCGCGGCGATCGTAGTGCTGTATTGCGGATCAGCGGCTATCCAAGGCTGGTAGTCAGGGACGCTCGGAACAAAAAGGCCCAACACGATATCTGCGATGCTCGGCGACGAGGAAATGACGGAAACCGCTACACAGAAGATCAGGCCGCCCAGGACTGCAAGGGATACGCGCTCCAGAATCAGGTCGCTCGACCGGATCGCGAGGGCGTAACATGCGATCAGCACCGCGCTGGCCCACGCGTTGGACGACGCCTCGCCAGGGGCGAAGGCCGCCCACCCTGCTCCCTCGAGTCCAGGTCCGCTCAGATGATGGATGAAAAGGCCCATCATTTCCGAGATGGCCGAAAAAGAGATCAGCATGATCGGAAGGGCCGGGGCGACGAGCAGGAATGGAAACCAGAGACGAGGTCCCGGCATGCTTCGCCAGGCGCTGAGCGGATGCTCGCCTGTCAGGACAAGGTGCCGAAAACCGGTGTAGACCTGGATGCCTTTGATGATGCCGGCGTACAAGAAACACCACAACATCGCGTAGCCGAACACAGCTCCGCTGCGTGACGACCAGACCAACTCCCCCGAGCCAATGGTGACGGACGCGATGATGGCGCCCGGGCCGAAGTACTTTGCCAGTTTCCGGAGGTCAATCCGTTCCAGCAAGGCAGGGGGAAGCGGGTACAGGTTTGCGCCCTCAGGCAGATACACCTCCTCCATTCTTGCTGTACATCAGCCCCCTGGGGATGGGTGGCGCAGATTCCTGGAACCCACCGGCGCCGCAGTTTCAGGTGGCTGTCCGGCCGCCATCCACCATATAGAGCCCGCCGGTGCAGAAGCTTGACTCATCCGAGGCCAGAAAGAGCGCCAACCCGGTGATATCCTCGGGAGTCGCCATGCGCCCCATCGGAATCTGCGCAATGAGACGGCGGCGGCTCTCTTCATCCGCTGTCAACGCCCCAACAAGCGGTGTCTCGGTCGTGCTTGGGACGATAGCATTGACGCGGACGTTGTAGGCCGCATACTCCAGCGCCATGGTGCGCGTCAGCGCAATCACCCCGCCTTTGCTCGCGCTGTAGGCCGTACAGCCTGGAACGCCCTTCATGCCCGTTGGTGAAGCGACATGAATGATCGATCCCCGTCGCTGTCCCAGCATCTCACGGATGGCGTACTTGGAACACAACCATAAACCCCGCAGGTTCACGGCTAGCGTGCAGTCCCAGACCTGCTCCGGGAGCAGGTGAGCGGGGCCGTCCTGGCCGAAGAGTTGGACCGCGGCGCTGTTGTAGAGAACGTCAATCCGGGCGTACGCATCGAGAGCGGCGGCCATCATCCGCTCGACGTCCGAAGCCTTGGCAACATCGCACTGTACAAACAGCGCCTCTCCACCGTCCACCTGAATCTTGCAGGCGGCTTCCTCGCCAGCTTCTAGGTTGACATCGGCGAGCACTACCCGCGCCCCGCTCGTTGCGAATCGTGCCGCCACGGCACGGCCGATTCCACTTGCTCCTCCGGTGACAATAGCGACCTTGCCATCCAGTCTCATAGCTCCCTTTCAGCGGACCAATCGCAGCGGCCTTGGGCCATTGCTGCCGGAACCCGGAAGGTCCTGGGGCCACGTCGGCTGCGGATTACGCCCTCGGCACCCGTTATCAGCGTAGTTCGGCGTGGAGACGACTTTCTGGGAGAATCGTGACATCCTTTATGGCAGAACGATCATGAGCGCCCGGAGATGCCTTCGGCCTGGTCTCATTGACGGCTAAGGGGGTTCGGGCTAGAATGGCGAGGCGTAGGAAATGCGCACCATGCGCGGGAAAACCCACCGAGTCCGGCCCCGGGACGGGCTGTTCTTGCCTTCCACACCCGGTAGAACATCGACTTCTTTGGCGCTTCGCGATTGGGAATCCGCCTGCTCCATCATCGAACCCCAGATCGACCGGAATGGCGCGCACGTGTGGCCCTTCAATCCGGAATTCCCTGTTGATGTCAACTTCTTTCTTCGCGACCGGGGCGGGGACATCCGGATGAACTACCACGACTATCTCGAGATTGCCTTTATCCATTCGGGCGAGGCCGTTTACCAGATCGAGCAGCGCTCGGTGCTGGCTAGAGAAGGGGATCTGGTTGTCATCGGAGGCGGCGTCCGCCACCATGTCACGGAACTGCCTAAGCGCATGGCCAATACCGTCGCTCTGTTTTTCCTTCCCGAACTGATCGGCGGGGGAAAGGACAGCGCTGATCTTGAATATCTCACGCCGTTTTTGATTCAGAACGAGGTGTTTCCGCACGTTGTGCCGGCCCGCTTTGCGCTATCTGAAGATGTTCTCACGCTCATCCTGCGGATCATTAAGGAAGCCTCAGCCGATACGCCGGCCAGCCGGTTATGTCTAAAGAGCTATCTGAAAATGATCCTTGCCCTGCTGGTGAAGTTTTATTCGAGCCATCCTGAAACCGCGGGCCTCATGTCACGCGTTCAGCAGGATATGAGGCGGTTGCAGCCCCTTTTTAAGGCAAAAACTTACTTGACACACCCATGTTTTTATGACATACTTTGTTCATGGTTACCCCGAAGACATTGGCCGATGCGATCATTTACTTCGCCGATCCCGACAACGCTCTGGAATACCTTGCTGCCAAGCGTTGGCCGAACGGCGTGGTTTGCCCGCACTGCGAAGCCCCGGAGCCGATGTTCCTCAAGACCCGGCGCATCTGGAAGTGCCGCAAGTGCCGTAAGCAGTTCTCCGTCAAGGTCGGGACGATCTTCAACGAGTCCGCTATCGGCCTGGACAAGTGGCTTACGGCCATCTGGCTGGTTTCCAACTGCCGTAACGGGATCAGCAGCTATGAAATCGCTCGGGACTTGGGAGTGACGCAGAAAACCGCGTGGTTCATGCTGCACAGGATTCGTGAGGCCATGCAGGATAAGACCGCTACGAAGCTCGCGGGTGAAGTCGAGGTTGACGAGTCGTTCATTGGCGGTAAGAGCCGCAATATGCACCGTGCGAAGCGAGAGCGCGTCATTACGGGCACGGGCGGCAAGGACAAGACTATTGCGCTCGGCATGGTGGAGCGGGGCGGCAAGGTCCGTACCTTTCACGTCAGCAACAGGCGTCGGCATAGCCTGCATACCCAGATCCGGCAGAACGTGCAGGTTGGCTCGGCTTTGTTCAGCGATGAACTGAAGTCTTACGACGGGCTTGCTGCGGACTACCAGCACGCTGTTATCAATCACGCCGTTGAGTATGCTCGGGGCAACGTCCACACGAACACGATGGAGAACTTCTGGAGTCTCGTGAAGCGGCAATTGCACGGTACCTATATCAGCGTGGAACCTTTCCACTTGTTCCGGTACCTCGACGAACAGTCGTTCCGCTACAACGGACGCAGGCTGACGGACGCGGAGCGGTTTGCTTTCGTGTGCGGTCAGGTGGCAGGACGCCGGTTGACTTGGAACAAACTCACCGGTAAAGAGCGTGAAGCACTGATGGGTCGGTGAGGCGGCAGGGACGGGGTAAAAGAAAGGAGTAACTACTTGGCCTTGCGCGGTTTCGGGTGTTTCACTGGCCCTTTCTTTTGGGGTTTGACGCTTACCAGTATGCGAGTAAGCCTGTCGAAATTCTCGAATTCCGAACCGGATGGAGCCGGGATAGGTATTTTCGTTTTGGGGCGCATCTAACCTCCACGTTCCAGTATCATGCCGTAAGTTGTCAAGCCCGTACCTCCAATCCAGAACACCACTAATACCGTGGGCGAAAACGATACAACCTACAATCAACAGTCCAAGGCCGACCAAGAGGCTGCCCCTGATGCGCAACTGGAACACGCCCACGTAAACCAAGCAGGTTCCGATAAACACGAAGAGAAAACTGAGAATGGGAAACGGAGCGGCTGGTTGCGCCGTGCGGTCGCTGCCCATCAGGCCCTGAATTTGGCGCAGAGATGGGAAGTGGCTGGGACTGTAATCACGATTATTGTCGGGTTTCTCGGTTTGGTATTGCTGGACAAACAAAACAGTCTTATGAGCAGGCAAACCACGTTGATGGATCGCCAGGCCACGATGATGCAGGATGAGAACGAAACCAACCGAGCCGTACAAAGGGCTATGATTAGGTACGTTGGCGTCCAAGCAAGCCGCTCTATGGTGGGCAACAATAGACGCGCAATTAACCTTAAGGCTATTTGGGAGAATGGGGGTATCACAGACGCTGTGGACGTCGTCACCCATGTTTCTTTTGGGGAGATGAAGGGTGGGCCATCCACCGAGCAATTCATCGGGGGTCACGGCCACCCTCCCAGGACCATAGCGATAGGTCCGCATGCTCGGCTGGACTCCGCAGGTCTTTTCATGCGGGAATCCCTCATCTTCGGCTCTGATCTCCCATCTGATCTCAGGCAATACATCAAGAGTCCCGCCGAATTGAACCAGAATATTTTTGTCTTCGGCTGGCTGGTTTATAGAGATGTCTTCCCTGGGAGCAAACCGCATGTTACGGGATTCTGTCAGCAGTTGACGGCGGTTGGTGTTCAAGAAGATGGCGCTGGCTTCCAATTGGTTTGGGCGGACTACGGAACTCGCTATAACTGCCGAGACGAGGGCTGCGAGGGTTACGAAGAAATAGTGAAGCTCCTTCCGCCGAAGTAGAGACTGGGTGCGCGTAGTAAGTTTTTGCCCTTTTTAACTACCTGGAGGGGAGATATGGCGAGCGAATCACGGTCAGCAAGGCTGCCGAACTGGTTTCGATGAGCGAGTCACACTTCATGCGGTTTTTCAAGCGCGCAACACAGCAGTCGTTCGTGTCCTATCTCAACCAGTATCGCGTCGCCAGGGCGCAGACTTTGCTTGCTTCCACAAACCTGTCGATCGCCCAAATCAGCGAGGAAGTCGGTTTTTACGATCAAAGCCACTTCGGAATGGTCTTCCGCAAGCTCGTTCACACCACGCCGCGGCAGTACCGGCTCCAGACGCCCGCCTATCCGCCCACGGCACTTGCCGCTTCTGACCCACGGCGCGTGACAGAGTAGCCGGTTGAAGCTCGGATCCGCCGGCGCCCGACGTTCCGAGTTGCCGGCAGGGCCGGTCCGGGCCAACGAAGCCAAAGGAGCAGCGCCAGGGAAAGGACCTGCTCTTCGAACCCGTCTCCGCCATAATGAGCTAAGCCGATTCGGCGGTACCGGATGAACCTGGCGCTTAAGGAATGGGCCGTTGTCGTGGAAGCGCTGGCCCAAGGCCGGCAGACCTTCCTGCTGCGCAAAGGCGGTATTGCTGAATCCAGACGCGGATTTGAGCTGCAGAGCCGGGAGTTTCTCTTCTTCCCGACCTGGGAACATCAGCAGAAAGATCTCGTCAAGCCGGCCTTCGGCGAACTCTTTGCGAGCCTCGAGCCTCGCGATCCCGAGACGATCCCCTTCCAGTACTTGTGCCAGGTAACGGACGTCATCGAGGCGCCCAGACATGTCGAACAGTTCTCGGGCCTGGCGGACTTCCACATCTGGAGGCAGTCCTACATCGATCTGCGCTACGAATACCGCCCTGAGCTGCCTTTGTTCATCGTGCTTACGCGGACTTACCGGCTGCCCGAACCGGTTCCGATCGCCAACAACCGGCGCTATCGCGGTTGCCGTTCCTGGGTGGAGTTGTCGGATGATGTGCCGATCGGCGGCGCGCGGCCGCTCGCGAGTGATGCTGAGTTTGCCTCGCGCAGAAGCTCGCTTCTGGCGGCGATCGAACAAGCTCAGGCGACCGGGAAGACACGCTCCTCTGCCTAACAGCACATCAGGCGACCTTCACGCAATAAGCACTACCAACAAGTGGTGGTGGTCTTTTGTAACCTAAGTACTAGAGTTGCGGCTACCAAAACAGCGAGGGATAATAAAGATACGGTCTTGTAACTAAGCAGAACCTCGGAGTAGGTGCGTGCCCTTAGCTACACAGAAACTCATCCTTGTAGATGCATTATCCTGCACGGCAAATTTGAGCCGCCGCGAATCCGCCCGAAGCTTCCTGGAAGGGCTGTCCACGGACGAATTACAATACATTGCCGCATTTTTGGGAGCCTGCGTTCTTGAACCCATGCTGGACGATTCGGATGCCAGCCGCGACTGTCTGGCGCGGCTCATCGCCCAGTATGAGTGGAATCGCCGGCCCTATCGCATGTCCCGCGTGAGCCAGTCGCCGGAATCTCTGTTCGACGCCGACACGGACGTTGCTCACAAGATGATTCTGCTGCTGGAATACCTGAGCATGAATCGGGCTCTGCACGAGCCGGCGGCTTGGTCCGTGGAAAGCGGCACAGCCTGAAATTATCTCCTCGCGGCTTAGCCGGTGGGGACGGCTTGCCTGCGGAAAGCGTGGATGCTGTCCGGTCACTTTCTCTGTCCCCTCGTTCGAGCTTCCGCCAATCCGTTGTGATACGCTTGGTAGCTTAACGGGACTTGGCGTCGGCGCATTTCACTCCTGAAAACAAAGGGTTTACTGTAAGGGGCCGAAACCTTGACCCTGCGGGGTGAAACTGCAACCCGAGACCGAATTTCCCCGACCGGCATGATACGCAAATACCGCGACAAGCATCCGCAGATACCCGCCAGCGCTTACGTCGACCCGAGCGCCGAGGTTATCGGCGACGTTGTCCTAGGCGAGCGCACGAGCATCTGGTGCAACACGACCATCCGCGCGGATGTGTGTACGGTCCGGATCGGAGACGAGACTAACATCCAGGACAATTGCTGCCTGCATGGGGATCACGATAAGCCTCTGACGGTGGGCGAGCGGGTGGTGGTGGGCCACTCCGTCACGTTGCACGGATGCACGGTTGGGGACGAGTGCCTGATCGGCATGGGCGCCACCATTTTGAATGGAGCGGAGATCGGCGAAGGGTCGATCGTGGCTGCCGGCTCGCTGGTCCTGGAGGGCCAGACGATCCCTGCCGAGAGCATTGTCATGGGGTCTCCCGCGAAGGTCCGTCGGCAGGCCGGCGAAGCTGAGCGCCTCCGCATCCGCCGCAACGCCCAGAACTACGTCGACCTGAGCCGGGAGTACATGAAGGAATTGTAGGGAACATGGAAGCGACAGGGACAACGGTAGATCTAGACTTTCTCGGCGGACTCTCGCGGACGCACTATTGCGGCGAACTGCGCCCCTCCCAGGTGGGCGGCCGCGTTGTCGTCATGGGTTGGGTGCAGCGGCGGCGCGACCTCGGCAGCCTGATTTTCATCCACCTCCGGGACCGCTCGGGAATCGCCCAAGTGGTGTTCAACACAGAGGTCAATCCCGAAATGCACCGCCGCGCCGAGCTGCTGCGGAGCGAATACGTGGTCGCCGTCGAGGGGCCGGTGGTCCGCCGGTCGCCGGAAACTGTTAACCCCAACCTCGACACCGGCGAGGTCGAGGTGGTTGCCGAGCGAGTCTACATCCTGAATGAGTCGCGAACTCCGCCGTTCACGGTGGATGAAGACCCCAGCGTGGGCGAGGACGCGCGGCTCACCTACCGCTACATCGACCTTCGGCGGCCTCAGATGCAGCGCAACATGATTCTGCGCCATCGGGTCAACTTCGGGATTCGCGAGTACCTCAACGGCCGGGGCTTTTACGAAATCGAAACGCCGTTCATGACGCGCTCGACGCCCGAGGGCGCCCGCGACTTTCTGGTTCCGAGCCGGCTGCAGTTGGGCAACTTCTATGCCCTGCCCCAGTCGCCGCAACTCTTCAAGCAGTTGCTGATGATCAGCGGCTTCGACAAGTACTTCCAGATCGTGCGGTGTTTCCGCGACGAAGATCTGCGCGCCGATCGCCAGCCGGAGTTCACCCAGATCGACCTCGAGATGTCGTTCGTGCAGCAGGAGGCTGTCTTCGACGTGATCGAAGGCATGCTGGTACAAGCCGCCGAGGCAGCCGGGCACAAGAAGCCGGAGAGGCCTTTCGTCCGCCTGACCTACCGGGAAGCCATGGATCGTTACGGCAGCGACAAGCCGGACATGCGCCTGCCGCCCATGGCGCGCGTGGAAGATCTTTTCCCCGAAGGCCAACTGGCGAGCGACGGCCTGCCCCTCGTCGCGCTACGCATTCCTTCGGTCGGGACGCTTAGTCGCCGCGAGCGCGACGAGCTGAAGCCGCTCGGGCAGGCCCTGGGGCTGCGCGTCTATGACGACCTCAAGCGCCTGGAGCGCGATTTCGCGGGAGCGGTGGAGAAGGGCCGCGAGCGCATGGCTGCCGAGGAAGGCGATCTGCTATTGCTGGCGGCGGCCGCCGAAAAGCCCGAAAGCCCCAAGCCGGAAGAACATGTGCTCAAGGCGGCGGGCACGCTGCGATTGCAGATCGCGGACAAGTACCGCGACCGGCACAAGCTTCTCGATCCCATGGACTTCCGGTTCCTATGGGTCACCGACTTCCCGATGTTCGAATGGGACGACCAGGACCGCCGCTGGAATGCGGCCCATCACCCCTTCACCTCGGTTCATGACGAGGACATTCCGCTGCTGACCAGCGATCCGGCCAACTGCCGCTCAAAGGCCTACGACGTCGTTCTCAACGGCATCGAACTCGGCTCGGGCTCGATTCGTATTCACCGCCGCGACGTGCAATCGAAGGTGTTTGCGGCACTGGGCATGAGCGAGGAAGAGGCAAAGCAACGGTTTGGATTCTTCCTGCAAGCTCTCGAATACGGTACGCCTCCCCACGGAGGCATTGCCCTCGGCATTGATCGCATGGTCATGCTGCTGGCGGGCGAGAAGACGATCCGCGACGTGATTCCCTTCCCCAAAACGGCCAAGGGCACCGACCTGATGTGCGAGGCGCCATCGCCCGTTCCCGACCGGCAACTCGCCGACTTGGGCATCGGCCTGCGGATCCAGGCAGCCAAAGCAAGCAAGAAGCCGGAATAGGATTCGGGGTCAGACCCTGAATCAGAATTTCAAATGTGTGCACGCCTTGGAAGGGTGCGTATAAAGGCCTCCTGCGCCTTGCAGGGCTTGCCTTTCCCCGACCGCATACCCAGGGTTCCGCTTCGCTCCACCCTGGGCTGAGTTCCTACGCCGCTTCGCGGCTGGCCGGATACCCGGTTTGTGAGTCGCAGGTCGGGGGCGGGCCCTTGACACCGCCGTTACAATAACGTCGAGTGGACGGGATACGCCGGTTCCCCCGCCGCCGGCGGAGACGGGAAAGTGGAAAATTTTAGCAGAAAAAAATTTGCGAAACGAAGCCAATAGGACCTTTGTTTGTAATGCCGCTGCTCGAAAACGAACCCAAACGAACCCAATTTTTGGGTTGTAAATGGCTTCGTAGAGGGCGAGTGAATACGAACGGAGTTCTTGTTGCCCGGCTTGGCTCGCACGTAGAGTAATCAGCCGGGACGGTACAAATCCCCCGAACACTTCAATCGCTGTGCGCCTCTGCCGGGACGGGCCGGGAAGGCTCAAGGAAGTGTTTTTGATACCCTATCCCCAGACGAAAGTTTGTTCGAGAGGGGAGCCGCATGGGGATCGGATCTGTTGGCGGTAGCAGTGCATTGGCCCCACCTGACTACTTGAGTGAAGGCAGTAGAAAGGTACGCCGTGCGCTTTTGCTGGCGTGCTCTGCGGCAGGGGCTTGGACTTGGCTTGGCCTTGTGCCCGAGAGAATTGTTGCTCTTGGTGTTGAGTTTGATCGCATCGATCAGCGAAGGTTCAAGTGGTTCATCCTTGCCGTCCTTATTTACTTCCTGGTGGAGTTTCTTGTCTTTATCCGCCGGGACTACGTATACCTTTTATTTGAGCAGCCGTTACTGTCGCCGACGATGGCTGAGAAGATTCCCGAGCGGGACAACTACAAGTGGGGGTTCTGGATTTGGCGATTTACGACGCCTCAGATATTTCGGCACCCGGGGAAACGGGTCATCCGAAAACTCATGCTGCGAGACGTGCTTGCCGGTTGGGAGAAACTGAGAACGACAATCGTGCCAATTCCAATCTATGGGTTTCAGAGCTGGATGGATGTGTGGATTCCACTCGCTCTGGCAGGCGTTGTGATCGTCTCGCTGCTCTGCTGGACGCCCAGAGTTCCGCCGTATATTCCCTGGCCGTGATGACGGGCTCTACTTAGGCGCGAACGTTTTGTCCGTGGGTGACGGGCCTACTTCGGTCTCGGAGGTGGAGGCGGAGGAGGGGGGTGCGCTTACCGGGGGCCACTCGCGCTTTTCACGCAGAGGTTGGTGCATAGCGGGACTGGACATGCTTCCCCCATTTCTCTAGGAGGTTGGGAAAGGGCCTTGACAGCGACAGCAAGATCCTCCACGGTCTCCATCCGTTCTTGATTGAAGGTCTTTGATTTGAGAACGCCGGTCTTGTCATCGAAGAGCAGGGTCCGAGAACAGCCCTCGTAGTTGTACTTCCACATCGATCGATTGCCGATGGGAAACGTGGACTTCCACCGCGCCCGCCCCAGCCCAATCGGTTTGCCGCAGGGTTCTGCCGGATGGGTGCATGGACATCATCGTCGACCTGTCGCACGACCGTTTTCCGCGAGCAACAATTGTCGGCACGATGACCAGGCCGTTCCTATTTGAGTCCGAAGGCCCGATCCGGATGGTGGCCGTGCGGTTTCGACCGGGCGGGGCGATCCCATTCCTTGGCTTCCCGGCGGACGAGATCACGGATTCGCAAATCGACTTAGCGAGCGTGTGGCACGATGACAGTCTTGTTGAACGCATTTGGGAAGCCGGCGGCGGTGAGCGCAAGACCCGGCAACTCGAATCGGCGCTTCTTGGGCGCTTGCAAAGTTCTCCGCATCCTGATCGCCGTGTCCAAGCGGCTGTCACAATCCTTCAGCGGCGCGGTCAAAGCATTGAAACTGCCGCCGCGAGGGTAGCGCTGAGCCGGCAACACCTAGGGCGGCTGTTCCGCCGGCACGTCGGCGTGGGTCCGAAAGAGTTCGCGCGAGTCGTGCGGATGCAGCGGTTGCTGTCTCGATTGAGGGCGGCCACCGAAACAGACTGGCCCGCCACCGCACTGGACGCCGGCTATTACGACCAAGCCCACATGATCGCCGAATGTCGCTCTCTGACGGGATCGACACCAACGCAGCTCGGCGGCCGTTGAGCTGCCCGTCTGCTCCCAGGTTCCATTTCTCCAATACCGTGCCCGTAGCGCCTGGAATACTCGAGTTAGCAAAGGCAATCCCGCGCGGGGCAACCGAACTCCGCGACGCAACTAAGGGAGACTATGGGAACGATGAGATTCGGCTATACGTTGTTGTACGTCCGTGACGTGGAGGAAACGGTCGGATTTTACGAGTCCGTATTCGGGCTGTGCCGCAAGTTTGTGCACGAAGGCGGCTACGGCGAAATGGACACAGGGCCGACAAAGCTAGGCTTCGTTTCCCATGAAGTAGCTAGAGCAAGCGGCCTGGCGTACGCGGAGCCAGATGCCCAGGGGCCTCCTCCGGCGGTGGAGATTGCGCTCGTCACGGAGGATGTGGCCGCGGCCTACGAAACCGCCGTGAAGCTGGGCGCGCACGCCGTGGCGCCGCCGAAGGAAAAGCCCTGGGGGCAGACGGTGGCCTACGTCCGCGACCTCAACGGCTTTCTGGTTGAGATCTGCTCACCGATGCCCGAGTGAGCGGACAAGGAAGGCGAAATAAGGCGCCGGGAGAGGAAAGAACCAAGGGCAGAAAGGTGTGACAAGAATTAGGGTACAGTCAACCGCGAGCGCTCGACACGGCCGAGCATTCGTAGTTGCCCTCAGCTCTTTTACGGCCGCACCGTGAATCCCGCATGCCGAAAATGTTGGTCGAAGGTGAGGGCCTCGCGGATGGAATGCCGCCGCATGAGCGCAAAGCTGACGCAGTCCACTGCATTGGCGCCTGTAGCGCCCCAACGGGCGAACTCGTCCCAGCCCTGTGACTGCACCGCCGGATCGGGATAGATAATTTCCAGAGCCTCATTCGCGCGAACCTCGCGAAGAAACAGCAGCGCCTCGGAAAAGCGTCCCCTGGCCTGGAGCAAACTCACGGTTTCGCTCAGAACCAACGACGAAGTGACGAGCGACATCTCCGGACTGAGAGCGCGCAGGGCCCTCTCGTGCCACTGGTCGCGTTTCATGACCAAGGCCACAAAGAAGCTGGTGTCAACAAAGACGTTCATCGATAGAGGACGTCGTCAACGCGCGAAGCGAGATCCGTTTCGTCGCTGTCCACGATACCGGTAATCGAATTGAATGGATTTTCGCTCCCGCCGGGCCGGGAGCGCGCCCGCCGCAGGGTTTCGCGCATGACTTGCCGGATAAATTCAGCCAAGGGTATGCCACGTGCGGCGGCAGCGTGCTTTAGGTCCGAAGCCAGGTCATCAGGCAGCGTAATCTGGAACTTGGTGCTCATAATATCAGTATACTGATCTCAGTATACCTCACCAAGAGCGAACTGGGAAGACTCTCCAACGAAAGGACTCGTGGCTTAGGCCTCGGCTTCCGTCCAATTTTTCTATTGACATACAGGCGCGCGGGGTGTTTACTACACAAATAGCGTCCAGAGATCGCATCAGTATACCAGCAGGGGGAAGGCCCTTGGGATGATTCCCGGAGGGCGTCAGCACATAGTCCGCAAACGACCGCAGATGTAGGTCGCAAAGGACCTGCGCCGCTAGCAAGGTCCGGGGGTTCCCCGAACTCCACAAGCCGCGCCTTTTCGCATTCACAATGAGGAGAGGATCTGAAATGAACGGAAAGAGTATTGCCCTTTGGTTCGTATCGATAACGTTACTGATTTTGATGTCAACAGCCAAATTGCAGGGTCAGGCAGACCGCGGAATGATCCGCGGTACAGTCACCGACGTAACCGGCGCTGTTGTGCCCAGCGCCCGGATCACCGCAACCCGAACCGCCACAAACACAAACTTCGCCACCACCTCGGCCGCGACGGGCGACTACGTCATTCCTTCGCTGCAAGCCGGCGAGTACACCCTCAGGGTGGAAGCTGACGGCTTCAAGACGTTCACGCGCACGAATATCGTTGTCATCGCCAGCGGCACCGCGCGCGCGGACGCCGCGCTGGAAGTCGGCCAACTCACAGAAACCGTGGAAGTCGTCAGCTCGCTGGCACAACTCGAAACCACCAACGCCAAGGTGCAGGCATCCGTCTCGACGAAGATGATGGACGAGTTGCCGCTTGTTGTGGGCGGCGCGATGCGCAGTCCGTTTGACCTGGCGTTGGTAACGCCCGAGGCCAACCAGTTCGGAACGGGAGGATCCGCGGACCAGTCATTTCAGATCGGCGGCGGTCAGGCCGCATCCTACGGCGCCACCATGGACGGCGTCTCGATTCTTACCGGGCGGTTTAACTCAGTGCAATGGGCCAGCGTCAACACGCCTTCGGTGGATGCCATTCAGGAATTCACCGTCGAGTCCAACGGCTTCAAGGCCGAGTACGGCCGCGGCGGTGGCGGCATGATGAGTTTCACAACGAAGTCCGGCACCAACGAGTTTCATGGCACGGCCTATGAATTCTTCCGCAACAACGTACTCGATACCAGGCGCTTTTTCGAAGCGCAACGGGGCGTTCTGAAGCAGAACGACTTCGGCTGGAGCGCCGGCGGCCCCGTCTATATCCCCGGCGTCTACGACGGCCGGAACAGGACCTTTGTCTTTTCATCGATGGAGTGGTTCCGCGACCGCGTGGGCGCGGCCAGCCAGCGATTCAGCGTGCCCACGGAGGAGATGTACAGCGGCGATTTTCGCAACTGGGTGGACGGAAATGACAAACTGGCGATCGTTTATGATCCGGCCACAACGCGGCCGAATCCCAATGGCTCGGGATTCATTCGCGATCCGTTCGTGAATAATCAGGTTCCCCAGAACCGATTCTCGGAGTTCGCCAAGGGAGTACTGAGCGTGGCTCGCGGCGTGGCACTGCCGAACGCGGCCGGTCCGGTCGGGACGAGTTCATATGTGCGGACCAATTACATTAATAGCACCGGCACCGTCCTCAACCCGTGGACGAAATTCAGCATCAAGGCCGACCACAACATCACGGAAAGCGCGCGCGTTTTCTACCTGTACAATTGGGGACTGCACGACGGCCCGGCGCCGGGCGGCGACGGTTTCCCCGGCCTTCCTCTTCCCCTGAACACAACCAGGCAAGGGCGGCAGAAGAGCCCGCTGCACCGGATCGGTTATACGCATATTATTTCGCCCACGGTCGTGAACTCGCTCTATGGCGGCGGCCAGGACTGGAAAGAGCGCAACGCTTCGCCGAACGTCGGGGGCAACTGGCAGCAGCGGGGCGTTTGTTTGAAGAATGCTTTCGACTGCAACGAGAATTTCCCTATTATCACCTTCAATGATTTCGAGAACTGGGGCGGCTCGGCCGGTGACGGCTCAGAAAACACTGTGTACTCGATAGGCGACGACCTGACGGTCACTCGCGGGGCGCATACGCTCAAGATGGGCTATCTCTACGAGCGGCAGCACTACAACGGCTTCGGCCGGCAGTCCTTGATGGGCCAGGCGGAGTTCCGCCGGTTGAGCACCAGCATCCCCGGCAACGACAATATCGCGACGGGCGGCGGCAACTCGTTTGCCTCGTTCCTGCTTGGCGAGGCGTTCCAGGGAGGGACCGAGAACGATCGCTTCGTTGGACAGCAGTGGATCAGCCACGGCTGGTATTTCCAGGACGACTGGAAGCTCACGCCCCGCCTCACGATGAATGTCGGTGTGCGGTACGAATTCACGCAGCCTCCGGTTGAGCGGGACGACAAGTGGAGCGACTTCACGCCCGACAAGCCCAACCCCGGGGCCACGCGGCCGGGCGGCACACCTTTGCTAGGCGCTCTTCGATTTGCCGGGTTCGGCGAAGGGCGTGAAGGCAGCCGTGCCATCACGGATGGCTGGTATGGGGGTATCGCACCTCGCCTGGGCTTCGCCTACCAGCTTGACAACAAGACTGTGCTGCGGGCTTCGGCGGGTATCTACAACGGTATAGCGAAAACGATCACCGGCAGCACGCACTTCGAGGGCGCCATCATCATCTTCCGTCCAACGACAACCGATAACGGCATCACGCCGGCCTTCCGGGCCGACGAAGGGCTGCCGGCTTACCCGCGGCCGCCGTTCATCAATCCTGCCTTCTCCAATGGCAATAACACAGCGTATTGGGACGGCGAGGCGGTGCGCTTGCCTCAAAATTACCAGTACACGTTCTCGATCCAGCGCCAGGTGGGAGAATCCTGGGTCCTCGAGGCGGCTTACAACGCCAACATCGGCGCCCACTTGGCCGCCGGTCTCAAGAACACCAACCAGCTTCCCCTTTCCCTATTGGACACCCTGGGGAACAATTTACTGAGTCAGCGTCTCAACTCCGACGCCGCGCGCGCCGCCGGCATTCTGCCTCCCTATAGCGAGATCTACCAGCACTTCGGCCCGAATGTGAGCGTAGCGCAAGCCTTGCGGCCCTACCCGCAGTACCTTAACGTTGACACGTTCTCGGGCGCCGGGGACAAGAGCGGCCACTCCACGTATCATGCGATGGTCCTCAAGGCCGACAAGCGCTACTCATCGGGCCTCACGTTGCAGGGGTCCTATGTTTTCTCCAAGATTCTGGCCGACACGTTTACCTTCGGCTCGGCGACGACAGCACGGGATCACTACAACCGGCGGCTCGAGAAGTCGATCAGCGACCTCGACCGCACACACAATCTGAAGTTCAGCTATATCTTCGAGGTTCCCTTCGGCAAGGGCCGCAAGTGGTTGAACCAGGGCGGAGTGGCCAATGCGGTTCTCGGCGGCTGGCGGCTCTCGGGGATTCACTTCTATTCCAGCGGCGCTCCGCTGGGGTTCTCCAACGCCAATACCTTCAACGCCTTCAGCAGCCGGGCGAATGCTCTCTACATGGACCAGGTCGGCACCTACGAAGGCTGGGTCGTGAAACACGACAATCCGGACTGGAAAGGAAGTGACCGCTTCTTCCAGCCGGCTTCCTTCTTCGGGAATCAGAGCGCTACGGCGCTCGGCCGCACACGGCCGGGCGACTCCACGCGTCTGAATCCGAGCGCGAGGGGCAGGTGGAATCTGACGGAGAATTTTTCGCTCGCGAAGACGTTCAGCTTCACCGAGCGGCTTCGGATGGATTTGCGCTGGGAAGCGTTCAATGCTTTCAACCGTTCGCTGTTCAATCCTGGCAGCACCAGCGTGACCGGCGCGACGTTCGGCCAAGTCACCGGCACGCTCAACGAACCACGGCGGATGCAGTTCGGCCTGAAAGTCTACTGGTAAATAAAAGGCTTCGGGTTCTAATTTGCACATGCGGACGGGCGTCAGAAGGCGCCCGGCCGCTTCGTGATCACAGCCGAGAGATAGTTTCGTAACTGAAAGCCACAAGGGTCGTGACCCTGAGTAAATCGGAATTTAGAGTTAGCCCGTGTTTGGGCGCAGTGCCTCTCCAACAAAAAGAGGGCTCGCGATGGAGGAAACTGCGGCCGGGAAGAAAACAGAAGAGCCTAGGCGTCGATCTTGCTTTCCAGCGGCAAGAGCTGGCCGCGGAAGTACTCGATCGTATCCTGGAGGCCGTTGGCGAGATCGACTTTGGGCTGCCAACCGAGAACTTCCCTGGCTTTGGAGATATCGGGCCGGCGTTGTCTAGGATCATCCTCCGGGAGAGGCTTGAACTCGATCGCGCAATGCGACCCCATGAGCTGCTGGATGCGCTCGGCAAATGACAGAATCGTCATCTCATCGGGATTGCCTAGATTGACCGGCAGGTGCTCGGCGCTCCACATCAGACGGCACAGGCCGTCCACGAGATCGGAGACATAGCAAAAACTACGTGTCTGTGAGCCATCGCCGAAAACGGTGATGGGGTTGCCCGTGAGAGCCTGATCGAGGAAAGCGGGCACGACCCGCCCATCCTTCAGTTTCATGCGCGGGCCGTAGGTGTTGAAGACACGGGCGATGTGGGTATTGAGTCCGTGGAGGCGGTGGTAGGCCATGACAATCGCTTCGGTGAAGCGCTTCGCTTCGTCGTAGCAGGATCGCTGGCCGATGGGATTGACGTTGCCCCAGTAGGTCTCACGCTGCGGGTGCTGTTCGGGGTCTCCATAGCACTCCGAAGTTGAGGTCACCAGAAAACCTGCCTCGTAGCGCAGGGCGACGTCAAGCATGTTCTTAGTGCCAGTGGAGTTGACCAGCAGCGTTTCGACCGGATAGCGGGCGTAATCGAAGGGACTGGCCGGCGAAGCCAGATGGCAGACAAAATCCACCGGCTCATTCAAATGCAGGGAATCGCAGGCATCCTGCTCGACAAATTGAAAGGCCTTGTTGGAGGCGAGATGAGCGATATTCTCAGGGCGGCCCGTAAGAAAGTTGTCAACCGCCACGATCTGGTGGCCGTCCGCCAGAAGCCGGTCCGTCAAATGAGAGCCAACGAACCCCGCGGCCCCAGAGATCAGTATGCGCAATGAATTAGACTCCCTCTAGCTATGGTATGAGAGTCAAGCCCGGCCATTCAAGTAGCCGGAATTTCGACCTCTTCGGATGGGTGCCCAGCGGGTTGACGTGATACTCCTATTGATCGCCGTTTTCCAAGCCCGGTGCAAGCACAGGCCGCCTGGTGGCGGCCGGAATCGGCGCGCCCGTCTCGTGCGAACACTCGAGTTTCCTCACATGGACGTCTTCAAAGGCCAAGCCCACGCGGTACACTCCAGCGTCCTGCGTGCGGCAATGGGCGACGCGCGCCCGACCGTGCAATTTCATGCAGAAGAAAGGGCTGTGCAGCTCTCCGGCGAAGGCAACGGCCGCGCCCGGCTGCAGCTGCACATACATCTCGGCTCCCAGGCCTCCGTCGCTGGCGTCGACGAGTTTGGCTGCGAGAACTTTACCGGCATACTCCAGGCGCAGGTGCTCGGATCGTGACTTCTGCGTTCTGGGCTTCTTGCGCCGTTCGTCGTTCTTGGCTTCCCCGGCGCCCCCCTCGGTGCTTTCGTATTCCAAAATACCGGGCAGGCTGGCGTCCGAAAGATCCGTGGCGCTGAGATACTCCGATTCACCCACGGAGTCGATGGCCATCGAAACACGAATGCAGCTGTTATCCATCTGGTAGCGCTCGCGCAGCCACTTGGAGGCGGCCAGCACCTCGAAATCATACGATTCCGCGACCATGATGGCGCGCTGATCGCAATTTATTTGCGAGACGTCAACGTCCAGAAAGGTGCGCAGGCCGGCGGCCTGCTCCTTCGAGAGGAGGGCAAAGAAATCCTCGGGTTTCCAGGCGGCAATCATTCCGGCGCAGGTGATCGCGCGGGCAAAGGGAGTCTGCTCCTTGCCTCTTTGCAGCACGACCACGACCGCCTCGCCTTGGGGGTCCAGGGCCAGCAGATCGATGGGAAGAGGCACCTCTTCGGATGGCCGAACGTTTTTTCCGACGACAAAGAGCCGCTGTCCGATCTCGCCGAAGAATTCGTCGGCGCTGCTCACGACGAGCTGCCCCAGGTCGTAACGTTCCGTCAGCGCGCCGACAGTGGACCGGCCCAGAGTGACCAGCCGCCCGTCTTGCTTGTTGATTTTCAGCATGAGCCTAAACCTCCCACTAGGGGACAACGGCCTCCGCCTGGTCGGGGGACACGAGGGCTTCCTCCGGCTGCGTGTTTTCCTCCACGCTCTCGACAGGCCGCCGCAGCAGCACTGGGTGGGAAGCTTCGGCAGCGACGGGCAGCGGGGCCATGGCTTCCGAAAGGTCGACGCAACCCAGATATTCCGCGCCCGTCTCGGGGTCGAAGCAGGAGAAAATGCGGAGGCAGGTGTGGTCCATTCCGTTCCTCTGCCAAAGCCATTTCGTGGCGGCCAGCACTTCAAAATCGAAGAACTCGGAAATCAGGATGGCGCGCTGCTCACCGTTGATGCCGCCAATCTCCACTTGCAGGAAGCGCTTCAATTCCTCCGTGCGGCGCGCGCTTAGGCGGCTCAGGAAATCGGCCGGCTTCCATTTCGAGATCAGGCCCGTGCAGGTGATGGCGCGGGCGAGCAACGAAGGGTCGCGGTCCTGCGGAAAAACGATGATGACGCCTTGCCCCTGTTCGTCAAGGGCCAGCAAATCGATTCGCCCCGAGGTAATGCCGCTGGTCTCAATGTCTTTGCCCACCAAAAACAGCCGTTGCCCCACTTCGCCAAAAAATTCCGCGGGGCTGTTGAAGATGAACTCCTTCAAGTTGTGCCGCCGCATCAACTCGCCCGGAGATGACACCCGCAGCAGAGAAAATTTTTGCTGCCGTTGTTCGATCTTGATCATGACGGCCGCGCAGGTTCCGCAAGACCCCGTGTTCCGGCGGCCTCAGGCTCCGCTCAGAGACGCGAATCCGACCGCGCCGGTGAGGGCGAAGCCAGCTTACCGATACAGTTCCCCGGGCGGCCCGCGGTTGCATTCGCCATTCGGCCTATGCCATGGAACCGGCACCCAAAAGAGATGGATCCGCTCCCAGCGGAGGAAAAGACACTGCGCTGCTGGCAGTCTATCGCCCCCCTACCGAGGCAGCAATCAGGGGAACACCGTATGACTTGGACCCGAATGTCGTATGCCGAAAGCGCGGAGCCAGCGGGAGCGAACCGCCCCCCAGCGGCATTCCAGTACAATGCAGGGCATGCAGCGACGGCATTTCTTTCCGTTGATGAGCCTCTTGCCCGCAGCCCGGGTAGCGGGTTGGGGAGCGCCTCCCCCGCCCGAGGCGGAGCGAGTGCGGGTGACAGGTCTGGAGATTTTCCGCATTCATGTGAACCGGCGGGGAAACTGGGTAATTCCGCGTCTGCAGACGAGCGCCGGGGTCGGCGGCATCGGAGACGCTTCTCACGCCGGCAGTGATGATCCGCAGATTCCGAAGCTGCGCGAATACTTTGAGCTATTCAAGGGGCGCGGGATTTTTGACATCGAATGGTTCCGACAACAGGTGCGGCCCGACGTGGCGCGCCACGGCCGCGCGGCAAGCTGCGCTTTCAGCGGGATTGAACAGGCGCTCTACGATCTTCAAGGACAGGTGCTTGGCATCCCCGCCTACCAGCTATTCGGAGGAAAGCTTCACGATTCCCTGCGCAATTACGCCAATATTAACCGTTCCACGGAGGGGCGCACCCCGGCCGCTTTCGCGGAAATGGCTGGAAAGGCCATTGCCGCTGGATTCGACGCCATCAAACTCGCCTCCTTCGACGGCATGCCTCGTGACGGAGCCGCGCAAATCGAGGCGCACACAAAACTGGGTATTGACGCGATCGCCGCCGTGCGTCAAACCATCGGCGAGAAAGCCGACCTCCTGGTCGATGCGCACAGCAACTTCGACGTGCGGCGCGGTCTGGATCTGGCGCGACGGCTGGAGACGCACAATCTGTTCTGGCTGGAGGAGGTGTCGCGTTCGCTCGAAGAGCTGGCCGCCATCAACCGCGCCGCCAAGATGCAGACGGCGGGCGGGGAATCGCTCTATGGCCTGCGGGAAAACCATGCCTACATCGCCGCGGGGGCCGTCGATATTCTGATGCCCGATGTGAAATACTGCGGCGGCATGCTCGAGTTGAAAAAGATCGCCGCCATGGCCGAGGGAGCAGGGATGCCGGTCGCGCCTCACGGGCCCGCCAGCCCCATTGGCAATATGGCGGCGGCACACGTCTGCGCCGGCCTGCCGAACTTCCTCATCCTGGAGTTTTCCTTCGGCGAGGTCCCCTGGCGCGCCGAACTCGTAGACCCGCCGGAGCAGATCGGCCGGGGGGGCAGGCTGAGCGTTCCCGAGCGGCCGGGGCTGGGCCTGACGCTAAACGTGAAGGTGGCGGAGAAGTACGAGGCCGCCTAGTAGGCGTTCCGCAGCGCCCCTGGAGTTGGACGGCGCAGCCGCCAAGCGGGAATTCCAGGCGTGATTCATGGCGCCGGACGCCAAAACAATTTTGTGGAAGAATGTACTGGCGAGGCCCGAGAGCCACATGCTATACTCAAGCCGTATAACAACTACAGAGAGAAGCGAATAGGAGCCTTTGAGCCGCTGAATGCCCCTGGAGCAACGAGTTAAAGAAGAGATCATCTCCCAACATCGGATCAACAGCAACGATGTGGGGTCCCCGGAAGTCCAAGTCTCGTTATTGACGCGGCGGATTTCCGACTTGACGGAGCATCTTAAGGAGCACCGTAAGGACTTCTCGTCCCGTCGCGGGCTGCTGACGCTCGTCAGCAAGCGGCGGCGGCTGCTGAATTACGTCAAGAACGACAGCGCTCAGCGGTACCGCAGCCTGATCGAAAGTCTCGGTCTCCGTGGGTAGCGTTCACCCGGTCTCAGCCAAGCCCAACGGAAGACGAATTTCCTCTCACCAGCAAAAGCGAAAGCAGCCTTGCCAGGCGTGTCCGATCCTGGCTTGCGCGGAGTCTTTTTTCGGGGTTGCCAGGGTGCATTGAGATGCGCACAGGCGGGGTTGGATCCCCCATGAGCCAAGGGGCTTGCGCGCACTTTCTCCTTCCCTTTCACAACCTGCCCGCGGCTGGAGGAGATGAGCCTTCCGGCTTCGATCCTCCTGTTGCCGCAGTCTCGCAGCAAACGGCTTTCTCTCGGAGGAGAAAAACAGAACATGAAGCAGTCAGTTGATATCGAGGTCGGCGGACAAACGCTGACTTTGGAAACCGGCCGTCTTGCCAAACAGGCCGGCGGCGCAGTCGTTGTCAGTTGCGGCGAGTCGGTGGTACTGGTGACGGCCACGGCGTCGGATGAGCCCCGCGAGGGGATCAGCTTTTTCCCATTGACGGTCGACTACCGTGAATACACCTACTCCGCGGGCCGGTTCCCCGGAGGATACATCAAACGAGAGGGGCGTCCCACGGAGAAAGAGGTCCTGACGAGCCGTCTGATCGACCGTCCCATCCGGCCTCTTTTCCCGGAGGGCTTCCGCAACGAAACACAAGTCATCGCCATGGTTCTCTCGGCAGATCCGAAATCCGATCCGAGCGTGCTGGCGATGGTCGGCGCCGGAGCGGCACTGGCGATTTCGGACGTTCCGTTCCTGAACACGCTTGCCGCCGTGAATGTGGCGCGAGTGAACGGCGAATTTATCATCAACCCGACCTACGAAGAACGCGACGACGCCGATCTTCGCATCGTGGTGGCGGCCGCCGAGCCGGGGATCGTCATGGTGGAGTCCGCGGCATTGCAAGTGGACGAATCCGCCGTCTTGAAGGCGATCGAAATCGGCCACGAGGCGTGCCGCAAGATCATCAAGGGCATTGAGGAGCTTGTTGCGAAGGCCGGCAAGACGAAGAAACCCTTTGAGCCGCCGAAGATCGATCAGGAATTGTATGCGGAAATCGAAAGGAAGTGGGCTTCGAGCCTGTCTGACGCGCTGGACACCAGCAAATACCCCAAGCTGGAAAGCCAGACCAAAGTCAGCGCCTTAAAGAAAGAGGTCAAGACAGCCTACGAGGCCGATGAGGCCAAACAGGCCGCCGCGGTGGAGTTGTTCGGCCGCCTGAAGGAGGATCTCTTCCGCAAGGCGATCCTCGAGGACAAGCAGCGTCCTGACCGTCGCGCGCTGGATAAGGTGCGCGCCATTCACTGCGAAGTCGGCGTGCTGCCAAGAACGCACGGTTCCGCCGTGTTCACGCGCGGGGAAACGCAGGCGCTGGCAACCGTCACCCTCGGTACCAAGATGGACGGGCAGCGGCAGGAATTGCTCGAAGAGGCCGATTACGAAAAGAAGTTCATGGTGCATTACAATTTTCCGCCGTTCAGCGTGGGGGAGACGGGCTTCCTGCGCGGAGCCGGACGCCGCGAGATCGGGCACGGCATGCTAGCCGAGCGGGCGCTGGCAGGCGTTCTACCGAGCCAGGAGAGCTTTCCCTACACGATCCGAGTCGTGAGCGACATTCTGGAATCGAATGGTTCCAGTTCCATGGCCACAGTATGCGGAGGAACCCTCGCTCTGATGGACGCGGGGGTTCCCCTGGTGGCTCCTGTGGCCGGCATCGCGATGGGTCTCGTCACCGACGAAAAAGGCAACGCGGTAGTGCTCACCGATATTGCAGGCGCCGAAGACCACTACGGCGACATGGACTTCAAAGTCGCCGGCACCCGTGACGGCATTACCGCGCTGCAAATGGACATCAAGCAGCCGAACGTGAGTTTTGCGGTGCTCGAAAAGGCGCTGGCGCAGGCGAAAAAGGCGCGTTTGGAGATTCTCGAAATCATGCTGGCCTCCATCGCCGAGCCGCGAGCGGCGATTTCCCCGCACGCACCGCGCATCTACACGATGCAGATTCCGACATCGAAGATCCGCGACGTGATCGGACCAGGCGGCAAGATGATCAAGAGCATCGTCGAGGAAACAGGCGCGAAGATCGACGTCAACGACGATGGCGTGATCCAGATCGCCTCGAGCGATGAAGTGGCCGCCAACAAGGCCATTCAAATGATCTCGGACCTCACGGCCTCGGCCGAAGTGGGCAAGACCTATCTCGGCAAGGTGACGCGGATCGTGGATTTCGGCGCGTTCGTGGAAATCTTCCCCGGGACCGAGGGACTGCTGCACATCAGCGAGATCGCCGAACAGCGCATTCGCGCGGTCAAGGACGAGTTAAAACTTGGCGACCAGATTCTCGTGAAGTGTCTGGCGCTGGAAGGCAACAAGATCAAGCTGAGCCGGCGGGCTGTCCTGCGGGAGCAGCGCGAGCGCACAAAGACAGGCACGGCCGAATAAACCCGTAGCAAGCTCCGGAATCGGAAACGGCGCGAGGGCTTTTGGCCCTTTGCGCCGTTTTCTATTGGGGGCCATACCGCAGGTAAGCCACCGCGGAGTGGCGCGGGCGAACCGCTTTCATGCCAAGGGCGGCAGCGGTCGCGGAGACCCGCCGGCAGGCGAACTACCTGAGCGCGTCCGCGAGGGCATCATACAGTTCGGGAAAACGGAAGAGGAACCCCGCATCCTGTGTTTTACGGGGATGCACGCGCTTACTCGAAAGTAATTCCGTCGAAAATCCGCCAAGGACGATCTTCAGCGCGAACGCGGGCGCGGGCAAAAAGGCCGGCCGGTGCAGAACCCTTCCCAGAACCTTGGCGAAGTCCTTTTGACGCACGGGATGCGGGGCGGTGGCATTCAGCGCGCCCTCGCAGTTGCTGTCGAGGGCGAAAGAGATCAGCTTAATCAGATCATCGCGATGCACCCAAGACCACCATTGCCGGCCCGAGCCAAGCGGCCCGCCGGCGCCTAGTTTGAAGGGCAGCAGCATCGCATCGAGCGCGCCCCCGCCCGGGCCTAGCACGATGCCGATGCGCGGTGTTACCACGCGCACACCAAGATCCGCGGCTCGCTGGGCTTCCTGTTCCCATTCCTGGCAGGTTCGTGCGAGAAAATCCTGGCCGGGCGCGGACTCCTCCGTCAACTCCTCATCGCCCCGATCGCCGTAGAATCCGATGGCGCTCGCCGAGATGAGAGCCCGCGGCCGCGTGGAAGCCGCCGCGATTCCGCGCACCAAGTGACGCGTTCCCACGACGCGGCTGTTGCGGATGGCCTGCTGTTTGGATTCGGTCCAGCGGCCGACGACACTCTCTCCCGCCAGGTTTACCACAGCGGCCACGGCAGCAAAGACCTCGGGAGGCGGTGGACCGGTTTCGGGATCCCAGGCAAAGGCGTTTTGGAGAGCAGGGACCTTGCGCCTAGCGGAGGCCGGATCGCGCGATAGCGCCGTGACCTCGTGACCTTCCTGGTGCAACACCTCACATAAGCGGCGGCCCACAAAGCCCGTCGCCCCGGTCACCAAGACTCGCATCGACCCCTCCGCGGTTCTTCTTTTACCGGCGCTTCAAACCTACCGCCCAGGACCCGCAAAGTCAACTCAAATCGACGAGGAAAGGCGGGTCCGCCGGAAAAGCACACCGGACCGGCAACCGCCGGGCGAAGCCCGGCTCTAGGCATCGCCTTCAAGAGGAAGATCAACGGCGAGTGGATGCGGTAACCACCGGCGAAAAAAAGAGGGTCCCGGTGGACAGCCGGGACCCGAGGAGTGAGGACTGTACAGATGATTGGAGAACAGGGCCCAGAAACCCGGAGACGCTGTCGCGTCACCATGCTGCTCTCCGGTCAGTGTTACGGCCTCGATGGCGCCGCCAACGGCGGCAGCGCCCGTGGCAGTGATCAGCGCGAGATTGGCGGCATGGCCCAGTGGCCCGATGGTCCAACGCGAGCTGGCGGAGGCCGGACCCTCACCGGGCTTAGGCCCGCCGTCAAACAAAAGCACGCATCCTGGTGTCGTGAGGCCCGCAATTGCACCGGTTGCGGACCTCACCTTGCAGACATATCGGCCGGCTTGGGAAATTCCTTACGGCAGCCAGCTAGAAAGAAATCCTGCATGGCGGGTATGCTGGTGATTGCGGTTGCCGCGTGAGGTTGCCGCACTTCGACACCCGCCCCAGCCTGAGAGCCTTTCCGTGCCTGGACCGCAACAGCAAGTTTTTACGACCCACTCGGCCGAGGAGACCGTCGAACTCGGCAAGACGCTGGCGAAGCAGATCCGGCCGCCGAGGCTGGTGTTACTGATCGGCGATCTTGGCGCAGGAAAGACGACTCTCACTAAGGGTCTGGTCAGCGGCCTGGGTGTGGGATCGATGGAAGACGTGCTGAGCCCGACATTCTCACTGATTCACGAATACGAAGGTCCGCCGAAGGTCTACCACATTGATCTGTATCGCCTGGACCGTGTGCCGGAGCTGGAAACGCTGGGCCTCGATGACCTCTGGGAGCAGAACGCCATCGTCTTGATCGAGTGGGGCGAGAAATTCGCCAAGCAGCTCCCAAGCCCCCGGATGGAGATCGTATTGGAGGACGGGGGCGAGGATACGAGGAAGATCAGCGTAAGAGAGTTCGGCGCCGGACCAGTGTGAAGCAATCCGTAGCGGTCAACCGCGCTCGAGATGCTGTATGGATGGCAACAAGGCTCTCCCGGGGCCCCTCGGGGCAGGCCCCATTTTTCTCAGCTTCCTGTCGCCGATTCGTTCACGCCGCGACCGAGTTCATCTTGCTTGCGCCACTTCGCGTTTGCGCTTGACGTCGATGTTGAGGCGTTGGATTTTCTGATTGAGAGTGGATAGCGCCACCTGCATGTGCTTGGCGCATTCCGTCTGGCTCCAGCCGCACTTTTCGAGTTCATCGGTGATGAGACGCCGCTCGAACTCCTCCACGATTTCATGAAGGCTGGCGCCGGCGGCCGGCTTGAAGTTGGCGGGGAGGCGCACCTGATGAACGCCATTCGACGCCAGCAGGGACTCCGGCAGCAGCTCGACAGGCACTTCCTCGTGTTTGGCAAGCACGACGGCCCTTTCCACCACATTTTCCAGCTCACGGACATTGCCCGGCCAGGCGTGATCGAGCAAGACTCGCATCGCTTCGGGGGAGAAACGCAGGATCGACCGCTCCTGATCGTTCAGGAAACGCTTGTTTTCCTGGCAATACTTCGAGAAAAAGTGCTCCGCCAGAAGGGGTATGTCTTCGCGCCGCTCGCGCAGGGGCGGCAGCTTGATCTGAATGACGTTGAGGCGGTAGTAGAGGTCCTCGCGAAAACCGCCCTGCCGCACCAGCTCCTCCAGATCGACATTGGTGGCCGCAACAATGCGCACATCCACCTTGATCGTTTCCGTGGAGCCGACGGGGATGAACTCCTTCTCCTGCAGCACGCGCAGGAGCTTGGACTGCGTGTCGAGACTCAGGGTGTCGATCTCGTCGAGGAACAGCGTGCCGCGGTCAGCTGTTTTGAAGTGTCCCTTGTTGCTGTAGCTCGCGCCCGTAAAAGCACCCCTGACGTGCCCGAAGAGCGTCGATTCCAGCAGATCCACGGGGATGGACCCCGTGTTGATCGCGACAAACGGCATGCCGCTACGGGGCGAGTTGGCGTGAATCGCCTTGGCGATGAGCTCCTTGCCCGTGCCGCTGTCGCCGCGGATCAGAACATTCGACCGCGTGGGAGCGACTTGCGCCACAATCTCAAACACCTGCTGCATGGGCTCGCTTTTGCCAATGATATTGGCGAAGCTGTAGCGCTCGCGGAGAGCGTCTTTGAGGGTGACATTCTCGCGCTGCAGGCGGCGCTGGGAGATGGTGCGGCTGATTTCGATGAGGAGCTTGTCGTTGTTCCAGGGTTTGGTGAAAAAGTCGTTGGCGCCGCGCTTGATCGCGGCCACGGCGTTTTCGACCGAACCGTAGGCCGTGAGCACAATCACGGGTGTTTCCTTGTCGGTCCCACGAATCTGCTGCACCACCTCGAGGCCGTTGCGGTCGGGCAAGTTCAAGTCGAGCAGGACGAGATCGTAGTTGCGCTTCGCAAGCAGGGAGAGACCCGCCGAGGCGTCCGGCGCAAGCGTGACTTCGTACCCTTCGAGATCGAGGAGAGTTTCGAGACTTTCGCGGATGGCTTCTTCGTCGTCGACGATGAGGATGCTGCCTTGGAGTTCCAACGCCGTCTCAGAGCTTGGCATGGATGGGCTTCCTCACCAGGGGCAGTTCAACGTGAAAAGAGGCGCCCTGACCGGGCTGACTCTCTACCGTAATCTTACCTGAATGCTCCTGAATGATGCCGTACGTGACGGCGAGGCCCAGACCGGTCCCCTGCTTGGGGCCTTTCGTGGTGAAGAACGGATCGAAAATCCGCTTGAGATGTTCGGGGTCAATTCCGGCTCCGGTGTCGGAAACCACGATTTCCGCGGCGACCTCGCCTTCCGGGTGCTCCACCACGCACGTGCGAACCGTCAGCTTTCCGCCGCCCGCCATGGCATCGCGCGCGTTGAGGAACAGGTTCAGAAACACTTGTTGTAGCTTGCTAGTATTGCCCAGCACGTGGCCGGCTTCCGGATCGAATTGCACTTCGGTTACAACGCGCACTTCGCGCAACTGCGGCTCGACGAACGACAGCGTGTCGGTGATGGTCTTGCGCAGGTCGACGGGCGTGAGTTCGCGTGTCGCGGTGCGCGAGAAATTCAGCAGCGAGTTGACGATTTCACTGGCGCGGAAAGTCTGCGTCGTGATTTTATCGAGAATCTTAGAGCGCCGCGGATCGTCAGCCACCTGCTTGGCAAGCATCTGCGCGTAGCTCGAAATCACGGCCAGCGGCGTGTTGACCTCGTGCGCCACACCGGCCGCCAGCAAACCGATCGAGCTGAGCTTATCGGCCTGCACGAGCTGCTCTTCCAGCTCGATGCGCTCCGTCACATCGTCAAAAATCACGAGACGGCCGATGCGCTCGAAGGTCTTCGTCACCAGCGGCGTAACGACGATATTGAGGACACGTTCCTGCTCCAGCTTACGGCCGCCATTGGCGCCGTTCGAGCGAGGCTGAAATTCCCGCGGGAAGTCCTGCGCGCGCAGACGGAACTTGTAAATCGTGTGGATGCCGGCTTCGTGCCGCACCTTTTCGAACTCGGCGACCAGACCGGCGGGCAGAAGATCCGCCAAACGCCGTCCGACGGCCTGTTGACGCGAGATGCCGAACATCAGCTCGAGCTGTGTGTTCCAGCTCTCGACGCCGTCGTTCAAGTCGGCGGCCGTTATGCCGACGTTGAGCGACTCGACAATGTTCTCGCTGTAATCCTTCAGGCGCTCGTACTGCTGCACCTTCTGCGCCAGCGAATCGTAGAGGCGGCTGTTCTCGACGGCAATCGCGAAATAGCCGGAGACCGCCTGCACCAAGCTCAGATCTTCGGACGACAGGTAGTTCCCTTCCCTGGTGAGACCGAGGCCCAGGAAGGCAACTGTCCTACCGCGAACCTTGCAGGGAATGTAATAGCTCAAGCCGAGATCGTCGATGGTTTGCCGCGAAGGGGAAGGCTGAAGCCGCTGCCAACCGCTCTCTTGAAGCGGTTTCACGTCGCCGTCCGGCGCGTGATCGAGGAAGCTCAGATCGAGCCTCGAATGCGGCCCCAGCTCTTCACCCCGCGCGTTCGCCAACCCCCAACCAGCCGCGAGACGATAACCACCAGAAGTGGCGCTGGTTGCTTGGCCGACGAAAACCCCCACCTTCCCCAAATCCAAAGTTGCTCGCAGACGTTCCACGACCGACGAAAGCATGCGCTCGAAGTCGAGTTCCGAACTCAACTCCGAGGCAAAATCCACAAGCGTGCGGCGGTAGTCGTACCGCTCGCGATAAGCGCGGCGATCGAAATAGTTCTGGATGGCGCCGCGCAGCGGCTGGAACAGCAGCGCGCCGGCAACAACCGAGAGCACCCAAAGCGCCAGCTGCAACCCCTCCGTGCCGGACCCCACCAGACCGGTCAGCACAAACACAAGACCGTAGAAGACGCCCAACAGCCCGGCGGCAGCGAGGGTGTAAGCGGCGCCACGGCGCACGGTCCACTCGACGTCCATCAGGCGGTATCGGAAGATCGCGTAGGCAAACCCGAGAGGAACCAGCGCCAATGCGAAGATCGAGAGGCTCTGATTCGGACCGGGTATCTCGCCGGCAACGTACGGCCAGATGTAGAAAATCGCGAACGGCAATACGCCCGCCAGAGATCCCGCGGCCAACCATCGCCGCTGCTGGCGAAGGACCAGCTCGCCCGCCCCCGCACTGGAGAAGCCCAGGAACAGCGCGCCCACAACGAAATAAGATCCGAGCAAGGCGTAGTCGGCCTGATCCAGGAGCAAACGCAGTTCCGCCAGCGGCAGGTTCGTTTCGAGCGCACCGAGCGCGGCGAGATGATGAACCGTCAGAAGAGCCGCAACAGGCAGGTAGGCAGCGCCGGCCAGCAGGCGGCGCGCACGGGAGACGCGCTTCGATTCCGGGAAGACCAGGCAGAAGTGCAGGAACAACACCGGCGCCAGCAGCGTGGCCCAGACATCGCCCCAATAGATGAAGCGATCGAACCCGTCCAAGCGGCCCGTGTAGCTGAAACCGAAGAGTACAAAGGATGCCAGGCAGAACGCGGCGAAATGAGCGACCATGCCGCGCCCTTGCCGCCGTGAATAGACGAAAGCACCGATGGCAAGGTACGCAAGCGCCAGGATGCACTGAAAGTAGTAGCCCAGGGAGTTTGCCGACGCCACGCCGATGACGACGGGCACCGTCAGTGATACGCCTTGGCGCTCGATCCTGTAAGTCGCGGTGTTCCAGGATCCGATGCGGTCAAGCAGCCGCCCGACCTGCACGCCCTGCCGCACGGGGACGCCGCTGACCTGCTTGAGCACGTCCCCGGCCTTAATGCCGGCCCGCGCGGCCGTGCCGTCGGGTGCAATATGACGCGCCTCGATCCCGCGGCCGGTTTCAGTCCAGGCGACGCCGTCATCGGGGATGACATAGGTCAGCCGCTCGCCGAAATTGACGAGCGCCGAGGCGAGCAGCGCCAGAGTCGCCAGTGACCACAGCGCCTTCGCGAACCCAGATGGAACAGCCCTTGTCATTCCCTTTTTCTGACAAACCGGAAACAGAGAGACGGATACACCAACGCCAAAAGTCCCCAGTTCTGACCGGGTAGCACGCCCGATGCCAAATGTTACAGCCGAGGGACGGCTACAACCTATTGAAAAATAGCGATTTACTGGTAGGCAATCAGCATCTGCCAAAAGATATCCTAATTTTGGAAATTTTCTCTACTGGTTTTGGAATTTACCCTCGGGCGAACTCCAGTAGAACGGCGCACCCATTTGTGTTTTCAGACACTTAGTATATCTCTCGGGGGATGGTCAGAGCCGGTGCTCTGCCGCCAAGGCCTCCTCCATCACCTGCCGCACTTGCTGCATCAGCGCGGCGCGATCATCCGCCGTCATGCCGCTGGTTGGGATCGGCGGGTGGAACCGGAGCTGGATCGTCCCCGGTTTGATCGAGGCCTTACCCTTCGGCATCAACTCACGGGTGCCATGCATCGTAATGGGGACGACCGGCGCCTGCGCCTCAATGGCCATCGAAAATGGGCCTGGGCGGAACGGCAACATGGTTCCGTCGGGGCTACGAGTGCCTTCGGGGAAAATCAGCAGCGAAAGGCCACTTCGAAGGGCGGCTACGCTCGCTTCGACGGCATGACGGCGCGAGTTGCGATTCTGGCGGTCCACGTAGATAAACCCACCCAGCCGCATCACGTACCCGAGAAAGGGAATCCTGCCCAGAGATTCTTTGAGCACGACCGTGATTCGGGGCAAGGTCCGGAACAGCGCTGCGGGATCAAGATTGCTGACGTGGTTGCTGACGAAAACACAGGTCGGATACTGTGTGGCCCGCTCCGGATGGATCAGCTCGACACGCACACCCGAGAGCCACAGCGCGATGCGCACACCGGTGCGTGAAAGCCAGTAGAGCAGACGAATGTCCCGTAGGATCCAGGTGATCGGGACGCCAATCAGCGTGGCCAGAGTGACGTACACAACGAGAAATGGGTAAACCAGCAGATAGGCGCGCAGCATGAGCCGAAGATGCCATTGTGCTATCTGGCGGGGGAGGGCGCAACAGGCGGAGACGCAGCAACTCTCGAAGGTATGGTCACATGGCCAGCGGCAACTGAAGCCTGAAGGTTGACCCCTTCTCAACCTCGCTTTCGGCGGAAATCTTGCCGCCGTGCGCTTCGACGATCCAGCGGCCGATGGCGAGGCCGAGGCCGGCTCCTCCCTGCTCGCGGGAGCGCGCCTTGTCGGCGCGATAAAAGCGTTCAAAAACATGCGGCAGGTCGGCTTCCGGAATGCCAAGTCCGTCATCCCTAACCTGACCCCAGACGAAGCCGTCGGCGCGATCGAGGACGACCTCGATGTTGCCTCCGCGCGGGGTGTATTTGACAGCGTTGTCAATCAGAATCAGGAAGAGCCTTCTCAGAGCCTGCCTGTCGCCTTTCACGATAACGGCCTGGCCGGGAAGGCGGCACTCCAGACGGATTTCCTTCACCAGGGCCATCGGCGCGGCCTGGGCGCAGGCCTCCCGGGCGCTTTCCACCAAATCAACGGACTCTTTCACGAGCCGGGCCTCGCCGGAGTCGGTGCGCGCTATCCACAGCAGATTCTCCACGAGTTGCGACGTCCGCTCCACTTCCGCCAGAATCTGCTGCAGCGCTTCCTGCTTTTCGTGCGGCGGCAAATTCTGGCGTAGCGCCAGCTCGGCTGTCGTACGCATCAAGGCCAGCGGAGTTCGCAGCTCGTGCGAGGCGTCGGCCGTGAACTGTGTAATGCGCTGAAAGGCCTCCGCGAGCCGGCCAATCATCTCATTCAGCGTCTCCGAGAGCCGCTGCAGCTCATCCCCAGACTGCGGCACCGTCAGCCGCCTCGAAAGACTCTCCACGCTAATGGAACGCGCCGCTCGGGTGATTTCATCCACCGGCTGCAAGGCCCGCCGGCTGACCCAGTAGCCGCTGAGAGAAGCAATCAGAAGAACAATCGGAACGGCCGGCACGATAATCCAAAGAAAATCGCCCAGCCCCTCCTGCAATTCATAGAGGGGAGCGGCCACCTGAATCGTAAAAGTGCGGCCTCCGGCTTCGGTGTTCTGAGAGAGAAAACGCAGGGGTGCGCCTCGAATGACCACGTTCTCAAAGCGCAACTGCGATCCGAGTTCGGCGGCGCCGTAAACCGGCACTCGTTCGTCATAGAGGGCGTCGGATCGGTAGAGCCAGTTTCCCCGCTCGTCAGCAACCTGAAAGAGGTCCCCTCCGGGGCCGAGCACGGAGTGCTCCCGGAACTCATCTCTCATCTCCTCCAGCGTCAGCCACTGGCTCTCCTGTTCGATGAAGCGGGTGACGCCCTGGACGCGGTCACGCAACGACTCATCCACGGCGTGGTACATGCTGTGGCGCACGCCGAACCACATCGCCGCTCCGAACAGGAGCAGGGCGGCGAGAAGGGCCACGCCGTACCAGAGAGTGAGACGGAGGCCGATCGAGCGGGCTTTCATCGTGGCGGCTCCTTCCGCACACAGTGGCCGACACCGCGGACTGTGTGGACAAGCTTTTGCCAGCCCTGCCGGTCCACCTTGCGGCGGAGCAGACTGATGAAAGCATCGAGGGTGTTGCTTTCAATATCGCCCTCAAATCCCCAAACCGCTTCGATCATTGTGCTCCTGGGTACGACCTGACCCCGGCGCCGCATCAACACCTCAAGAAGGCTGAACTCGGTCTTGCTCAGCGTAATCTCGATGCCACGGCGAGTCACAATACGGCTGGCCGGATCGAGAGTCAGGTCGGCAACCTGCAGGACCGGGGGCGAAGTCGCGGGGCCGCGGCGAGCCAGGGCGCGCAATCTTGCGAGCAGAACTTCGAAGGCGAACGGCTTGGTCAGGTAATCGTCGGCCCCGCAGTCGAGTCCGTGAACGACATCGGCCGAGCTGTCCCGCGCGGTGAGCATCAAAATCGGCGTCAGGATGCGCGCCTGCCGCAGCCGCCGCGCGACTTCATAACCGTCCATTTTGGGCAGCATCACATCCAAAATGAGCAGGTCGTATCCTCCCGCACGCACGAGATCCAGAGCGTCCCGGCCATCATGTGCGATCAGCACCGAGTAGCCCTCGCGCTCCAAGCCTTTGCGGAGTAGTTCCGCCATCCGGCGCTCATCCTCGACCACCAGCAGCTTCATGTCACTCGGGCCTCATCATTCGACCATTTTAGGTCTACAGCACGCGGATGAAAGTCACCTGAAAAGCATGCCAGGTCGCAGGCTTTTCAGGGAGTTTTCAGATCAGCCGGATAAGCTGGAAGTCATGCCGCAATCCCCGATAAGAATCCCAGCCGTCTGGCTTTCATTAGCCGCCTTATTGCTAGGGGTCTTCCCTCTTCGGGCTGAGACCGTTGATTTTGAATCAAGCATGGTCGGGGGCCTTCCCGCCGGTTGGTCGACGGCGATGACTTTCAAGGCTCTGCCGCCGCGCTGGGAAGTCACGCCGGACGGCTCCGCTCCAAGCGGCGGCAAGGTGCTGGCCCAACTCTCTGACGATCCTACTTCGGGACGTTTTCCGCTGGCAATTTACGAAAAGGCGAGTCTGCAAGACGGCGAGATCCGGGTGAAGTTCAAGCCCGTGTCGGGCAAGGTGGACCAGGCTGCGGGGCTCGTCTGGAGGTACAAGGACGAAAACAACTATTACATCGTGCGCGCCAATGCCTTGGAAGACAACGTCGTGCTTTACAAAGTCGAAAACGGACGGCGTTCTTCACTGGCGCCCGTCGGCACATCCGCCAAGACCTACGGCGTCAAGCACACCGTGGCGTCCCAAACGTGGAGTTCTCTCGGCGTTGCCTTTGCGGGCAGCCGCTTCAGCGTGTTTTTCGGCGGTGAAAAGCTGTTCGACGTTGAAGACGCGACGTTTTCCCAACCGGGCAAAGTCGGCCTCTGGACGAAAGCCGACAGTGTGACCTACTTCGATGACTTTGAGGTTGTGGGTCGATGACTGGGCCGCGAGCGAGAAGTTCAATTTTTCTTCCCTTTGCGCTGCCGCCGATAGCGGCCGTTGTTCTCTTCGCGGCTTGTTCGACCGTTTCGGAGACGGGCCGGCAGGTCGTCGTCTATTCCTCCGTCGACGAAGTCTTCGCGCGTCCGATCGCGGAGCGTTTTCAAGCGGAGACCGGCATTCGAGTTCAGCTTGTGCCTGACACGGAGGAAACCAAGAGCACAGGCTTGGTGAACCGTCTGATCGCCGAAAAAGCGCGGCCGCAAGCGGACGTATTCTGGAGCGGCGACCCGGTGCGCGCGGCCGTCCTCAAGTCCAAGGGTGTAAGCGAAAGCTATCACTCACCCGAAGCCGCGGGGCTGCCGGCCCTCTATAGCGATCCTGAAGGACATTGGGTGGCATTTTCCGCCCGGGCTCGTGTCCTCATCTACAACCGCGACCTGGTTGCCGCGGGGCAGGAGCCAAAGTCCGTGATGGACTTGCTCGATCCCCGTTTCAAAGGCAGGGCCTGCATCGCAAACCCGCTGTTCGGCACCACGTCCATGCACGCCGCCGCCTTGTTTCAAGTGCTTGGCGAGGAAAAAGCGCGGCAATTCTTCGAACGGTTCATTGCAAACGGAGGGACCATTGTCTCCTCCAACGGAGAAGTCCGGCGTCGCGTCGCGGCGGGTGACTTTACTCTAGGCATTACTGATACCGATGACTTTAACGTCGCTTTTCAGGAAGGCAAGCCTGTAGGCGTGGTGTACCCGGACGCTGAGGGCATCGGCGCCTTAATCGTGCCGAACGCGGCTGTCTTGATTCGCGGCGCCCCTAACCCCGAGCGGGGCCGCCAGCTTATCGACTATCTTCTGCGGCCGGCCACGGAGCAGGCTCTCGCGGAGAGCGAAGCGGCCCAGATGCCGTTGCGCGCTGGCGTCAAGACACCGTCGCACATTCGGCCGCTGGAAGGGATCACACCGATGAAAGTCGACTACGGAAAGCTGGCGGACCTGCTGGAAGAACTTAGCGCCGGCTTTTTAAAAGAGTGGGTGGAGAAAAACAATCCGTGATCTCGCCCGCCCTTCTGGAACGGTCCGGATACTGGCGAACGATCGGACTCGCTTGCGGGTTCTTGCTGCTAACCGCACCCTCGATGCCGCTGCTCTGGGCCGCTTTGGGACCCTCTGCCGCGGCCGGTCTTGGCAGCGGTTTCACGACCGCCGTGGGCCGCAGTCTGGCTGTTGGCGCGGGAGCCGCGGCGGGGTCCCTGATCTTGGGACTTTCGTGCGGTCTTTTGGCTGGCCTCTACCGGTTCCCAGCCAAAGGCATTTTTCTCGCGGCTCTCGCAGCACCCCTGCTGACTCCGTCGTTTCTCTGGGCGATCGGTCTTTCGATGCTTCGGATCGAGCTGGGCCTCCCGCGGGACAGTTTCCTGTCGGGCGCACCCGGATGCGTTCTTTCGTTTGCAGCGCTGGGCGCACCCTTAGTACTGTTTGCCGTTTTTCTTGCTGTTCGTTCCTTGCCGCCAAGCCAAGTCGATGCGGCTCGCCTAGCAGGAGGCGAGGGCGCGGTATTGCACTATGCAGCACGCGCCACGCTTCCCGTGGCCCTTGCCGTTTCGTTGCTCGGCGGCGTTCTGAGCTTGTCCGACCCGGGCCCCGGGCAGATTCTTGGCTTTGCCAGCGCAGCAACCCAAATCCTAATCAGCTTCTCGTCTCTTTATGACTTTGATCTCGCAACTCGCCAGTGCTTGGTGATTGCAGGAATCGTGCTGGCCGCCTCGGCCCCGCTGGTTTGGCTCTGTGCTCGATGGCTGGCCGTTGAGCTCTTGCCGCACAACATGGGCGTCATGAGACCACGGATCTGGACGCCGGCAAGCTGGCTGGGACCAACACTGTTGGGCCTGGTCTTCCTTGTGATCACAATGGCTCCGCTCGCGGGTTTGACTATGCCGATCCTGAACAGGTTCTGGCTGGTTAGAGTCGTGGAGACTTTCGCGAGAACGGGTAGCAATACTTTGCTTTATGGTATGTTGGCCGGACTGATCGCGACGGTGCTGGCGCTGTGCCTGGCGATCTGTGCGACCCGTGTCCGCTCTCTGCGAATTGCGTTATTCGCGGGTCTCGTTCTCGTTTTTGTGCTCCCGCCGTCGTTGAGCGCGCTGGGAACTGTCTTCGCGTCGAGCGCCGCGCCGTCCTGGCTTGATCCAATCTTGCGCAGCCGCTTCACCGTCGGTGTGGTGCTTGGGATCCGATTGACACCGGTTGCCGGGATCATCCTCGTGCGCGCGATAGGTGCAATGCCGCCGTCCTGGGCTCTGGCCGCCTCCGTTCACGGCGTGTCCCTCGCAGCATATATGCGGAAAGTACTTGGGCCCGTCCTGGCCGGTCCCATGGCCGCGAGTGTCGCATTGGCTGCGCTCATTGCAACCGCTGATGTGACGACGATTTTGTTGCTCCAGCCGCCAGGGCAAAGCTCTTTTCCGGTAACCCTCTTCACGGTGATGGCCAACGCACCGGAGTCGATGGTAGCGAGCCTTTGTCTGAGCTACGTCGCGGGGTCCTTTCTTGCGATTGCCGGAATCTTGGCGACTTTTCGGGTTTCCGGGGCGAGGCTCTTTCAAAGCGCGGGCGGCTACGAAGGGAAGTAGCAAAAGCTGATTGGAAAGGATCATCCCAATGAAAAGCCATGCCGTCTTCAACCCGTTGGTTGCTTTTGTGGTGGGGGCCATGCTGCAGGCACAAGCGCAGACACCCGCCGGAAACCGGAGTGGCGAATTCGTCGGCTCAAAGGCATGCGCGGCTTGCCACGCCGAGATCCACAGCCGTTGGAGAACAACGCTCATGGCGAATGTTCTCGTGGATGTGAAAGAGCGCCCCGAGGTGATCGCGGGCGACTTCTCCCAGCCGAATCCGCTCGTTACGTTCAAGAAGGAAGACGTGGTTTTCACGTATGGCAGCAAATGGAAGCAACGCTACTTCACGAAGATCGGCGATGACTACTTCGTGTTCCCGGTGCAGTGGGATGTTTTGGCCAAGACCTGGCGGCGCTACTATGTCGAACCGGGGACGGAGTGGTGGGTGGAGCACTATCCGGCCGATCAGATGCAGCGCCCTACCGGCCCGCTTTGCGATGGCTGCCACTCAACCAACTACAACACCGAGACGAAACAGGTTGCCGAGTGGAATGTGGGCTGCGAAAAATGCCACGGTGCGGGAGGCGAGCACGTGAAGACCCCCTCGAAAGCAAACATCGTGAACCCGAACCGGCTGGACTATGCGCGCTCCGCCGATATTTGCGTCCAGTGCCACTCGCAAGGGGAGCCGCTGACGAAACCCCTGAACGGAGTCTACTACGACTGGCCGGTCGGCTATCAGCCCGGCGATCGGCTGAGCGACTACTGGGCGCTCGAGGAACATCACCTCGGCCAGGAGACGTTCACTCACTGGCCTGAGGGCTCGGCTCATAAGAACCGTATGCAGGGGAACGACTTCGTGCAGAGCGCGATGTACACGAAGGGCGTGCGCTGCTGGTCGTGCCATGACGTGCATGGAACGGAGCACGGCGCCGATCTTCTAAAGCCGGGCAACGCTCTCTGCCTCACCTGCCATGGACCGGAGTCGCCGGCCGGACCGCGCGGCACGCTCGAGGAGCACACTCACCACGCGGCCGGGAGCAGCGGCAGTGAGTGCGCCGCCTGCCATATGCCGCAGATCGCGAGGACAGTCGGCGACGTGAACGTGCGCAGCCACACGTTCAAGTTCATTACGCCGGCCATGACGGAAAAATACAAAGTTCCGAATCCCTGCACCTCTTGCCACAGCGATCGCACGAACGAGTGGGCCGGCGAGGAACTTCGAAAGTGGGGGAACGTCTCACCGTGGAGGATCAGCCAGTAGCCATCGTGACACGTCCTCTTGTGGAGTTGCGGAATGTCACGAAGCGGTATGGACCGCTGGAGGTCTTTCGGGAGCTTACCCTGCGGATTGGGAAAGGTGAGCATTTCGCCATCCTTGGCCCATCAGGCTGTGGCAAATCGACGGTACTGCGCCTGATAGCGGGACTGGATTCGCCCACGAAGGGCGAAGTTTGGCTGGAGGAAAGACGCGCATCAACTGCGTGCCGGCTGGAGTTGCAACCGCACCAGCGCGAGATCGCTTTGGTCTTCCAAGACTTGGCGCTGTGGCCCAATCTGACGGTTCTTGAGAACGTCGAGTTAGGCCTGGCAGGCGCCAAGTTGAGCCGCCCTGAGCGGCGCAACCGGGCGTTTTCCGCACTGCGTGTTTGCAGGATCGAGGAGCAGGCCCGCCGCAGGCCGGCGGAGCTTTCGGGGGGCCAGCAGCAGCGCACGGCCCTGGCGCGCGCACTGGCATTGCAGCCCAAAGCCCTACTGCTCGACGAGCCTTTTTCGGGCCTCGACATAGCGATCAAGGGACATCTGTTCGCCGAGATCCGGCGCATGTGTGAAGAGTTCGATGTAACGGTGATCTTAGTCTCGCACGACCCACTGGAAGCGACGGCCTTGTGCTCGTTCGGGGCAGTCATTGAGGACGGACGAGTCATCGAGGAAGGAACCTTCCGAGAATTGCTGCAATCACCGCAATCCGCTACTCTGCGGGCTTTCGTCGAACAGCTGCCACAATCGCCCAATGCAAAGCCAACTGGGAATATCGGCTAGGCCGCCGGTGGCGCGCGGGATCGGGAGGGATTTCAAGGAGTTTTTGCGATGGAATTGGCAAACTCGTTACAGAAAGGAAAACAGGGCTCAGCGCTCGTACTCAAACCGCCTTTTGAGCCGAGTCCTCGGAGGTAGCTTTGCAGTCTTACTTTCTTCGCCAGTCGATACTGATCCTTGCGTCGGGCGGCTGGTTCGTCACGCCCTTGGCTGCCCAGAGCAACGGCGAACGGTGCTTCTTCCTGTGCCGTCCTGAGTTGAAGATCGAGCCGACATTCACCATCGAAAATATCTTCAGCCGGCATCGGATCGCCGAAATGGATGGCGATCAGCAGGTCGGCATCACACGGGCCGAGCGCGAGGTCGTCTTTGAAACGATCCTCGCCCTGGACGTGCCGACCGCCATTCCGCGCGTCGGCTTCACGTTCGAGGCGATCTTTGTCCCCTTTTCTTCGGGAGATCAGAATCCTTTTACGGGGGCCTCGGCACAACAGCTAGGCCGGACTTCGATCCGGGACAACACGCCCGAGATAGAGATGGAACTGAACCTGCATTGGCTTCGCTCCGAAGATACGCGGGGCTGGGTCAGCAGCCATTTCGACATCGTGGACAAGTTCAGTCCCGCCGAGCGCCCGCGAGATGGAAGCTCTTACACCCACAAGCTGAACTTCGAGCTGGACACGGCGGTCCACATTTTCAACTGGCTGCCAGAAGGTAAGTGGCTCCGCAATATTGAGTTGGAGGGATCGCTCGACTACGTGGCCACGGGCCTGCCCCGCGCCGGCGATCGCATCGGCAACGAACTCTTTCTGAGCCGGGCGAGCCCCTGGTCGTTTTCCCTTGTCTTCGTGATTCCCTTGGCTCCACTGCGGCCGTGACAGGACAAGTCTGGGTTTTTCTAATCGCGGCTGATGCCAAGGGCCCATCGTGACGGCGGCTGTGATACAAACACGGGTATGTTTCGGCGCGGGAGGGAGTTCATGGTGCGAATCGTTGTTTACTTAGGTGTTTGTTGCTTCTTAGCTGTGGCGTGCGGAAGGCCCGCGCCACAACCGGCGGCGGAACCTAACACACCCGAGCGCGGCCCGCGAACCCAGCCGGGGACACGAATGGGGCTCTACGCTCCCGAGCAACACAACTTGTACGACGGCCGGTTCATCATCACCGGAAGCCGTATCTACCAAGTAGGGACGTTGCAAGATGAAAGCCCCTGGGACCACATGGGAAATGACGGATCGAACCTGCGGCCCGTGGGGGGAACCGCCGAGATTGATGTCGACGAGATTGACAACACAGGCACGTTTCGAGCCGAATTGGAGCTGCCCGAAGGCAAGTATGTGGTGAACCTTGAAGAGTTCCGCGAGTTCTCGCCTTGCCAGGACGGGGGCATTGCGGCGTATCTGTTCGAGCACGGCGATTCGGGCTGCGGTGACGCAAACTGGCCTAAGAGCTTGCTGTACGTGGCCGGATGGGGACTCGGGTCGGCAACACTGAACGGCAAGCCTCTTTACAGCAACTATCAGATTCACTTTATGGTGACCCAGGGCATGAGGGGGCGTGACCTCATCGTCCGCTCCCCTCCCGAGGGAAAGACTTCGCCGGCAGGCGCTGTAAATCCGGCGCTACAGCAACTGGATTTCTACATCCGCAGCCCTGAGGAAAACGACGCCAATCACCCAAACCGCCAGGTCTTCGATCACTTTTTCGCGATGGAGGTCACCTGGAAGTAAGCGCAGGCCGAACTCACAGCAGCTGTCATGACCGGTTTCACCCTCGACTGGGAGACGTGTGCATCGTCTGCCTAAGGGAATGCGTTCGCACGGTTGAAGCCGGATAAGGCGGTTCTCCAGCGTTACCTGCTCTCCTGACGATCACCGAGTCTGCGTCCTATGCAAGGAGAAACCCTGTGTGGCCGGAGACGATGTGGCCGGGGATGGATCATTCCGGCCTTGCTCGCAGCGCAAACGAAACTTCCATTTCGTTTTTAGTGCCTACCATCCCCAGTGCTGCCGAGGGCGGTTTCAGCCCGTAGTCTTCCAGGTTCACGGTGGACTTCCCTTCGAGGATCAGTTCCCCACCCTCGCCGGATAGGATCTTCACCAGAACAACCGAGGGGCGCGACAAGCCGCGGATCGTCAGGCTGCCGTCAACTTCGAATTCCCCCTCGCCCCTACGGCGAACCCCAGAAGAGGTGAAAGACATCCGGGGGTACTTGTCAACGGCCAGCATGTCTTCGCGGGCCATTTTCACGACTTTGGAGAGGTCCTTGGCGCTGACCCAGGTGTCGGTGCACTCGATACTGCCGCTTTCGATTTCGATCTTGACGCTGGACTTCGCCGGCGCCTCGGAATCGTAAGCAAGGGAACCGGTGTAGCGGGGAAAAAGGAAAACATGAACCTTGCCGCTCATGAGCCGTGTTTTGAACACTTCGAGGACAAAGCGTGTGTTTTCGGCGGAGGCGATCGTGTAGGCAACTGTTTCCGCGGGCAGGGGCTGCGAGAACTCACACAGTGATGCGAAAAGCAGAACGCAAGCGAGGCGGGCCTTTCTCATTCTTTGGGGGGCGGATGATGATGATTATACTTGCCGAGCCAGTCGTTGCGGCGAACGCGCCAAACGTCCAGGAAGGCGTCGGCCCCCGAGAGCATGCCGACCTTAGTGCCCTCACAATGATTCCAGCGCACCGGCACCTCCGCCACCTGAAAGCCAAGCTTCTGGGCCAAGTAGAGAATCTCGACATCAAAGCCAAACCGCTCGAGCTGCTGGCGGGGAAAGATTGCCCGCGCCGCTCGCCGCGAAAAGAGCTTGAAGCCACACTGCGTGTCCTGAAAAGGAAGTCCGGCCCCCAGCCGCACCATCAGATTGAAGCATCGTCCCATCGACTCGCGAAACCCGGACTGATGGACGCCGATCAGCGAGCGGTCCAGCGCCCGGGAACCGATGGCAACGTCGTACGGGCCGCCATCGAGAGCGTCAATCAGTCTGTCGCACTCTTCAATCGGCGCCGAGAGATCAGCGTCAGTAAAGAGCACCCAGTCGTGCCTGGCCTTGATCATGCCGTGGCGCACGCTGTAGCCCTTGCCTCGATTCCCCGGATTATCCAGGACGCGGATGGAAGTTCCATCCCGTTCCAGCCTCTGGGCCAGACTGCGGGCCACGTCGCCAGTGGCATCAGTGGAGCCATCGTTGACCACCAGAATCTCCGCGGGCGTGTTCCCTTTTCCAAGGAGATATTCGCTCACCCGCTCCAGGCCGACGGGCAGGCGTTTTTCCTCGTTGTAGGCTGGAATGACGACGGAAATTGAAGAAAGCAATGGAGATAGCTCCCGAAGCGATTATACCATCGATTCCACGGGATGTCCGGCAGGGGGACACCTTAGCGGAGAGATAAAAAAACAAAAGAGCCGCGCCAGGCTTCCCAGCCGGACGCGGCTCAGACTCCATGCAAACACTCTTGGGAGATTAGTATTTGGCAGCCATCAGCGCACGCAGACGGCGGGCCCGATCGGGCCCGCGAAGGGCGCGCAACGCTTTCGCTTCAATCTGCCGAATTCTTTCCCGCGTGACCGCAAACTCCTGTCCAATCTCTTCGAGAGTGTGCTCGCGGTCGCAGCCGATGCCGAAACGCATCCGGATCACTTTCTCCTCTTTGGGAGAGAGAGTTTTGAGAACGTCGGCGGTTTCTTCGCGTACGTTCGACTCGATCACCGAATCCACCGGAGAACCCACCCAGCGGTCTTCGAGCAGATCGCCCAAAGCCGACTCGCCGTCGCGGCCAACCGGGGTTTCGAGCGACACCGGATCGCGGGAGATTGTTTTCAGCTTCTGCACCTTCTCGGCGGAGATCTCCATGCGATCTCCGATCTCTTCATTCGTCGGAGAGCGCCCGAGTTCCTTTTCCAACTCCCGCGACGCCCGCAGGAACTTGTTCATGCTCTCGTTCATGTGGACCGGAATGCGGATCGTGCGCGACTGGTCGGCGATCGCGCGCGTGATCGCCTGGCGAATCCACCACGTGGCGTACGTCGAGAACTTGAATCCGCGCCGAAACTCGAACTTCTCGGCGGCGCGCATCAGGCCGATGTTTCCCTCCTGAATCAGATCGAGGAGGTGAAGGCCGCGGTTGACGTACTTTTTCGCCACGGAAACAACGAGGCGCAGGTTGGCTTCCACGAGCGCCTTCTTGGCTTTTTCCGCCTCGCAAAAACCGTCAAAGATCCGCCGGGTCGTGTGCTGGACCTGTTCGTAAGTGAGCCCCAGGTCGGCTTCGGCTTTGCGAACCTCGCGCCGGATTTCCCGCTGCGCCGCAATATTGGCAGCCGACTTCTTGCCGCCTCTGGCCTTGAGCCGCTGCAGTTCCTGATAGAGAGGCGTAAGGTTGGCTTCCGCTTTGTCGAGTTCGTCGCTGAAATCGTTCCAGTAGTTCTGCTGAAAAGGTACAGCCTGCGTCGCGAGCGAAAGCCGGATCAGCTCGCGCTTGAACTTCCACGACAGACGGCGCTGCACATTGACCATCCGCTTCGGGGTCTTGCTGAGCTTTTCTTCAAAAGTGGTAACCTGCCGGCTGATCCGCGCCACGCGCGCAAACGCCTGGCGCGCGGCCATCCGCTTCTTGGCTTTCTGTGCTTCGCCGTCTTCGGGCTCGAAAATATCCACGACCGCATCGATCTCGGTTTCGCTTTTGCGAATGCGCTCGTAGATCTCGAGCACCATGCGCAGAATCAGGGGCGAACGAGAAATTGCCCGCCGCATCTGCATCTTGCCCCGCTCCATCCGCCGCGCCAGATTGACTTCCCCTTGCCGCGTCAGTAGCGGGACCGATCCCATCTCGCGGAGATAGACGCGGACGGGATCATCGGTGTAAAGGGTCTCTTCCGCCGCACCTGGACCGTAGTCCAGGTCTCCATCGGACGCATCGTCGTCGCTGGTGTCGTCTTCCCGAGCGTCCAAAAACTCGGAGCCCTCCTCCAGCGGCGCCTTAAGGCGCTCGCTAGAGTCGCCCAAAAACTGCTCCTCAAACTGCTCCACGATGCCTCCCTTGGCTCTCATCACAGCTTGGCGATGCGTTTCTCTTCTCGGAGTCGTCAGGTATTCCTACTTTGACTGCCCTGATCCTTCGTGCCTCTGTTCCAAAACCTCGTCCATCCATGCAGACGCAAGAGAACTGTAATGAACATTACGAAAGAGGCTCATCTAGCAGAAGTTCCGTCGCAAACAACGCGGGATACGGGGACAGTTGCAGCCTGTTCGACCTACGTCAGGAGCTGGGGTGAGAATAGCGCTCTCACCTTAGGACCTTACCGCTATAGTATGGGTCAAAAAGGTCTTATTTGCAATAGAAAAGTCATTTTCGCGGCTGCTTTTCGGTCCCCGTACGGAACCGCCCGGGTCCGCGAGCAACCCCGGCCGGCCAGTCTCCGCCCCGGGCCCGCGAGGCGCCCTGCTGCTACTTATCGTTCGACTTTTTGTGGCGGATTAGCGAGGTCAGCTCCGTGAGGAACTCCTCCTCGTCTTGGAAGTCGCGGTAAACCGACGCAAAACGGACGTAGGCCACCTTGTCGACGTGGCGCAAGCGTTCCATCAGTTTTTCGCCGATGCGGGCCGTCGAACACTCTCGTTCCGCCGACTCGACAACCATGGATTCGGCGTCGTTCACGATGTTTTCGAGCAGTCCCATGCTGACGGGGCGCTTCTCGCAGGCGCGAAGCAGCCCGTTGAGAACCTTCTGGCGGTCGAACTTCTCACGGCGGCCATCCTTCTTGACGACCATATAAGGGATCTCGTCGATTCGCTCATAGGTGGTGAAGCGCCGGCCGCAGCGCAGACATTCGCGGCGCCGGCGGATCGCATCACCCTCCTTACTCTCCCGCGAGTCGACTACCTTATCGGCCAGGTGTTCGCAAAATGGGCACATCATAGGCGGCGCATTCGTTCCCTTCCGCTAGCGCTTTTGGTTCAAAGCGGGAAGCTTAGACCTCCGATCCGAGTTGTCTTAGTTTCGCCCAACTGAGACCTTCCTGAACAAGCAAAATCAGAGCGGGCGGCAGCACGGCCAGGAATGTCAGCACCCAGATGAGAATGGCCGTGCTGGAGGCAAGTTCGACCTGCATACCAAACACCTCCGTCAACCCCAGCACCGCGGCAATCTGCATGCCGCCGCCCACACCGGGGATCTGGACGGTCGAACCGGCCATGGAGATTCCCATGAAGATGACCGCCTGGGTCAAGTGAAAGTCCAAATCCCTGGCACAGGCGGCGAGCAGCGCGTAGTAGGCGACGGCGATCAGCAGCCATTGCAGAAAACTCAACGCAAGGCATCCCAGCATCGATCGCCAATCACCAAGGCCTTGGAGCCCCGAGCCGAAGACCCGCAGCCCGTTTTCGATGCGCCCCAGCCGGCTTCTTACTAAGGGGAGGGGGATGCGGTTCAACGATCGCACCAAGGCCCTAACCAACGCGCCATAGTAGCCACGCAGCAGTATGAGAAGAATCAACACAAGCGCCGTGCCCAACCCCACGGCCTCACCCACCGCGTTCCACCACGGAGGCGGCAAGGGTCCTTCGGCCGACTGCGGCTGAAACCGTGATACGGCAAAGGCGACCGCCGCAAGCACGATCAACGTGTCGAAGGAACGCTCCAAAACCCAAATCGCCAACTGCCCGGAGAGGGGCACTTCCTCTTTTTTTGCAATGAGATAGGGACGTACGAACTCGCCAGGCCGACCCATGACCGCAATGGCGCCAAAGCCTATGACCGTGGCCGAAAGGAGGCTCCAGACGCTCACTTTGGGCTTAATGGGCCGCATTAGGATGCGCCAGCGGATCGCGCGGGTGACATAAGTAGCGTAGACGAGCGCGAAGGCCGCCAGCATCCAGGACCAAGAGAGGCCGCGAAAACTGGCCAGGAAGAGATGGAAATCAAAATCCCGCCACTGCGGGTTCGTGAGGACAGAATAGCCCAAGGCCGATGCGAGCAATAAAATGCCCGCTAGTAGAACCAGTCCCCGTTTTAGGCGGCCTTTCGTCATATCCAGGTATGCAGCGCAGATGATGCCGGAGGGCCAATACGGTTGGGCCTAGGCCGCCTCCACGGGGACCCGGCGGACGGGAGGGCTATGCTGGGGAAAGAATCCAGGGGGCCGGGAGCGGTAAGGAAACATTCCAAAGTCCGCCTTCTTAGGATAGGATGTCTGGGGACGGCAGTCTATGACCGAATTCGGAAGGGAGAATTGAACTTTTGCACCTCGGATTTCGTTTCACTGAGTAAGGAAGTGCGAGAAGATGACTGCGGAAGCGATTCTCCATCCCTGGACAGGCCCGTGGGCCGGCACACAGAGTGGCGCGTCTGAGAACACGGCGGAAAAGCGCATGGACGCAGACGGCGCCCTCGTAAGCAGATGCCTGCATGGCGACGGGAGCGCCTGGGAGGCCTTGGTCCGATCCCATAGCCGCCTGATCTACGGGACCTGTTATCGCTTTACGGGCGACGCCGAACAGGCTCATGATCTGACACAGGAAGTCTTCTTGCGGGTTTTCCGCAGCCTACGCACGTTTGACGCGGCCGCGGGCGGATTCCGCACCTGGCTGCTGCGGCTGACCCGGAACCTCCTCATTGATCACTACCGCCAAAACCGCAAGCACCGCGTCCTCGACGCCCTGGAACCCCAGGAGACCCTGATCGTTGACACTTCCGGGCCTTCCAGCCGCAGCGACTATGCCCTGCGGAGGCGGGAAGCCAGCGAAATGCTAAGCCAGGCCTTGGGGCGATTGTCCGGGGAACTCCGGGAGGCGGTGATCCTGCGGGACCTGCAGGAGTTGGAGTACCGCGACATTGCCGAGGTGCTGGATGTCCCGGAAGGCACGGTGAAGTCTAGGATCAATCGGGGACGACGGGAGCTGGCCAGGCATCTGCGGGCGATGGGGGTGCAGCCATGAACTGCGCCAAGTTCGAGCAGTTGATGTGCGACTACATCGACGGAACGTTGCGGCTCGACAGTCGCAATCAGATGCAGGCGCACGCCGCCGGCTGCCCCTCCTGCTCCGAAATCCTGGCCGAGGCGCAGTGGACCGCCGACTTCCTGCACGATGTGCCGGCGATCGAAGCTCCCGAGGAGTTGGTGAGCGGCATCCTGCGCGGCACAGCCGCCATCGGCGCGGAGGTTTTGGCTCCGGCGGGCGCCGCAGGCGGTTTCCTGTCCGGAGGGTGGTGGAGGCCCATGCTACGCCCGTGGGTCGAGCCGCGCTTCGCCATGAGCATGGCGATGGCGGTGCTGTCTCTTTCGATGATCACCTATTCGGGCGACAGAGTTTTAAACTCCTGGAAGAGCCAGGGAACCGGACCGGCGACAATCGCTCGTAACGTGCAGTCCCAGTTCGACCAGGCATGGACACGCAGCGTCGAGATCTACGAAATGATCCGGGCCTCCTACCAGATCGAATCGGCCGGTTCAGCGGATGATCCCGCGCCCGCGGAGCAGGAGCCACCGCAGTGACCGCCATGGAACAACAGCCTTACCAGGACACTACGACGGCTGATGCCATCATGGGCTACTGCCGAAGCTGCGGGCGGAGTGTTCCGACGGGCCAGGGCCGGCACTGGCAGGGTGCGCTCCATTGCATGGATTGCATCGTCAAGTTGAGCCAAAGCGGCCCGGAAGCTGCCGCCGCTGCGAGTGATTCGCCGCGCGAGTGGCGCGCTCCCGCCGCATCACCGTATGCCGGCGAAAGCACAACGCCGATCGCCGCGGCCTCGGGGCGGGCGCCATCGCCCATCCTGGCTCTGATCCTGGGTTTGATTCCCGGCGTCGGCGCTGTTTACAACGGCCAGTACGCGAAGGGCATCCTACACGTGATTGTGTTTGGAGGCATTATCAGCGCGCTGGGATCGGGCGCGGCTCGCGGCGCGGAGCCGGTCTTCGGCATGCTCATTGCTCTGATGGGTTTCTACATGCCGATCGAAGCATTCCGTACCGCCCGAGCGATGGAACGAGGCGAGCCTGTGGACGAGTTTTCCGGGCTGCTGCCGCCGGGGCACTCGACGGGCCGCTCCCCGGCCGCCGGTGTTGTGTTGATTGCCTTGGGCGTCATCTTTCTTCTGCAGTCGCTGGGGTTCCTCCGCCTGAACCAACTGGTCCGGTTCTGGCCTGTGTCGCTGATCGCGATGGGTATTTATCTGCTTTACCGTAGGGTCGCCGAGGGCGACGGCGGCGCGGCCCGGCCTGATACCGGGTCCTTCCCATCCAGAGAGTGGCGGGAAGACAGCCATGGCGCACGACCGGCGGCGCATGGGCCGAGCGAGCAGGAAGGCGGCTCCGCCGGCAGCGGGGAAGGAACGGGCGTTCGCGATTCCGGCGGGGGCGGGAGTTGAGATGGGCTATTCCCCGAAAGGCCCGGAAGCGGCGCGGGCGATCACGGGCCCCGCGTTGCTCGTTCTCACCGGGGCGCTCTTCCTGACTGACTACGCGGGAAGTTACCGGGTCGAGCAGACCTGGCCGCTGTTGCTCATTGCCGCCGGCATCGGCAAAGTGGCCGAGCACCTCGTATCCCCGCCGCCCCCGCCTAAGGCGCCCTACTAAAATTCAGCCGCGGCACGTTCGCCAGGAGAATGTGAAGTTCGATGAATCGCAAGTCCCTGTTCGGCCCGATCGTCCTGATCGTACTCGGCGCTCTGCTGCTGGCCCGCAATTTCTGGCCGGACTTCTCCCTGTTTCGGCTGTTCGCGGCTCACTGGCCGTGGATTCTGATTGTTTGGGGATCCTTCCGGCTGCTCGAGTTCGCGGCGGCAGTCATCCGGCAGAAACCGGCCCCCCCGCCCCTCGGAGGGGGGGCGTTTGTACTGGCCCTGCTGCTGGTGGTGGCCGGTTCGATCGCGCACTCGGCCGAATATGGCCCCCGGTTCCGGCGTTGGGACCGGTTGTTTCTCCGCATGTCCTCCCCGCACGACCAGGACGTCCGGCCCCACCTCCGGCGGGAGGGGCTGGCGGAAGCTACCCCCTCCGCCACTGGTCAGATGAGGTAACCTATAGCTCTACCTACGCGCCTATGCCACTGAGGATAGCCGCACGGCTTTGCGCTGTGGCCAGGCTCGGACCGCGGGGTACTGGTGCAGTACTGTTGCTTCTTGAATCGTAACCGCCTACCAGCATGCTGGTCGAATCCGAGACCATCCGGCGCGCGCAGTCCGGCGACGCGGCAGCTTACAACGAGATTGTTCAGGCTTATCGAAAGCGCATCCTTGGCACGATCTTTCGTTTGATCGGGCGCGCCGAGGACGTGGAGGACGTGGGGCAGGAGGTATTCGTCCGGCTGTATTTTTCTCTCGATCAATTGCGCACGGTGGAAGTGTTCGAACCGTGGCTGTACCGGTTGACGGTGAATGCTGCCTATGATTACCTTCGCAAGCTTCGCCGCACGCGCAGCATCCGGATGGCGGACCTGAGCCTGGAGCAATTGAGCGCCGCCGACGCCGCCGAAAGCGGCAAGCAGCTCTCGGAGGAAAGGCATAGAAAAGACATCCGTGAGATGATGGGTCTTTTGCTGGACCAGGTCTCGGAGGAAGACCGGCTGCTGCTGAGCTTGAAGGAAATTGAAGGGCTATCGTTGAAAGAGCTGTCACAGGTTTATGACGTGAATGAAAATGCTCTGAAGGTTCGATTGTTCCGCGCCCGGCAGCGCGTACTGCGAGCCTACGAGCACCTCAAGAAGCAGAATCAGCTCTAGGGAGGATCATGAATCCGATGGACCAACAGGAACAGGAGCGGCGTCTCGACCGGCTATTTGCGGCCTATCGTGACGCCTGCCCGGATCTGGACGGATCTCCGAACTTTATGCCGCGGGTTTGGGAGGCGATTGAGCAGTCGAAGCCCATAAGCTGGATCTTCCCCATGCGTATGTGGGCGCAGCGCCTGATCGTGGGCACCAGCCTGACGGCGGCTCTAGTGCTCGCCTACGTGGCCTTTCATCAGAGATCCGCCTCGCCCGCGGCCGGCTACGCGGATGCCCTGACAGCGGAGTCGCTCGACGAAATCGATGCCGAGTTCTGGTATCTGGCGGAGAACAACCGATGACCAACCAGCCAAAACGAATGGCGCTTCTGTATCTGGGACTCGTTTTCCTTGCCGGAACCGTGCTGGGCGCCGCCCTCCATCGCTTTTACGCAACGGAGTTTGCCCGCGCGGAGGCGACACCCGTTTCTTCTCCGCAGGACTATCGTGAGCATCTGGTCTCGAGATTCACCCGGGATCTTTCGCTGAGACCCGAACAGGTGGCGCAACTGGATCCGATTCTCGACGCGATCGACACCCAATACAGCCAGTACCGCGAAGATATCGAGCCCGGCTTCGACGCCATTCGCTCCGAGCGCGCCCGCCGCGTCATGGCTATCCTCGACGCCGATCAGAAGGTGAAGTACCAGAAGATCCTCGACGAACGCAAGAGCCAGCGCGAGGCAAAGAGGAAGCTCGATAAAGAGAAACTCCTCAAGTACAAGAAAGACGAGTGCCATTAACGGCCCCTGGCGTGCCCTGTCCCAAGCCCCGCGCGCATCGTTTCCCTTTCCTCACAGGCACTAACGCCTGCTTTCTGAGCGGTGTCTGATAGTGTTTCTACGTCTCTTACCCAATTTTCCCGGGCGGTAACGGCTGGCTACGATGGGGAAATCGCGGCGGGCCGCCGATCCACCCAGAGGGGAACTCCATGCTCATCAAAGATCCGGAAAGCGCTCGCTGGCTCATTTTTCTGTTGTCCGGCGCCGCGGCGTTCGCGGCGCTGGCGCTCATCCACAAATTTTGGCCGGGTATCCTGCGAAAGTCCAGTTTCCGGACCTTTGACCTACTAGTGGCAGCCGTCGCGGCCCTTTTTGTCGGTGTCCACGCCACGAACCTGTGGCATGAGCGGGAAGACGTGATCGTCGCCAGCTTCCACCGGCTTTACCACGACAATTGGTGGGCGCCGGCGGTCAGGAACACCTACTGGTTCGGCACACCCCTGTTGAAATGTCCGCTTGACCTTTGGATCTACCAGGAGATTCTGCATGAGACGAAACCCGACGTCATCGTCGAAACAGGGACATGGCAGGGTGGAAGCGCAGGCTTCTTCGCCTCCCTGTTTGACCTGATGGGCCATGGCAGAGTGATTACGATTGACATCAAATCGTTCGACCCTCCGCAACGCGAGCGGGTCGCCTACCTGGTTGGTTCGTCGACCTCGGACGAGATCATCCGGCAGGTCAAAGACTCGGTGCAGGACGGTGAGAAAGTGATGGTCGTCCTGGATTCGGATCACAGCAAGGAGCATGTCCTCAACGAACTGCGGCTCTACAGCGAACTGGTTACCCCAGGGTGTTATCTCGTGGTGGAAGACACGCACCTTAACGGGCGGCCAGTGCAGTTTGGCGACGGCGACCCGGCGGCAGCGGTCGAGGAGTTTTTGGCCTCCAACTCCGATTTCGAAGCCGACCGCAGCCGGGAGAAATTCGGCGTCAGCTGGAACCGTGGGGGCTGGCTGAAACGAGTGCGGTAGCGAAGTGACCTAAGATCCCCGCCACCATCCCATGGTTCGCGGCACGGCCAGCGATCCGTTCTGACATTCCCTTGCGCCAGTCCGGCGGGCGAGGCTCGGATCGGAATCTACCGCCAGCCCCTCACCGCCGGCAGCCAACCCTTCCTGCCAAGTAGCTCCAGCAGATTCAGCAAGACCGCAAGGAATAGCAGAGCGGGCCACAGGTCCATCGAACGGGTCACGAAGCGATCGCCGGCGTCGAAGATTTCACCGGGCGCCGGATTCAGGCGGCCACCTGTAAATTCCGCCGCTTTGCGCAGCAGAGTGTCGTTAGAACCGTATTCCTCCAGTTCAGGATTCGCGCGGTAGAAAGCCACTTCCGGGAAACTCTCGACCCGCGAAGCCGCCCGGAAGCGGAAGAGGCCATAGCGCCCCTCGGACGGCACGCGGGCTTCGTACCGCCCGCCCGCCACGCGTTTGAGCAACGCGCCCCGCTGTAATTCCGCCGGACCGAAAACATACACTTGCGGGGGCGCAGGCGCCCGCGCATCCGTTTCGTCTTCCAGCAGACGATAGCTCAGGACGACTTCGTCGGAGGAGGCATCATAGCGCGCTGCCGCCTCGCTGAGAAAACTGCGAGGCAGCAGATCGCGCGCCACGTTCGTCCAAAAGCGATCGAAGCCGGGCCACCGCACCCAGTTCACCGCCCAGCGCTCCTTGGCATCGGAGGCGAACACCGCGGCGCGTCCAAGCCCGTACTGCCAGCGCGTCAGCAGCGGATCCTCGGGATCGTCGCCCACCGTCAAGAGAACTTCGGCCCGAGGTTTGGCTTCAAATTTCACCCAGCCAAGCAGCGAACCGGCTTGCTCAAGATCGAGGTCATCAAGAATCTCGGCCGGACGGGCCATTTTCACTTCCACGGCCCGCTCGGTGACCGAGGATCCTGTGTGTTCCTTCACGTCCTGAAGCACAAGCTGCTCGAGGCCCTCCACATCGATCAAAAAATAGGAGCGACCTTCCGCCGTGGAGGCGACCCGCTCGAGATAGGAACGGTTCACATCCTGGCCGAGGCCGATAGCGGAAATCGTAATCTTCTGTTTGGCGGCTTCGCGGGCGAGATTGATGCTGTCGCCTTCCTCGGAGATGCCGTCGGTCAGCAGCAGTATGTGTTTATACACGGCTTTCGAGTAGCGGATCTTCTGATAGCCCTCGAAGAGGGCGGGCGCAATTTGCGTGCCGCCGTCGGCCAAAATGCCGGCGATGCTTTGCTTGGTCCGTTCCGGGTAGGCGTTGACTTGCGGCGGGACGGCCCACTGGAAAGAGTTGTCGAAGACAAGCACGCCCACCTGGTCGATCGGCCGTAGGTTTTCGACGACGCCGATCGCTGACTGCCGGGCCAGCTGCATCTTCTTACCTTCCATCGACGAAGACTTGTCGAGGACCAGGACAACGAATGTGCCTTCGGGCGTGCGCGGCGGCGCCAGATTCGCCGGCAGCATTTCGTTGAGCGGGTCGCCGGCATTCGCGGATGGCTCGGCGTAGAGATTGTTCTCGCCCGCGATCAGCAGGAAGCTGCCTCCTTGACGCACGTACTCTTCCAGACGGCGCTTCTGCGGCAGGGACCACCGCTCCAGATCGACGTTGTTTGCAATGATGAGCTGGTCCCTTTCAAGCCCCTGCCCAGGAAGACTGTTCGAGCGCTCGACTTCGAAACCAGCGACTGTAAGCACCTGCGGCAAGTGGCTGGCGGTCTCCGGAGGATCGCTCGAAATCAGAAGCACGCGCGGCGTTTCGATCAAGAGAGTGTGCTGGAAATCGAGTTCGCCCAGCCCTTCCGCAAGGATGCGGCCTTCAATCAGCGCGGCTCCCGCGGTTCGCAATCGCGCCTGGACGCGAACAACGTTCGTGCCGGCCTCGAGCTCCACCTGGGAATCGCCGATGGTGGCAGTCTCGGCGCGCAGTTGCACGCTCGCCTGCGCCGGACGAGGGCTTTCCACGGCAATCTCCATTAAGAACCGCTCTCCGGAGAAAACCCGTGCGGGCGCCTGCACGCTTGCCAGCCGCAATTCGGGCCGGCGGCGGCCTTCCAAAACAACCGCATCGACGGGAGTCCCCGATTCCCTGGCTTGGTAAAGCGCTCGTTCGATGGCGCCCTGATTCGCGTGGCCATCCGATAGAATCACGATCCGCGGCACGTGCGCGGGCGGCAGTGACGCCAGGGCGCCTTGCAGCGCGGCCTCCAGGTTCGTGCCCGAACTTTCCAGCCGCGGGGCGGCGGGAACACCCGGACGGGGTGCTCCATCAAACGAGATCACGCGCAGCTGATGCCGTCCGCGGGCCGCCGCGGCGTCCTGGAGGAAACGTTGTTCCCGCTCGATCTGCTGCGCTGAGATACTCGCCGAGGAATCGGCCAGAACGGCCACGGCGAGGCGCTGCTCCCAAATCCCAAGACGCGGCCCGGCCAGCGCCAGCAGGATGAGCGCAAAGCCCGCAGCCTTGGTCACAAGCGCGGCGCGCCGTTCGGTGCGCCGCCACTCCCAAATCGCCCAGAGCAGGGGCGCGGCCAGCAGCACGAGCAGGAGGGGATGGCTGAAACTCATCGCACCACCTCCCGCACATCCGTTTTCGCCGCACGCTCATCCTCAAAGTTCGTCAGGATGCGGTTGCTGCGAACCGGTCCGCTGATCACGGGGGCGGACTGCACTTCGTCCCGCCGGCGGCCGAAAAGAATCCAATCGACAAGCCAGCAGAGCAAACCGGCCAGCGCGAGCCACTGCCACAACCGGGAACCATCAACAACCGGCTGCTGGAAGGCAGGAGGGACGCCCCGCAGCACGCCTGCCGGGGGTTCCCATGCGACGGCGCCAACCTGAGGCAGCGTGAGATCGAATTCCCATTGCTGAAGCGGCGAGCGCGCCAGCACGCGGCCCGGCCGGCCGGCGAAGAAGCGAAGCCGGCCCTGGCTAAGCGACCAGGGGAGATTCATGTTTTCCGAGGAGGAAATCTGCATCTGGTCTTCGCGTACGCCGGGAACTTCCGTGTCGATCAGCCCCGAAGGCACAACCCGAATTTCCGAGATTCGAAAGACATCCGGAGCAAGCCAACGCAGCGTGTTCGCCAGCAGCAGCGGCGCGGTGAGGGTATTGCGCAACGCCGGCGACGCTGGATCAAAACCAAAAAAGACGCTCTTCCCACCGTTCGTCTCGCGGGCCACGATGACAGGTCCCGCGCCGCTTTCCGCGACGATTTCGTCGCCGGGCTCCGGCGCAAAGATCAGGGCATCCTCAAACCGGACGTCCTGGCTGTGGAGTCCTTCCGCCAAGGGATGCGACGAAACCCAATGCGTGATCCGACCCCGTCCGGCTACCTTCAGCACTTTGAGAGGAGATTGCGCGGCAGGCGGATAGAGGTAGATGCCGGGCGGCGGCTGGGCCGGCACGAAGCGATCAAACATCAGCAAGGCGTCCCGGGAATCGGCGCCCGGCCATTGGCGGCTCGGAAGGAAAGCCGGTGCGAGGCGAGGAACGGCCTCGAGTAGCGGGCGCAATCGCTCCGGCCGCTCGGAAAAAATTTGTGCGGCGTGCCTGCGCGGCTGTGGCAGCCGCAAGGACGCGGCGTTATCGAGGTCAAAATCATCCCCGGGTGTCAGAGCCGCGCGAAGAAAATTGCCTTGCTCCGTTTTCAGGCTGAAGCGCACCTCTCCCGCGCTGCGACCGGCCACGGTCAGCGTTCGACTGCCAATGGAGCGCCCGCCAAAGGAAAACGCAACGCGGCACTCGATGGGCGACGCCTCGTAGTTGTAGACTTCGGCGGCCACATTCCAGCGGCCTAGATCCTTGGGGTCGGCGACGGCACGAAGCTGGCGGATGCCGCGATCGGCGGCGTTTTGCTCGATCTCGATCCAGCGGAGATAACGAATGCCCTCGGGAACAACGCCGTCCTTGTCTTCCAACAGGCGGCCGGCGCCCACATAGGCGACCTCCCCGGCAGTGCGCCTCCGCTCCGCCGCGCCCGCTTCGCCGACCGCGAGTGCGAGAGAGTTTCGGGAAAGATCGAGAGCCGAGGCGAGGTTGATGGCCGTGAAGCCGGGCTGCGCTTCGCGAATGGCGCGCTCAAGTTCCGTCCTATTCGTCGTGAATCGCGTGGCCGGCGTGGCGAGCCCGTCCGCACGAATCAGCATGACCGGCTCGCTGGCGGGGACGGCGCGCAGATAGGCGAGGGCCCGCTCGCGCGCCTGCTCCATCAGCGTTGCGCCGCCGCTTCGCGCCGCCATCCAGGCGGAGGTTTCCAGAATCAGCACATGCTGGCGGAGCGGCGTTGCGCGGCTGCCCCAATAGGGATCGGCAACCGCCAGCAACAGGAAAACCAGAGCCAGCAATTGCAGCAAGAGCGAGAGAGGCTGGTGCAGCTTGCGGCGGCGTGACCGGTGGACGCCCAACGCCCGCCGTGGCCAAAATTTTAGGGTCGAAACCACCTGCCGGCGGCGAATACGCTGATAGAAATAGAGCGCCACAACCAGAGCGGTTAGCGGCACCAGTAGCGCCAGTAATTCCGCGATGGTTAGGTTCAGCAAACCCATACGCGCCTAGTGCAGACTTACCGAACCCGCTGGAATGAACGCCGTCGAGAGCACATCCGCCAAGGGTGCGTCCGTCGTGAGGTGAACGCGGCGGCCGCCGCTTCGCAGCGCGACATATTCGATCGCCTGGCAGTGCTCTTCATAGGCAGCCTCATATTGGCGCAGGCTCTCGCGGTCGAGGTCGAGCCGCAGCACCTCCCCCGACTCGGCGTCGACAAGATCAAATTCCCCTTGCCAGCGGGGATGCCGGTCCTGCGGACCTGCCAACTGCACGAGCAAGAGTTCCTGCCCGTGGTCGGCGAGATACTCGAGGGCTCGACTACACTCTCCGCCATCATCCAGGAAGTCCGAGAGGACGACTATCAGGCCCCCTTGCGGCTTGCGGGCCAGGAATTGGCGCACGACCGCCAGAAAATCCGACCGGCCGCTGGTGGCCAATTTCTCCAGGAATCGGCTTGCCGGGGCGTAGCGGTGCCGCCCGCCTTGGGCCTTGAAATCGTCCCCCAATGAGTTGCTAAATGGCTGAACCGTGATGGCTTCAAGCCGGACCAAACCTACATAGCACAAGGCCGCCGCCAGCCGGCAAGCGTAGGCAAACTTGGGCTCTCCCCCTTCGTGGGCCGAGGCGCCACAGGCCATCGATTCGCTGGTATCAATCCAGAGGCGCACTGGAGCACGGGGTTCGGTCTGGAACATCTTCAGAAAAAGCCGCTCAAGCCGCAGGTAGGCGCGCCAGTTTACGGACCGCAAATCGTCGCCGGGGTGGAAATGTCGGTGGTCGAGGAATTCATGGCCGACACCGGCATAGCGGGACAAGTTATTGCCCCCCAACAGACCTCGGAAGGACTGCCGCCAACGGATGGCCAATCGTTCCAACCGCTCCAGCGCGGCCCGGTCGAGCAAGGGAGAAGGCGCTTGCACCGTCTTACTCTAGCAGAGCGGCCGGGGAAGGCATCCGTCCGCGGAAAGGGGCTGTTTTCAAGCAGATGGGCCAGCACCCGCCAGCCTGGAAGCGCCAGCCCAGCAAGGGCATTCCAGCAGGCCGCGAAAGAAAGATTCGCCTGTTGCGCTTTCAGGGCGATAAGATCCCCGAGAGGTTTTCTAGGGCATTGCTATTACGGGAAAAAAGTACCTTGAGATGAACTGAAAAAGTACGACAGGGCCATTGGCAAGATTTCCGTTTCGCAACATAATGAAATGGAACCTGGGGCAAGAAAACTCTCCACGGTTCCACGAAAACAAGATCGAGAAGGAGAGAAGAAAGACTACCGGGCAGCGCAAACTTTAAGGCACCGGCGGGTTCAGCGAAAATAGATTCAAGCAATGCCAAGAACGGTTTACCAAGAGCGGCGAAGTCCCGCTAAGGGAAACACCCTACAACTCTAAAAGTGCAAAGTTGTATTGTTTGAATCCGAAACTTGCCGCATAATTGGGACTAGAGAAACGTCCATGACGATCGCACTCTTACTCTTGATTCTCTGCGTTGGCCTCCTGCTAGCGATCGAGTTGGTTCATTTGGGACGGGCAACACCTGGCCTCCCCGAACCGTCGCAGCTTGATGCGGAAATCGCCCGCGCCCGCAAATACGAGCCGATGAGGCGGCTATTTGCGCGCCGGGAATTCGATTTTGCCGCCACGTGTGAGAACAGCAATCCTGCGATCGAGCAGCAGCTGAGGAAGAATCGCCGCCGTGTCATGGCTCTCTACCTGAAGGAAATCCGGACTGATTTCCACCGCGCCTGGTCCACTTGCCGGCTGCTGGCCCCATTCAGCACCGATCCGGAATTCGGCGGGATGCTCGCGAAGCAGCTTGGCACCTTCTACACTTTGTACCTGACCTTGCAGTTCCGCTTGCTGGTAGGCTCTTACAGCTTTGCCGGTGCCGACGTCGAGAACCTGGTGACGGCTGTGAAGTCGCTTCAGATCAGCGCCCAGCAGATCGTCCACGGGATTCGTTCCGAGGCCTTCCAGGCCAGCGCCGCGTAAGCCGGCGCACAGGCCAGCCTTTTCCCGCTCTCCGCTTTGCCGCATTTCTCTGCTTTGGCCACTGGGCACCAGTGTCATCCGGAGCCGACGCTGGACAGGCTCTGGCGTTACTCCCGGCGGGCCATGGGAACACCACGCTTCGGAATCAGGCCCTCGCAGATTGGGCAGGAAGGCGAACTTTAGCGATTGCCGCCCTGCGGCGCGGGATTTACGGCATCCCAGCGGCTGTCGCCGGTCTCGCCGTGGCCAGCAGGAAGGGTTTCCCAGTCCGGCCCGGCCAGCGCGTTCAAATCGAAGACAACCTTGCCATCGCGAATCGTCATTTCTCCGATAAGCTTCCGCTTGCCCTTCAGACGCGCGCCGTACATGTCTTGGAAGCCGAAATCCCCTTCCGCCAGCCGGAGCACGGAAACATCGGCCGGCGATCCCGCCGAGAGGTTCCCGAGTTCCTCGTGTTTGATTTCGCGGGCTGGATTCCAGGTGGAGGCGCGAATCACATCTTTCAGCGGCATGCCCATCGCCAGGAATTTGCTCATGAGGTTGAGCATGTCTTTCATGCCGGAGTTCATGCTGCCGATATGCAGATCGGTCGAGATCGAATCAGGTATGAACCCCTCTTTCATGGCGGGCACGGCCACCCGCCACGCGAAACTTCCTCCGCCGTGGCCGACGTCGAAAATCACGCCGCGCTTGCGCCCGGCCCACAACCCAGGGTTGACCTTACCGTCGATCAATTCACGGCGAATGCCGGAATACATGTGTGTGTAGATGTCCCCCGGCCGCAGCTTTTCCGTCACCAGCACCTCCACTGGCCTTTCCGGGTGATCGTTTCCAAAGTCCACCGCGACAGGGATGTTAGCGATCGTCCCGGCCTCGACGGCGCGCTCCACGGGAGTCCATTCCGGGCCAGCATAGTGCGCCGTCTTCACGCCGACAATCAGCCCTTTGTGCTTGAGGGCCATTTCCGCGGTCGGCCGGGCCTGCATGTCGTCGAGGTTGTTTTCAAACTTCGCCCCTCGCATGCCATGGCCCACGATGTTGAGCATGGCAAATATTCGCGTCTGCGAGCGATCGATGACACGGTCCTTGAAATCTTCGAAGTTGCGCCAGCCCGAAGAACCAAGATCGACGATCGTGGTCACGGCCGAGCGAAAGGTGAAACCATCAGGGTAGATGCTGCTGTCGCCGGCGTAGGAACTGCGCTCGCCTGTCCCGGTGTACACGTGCGTGTGAATGTCAATCAGACCTGGTGTGACATAAAGCCCCGCGACATCCACTACCTTGAAGGCCAGCGCGGGATCAATCTTTTCGGCCACCTCGGCTATCTTGCCGCCGGCGATGGCCACGTCGCGTACGGCATCGATGCCGTTTTTGGCGTCGATCACGTGTCCGCCTCGCAGCAGCAGGTCGTACTTTTGCTGCGCCGACGCGTTAGCGGAAAGCAAGAGGAATGCGGCGCAAGCAATCACAGCTCGCCGCAGGGGGAGCACATCGAGGATTGTCATCACGGCACCGTCCTGATTCGAGCAATTCGAGGCAGGCCAGGGGACCGCCGGCGGACAGCTCCTGCGTCGAGGGGAAACGGCGCGCTAGCGCTACCTGTAAGCTGGCCGCGCGGGATCCTGCCTTCGCCCGAGAGGCGCTTACTGGGCAACTCTTGGAAGCTTCGAGAGGATGTTCTTGGCTTCTGCCTGGTAGGCCGAAGGCGTGTTAGCCGCGACACCCATCCAGTTGCGAGCAGCCGCAATGTTATCGCCCCCGACATCGAGCTTCACGTAGCAGATCCCAAGGAAATACGCGAGCACCCCCAAGTTCTCGCCCCCCTGCGCCTTGATGGGGTCCACGGACTTCAAAAGGAGCGCCCGGCCTTCGCGGTATTTTTCCTGCGTCGTCAGGACCCTTCCGAGAACGAAATTGCCCAGGGCCTCGAAGAGCGCTTTCTGCTGTGCCCAGGCGGCATCGGCCACACCCTCGGGCTTGGGCTTCTTGGCGACGACGGAGAGGAGCTGGTCGGCGTACTTCTTTGCCTGGTCCAGTTCATTCTTGCGCGTGTGCTGCTCCGCCAGAGTGTATAGGAAGCCCTCGTTGTTTGGATTCACAGCGAGCGATTCGCGCATGGCCTCGAACATCTTCGGGTAGTCTCCCAGCATTTGATAGGCGGCCACCAATTGATCCCCTGATTGCTTCGTGTACTGGCCTTCGGGGTACAACTGACGCAACGTCTCGACATATTTCACCTTGGTCGCGCCGTCGGTGATCTTGAACAACGAAGTGTAGAGGGAGTATTCGAGGTACTGCACAACGCCTTCGGCATACTCAACGGCTGTCTTCCATTCCGCGTCGCCCAGGTTGGCCGGTTTGGCACCTGAAACGACTTTGTCGGCCAGAGGCTTCGTTTCGGTAACGATGGTCAGCAGCGCCGCATAGTCGCCTTTGCCTTCATAGGCTTTGATCAGATTGTGGCGCACCTCAAGGTCGTTCGGCACGATCTTCAGGAGCTTCTCGCCGTACTCGGCCGCTTTATCGAAGTCCTCTTGACCCAGGTAGAGTGTCTCGAGCTGAAAGTACACATAGCCGATCGACTCGTGGCTGCTGAACTTCTCGACGAAGGTTTCCAGAAATTTGATCTTCGTGGCTGGATCGTCGGCGATGCCGGCCTGCGTGATCAGGCCGCCTTCGGCCGTCTGGCCATCGACTGTAGGGTTGCGGATGTCGCCCTGCGCCCGCAGCAAGCCGGGAAGCGCGCAAGCTAGAAGAAAGGTCAGTCCGATTCTACGCATCGTCCTCTCCTGAGTTGGTTCCCTAGGGGATGTTTCCGAATACTACGCTAATCGGGCTTTAGAATCAAGGGGAAGGGGTGGCGGGGGGCTGTTTCCATCCCCGCGCGGAAGGCGAAATGCTCCGGCCTTCAGGCCGCCCGCACGTGCAGCAGACTCTGGCTGAGCTTGTCGACGCCGTTCTCCATGCTCGAGTAGACGTCAGCGAGCAGGCCGGGATGCTCGCTGATCCAAGTCGCTTCCGGCCCGCGAAGGTCCCGCCGAACCACTTCCGGACCACGCTTCGCCAGCCAGCGTTCAGCCAGGCAAACCCCGAGATGCACGGAGTGCACGAAAGAGCCAAGCGAGGGAGGAACCGCGGGGTGGTGCGGACAATTCCAATACCCCGACGCTGCGACGAAGACCTCTGGGAAGTCCCACGCCCGCAGCAGCCAGCGGCTCACCGTGAGCGAGTCGACTCCAAAAACCGCGATCTCGGCAACGCGCTGGGACATGGTGCGCGCGAGGCCCATCACCTTCTCGTACGGGCCGGGCAGCTCCGACATTAGGGCGAGTTCGCCGACGTTATAGAGCAGACCGCCTGTGAGCAGATCGTCGGCATCGCGCCGGCGCAGTCTCTTGGCGATTTCATGGCAGGCCACTCCAACGGCCAAGGCCCGGTCCCGGGCCTGGCCGGCCAGAACAGAATCGACGGTCAGCTTCTCGAGGAGCTTACTCACAATCAAGTGCCGTAACAGCGTTCGGAGCCGGGCGTGACCCATCACAGCGATCGCCATCGACAGGTTGCGAATCTGTGCACTAACGCCAAAGTAGGGCGAGTTGGCGACGCGCAGGACATCGGCAGTCGCGCCCGGGTCGCCGCTGAGGATGTACTGCAATTCCTCGTTGCTGCAGAGCGTATCGCCAATGGTCTCCAGCGCCTTTTGCACAACGCCGATCGAGGCGGGAAGTTCCTCGAGGGATTCGATGGCCTCACGCACAGGACCGGCAGCAATGGCGGTCAGGCCTTTCGCTTCGCACGCGGCCATAGATCACGCTCCAAGGGGACATATCGGCCACGGTCAACCGTGTTTAGGGAAGTATCGTTCCAAGGGGCGGCGATGGGCCGGGAGAGATCCTACACGTGATTCGGGGAGGCGGGTCGGGCAAGTTCCGTGACAATCTCTTTGGCCGTGGCGCGGGCGCGCTCCAGCTGGCCGGGACCGTAGCTGATTGCCCCGACTCGCGAGTGGCCGCCTCCGCCATAGCGCTCACAGATGGAGGCCAGGTTATGGCGTGGCTCGTGGGGCGCCCAGGGGTTGGATCCCACCGAAATCTTCGTTCTAAAGCCGGCGTCGGAAACCGCCACGGTATAGGTGCTTTCCGGGAAGAGGTAGTAGGGTACAAACTTGTTATAGCCGCCGTGGTCAGTATCCGCCAGGTCAAAGAAAACAACCTCGCCCTCCTGCACGGCGCGGTCCCGGATCAAATCGATGGATTCCAGATGCCGCCGATAGAGCTGCTCGAAACACGAGCGGATAGCCGGCCGATCCGCAATTTCCTCCAAAGAATGCTTCGCCATCAGAGGGATGATGTGGGCGCTCTGATTCTCCTTCGCCGCCTCGAGTACCAAGGTGAGCTTCATAGCCGGTGCAGCCATTTCGACGGCGGCCCGCGCATTTTCATATTGAGCGCCATCGATAATGTCCGCCCAACGGATCAGTTCCCGCAGGTGTGAGGCGTCGTAACCAAATTTTTCGCCGGCAATCGTAGCGATGTACTTGGTGCAAGACCGGAAGCCAGGGTCGTAGAACTTCTTGCCGGAGCGGTCACGCTTGAAATGCTCGGCGTCTTCCGGCGACAGAAAAGCGCTTTGATGATGATCGAACCACCAAGTCAGCTTCGGCGAACTGCAATATTTGAAATCGACGATCGCATTCTCAGCGCCGTCGAACAGTTCTTCCTCGAAAAGCTGCTCGGCGCGGTGGAACAAGCCGGTCAGAACAAAATCGGCTGAGGGGTCGAATCGAGAACGATAAAAGTCCGCGAAGACAGCGGCCGAGCAGGCTCCGTCAAAGCAGCGATCGTGATAGAAAAGGCGGACCCTCATTTCAGGAAAAGCACTTAGGATCTCTCATTTGCTGGCAAAGATCAAGGGGAAACTCTCAACCAGGAGGCGGAAGCCAGCAGCGACCGCAGCGCCCACCAGGCGGCACGGAAAGTGCCGGCGCACTTGCGCGCCGCGGTTCTTCCACATTCCGCGGCCGGACTCGTTGGCGTTTGCAGGGCCCGCTGCCCGATGACATAATGAGAGACTCAGTAGGCACACAGAACCCGTCGGGAGGGTCATCATGCGTCAACAATGGGTGGCCAAACGCCAAGACGATACAATCCGAACACAAATCCACTACGCCCGTAAGGGTCTCGTCACCGAAGAAATGGAGTATGTAGCGCGGCGGGAAAGCCTTCCCGCGGAACTCGTCCGCTACGAGGTCGCCCGCGGCCGGATGATCATTCCGGCCAACATCCGGCACACGAATCTCGAGCCGATGTGCATCGGCGTGGCGTCGAAGTGCAAGATCAACTCCAATATCGGCAACTCAGCCGTGACCTCCGAGATCGATCAGGAACTCGAAAAGCTACAGTATTCCATCAAGTACGGCGCTGACACGGTGATGGATCTCTCCACGGGCGGTGACATCCCGCGCATCCGGCAGGCGATCATCGATGCTTCACCGGTTCCGATCGGTACCGTGCCGATCTATGAAGCCCTGACGCGCGTGAAGGGGAAGATCGAAGACCTCACGTGGCCGGTAATGCGCGACGTGATCGAGGAGCAGGCTGAGCAGGGCGTGGACTACATGACGATTCACGCCGGCGTCCTGATCCAGTACGTTCCGCTGGCGACCAAGCGCGTGACGGGGATTGTGAGCCGCGGCGGCTCCCTGCTGGCCGAGTGGATGGTGCGCCACCACCGCCAGAACATGCTGTACGAGAACTTCGACGAGATCTGCAAGATCTTCCAGAAATACGATGTCAGCTTTTCCCTGGGCGACGGCTTGCGTCCCGGCTCCATCGCCGATGCCAGCGATGAAGCCCAATTCGCCGAACTGAAGACGCTGGGCGAGCTGACAAAGAAGGCCTGGGAACACGACGTGCAGGTCATGATCGAAGGTCCGGGCCACATCCCCATGGACCAGATCAAGCTGCAGGTCGAAAAAGAGGTAGAAATGTGCCACGAGGCGCCTTTCTACACCCTGGGCCCGTTGGTGACGGATTTTGCGCCGGGATATGATCACATCACCTCGGCCATCGGGGCGGCCATGATCGGCTGGTATGGGGCGTCGATGCTGTGTTACGTGACGCCGAAGGAGCATCTCGGCCTGCCAAACAAGGAAGACGTGAAGCAGGGGCTGATTGCTTACAAGATCGCTGCCCACGCGGCCGACATTGCCCGGCACCGGCCCGGGGCCCGCGACCGCGACGACGAGCTTTCCAAGGCGCGCTTCGCGTTTGACTGGAACCGCCAGTTTGATCTCGCCCTTGATCCGGAAACGGCCCGCGCGATGCACGACGAGACCTTGCCCGAGGAAGGCTACAAGTCGGCGCACTTCTGCTCGATGTGCGGGCCGAGTTATTGCTCGATGAACATTTCTTCGCGCGTCACGGATTTCACGGCGGAAGACGCGCAGGCCGTGCTCGATGGGCGTCCGCTGGTGAGCATTCAAAACGCTTGATGCCATCCGGTCTCGGGCGGTTGTTCCGGCCTCAGGTGCATCCACGGGCCGGAATCCGAGCGGTGGTGTCATGATCCCCAACAGGGCTCTGCTGGATCGAGAGGAACGTCTGCGCCAGGAGTTCGACCGCAAGGCGCAGGCCGATCCGGAACCCCAAGAACAACACCTCAGACGAATGGCGGAGCCGGCCGTCAGTCGGGAGCCGTTAGCGGCCGATGAGCGCGTGCTCGATGTGGGCTGCGGAGAGGGCTGGCTGTGCCGGCTGGTGGCTCCGCGATGCCCGGACGGCGCCATTGTCGGCATCGATATTTCAGGGGAGATGATCCACCAGGCGCGCGAGCGCTCGCTAGCCCTCGAAAACGTCCTGCACACCGCGGGGTCGGCCGAGGAGATTCCCTGGGCCGAAGACTACTTCACTCGCGTGTTGAGCGTGGAAACGGCTTACTACTGGTCATCGCCGGAGCGCGCCGCCAGCGAGATGTTTCGCGTGATGGCCTGGGGCGGGCGGTTCGATGTGCTGCTGAGTTTCTATCGCGAAAACACCGCGACTCACCATTGGCAGGAACTGAGCAGTGAGTCTCTCCTCCTGCAAAGCGAAGCGGATTGGAGAGATCTGTTCGCTCTTTTCGGATTTCGCGAAATCGAGACAACCCATTTGCGGGACGATCTCGCGAAAGGGGGAACGTTCCAGCCTGGGCGTCTCTGGCGGACCGAGCAGGAGTGGCAGCAGTTCAATGAACTAGGGGCGCTGCACATCGCCGGCCGCAAGCCGCGCCTGCCCCCGCCGGGTCCGCTGGCCAGCCAACCGGAGCAACCCCGGCCACCGGACCCGCCCGACCCGCTGCGGATTCTGCGCTAGAAACAAACCGGACGTGCCTGCAAGCAACAATAGAGCCGGATCTCCCAATAGCGCCAGATCCGCGCTACGAACTAGAAGCACCCGGCTAGAAGAGGGACGCGCCCCAACAACGCGCCACAGTTTTCGTTGGCACGCTAGGGCTCGTCCTCGGGGCTCACGATCAACACCATGCGGCGGGCAGATTCAACTCGCACGCGCGCCCCTTGCGGGATAGGCGGCCACCCCTTCGCCAGCCGGGCTTTCCACAACTCGCCTCGCACGCGTACGTAGCCTTCAGGATCGAGCGCCGTTTTTACCGTGCCGCTCTCGCCGATGAGTTGCTCGGGGCCCGTCTTGGGGCCCGGCTGGTAGGCAACCCGCAAGAGCGGATAGAGCACAAAATCCTTTCCGACATAGAGTGCATATAAAAGGACGGAACCCCAGAGCGGAATGCCGATCCATTCCCGAAAAACGAAGAGGATGATCGCGCCCAGAATCCAACCGGGAATTTGAAACAGCAAATATCGTTGGAAGGTGCTCATGAAAGCGGTAGAATGCCGGCCTCTGCGGCCGGCCTCTCGCCACGCGGGTGCGCCGAGGTTTTCGCAAAGAGCCTTCCCGATCTTACCCGGTTGGAGCGCAGCCAAATGGTGGCGGGACGGGGCGCGACGCGTTTCTACCCGGGAAATTCCAGGCCCGGACAGACGCCGAGGCTCGCTCCAACCCCGGGCTTGCGCCCGGGGCGCAGTTTCTTGCGATCCGCAGGCGTGTTCGGGCCGGGCGGGGGCGGAGGTGGGCACGGCGGTGCCGTGCCCTTGCCCACGGACCGAGGGGACAGTTTCCGTGGTAGCAAGCCGCAGCGCGTTGCGAATACGCAAGACGGAAACTGTCCCCGCGAAGAGGAACGGCGACGAGATGTAAAACCTTCAGGGGCACGGCGGTGCCGTGCCCCTACGACCCGCACTCACGCCGGGCGGACACGGAGGTCCGCCCCTACTTGGACCGTGGGACGGGGCGAGACCCGTCCCCTACTTCGAGAATTGGGATTAGAAGAAACGGATCATGTAGGTGAATTTGACGCCGCGGCCGATCTCGGGCGCCAGATCCTTGATGAACGATGAGTGGTTGCGATAGAGGCGGTCGCCGATATTGAAGACATCCACGGAAAACTGGTGCGCCAGGTGCTGCTGCGCAATCGTATACGACGCCTTCAGATTGACGACGGCATAACCCGGGGTGCGTGTTTCATCGGTGAACGTCTGGTGCTGCTGGCTCGCCAGGATGAGTTCCGGCGCGATGCGAAGGCCGCCGCGGTTGAAGTCAAGCCCGACTTTTCCGCGCAGCGGCGGGATGCGGGGTAGCGGAGTGTGGTCCACCGTTTCTTGCGCGTCGACGAAATCCGTTCCCAGGTTGAGCCAGAGGTTGGGATGCAAGCCGAAGCCCAGGTTGGCCTCCGTGCCGGCAAACCGCGCGTCACGGTGAGTGAACTGAATCACTCGCAGCCCATCCTCCACCTCCCCGGTCAGGAAGGGGAAGATAAAGTTATTGAAATTGTAATAGAAGAAGTTCAGTTCCCCCCGGACACGCCCTTCCTGATGGCGTAAGGAAAAGTCGATGCCGTCTCCCTTTTCCGCTTCGAGGTTGGGATCGCCTATTTCGAAGGCCAGGTTGCCGACGTGCGGCCCAAAATTATAAAGTTCCTCCAGCGCCGGGGCGCGGTAGGTGTGTGAGTAGTTCGTGACGAATGCGCCGCCACGCCAGAGATTGAGATGCATTCCCGCTGCCGCCGATGCCCCGGTGAACTTTCGCTTGATGGCGTCGGGGATCTCTGCTCCTTCCTCTCCCTCTCCGGCGTGCCCGGGACCCCGTTCCGCGAACGCAGGTGTGTAGCGTTGCGTCTCGAGCCTGCCGCCGAATTGAAACTTGACGCGCTCAAAATCCAGTTCCTCCAGTGCGAAGACCGCAAAACCCGACTGGGCGACGGGTGGTGAGAGGGCTTCCTCGCCCGAGACGTCGTAGTCGCGGTCGACGCCCCAAAAACCGAATCGCCCGCCGAGCGGCCCGCGCTTGCTCTGCTCGAAGACGCCACGGTAGGTGAATTGTTGCTGTTTGAACTGCGTTCCGATTTCACTTGTCCCGCCCTCAAAGAACTCAACTTCGTCGTGCTTCCAGTCGGTATAGTTCAGCTTGAGAATGAAGTTGTCCATCAGTGAGCCGAGATTGTTCAGGCCCCATTCCACCCTGTAATTTTGACGGCGGCTATCCAGGCTCACACGCTCGAGCTCCGGTCCTTCGTCCTCTTCGGCCCCTTCCTCGCCCTCCTCTTCATGGTGACCGTGAAACTCGCCGGCAAAAGGGATGCCGTAGGAGCCATCGTCATACTTGGCATCGAGACTGAAGAAGGTCCTGTTGCCGAACCAGCCGAAGCCACCGCCGCCGTTGGCGAGGCGCGAGCGGGAATTGAAGATTTCGCCCTGGGGCGAGTTGTAGTCTCCGGTCCGCAGCCCGCCGCCCTGGCCCCACAGCATCCATTTCCCGAGGCCGTACTCGAAACCGGCGTTCCCGCCACCTAGCGCGTTCGCTGATCCCGCTGAGCCTTGCACGAAGCCACGCAGGCCTTGGTGAGCGTGCTGGTGCAACGCGTGGTGCCGGCTGATGGCGTTGACGGTGCCCCCCATGGCGCTGCCACTGTAAAGCAAAGTGGCCGGCCCTTTGACGATCTCAATCCTTTCCAGCTGCGAGGGATTGAGCAACTCACCGTGGTCGCCGGATTGCGACGACAGCGTCCCGGTGCTGATCCCATCCTCCATCACCAAAACGCGGTCTCCGTCGAAACCGCGAATGATAGGTCTCGCCGCGCCAGGCCCGAAACCGCGCTTGGCAATGCCCGTTCCTACCTTCTGGTCGAGCGCCTCGCCGAGCGACACGTCCGTCGACTGGGCGAGATCGTAGGCGTCGTAGGAGGTGACGCTCTGAAAGGACTCGAAGGTCGTTTCCTGCTTCTCGCTGGCGGTGACGGTGACTTGGTATTTCTGGGCCGCCAACTCCAACGCGAAGTCGGCGGTGGCGGTCTCCCCGGACGCGAGCGTAACAACTTTCGCCGCCTGTGAAAACAGACTATCGAGGTGAGCGATGACCTGATACTGACCGGGGGGGACGCGGTCAAAACGATAGCGGCCTTGATCGTCGGCGGACGTACTGCGGCCCAACTCCACGATCAGGACGTTGGCGCCATGAAGCGGATCTCCCGTCCGGGCTAGAGCCACCCGGCCCTCGATGACCCCAGCCGGCTGCGCGCCGAGACGGTGTGACGCCAAGAAAAGACCTATAAAAACCAAAGCAATATGAATTTTTTTGCCGCGCTGCATGATATCTCCTCATTCCGTTTCTTTTGAGCAAGCAACAGACGCCGCACCGGCTGGTGTGGCCGGCACGGATGCAAAGCGCCGGGCTCACGCCAGGCGAACGAAGGTGAGGAGTTATGCGGGTGGGGCGCGGGAAGACGCCGATCCCGCGGAGAAGTGCTCAATCGTCAGACCCTGGGTGATCGGCACCCACGAAACCAAGGTCGCCGGTGCATGGTAAGTGAAGCCCGCAGCTGGTTTCAGAAGCGGCGCATGAGCGAGGTGGCAAAACTCGCAACAATGATCGAACTTATCGCCGTGAAACAGCCCGGGCGCGGCAGCGGCCGTGGTAATCAGCAAGATCGCTACAACCGCGAGAAGGGCGGGCAGGCGAATCGCAAGTCTGGCAAGCCGCTGGCGCATGAAAGGTCTTGGGGACTTCGACCGCACCGAAAGGCGGCCGAAGAGCCACTTTCTTGGTAGCATGCTTTCCCTCTTGGGTCAAGCTGCTGGCCAATAGGGCGTTCCGGACGACCAGAAGGTTTCCTGTTGGCCTAGGCCCCGAGGATTCTTGCTTTTTCGGTCAGCAACTCCCACAAACGGAGGACTTCCCGGCGCGTCGTCCGTAGGTTACCGATGGCCAAGTGCAGCACCAGGCTGCTGTTCAAAACGGTGTCCGAAAGAAAGAACTCGCCGCCGGCGTTGATCTCCGAAAGCAACCGGCGATTCAGGCCATCCAACTCGCCGTCCGGCGTCCGCGGAGGGCGATACCGGAAACAGACGACTGAGAAGGGAACTGGCGCAACGCGCTCAAAATCCGGGTGTTCGTCCACCCATCGGGCGAATTCCTGAGCAAGGCGAATATGCTCGCGCAGATTGGCGGCGATCCCTTCCCGGCCAAAATAGCGCATCACAAACCACAGCTTCAGGGCGCGAAACTTCCGCCCCAGAGGGAGCGAGTATTCCATGAAATTCAGTGCGCGCGGGTCTTCCTGGCTTTGCAGATACTCGGGCACGAGCGACAGCGCACGCCGCAGGTCGTCCGGGCGCCGGGAATAGAACGCAGTCAATTCCATGGGGACGAACAGCCATTTATGAGGATTGACGATGAAAGAATCAGCCCTGTCGCAGCCCTCGAGGATGTGGCGCTTTTCAGGCAGCACCGCGGCGGCCCCAGCGTACGCAGCATCCACGTGCAGCCATACGGAGTGCCGCCGGGCGATGTCAGCAATCGCCGGGATCGGATCAATACTGGTGGTCGAAGTGGTCCCCACGGTCGCCACTACGCAGAAGGGCCTTTTGCCACCCGCCTGATCCGCGGCAATCGCCGCTTCGAGTGCGTCCGGCCGCATGCGGAATGCGGCGTCTACAGGAATTTTGCGGCAATTCTCGCGGCCCAGGCCAAGCGCCAGCATCGCCTTCTCAATTGAGGAATGGGCCTGCTCGGACGTATAGAGGATCAGGCGCGATGGGTCAGCGGGCCGGCCGACAGCGCGATCTTCACGCAGGGCCGCTTCCCTCGCCGCAATCACCGCGTGAATGCTGGCCACCGACGCGCCGCCCAGCGTCATCGCGAACCAATCCTTGGGTAGCCCCAGCCACTCGGCCAGCCACCGCAGCGTGATCTGCTCCAGCTCCACAAGGGCCGGGGACGTCTTCCACAGCAGCCCGATGTTGTTGAGCCCGGCGGCAAGGGTCTCCGCGAGGACGCCCGGCCCACTGCCCGAGGTCGCGAAATAACCCATGAATCCGGGATGGTTCCAGTGCGTGACGTGCGGCAGGACCTGGCGTTCGAAGTCGGCGAGGATGCGGTCCATCGGCTCGCCATGGTCGGGCGCCGACAGGGGCAGGAGATCGACGAGGCTTCCCGGCCGCACATCCGGCTGTACGGAGTACTTTTCAGGATGCGACTGATACTCCGCGAGCCAATCGACGACCTGATAACCAAAGCGCCGGAACTCTTCGGGCGTCATGTCGCCAAGGGAGGGACCAACGCCGCTTTCTACATCCTTGGAAGGCGACCCCTGTGCACCGGCCGGCAGCGATTCCGGATCGGACGAAGAGTAGGGTCGGTCCTTCATGAACTTCGAGAAAGCGATCTGTGCCGGGACGATCCGAACCAGTGACTCTCCACAAAGTTGAGAACAATCCGGCACCGCATACAGCTACCCCGCCGGGTCGACGGCCCAGGGGCCTTGAGCGATGAGGCCGCCATCCACAAAGATGGGGCTGCCGGTCACGAACGACGCCTTGTCGCTGGCAAGGAAGAGAACCACCTCAGCCACCTCTTCGGGCGTGCCCACCCGTCCGATCGGGTGCTTCTTGCCCCAGCGGCGAATCTGGCCTTCGACATCTTGCGGGTCGGCGACTGCCGCGGCTTGGCGCAAGATCGGAGTGTCGATCGAACCGGGACAGATCGAAAGCACTCGGATGTTGTCGGCGGCGTAATCGATCGCCATGTTTTGCGTGAGCGAAAGATCGGCGCCCTTGCTCGCCGCGTACGCGGGCACGAGTTTTTGCGACTGGACTCCTTGTACGCTGGCGGTGTGAATAATGACGCCGCCACCCCGCTTCTTCATCTCCGGAATGGCGTACTTGGCCATCAGAAAACGGCTTTTGACGTTGACCGCCATCACACGGTCCCAGACTTCTTCCGTCAGATTTTCCACGTTTTCATAGCTGGCCGCGGGCTGAATACCGACGTTGTTGAAAAGGACGTCCACCCCTCCGAAGGCAGCAACAGTACGGCTGACCGACAGCCCGGCTTCCGGAGCCAGCGCGCAATCCGCCCTGACGAAGAGAGCGTTGCCGCCGCTGGCCTGGATGGCATGAACCGTACCCTGCCCGGCCTCCTCATTGATATCCACGACCGAGACTGCGGCGCCCTCGCGACCAAACGCCACAGCGGCGCCCCGGCCGATACCGGTCGCGCCTCCCGTCACTATGACCACTTTGTTTTCGAATTGGCCCATCTGTTCCTCAGGTTGACCTTGTCCGAATACTCTCTTTGCCAGGGTCCGCCACGGTTCAAGCGTCGGGCCGTGTAGCACTCGTCCCCCACGAGCTACTAGGATAGCGGAAGGTGAAAACTCTGTATCAAACCGTTGTCTTTGACTTCGACTACACGCTGGCGGACTCCTCCCCGGCCGTCATCGAGTGCGTGAAATACGCCTTCGAAAGTATGGGGTTGGCTCCCGTATCCGCCGAAGCCGTGTGCCGCACGATCGGCACGTCGTTACCCGAAACGCTCGTCACTTTGGCGGGTGAAGAGCAGCGCCCCCGCGTGGAGGAATTTCGCGCATTTTTTCGTCGGCGGTCCGACCAAATCATGGTGGATCGAACCAAAATCTACCCGGCCGTGCCTGCTGCCTTAAAGTCGCTTCGGGAAATGGGTTGCCGTTTGGCCATTGTTTCCACGAAATACCGTTTCCGCATCGAAGAGACACTGCGGCGGGAGGGGTTGCTCAACGCGTTCGATGCCATCATCGGCGGCGACGATGTCGAATGTTTCAAGCCCGATCCGCAAGGGCTGCTGCTGGCCACCAGGCAAACCAACACACCCGCCGGGAAAATCCTCTACGCGGGAGACAGTGTAACGGACGCCGAGACAGCCCGGCGCGCGGAAACACCGTTTGTCGCGATCTTGTCCGGCCCGACACGGCGGGAGGATCTCTCCGGCTATTCCGTGAAGGCGTTCCTGGACCATGTGGGGCAGCTGCCCGCATTCCTGGACAACGGGGCCGAAGGTCCTACCTTCTCATTCAAATCCGCTCCATGACTTGCTTGGCCCGCGCCATAGCCAGCTCCGGGCTTGAGAGGATGGGCGCCTTGCGCTTTTCGGCGGGGATGACCGCAACCACGCGAGCCATCGACGCTTGCGCCAGCACGATGACGTCCACACATTCCATCAACTCGAGAAGGCGTGCGGTGACGATGCGGTCATGGGCCGCGGGATCGCCTGACGAAACCGCCTCGAAGGCCCCATCGCACAGGCAGGAGCTGATCTCGGCCTCGCGCTGCTGCGCGGCCGCCGTCGCTTTGAGCAGGGCGACCGTCGGCTCAAGGGTTGAGGAGAGCGTAGCAGCCACACCGATCTTGCGGCCGAGCCATACAGCTTCCTCCGCCATCGCTTCATCCACGCGAATGACCGGAATAGGCACTGCCTTTCGCGCCGGTTCGACCGCGGGCCCTATCGAGGAGCAAGTCACTAGGACTGCGTTTGCGCCGCCGTCCTGCGCCGACTGCACGTGGCCCACCAGCCGGCGGATGGTGGTCTCGGAAAGCGTGCCGTCACGAATGGTGTTCTTGAGCAGGCTTTCATCCACGATGTTGAAGGCGTCGACGTCAGGCATCTCCTTCTTGTGGAGATCCATGAAGACCGGAATAATCACCGGCGCAGTGTGGATAAAGGCCAGCGTTTTTGCCATGGTTATCGGCCTTGACCCGGCTGCTCCATAAAATCACCGGCCGGCGGTTTCCCTCCAGTCTGCTCAAGCTGCCGGATCAACTCCTCCGGGCCGTTCACCGGCTTCTGGCAGGTGAAGTTGCGGCAAACGTAGGCCGTGGGTTTGCCATGGAGCATCGTACGGCCTGCAAGCAGCGGTACTCTCTTGGGCGCCCCGCCGTCAGCGGGATCCAGCAGCGCCACAACCTTGTTGGGAAGATAGGCGCGATGTGTGGCGCGGATGAGTTCCCGTGTGGCGGGATCGTTGACAGGACCGACGACCGCAATCTCTTCAAAACCATCGTGCCAAGCCTCGACACCACAAAGAAAGCGCTCGTGCTGGAACGGCGAACGCGCGGTGCCGCCGCCAAATACCCGAATGATCTGCTCGGCTTTTTGCCGCAGATCTTGGCGGTCAAGCAGAATACCGAGCCGCTGCAGGTTCATCAACATCACGGAGTTACCCGAGGGGATCGCGCCGTCATGCGCGGTCTTGCTGCGGACGATGAGCGTCTCGTGGTCGGACGCGGTAAAGAAAAAGCCGCCGCCCGCTTCATCCCAATAGAACTCAATGGCCTTGCCGGTCAACTGCTCCGCCTCGTCGAGCCAGCGCAGGTGGCCGCTCCACTCGTAGAGATAGAGCAAGCCTTCGACAAGAAACGCGTAGTCCGTGATATAGGCCATCAGCCGCGCACGGCCCTTGCCGTAGGTGGCAAAGAGGCGGCCTTCCTGCCGCATCTCACGCAAGATAAAGTCCGCGGCCTTCGCGGCGGCTTCACCGTAGCGGCTGTCGTCCAGAACGGCCGCCCCTTTGGCGAGCGCGGTGATCATGAGGCCGTTCCAGCCGGTGAGAATCTTGTCATCCAGTCCCGGCCGCACGCGCTTTTCGCGCTCTTCAAACAGCTTCCGCCGACTTTCTTCCAGGCTCCTGGCGATTTCCGCAGCATCCAGGTGTTCGAGGTTTGCGATCAGCCCGACCGGCCGGTCCACCTGCAAAATGTTCTTCGGGCCGTGGGGGACGTGCTCGTCACCGGGATGGGCCCAGTTGCCGTACTCGGTGACGTCGTAGTGGGCGCAGAACAGCTTGGCGGCGTCTTCGCCGAGAATTTCCCGCACCTGCTCCTTGGTCCAGATGTAGAACTTGCCTTCCAGCCCTTCGCTGTCGGCATCCTCGCTGGAATAGAATCCGCCTTCCGGACTTCGCAGGTCCCGCAGCACGTACTCGAAGATGCCATGGGCCTTTTCCACGCAGAGCTTCTTGATCTCAGGGCGCTCCGTGGCCTGGAAAGCATCAAGATAGATCGAGCTGACCAGGGCCTGATCGTAGAGCATCTTCTCGAAATGCGGCACGAGCCATTTGGGATCGGTGGAGTAGCGCGCGGTACCGCCGCCGAGGTGGTCATAAATACCGCCGTTGCCCATTTTTTCGAGCGTCAGCTCAACGGCGTTACGATAGGGTTCGTAGCCGCCACGGCGGAACTCGCGCAAGAGCAGATCCATCGCCTGGCTGGGCGGAAACTTGTTCGAGCCACTTGCCATGCCGCCGTAGGTGCTGTCAAACGCGCGCCGGATCTGCTCGGCGTTATCGCTGACGGCTTCGCGCGAGAGGACATCGCCCGAGCCGTTCGATGCATGAAGCATGCGGATAGATTCGACAACCTTGTCGCTGTCCGACGCCAGGGCCTCCCCCTTTTCCCGCCAGACCTGCTGGACGTGCTGCAGCAGAGTCTTGAAGCCCGGGCGGCCGTACATATTCTCCTTCGGGAAATACGTACCCGCGTAGACCGGCTTCAGGTCGGGGGAAAGAAACACGCTCATCGGCCAGCCGCCATGACCGCCGCTGTAGATCATCGTGGCGCTCATGTAGATTTCGTCGAGGTCGGGACGCTCCTCGCGGTCCACTTTGATCGAGATGAAATCGCGGTTAAGAATTTCGGCGACCTGCTCGTCCTCAAAGCTTTCGTGCTCCATGACGTGGCACCAATGGCAGGCGGCATAGCCGATGCTGAGGAAGATCAGCCTGTTTTCGTCCCGGGCGCGCCGCAGAGCCTCCTCGCCCCACGGATGCCAATTTACCGGGTTGTGCGCATGCTGCAGCAGGTAAGGGCTGGTTTCGTGGATGAGAGCGTTAGTGAAGCGATGCGTCATGACAGCATTGTATGAGGATTACAGACTTGAAGAACCCTTCGAAGTGCGAGCGTCATCGGCTGCTTCGCAGGTCTGATACCAAACAAGGAAATTGCGGTACACCGAAGCTGCGAATAGCCGGGCATACCGATCAAACTGCTTGCGTAGTGGAGATGGGACAATAAACGGCAAGCCCCACGTCAGATAGGCCAAAATGCCGAACGATACCAGGTGCAAGACGAGTCGCTCAGGGGTCAAGTTGGCAGAACGCAGAAGTACGAAGAGTGATCCGATCACAATCATCGATGAGAGTCCCGATGCTGCGAGCAGTCCTCTGTACAGAGCATAGAGCGAATTGTAGATAGGTGTGTAGCCCGCAGCATTTTTCTGCACGATCAGTGCATAGGCCAAGTCGAAGTAGTACTGCTGCTCCTTGGCCAAATCAGGATGCGATGTTTGCGAGACTGAGAAAACCCCAGCTAAGCTCTCAATAATCCGGGTCTTGATCTCGTCTGGGAAGGTTCTGTCGTCTGGCGCCAGGATCTCTGCCGACGGTTTCAGCCCTTTGATTCTATCTGCAACCGAGGCTCGTACAAAGTGACCGACAATGTAACAGACAACGACCAGAATTGCGGACTCTCCCAGAGTGGGTTGAAGCGAAATGGATACATATTGAGAAAAAGCTACGAGCGACACGATAACGACGAGAGCGCCCGGCAACAGGTACCCGAAGATATCGTAAACATTAAACTGATTCATGGATCAGAGCACGCATTGACTTCGCGTGAAGGCGAAGAATCCCGGCGACTCCCCTGAAGGCAGAGACCGCCCTGTCATGCTCGTCGGGAGTGAATGCAATCGCTCCTACCCGTTCGTGCCCCCCCCCTCCATAGCGGCGGCAGAGGTCTCCAAGGTGGAGCGATTCAAACTGAATCCACGGGTTGCGCATGCACAACAACTTGAGTCCTACGGAACTGCGATACAGGACGACCGAGTACAGAGCCTCGCGGTCGAAATGGTATGGGGCGTATCTGCTATAGCTCAAAACGCGGTCTGACAGGTCGGCGAGCACCACCGAGTCCGCCGAGTGCATCCTGCTCTCAAAGCACTGCAGTTCCTCGCCCTGAAGCCTCTGGGCATTTTCAAACCGCGCGGAGATCTCTGGCTGATCCACTACTTCGTCGAGATTCAGACGCGTCAGTAACCTCACCACTGCTGCGTAGAACTCTTCCGGGGCTGCGGCGAGAGCGAGATTGAGCTTGAGCGCCGCTTCAGAGGAGCGAATGACCTGCCCGGCCGAGGAATAATCGGCTGTGTCAATGACATCAGCCCATCTTCCCAACTCAACCAGCGCAGGATCCTCTCTAAGTTGCGGAACCGTCGAGAGTATCAGTGACGAGCAGCTTGGGAATGAAGCGTCCCACCATACGCTGTCTCTCAGTTTCTTCCGCCGTTCGTAGTGGGAAGCCCACTGCTCGACGGGAAAGGGTGAAGAATGGTGATCCCAGAAAAAGGTCGCGTCAGGGTGATAGAGGAAATCCACTACTGCACACGGCTGCGTCAGCCGCTGGCCGACCCACGGCAAGCCGTAATCGACCGGCTCTAGGTCAACCGTGCTCGGTTTCTGCTCTGTGCAAACCTTGAGCACAAGGGCCGCAGACACAACACCATCAAAATCCCGGTGAAAGTAGATCTTCTTCACCTTCATTTGATCCTAGACCCGCCTATGGAACCAGGCACGTCACCTAGGCCGCGGGCTGCTGCGTCTGACCGACCATGACGCGGCGCTTGAAGTCCTCGAGCATGGAATCATCGAGCCGGATGTGCGTCGGCCGCTTGGTGAGCGTCGTCATCTGGTCGATCTTGTCTTGCAGTTTCAGCAACGCGTAGAAAAGATTCTCCGGACGGGGCGGGCAGCCGACGACATAGACGTCCACCGGCACGATGCGGTCCACGCCCTGTAGCACGCCGTAGGTGTTGAACGGCCCCCCCACGCTCGAGCAGGCGCCCATGGAGATGCACCATTTGGGCTCAGGCATCTGGTCCCAGATGCGCTTGAGTACCGGGGCCATCTTGAGGGTGACCGTGCCGGCCACGATCATCAGATCCGCTTGCCGCGGACTGGGACGGAAGACCTCCGAACCGAACCGGGAAATATCGAACCGCGAGGTCGAGGAGGCGATCATTTCGATCGCGCAGCAGGCCAAGCCAAAGGTGAGCGGCCAAATAGCCGATTTGCGAGCCCAATTGAAAACATAGTCGACCGAGGTGGTCAGAAAGTTTCGTTCAAACTGGTTCTGCAAGAAGGGCATGCGCAGCGACTCCCCAAAAACAACGTTTTATTATACACAGGCGGGCAAGCCGGGTCTCGGGGACCTCGGGGGTGTCAGCGCCGCGAAACCACCCCGCCGGACAGGATTGGCGGGATCTGCGCCCGAAAGTACCGCTGACGGGCTGCTCATGGCCCGGCAAAGTCCTGCCGGCGGCAGCGAGAACAGCCGCAATCGTGAATAATGGAGTCTGCGGCGTCCGCGTTGAGCGTTCGTGAAGCCCAGCGGCCGGCGTCGTAGCGCCGGTCCCTCCCACACACCGAAAGGACCCCGATGAAACTTGTGATCCACCCGCCCGTCGAGGCCGAGCGTCTCGGAAAAATCGTAGCCGCAGCCGGGTCGATGGCCGTCGTCAACGCGGCCGATGAGCAACAGGCCGTGGCCGAGATGCCCGATGCCGACGCCTTTTTCGGCAAGCTCACGCCGCCTATGCTGGCTGCCGCCAAGCGGCTGCGTTGGGTGCAGTCACCAACGGCGAGCCTGGAGCACTACCTGTTTCCCGAGTTGATTGCCCACTCCTGCCAGTTGAGCAACATGCGAGGTCTGTTCTCAGACCTGATCGCTGATCAGGTCCTCGGCTACATCCTCTGCTTGGCCCGCAATCTTCACATCTATATTCGGCAGCAAGCCGAAGGCCGCTGGGCGCCCGTGGGAGGCGAAACCACGCGTTTTTCGTTCGCAACCGGCCCGGGGATCATGAGCGGCATCGACCGGGCGCACATGCATCCTTCGGACGCTACCGTCGGGATCGTCGGCCTGGGAAGCATCGGCAGTGAAATCGCGCGGCGGGCGCTGGCATTCCGGATGCGTGTCCTGGCAGTCGATCCGGTACAGACCGAAGCGCCTGAAGGCGTCGAAGCCTTGTGGCCAAACGAAAAATTGCCGCGATTGCTGGCCGAGAGCGATTTCGTGGTCATCGCGGCCCCTCACACTCCCGACACAGAAAAACTCTTCCGGCGGCCTCTATTCCAGCAGATGAAGCGAACGGCCTATCTCATCAACATCGGCCGCGGAGCGATTGTGGATCTTGCCGATTTGACGGCCGTCTTGCAAGCAAGAGAGATCGCGGGAGCAGCCCTGGATGTCTACGAGACCGAGCCACTTCCCTCCGATCACCCACTTTGGAAAATGCCGAATGTCATCCTCACGCCACACGTGGCCGGGTTTTCGCCGCGCCTGGCGGAGCGGCACTTGGCCGTGTTGCTTGACAACGTCGGGCGCTTTGCCCGCGGTGAGAGGCCTCGGAACCTCGTCAACAAGGAGAAGTGGTTTTGACCCGATGAGTCGCCAGCCGGGACATCGGACGGATCGAGAATCTCGAGGCGCTCTTCGGGCTGCGGGTCCCTACTCGACCTTGCGGACATCCACATAGCCCACCCCGCTGGTCTTGCCACCCCGCACCAGACGGGCTTCCAGGACCCCGGGGCCGGACTCGAGGCGCAAAGGCCCGAAAGAAACAGACGTTTCCCCGGTGTTGAATGACTTCTCTTGCTCCACGCGGCCAAGTTTAAACTGCGCCCGCCCTGCCGTTTCTTGTGAAGGGAAGCGGAAACCGATTTCATAGGTCCCGCCCGATCTCACGTCAACGCGCCAGTAGCCGAGGTCGCCGTCTCCCCAGCCGTCCGGACCGACCATGCGCCAGTCCTGCCGGGTAAGGGTTGCCGGATTCTCTTCTTCAGCGCCCAAGAAGATCCTGGGCGGCTCGTAGCCGCGCGAGGAGGAAACGTCCTGAAACCAAGCTTCGTAACCGCTCTTGAGGCCGGCGACGAGATCGGGATGCTCGCTTGCGACATTGCGGGACTCACTGGGATCGGCCTCAAGGTCATAGAGTTCCAGGGCAGCGCCTTCGGGCATGGGGTCGCTGAAACTGATCGGCTGCACAAGCTTGTAACGCTGTGTAATCGCCGCGAAGTTGCGATAGAGCACCGGCTCGTTACCACGGTGTGACTGGATGTAGATGGTCCGTTCGCCCAACGCTTGCCTGCCGTTCTCTTCGCGCTCCCGGGCGGGATTGCGCCGCGGTAGCAGAGGCAGAAGACCGATGCCATCGACATCAGCCGGCCTATCGATGCCCGCGGCTTCGAGCAGCGTCGGGGCGAGGTCGATGTGAGCCGCGATCCGGTCGACGACGCCGGGCCGCAGTTTCGCCGGCCAGCGTAACAAGAAGGGGACACGAATTCCTCCTTCGTAGACACTGCCCTTCTCCGCGCGAAGCCCCGCTGTGAATCGCCGCGTCGTGGGGCCGTTGTCGGTCATGAAAATAAGGATCGTGTTCTCCGCCAACCCCAGAACGGCCAGTTTTGCGACGAGCCGTCCGACATTGTCATCGATGTTGGTGATCATGCCGTAGATGCGGGCATCCTTCTCGTCAAGGCCCTTCGCCTTGTAAGGCCCGATGTAGGAATCGGGCGCCAGGTACGGCGAATGCGGTGCGTTGGTGGCGATGTAGGCGAAGAAGGGCTGCCGTCGGTTGCGCTCGATAAAATCCAGCGCCGCGTTAAAGAAAATGTCGGTGCAATACCCTTTGAATTCCCGCTCGACGCCGTTCTGCCGCAGAATTGGATCGAAGTAGCTGTTGCCCGGCGGATCAGACGGCTGCCCGATGCCTCCGCCTCCATGAACCAAGACCTCGTCAAAGCCTTGCTCCTGAGGCCGCATTGGATAGTTGTCTCCCAGGTGCCACTTGCCGAAAATCCCGCTGCGATAGCCAGCTGAACCGAGCATCTCCGGCAGCGTCCTCTCATCGGAGTGCATCATCGCGCGGCCCAAGTAGGTGTCAACGACGCCGGTGCGGTAGTTGTAGCGTCCCGTCATCAGGCTGGCCCGCGTAGGCGCGCAAACGGGCGAAACATAGAACCGGGTGAACTCGACGCTTTCTTGGGCGAGGCGGTCGAGATGCGGTGTTTGGAGGTCTTTATCGCCGCGCCAACCGACCTGGGCCCATCCTTGGTCGTCGGTGATGACAAGAACGATATTCGGCGGAACGGCCTGCTCTTGCGGCTGGGGCGCGCCGCAGTTCACAAGGACCAGAGCGAGAAGGGCAGTCGACGCGAGCAAGCGCGGCGGGCGAAAGGATCTTACTCGAAGCGCACGGTCGGGCGGCGGGCATGCGTTGGTATTGCGCACATTCGGCTCCATGGGCGGTGTTTGGAAGAGTGTAGCATCGCGATGAGGCGGCGATTCGGGGACCGCCAATGCCCTGCTTCACATGCAATGGCTACGGAATTACAGGTGCGCAGGACCGGGAGTCGCGACCGGGCGGAGCAATTCCCGTTACGGGGTGACGTCGCCGGGCGCAGCCTGCTTCTGGGAGAGATAACGGTAAAAACCGAGATCCTCGCCGGTCATCCGTTTGGTGGCCCAAATGATTTGGCCGGTGTGCTCGGCAAAATGCTCCACCACATGGAAGACAGCCTCGAGTACGGTCACGTCATAAACCTGGATATGGCGTTCGATCAGCACATCCTCCAGAGAAAGACGCGCCAGCACGGCGTCGGCCTCGTCGATGGTCTGGCGCAGGCGCGCCAGCAGTTCTTCCGCCGGAACCGGCTCGCGGCCCGAAAACTCGGCGTCGCGGTCGCGCTCGTCAGGGGCTCCGCCAACGCCGCAGATGATCCATTGCCGCACGTTGCCGGCAAGGTGCAGGATCAAATTGCCGATGGCATTCTCGGTTTGATGCTCGCGGCCCCAAATTTGCTCCGTATCGAGCTTCGCGACGCAGGTTTCGATACGGCTCAGCCTCTCACGTAACTGGCGGCGGCTGATACCAATAAATTCCTCGGCCAAAGACTGTGAAGCCTCGACACGCTTCGGCTGGGATTGCGCTATTTCTTCAGCCATACTCACCGGGATTGATAGGTCTTCGAATAGCCGTTACGGCCGTTGGTGATAGTGAATCTCGAACCATCTTTCTGGATCGATGCCTTGATCCAATGCCCCTGGCAGTGCTCGGTCTCTTCCATGTTGGCGATGAGGTCGCCGGCCGTGTTCTGCTCCGGAGTGCTTCTTGTGGCGTAGTGGCCCTGCCAAAGATCCTTGAACGCGGGAGCCTGCTTCAGAACCTGAAACGCCTCGGTGTCGCCGCCTTTTCTGTGACCGTTGTTCATCACGGCGACCGTCGGGTTCACGGCGCGGACCAGTTCCTGCGCCCCCGACGTATTCGCGCCATGGTGGGTGACTTGGTAAAGATCGAACTCGCCCAGCCGATTCACCGGGCAGGCTACTTCGTGCTCGTAGATCTTGGTCAGATCGCCCAGGTCGAGAAAGTCGAACTTTCCGATTCGAAGCACGAACCCGACGCTTTTGCCGTTCTCCGAGGCGTCCGCGGGAGCGGCGGCGGCGCTCGTGCAATACGGGTTCGGCTTGGCATCCCCAAGCGGTTTCGTGATGAATGTGCTGTGAGCCGCGACGAAGGTCAGGTCCGCGCCCTGTATCGGCAACTTATCACCGGGTTTCACCTGCGTACGCTTGCTGCTAGCAACCTTGAGATAGGAAGCGAAGAGTTCGGCGCCGCGATCCTGACCCTTTTCGACGCTGTCGCCGTGGTCGAGAAACTTGCCGATGGGGACAAGAGCCGCCAGGTTTGGTATGCCGCCCGCATGGTCCGCATGGAAATGCGACGTGATGAAATAGTCAATCTTAGATGCCTTGGCCTGTTCGGTCAGGACGCTCTGGATTCGCTTGGCGTCGCGGCCGGAATCGGGCCAGCCGGCGTCCATCAGAATTGTCTCCCCCGCGGGGGTCACAATCAACGTGGAGGCGCCACCCTCAACATCGATCCAATAGATGTCGAACGTATCGGCGGCCCCCGCCAGTAGGGGCAGCAATAGGAAAAGCGAAAGCAGTCGTTGCTTCACAGCAAACCCTCCGGCCGCAGCGGGGAGCGGACAAACGGAGCTAACCCATACCGCGCCTGTATTGCGATCAGTATACAGAACGGCGGGCGCGAGGTTCGAATGCTTCAAGGAACACCCGCGATAATTCGCAGCCACGTTGAAATGATTGCTCGCGGCGCCGTTGCGGCATGAAGCGCGGTGATGATCCGCGCGGCGGAGGAACTCTCCGCGGTTTCAGCCGGAAGGGGTACAATCGTTATCTCTTATGGAGGACGCCGCCGTGCTACTCAAGATGATGCTCGTTTGCGCGGCTTTTTCAGCCGTGATTTTGGGCGCCGATCGTCCGTTCGGTGGCCGGGCCGGCAGGTCGGCGGTGCTCGGCCGTAATGGCATGGTGGCCACCAGCCAGCCCCTGGCCGCGCAGGCCGGGCTGCGCATTCTGCAGCAGGGGGGCAACGCCGTGGACGCCGCTGTGGCGACAGCCGCCGTGCTCGCCGTCGTGGAGCCGATGATGACAGGTCCTGGCGGCGACATGTTCGCGCTCGTCTACTGGGCGAAAACAGGAGAGTTGGCGGGACTCAACGGCAGCGGATTCGCGCCCCAAGGCGTGGACCCGAAATTCTTTACTGACCGCAAGCTCGACAAGGTCCCGGCCAGCGGTCCGTTCACCGTGACGGTGCCGGGGGCCGTGGACGGGTGGGCGACGATGCTCACCAAGTACGGCACCATGAGTCTGAGCCAGGTGCTGGCGCCGGCAATCGAATACGCCGAGAAGGGCTTCGCGGTGTCGGAGATCATCGCGGGCGACTGGGACCACGGAAGCCGGCCCCACCGGGACGACAAAGTGTTTGCGGAGGCCTACCTGATAGACGGCAAGCCCCCCGCCCACGGTGATGTCTTCGCAAATCCGGGGCTGGCCTGGACCCTGCAGCAGATCGCCTCGGGCGGCAGAGATGCCTTCTACCAGGGCGAGATCGCCCGGAAAACCGTGCAGCGTCTCAACAGCTTGGGCTGGCCAGTCACGATGGAGGACATGGCCTTTCAGCATTCCGATTGGGTGGAGCCGATCAGCACGACCTACAAAGGCTACCGGTTGTTTGAGTTGCCTCCCAACGGCCAGGGGATGGCAGCGCTCGAGATGCTGAATATCCTCGAGGGGTACGACCTCAGGTCGCTCGGCCACAACTCCCCGGCGTACCTGCATCACCTCATCGAAGCCAAAAAGCTAGCGTTCGCCGACCTGCATCGCTGGTTGGCCGATCCCGAGCGAGCGGATTTGCCCATCACAACAATCATCTCGAAGTCCTATGCCGAGCAGCAGCGCAAGCGCATCGACACGCACCGTGCGGCTGAGAAGGTGGAAAGCGAAATCGGGGAAGAGGTACAGCTGACGGAACGTGGAGACACGGTCTACCTGACAGTTGTGGACAAGGACCGCAACGCTGTTTCGTTCATCAACAGCGTTTCTTCCGCCTTCGGATCAGGCGTGGTCGTGCCCGGCACGGGAATCATCCTGCAAAACCGCGGCGCGATGTTTTCCCTCGTCCCGAAGCACCCTAACGTTATTGAGGGGCGCAAGCGCCCGTACCACACGATTATCCCGGCCATGGTTTACAAAGACGGCAAACCGTGGCTGTCGTACGGGGTGATGGGCGGCGACATGCAACCGCAAGGGCACGTGCAAGTGCTGCTCAACATGATTGAGTTTGGTATGGACCCGCAGCAGGCTGGGGAAGCGCCGCGTTTTCGCCATCATCTCGACGCGAACGTTTCTTTCGAATCCGGCATCGACCACACCACGGTGCTCCAGCTCAACCACCTCGGCCATAAAGTCACGTGGAATACCGGTGTTTTCGGCGGCTACCAGGCGATCCTGATCGACTGGGAACACGGGGTGCTGATCGGCGGCACGGACCCGCGTAAAGACGGCCAGGTGGCGGCCTGGTAGCGCGCCTTTGAAGGCAGGGCCCGCAAGGCGATGGCAGCGGAAGCCAAAAAGCCGGTGCTTCGTCCCGCCGGAGACGGCGATCTGGACACACTTCGCCTCCTGATGCAGGAGTTCTACGAATACGAGAAGCGCCCCTTCACTGCCGCGAAACTGAGCGCGCTCGCCAGTCTATTGCGGGATTCGTCGCTCGGGACAGTGGCGCTCATCTGCGACGGCGAAGCGGCCGCCGGGTATGCCGTGCTCACCTATGGCTACAGCGTGGAGTTTCACGGACGGGACCTCCTCGTCGACGACCTGTATTTGCGCCCGGCTTACCGCGGGCAAGGTTGGGGAACGTGGGTACTCGGCGAGGTTGAGAAGATCGCGCGGCGTCAAGGTCTGCACGCCTTGCATCTGGAGGTGGCTCGCTGGAACACCGGCGCCCGCCGCTTCTACGGCCGGGCCGGTTTCCTGGCGCACGACGGAGATTTCCTGTCGAAACGGTTGGTCGATGACTAGCTGGGGCGGCTCGCCGCTGTGAACAACGCTGGTTGACGCCCCCACCCGGGGCAGATAGACTGAAGAGAATACGGTAGTTTCACCACCCCGCCGATCACTGCGTCCCCATCGTCTAGCCCGGCCTAGGACATCGCCCTTTCACGGCGGTAACGCGGGTTCAAATCCCGCTGGGGACGCCAACCCTACTCCCCCGACACAGTGAACCTTTTTGCTGTGGAACCGATTCAGGTCTTTCTCCTATGGCGGCGTGTTTCCATATCACCCACACTGGTCTTACGTCATAGAGGAGGCGAATCTGCCAAACCCTGAAAACCACACCGGCAGCGCCATGGGCCAAAAGGGCGGCCTGCGGCTCGATGTCCTGAGCATCATCTTGATCGTCGTCGCTCTTGCCGTGGCGGCATTCCAGATGCTTCCTCAAGTGCATTTCTCCGTGCTCTATGCCTTGGGACGGAGTCCGGTCTGCCCGTATGATCTCGCCATGAAGGCGGGCGACATGATCCATGCTCATGTGGCCATGGAAGAGCGCATCCTGGCGGAAAGCCGTCTGCTCCAGACAGACGAACGAGGGCACGAATTTTGGCAGACGCCGGAAGGATCCTATTGGATTCCAAGCGGCGAGAAAGAGACTCTCTCGTCAATCCTGGCGGAGATCAAGCGCCACGTGTACGGCTCGGGGGAGAACGGTATTCAGCCCGGCGATGTTGTCATCGATTGCGGCGCCCACGTCGGGTCCTATACCCGTCAAGCTCTGGCGGCCGGCGCCAAACTCGTCGTCTCGGTCGAGCCGTCTCCGGTAAACGCGGAGATCCTGCGAAGAAACCTCGCGGATGAGATCGCAGCGGGACGCGTGATCGTTTACCAAAAAGGCGTATGGAACGAGGAATCTTCCCTGCCCTTCTATGTGGACCCGAGCAACTCGGCAGGGAGTTCTTTCGTCTTCGAGGAGCACGCCGGACACGGCCATGGCACGGTGGAGGAAGCTTCGATTGTTGAAGTTCCCTTGACAACGATCGACGCTCTCGTCACAGAGCTAGGCCTGGAGAAAGTGGACTTCATCAAGATGGACATCGAAGGCGCGGAACAGAACGCTCTGCGCGGCGCGGTACAAACGCTGAAAACATTCCGTCCGCGCCTCGCCATTGCGAGCTATCACGTCGTAGATGACCAGTTTCGCATTCCGGAGCTGGTGCAAGCCGCGCGGAACGACTACCAAATGAATTGCGGACCTTGCGGCGAACGGGAAATGACGATCCTTCCGCACACGCTGCTGTTCCGATAGCTCGGGCTGACTCGGATCAATCAGCCGCCCCCTAACCCACCAAGCTTTCTTGCCGAGCCACTTGCGCAGGTAGGCCATCTGGCCGACGTGGTAACCCTCGTGAAAAGCGAGGAAGTGAATGGCGCCGGTAAGAGTCTTGTCGGCAATGGGAAAGTCTCTTGGCGCTTTCTGAGCAAGCTCGTCGGCAGTGAGACTCTCGAAACGCTCTCGTAGGATTTGGCCGGTTTGCCTCCACAGGGAGAGTACTTCCTCGATTCCGGGATAGGAGCCGGCATCGGGATGCTGCCCCCTGCCGAAACGTCCACCCCAGGGAATTTCCGTCTCCTGTCCCAACATCTTGAGCAGCGAGCAGCGTACGTGAGCGAGATGGGCGGCGATCCAGAGCATGGAGTTTGATTCGGGACCGGCCGGCCGGCGGAGGTCGTCGGGACTGAGTCCCTCCAGGGCCCTTTCATAGAGCGTGTGCGTCAAAGTGTAGATTTGCGCAGACAAGACGACTTGGGCGTTCATGGCTGGAACTCCTGGGACGAGTGACGAATCGTGGCAATCGAAAACGCCGGGTTGCAACGGGGAGCGCCACGTCACCGCAAAGGCCTGCGCTCACATGTAACCGGCTTTGGAAGCGACTTCGTCTCCGACAGGGAACTCCTGCCGGGCCGCCCGCCAGCCGTTCACGAGCATGGAAACGTCGGAGGCATAGACGAGAAAACGTGCGCCGTGCTCTTGGGCCCGCTTCAGCAGCTTCGTGTTACCCATATGGACGCCGGGCGCGACGCCATTCTTATTGCAAGCGTCCACCATCCGGTCGAAAGCGCTCCAGAACGTGGGGCTTTCGAAATCACCCGGTATACCCAACGAAACCGACAGATCAAAAGGCCCCACCATGATGGCATCGACGCCTTGAATGGCGGTGATCTCGTGGATCGCCTCGACACACGCCTTGCTCTCCATTTGCAGGATGACCATGGTTTCCCGATCGGCCGATTCCATCTCGGCGCGGGCGCCTTGAAAGTTAAGGTCCGTGATGATGCTGCGGAGTCCGTAGCCGCGTTGGCCCGCCGGCGGAAACTTCATGGCATCGACTACGGCTTTTCCCTGCTCGACGGAGTGAATGCGCGGCGCGATGATGCCCATGGCGCCCACGTCAAGCGCTCGGGCGATCAGAAAATACTCCGACTGCGTCACGCGAACAAGCGGCGTCACGCCCGCGGCGCGAGCTACGCGCACCAGGGTCTGAATGTCGCGATAGTCCGTGGCGGAGTGTTCCGTATCGATGAAGAAGAAATCGAGGCCTGCCGCCTTGACGGCGGTAACCACTTCCGCGCCCACGTAATCCGTCAGGCAAGTGCCGAGGACCGTGCCGCCCGTCTGTAGTTTCGCTTTGATGGTGTTGGTTTGCATGGCTGTAGAATCACTCCATTTTCCCACACGGCCGAGAGCTACCGCGTCCGGCGCCTATGGTTCCTGCAACTCGTAGACAGCTTGTTGCTCGTCGAGATAAATCAGGTTGAACTCTCTGGCTGGAACGGGTTTGCGCCGCTCAAAACCGCCGGTCATGCCCTTGATTTGCAGGGCCTTCGAATCGGCCGACCAGCGGTAGTCGAACGATTGCCCCGATCCTTCGTCCGCCTCACGCAAAGAAAGGACAGCCTTCACATCACCACTGGCAAAGTTCCAAACGTGAATGCTGTAGTAACCGGCTCGCAGGGCGCCCGAGCGGAGTATAGCGCCATGGCGCCGGCTAGGCGACGCCTTGAGGACGTGTCCGGGGCCGAAGTATTCACTTCGTCGCGATTCGACGTCGTAGATATAAAGGCTGAACTCCGGCCTGAGTTCCGGGTCAAGCCAGCTGCGGGCATAGCGAGTTAGCTTTTCAGTAGCAGGAATCGCCCAGCTGTGCCAGCGCCCGTAGACCAGCGCCATCGTATCGCCCTGCCTGATGAGGGTGGGCCGCTCGACGATTCGGACGCGCCCGATGCCGATTTCTTCAAGGCGTGGTGTCCCGGGGTTGGCCCTTTCACGGCGCTCGGCCGCTTGTGGACCAGAATTCGCCCACAGATACACGCGCTGGCCCTCAGTCCAGTTCTTTCCGTCGTAGGTTTGGATGACCCAGAGGCCCGCTTCATCGAGGGCATCAACCCAGACGACCGTGCCACGCAAGGTGGCGGGATCGAGACCTTCGGGCAAGTCGAGACGAGGTTTCTCTTCGGGGTGCCCGGAGAATTCCTGCGCGTAAGCCTGCACCGCCGGGTTCGACGCCGCAGGGAGGAATTCTGGAATCCTTTCTTCCAGACCGGACCCCCAGGAACCGGGGCCCAAGACCGCCACGCAGGAGGCATGGAACGCGATCGCAGGGAAAACGGTCGCCACGAGGATAGCGAGAATCCACGACTTCTTTTTTTTGGCGCTCATACAGCGGGCCGCGCTTTCGGGCTGCGGCGTATCATTGTACCTGTTCGCTCTGTTTGAGCTTTCCGAAAGCGCTTCTTAACGTGGGCGAAAGGCTTCCGAGGGCGTTGTGAACTGCCGGGGACGAGCGCAGCCCGGTTTTCATTGACACTCTCTTTGAGCGGGTGCTAGCTTGAGAGGTCGCCCCCCTCGGACTCGACATGCAATCCCCTTCAGCCGTCGGCGCCCTGCAGAAGACGCCCCTTAACAGCGTCCATCGCGCGGCGGGAGCCCGTATGGTCGATTTCGGCGGCTGGGACATGCCGGTGGAGTATTCCGGCATTATCAGCGAGCATATGGCGGTGCGGACGGCCGTCGGCTTGTTCGATGTCAGCCACATGGGGGAAATCGAAATTCGCGGCCCCGAGGCGCTCACCCTCGTCGAACATCTCACGCCAAACGCCGTTTCCAGGCTCGCCGACGGGCAGGCCCAGTATTCGGCACTACTCTACCCCAAAGGCACGTTTGTCGATGACATTCTGGTGCACCGGGTGGCGGCAGACCACTACTTTCTCTGCGTCAACGCCTCCAACCAGGAGAAAGACTTCGAGTGGATCGTCTCGCAGAACCAATTTGACGCCGAAGTCGAATTCGCCAGCGAGAAATACGTTCAGCTGGCGATTCAGGGGCCACGCGCTCTCGAGACGCTCGCCAAGCTCACCGCGACGAATCTTCCGCCGATCGGCTATTACTGGTTCACCCATGGAGAGGTGCTGGGGGCGCCCGCCCTGATCGCACGCACAGGCTACACCGGCGAAGACGGCTTTGAGATTTACATCCCGCCGGAAGAAGGCGAGCGGATCTGGAACGCCGTGCTCGAGGCCGGCGCGGAGTTCGGTATTGTTCCTTGCGGACTCGGCGCCCGGAATACCCTACGGCTCGAAGCAGCGATGTCGCTCTACGGGCATGAGGTTGATGACACCATCACACCGCTTGAAGCCCGCCTGGGCTGGATCGTGAAACTGCAAAAAGGCGACTTTATCGGGCGCGACGCTTTGCTGGCTCAAAAGGAAAAGGGTGTCACACGGCGTCTCGCCGGCCTCGAAGTACGCGGGCGAGGCATCGCGCGCAACGGCTACCGCGTCTTTGCCGGGGGGGAGGATGCCGGTTGGGTGACCAGCGGATCGCCCGCGCCGTTTCTGCAGAAAAACATCGGCCTATGCATGCTGCCCGTTGCCGAGGGCGAAAGGGGCCGCAGCATTGAAATTGATATCCGGAGCCGGCGGGTCGAGGCCGAGATTGTTCCCACGCCCTTCTACTCCAGGAAAAAGTAGAAACCAGGATGTATCCCAACGACTACCGCTACACCAAGGAACATGAATGGATCAAGGCCGAAGGTGATTCCGCCACGGTCGGCATCACCGATCACGCGCAGGACCAACTGGGCGACGTGGTTTTCGTCGAGCTTCCGAAGGTAGGCGCAAAGTTGCAGGCGATGCAGTCTTTCGGGACCGTGGAATCCGTCAAGGCTGTTTCCGATATCTACGCGCCGGTCAGCGGCGAAGTGACGGAAATTAACGAAGCCCTCGTCGATACTCCGGAAAAACTGAACGAAGATCCGCATGGGCAAGGCTGGCTGATCCGCCTTAAGCTCTCAGACAAGACAGAACTCAGCAAGCTGATGACAGTCGAGCAGTACCAGGAATACGTCGCTGCCGAAAAGGAGTCGTAGCGGCTTGCGATATCTTCCGAAATCTCCCCAAGAACGCCACGAAATGCTCGCAACCCTGGGCCTCGGCTCCGCCGAGGACTTGTTCGCGCATCTGCCGGCGGAATTGCGCCTGCAGCGGTCTCTCGAGAAGATTCCGCCCGGGATGTCGGAGTACGAAATCATCGACTACTTTCGCGGTTTGGGCGATCAGGGCGCGAACGGATACGCCAGCTTTCTCGGCGCGGGCGTTTACCGCCACTGCCGCCCCGTCGTGATCGATGCCCTGGCGACGCGCGGCGAGTTTCTCACGGCCTACACCCCCTATCAAGCGGAGATTTCGCAGGGCGTACTCACCACGATCTTCGAATTTCAAACAATGATTGCCCAGTTGACGGGCATGGACGTCGCCAACGCCTCGATGTATGACGGCTCAACCGCCGTCCCCGAGGCCGCGTTGATGGCCATTCGCGTCACCGGGCGCGACAAGCTACTGGTGGCGCGATCGCTTCATCCGGAATACCGCGAAGTCCTCGATACCTACCGGCGGCACCAGGACTTCCCGACGGAAACCGTGGGCTTCGACCGCGAGACGGGGCAGATCGATCTTGCCGACCTCGAAGCGAAACTCAATGGCGACGTGGCGGCCGTCATTGTGCAGTCGCCCAATTTCTTCGGCATCGTCGACCAGACTCGAAAAGCAGCTGAGTTGGCGCACCGCCACGGCGCTTTACTGGTTGTTGTGTTCACGGAAGCCGTTTCGCTGGGACTGCTGCAGCCCTCCTACGACGCAGACATCGTCGTCGGCGAGATGCAGTCGTTTGCCCATCCACCGAGCTACGGCGGGCCATTTGTCGGAATCCTGGCGACGAAGCAGAAGTTTGTCCGCCAAATGCCCGGCCGGCTGGTAGGCGAGAGTGTCGACACTGACGGGAACCGCGCTTTCTGCCTCACGCTGGCGACGCGCGAGCAGCATATCCGGCGCGCCAAGGCGACATCGAACATCTGCACGAATCAGGCTCTGATCGCGCTGATGGCGACGATCTACATGACCGTGTTTGGTAAAGAAGGGTTGCGCGAGTTGGCGGAGCAGAACTTGGCTAAGGCGCACTACCTCGCCGGGGAGATCGAGCGGCAGGGAGGCTCACTGGTCTTTCGAGGCCCTTATTTCAATGAGTTCGCCGTTCGCGCCAAAGGCGAAACGCCGGCAAAGGTGAATGCGAGAGCGCTGGAGAATAAGATCGTGGGCGGCCTCGACTTGGCGCGATTCTATCGGGAGCTGGAAGGAACGATGCTGGTGTGCGCCACCGAGGTCAGCGCCCGCGCGGATATGCAGCGCTTCGCGGCGGCCTTCGCCGGTGGAGGATCGTAAGAGAAACGTGTAGGAGCGTGGTGCGCCGCGCCCTCCCCGATTGTTTGTACCTATGGGCCGATAGTCTTCATCATGCGCAAAGTTCGCCCTCACATTACACAAAATGAGCCGCTCATCTTCGAGCGTTCCTCGCCCGGCAAGAAGGGTTATCAGTTGCCGCCGCTCGACGTCGACGCGGTTGATCCGGCGAAAGCGCTCGGGGCCGAGAACGTGCGCTCCGAGATTCGCGACTTCCCTGAAGTAAGCGAGGTCGAAGTCGTGCGTCACTTCACGCGCCTTTCAACGTGGAACTACGCCATCGATCTCGGCCTCTATCCGCTCGGGTCGTGCACGATGAAATACAACCCGCGCCTCAACGAATACGTGGCCCGCATTGAAGGCCTGGCCATGGCGCATCCCTATCAGCCCGAGAACCTTTCGCAGGGCGCGCTGCAAGTGCAAGAGCGGCTCGAAGAATATCTGGCGGAGATTACGGGCATGGACGGAGTGACGTTGCAGCCCGCCGCCGGAGCCCACGGCGAGCTGACAGGCATTCTGGTGGTTCGCGCCCATCTCGAATCGCAAGGCAATCCCCGCAAGAAGGTGCTCGTTCCCGATTCCGCACACGGCACGAACCCCGCCACCGCGGCGATCGCCGGCTACGAAGTGGAAGAGGTGAAATCCAACGCGCAGGGGATGGTGGACGTCGCGGACCTCGATCGTCACGTGGATGACACCGTGGCGGCGCTCATGGTCACGAACCCGAACACAATCGGCGTCTTCGAACAGGAAATTTCAAAAGTCGCAGAGTTGCTACATGCCAAGGGAGCGATGCTCTACATGGATGGCGCCAACATGAACGCGCTCGCGGGCATCGCGCGGCCGGGCGATTTCGGCGTCGACGTCATGCACCTTAACCTGCACAAGACCTTTTCCACACCCCATGGCGGAGGCGGCCCAGGCGCCGGTCCCGTCGCGGTGAAAAAGCACCTCGAACCATATCTGCCGGTGCCGAGGTTGACGAGCGCAAAGGGCGTCCTGCATCTCAATTACGACCGGCCTCAGAGCATCGGACGCGTGCGCGCTTTCTGCGGCAATTTCGGCGTGCTGGTGCGCGCGCTGGCCTACATTCTGGCGCATGGGCGCGAAGGTCTGCGCAACGCCACGGTGGACGCCGTGCTGAACGCAAACTACATTCGCAAAGGACTGGAAGGTTACTACCATCTACCTTACACGGCGCCGTCGATGCACGAGTGTGTGTTCAGCGACGAGAAGCAGACGCCCAAAGGCGTAAAGACCGGCGACATCGCCAAGCGCCTGATCGACTACGGCTTCCATCCCTATACAGTGAGTTTCCCGCTGATCGTTCACGGCGCGCTGATGATCGAGCCCACGGAGACGGAAAGCAAACAGGAACTCGATCTCTTTATTGACGCCATGCGCGAAATCGCACGCGAGGTGGAAGAGAATGCTGAACTCGTGCGCACCGCGCCACACAGCACGCGCACCAAGCGCGTCGACGAAACCTTGGCTGCCCGGCGGCCCGTGCTGCGCTGGCAGCCTCCGGAGGCGGAAGAGCAGGCCGCCGACTAAACACAATGCGGCGAGATCTCCTGCTGTTGTGTCTCGCCGTTGTACTTCTTCGTCTTCCTTTCCTCAACCAGGCCGTACAGGGCGACGAGGTCTATTACCTGCACCTCGCCCGCAACGCTCTCGCTGATCCGCTCCATCCGATGCAGACCGGCTTCCGTCTGCAAGGCGATCTCGTTTGGGCCGCCGGGCACACTCGTCCGCCCTTCAATGCGTACACTCTGGCGGCGCTGCTCGCCGCGTTCGGTGAGGTGCGGGAGACGTATTTCCACGCAGCCTATCTGCTCTTTTCGCTCGCCGCCGTCTCGGCGATGTATTTTCTGGCACGGCGCTTCTGCAAGCAGCCCCTTCTCGCCGCATTTCTTTTCCTTGCGGTTCCGTGCTTTGTGGTAAATGGCAACAAGCTCGAAGCGGATTTACCCTTGCTCGCGTTCTGGCTGTTGGGGTTTGCTCTCTTTGTGCACGGCCGGTACACAAGTGCAGCTGTCACCCTGGCTGGTGCGGGCCTTTGCGCCTACCAAAGCGTGTTTGGGCTGCCGATTTTGGCACACTACGCCTGGTATCACGCACGGAGAGAGAAGCATGCATGGATGGCCCTTCTGGCCGCCCCCGCAGCCATCGGAGCGTGGCAACTTTTCGAGCGGCTCTCAACCGGAGCGGCGCCCGCGACGGTATTGGCAGGATATTTCCAAAGCTACAATCTGCTGGCCCTGCAGACGAAGCTCGGCAGCACATTGGCGCTCATCAGCCATCTCGGGTTCATCGTCTCGCCGTTGATTGTGGCGCTGGTCTGGCGTCCGGCCGCGCGGAAACGGCGGCTGTTTATCGTGGGGGCCTACGGCTCGGCGCTGCTGCCGGCGGTTTTGCTCGGCGGCTACAGCCAGGGGCAGCGCATGTTGCTATGGCTGGCGCTGGCGACGGGACTGTTCGCACTCGCGGGCGTTGTTCACCTTCTGCTGACTCGGCGGAGCACGGACGACGGTTTTCTCGCCGCCTGGGTTCTGGTGTTCTTCGGCTGCTCGGCAGTCGTGTTTTATGCCGGCTCAGCACGATATCTACTTCCGCTCGCGCCGGCCCTGGTGCTGCTGATCGTCCGTCACGTCCGCAACACAAAGTTGGTTGCGGGGTTGACCGTGCTGCACCTCGCATTGAGTCTCGGCCTGGCTCGCGCCGAGTACGAGTACGACAACCAATACCGCACGTTCGCGCAGCGCCTGGCGCCGCTCGTTGACGCCAAGCGCATCTGGACCAATGCCGAGTGGGGCTTGCGGTATTACCTGGGAGAGTTGGGCGGAGAGTCTATGCTGCGCGATCAAGTGGTCCATTCGGGATCGGTCGTGGTGACAAGCGATCTCGCGGCCAGCGTGGCGTTTGAGGCGCAAGGAATTCGAACCGAGTTGATGAGCGCCGAGATTTCCACACAATCGATCCCGTTGCGTACGATTGGTCTTGGCGCGCGCTCCGGCTATTCGTCAAGCAATTTCGGCGCGCTGCCATTTGATTTCGGTGCGGGCGTCATCGATCGCGTCACGGCGTATGGCATCGGTTTGGCTCAGCCTACAACAGGCTACCTATCGATGAACGCACCGGAAGCCGGGAAACAATTGTTAGCCGGCTTTCACGAGGTCGAGGACGGGCAGTGGCGATGGATGGGACAGCGCGGCGCAGCCTTGCTGCTCATCCCCGAGGGCGCGTCCCAATTTGAACTGGTCTTCTACATTCCCGACGGCGCGCCCGCCCGCCGTGTCACCGTCGCGATCAATGGCAACACACTCGCGGAACAGTCCTTCCCGGGCCCGGGCATGCACACGTTGCAAGCACGGTTCTCGTACCCCGCAAACCGGCCCGTGCACGTAGTCCTTTCGGTCGACCAGACCTTCCAGCCCCCCGGAGACGAGCGGCGCCTGGGCGTGATTGTGCACCGGTTTGGCGTGAAATGACAGGGGTTCGATAGAGAGACAGGATACGGCTGATATACTCGGGGAAACAGGGTATTTTATGAGCAAGCTCCAAGAGATTGAGAGCCAAGTCAAAGACCTTTCGCCCGAAGAGTTGAAGGCTTTCCGCGAATGGTTCGCGCGTTACGACGCGGAGATCTGGGACAGACAGTTCGAGGGGGACGTGAAGGCCGGAAAACTGGACGACTTGGCAGAGCAGGCGCTTCGTCATCACGCTGCGGGTCGATCCACCAAACTGTGAATCACTACACTGCTCCGGACTTTTGGGATTGCTACCTGAGACTCCCAAAATCTGTGCAGAAGGCCGCGGACAAGGCTTTTGTTCTGCTCAAGACTGATCCTCGTCACCGATCCTTGCATTTCAAGAAGGTCGGCAGGTTCTGGTCGGCGCGTGTGGGGTTGCGATACCGAGCCATAAGCGTCGAGACAACCGACGGCGTCCTCTGGTGGTGGATTGGGACTCATGCTGAGTACGACAGCCTTGTCCGGCATCAAAGGCCCTAAGAGGAAGAGTCCGCCGGTTGGGCGTACCACATTACGCCTCCGCAAGGCTTTTCCCAGTCCTGGGATCTCTTCCCTCGTTTTCCGCCCTTCGATTGACTTCGGCCCCTACGGGATGCTGAGATAAAAGCGGCGTGCTGGCGTAGCTCAGTTGGTTAGAGCGCCTGATTGTGGATCAGGAGGTCGGAGGTTCGATTCCCCCCGCCAGTACCATCCCCCAGCATTAGCCCCCTTCAAAGGGTCCGCCGCAGCGCGGCCTTAGAGATCAATTTCGGCTTGGCGGCCGGGGCACGGTTCCTGATTTTGAAACTGACGCGCGTAAATTCGGGTCGGTCGCCTAACAACCGCATGGCCTTCAGCCTTTGTGGTAATCTCGCTGGGTTATGCGCCTATCGATCGTCCTTGCCCTCTTAACCACCCCTCTGCTGGCCCAGATCGTGCCGCCCAATGACATGGGCGTGTCGATGGGACATCTGCACATTTTGACGCCCGATCCCGAGGCTCACCGGAAACTTTTTATTGATGTGCTCGGCGGCAAGCCGGTAAGCACGGGGCCGCTGGAGTGGGCGGTCTTCCCCGGCGTGTTTGTCGGGTTCGCAAAGGGAGAGCCTACGGGCGGCACGGTCGGATCGGTTGTCGACCACCTGGGCTTTCTGGTGCGTGATCTTGACGCCACCAAAGCCAAGCTGACCGCGGCGGGCGTCGCGATCGTTCGCGAAATGCCGGAGACACGGCAGTTCTTCGCGCAGTTTCCGGACGAAGTGCGCGTGGAGTTCAGCGAGGACAAGAATCTCGACGCGCCCATCAAGCATCACCACATCCACTTCGCAAGCCACCAAGTCGACGAGATGAGAGCCTGGTATGCGAAGCACTTCGGGGGCGTGCCTGGCATGCGCGCGCGCTTTAAGACGGCCGATGTTCCCGGCGTGAATCTTTCGTGGAATCCGGCGGATGCGGCGCCCGTACCCAGCGTAAAGCGGTCCGTCGATCATATCGGCTTCGAGGTGAAAGATATCAAGGCCTTCTGCGCCAAGCTCGAAGCCGACGGTATCAAGCTCGACCGAGCCGTGACGCCAGTGGAGCGCCTCGGACTGACTATTGCCTTTCTCACCGACCCCTGGGGCACGCGGATCGAGCTGACCGAAGGGTTCGTGAAGGCGGAGTGAGCAAAGGGAAGAGAGTTTTTCGCGTCGAGCACGTCGACGTGTAGCCACTACGTCATTGCGAGGGGCGGAGCCGGCGTTCACCTGCTCAGTGCGAACCATGGTGCTGTTCCCCTCGGTCCGAACGCCCTTTTTCACATTCCCATAATCTGTACCGACAATGACCGTGTCCGAGGACCATCCAGCTCGGCGAAGATGATGCTCTGCCATGTCCCCAACAGCACGCGCCCATGGCGCACCTGTACGCTCAGTGATTGACCGAGCAGCAGGCCGCGCAAATGAGACGCCGCGTTTTTCCTCTCGCAGTCGGAATAAGCCGGATTGTCGTGCCGCCACCCGCCCCCTTCCGCCAGTCGCTCCAGCAGCGTCTGGATATCGTAGAGAAGAGCCTCCTGCCATTCATTGAGAAACACGGCGGTAGTTGTGTGCAGCGACTGAACGCTAAGCATGCCATCGTGAATACCGCTCTCGGCGACAATCGAGTTTACGCGATCGGTCAGGTTGAGAAGCTCAAACTTCTTCCTGGATGCGCAATCGATGATGCGCGAGTAGATCCTCGAGCCCTCTGCGATGGCCGGACGCGTTTCCACTACGCCGTTGCTTGCAGTCTTGCTATTCAAGTGCACAGTATTCTCCTTGCGAAATTGAGGACGTGGGCCATTTAGACAATTGGGAAAATGATCGATTACTCTTTATACGCCTCCACAACCGTCGCGGCCCACCAGGGCCCGCTGCCGCCATTGGTCACCGCCGCCCAATACCATGACGAAACATCGGGCCATGATCGGCCGTCGTCGTCGAAGAGCAACTCGCACACGTTCAAGCGTTCCTCGCCGCGGGTGGCGTGGAAGCAGCCCCAGTGGCGGTCTCGCGCATCGACGTGAATGGCAGACGGACGAATCACATAGCCCGCACCGCGAAAGCAATCCGACGCCGGGTGGAGTTTGCGCGTGAGGCTGCTGACCCAGCGAAGGACGAATTGCTTCCGGCCGTCGCTGAAATGGCCGAGCCTGCCCGGGAAATCCTTCTCGAACTCCTTCTCTCGCTCGGAAAGCGGGAGCGCTTGAAGGGGCGCACCTTCCCACGTGCTGGGCCAGCCAGGAAAAGCTTCCTCCTCAGCAGACCAGCCTGGCAAATCGCGATCGAGGTGCGGAGCTAGCCACGGACATGCCGCCGTCAGGCAGGACAGCAGCACAAAAAGCCATGAAGCTTTCACGACGTCACCTCACGCAGCCGTCCCATGTGGTTGAGGATGAGCACGCCCATCAAGCCGAAGGCGGCCACGCCTGCCCATGTGTGCGCCCAGGGCGGCGCGGCTACCACGCCGGCTTCGACGTAAAAGAGCGCCGCCGTGCGAAATACGTTGCCGAGGAGGAGCGCCGCAAGCGCGCCCGCGCCCGCCAGCACCGTTCGAGTAAGGGTCAGGCGGTAGACGGACGCCATAGAGAACGTAAGGAAGCCGCACCCCCACAGCAGGCGAACGCCGCTGCATGGCGCGTCAATCTCGACGAGCCTGCCGCTCCAGTCGAGAACGGCTCCCTGGGCGGTTACGGCGAACCCCGACAAGCTGAGCAGCGGGGCCGTCAACTGCCCGGCGAGGGCGCGCAACGGATACCCGAGATAAAATTGCAGCGACGCCAGCAGCGGCAGCGACAGCAGAAGCAAACCCCAGATGCCGGGATCGAAGAAACGCCCGCGCCGGTAGAAGGTGAACGTCGAACCCACGGCCAGCATCGCAACCGCCGCGCCGAAGATGGGCTGGAGCACAGCGGCAGCCGGCACGTACACAAGGAAGAACGCGGTTGGCACGCGAAAACTGTCCAGTTGTTTTCTCTTCTTGCGGTCACCGCCCAAGAGCATCAGCACCGTGACGAGCGCCGCCAGGCACCACGGCTCGTCCGAGCCGTCCGTCACGCGCGACGCATACCAGACCCACACCGGCCAGAAGGCGGCGGCCTGCAGGGCCAGCACAACGAGAGGACGCCTCAAATGCCGTTCCACGCGCGCCTCCTTCTCCAAAGCTGCCAGGCCAACAAGCCCGACACAGCGAACACGAGCAGCCAGACTTCCGGCTCCGGGATTGTCGGCACTTTCGAGGGATCGGCCGGCTTGAGCCCGGCCTGGTCATACTGCGCCTGTGTTTCGAGCACGACGGCTCCGCTCACAGGCGTAACAATCTGGTACGCCGATGCCAGAGCGATAGCCTGCGCACGCTCTTCGGTTCCGCGCGCTTGCATTAGCCGCAGCACCTCGCCGCCGGCCCACAGGCGAGCGAGATGCCCGCTCGTTTTCGCGCCCCACTCCGTAGGAACCGGTTCCTGCGCTTGTACACGCTCACGCACCACAACAGGCTCGGAGCGGGGCTGGGACCACGCTCTCAGAGTGCGGGCGACGTCATCGCGCAGGCCGCCCCGGCGCAGCAGCTTTTTGACTTCCGGCAGTTCGTCGAGATTTTCGATGACGCGGTTCAGGCCGGGCGCGGCTTCGAGTGCGTAGAGCATCGGATGACCGGGTCTTCGCCGCCACCAGGACTGGAGGCCGTCGGTTCGTTCAAGGAGGACCGGCTGGGGACCGTGAATCCAAAGAAGCACGGCCTCATGGTCCCCTCCTACCGCGAGCTCGCGCGCCTGCAAAAGCGCGGGCACGCTGTCCGTTCCGCCTTCCGCCGCCAAGCTCGTAAGCCGGCGAGGATCGTCAAGCGACGTCACGCCGTCGCCGGCCACCAGCACTTCGTAATGCAGCATCTCAGGTGCGGCCGCCAACGCATCAGCGATTTCTGTGAGAAAGGGTTTCATCGCCAGCGACCCGTCGACAACGACAATGACCCGGCTGACTCGAGGAGTCGTGAGGTGTTCCATTCGCTGTCGAACAGCGTACGCGCTATCGAGAGGATCAGGAGTCCACGCCACACCATCCATGCTCCGCCGCGGCGCTTGCAGGCCCAAGGGGGTGCGCAACGAGGAATCATCGAGCCTGCCGCGCAGAGCAAAGGCGCCGCCGGATGTGGTTTCGGCGTGCAACGCGGCATTGGCCGATTCCAGTTTCGAACCCGACTCGACCCATACTTCGTGCTCGCCATCCTTGAGGGAAAAGTTGCGCTCCACAAAGTGCGGCCAGGCGACAAGCCAGTTTTCGCCGGTGCCGGCAATGAGCGGCTGTGTCAATCCGATGCGGATCTTCATCTCTCCGTTTGGGGGCACCGGGAAACACTGAATCAGCACCTGGTCCGGACCGCTGGTAGTCACAAGCAGCGGGTCGCGCCGCGCCCTCACTACGTTCTCGTAAGCCAGGCGCGTCTCGGCGCGGCCGCCGAACGCCGCTTCGCGCTCTTCGCCGTTGATCCAGAGAGTGACGCGGGAAACGGTGGATCCTGGCGGCAGCCTGAGCTGCGCGCGCGCCTCCCGCTGCATGGTGCGGCTGTTGCGGAGCGTCATCGTCCATTCCCAATAGGCGAGCGCTCCGGCGGTGTCAATGGAGGCGTCCAGCCGTGAGTCTTCGAGGGAAAGTCCTTGCAGAACCGGGCCCGTGATCGTGCCTCCCCGGTGTTCGTCGAACTCGAAATCCGGCAGCCACGCACCGCGCCCGGAAAATGCAGGCGCGGGCGCGCTCTCAAATGACGTCCCGGTGACGCGGTAGTAAATACCCCGAGCTTCCTCGGTCGAGACGGGACGCCCCAAGGACAAGACAAAACTCATGATGTCGAGGGGCCGGCCCTGCCGGTCGTAGCAGGCGCGCAGCATCGTGTCCCTATCGCCGAATTGGCGTAGAAGCCAGATGCCGCGTGCGCGCGTCGCCGGTTCCACGCTCACCGCCTGTTGCAGGCTAAGGCGCGTAATCGCCGGAGGCACGTCAAGCAACACCAGGACCACCAGCGCCAGGGCAAAGCCCGGCCAGACGCGGGGCCAGCGCTGCGAGGAACGCTTATCGAGCCGGTCGCGCAAACGTCTGCGGAGCAAGATGGCCGCAAGCACAGCCAGCGGCGGCGATAGCGGCAAAATCCCGATGCCAAAAACGACCGCGAGCACAGCGAGCGGAAGCAATGGCAGAAACAACAAAGAATAGAAAGACGAAACGCCGATAGCGAAGGCGTTGGTCAACAGCAGCAGGCGCTGCTGGACGAAGGACTCGGTCCACACTGCCCAGCAGAGCGCCGCGTTCGCCAGGGGAACAAATAACACCAGCACAATGTGTCCTACGGTTGGTATCGGATCGAAAAATGTGTCGGCGCACATGTGGGAGAAAAACTCGACCAGCAGGGTCGCGAGCGGCATGGCCACACCGCAACACACCGCGAAAGTCAGCAGCCCTATATCGCCCTTGCGCGGTTTGGACATGCGGGGGCGAAAGTTGCGAAACTCCAAGCGCAATTTTCCGCCGAAGGTCGTTCCAGCTCCTGTCGCGCTGCCGGTTGAAATCGTATGCAGGTCGCTCATAGGATGTTTGCCCCGTCCACTCTCGTATCAATCCAGCCCGCTCGCGGATCAGACAGTGCGGACACCGGTCCGTTTGGGACAGGCAATGCGCCGAAACGGCGCTCCCTGCCCCGAAACTCTTTTACCGCCGCTTCCAGATGCCCCTCCTGAAAGTCCGGCCACATCGTGCTCAGGAAGATGAGTTCGGCGTAAGCGCTGTCCCAACCCAGCAGGTCGCTCAAGCGAAACTCGCCACCCGTCCGAATCAGCAGGTCCACATCGGGCGTTGTCTCATCGGCATGGATCGCCCGCGCGAACGCGCGCGCGAATTGCTCGCGATGAATGTCCTGGGAGCCTTGCAGCAGACAGGCCGCCTGCAAAGCAGCCTCACTTGCCGAATAGTCGACCGCAATACGCAGTAATAGCTTGGTGCCGGCAGCTGTCGAGGCTTCGGCCACTGTGACCGCTTCCAGCAGCCAGCGCGGCAAGCGGTCGCGACGTCCGATCACTTGGAGGCGGATCCCCTCTCGCGCGCACCGCGACCACTCCGCAAGCAGATACTCCCGAAACAGCCGCAAGAGTTGGCCCACCTCCGCCTTTGGGCGCTTCCAGTTATCCGATGAGAACGCGTGCAAGGTGATCACCGGGATACCGAGCCGCAAGGACGCCGTCACGGTTCGCCGCACTGCGTCCGCGCCGGCGCGATGGCCTTGCACTCGCGGGAGACCGCGAGATCGGGCCCAGCGCCCGTTGCCATCCATGATCAAGGCCACATGCCGGGGGCCCGAAATACCATTCTGTGAAGTACTTTGTGTCATAAAGTATACTCGCAAAAAATTTTCAGCTCTCTCGGGTCGCTTCAATCAGTGCTTCCATGTGTTTCAGATAGCGCTCGAGGGCGCGCCGCCCCTCGGCGGTCAAGCGGTATTGCGTTTTCGGAACGCGCTTCTCAAACGTCTTCGTGCATTCAATGTAGTTAGCCTCTTCGAGCTTGCGGCTGTGCACGCTCAAATTGCCGTCGGTGACCTGCAGGAGCTGCTTGAGTTCACTGAAACTCAGCGATGAGTTGACCGCCAGGGCGCTGATAATCGCCAGGCGGGTTCGCTCGTGAATCAGGCGATCCAATTGCAGAGCGCGCTTACCCGTTGCCCGCCCCGCGGGGCTGGCCGAGGCCACGGGACCCGGGACGTCGTCTTCGCGCTGCCGGGCCGCGTTCGATTTAGCCACCGTACCTCCTCGCGATCACTACACCGAAAATGATGTGCAGCCCGCCAAAGCCGGCCGCGAGCAGGCTGTTGCCCCACCACGCCGGCGCAAACAAGGCAGCCGCGCCGAGCCCCATAAAGCACAGACCCATCGCCGGAACGATGCGCACGGAAAATGCGCCGCCGGTGACGATACCGCTGCCATAAAGGAGAAGCCACGTTCCGGGGATGGCGGCAATCAATCCCGCCTGGTAGAGAACGAACGTCAGCAAAGCACCCGCCAGCAACGGCGGCGTCAGGCTGAGCGTAAAGTTCATCAAGGGTTTCCACGAGGCTGGCGCCTGCGCCGCGCGCACTTTGCGAGCCGTTGCCAGCGCAGCAAGCAGCACGGCCACGAAGGCCTCCGCCAGCCATACGGCAAGCCAAGCATCGGGATGGCCCTGCCCTGCCGCCAGAAGCGCCGCCCCCAGAGCGGTCGCACCGATCACAACGGCGCCCCAGCCCGGCACCGAGGTGAATACCGCCGAGCGCTCCATTGTTTCGCGGATGAAGCGCAGATTGTCGAAGGCGCGTTCGTGAAGCTCTGCCGGCTTCCGAGAGCGAACCACCTGGCTGGGCGCTGCCATGGCTAGATCGTACACCAGACGTTTTTAGGTCGTCAAGTACTTTTCATTGTAAAGTGATGCCGCCGGGAAACCCGGCGGCGGACGTGGGCGACGGCCAGGACTTGAGGTGCTCCGCTGCTTCCTGAGCGGAGTAGACTGATGGCGAGAAACGCTCCAGACATGCCCGGCAACGGGCGGAGGCCGACTTCGTGCGCATTCTCTTCACCGCCATTCGCGCCGCGCTGGTCGCCATGTTGTTCGTTGGGCTGTGGGGGTGGGTCGCATTTCAGTTGCGCCGGTTCGATCCTCCGCTCGGTGGGCCGCTCCCATCTTGGACAGAGCTTCCAGGTGTGGTGCTGATCGCACTCGGCGCGGCTCTCGCGCTTTCGTGTATCGTTTGTTTCGTCGTTCGAGGACATGGCACGCCAGCTCCCTTCGACCCTCCGCGCAACTTCGTGGTGGCGGGGCCTTATCGCTGGGTGCGCAATCCGATGTACGTGGGCGGGGCGGCAATGTTGCTGGGACTGGCGCTCGTCCTCCAGTCCCCTTCTATCCTGCTGTTCGTCCCCGTGTGGTGGCTGCTGGCGCACCTGCTGGTGCTCTCCTACGAAGAGCCGACCCTGCGCCGGAATTTTGGAGCCTCATTCGAAGAATACTGTCGGCGGGTGCCGCGCTGGTGGCCGAAAAGTCCTCGGGCGGCGCACTGAGCAAACCAATCGCCGGGACCCGCGCCCTCGAAACTGGTCAACAGGATCGAAAAAAAGCCTGCCGGACTATAAGCCGGTTTCTGTACCCAGGCTTGCGCCTGAGCGGCAGCCATTCAACTAGGACCGGCATTACTGCCGGCCTCAAGCGACCTACCCGGGACTCGGACGCGGCGGGTCACCGCTCGTCCCCTATTTGGTCTTGCTCCTCGTGGGGTTTGCCCTGCCACCTCGATTGCTCGAGGCGCGGTGCGCTCTTACCGCACCTTTTCACCCTTACCCCGGGCAAGCCCAGGGCGGTACGTTTTCTGTGGCACTTTCCGTAAACTGCCCTTTGAGAGCAGCCCCCCGGCCGTTAGCCGGCACGTCACCCTGTGGAGACCGGACTTTCCTCCCCGCCGAAATCGGCGCGGCGGCCGCCCATCCGGCAGGCCGCTCTCATTGTAGTGAATCGGTCTGACGGCAGGACAGGCGGCCGATTCGCTCTTCGTGGTCAAACCGAAGCGTACGGTAACCAAAAGGAGTATACTCGCGGCGTAACAGAGCACAACCTACCGGGAAGGAACAGACAATGAAAAAATGGTTTCTTGCGCTGCTCACGGCAGCCGTACTCTCGGCGGCGGCGCCCACGCCCGCCCAGGAAAAAGAAGTGATGGCGGCCATGAACGCCTGGATTCAGGCCACCGCCAAGCAGGACGTCGCGGCCCTCCAAAAGATCCTGCACGACGAACTGACTTACACGCACTCCAGCGCCTCTAACCAGACCAAGGCCGAGGTCCTCAAAGACGTGCAGGAGGGTCGTGGTCCCGCGGGTATCGAGCTTGCGGACACAAACGTGCGAATCTACGACAACACGGCGCTGGTCAAGGCCATGGTCACCGTCCGTTCCAGAAACGCGAACGCGCCGGCGCCCACTCCGCTCAGCATCCTGCACGTGTTGGTGAAGGGACCGCAAGGGTGGCAAGTGGCGGCACGCCAAGCGACGAGACCGGCTCCTCCTCAATAACGCCTTCTGCAATTCGCTTATTCGCGAATCGCCGGCTGACATGAAACGGGGCGTAGCTGCTACGCCCCAGGTTGCGCCTTCGGTGCGGAAAGCGTGTGGCGCGTGGCGATTTCGCCCGCTGGCGCCTCCATCGCTAATCCGTTCTTAGAGGCCGATCTCGTCCTCGTTGTCGGTGAGCACGAGAATCAAAACCACCGCCGCCGCAATACCCACCAGCACGGCGATCGTTGCGCCGAAACTCATGTTCTTGTTTACCTTGAGGATATTCTGGTAAGGGACCTGCACTGCCGCGTTCTGGTTATCGGGCAGAATGACGAAATGGTCGCCGTGGATTTCGCGAATGTGCCCTCGTAGTTTCGTGTCGGGCCCGGTTTGCACCATGATGTGCTCGCCGACGCCCAATTGCACGACCATTCTCTTTGCCGCGGCCGGATCGGGATGGCCTTCCGCCTTATAGCCGCGCTTCGGGTAATTTACTTTCCGCAGCTCATCGTAGGAAACTTCCCGCGAAACACCGTTATCCTTGAGCGCCACGACGAGACTTTCGTCCCCGACACTCTCAACGGACCCGCGAATGTTCTGTCCGTTCGCCAGTTTGAGCTTGAGTTCCGTGCCAACGCCGAACTGCTCAACCCGCTGCTTCAAAACATCCGGATTGGGAAGCTCCTTGGCTTGCAGCCGCACACTGCTGCTGATGAGACCAAGATGAAGCAAAGCCACAACCATGGCATTCGCCAGAAGTTTCTTCAAATTGAACATGGATGGATCCCCCCTGGAGGTGAGCTTCTTTCAGAACCGTTAGAAAACCGGCGTCCGGCAGCTGTTTCGTGATTTTTCCGGCTCGGGGGGGACAGGGGTGGTTACTTACCGGTAAAGGTTCTGTTGCTCAATGCGGTGCGCAACGGCTTCGGGGACCCATCGCTGCCAGTCTCCGCCTTGTGCGATCGCCTGCCGCACTTGTGAGGCCGAACAGTCGCCCCAGGAACGAGGTAGGTCGATAGGTAGGACCCGGCCGCGGTACTGGGGCGGCACGTGATACTCGCCCTGCCGTGAAGCGGCCAGTAAATAATACTCGTCGAGTTGCTCGGCGAAGCTCGGGCCCTCGCCGTAGTCCCAGTTGACGATGCGTTCGGCGGCATCCCTGCCGCAGAGCAAGAATAGTTTCGTGCCGGCACCGCTTCCTTCGCGGAACTCGCGGGCAATGTCGATGAACAGGCCGCTGCCGGACGACGCGATCGCGAAGGCGTTTTCGGGACCGACAGCGTCCTGGAGCATGGCGATGCGGTCTTCAAACGATGCGCCGGTGTAAGGCTTATGGGGAAACTCCGTCGGCAGAAGAAACACAACCTGATCGAGATTGTGCTGATCGCGGGCCGCGGCCGCGACGGCTATATGTGCGAGGGTGGGGGGGTTGAACGTGCCCGGGAAGATGCCGAGCCGCCCTTCCAGAAGAAGGCGTCCTCTATAGAAACGAAGCATCGAAAGGATGAGGAAACAAGTCCGAGAGTTTATGGCGCTCTTCCATGCCGTCGGGGTTTGCCGAGATGACGTCGATGTCGCCGCAATACTCCCAGAGAAGCTGGCGGCAAGCGCCGCATGGCGGGGCGGGTTTCTTACCCCCGGTGACAATCGCGATGCGCGCAAACTGCCGGGCGCCCTCGGAAAGCGCCTTGACCAAGGCTACCCGCTCGGCGCACAGCGTCAACCCGTAGCTGACATTTTCGATGTTGCAGCCGGAGTAGATTTTGCCTTCCCGCGTTTCGAGCGCCGCGCCCACGGCGAACCCGGAGTACTTCGCCTGGGCGTGCTCGCGGGCATCTGCAGCGGCGGCAAGCAGCGGTTCGTGCGAAAGAGGCATGGCAGGGCGCGAAAACGAAAGTTCATTGTATCGGATGGCGGTAAGAGATCCAGAAGCGCTAGATGACTCCCTGGTGTCAGGACGCGCCTCGGCGCGACAAGCCGGGTTTGTGGCACCAATCCCGATGCGACTCCTCAATTGCAGTGCAGTCCGTTGAGAAAAGCGCTGAGGTTCCGATTGAAGCCAGCGGGGTTCTCCAACTGCGGCGTGTGGCCAGCGTTCGGGATCGCTACTTTCGTCAACCTTTTAACCCCTGCCGCAAGCAGCTCTCCTACCCTGTAGAGGTCCGGATGGTCCCGATCGCCCAAAAGGAGGAGAACCGGCGCGTCGATCTCACGGAGGCGTGTGAGTGCGGGGCGGGTCGAGGAGCTGCACGAGCGTAAAGTCCGACTGGAGGGACCGGACGTTGGCGGCAATCAGTTCTTTTCGCACGTTCGCGGGCGGCAGGATTCTCAGGAGCGGGGATAAAATAAGCATCGTCCAGCACAGCCTGCAGCAACGCCGGAACGCCATCCGAAAGCGAAGCGGCCAACTTGGCATTCCGACGGTTGAAATCCTCGGAGAACTGGTAGCCGCTCAGCGCCGGCGCCACCGCGACGACGGCGTGAACACGGTCCGCATGCGCCAGCGAGAAATCGATCGCAATGCCACCCGCGAAAGAAAGCCCGATGACGATCGCTCTCTCAATGTGCAGCGCGTCAAGCACCCTGAGCAAGTCCTCCGTATACGAGAACCGCGCCGTAGGCAGGGAAGAACTTCCTACTCCTCGTGGGTCCACTCCAATCGCGCGGAATCGCTGTCTAAATTCCGCAATCTGCCCTTCCCATTGCCTGTAGTCCATTGCACTTCCCCCTCCTAGAAACACGACGGGGCAACCGCTTCCGGCGTCGTCGTAGTAAATTTTCCCCGACTCAACATTCACAAAGCCCTCCGCGGCGTCCGATCTACGGATGGACGCGGCCGCGCCAACAAGGCCGATCGAGAGCAACAGCAGACCTCTCAAAGCTTGGCTCATCGTTTTTCTCCGAATATCGGCTCGTACGTTCGGACTCGTGCCGGGTCAGCGAAACTGTCCCTTACGCCGCGGCGGGGCGGCCGCTATCGCTCTAGAACCATCTCCTCGAAAGGGAGACGTTCCTGCCATCCGGCGCTGACGAGTTCCGGCGTCTCCGTTTCGTCCTCGGGGTAGCCGATGCACAAATGCCCAATGAAGGTCCAGTCCGAAGCCACGTCCAGGATGCGTTTCGCCTCGGAGGGATCAAAGATCGATACCCAGCCAAGACCGATGCCTCTGGAACGCAGCAGGAGCCAAAGCAGTTGGATAGCGGCAACCACGGAGTAGGCCTTGACCTCGGGCATCGTGTTGCTGCCGAGGCCGCCGCCCGCCGCGGTGTGGCTGTCGGAGAGCACGGAGATTTGCAGCGGGGCGTCGTCGAGACCCGAGAGCTTCAGCGAAGCGTAGAGAAGGGCCCGCTCCCCTTCATAACCGGCCAGTGCCCTCGCGTTCGCCGACGCAAACTCCTGGCGCAACGCCCGCCGCCGCACCGGGTCTTCCACGCGAACGAACCGCCATGGTTGGGAGTTGCCGGCGGAAGGGCCCTGGCAGGCGATCCGCAAGCACTCTTCCACGTCGGCCCAAGGCAGTTGGTCCCTCCGGAAACGGCGTACGTCTCGCCGCCAGCGCATCAATACAGCAAGCTTCTCGCGGAAGGCTGCGTCAAATCTAGGGGGTGCTCCGCCTGAAACCGTTTCGCTCATGCTGACCACTGTTGTGGCAACTTTGGCGGCGGGACCCGAACTGCCAACGCTGGGACTGCAATCGGCGGGAGGCCCTTCACGGGGCCGCCAGTTCCGCGGGCAGTTGGGCAACGAGATCCTTTAGCAGGCGGACGAGGTCTCCGCCGGCGTGTTTGCCCATCGCTAGCACCTCATCATGCGAAAGCTTTCCGCCGCCCAATCCGGCCGCCTTGTTCGCGAGAACGGAGATCGCGAGGACGCGCATGCCGATCTGGCGGGCGGCAATGGTCTCCTGCACGGTCGACATGCCGACCAGGTCGGCGCCGAGCGAGTGGAGATAGCGAATCTCGGCGGGTGTCTCGTAGTTGGGCCCCATCACCGCGGCGTAGACACCTTGCAGGAGGGGAATGGCCAGCCCCCGGGCCGAGCGGTGTGCAAGCCTCCGGAACTCCGGGTCGTAAGCATCCGAGAGGTCGGTAAACAGGGGTCCGAAACGTTCGCTGCCCTCGCCGATCAGGGAACTCGTCCCCTGCAAATTAATATGATCCGAGAGCAGCGCCAGACTGCCCGCGTCCCAATTTGGGTTGACAGCTCCGGAAGCGTTGGTCAGGATCAGCGTTCGCACACGCATCAGCCCTAGCACCCGAATACCGAACGCCGCCTCCGCCGCCGAAAACTCTTCGTAGAGGTGGGCGCGCCCGGAAAGAACGGCGACGGCTGTGCCCGCCAGCTGTCCAGTAACAAGTTCGCCGCGATGGCCGGGCACGCGGCCACTGGGCCAGTGCGGGATCTGCCGATAGTCGATAGAGACAGCTTCGCTGATCTCGTTCGCCAAGGCAGTCAGGCCGCTTCCGAGCACGATGCCGATGCGAGGCTGCGTTTTAAGGTGGGATTGCACAAAATCCCGCGCGGCGGTGACCCGATCGTAATGGTCGAGCATGAGCGATCCTCTTCGAAGAGTCCTTAGCTCTGGCGTTTCGCCACGGCCAACACCTCCGTACGAAAAATCCAATACCGTGGTCACACCGCCAAAAAACCCGCGATACAGGCCGTCATGAAATTGGCGAGGGTGGCCGCCAGCATGGCGCGCAGGCCCAGCCGCGCCAGGTCCGGGCGGCGTTCGGGGACCAATGAGCCGATGCCACCCACCTGAATGCCGATCGAGGCAAAATTGGCGAATCCGCACAGTGCGTAGCCGGCGACGAGAAAGGATTTCGCATCGAGACTAGTCTTGATCTGACCGAGCTGTGCGTAGGAGACAAATTCATTCAGTACCATGCGCGTGCCTAGCAAATTCCCGACGATAGCGGCATCCTTCCACGGAACCCCCAGCAGCCACGCGACCGGCGCGAAGAAAAAACCGAAAATCCCCTGCAGGCCCTCCGGAAGCCAGGCCAGCATAGGATATTGCCGCGCGAACCCTAGCAGTCCGTTCGTCAACGCGATCAGGGCGATGAAGGCGATCAAGACCGCGCCCACGTTCAGGGCCAGATACAATCCCTCGCTGGCGCCTCGCGTGGCGGCGTCAATCAGATTTACATCGCCGCTCGCGGCGTCGCCGGGCACGCGTCCGAGGGTCTCGGGGCGTTCAGTTTCCGGAACCATGATCTTCGCCAGCATGATCGCGGCGGGCGCGGTCATCACCACCGCCGTCAGCAGATGCCCGGCCGGAACACCGCCGATGGTGACGTAGGCCACAAGTAGTGCGCCCGAAATCGTGGCCATGCCGCCCGTCATGATCGTCATCAACTCGGAATTGGTCAGTCGGCTGAGATAGGGACGAATGGTCAGGGGGGCTTCCGCCTGTCCCATGAAGATGTTCGCCGCCGTATTGAGAGACTCGGCGCCGCTGACGCCCATGGCCCGCTGCATGACAATCGCGATGCCGCGCACCAGCCACTGCATGATGCCGAGGTAGTAGAGCACCGCGAAGAGGGAAGAAACGAAAATGATCAGCGGCAGAATCTGGAAGGCAAAGACCACACCAAGCGCGCCGCCGGGCCTGGCCAAGTCGCCGAAGACAAAGACGCTGCCTTCTTCGGCGGAATGCATCATGCTGTTGACACCGCTACCGATGATCTGGAAAACCCGGCCGAACGGCGTGCGAAGCACCAGCAACGCCAAGGTGATCTGGAGGCCCAAACCCCAAGCGAGAACACGCCAGGAAATCGCGCGGCGATCGAGGGAAAGGGCGTAACTGACCGCCAGAATGATGACGAGTCCGACAAGACCCATGGTGCCTTACCGGGCGAACAACCCGCGCCTTCCCAAGCACGATGCCGGTGGTCCCGGCGGTGACGATTCGGCGGCCGGAAAGGCGCGTCAACCCGGCGCGCGCATGGCCTATTGCACGAGGTCCAAGACGAGTTCGTGAGCCTCGGGTTGCGCGGCCGACAGGCGGAAGGCGTCTTCCACGAGTTGGATTGCCTCGGGCAGCCGCGTCTCGTCGGTGTAGTACAGAGCGCAGAGGCGAGAGCCGGCGGTCACTTTGTGTCCCACTTTCGACTGCAGAATCACGCCGACAGCCGGGTCGATGGCATCTTCCATGCGGTCCCGGCCCGCTCCCAGCAACGCGGCAGCGCGGCCGATATCATCGGCGTTGATGCGGCTGATATAACCCTCGCGAGGCGAGCTGATGATGTGCTCGCCCGTGGCATTGGGGAGCAGCTCGAAGCGGAACAGACATTCAGGGTTGCCGCCCTGCGCCGCGATCACTTCCTGCATCTTGGCCAGAGCGGAACCGTCGGCGAGAAGCTGCTTCGCCTGATCACGCGCACTATCAATCGACCGGGAAGGCTGCGCCAGAAAAATCATGCGCGCGGCTGTCTCGACCGCCAGACCTGACAGATCGGGCGGCCCCTGGTTTTGCAGCGTCTGCGAGGCTTCCATGACCTCGAGGGCGTTGCCGACGGTAAAGCCCAGCGGCTGGTCCATGTCGGTCAGCAGCGACTGTACCCGCATGTTCATGCGGCGGCCGATGGTGATCATCAGCAGGGCCAGTTTCCTGGCGTCCTTGCGCGCCTGGATCAGAGCGCCCGTACCGACCTTAACGTCGATCAGAAGGCCGTCCAGTCCCTCCGCCAGTTTCCGGGACAGGATGGACGCAGCGATCAGCGCGGGCGATTCCACGGTGCCGGTGGCATCGCGCAAAGCGAAGAGCCGTCTGTCGGCGGGCGCTACTTCGTTCGTCTGGCCTGTAAATGCCAGACCCTTCTCCGCGACCTGCTTCTTGAAATCCGCCAAGGGCAGTTCGGCCCGGAAACCCGGAATGGATTGCAGCTTGTCGAGGGTCCCGCCGGTATGCCCAATGCCGCGGCCCGTGATGCAAGGAACCGCGATGCCGGCGGCGGCGGCAATCGGAAGGGCCACGAGACTGACTTTGTCGCCCACGCCCCCGGTCGAATGCTTGTCAACCTTGGGCTGCGTGATGTCACTCAGATCAAGCCGCTGCCCGCAATTCACCATGGCAGCCGTCAGCGCGGTTGCTTCGGCGTCGGAAAATCCGTTGCAGTAGCCGGCCATCAGAAACGCGGCCATCTGATAATCGTGAATCTCCTGCCGTACATAGCCGCTGATCAGCCTCTCGAAGTCTTCCGAGGACAACTCTTCCCCGTCTCGTTTGGCGCGGATCAGGTCAACAACTCGGTCCATAAGTGCACACTATCCCTTCTCTTTCCCAGGGGGAAAGGGCGGCCGTCAAGGCTGGTCTAAACTGTCCAGCCTACCACCCAAAGCGGCCAACTGCAAGGATTTGGCTGAGTTACACGCCGCGGGGAGACCTCTGAGGGCGCCGAAATAGCTGCCGCGGGAACGGCGCGTCTAGGAGAAAAAAATCGTAAGAATCTGCACTTTTCTTGCGTTCCCCGCCTATTTCAGACGGGACTCGCCGTCAGGGGCTTGATTGGGACCCGGTAGCGCCCCTCGAAGACGTCGTGGAAGAGGGCGAGGACCTCCTGGTGGACGGCCCCGTTCGTCGCGATGAGATGCTCCCCCCCCAGATCGTAGGGGCCGCCCTTCATGTCGCCGTAGCGGCCGCCGGCTTCGGTCACGAGTAGCAGCCCGGCCGCGACGTCCCAGGTTTTGAGGCCGAACTCCCAAAAGCCCTCGAGGCGTCCCGCGGCCACCGAGCACAGGTCGAGCGCGGCGGAACCAGCCCGGCGGATGCCATGACTCAACATTGAGACCTGATGGAAGAAGTAGACGTTTACGTCCACATGGCGCCTGGGGCTGGCAAAGCCGGTGGCGAAAAGACTCTCGGAGAGCGCGCCGGCCGAGGAGACGTAGATGCGCCGGTTGTTGAGGTAGGCGCCGGATCCCTTCTCGGCGGAGAAAAGTTCCTTCCGAAGGGGGTCATACACGACGCCGGCAATCATCTCCCCCTGGCGGACGAGACCGATACTCACACAGAAAGCCGGGAAGCCGTGGGCGAAGTTGGTCGTACCATCGAGCGGGTCAACGTGCCAGACATACTCCGAACCTTTGTCGACGCCGCCCCCCTCTTCGGCAACAATGGAGTGCGACGGAAAACGGGAGCGGAGTTGCTCGACGACCAGCCTCTCGGAAGCCCGGTCCGCGGCGGTGACAAGGTCGAATTCGGCCTTGTACTCGTAGGCTACGCGCTTCTCCAGATAGTGCTCGAGCACACGCCCGGCGTCCTGGGCGATTTCAGTCGCTGCGGAGAGATAGTCCAAGTTGCTCATGAGCTTGGCAAAGCCTGGTTTTTAGGAGGACTCGGGAGGCATTTCCGAAAGATACTTCATGTCGTGCTTGTAGATGAAGAGATTCGGCTCGTCTTCTCTTGTCAAGCGGATGAACGTGGCATCGTAGTATTCCACCGTCCCGCGAAACTCCTCGTTGGTGCGAAGGCGGATGAGGACGGGGATCTTCTGCTCCACAAGATGCTTGAGGTACTTTGATTCCTCGAAGGTGCGGTCGGAGGGGCGGCCCGACGCCGCGGCGCCACCTGGATGCGGCGACGGTTTCCTCATCTTTCTTCCCGGCCTGACGCCTTTCTTTTTCTGCACAGGTATTCTCACCACTCGTTCCTAGACGGGGCTGTTGGACACTGAGCCGCCAGAGACTCGCTCACGGCTGCGGCGCTCTGGGCCGGACGCTCGGCCTGCCCGTCGGTGTTGCCGGCCGGGTCTCCTGCTCGGGCACGTAGTAGCCGGTGCGGGAAAGGACTCGCGCATCCGGCCGGTTGACACGAATTTCCGTGGCCCGGAACGTCTCCTTACTGGAAGGCGCCGGCGGGTAGTAAGCGATCAGGTATTGCGTCCGCAAATTGCGCAAAATCTCTTGAAACGCCTGATCCAGATCCGCCGTGCCGTACTGGATGTAGGTCTCCCCTCCGGTATGGATGGCCAGGGCCTTAAGGGCGTTTTCCCCGCCGACGTTACGTCCGGCGTCGCTCTGGATCGGAACCACAATGATGCCATAGATGACGGCGTCGATGCCGTGGGCGCCCTGGAGCGCTTCCGTAAAAGGAATACGGCTGGTCGTGTCGCCTCCATCGGTGATGACGACCATCACTCGGCGGCCCTCGCGCCGCTGCAGGATTTGGGAACCGAGCAGCACCGCGTCGTAAAGGGACGTCCCACTATCGGCGCGCGTTTGGTCCAGGGCGCGGTTCAGACGATTAAGGGAACGCGTGAAGCTAACCAGCAGGTCGACGTAGTCGGAAAACTGAAGTACCGCGGCCCGGTCTTGCGGCGACGAGTCGGCGCCCAGCAGATTGCGCAAGAACCGCTTGGCCGCATCGCGCTCAAAAGGCAGTTCCTTGGCGGCGCTCAGGCTGGTGTCGACCATCAGCGCGACGGAAAGGGGCCGATTCGTCCTCTTCTCGAAGACGGCAATCTCACGGGGAGTCCCTCCGTCAATAACCGTGAAATCCTCTTTCTCGAGGTCGCCGATCGGAGCCCCGCGCGCATCTTTGACATTGACAAGAACCGTCACCAGGCTGACGTCAACCTTGAAGCTGACATCTTCCTCATCTTTCTGTGGAGCGGCCGAAAGCATCGCGGCCGCCAACAGGAGGGCAGCCGGCAGGCGATGGTGGATCTTCACGGCGTTGTTCCCGCGGGGCGAGGCACGGATTCTCCCCAACTGCCTTCCACCCAAACTTCACCATCTTCGAAATACTCTTTCTTCCAGATCGGGACACGCTGCTTGAGACGGTTGATCGCTTCCAGGCTCGCCTCATACGCCGCTTGCCGATGCGCGGAGACGATGGCGATCACGACGCTGGCCTCGCTGATTTGCAGCCGGCCCACGCGATGAATAATCCCGATACGGTGAATGCCGTGGCGGCTGACGATGTCACGCCCAAGTTCTTCCATGGTTTTCATGGCCATCGGGGCATAGCATTCGTAGTCGAGGAACAGCGTCCTGCGGCCTTTGGTGTTGTCGCGGACGACCCCCTCGAAAACAAGGACGGCCCCGTCATCACCACGCAGCAGCCTTTGTGTAAGCAGGCGCGTATCGATGGGGTCCTGGGTCAGTGCATAGAAGCAGCCATCCGCATCGCAGGAGCTGGCCAGCCACGTGTCAGCGTTCCCGCTGCCGCCGCTCACAGGGGGCATCAGGGCCACCTCATCACCGTCCTGGAGCGCGGTATCCGGGCCGGCAAACTCCTGATTTCGGGCTAGCGCGATGCTATCCGCCATCGGTTGCAATCTCGGGTATTCAGACGCATAGTGCTGAAAAACCGTTTCGAGGCGGGCGCCCGCGGCCAGTTCGAGGGTCTCCTGGGAACGTCCGGTCAGGTCTTTCAGCACGCCAAAGAACAGAACGGTGACGTGCATGCGAGGTTCCACTCAATTGTAGCGCAGCGGACTATCTGGTTCCCGGAACGAGCAACGAACAGCGATGACTCGGAATGCGGCGGATGGACCCGTGCGCCTTGCGCTTCCCTCTAGTTCACTGCATCATGACGAAGGTCCAGATCAGCCCGCGATCCGGATACAGATCGTCGGCTAATCTTCGGCCCTGCTCCCGCTGCTGCTCAGCTTCTTTGCCACGGCCGGCCTTGGCAAGCGCCCCTGCCAGCAGAAAGCGCAGCCGCACGGAGCGGGGCGCCAGCCCAATTGCTTCCTCCAGCCGGCGCACCGCGTCCTCAAACCTCTCTTCCGCCAGCAATTTTGTCGCTTCCACGACCTTGCCCTCGCCACTCAGAGCGGATACATTGAATTGCCCTTTGTAAAGCAAGACCCCTCCGCCGAGGTTCGCATCGGGCTCGCGCTGAAGGAACTGCTTATAGGGGTTGAGTTCCCCCGGCCCCCAGAAGGTACCGGAAAGCTCGGTCGCGGAGATCAAGACACTCCCGGAAACGGTAGCAGGCGGCGCTTGTTCGCCCGAGGCAGGACCCATCACTCCGCCAAAGAACGTAGGCAGCCGCTTGCATGGGATATCGTAGTGCGAGGGGTCGACGACCAAGCTGACCGTCGTCGCCAACCAGCAATCGGTGAGGTTCTCTTCCCGCAAATAACGGCTTACCTCCTTCAAGTCCTGTCCCCAGTCCACACTGCTATCCGACAAATACAGATAAGTCTTGGATGGTCCGCCCCAGGCTTCGTTCGAGTAGGGGATATAGTTCGGGAATGCCAGCAGGGACGATCCGAGATGAAACAGCAGCGCCGCCGAAACGAACACGGCTCCCGCTCTCCAGCGCGACGCAACGCGTTCGGCGGCCGCCGCAGCCACAACGATCATGAACGGCAGCACCGGCAAAACATGCCGGTATCCGATGTTAAGCCGCGAGGTCATGCTGATCATCAGATAGATCCCCGCCGGCAGCAGCAGGAACAGAAGCGCGCGTGTTCGATCGCGCTTCCTTAAGAAGCCTGCGAGCGGAATCAATGCCGCCAGGGCGAGAAAACCGAGAGTGGATTTGATAATAAACGCCGTCGGGAAGTAGAACCATTGTCCCTGCGGATAGACCTTGCCGAGCAGGAAGGTCGGCCGACCGACCGATGCGACAATCACGTCAATCAAACCGTAGACATAGGCTTCCGGCAGCAGGCCGGAAGCGGCGAGCGCATTGAGGGGCCCCGCCGCTGGTCCGAGAAGAGCCGCGTACTCAGCCAGGCTGGGCGTCAATGAGAGTCCCTCGGGCCGCGCAGCGAAACGAAATCCGTAGAACGCCCACAGCACGGCCCAGGCGATGAAAGCGATCACCGTAAGCGAGCCCAAGTGCCGCAGCAGTCGCCTCCACTTTGTGGTCGATTCTCCGGACCGCGGCAGGAAAACATCGACGCCCGCGAGCACACACAAGATCGCTGCGACGATCAGTCCTGAATGTTTGGAGGCCACGGCAAGACCTGCCGCCAAACCGCAAAGGAGCAGTTTCGGAACCGAGGGCTGCTCCGCATAGAGATAAAAGGCGTATACCGCCGCAAAAAGCGCGCACGCGACGGCCATGTCGGTCGTGACCAAGGCTCCATGGGCCAAAATGTTGGGCTCGAACACAAACAGCGTGAGCGCTATGAGCGCCGCTGCCCAGCCAAACATTCGCCCGGCCGCCGCGTAGATCAGGCAAGCCAACACCACGGTGAATGTCGCGGCGCCCATGCGCCCCCGAAAAAGCAGTTTGTCGGCGCCGTTGCCAAAAAGAAATTTGCCTCCATCCTCAAACTCCATCTGCTTGGCCGGCGCTCCTGCTTGGATCTCCGGTTCGATCAGCGCCAGCGGCAACAGGGGCGCCGCGGCGACAAGTTTCGCGGCTGGCGGATGCTCCGGGTTGAAGCCGAAGTCGCCGCGCTTCCAGTACTGGTAACCCGCATAGAGATGAGCGCCCTCGTCAAATGTCTGTGACCACTGGGGGATGGCCAGCGCAAGTTGCAGGAGGAGAGCGCCAAGCATGACGCCTAGATACAGCGCCCGCCATCTGGGTTGCTGCAGACGATCTGTCAATCGTCGCAGTACGGCTTGTGGATCACCTTCGGGAGCATCCATTGTCGAATCCTTGTCGTCCAGATCGCTCCATTGGAAATCCGGCCGGCTTTTGCCCGCCGCAAGAAGAATACGCCAGAAGGCCCGCGGAGTTCCGACGATTGTAACTAAGATCGCGGTGGGACTAGGGGTGGTTGAAAAACTGGCGCGGCTCGCGCCCCCCGGGGACAGTTGCCACGACTCACCCTTTCCTTGAATCAGCTTGTGGGGATGCCACGCCGAACCGTGGGGGGACATACGGAGTTACTCCCACCGACCCGGCCACATTCCTGGTGGTGTTGATGGTTTTGGTTCTTATCGCGGTGATAGCCACTCTGGGTCCGGCGCGCCGCGCGGCACAGGTCGAGCCGATGACGGCCGTCCGGCACGAATAACACCCCTTTCGTCCAATCGATGCCCTGCTTTCGCCGGAATGAGTGAAGCAAGTTTTCGCGCGCGGCGCGCAATGCTACCATAACAGTCCGGTCAACCTCGACAACAGTCGAGGGAGCAGCAAACTCAAGCAGGATAGACAGATGCTATTTTCCCAGTTGGCCCATACTGACCTGCGCGTCTCACGCGTCTGCATGGGCACGATGACGTTTGGATCCCAGGCCGACGAGGCGGAATCGCAACGCATCGTGGATCTATGCCTCGACAACCAGGTCAATTTTTTTGACACGGCCAATGTCTATAACCAGGGCCTTTCGGAAACGATCGTGGGCAAGACCTTGGGCGCGCGGAGAAGGGACATTGTGCTTGCGAGCAAGGTTCGCGGGCAGATGAAAACTCCCACCGAGTATGGCGGGCTGGCGCCGCAGGCCATTCGAAAGGCAATCGGAGATTCGTTACGGCGGTTGGGAACCGATTACCTCGATATCTACTATCTTCACATGCCGGACAATGAAGCGCGTATAGAAGAGACACTCGAAACGATGGACCAGCTTCGCCGGGAGGGCAAGATCCGTTATATCGGAGTGTCGAACTACAGCTCCTGGCAGATGTGCGAGATGCACTGGATGTGCGAAAAGAACGGCTGGCAGAAACCACGGATCGCGCAGCCCATGTATAACCTGGTCGCCCGAGGCATCGAGCAGGAGTATGTTGCTTTCACGCAGCGTTTCGGTATCAGCAATGTCTGCTATAACCCTCTAGCCGGTGGCCTGCTGACGGGAAAACAGATCAAAGAACAAGGCCCGCTGGCCAATACGCGTTTCGATAAGAACGAAATGTATTTGAACCGCTATTGGAATGATCAACACTTTCAGTGCGTGGAAGAACTGAAAAAGATCGCCCAGAAGGCCGGAATCACGCTCGTCCAACTGGCGATTCGATGGCTGGTGCAGCAGGAAGCAGCTCATTGCCTCATCCTCGGTGCATCGCGCGCCGAACAACTCCGCGAGAACCTTCAAACCATCGAAACTCCCGCTCTCGAGCCGCAAGTATTAGAGGCCTGTGACCTGGCGTGGAAGAAGCTGCGGGGGCCAGCTCCCGTCTACAACCGCTAGCAGATTCGCGGGAACTCACTCCGAGCCTGACGGCTATACTTGGAATGCCGCGGGCGCAGCCGCTGAAGAAACCGGCTGTACTCCGGACGGGCTTCTTGTGTGAGAATTGAGCAAGTGCCTGGCGCTGGAACGAAAATGACGGCTGAAGAATCACAACAGGAAAACAGAACGCTCGGCTTGGTCGTCGAGACCAGAAATCAGCGCGGCGTGCTTCATCAGCTCAGTGGCGTAATTGCTCGTCTTGGCGGCGATATCACTTGGGTAGCCATTCTTGACAGCGGAAAGCCCATCGAAACGGTGTTTTTTGAGGTCGCGGGAATCGAAGCACTGGATCCCATGATCGCGGAGCTGCGCGCTCTGCCGGTTGTTGTCAGCGTGTCGGAAGAAAGGACGCTGAAGCGGATCTTCGGCAAACGGATCATCATCATTGGAGGCGGCGCCCAGGTCGGCCAGGTCGCGGTAGGGGCGGTGTCCGAGGCCGACAGGCATAACCTGCGCGGCGAGCGGATCTCAGTCGACACTATCCCGCTTGTCGGCGAGGAAGCACTGGCGGAGGCCGTTCGCGCCGTGGCCCGGTTGCCAAGGGCCCGTGCTCTTGTCCTCGCAGGCGCGCTCATGGGCGGCGATATTGAGAATGCCGTCCGGGAGGTGCGGGAAAAGGGGCTTCTGGTGATCTCGCTCAACATGGCGGGATCCGTCCCCGAGGCCGCCGACCTCGTAGTCAGTGATCCCATCCAGGCGGGTGTGATGGCCGTGATGGCAATCGCCGACACTGCCAAGTTCAGAATCTCGAAGCTCAAGAAAACCATCTACTGAATTCCTTTCCCTCGGATGGCGGAATCAGAGTGTGATTCGGGCGTCTTGCTTCGCCTTCAATGAGACTCTTTAGATGGACACGTTCTGGAAGACTGTCGTTTGGCAACAATTCGGGGCGGCAATCGACATGCTCGAAAACGCCCTGCTTGCCTGTCCCGACAACTTGTGGAGCGACCGCTCGCAGCGGCCGGAATTCTGGTATCTCGTGTATCATACTCTCTTCTGGCTCGACCTTTATCTCTCCAAATCGCCGGAAGAGTTCACTCCGCCCGCCCCCTTCACGTTGGAAGAGTTGGACCCTGCCGGGCTTCCCCAAAGGCCGTATACGAAAGGCGAACTTCAGGCCTTCCTCGCGCACGGCCGCCAAAAGTGCCGGGCGGCGATTGATGCCTTGACGGATGACGAGGCTGGTCAACGCTGCGGCTTCGAGTGGGTCGCCCTCAGCCGAGCGGAACTACTGCTTTACAACATGCGCCATGTCCAACACCATGCCGCACAGTTGAATCTCCTCCTCCGGCAGAGAACTGATTCAGCGCCCCCCTGGGTTAAGGCAACACAAGACCGCAGCGGCGAATAGCCCTCCCGAGATGAACCCGGGCGAGTCTTCGAACTACAGGGGCTCCGACCGGGCGAAGCGGCTGCCAAGGTTTGCCACTCAATTAGTTAGACCGGGTCAACTAGGGTCGTACGACCATCTTCCCTGGTAGTATTCCACTGGGCCCAGCCAAGTCCTTTGCAGACTGTCGAAGGCACATACGAACAACCTGCCGCCCTAGCCCTCTTCATTCCCGTCTCCCAGCATTTCCGCGAACAATTCCGAAACATTGATTTATCAAGGTGATCGCGGAGCCGTTTGGTTCTCAACCCCTTATAAAGGCGTCACAAATCCGCGGCTCTAACGTTCGTATGACCCGCCAGCAGCGACCTTAGGTGTTTGTATGAGAGTTTTAAGAACAGATTGGGTATCCACTGCGACGTTTACCGGGTATTCGGAGGTCTTCGCCCTTCGTGATAATGAGGAGGACAAATCTGGGGATTAGGACGTGCTATGAGCAATATCGCCGCCGCACCGCCGAAGTTCTTCACCAAGGAGACTGAGTCCAAGCCAGTTCCCTTCGTACCACCACCGCCAAATTCCCTGGAGGAAGCGGGCATTAGCGAGGGTCTGGTCGAACAACTCGTCCTCAAGAACCTTTACTTCCGCGGGGAGGTTTCGGGACGCGACCTGTCTAAGGTCATTGGCTTGCGGTTTAGTGTCATTGAGCCGGTTCTTGAGTTCCTCAAGCGCGGACGCCTGGTGGAGGTCAAACGGTCGTCGAGCATCGGCAGTATTTCCTCGCTGTTCACACTGTCGGAGGCCGGACGCGCACGGGCGAAAGAGTATCTGGAGAACAACCAGTTTTTGGGGCCGGCGCCGGTGCCGCTGAATCAGTACGTCGAGGCGGTCCGCCGGCAAAAGATCAAAGCGGGGTGGCTCACGAAAGATGTGCTGGCACAGGCCTTCACGGAGGCCGTCGTCACCGATGATTTTTATTCAAAGCTCGGTCCAGCCGTCAATTCCTTCAAGTCGCTGCTGATTTACGGCAAGCCCGGCAACGGGAAGAGCTTTCTTTCCGAACAGCTCGCGCGGCTTGATTCGGACCCGGTGTTCATCCCCTACGTGATCCAGGCGGAAGGCCAGTTCGTGAAGGTATTTGATTCGCTGTATCACGAGAAAGTGGAGTCCGATCAGGACAGTATTTTTCTCACCAGCGAACCCCAGTATGATCCACGCTGGGCAAAGTGCAAACGTCCCTATCTCACCACGGGCGGCGAGCTCACGATGGAGATGCTCGACCTGATGTATATCCCGTCGGCAAAGATTTATGACGCGCCTTATCAGCTCAAGGCGAATAACGGCATCTATCTGATCGACGACTTTGGGCGCCAGCAGATCACGCCTGCCGAGTTGCTGAACCGCTGGATTTACCCCCTCGACCGCAGTGTGGATTACCTGAGCTTCCAAACGGGCACAAAAATCCAGGTGCCTTTTGAGTGCTTCCTCATTTTCTCGTCGAACCTCAACCCGAACGACCTGGGAGACGAAGCTTTCCTCCGCCGGCTGGAATACAAGCTGTTCATGAGAAACCCGTCGGAAGAGGAATTTGCAACGATCTTCTATGACTACTGCCGCAACATGAAAATCGAGAGCCCTCCGGGGCTGGTCATGGACCTGATCAAGGACCACTACAACTCCACGGGCCGCAAGTTCAGGCGCTGTCATCCCCGGGACGTCATTCGCATCGCCATCGATCTATTGCGCTTCGAGAAGCTTCCCTTCGTATTGACAAAGGAACTCCTCGATCGCGCCTTTGAGTTGAAGTTCGTGGCGATGAACTACACCGACGAATAACGGCAGACAGCCGCTTACCCTTCAAAAAGAAGAGTGCTCTGGGGAATTCCGTCTGAGGCAGATCTTGGGATGCCGTTCCCGCAGAAAAGGACTATTCGCCGCCCTTGCGGCTCCTCTTGCGGGCGGGACGCGCTTTGGCTGAAGCCTCCGCGACGGCATGGACTTCCGTGGCTCGCGTGGGCGCTTTTTTCGGAGCGTCCTTCAAGCTTTTCTGTAGAGCTTCCATCAAGTCGATCACGGGCGCCAGCTTGCGGCCCTCCGTCGCGGCGGTTTCCTTGCCCTCTCGTTTCGCCTCAATCAGCTCCTTGAGGCGGCTCTGGTAGCTGTCGGAATACTTGTCGGGCTCGAACTTGGCCGCCAGACTCTCGATCAGCTGCTTGGCTAGTTTGGTTTCCTGGGGCTTGACCTCGAAATTGCCGTCTTTCCCGTATTCGGCCACCTGCCGAATCTCATTGGGGTAATACATGGTGTGCAACGTCAGACCGTTCCCACGGGAACGAATCAACACCGTGTACTCGCGTTGGTGCATCGCTACCTTCGCGATTGCTGCATAACCCAACTTGGCCATCGTGTCGACGAGCAAGTGGTACGCCTTACGGCCCGCTTCCTCCGGCACGGAGTAGTAAGAGCTATCGAAAAAGAGCGGATCGACTTCTTCCAGTTTCACAAACTCGAGAATCTCCATCCCATCGGCGGACTGGGGGGCGACCTTTTTGATCTCCTTGTCCTCAACCAGCACATACTGGTCTTTGCCGTACTCATATCCCTTGATGATTTCGTCTCGCTCGACGGTGCGATTGCAGGTAGGGCAAAACAGTTGCTGGCGGATTCGGGTGTTACAAACACTATGAAGTTGATTGAAGCTGACTCGTTCACTCCGCGCCGCCGCAAAAAGACGCACCGGCACCGAAATCAGTCCAAACGTGATGTAACCCTTCCAGACGGTGGAGGCCATAGGGACGATCCTTTCGTTTGCGGGCTTGGAATGCCCCTCCAGATCGTTGCGGGTGCGAAGGCGAGGTCCCTAGCATCGTACCTCAGGCCGTAAATCGCCCGCAAGCACCACGCATAAGGGCCACACCATAGAACAACAACGGCAAAGTCCTTAGTTCGCCTATCGTGACCACCGGGAAGACCGCGCAGTTACACAAACCAAGTTCTTGTGGCGTTTTCCTCGAACTCGTGGACGATCACCCTTGGCAGCGGAGGACGGCGACTTCGCTATTTCTTCGCCCACTGTAGAATCTCTTCGGCATAAAGGGCACCGTCGGGCGTGTCCTCGTGCTTGAAGAAAAGGAACACGCTCTTGTCGCCGGATAAGAGCTGTTGAGTTTTTTCCCATATCGCTTGGCGCTCTTCCGGAGGATACTCCGGCTTGCGCAGACGAAAATAGGCAAAGTTGGCTGTCATGACGTCCGGCGGTTCCATCCTGTCGGACTCCGCCAGGCAGTAACAAACGTTGTGGTTCTGCAGTAGGTCGTAAACGGAGGTGTCATGCCAGGATTTGTGACGAAACTCGAAAGCAAAGCGCATGTCTTTCGGCAGCTCATTCAAAAACGCCGAAAGCACCTCGGTGTCGCGCTGAAAGAAAGGGGGAAGCTGAAAGAGAATTACGCCTAGACGCCCTGTGACACGCAACGGGTCAATGGAGCGAAGAAAGAACTCCGTCGCTTCCTGCGCGTTCTGCAGCTTCAGGACATGCGTGATGCGCATGTGGGCCTTCAGACAAAAGCAAAAGCCCGGCGGCGTTGCATTGACCCAGTTCTCGATCGTGCTCGGCGAAGGGTTGCGGCGGAAAGTGTAATTGATCTCGACGGCATTGAGCCGGCCGGCGTAGTATTCGAGAAACTTCTTGGCTGGCAGTTTCTGCGGATAGAATTGCGGCTTCCACTGCGAATACGCAAATCCGGATGTTCCCGCGAAAAGTTCGGCCATCTTCTGCTCCCGCGACAAACACGCAGTATATCCCGGAAGCGTTCCCGCCGGCGCCGCCAAGGGGAGCACGGCTTGATCAGACCACTGGATGCCCGAGGGTTATCTTGGCACGAACTTTTGCGCCCGCCAGTTCAGAATTTCCGCCACGTAGATGACGCCTTGGGAATCGACGGCGATATGGTGCGCGTAGTCGAGTTGGCCGGGCAGCTTGCCGGTGCTGCCGAGTGTGCCTAGAATCTGACCTTCCGGATTGACTTTGAGGATGCGGTTGTTGTGCCCGTCGGCGATGAAAAGCATCTGGTCGGGCGTAAGAGCCAACCCCCACGGAGATCCGACATGTTTCCATTGCTGTAGAAATTTGCCGTCGGCGTCGAAAATCTGCAAGCGGTAGTTCTCGCGGTCGCCGACGTAGACGCGCCCCTGTTTGTCGACCACCACGGAATGCGGCAGGTTGAAGTCACCCTCATCCGCACCCTTCTTGCCCCAGGCTTTGATGAAACGGCCGTCCTTGGAGAACTTGACGACGCGAGAGTTGCCATAGCCGTCGCTGACGTATATGTCCCCGTTCGCGGCAAACGCTACGTCGGTAGGACGGTTGAAGAGCTTGTCCGTTTCGCCGCTTTGTCCCTTACGCCCGAGCACCATGCGGACTCGGCCCTGGGGGTCCATCTTGAGGACCTGGTGAGTATCATTGTCGACGGTCCAGATGTTGCCCTCTGCGTCGATACGAATGCCGTGCGGACGGATAAAGAGACCCTCGCCCCAGGAGCGCACGAGTTTGCCCGCCGGGTCGAATTCCATGATCGGGTGTTCGCCGCGATGAAAGACATAGGCGTGACGCTGAGCATCGACCGCCACGCCGGGGGTTTCCTGGAGGTTCCAACCCGTGGGCAGCTCCGGCCAATCAGGCGCGGCCTGATAATTGAGAGCCGGCGGGCTCGATTGCGACGAGACCACGCAAACTAGAAGCAGGCAAAGAAAAGCAAGTCGAAGCGTCATGATTCTCCTCCCTCGCCGCATCGCCTGGGCGCTGGGCTCCCTAGCAACCGGTTCGGCCTTGTCCACGGGTATTGTGCTCCCACGCCCGGCGAAAACGCAACCCGGCCGGCAGTCCCAAGACCGCGGAAGTTGCATTCCACCGGGGGCCCATTCGTGGGCGCGGTTACCGCGAGAGGTCCAGCGGCGCTTGCCAAATCTCCGCGAAGTGATCCGCCACTATCCGTATTGAGGTTCGCGTGCGGAAAAGCGTCTGGTTCACCTCGATCTCGATTCCCAGATACTCCCGTTCTGGGAACGCGCGCCGATTGGCGGTCGTGAACCCGTCGCTGACACCACGATAAGGGTAGTTGAACCGGACGTGATAGCTTTGTTTTCGAAGCCGCTCCGCCATCCAAGCGCAGAGGGCCTTCTCACGAGGCCGGCGGGGATCGAAGAGCAGGCCGATATCAGCCTTGCGTTCAATGTCCAGCAGCCGCGAAGTAAACGAATGAACGCTGAGATGGATGCACCCGCCGTGTTTCCTGATGATCTTTCCGATATCGGCGACCACGATTTCACGATACGAAGCGTAGTAAAGCTTGACGCGTCTCTCTCGTTCCTGTTCGGAGATCTCCGCGTTGCCGGGGATGGGAATCCCCGCGCTCTCCCTTGCGATGACACGGGGATGATGCAGGCTTCGATTTAGATCGATAAGCAGGCGCGAGTAGCGGCCTTCGTGGCAAGGGCAATGGAGGACCCTTGCGCAGGCCCGCGCGATTTCCCGCGCACCCGGATCCCAGGCGATGTGCATGTCCAGAGCTTTTGCCGAAAGGCCGAGACCCTGGTAGCGGGCTGGCAGCCGGTTTGAGGCGTGCTCGCACGAGACGAGAAACTGCCCAGGTGCGGCCGCGACGCCCGTCAACGGGTCCAGGGCCGGTTTTGCTCGAGGCATAAAGCCAACTCTTCGTAGACACCGCGGATGACGTCCCGCCGGGATGCGCCCCGGCGGCCCAATCGACGATGTACTTCGCGGCGGATTCGTTCCGCCAAACTACCCTTCCGCAGGCGATAGGCTACTAACGGAAGGTACTGCGCTTCATCCGAAGGAACCTTGCCGGCGCTTTCTTCGAACAGCCGCCGCAGGACGTCCCGCGGCGTGAGCCGTCGCCGATGACGGCGCAGCCACGGTTTGAAATGCCCCGCGTTCACCTCCGCTTCGCCTCCCGCCCGCACTGTGCGGTCAAAATCGGCAACCAGCATGGCGTGGTCCGGCAGCGCCATCTCGCCGCTTGCCAGCCAACCCACCATTGTCCTGAGCACGGCGCGAATAAACGAGGCGATGGCGATATCCATCCGCACGCATTCTTGCGTGTCGAGCACGCGGATCTCAATCGCCCGCCGGTTGAAACGCACGCTCGCTCCCCGCGAGTTGATCCACTCGTGGCACAGCCGGCCGCCGCCGGGAATCTTGCGGAGGTCGCGGTAGATCGGCGCGAAGATATCGCGTTTATACTGCGCGAACGACGACATGAACTCAGGCACGACCTTGCCGGAGATGTGAGGAATGCGTTTCTGGTTGGTCCGATAAAACGCCAGCCGGTTGTCCACGTCCGGGCCGAGTCTCCCGGCAAAAATCGGCGAACTCGCGGAGAGAGCCGGCAGATAGGGCATCAGGCAGGCAATCGCGTTGTGCAACAGGACCGTTTCTTTCTCGTCACCGAAAGGAAGATTGATGTGGCAACTTTGGACGTTCATCCAGCCGTGCCCACGCGTGTCGAACAGCCGGGAGTAGGTCTCGTAAATTCCTCTTCCCGCGCGCGGCCACGTTCGTCCCTCCGCGGGATCCATGAAAGGGTGCATGCCGGTGGGCAGCAAACGGGACCCGAACTCTTCGCGAAGTAGCTTGATCACCGGCTGCAGACCCTGTACCAGCTGACGCTCGGCCACCGCGAGGCTTCGCCGCGGTCCCGCCGTCTTGATCTCGAAGACGTGGGCGGCAAGCTCATTCGAGAAAACCGTGCCGCCACGCTCCACATCGGAAACGGGCCGGCCCGCAAGGCGGCGGAACAGTGGTTCCACCAGATGCCGCACCCGCAAATCAGCATCGACCGTCGGGTACTCCAGTTCAATGCCCGTCACTTCAAACAGGCGATATCGGCGTGGGGAAGTCACGATGGCTTGCGGAACTTCGCCTCGGCGTGGATGCGCCGCAGAAACGTGCTGACAATCTGCTTGTAAATGCGGTCCTTCTCAATCACATCCTCATAACCGGTCTCGATGTTGGGATTGTCATTGATCTCGATGATCAGCACGCCCGCATCCGTTTCCTTGAGATCGACACCATAGAGACCTTTGCCGATCAGTTCGGCCCCCTTTAGGGCAATTTCCTTGACAGCGGGGGGCACTTTGCTGATCGGCACTGCCTCGACCTTTCCAAAGCGAGTGAAGCCGCTGTCGAAGCGCTGTGCAATCTGCCAGTGGTCTTTGGCCTGATGATACTTGCAGGCAAAAAGAATCTTCCCTTCCAGCGTGCAAATCCGCCAGTCAAAGGGCGTCGGCCTAAACTCCTGAACGATCAGAAGCGGTGAGTCCTTGAACATCTCCCGCAAGATCGCCTTGAGTTCCTTTTCGTTATCGGCTTTCTTCACCGCGGCAGAAAAAGTGCCTTGCGGTAGTTTCACGATGAGAGGAAAGCCCAGTTCGGCGATTTCCTTGATCTTGGTCCTCCGCGAGACTGTGATTGTTTTCGGCGTCGGAATATCTTCCCGCTGGAACAGCTCGTGCAGGTAGACCTTGTTGGAGCACTTGATGATGGATTGCGGGTCGTCGATGACCGGCATTCCCAGACTCTCGGCCCGCTGGGCAAAGGTAAAAGAGAAGTGATCGATGGCCGTAGACGTCCGGATGAATAGAGCGTCGTATTCCGGCAAACGCGCCATGTCGTTCTTAGTGATCGTTTCAAATAGCGCCCCCTGTTTCAGGGCGACGCGCTCGAACTTCTCCAGTGTGTCTTCCCACGACGGTTTGAAGTTGTCGCTTTCGTCCCACAGGCAGGCAATGCGCTGCGGCTTGGCCTGCTCGGAAACGTGCGCCACGCTGACAAAGCCGCCCCGCGTCAACTGCCCGGCAAAGAGTTGGTTTTCTTCGTCGTTGAGCTGCTGCAGGTTCGACGGAAAGATCTGGCCGACCCTCCAGCCGTCTTCTTCGCGATACATGCGAACGCGCAACAACGGGAATGAGTAGACTCTAAAAATCGCGGATGCCTGCCTGCGAAAACGCTTGTCGAGCGTGCGTCCGAGAACCGCCGTGAACTCATGGTAGATCTGTTCGGTGCGTCTATAGCGCACCTGGCCGTCGCTGTCCTTGTCGGCCGCCAGCGGCCGGGCGGCCTCGCCCCGCCCTGGTCCGGGGTCCGGCACAATCACCTTGGGAAGCAGGCGCTTACCGCTGCGCAACACTTTAAAGTCGATCGTCTCGAGGCCGGCCTCGCGCAGGTACCGGAAATAGGCAAACGGGTTGTTGATTTCCTCGATCATTTCCAACGTGGGAAAGACGCGCTGCCCGCGTGCGTCCGCCAGCAGCGAGACGTAGTAGCCCTTGGAAAGATACTGGTAAGAACGGCAAAGGTTGAGAACCACCGCGTTTTCGCGCAGCGCAAGACCGTCGCCTTCGAGGTATTCGTCCGCTGTTGCGCAAGGAAGGCTCGCCAAGGGCGCGGCGACGCTGCCGTCGGCAACCAGGAGATAGACAGGTTTTTCCCGTTTCATAGAGTTGAGCGCATTACTTTTTGCCGAGGGCCAGAAGCACCGCGTCGTAGGTGATGTCTCCGAGGAGGATGGCTGTAATGAGGCGCTCGGTGGGCACGGAATACTTTCCGGTGCGGCTGAAGGGGATGTGCATGGAAGGATCGCGCACTACGAATTGGTCCGTGCCGGGCTCGTAGCCGCTGATCACGACGAAGTGGCCCGCCGGCTCGCCACGAACGTCGTCGTACTCGTTGCGGTATTCCCGTTTCGTCCGGTAGAGATAGGTGGCGCTCAAGCCGGTCAGGATCGGCTGGCCTTGCGAAAGAAGCTGTACAAACAGGTCTCGGCTGATCTCGTCGAACCGGACCCGTCCGCCCATTTGCAGGTAGGTGCAGTAGGCGTCGAGACTCTGCCGCAGTTTTTCGGAGCGGACCACTTGGGCGCGTTCCCGCAGTTTTGAAACCATCTCGTCGGTTTCGAGTTCACGCCAGCTCGGATCGAAGATGCGCAGGTTATAGGAGTAAATCGTGGGATGGAAGCCGTTCCGCAAGGCGCTGATGCCCAGATACACCGCCAGGGTGCCGCCGTCGGGATTCCGGGTCGTTTCCTCAATCACGTCCGTGAGGGACTTCGCGTATCCGAAGTAGCGGTAGACTTGCGTCAAACAGGTGGGGCCGCAAGTGACGTCGTCTGGCTGCTCGAAGCGAGGCACGTCGAGCATGATGGCGCCCGACCGGCTCGCCAAAGGCTGCGTCATCGGTGAGAGGAGTTCCTCCTCTGATTATAGCAGCGGGCGTTCGGCGGTCCGCCGCAGCCTTCGTGGCGGGCGCTACGAATGGGACGAACGCGGCGGTTCACCCCCACAAGAACCGCCGATTGAACGCTGGAATTGCTGAAGCGGCGCAAAATTGGGTTTGATTGGGTTTGTTTTGGCTTTGTTCCGCGGCTGCGACAGAGAAAACAAAAGGTCTATTGGGTTTGTTTTCGCATTTTTTTTGCAGACGAAATCACGCATAGCGCCCGCGACGGGGACGGGACGTTCCCGCCGTTGCCGAGCATCCGGCAGAAAGGCGGCAAACGGCGGAACCGAAGCACGCACGGCGGATCGTCACGTTCCATGGTAGCGCGGCGGCCTGGAGATCGAGCGGGGGCTTGAGGGAAGTTGTTGATACACGGTGTGTTGTTGCAGTGAAAGGCCTGTGACCGGCGTTGTGAGGGGGACTCTGGGGCCCGTAACGACATCTGTGATACGTGCGATATTCACAACAGGTGCGTGTAGCCATGCGAACGCCCCATCCGGAATCAGCAGCGGCAGCCTGCTCGCGGTTTCGGCAACCTCAGAGGCACACTGAGGCCGGGTCAAAGCCCGGCTCGGCAATCCGGGGGCTGCGGCATCGAGTGTTTTCCGTCCTCGTGCTGGTTCTCTGGCTGTCTCCCGCTCTCCCGGCCCAGCCTCGGCAAAACTCCCCCTCCGCGACAGCCGAAGACACCGGGGATGCGCCGTATCAGATCGCCCGAGCACTGACCGCGTTCTTAAGCGAGCCGGCGCCCAATCGCGAAAGCCTCGAAACGCTGAGAAAACACTGGGACCTCAGCCTAGCCCCGCTTCTGCTCGAGCCGCTTCGCCTCATGCGTCCCGACGACCGGCGGGCCCGCGCCCTGTGGACCCTCCTCGAGCGGCAGACCAGGCAGTCCATCGAGCGCGAACCTCTGACCTGGTTCAAATGGCTGTGGGGCCAGCAATACACCATGTTTCCCGGCTATCCGGACTTCAAGGCCATCGTGTACCAGCAGGTCGATCCCCGGTTCCATTGGTGGTTCTATCCGGGGATGCCTCACACCATCCGCCTTGACGAGATTGTGTGGGGCGGCGTGACGGTTGACGGCATCCCTCCCCTGGAGCATGCCGCTGTGATCGCTGCAGAGGAGGCGACCTACCTCGGCGGAAAGAACATCGTCTTCGGTGTCTTCCTCCATGGCGAAGCCCGAGCCTACCCGAAGCGCATTCTAGCGTGGCACGAGATGGCCAACGATACGGTGGGCGGCAAGGATATCACTCTGGCGTACTGCACACTCTGCGGTTCGGCGATTCTGTACGAGCAACAGATAGGAGACCGCAAATTCGACTTCGGCACGAGCGGTTTTCTCTACCGCTCGAACAAGCTAATGTATGACCGGCCAACGCGTTCCCTGTGGTCGACCCTGGAAGGCATTCCGGTGACGGGCCGGCTGGTGGGATCAGGCCTTCAGTTAACCCGTCTACCCATCGTCACGACCACCTGGGACGCCTGGCGAACGGCACATCCGAAAACGACCGTGCTGTCCTTGGAGACCGGGCACAAGCGTGACTACGGGGAAGGGGCGGCCTATCGCGACTATTTCGCCACCCAGGAATTGATGTTCCCGGTACCGTCGGACGATAAGCGGCTGAAGAACAAACAAGAGGTTTTGGCTTTGCTTCTGGAGGGTGAAGCCGTCGCCTTCGACACCTCCTTTCTTAGCAAGCGCAACCTGCACCACGAAACGGTTGGCGGGAAGTCATTGGTGATCCTGACCGACAGCTCAGGCGCAAACCGCGTTTACGAAGCCACGGATGTGACCTTTTCCCGTTGGGACCGCAAGGCGACCTTGCAGGACGGGAGCGGCCAGACGTGGGAAATCAGCGAGGACGCATTGATCGGCCCTTCCGGCCAGCGGCGTCCCCGCATTCCGGCGCACCGGGCCTTCTGGTTCGGCTGGCACGCCCAGTTCCCGAAGACAAGGCTGGTGCGGTGAGTGATGGTCAACGATCGGCAACGCGGAGGCTATCACGCCGTCGAAATGCCGCCTAGCCGCGTGGACCCACCACAACGTTACTCGGTTTGCCCGCCAGAAAGTTGAAAACATTTTCGATCGAGAGCTGCAGGCCTGCTTCCAGCGCTTCTTTGGTGATACCCCCGGAATGCGGAGTGAGCACGACGTTCGGAAGCTTTGTCACAGGATGGTCTTTCGGCAGGGGTTCCTGTGTGAAGACGTCCAAACCGGCGCCCGCGATGCGTTTTTCCTTGAGCGCCTTGAGGAGCGCGTCCTCATCGACGATGGCGCCGCGGGCGGTGTTGATGAAAATCGCCGTAGGCTTCATCAAGCCGAATTCATGATCTCCTATGAAGCCGGCGGTCTCGGAAGATTGCCGGAGGTGGAGGCTGATGACGTCGCTCGTTCGATATAGGTCGTTGAGCGCGACCAACTCGACGCCGAGTTCAAGGGCCTTTTCGGGCGAAGGATGCATCGTCCAGGCGACGACCTTCATTCCAATGCCGCGGGCGATGCGAGCCGTTTGGCTGCCGATGGCGCCGAGGCCGATGACGCCCAGGGTCTTGCCATGGAGCTGTGTGACAAAGGCCCGCGACCAGCCGCCCTTCTTTGTGTCGGCATCCACTTGAGGAATCTGGCGCGCCACGGCCAGCATCAGCGTCAGAGTATGCTCGGCCATCGAGATTGCTGAGACGGCAGGCGTGTTGGTGACCGTGACACCAAGGCGCCCCGCCGCGGCCAGGTCCACGTGGTCGGTGCCCGTGCCCCAGATGGAAAGCACTTTCAGGCGAGGCAGCTTGCGGAGCACCTCCGCCGGGAATGTCACTGACGAACGAATGTTGATGACGAACTCGGCATCCCCCAGGCGAGAGAATAGCTCGTCGCGAGACTTGGGCAGCGTATCGTGATAGGCAACTTCGGCCCGCTTGAGTAGGCTTTGGTAAGCCTCGCTCGGCCCCATCACGGGCGGGGCGTCATCGGGAATCACAACTCGCGGCTTGGCGGACATCGTCCGAGTAAGCTAGCATCCGGGCGCTGCCGCGTCAATAGGTTTGCCAACCTCGATCGGCGCGCCGGCGCCGGTTTCACCGGGCGCGCGCTTCCCGCTGGCCTGCTGCAAAGCAACAAGAAACCGAGCCGAAGGTTCGTTCAGATCGCGGTTCGGAGAAACCGCCGGCGACCTGCCTGGTGTTTCTAGGGCCTTTTTGCGCGCGACAGGGCCTTCATTTTCAGTGCGAAACCCTCCAGGGGAGTGTTACAATGCAAACGCCACTAGCTGAGACTGACTCCTCCTCGATCGGTCGGGAACGTTCCCTCCCAACTGTCTCTGGGAATCTATTGCCGGGGAAACGGCCAACGGCGGCACCTAGAACCCGCAAAGATCCGTGATTCATGAAAATCCTTCTCTATAACCCGGACAACGGTGTTACACGAAACTTCATGCCGCACCTGTGGATGTTCCTTCTGCAGGCTCTAACGCCCCCCGGCCATGAAGTTCAGCTCGTCGACGGCAATGCGCAGCCGATGAACGACGCGGAGCTGGTTCAGTTCGCGCTCGATCAGAAAATCGATCTGGTCGGCATCGGCGCCATGACGCGCATGATCGCGAAAGCCTATCGCGTGGCGGACGCCCTGCGCGCCGCAGGCATCACCGTGGTTATGGGCGGACCCCACGTGACGGAGGTGCCCGACGAAGCGCTGGGACGGGACGGCGGGCCCCGGCATGCGGACGCCGTCGCCCTGGGGGAGGCGGATGAAACGTGGCCGTTGATCGTGGAGGATGCGGCGCGGGGCCAACTCAAGGACGTTTATATACCCGTAGACGATCTCGGCGAGGAGAAGAAACCGACGCTGCAGGACTATCCTAGAATCGCCTGGGATTCCTTCGATCTCGATCAGTTCAACCGCATACCCGGGTTTGTGCGCCCCATGATGAGACAGCTTCGCGCGGATTGGGAGACCTTCCACGTGATTCCGATCGAATCCGGCCGCGGCTGCCCTTACGGGTGCGAATTCTGCACCGTGACGGGGTTCTTCGGCGACTCGATCCGGTTTCGGACCAACGAAAGCATCGTGGATGAACTGCTGCACCTGAAGTCACGCGCCAGACGCACACGCGGCAAGGTGGCGGTGTTCTTCGTCGATGACAATTTCGCGATCAATGTGAAGCGAACCAAGTCCCTGCTGCGGGCGATGATCGCGGCGGGAGCGCAACTGCCCTGGGTGGCGCAAATCAGCGCCAACCTGCTGCGGGATCAGGAACTGGTAGACTTGATCGCACAGTCGGGCGGCCGCTGGATCTTCATCGGCATGGAGTCGCTCGACTCGACCAATCTCGCCAGCGTGAACAAGAGCTTCAACAAGCCCGCCGAGTACGCGGAAGTGCTGAACCGGCTGGCCGAGAAGAACATTTACGCGATCACGTCGTTCATTTTCGGATTGGACAACGACACGCCGGGGGTTGCGGACCGCACGCTCGGAGAAATGCGCAATTGGCCGCCCGGCCTGCCGGTATTCGGGCTGCTGACGCCGTTCCCGGCAACGCCGCTCTACGATCGCCTGGCGAAGGAAAATCGTCTCACACGGCCCAAGCATTGGCTCGACTTCGCGCCCTTCCACATGGCGCACACACCGCTGAAAATGAACGGGGATGAAGCTCAGGCGGAGGTGAAACACGCCTGGTCAGCGTCGTACAGTCCCGAGGCGATCCGAAGGGCGATTGACTCCATCCAGAGCGAACCGGTGCCGCACAGGATCTGCCATCTGGTGGCGCGAATCTTCTTCCGGGGCATCTATTTTCCCCAGACGACGACCTGGTCCTGGTTGAAGGTCATCGCGCAGAACCGGGGCAGTATTCTGCATCTCGTGCGGGAAGCGTTTACGAATTGGAATGGGACGGCACGGCGGACGCAGCCGGAGCTGCGTCCCATTGCTCGCGTGCCGGAGTCGGCTGCCGCCAAGAGCAGCAGCGAGCCTGTTAAGCAAGCCGCTTTGTGAACCTGCCTGCCCCTGGCCGCCGGCGGCGCCGCTGGCCCCACGACTTGCGCGGGCCGCGTGTTGACTCAGTATCCACCGCCCGCCTTTCCACCATACGCTCGCGTGATTCCGCCGCAACGATCGGATTGTTGAACGCGGGCACTTCCAGCCGCGTGATCTTCGACTTCAGCCGGCGCTCGATAGCGTGCACGGCGGGCAACTCGTCGACAGCGGCAAAGGTATAGGCCCGGCCGCTGCGTTCCGCCCTTCCCGTCCGGCCGATGCGATGCGTATAGGCATCAGGCGTCGTCGGAACATCAAAATTAATCACATGTGAGACGTTAGCCACATCAACGCCGCGCGCCGCGATGTCGGTTGCCACCAGGACTTTGAATCGCCCGTTGCGAAAACCGCTCATCGCCCTGTCGCGCTGCGCCTGGGACATATTGCCCTCCAACGACACGGCCTCGTGTCCCACGCGGCTGAGTTGCAGGGCGAGCCGCTTGGCGCGGTGTTTGGTGCGCATGAAGACGATCGCCGAGGTCGCCTTGTCAGCGGCCAGAACGTGGTTCAACAGGTCAAGCTTTTGACCCGTGCTCACCACATAGAGAGCATGTTCAATCGTCGGCGCCGGCCGTGAGTGCGACAGCTCCACCACGTGAGGAGTTTGGAGAACGCGATCCGCAAGCGCGCGGATCTCGTTGGGCATGGTTGCCGAGAACAGCAGGTTCTGGCGCTGGGCCGGCAGCAAGTCCAGAATTCTTCGAAGGTCGGGAAGGAAACCCATGTCGAACATGTGGTCCGCTTCGTCGAGAACCAGCGTCTCAATCGCGTCGAGCTTGACGAAACGCTGCTCCGCAAGATCGAGCAACCTTCCGGGACAGACGACCAGGATATCGGGACGGGCGCGAAGGGCCCGAATTTGAGGACCCGAAGGAACACCACCAAAGATGGTGGCGGCCTTCAGCCCGGTGAACTTGGCCAGAGTCGTGATCTCGGCGTGAATCTGCATGGCCAGCTCCCGCGTGGGAGCGATGATCAGAGCGCGCGGACCAGGCCGCCGCGTTTCCAGCAGACGCTCGAGAATGGGCAGCGCGAAAGCCGCCGTCTTTCCGGTGCCGGTTTGGGCAAGACCCAGCACGTCGCGTCCGGCAAGCGCGGCTGGGATGGTCTGCGCCTGGATGGGCCGTGGTTCCACGAATCCAAGCAAAGCGATTCCACGTTGGATATCGCTCCGCAGACTAAACTGCGAGAACCCGGTCTCAGACCGGGGAGAAACTTGAAGCATAAAAGAAATCACCTTTGGATAGTCCTCCGCGCGGTGCGCGAGAGGACGCTCACATCTTTCCAACCTTTACAACAGCAAGAGGTAAGAGGGAATCAAACGACGCGATCTTTGGCAGGAGATCCTGTTGTGCGCCGACGGCCGCGAGTATGCGGCCTGTGTAGGTTATCTACTGTTAATGAGTATAGCACGGTTTTCCGCGGGCCTCTTTGAGATCCGGCCTCTTTTGGCCGCCCATGGGACACGCCTTGCGGGCCGAGAGTCTTTGCAAGTGATTGGGAAGTCAGGTAGATTGAGGTTGGAGGAATGGCCGAGTGGTTGAAGGCGGCGGTCTTGAAAACCGTTAGCGGGGTGACTCGCTCGGGGGTTCGAATCCCTCTTCCTCCGCCATGAATCCCTTCAGCGAGGGCCAGGAGCACTCCCCGGCATCTGCTGTAATCCCGCTTCATTTTTGCCTTTTACCCCGGAACCCGCCAGGCGGGCTTCGCTCGAAGCCAAATGCCTGGCTCTGGCTGCCACAGCCAGGGCGTGCGTAGCCTGGCGTGCTACCATCACGGGCCAGTCCCATGCGCTTCCGGCCATTCATCACAGCCCTGTTTGTGAGCTTCGCGGCGAGCGGCGGGCTTTTCGGCCAGCGGGTCAGCGGTGAACTCAAACAGTGGCACGACGTCGTCCTCACGTTCGACGGCCCTTCCGCCAGCGAATCCGGGGAGACCAATCCCTTCCTGGACTATCGCTTGAACGTTTCATTCAACAAGGGGTCAAAGACCTATCAAGTGCCGGGCTACTTCGCCGCCGATGGGAACGCCGCTGAGACCAGCGCCACAGCCGGCAACCAGTGGCGCGTGCACTTCGTGCCCGATGAGACGGGCGAATGGAGCTACCGGGTTTCGTTTCGGGCAGGCCCGCAAGTTGCCGTGAACGGAGACCCGGCCGGGGGCGTCCCGATGATGCCCGATGGAATCGCCGGCAAGCTCGTCATCGGCCCGACCGACAAAACAGGGCGTGATCACCGCGCGCGGGGCATGTTGCGCTACGTGGGTGAGCACTATGCCCAGTTCGGTGGAACCGGTGAATACTTCATCCAGACAGGGACGCAAAGCCCCGAGAATTTTCTGGCGTATTACGAGTTCGACGACACGGTGGATCATGGTGGGCCGGAAAACAAACTGCGGGACGGCCTGCACCGCTACGAGCCGCATGTCAAAGACTGGAGACCGGGTGATCCGGCCTGGAAAAACGGCAAGGGCAAAGGAATCATCGGCGCGCTGAACCATCTGGCCGGCAAGGGCATGAATACGTTTTATTCCCTGACGATGAACGTCGGGGGCGACGGAAGAGAGATCTATCCCTGGACCAGCTATGACGAACGCGTCCGCTACGACGTCTCGAAGCTGGCGCAGTGGGAAATCGTTTTTTCTCACATGGACAAACTGGGCCTGCAGCTCATGCTGATCACCCAGGAAGAAGAAAACGAGCAACTGCTCGGCAGGCTTACTCCCGAGCGCAAGCTTTATTACCGGGAGCTGATCGCGCGCTTCGCGCACCATCACGCTCTGCTGTGGGACCTTTCCGAAGAGGCGGACCGCTGGCGCTACTACAGCACCGAAGACCTGAAGCAGATCTGCGATTACATCAAGCAACTCGATCCGTGGAAACATCCGATCCAGTACGTGCAGTGGAAAGGCGAGTTGATCCCCGACGAGAAGGGCTACGGCCGGCTGCTGGGTTACGAGAACTTCGACGGGACGGCGTTGCAACACGACCCCGAGCACACACACGCCCAGACGTTAAAGTGGGTGAAGGCATCGGCGCAGGCCGGACACAAGTGGCTTGTGGGCGTGATCGAGATCAACCCGACCAGCACAGGCGTCCTGCCGGACGCCGACGACTACTGGCGCGACACGGTCCGGAAACACTCGATTTGGGGCAACCTGATGGCCGGCGGGTCGGGCAGCGTCTTCTTTTTCGGCACGCGCTTTCCCAACAACGACCTGGACATGGAGGACTGGCGGAGCCGCGACCACTTTTGGGACCTTCAGCGCTACGCGCACGAATTCTTCACGAAGTATTTGCCATTCGAGCGAATGCGGAACGCCAACGAGTTGACGGCAACGCCGAACGACTTCGTGTTCGCGCTGCCGGGCGAGACGTATGCTGTTTACTTGCCCGAGGGTGGAAGTACGGAGATTGACCTTTCGGCGGCCGAAGGCGTGTTCGAGGTCAAGTGGTACGATCCGCGTCACGGAGGCGCTCTTCAGAGCGGCAGCGTGTCAGTCATTCGCGGCGGCGGGAAGAGACCGCTTGGGAACCCGCCCCATGAGCCGGCGCAAGATTGGGCGGTTCTGATCCGGCGTTCGGCTGCGGAGATTTTTTCGACACAAAGACGAGCGATTGAGGGCCCCACACCGTTTCTCGTGAAACTCGGCGAGGATATTGCCTCCAACACCAGTCGAGCGGGCGATGCCGTGACAGCCGTTGTGATTTCACCGGAGCGTTTTTTGGGCGCAAGGCTCGAAGGGGCCGTGGAACAGGTTTCGCCTGGAGAGGGAATGCTGCGATTTACGTTCCATCGATTGCTGCATAGAGAGAGCAGCTATGGCATCACAACCACCGTCACAGGTTTTGTGAACTCAATAGGCCACCGATCTGTGGATGAACAGGGGCGCCCGGTTCAAATTACAGACGGCGTGCTGACTTCACCTTCCGATTTCAGACTGGATGAAGGCGCCGAGTTTCAATTGCGGGTTGTGTCTTCGCAAGACTGATGGTACTGGAAACGCTGCCCTGCTTCGGGGCGCTCGAGTGAGGGCCGGTATGTTGAATGGTCACTTCCCAGCGCGCCCCCGGTACGTTCGCGGAAGTTTTTTCATTTCTTCCTTTTGGCGTTTTTTCAGCTGCCTCACTAGGATGTTCCTAATTTGCTACTGGCGTTGTTGCTACGAAAAACTGGTTCTTCGCCCAGTGCGCTCTCCATCGCATCGGACTATCCTGAGACTTTTGAGAAAAACGAAATCGATGGAGAGGAAACGTGACAGGCAAACAAAGGACCAGATTTTCTTGCACCAAAGAGCTTCCTAGAACCGCGGGGGGCAAGGCCAGCCGCTGCCGGCCAAGGACGAGTCCACATGCCCGGCTGCTTTCTACGTACTGTTGCAGGCGTTGGAGGATGCAGCGGAGGGGGATCCTATTCCCGCCAAAGACCTGGAGCCATGGGCCGAGCTGGCGGGCGTAGCCCTTCCCGATTTTGGAAGCGCCGGCCCGGTTGTCACCGAGTCGGCCACGCAGCGCCAGGAAGACGGCCTAAGGCTACTGCCTGATTTCACCCCGATAGCGGGCGTCCTGCTCCAAGGAGCGTCTTAAACGTTGGAACCGGGCACCCGTGGATGTGTGAATCGCAGCGGGCCGCCCGTATCGGAAAGCGTTCCGGATGTTAGCGAATGACGCCTTCCCCAACATCGAGAAGTTGATTCACGCACAGACCGTCGCCGAACGTGTCCCAATTGCTGAACTTCCAGACCACTTCCTTGGCGCGGGTGACCTCGAAGATCTGGGGATATTCCGGCCCGGTGTGCGCGTTGGTGACCACAACATTGCCGTTGGGCAGCCGGTGCAGCTGGGTGACCCAATAGAGCTTAATGCCCGGCAACTCCTCGCGATCGATACTCCAAACAATCTCACCCTTGGGATTCACTTCGAGGACGCGATTATTATTGCCGCCGCCGATGAGGGTGTTGCCGCCGGGCAGCCGGTAAGCCGAATAGACGTTCGTGCCGTGGCCTTGATGCGTGGGTGTCGCTGGGCCCGTAAGCTGCATCCTATACTCCCAAACCACATCGCCCTTGGCGTTGTATTCGCGAATGACGCCGTCACCCTCGTGAGGCACGAGATACGTACCGCCGGGCGTCTTACGAACCAGCCGCGTGTCGCGGTGTGGATGAGGCTTGTCCACCTTCAGAGGTACTTCGGCGACAACTTTCTTCTCACGGTCCACTTCGATGATGCGGCGGTTGCCGGTTTCGGCGATCATGGTGCGGCCGTCGGGTAAACGCTGGAAGCCATGAACCTCAATGCGTCCTTCGTAGGGCGCTACCGGCTTCGATGTCCACTCCCAGACGACTTCTTTTTGGGGCGTCACTTCGGAAATGGACGCCGGCCCTGTATGGACGAGGACGTTGCCGTTGGGCAGAACGTGTAGGTCATGGGCGATGGCGCCGTTCTTCCAGGACCATTCGACGCGCCCTTCCGCGTCGAGAATCGCAGTCACACCCTTGTCCTGTGCAATTAGACGGTGACTCGTTTTAGCGGCGCGGGCCGAGAGAGCGGTGAAGGCCGCGCCAGTAAGCGATTTCAGAGCAGTGCGTCGTGTCATGGCGCCAATTATAACCTGAATAGCCTGCAAGCGCTAACAGGCTCCGTGCTCCATCAGCACGGGAGCGCGAGGGGCGACGACCTCCGTCCCGTCCGACAAACCCGAGGCCTAGTTCGCGACCTGTTCCAGGATGGCGAAATCACCCGGGTTCCAGGCCTGGGCGATGATATAGAACTTCCCACTGATCTCGTGCAGGACAGCGTTGTGGATGTGCTGGAAATTGGTGAGGCCCAAATCCTCTTTCGGCATGACCGTCGAGATCAGCTTGTCGTCTTCCAGAACGTAGATGGGCGCTCCCTTGCCGCGGTCAGCGCCGTGCAAAGAGCCGACGACGGCATAGCGTCCCAGATAGTCGATATCGCAGGGGAACGACCCTTGCGGCATACGCAGGGTGGACAGATATTGTCCGTGGCGTGTGTAGCGATCGATCTCGGCATTGGGGCGGTCCGCCACGTCGATTCGCTTGGTTCCTGGCGGCACGGTGATGCCGTGGCCGGTCCCAAGCTGGCCGGGGCCGGTTCCGCGCCCGCCGAAGGCCAGGTCATGCCATTGCGCCTTGAAGGGATTGGTGCTCAGAATGCGGGCCGTCAGAACGTAGTCGAGATTGGAGTAGCCCGTGGTGATATAGAGCAAACCGTCCAACTGCTCGGTGTCCGTCGGAATGAACGCGCCCCGACCTGCGAAGTAGTCGTTGGCCACGGGGCTTCCCAGATCGGATTTGCCGTCGGGAGGAGTCAATGTGGAAAGAAGCTTTCCGTTCAGGTCCGTGGTGAAGACGCGATTGGCGCTGTTGCCGGGAAACGTGAGGAACGGCGTGCCGTTGGCGGCATACCAGATCGTGGAATTGTGAAGGTTCGTTTCCTGCATCTCAGGCGCCGTTGGGATCATGCGCGTCGTCTTCAAGTCGGCGCTGATTTGGATAATTCCCGCGCCGGGCAACGCGAAGTAGACTTCCCCTTTTCCCGGCCGGCGGTCGACGGCAAACCCGCCGTGCGCGGCGGTCAGCACTTTCTGCGCTTCCGCGGGCAGATGGCTCGAGGTATAAAGCACCCGGAACTTCATTTTTCCTTCGCCGCTAACACCGGAAGAGGGACTGGAGGCCCCCGCACTCTGAGCCGCGCGCGATGCGCCCGGCCCGGAAAACCAAGTGAGGGTCAGAAGACTCAAAAACAGGCTGCTCAGAACCAATCGCTTCATGGGGATACCTCCCTGCCGAGACCGTCATTAGATCATACTCGGGCAAGGTCTTTCCAACGTTTCAGCGTGAGAAACGGCGTCCCGCATCTTCGCCGACGGCCTTGGCATAATGTAAACAGTCTTGGCGCCAGAGTGGCGCTCTTCCCGATGAGGTGCATGATCGACTTTTGCCGGTGGCGGCCGCGGAGGAACAGTTTGCGCCCGGCTGGGCGAGGCCCGGCTTCGATTCCGCAAGCGGGGCTTTCGCTCGGACCGCTTACCCGCGCTGTCGCAGTGCTGACCCTGCTCTCGTTCCCTGCCTTGGCCGCCATCAGCCAAGAGGAAGTCGCCTCCTGGATCGCATCCGAAGGCGGCAGCCTCTCCCGCAACGGGCAGGGCGACATCATCGCCGTCGAGTTGCCGTCAAGTTGGATCACTGACGGCGATCTCGAAAAAATTTCAAGCCTGCACGCCTTGGAGCGGCTGAATCTCTCGTTCACATGGATCACCGATCTGGGCATGGAGCATCTGGGAAAGCTGGAAAACGTCAAGCACCTGAATCTCTATTACGCCGAATACATCGGAGACGCCGCGATCGCGCACATTCAACATTGGAAGAACCTGGAATACCTGAATGTGTGCGGAACGAAAGTAACGAGCGGGATCTTCGAGCACGTCGCGCACTTCACCAAACTCAAGGCGCTCGACGTCGGGTTCAGCCGGGTTACGGACGACGGTTTTGAAGACCTAACGCAGCTAGGCGCTTTGGAGGAACTGTCGTTCGGCGGCAACAAAATGAGCGGAGTGTCGCTGCCGCTGCTCAAGCTGCTGCCGTCGCTCAGACGGCTCGACCTCGGTGGTCTGCAGCGCACGGATTCGGGGCTTTGGAGCGTGGCGCTTTCCGATTTCAACATGGACGCCATCGAGGCCCTCACCGATCTGGAAGAGCTGAACCTGCGAGCAACCAACGTGAGCGACCTCGGGTTGCAGACCCTGCTCGGAATGAAGAAGCTCCGCTCCCTTGACCTGAGCCAGACCGGGGTATCGAGCAAAGGAATGGAGGCCCTCGCCCAACTGCCCGGCCTGCGCGTGTTGAAGCTCTGGAAGGCCGAGAAGATCGACGATCGGGGCGCCGCGCACTTTGCCGCGATGAATAACCTGGAAGCACTCGATCTTTCCGAAACAGCCGTCACCAGCGAGACACTAGACCAGCTCGGCCAAGCGGCGAACCTGCGAAAGCTGTTCCTGGGCGGCACGAAGGTGACGCCGGAAGCCGCGGAGCACTTTCGCAAAACACACCCCAAGGTCGAGGTGAGCCTCGCGAACAAGCCAACGGAAAATGTGCCGGATCCTGATTTTGAGTAAAGAAATGCGGCCGGCTGCTGCCAGTCCATTGCCACGATTTGCGCCGGCGCTGAATCGATGACTTCCAGGGGAAGGTGACGCAGATCGCAGCCACCGCCCCGAGCCGAGTTCCCAAATGGAGCACCCCGATGAGTGAAGTGCGAGCGGCCGTACTGACCGCCTACGAAAGGCCGCTGGAAATGCGGAGTTATCCGTCAATCCGGGAAGCCGGACCGGGCGAAGCCGTTGTGCGCGTCGAGATGGCGGGCATCTGCGGAACCGACGTCCACCTGTGGCTCGGTCAACTGGCGATTCCCTTGCCGGTCATCCTCGGCCACGAAACGGCCGGCCGCATCGAAGCGCTGGGTGACGGCCTGACCGTGGACTGGCGGGGGCAACCGCTCAAGGTGGGCGACCGTGTCACCTGGGCCAGCTCGGTGATCTGCGGGCAGTGTTATTACTGTCGGCAGAAGAATCAGCCGACACGCTGCGTGGGCCGCAAGGCGTACGGCATTTCGTATTGCGCGGATGAGACGCCGCACCTGCGGGGAGGATACGCGGAGCTGATTCACCTGCGGGCGGGAACAGCGATCTTTCGGATTCCCGACTCGGTTCCCACCGAATCGGTCATCGGCGCCGGGTGCGCGCTGGTCACGGCGATCCACGGCATCGAGCGAACTACCATCGCGTGGGGAGACACCGTGGTCATTCAGGGCACGGGTCCCGTAGGCTTGGCGGCGCTGGCTATTGCCAAAGAGGCCGGTGCGGCACGCGTTGTGGCAATCGGCGGCCCTGAACACCGCCTGCGAATGGCAACGGATTTCGGCGCCGACGCGGTGATCGACATTGCCGCAGTGAAGGAGATCGGGGAGCGGCGAAAACTTGTTTTCAAAGAACTGGGTCCGTATGGCGCGGATGTCGTGATCGAATGTGTCGGACACCCCGAGGCCGTAAACGAAGGCATCGAGCTGTGCCGGGACGGTGGGAAATTTCTTGTGCTGGGCCAGTACGCCGATGCGGGCACAATCGACTTTCGACCGCACACGATCACGCGGAAGCAGCTTCAGGTGATCGGGTCCTGGGGCTTTGAACCCAGGCACGTCCACGCCGGGCTTGCCCTGCTCGAACGGAGCGAATGGAAACGCCGCTTCGCGAACGAGATTACGCACCGCTTCCCCCTACGCGAGGCGAACGAAGCACTGGAGACCGTCCGCCAATGGCGCTCGGGGAAGACGGTGATCGTGCCGTCGTTATAGCCAGCTAACCTCGCCGCCTCTTTTACCCGCGCCACGGAAACATCCTCCGGGCCACAGCACGTTGCCAGATGCGAAACCATCGGGGAATCGCTATCCTTCCCGTAGAAAGTCATTTTTCGAGGATGGACGAGCGCACAACGGAGTACCGGAATCGCAACACCCTTATGACAAAGCAAAACTCACGGCCGCTGCGGAGCGCTCCACGAGGCGCGGCGCTGCTGCTTTTGAAACTCCTGGTTCTTGGCGTGTTCGCGACGGCGTGGCAACTTGGGGCGCAAGAGCTGCGTTTCGCGGATCTGGGCGACTTTTCGCTTGTCAGCGGGCAGGTGATCCAGCGGTGCAAAATCGGCTATCGCACGTTTGGCGAGCTGGACGAAAAGAAATCCAACGGCATCCTGTTCCCCGCGTGGTTTTCCGGCAGCTCGCAGGATCTCGCCCAATACATCGGTCCCGGCAAGATGGTGGACTCCTCAAAGTATTTCGTCATTGCCGTCGATCCGCTGGGGAACGGCGTTTCCTCATCCCCGTCTAACAGCACGGCTCAGCCGGGCGCCGCGTTCCCTCGCTTCACCATTCGCGACATGGTGGTGTCGCAACACCGGCTGGTGACGGAAACACTGGGGATCAGCCGCTTACGGGCCGTGATGGGAATCTCGATGGGCGGCATGCAAACGTTGCAATGGATCGTCTCCTACCCGGCCTTCATCGACAAGGCCGTGACCATCGTCGGATCGCCGCGGCTTGCGCCCTACGACTTGCTGCTTTGGACCACGCAGCTCGCGATCATCGAAGAAGCACTGAAGGACCACGCGGACCCCAGGGAAGCGCGGACGGCCGCCATGGGCATGATTGCCCGTATTCAGGACCTGGCGCTTTCAACGCCCGCGCATTTCAATGCCGGAGTAACGAGAGAAACCTTGGAGAGATCGATTGCTCAAAAATCAGCCGAACGCATTCAGCGCAGCGACCCGTATGATTGGGCCGCCCAGCTTCGCGCGATGATTGACCACGATGTAACGCAGCCCTTTGGCGGCGACGTCGACCGGGCGGCGGCGGAAGTGGAGGCTGAAGTTCTGGTTGTCGCGGCCGAACAGGATCACATGGTGACCCCGGGTCCCGTTCTCGAATTCGCAGAGCATTTGGATGCCGACACCGTGATTCTCGATGGGGACTGCGGCCACCTGGCGCCCGGGTGCGAGCTGAAAGAGATGCAGGAGGCAGTCCGCGATTTTCTGGATCAACTGGACTGACGGGCGGCCTTGCGTTGCCGCAAAGACCGGCTTTTCCGCCGCGCTCGCCTCGACGGTCCCTTCGCGCATTCGCCGCAGGCCTAGGCCCCTTACCGCACGGCAGCAGGAATCTCGGGCAGGCTAAAGTGCCGTGCCATTCCGTTCAGGTCGCTGCGCAACTGCCGCCAATCGCCTTCAACCTCTTCCGGAAAATGATATTTGACGATAACGCGGTCGATATCGGCGGCGATCGTCAGGGCGCGGTGGACTTTCTCTTTGATCGTATCCGAACTGGCTCTCTCTTTGTAGTCGGAAAGGATCTCGTCCATCGTATCCTCCAGAGCCTCAGCCTGGCTCTGCAAGCGGTCTTCTTCGTCGGTTCCGTCGAGCCGCGTCTTGTCCAAGGCCCGACTGAAGTCATCATCCAGATCGTTGGTAAGATTCTCGGCGCGTTTGAGCAGCATCTCGAATTCGGAATCGCTCAGAGCAAACGCTCCAGGAGCAGCGGCGAGCATGAACAATCCCGCCAAGCACAGCGCTAACATCCCGCGAAACATAGTGGCTTTGAAGTTCAAGGTACACCTCCCAGAATCACGAACTCTCTTCTAGACCCGTTGGCCCGGCATGGTGCTACGAACGGCATTCAGGGGCCGCTGCTCGACATCCTTGCTCTTGTAACAGCCGGAGGCTTTCGCCGATCAACTAGTAATTGGCAGGCAAGAGAAATGCCGCAAGTGAACATTTTGGGAGCGCGCCATGCCATCATCCTGGACATCAAAAGACGAACGACAGTACGAACACGTCAAAGATAGTGAACGAAAGCGGGGAGCTTCGACAAAGCGAGCCAAAGAGATCGCCGCGCGTACCGTCAACAAGCATCGCCGGGAATCGGGACGAACCCCAAACAAGAGGACGCAACGAACGGGAAACCCGAACAAATCTTTGGACGATCGCAGCCGCGATGAGCTTTACAACGAGGCTAAAAAACGCAAGATTTCCGGCCGAAGCGAAATGAGCAAGCAAGAACTTGTGCAGGCTCTGCGCGGGGCGCCCTGATCATTAGCGGCATGGCCCGCATCGGCGCCATGCCAGCCCGGGCGCAGGCTTAGGGGTAAAGCGTGGAAGACCCAGCCAAGTCTTTCTCCTAAGTAACCTGTGAGGTTCTCGTAACGCTCCGAGGACGCCAGTAGTCCAAAACAGTGAGGTATGGCTGCTACGACCGCGGATCGCTCATGTTGAAGACGTTGGTGAAACAGAAGCGGGGAGTTGAGCGTAAAAGGAGATAGATATGAAAGCACTTGCTTGCATCGTGGCCCTGTTGTTGGCGTTGACCGCTCTGGCGGCACCATCGGCATTTGCGCAGGATTCCAATAAGGATAAGCAAAAGAACGAAGACACCTTCGACAAGGCCGGCAAGAAGACCGAAGGCGCCTTGGAAAAGGCAGGGGACGCAACCGAAAAGGGCCTTGACGCCACTGGCAAGGGCGTCGGAGCCGCCGTTGAACACGGTGGCCGCGGAGCAGTCAAGGGCGTAAAAGCAGCCGGGAAAGGACTGGAGAAGGCCGGTTCCGCCGTCGCTGGCGTGTTCGACAGCGACAAAAGTTCCGATCGCAACCGGGAGGCACAAAAGAAGCTTCAGGAGAAAGGGTACTATTCCGGCCCCGTGGATGGCGTGATCGGACCCAAGTCAAGCTCGGGACTGCGCGAATACCAGAAAGACAACAACCTGGAAGTGACTGGCAAAGTGGACGAGGCAACTGCCGAAAAGCTTGGCGTGGAGTAAGGCAAGCGGGGCAGCGCCAAGCGGAAGCCAATACCTGATGCGTCTTGAGCCTCCAGAGATGTCCTGAACCTACTCAGGCGACAACCGGACCAACTGCTTGCCAATGTTCTCTCCCCGCATCATTTCGAGAAAGGCGCGCGGTGCGTTTTCCAGACCTTCGACGACGCGTTCGCGATACTTGAGTTTCCCCTCGCGAACCCATTGGCCCAACTGCCGCCGCGCCTCGTCATAACGGGCGGCATAATCGAAAACGAGAAATCCCTGAGCCTTTATTCGTTTGACGATGAAGTGCCAAAGCAGGCGCGGCCCCAGCTCGGGCGCTTCCCGGTTGTACTGCGAGATCTGGCCGCAGATGCTCACGCGGGCGTGGACATTGAGCAGTGGAAAGACGGCATCGGTGACGGCCCCGCCGACGTTGTCGAAGTAGACGTCGATACCGGCGGGACAGAGCCGTTTAAGTTCAGCGCCGTAATCCGCGGCGGTTTTGTAGTTGAAGCCGCCGTCAAAGCCCAGGTCCGCGGTGAGGACGCGAATTTTTTCATCGCTGCCGGCAATGCCCACGGCGCGGCAGCCGCGGATTTTCGCAATCTGCCCAACGGTCGAGCCAACGGCCCCCGCCGCGCCCGAGACCACCACGGTCTCGCCCGGTTGCGGATTAGTGAGGTCGAGCAATCCGAAATAAGCCGTTACTCCCGGCATGCCCAGGACACCGAGCGCTGTCGAGATCGGCGCCACGCCCGGATCGACCTGCCGCAGCGCTTGACCTTGCGCCACGGCGTATTCCTGCCAACCGAGGTTCCCTTCAACGATGTCGCCCTCCTGAAAGCCGTCGCAACGCGACTCGACGACACGGCCCACCAGGCCGCCCACCATGACCTCGCCGATCTGCACCGGCGCGGCGTAGGAGGCGCCCTCTCTCATGCGTCCGCGCATGTAAGGGTCAACGGAGAGAAAGAGGCCTTTCACCAGGCACTCTCCCTCAGCGGGTCTCGGGATGCCGGAGGTGACCAGCTTGAAATCCGACTCTGACGGAAACCCAGCCGGACGGCTGGCTAGTGTAATCTGCCGATTCTGTTCCACCATCGTTCCTGCGTAGACACTTGGATTCCGCAGTCTCACTTACGGCCATGGAGAAAGCTGATCCCTTCCTCTTAGCGGCACATAAAGCCTGCGACAGGAACAGTATCGCGCATTTCCAGCCGAAGATCCGGCCGGCGGTTGCACGCCTTTGTCAACCGGCTCCCGGCGTCAAAATGACGGCCGCCGGTCCTTTCACCTTTCGCACAGGTACTGTGGGATTAGGGAAGCTAGAAGAGTACTTCTTTGGGGGAGGAGTAACTATGCCTGGCGCCGTTACGCGACGGGGGCTCTGACTTGTTCGGATTCCAGCACTTTGGCGACATCCTCGGCAATCGCACGCAGAGTCTTGCTTTGCGGGGAGCAAAGGTCATCAAAAGACCCGTCGTAGTTCTCAGCCCAGATTCCATACGCGTCGGCAGTGCGGGCCAGCATCGAGAAGATCCGAATGTGCTTGCGCACAGTTTGCAGGCTGCCTTCCAGGACAACGTCGGCACCGTACTTTTCTCTGATTTCGCTGATCTCGGGGCCCTTCCCAGCGGCATCTATGATTGGGGTCACCACGCAAACAGCGAAAGAGGTCAGCCGTGCCAACTCCTTGCTCATTCGATCGGAAAGATCGCGGCAGAACTGATTGCTGGCCGCGTCATGACTCAGGTTGGAAAACGGGAGCACTGCGATCGAAAACACCTTGTCCCGAGAACGGAGAGATCTCGGGTACAGGGGCGGGCTCAGGCGCCGCATCTCGTTGGCTTGACCGGACACAGCCTGCCGCCCGAGTGGAGCCGGATGCTGCGTCAGTCTCCTGAACGTGGGGCGGTAGCCCGACTTCGCCATTCCGATGCGAACCGGGTCCATCTGGCCTGACGTGGCGTAATACTCACGTAACTTTGCGCGCAGGCGCCCGGCCTCCACGCGAACAATCGGATCAATGCTGGGATCAAAACTCGGCGCTTTATCAAACACAGCGAGACCAACGCCGTATTGATTCAGCTCGCCTGCCCGTCCCTCCAATGCCTGTTCCACGATAAAACGCAGGAAACGGCTAAGCCGCTCGGAGCGCGTAAACAAGTCATCGGCCAACATCCGTCCGAGTTCTTCCAGTATGTCTTCGGAACAAAGCTGTGATGCCTCTTCCGAAGCGGCTACCACGCCACGAGCACTAAGTGGCCGCTTCTCTTCCGCGCCCGGGAAACCACCGTTTGCCAGCAAAGTGGGCATAGGCTATACCTCCAGCATGATCAAAGCAGCGATTCCTTCCTCCCCGGACAAAAACACACTTGAGAGTGCATTGAGAGCACTTTTAACGCTTTTGCCGCGGGCTCGTTTCGCAATGATCCGGCGCGACTTCTGACTGTGCTCGTGAAAACCGCATGAAGTCTCTACAGGAGTTATTCCGCAGCCTGTTGAATGAATCTACTCCAAAGGTAATAACCTAGCCCGCTTCCAAGTACTGGAAAAAGTACCAGTTGTTTTGGCAAAGACGTCCAGCGGGTTCCGGGAAAGGCTTGCTTAATGGCGGCACGCTGGTGAGCAGTATTTACAGGCCCTTTGCTGTTAATTGTGTGCGCGCGAGGTCTCTGTAGTTCACGGGACGCAGGTACTGTTCACCCCTTGACAGATTCCATCATGCGGATGCTAGTTTGAAGCTGTTCGTGCGCCGCGGCATTCTGATCATGACCGTTTTTGGTGCGGAGAGAAGCCTGCCGGACTCCAAAGGGCCCGGTTCCCAAGCTCCACGCTGGGAGGATTGCGGAGGAAGCGGTGGAGCGGCAGCGAACGACACCTGTTCTCAAAAGGTGAAGCAGGAACAACACACCTCCATCAGGCCACAACGTTCCGGCATCAGCAGGGAAAGCAGTCAGAGCCAAGCAGCAGCGGCACACCAAAGGGGTTTCCGTGCAGGGCTATAGGCGAACAGCTTTCATCGCTGTCATCACTACTCTGATTCTCAGCGCGGATCTCGCTCTACCGGTGGGAGTGGCCAGCGGCGCAGCCTACGTTGTCTCGGTCCTGGTAACCCTGTGGTTTCGGAGAGCCGCCATCACAGTAGCGGTCGCCGCGATAACAACAGCGCTGACCATCGGCGGCCATTTCCTGAAAGCAGAGCCGGACTACATCGGCCTATTTCATCTCACGAACCGCTTGTTCGCCGTGGCGGCCATCTGGGCAACCGCCACCGTGATTATCTTGTACAAGCGGGAGAACGAAGCGCGACTCAAGAACGAGGCCGAAGCGGTGCGCAATCTCGAGGAACTGGAGCAGCTCTACCGCACGGCCCCCGTTGGTCTGGCTTCTTTCGACCGCGGTATGCGGTATACACGCATCAATGAGCGCCTGGCGGAAATCAACGGCCGGCCGGCGACCGAGCATCTCGGGCGAACCGTGGCAGAGATGATACCGGAACTGGCGGACGAAGTTGAGCGGCTGATCCGGGGAGTGCTCGAAACGGGCAAACCGGTGCTTGGGCTTGAGATGCATGGCATGACACCGGCGGCTCCCGGCGTCGAGCGCTATTGGATCGTTAGCTACTATCCGTTGCTGGCACAGGGTAGAAGAGCGCGCTTGGTAGAGGGAGCCAGCGTGGTAGTTCAGGAGATCACTGAACGTAAGCGGGCCGAAGAGGAACTCCGGGAAAGCGAGGCGCGATTTCGAAGCCTGGCCGACACCGCCCCGGTGCTGATCTGGAGAGGCGGGCGCGACGGTCTTCGCTACTTCTTCAACAAGACTTGGTTGGAATTCACGGGAAGAACCGAGGAACAGGAGGCAGGCACCGGATGGGCCGAGGGGTTGCATCCCGCCGATCTGGAGCAGTGTTTGGCGACTTACAACTTGGCCTTGGAGCAGCGCCAGCCGTTCAAGATTGAGCACCGGTTGCGCCGCCGCGACGGCGAGTACCGCTGGATGTTGGATCATGGGGTACCGCGGTTCTCACGGGGTGAATTCCAGGGATACGTAGGATCCTGTTTCGACATGACGGAGCACAAGCAGGTGGCGGAGAGCTTGCGCCAAGCCGCGAGCATGCGCGCCCTGACGGCGGGACTTCTGCGTGGGCAGGAGGAAGAGCGCCGGCGCATCGCTCGTGAGCTGCATGACGGCCTCAACCAGAGGCTCGCCGCGCTGTCGATCGAGATTGGATCGCAAGAACAGCGTATGGCGCAGCCATCGCCGGAACGAACCCAGCTGCGGAACATAGCGAACCGCATTGTAGAGATCACCGACGAAGTGCGGCGCCTGTCTCATCAGCTTCATCCTTCAGTTCTGGAGTACGCCGGCCTGGTCCCGGCATTGCGGTCCCATTGTGAAGAATTCAGCAGGCAGTCGGGTATCCGAACGGAGTTGAAGGCCGAAGACGTTCCTCAATCCATCTCCATGGAATGCGCGACCTCCCTGTTCCGCTTTACGCAGGAGGCATTGCGTAATGTCGCCAAACACTCGGGGGCGGCGGAAGCATTCGTCCGGATCAAAGCGGACGAAGATCACCTAATCCTGTCCGTGGCGGACGCCGGCAAGGGTTTTGATGTCGCCCAGGCAAGGAAAAAATCCGGCCTCGGCCTTGTCAGCATGGAGGAGCGCGTTCGATCTCTGGGAGGCACGCTCTCCGTTCAATCGAGTTCGCAGCGAGGATCCGTACTGGAAGCGACCATTCCCTTAGAGTAGGAGCATGCCGAAGGAACTGGCGGAGAAGGGATCGGCCCTCTGCCAGACGCCACTTCGGCTGGGAAGTTCGACAAGCTCGTTTAAGGGATAAGACTTCACCGGTCGCGACTTGGCGAACAAAGCACCGGGTTTGTCGCGGAGGAGGAGTATCCGTCCATGTTTGACTTGTTGGGGAGCCTGCTCGGGACGGGCGATTTCATGTCCCATGGCTACTGCTACATGTGGAACCGCAGCTTGGTCAGGTTGCATTTTCTGTCAGACTTGCTGATTGGCGCCGCTTATATCGCGATCTCGCTGACTCTGCTGCGGCTGGTTCAACGAGCCAAGCGCGATATCCCATTTCACTGGATCATCCTGGCATTTGGCGCGTTCATCATCGCCTGCGGCGGCACGCACCTAATGGAGGTATGGACCATCTGGACGCCCGTGTACTGGCTTTCGGGATGGGTCAAAGTCGTGACCGCCGCTGCTTCGGTGACGACGGCCCTCGTACTGCCGCCACTCGTGCCAAAAACCCTGCGGCTCATCCAGGACGCGAAGCGCTCACAGCAGCATCAACTCCAGCTGCAAGCCACCAACCGAGAACTCGAGAGGCTTTACGAACGGGTAAAGGAGGCCGACCGGCTTAAGACTCAATTTTTTGCCAATATCAGCCACGAGCTTCGCACCCCGGTGGCGCTGATCCTCGGCCCTGTGGAGAAGCTGCAGGCCGAGGCTTCCCTTCCTCCCAAGCACCGGCACGAGCTGGAGGTTGTCGCGCGCAACGCCCGCACACTGCTGAAGCACATCAACAACTTGCTTGATCTTTCAAAGCTGGAGGCCGGCGCGGAACTATTGCAAAAGTCGCCGACCAACCTTGTCAACCTCCTGCGTTTGACGGCCGGCAACTTCGAGTTGATCGCCCGTGAGTGGGGCATTACGCTTGCCATCACCGCTCCGGACGAGATCCTCGTGCAGGCTGATTCGGATAAGCTGCAGCGCGTCTTTCTCAATCTGCTGACAAACGCATTTCGGTTCACACCGGCGGGAGGGCGAGTGGAATGCCGGATATGGTCTGAAGGAGAACAGGCAGTCGTAACGGTTCGCGACACGGGCCCAGGAATCCCCGAGGAGTTGCGAGAAGCAATCTTCGAACGCTTCCGGCAAGGAGCGGAGACGCCGGGACGATTGTTCGGCGGCTCAGGCCTCGGGCTTGCCATTGCCCGGCAGTTCGTGGAACTCCATGGCGGTCGAATTTCAGCTGGCAATACCGCGGAAGGCGGCGCCATCCTTCGGGTCGAACTCCCGTTGCAGCGCACCGATGCGCCGCCAAGCACCCCTCTTAAGCAGAGTGCGCGATTCGAGGAACTGGTGCAGCTGGCCGCCAGTGACCTACATCCCCGCACGACACCAGATCGGGACGATTCGGGGACGACACCTTCGAACACGGCCGAGGGAGATACTCCTCTTGTGCTTGTCGTGGAGGACAACCCCGAAATGGGCCACTTCATCAGAGACATATTGGCGAAAGAATACCGCACGGCAGCCGCCTTGGACGGCCGGGAGGGCTTGGAGAAGGCCCTCAGCCTGCGGCCGGATCTCATCGTTTGTGACGTCATGATGCCCCGTATGGGCGGCGAGGAAATGGTGAGGGAACTGCGTTCGCGGCGCGATTTTTCAGCTACTCCGATCGTGATGCTGACGGCGAAAGCCGATGACGAGTTGCGCCTAAGCTTGCTCGACGAGTATGTGCAGGACTATGTGACCAAACCGGTTCGGGGGGCGGAGTTGCTTGCCCGCGTCCGCAATCTGGTAAAGGCGCAACAGCGCGAGACGGCCCTTCGCCAGAGCCAAGAGGAGTTGCGGACTCTGGCGGGAAGGCTCGTGTCGGCCCAAGAACAGGAGCGAGCGCGTGTTGCCCGCGACCTGCACGATGGTCTCAACCAAAGACTCGCCGCAGTGACCATCAATATCGGCGCACTCCAGAGCCGGCTTTCCGAACCTTCTGATCTCATTCGTCAGCATCTCGGCCAGATCGAACAGCAGATGGCCGTGATCGCCGAGGAGGTGCGCTGGATATCGCACCAGCTACACCCGCCGGCCCTGGAACATGTGGGCTTAGCGCCGGCCCTCGCATCACACTGTTCCGACTTCCAAACACAAACGGGTGTTCCCACAAGCTTTGTCCTCCAGAATGACGCTCCTGAGCTGTCGGCGGAGGTTGCTTCGGGGCTCTTCCGTATCACCCAGGAGGCGCTCCAGAACGTGGCAAAGCATGCGGCGGCCGACGACGTGCGCGTGACCCTGCGTACGGAAGGACACGATGTTTGGCTCTCCATCTTAGACAACGGCGATGGTTTTGACACAACCGAAGCGCAGGCCAGACGAGGCTTGGGTCTGGTCAGCATGGAGGAGCGCGCCCGTTCGCTCGGGGGTTCTCTATCCCTCGAATCAAGCCGCGGGCAAGGGACTAAGGTTGAGGTTCATATTCCTCTAAAGAGGGCTTGAAATGGTCGCGGCAAAACGACCCTTCCCGAAGCGGGCGGGTTTTGTGCGATGCTTGCTAAGGCGGGCCACGCAAGACGAGGGAGTTACCCTCGCCCAATGCGCGGGAGGGAATCAGCATGCGACGGCCACGAGTCCTGCTCGCAGACGACCATACGATCATCATGGACGGGTTGTGCGCCGTGCTCGAGCCGCAGTTCGAAGTCGTGGGGCGTGTGGAGGACGGCCGGGCGCTGCTGACCGCGGCGGAGAAACTCCACCCCGACATCATAGTGGCCGACATTTCGATGCCCCTTCTGAGCGGCATCGAAGCCACACGGCAGCTTCGGAAAATGAACTCGAGAACCCGAGTCATTTTTCTGACGATGCATCTGGAAGTCGATTTGGCAACCGAAGCTTTCCGAGCGGGCGCGGCAGGATATGTTTTGAAGAGTTCCGCCGCGGACGAACTCAGAACGGCGATTGATGAGGCCCTGCTGGGGCGCACTTACATCACGCCCCGGATCGCCCGTGAGGTTTTACAGGCGCTCATGAAGCGCCCAAGCGGCGACGAGGAAACCTACGAGGCTCTCACGTCGCGGCAACGAGAAGTACTGCAACTACTGGCCGAAGGGCACACTTCCAAAGAGATCGCAGACATTCTTCATGTATCAAAGAAAACCGTCGAGTTTCACAAAGGCCGCATCAAAGAGGAGTTGGGACTGCGAACAACGGCAGAACTGACGCAGTACGCTTTGAAGCGAGGTCTGATCTCGAACTAGATTTGTGGTGCTTCGGTCGTTTCCCGGCCCGGAACTGGAACATGTGCCAGTGTCCACCCACGGACGCTTGGCCGATACTCGTAGTAAACGATGGACAGGCTTGTACTGCATGGAGATCCCTTGTCGGGGAGCGCGCGCCGGTGAGTTCGGAAAGCCAGGCTGCCGGACTTAGAAGGCCTCGGGTGCTTTTGGCGGATGATCATCCCGAAGTGTTCGATGGTCTGCGCAAGCTCCTCGAGCCCGGTTTCGAGGTCGTTGCGACAGTCCAGGATGGCGAAGAGATGCTGGCCATGGCCCGGGCGCAACAGCCGGATTTGCTGGTGGTCGATATCTCCATGCCGAGGATCAGTGGCATCGAGGCAGTACGGCGGCTCAGAAAGGAAAACTCTCAAGCCAAGATCGTTTTTCTCACCATGCACCAAGATGCGGCCCTTGTCCAACAAGGGTTTGCGGCCGGCGCCCTGGGATACGTGCTGAAGGTCTGCGCCCGGACCGACCTCGTGATAGCCCTCGAGCGTGCGATGCGGGGCGAGATATTCGTTTCCCCCGTGCTTGAAAAACGGTTTCGGTAGCGGTCCAGCCCGGCCGAGCACCCTGTATGGATTGATGGGGAACCCCGAGGGTCTCTTTCCAACGCACCAGTTTCCTGGTTTTCTGTTCATTCTGTCCGCGCCAGCGAGCGGAAGCCTTCCGCGCCGATAGCGAAGCGGCGGCCGGCCAAAACCACTTCGCGCCGGATCCGTTCGACGACATCAGCCTGAAACTCCGGATCGTGCCAAGCTTCAAATCGGTGCCGCCGGCTCACCTGGAGAGCTTCGGCCCGCGTCGTCGCGCCCCGTGGTTTGAGCGCCCGCGTATGAAACGGGTCAGCGATGATGTCGTGGTCAGTAACATCGAGTGCCAGGCGCGTCAGCCGTTCGGGGTCGCAGGGCAATAGGGGCGCGAGCGTGGCGTGGACGGCCAAACCCGCTTCGCGAAGCGCTTGCATTACGGCAACCCGCTGGCCGATCGGCGCGCACAGGGGCTCGTAAAGACGCCGAACCTCATCACGGTCGGTGGTTAACGAGAAGCTGATTCGCAACCGCGCGCGGCGGCTGAGTTCGACGAGTTGAGCCACGTCCCGGAGGATGAGCGGACCGCGAGTTTGAATCACGAACACCCGCGGCGGCCGGGAGATGAGCGTCTCAAGAATCCCCGGCATCAGTTTTTCAAACTCTTCGGCGGGCTGATAGGGATCGACCAGCGGCGAGCAATAGAGGACGTCCTGGGGCCGAACGGACCGCTGCAGCAGGTTCGCGGCGTTTGATTTAAAGGTCGTGTATTGGCCCCAGCGCTGCCAATCCTCGGGCTGCAGCCCACCCTGCACACGCATCGTCGGAACGTAGCAGTAAACGCAGCCGAAGGTGCAGTTGCGCGCCGGTGTGAGCGAGTGAGAGAAACCGGCCTCAGCAATGAACCCCGAGGTTTTGGTGAGGATGCTTTTGGCTTCCGCATGGCGGATCGCGGGGCCGGACTTCCGTTGAGACGGGATAGAAGACAAGATGGCCGATGGCTCCTGATTCATCCTAGCGGATCAGCTCCGGCACACAGCACGGCGCCTTCCGCCTGGTGGCACTTCGGCTTGGGCTTCGCCACTCTAAAGTGATTGATCCAACAATCACCTAAAAATAATATAAAATGCTTGACTTATATCCACCGTCGTGATAAAAATTCCGTGAAACAGACGCTGTTCCGTCAGTTTCTTTTCTCCCGCCGCGAGATTCTTCCCTGCGACATGCGGGATTCCGCACGCAGCCTGGCGGGAAGCCCTTCCCTCCCCCACACACACGGCAGAACCCTTTCTCCGGGAACCGCCTATTGAGCATCCTTTGCACCTGGCAAAAGGTGCGATGGGACTCACAAAGGCGGAAGCATGAGCGGAGTACCTGCTAATGACCGCAAGCGGCCATCCCGATCCTCGAGCAATCGCGCCACTGCCGGATTCTACTCACCATTGGTTCGCGCTACAGGTTAAGCCGAGACATGAAAGGAAGGTCAGCAGCGTGCTGCGTGAACTTGGGCATGCCGTCTTTCTGCCGCAGTACAGTTCGCGGCATTTGTGGTCAGACAGAACGAAAGACATGCTTCTCCCCCTGTTTCCGGGTTATACCTTCTGCCAAACCATGAGCGCTGATCATTGGACCGTCCTTCAGGTACCTGGCGTAACGGCCTTTGTCGGTTTTGGAAAGACGCCAGCTCCTTTGGACCGGCACGAGGTGGCCGCGATCCAGTCCATCGTGAACTCCGGGCTGCCCACATCGCCTTGGCCCACGTTGCATCGCGGCGACCGCGTTTACCTGACCGGCGGGCCGCTGCGAGGATTGCGCGGGATTCTCGTGAGTGTCCGAGGATCGCACCGGTTCATCGTCTCGGTTGCTCTGCTGCAGCGCGCCGTCGCGGTGGAGATTCAGCGCGAATGGGTCGTCCCCGAGGGACCCAAGAGTCCCCGCAGCGAGTCGTTCTTCTATCACAACCGTCTTCACCGCCTTCCGGCATCACAGAGCGGCCCACACGGGCGAAATCGGCCGGCCTGAGAGTGGCAGCCCGCCCAACCACGAGGCGCACTTCAGAGCCGGAGTCCCCCACGGCAGGATGCAGCATGACTTGGTTGCACCTTTGGAAAACGACACGGCCCCTGGCGTGCGTCCTTTGTCTGACGCCGGTCTTCGTCGGAGCGCAGACGGCAGAGCATCCTGCCACCGTCGCTCCCGCGCCACCGGGGGGCGAGCAAACCTCAACCAAGTCCTTCTCCTACGTACTCGGCCCCGATGATGCCGTACGCATTCTGGTACTGGAAGCACCTGAATCGTCCGTGGAACGTCTGGTGATCGATTCCGAAGGGCAGGTTACCCTACCGCTGACAGGCCGCTTTGAGGCGGCGGGACTCACGGTGCGCGGGCTCGAAGAAGAAGTGCGGCGGCGGTTTGCACCCTTCATCCGCGAACCGCATGTCGCCGTGAGTCTGGTCGAGGCCCGCGCACAGACGGTCTCGGTGATTGGGGCAGTAGGAAAGCCGGGTATCCACTCGATCCGCGGCCCGACTCCCCTGGTGGACGTGTTGTCCCTCGCGGGTGGCTTGCGCGAGGACGCCGGCCACCGCATCAGGATCTCGCGGCCCCAGGGAGAAGCCACGCCGCCTTTCCTCGGAACGGCCGAAGGTGCAAGGGTAGCCGAGGTGGAAGTCAAGGCGATCATGGAGGCCGGCGGCCCGCGCCAAAACTTCGCGATTCTTCCTCATGACGTCATTTCCGTGCCCCGGGCGGACATGGTCTACGTGATCGGCGCCGTGGAGCGGTCGGGAGGCTTCTTGCTGGAGGAGCGTGAGCAGATCTCCGTCATCCAGGCATTGGCGCTGGCGGGGGGAATGACGGGCGTAGCCGCGCCTAAGAAGGCCCGCATTCTACGCGCCTCCGGCGATGCGGGGGAAAAGGTCGAAATCCCCATCGATCTCAAGCTTCTTCTCGAAGGGCGGGGTTCCGACGTTGGCTTACAGAGCGACGACATTCTCTTCGTTCCGAAGAGCGGAGGCAAGATCGCGGCCAGGCAGGCTGCGGACGCCGCGATACGGATCGGCACGGGCATCGCAATCTTTGCAGGAGATCGCCGCTAAAGGTTGTAGCGTCCATGAGCAGCGTTTCAACACAACACGCCCCGGCAAGACCCGGGGCGGTCCTTCAGCCGGTTGCCGGCGACCGTTCGTGGAACGAGCCGGCCTTATCTTTGCGGCCGGGGCTGAATCCCGGGGACGGCAGCCTGCTCGAGTTGTGGCACGGCTTGAAGCAAGGGCGGAAGACTATCCTGCTGCTCGCCCTAACAGGCGGCCTCGCGGGTTTGGCGGTAGCGTGGATGCAAGCGCCGGTTTATCGGGCCACGGCCGCTATCGAGGTTCAAGGTTTTAACGACGACTTTCTCAACTTGCGCAGCGTCCAGCCGACAATGGCCTCCAGCGGTCCTCTCTTCCGGTCCGATATTCCCTAGGAAAGACGGCCCGACTCATTTCTTTTCTTCACGCCGCAACGTCTCCCTCGCAGGGACGAAGCTCTGACTATGGCCCGGGAGACTACGCACGTGTCACTCTCCGGCGATACGCGGGTCGTCGAGATTCGTGCGGACTCGACCGAACCACAGACGGCCTCTGACTTCGCGAACACACTGGCCCAGCAGTTTATTCAGCAGAACCTGGACGGCCGTTGGCAGGCGATTCAAGACACGGAGATCTGGCTGGAACAGCAACTGGAATCTGTCCGCGAGCGGCTGCAGGACTCCGAAGAGCGGCTGCAACGAAGCGCCCGCGAGAGTGGACTGATGTTCACGGCGGAAAACGGCAGTGTGGCCGAGCAGAGACTGAGCCAGCTGCAGGAGGAACTCTCCCGGTCGCAAGCGGACCGCATCGCCAAGCAGTCACGCTACGAGCGGGCACTGACGGGCCCTCCGGACACCTCACCCGATATTCCCGGCGTTCAGACGCTGGTCCACTACGAAACACAAGCCACCGATCTGCGCCGAAGACTGGCCGAACTGACGGCGACGTACACCTCGCAACACTACAGGGTTCGCGAGACCGCCGCCCAGATCGAGACCGTCGATCAGGCTATCGAACGAGAGCGCCAGAATGTGATCGGCCGCATCCGGAATGACTATGAGACGGCGCGGCGGCGGGAAACTCTTCTGCGGGAAGACTACGCGCTGCAGGCGCGCCTGGTCTCGGAACTGGCGGACCGGTCCATCCAGTACAAGATCATCGAACGCGAGGTCGAGACCAACCAGCAGCTCTATGACAGCCTCCTGCAGAAGGTAAAAGAAGCCGGCATCGCAGCGGCGATGAGCGTCAGCAACGTCCGCGTGATCGATGCGGCCGAGACTCCCAAGGAGCCTCACAGGCCAAATCTGGCACTCCATATTGTCATGGGATCTCTTTGTGGCCTCTTCTTCGGCGGTGTGGTCGTCTTCGTACGGCAACAGACGGATCTCACTTTGCGGCGACCATACGATGTGCCGGCCTGTCTGGGTCTGGCCGAACTCGGAGTGATTCCCGCCAGCCCCTCAACGCCACGCGCTTCCCTCCTTTCCTCCCGCGGACTGCGAGTCCGAATTCGCTATGCAGGCCGGGCGCAAGGACCGGTCGTGCGGCGCCGCCCGGCGCCGCGAATCCTTCCCTTCGCGGAACAACCAACCGCAGAGGGTTGCCGCCTGCAGAACTCGTTGGTCGCCGAAAGCTTCCGAGCCGCTCTGACTTCCATCCTCCACGCGGGGACGGGCCGGTTGCCGCCGCAAGTTCTCGTGGTGACCAGCGCATCTCCGGGCGAGGGAAAAACGTCCGTCACGAGCAATCTGGCCGTGTCCTTTGCCGAGATCCATCACCGGGTGCTGGTCATCGACGCCGACCTGCGCAGGCCGAGGCTCCATGAAGTGTTCAACGTCCCTAACCGCTGGGGTCTCACAAACCTCTTGCAGCGCAGTGAGTCTTTGCAGAGCTGCCCTTTCGAATCGATGGCGCGGGAAACGGCCGTGCCGGGCCTCTACGTGCTGCCCAGCGGACCCGCCGTGCCAAGCGCGACGAGCCTTCTCCATTCGCGGCGAACCGCCGAACTGCTCGATCGGGTGAAGCGGGAATTTGACACAGTTCTCATCGACACGCCCCCGGTACTCGACGTCGCGGATGCGCGCGTGCTGGGACCACTCTCCAATGGTGTGATTCTTGTTGTGCGCGCCGGAAGCACGAAGCGAGACGCCGCAGGCATGTCGGCCGAGAGAATTTGCCGCGACGGCGGGCGCCTGCTGGGAGCGATTCTGAACTTCTGGAGAGGCGAGAAAACCTACTACAGCCGGAGACGCTCGTACGCCTACTCGCATCAGGACCCCCTCGCCGCGACAGACACCGGACGAGCCGCGGCCTCGACCTGACCACCCTCGCAGGGGTCGGCGCGCCCTTTCTTCCTTCAACAAAGGTAAACGGTCATGACGGCTATTCCGCGACCTTCCTCTCTGAGAAGAGTCCTCATCGCAGGTGTTGACGGCTACCTCGGCTGGCCCGCGGCGCAGTACCTCGCGGCGCGTGGCCATGTGGTCGGGGGCGTCGACAACTATTTCCGCCGCCGCTGGGTTCGTGAGATGGGATCGCTGAGCGCGCTGCCAGTGGCTCCTATTGAGGAGCGACTGGCAGCTTTTCGGCGGCGCTTCGGCAGGCCGCTCGAATTTTGGGAAGGCGATTTGCAGAACTGCGTGTTCGCGGAAACTGTTGTGCGTGAGTTTCGGCCGGATGCCATCGTGCACCTGGCCCAATGCCCTTCCGCCGCCTTCTCGATGATGGACGCTGAGCACGCTGTCTTCGTCCAGACGAACAATCTCATGACGACCTTCGCTCTATGCACAGCAATGCGGCAGCAACGGCCCGAGTGTCACTTCCTCAAAGTGGGCAGCATGAGCGAATACGGCACGCCGGGCGTGCCGATCCCGGAGGGTTGCTTCGACGTTGTCTATCGGGGCCGCCAGGACCGCATGCCGTTTCCGCGGCAAGCGGACAACTGGTACGGATGGTCGGAGATCTTCAGTTCGAGCAATCTGATGTTCGCCTGCGAGAACTGGACCTTGCGAGTCTCGAATCTGATGCCGGGTATCGTCTACGGGAGCCGGGTGGAAGCAGACGAAGGCGATGAGCGGCTTCAAACACGGCTCGACTTTGATCAGGCGTTCGGAACCGCCGTCAACCGCTTCTGCTGCGAGGCGGTCGCGGGGCATGTCCTCACGCCCTTCGGCGACGGACGGCAGCGGCGGCCGTTTCTCTCCTTGCGTGATGCCGTCAGGGGCATTAGCCTGGCAATCGACAGTCCGGCCAAGCCTGGCGAATACCGCGCCCTGAACCATTTCTCCGATACATTCGGCATTGCGGAGGTGGCGTTCAAGGTGAGCGACCTCGCGTCCGAATTCGGACTCAAAGCGGAACTCGCCTTGTGGGAAAGCCCGCGGGGGGAAAGCGGCGGACACGAGTACACGGCGCAAGCAGAGAAGCTGCTTGAACTGGGGTATTGGCCGGACCGCGACTTCGACGACGAAGTGCGGTTTCTGTTGCGGGACTTACTGCCGCATCGTCAACGGATCCGTTCCCGGCAGGATGCCTTCGTGCCCGACATTCGCTGGAGCGGCCCGCGGGAAAAGATCTGCCCCCTGCCGGCTCGCAGCGCGGCAGCCGCTACGGGGTAAGGGCGTCCTTGTTCGGCCTCACACCGCTCTCAAGACCAAGAGAAAAAGACGTGTGCCAAGCCATAGTCCTGCGGAACTATATCGCGGGTGCCCTGACCGGCCAGCTTTCCCGGCTCGTAGCCGTCGGAGTTGGGTTGTGGCTCACGCCATACGTCTTGCAGTATCTCGATCGCGAGGCCTTTGGCGTTTTTGCTCTGGCGATGGGCGTGGTCACTTGGCTGAACCTCGCGGATCTGGGAACGTCCGCCAGCCTGCAAGCACACCTGGCGCGGATCTCGGGCACAACGGCGTCCCAAGAGCAAAGCCGTTATCTGAGTTCGGTGTACTTTGCGCAACTCATCTCGGCCGGTCTGATTCTCGCGGCGGGGACCGGGGCGGCGATGAGTCTTCCGCATTTTTTTGAAGTACGCGAAGACTTGCGGGAGCCGGCATTGCTATTGGTTGGGTGCCTTACCGTGGCGGCTGCCTTCCGGCAGGCAACGCGCATTTTCGAGACCGTTCTTGCGGCGCACCAGCGGTTTCACTGGAACCACTCAGTGCAGATGCTCTCCGTGGGCCTGCGGACGGGGTGCATCGTGGTACTTGTTAGCTCGGGCTGGGGGTTACTCTCACTGGGCATCGCCCACGCCGTGACTATGACATTCGTGGCGGCAGCCTCGGCCGTTCTTGTACGGCGACTCTTACCGGGGATTGTCATCCGTCCGGCCCTCGTGTCGTGGGAATTGATGAGCCAGATCGGCCGCAGCGGCGTGTGGTTCGGCCTAGGAGGTCTGGCAGGCGTCCTGATCTACGGCCTGGATCGCGCCGTAGCCGCCAAGGTCATCTCCCTGCAGGCCGTCACCATTCTCTATCTCTCGAGCCGCTTGTACGACCTGGCCGAGAGTCTTCTGATCCCGATTACTGACACCGCCAGACCTGTCATGGGACGTTTGCTTGGGCAAGGAGACCGTATCGGCGCCCTTCGAGCGTACCGAGGAGTCCAAAGAAGCACGCTCCTGCTGAGCGCGATCGCCGCGCTCGCCATCTGGTCGGGCAACGGGGCCTTCGTGGCGGCCTGGGTCGGCGGCGATTTTTACGGCGGTCCCGCGCTCGATGCGGCTCTGGCGCTGGCCCTTATTGCCAGGACGGTTCCCTTGCCGAGCCGGGCGGCGCTTGCATCGGGGCTCATCGTCCGGCCGCAGACTCTGGTCCGCCTGGCCGAGGGAGTTTTGAATCTTGTGCTGAGCATCTTCCTCGCCATGTTCCTCGGGCTGGCAGGCGTCGTGCTGGGTACTTCGACGGCAGCCGCGGCAACCTCCGCTTGGCGTTTGCCCGTGATGGCGAGCCGCATGTTCGAGGCTGGCAGCGCCTCCATTTCATCCAGCCGATGGGCGCTGGCCTTCGGGGTTGTTCTGATTGTCTCTGCCGTTTGCGGGCGTTGGGCGGCCGAGAGCCTCGGCGGGTATGCGGGAGCGGCGATGGCCATGGGAATGACTGCCGCCACGGGGCTGACGTTTATCTGGCTCTTCGAGCGTGATCAGAGACTGCGGATCACGCTACGCGCTCTTCTTCCGGTATAAAAGTTCGGCGTTGAAGCAGATCCAGGTCCGTGTCTTCCGCCATGCATCCTCACTCCTTCTCCCAAATGCGGTCCGGCTTGTGGCAGGGATCGCTTTCATGGTTCAATTCGGCCATGGCCGTTGATACCAGGACCGACTGGCTGGCGGCAGCCAGAGAAGTGCTCGAACACGAAGCGGAAGGTATACGCCTGGCCGCTTCGCGGCTTGATGATTCCCTGACCAACGCGGTCGAATTGCTGCGGCAACGAAGCGGAAAGATCGTCATCACGGGCGTCGGGAAGTCCGGGCATGTCGGCCGCAAGCTTGCCGCCACCCTCGCGAGTACGGGCACGTCCGCCCTTTTTCTGCATGCCGGAGAAGCCGTTCATGGGGACCTTGGTGTCTTCCGCGGCAACGACACCGCCATCATGATCTCCAAGAGCGGCACGACAACCGAGTTGATTCGGCTCGTGCCGGTGTTGCGGGAAATGGGAGTTCCTATCATCGGACTGCTCGGCAATCCGGCCTCGCCGCTCGGGAAGATGATGGATGTCGTCCTCGATGCCTCGGTCCGGCGCGAGGCTGATCCTCACAGCATGGTGCCGACCACGAGCTCGCTGGTGGCGACCGCGCTTGGCGATGCTCTAACAGTAGCCCTGATGCGGGCGCGGGGATTCAGCCCGGACGAATTCCGCCGTTACCATCCCGGCGGCTCGCTGGGAAAGAACCTGCGCCAGACCGTCGGCGATGTCATGCGCAACGGAGATGAGGTTGCCTGTGTCAGTCCCGACGACAAGATCAAAGCAGTGGTAGTGCAGATGACGCGCTACCCGCTCGGCGCGGCCTGCGTCCTTTCGCATGACGGCGCGCTCCTTGGTCTCATCACCGATGGCGACCTGCGCCGCGCGTTGCAGGCCCATGACGACATCCGCCTGCTCGACGCTTCGGAGATCATGACTGCCTCTCCCATCACAATCGGTCCGGAGACTCTGATCCATGAAGCGTTGCGCGTGATGGAAGACCGGCCCTCACAAATTTCGGTTTTGCCTGTTGTCGACCCGGCGACCAAGCGTTGCCTCGGTCTCGTGCGCATTCACGACCTCTACCAGGAAGAACGCCAGGCCTGACGTTCGTTCCCAATTCCCGATCCACGATAGCCTCTAACAAAGCAGCGCGCCCGCCAGCCGGACCTGAGACTGCAGCAGGCGAGCCGCGTGCCAATCTTCTCTCCGCGAACGCCATGCCGCCTGTTGCCGAGACCCGGACGCCAGACGCCGGCCTCCCTCTGTTTCGTTCTCAAAGACGCGTGAGTCACCTTGCCCAAAATACCGTGGTGCTAGCCTTGGCACGGCAACAGGATGCGCATCTGGCGCCCTTTCGCCACTCTCTTTCCCTGCCAATGGTGATTGATGAGACGTGGGAGCCAGGCATATTCGACCGCTATGATGTCGCGCTACTGCTCGTTCTGAGCAACGACGTATGGCCCTCCGATGTTTGCTTGCGCGAGGCGCGGAAACGGCGCATACCATCCCTTTTCCTGATGGATGGCATCCTCGAATTCCGTCATCAGTGGACCAACCCCCGTTTCGCGGCGGGGGGCGGCGCCCCGTTCATGACGCCCGTGCTCGCCGACAAGATCGCCTGCAAAGGCTGGATGGACGCCCGCCGGCTGGAGAGCTGGGGCAATCACGGCAAGTGCGAAATTGTAGGGGCGCCCCGTTTGGACACTCTCCTCCCGGTTCACCCCCGGCGATCGCGGCACGATCCACCGCGGATTCTGATCGCCAGCGCCAACCGCCCGTGGTTTACGCCCGGTCAGCAGTCGCAGGTTGTCCGAGCGTTTGCGAGCTTGCAGGCTGTGACCGAGCGGCGGTGCGACATTGACTTCGAGTGGCGCTTGCGCGGCGACCTGAAGCAGTTGCTGCTGTTGCCGCCTTTCTCGGAGTCAGACGCGGCGCGTCCCATTGCGAAAGTTCTCCAAAAGGTCGATGCGGTGATTACGCAGCCGAGCACGCTGCAACTCGAGGCGATGATATGCGGTCTGCCGGTGGCGTTGTTTGATTTCGAGAATGTGCCTCATTTCGCTCCCACCGGCTGGAGCATCACGGCTGAATCGCAGATCGGCGCCACACTCGACTCCTTGCTCGACCCCGAACCCGCGCGTCTCTGCTATCAGAACGAATGCCTGCACAATGAGCTTTCATGCCAATCACCCGCGACGCCCCGCATGGTCCGGTTGATCGAGGAAATGATTGCCGCACGAAACAAAGCCCTTAGTGAAGGCAGTCCCCTTCAAATCCCTCGCCAGATTCTGCCGCCGGCGCGACCGATGCCCCTGAACGCGGAACTCGATCTCCGCCGCCAGTATGAGGCCCATCCGACATTCGGAAACACGAACCTTCTCGACATGCAGCGGCGTCTGGCGATGCTCGAACATGAACTCGAAATCGCCCGGGGCAAACTCCAGCGGCGGTCCCTCGGCTTTTGGGTCGAAAAAGGATGTGCGAGGGCCGCTAGGGAGCTGAAGCGTGTGTTTTTTCCACGCCGGCCGGCGGGCCCGGTGGAATACCAGCAGATCCCATGAACATTCTGTTCCTGCCCCCCTCCCGCACCTCGCCCTCGGCGCGCTATCGAATCTTGCAGTTTGCCGGGCCCCTGCGCGATCTCGGACACCAAGTCACCGTCCGTGTCATCCGCCCTGAGCGCGGCTGGCAGAGCGCGTTGCGGCCACGACTGCCGCGCCTGCTCCATCATCGTGCCGCAACTCTCGTGCGGCTGACATACGCCGTGACCGCCCTACGCGACGCCGGGACATTTGATGTCGTCCTTATCAATCGCGATTTGATTCCCGAGCTGCGAGTTCGTTGCCTCGAACCCTGGCTGGCCCTCCGCAACCATCGCATCGTTTTTGATTTCGACGACGCCATCTACCTCGGATCGAGGGGAGCTAAACTGCGCCGCATCCTGCCGTACTTCGCCGCCGTGACGGCGGGGAACGAAACACTGGCCTCCTATGCCCGCCAGTGGCACGGCGACGTTCGAGTCCTGCCTACTGTGGTGAATACGGACTACTACAAGCCCGTTCGGCAGCGGCGGCCGGGGCCTTTGCGCATCGGCTGGACAGGATCCGCCATGCCCCTCCGCGACTACCTGCCGCTCGTGGAAGCTCCGCTTCGATCGCTCGCCGGCCGCCATGACTTCGAGTTCGTGGTCATTTCCGATCGCGAGCCTGGTTTCACTTGGCCTGAAATCAAGCTGCGTTTCATCCCCTGGAATCCCGCCACCGAAGCAGAGGACCTGCAGCAGATTGACATCGGGTTGATGCCGCTTCGGGATGGGCCTTTCGAGGCCGCGAAGTGCGGCACCAAGGCCATCCTCTACATGGCGGCCGGCCTACCAGCGATTGTCTCGCCCGTTGGTGTGAACGCAGACATTGTCGTCCACTGCCAGACTGGATTCCATTGCCAGACCAGCGCCGAATGGTACGCCGCGATCGAGAACCTGTTGTTAAATGGTGCGCTTCGTCGGCGTATGGGTGAAGCTGGACGCGACCGGGCTGTCCGCCTCTACTCCCAGAAGCGTGCACTGCCAATGCTCTTGAAGCTCTTGAGCGAGGTCGCCGCGCACAAGCGTCTGCCGGCAAACGGCCGGCCCGAAGAGGTTACTTCCTCTATCTTTCCGAAGCCGGCCGTCTGATGACGTTTAGTCGTGGCAAACACGGTGCATTCCCCTCGTTTAGTGAAAGTCTCAGGCCGAATCCCGCCTCGTCGGGAAAAGCGATCCGAAGGCCATCAGTCTCACCTCGCAGTCTGTGTGCCAACCTTTCAGCGGCCTCATCTGCTCCGGTTCCTTCTACGCGATCTCACCAAACAGACGCTACAGCCCGACCTCCTGGTTGTCGTTGACGGCGACCCGGCGTCGGGCGAGGTACGAGCGCTGCTCGGCGAAGTCTTGCCGAATCCGTCTTGGAAGATGATTTACGTGCCGTCCAACCACTCCAATCTGCCGTACCAGCGCTATCTTGGCTGGCGCGCGTCGGCGGGTTACAGGTGGCTTGTCTATCTCGACGATGATCTGAGAATTTCGCAGATCACTTGTCTCAACAAGCTTGTTGAACCGTTCCGGTGGCCGGGGCGCAACATCGCCGGAGTAACCGGGCGGATCATCTTTGCTTCGAGACGCACCGCGAAGTCCGGGACTTCAGGTCCATCCGATCCCAACACTCCGCTGTCTGCGCTCGTCGAGCGCTTCGGATCGAGTCGCCATATTGCCCCCGGCGGCCTTACGCCCTCAGGTGACCGGAAGCTTCCCGTCGACACGGATCAGCGATACGAAAACGTCGAATGGTTGCACGGGGGTGTGATGGCCTTTCGCCGCAAGTTGCTGACGGCCGAGTGTTTCTCCGAGAATCTGTTCGCCCTTGCGGAAGCGGGATGTGGCCTTGGCGAAGACACTATTCTGTCCCGTCGGGCATCCTCCAAGGGCGAACTCCTCTTCGCCCTCTGCGCCCAGGTCAAGCACGAGCGCGCGGAAGAATCCAAGGCCTGTCCGGCGCACGGCTTCCGGCTCGGCTACGCCACGGCACTGAGCCGCCGCCTGATCAACGACAACTTCCGCGGGCTTGAGCAACCGCAGCGGCAAGACCGGCTCACCCTGTTGCAGAGTTACGCCGGAAACATGTTGCTCACGTGGGGTCGCGCTCTGAGAAGCCTGACGGACCAGCAGGTCCGTTACGCCTGCGGATACACGCTCGGCGCGTTGCGCGGCTTGAGCCGCAGGCCCACGGCGAGTCGAATCACGCCTCAAATTGAATGGTGGCTGGATGCCGAACGGGCGCTGATCCGCGCCGAAGAACTGCAACGAGTATGAGCAGAGCTGGCATGACGCAACGCCGATCCTACGCCAAGCCATTCTTCCTGGATGCTTCTGCATCCTGTGGGCATCTCGCGTCCCGGCGAACCCGTCTCCTGCTCGGTCTATTCGCCGTTGGCCTCGTGATCCCCATGGCGGACGTCCCGGGCTGGGGCATCTCTCTCTCCACACCGATTTTTTGCCTGCTTGCTCTCGATCTGTCTTTGGGGCGGGAACCCTTGGACTGGCGGCCTTACAGAAAATGGATTCTACTCGCATCGCTCTTCTGGATGGGCCAGTTCGTCTCGCTCGCCGGCAACATCTTCAGCGGCCAGTTGGCCCAGTTGGCCGTCGATGATTGGTTGCATCTCCTGCGTCTCTCCTATTGGATGGCCGTCTTCCTGGTTACCGCAGCGCTCGTTTCGCGCTGGAGCTTGGGGCCGTGTGTCTGCAGCGTTCTTGCCGTTTCGTTGATTGGGCTTGCCTCCCTACGGCTGGTGGAAGCTGTAAGTCTTGGCACCTGGGGAACAGCAAGAGCGCTCCTCTACACGCCCAATGGATACGGATTCCTCTTTTCGACATTCACGCCGTTTCTGGTCTGGCTTGTTCTATCAGAAATGGGCTGGCGGCGATTGTTTTACGGACTGGGCCTGCTGGTCACGGTGTTTGCCATCGCGGGAAACGGCTCGCGCTCATCGTGGGCGGCCGTTGCCCTCGGCGCCTTTCTTGCGAGCCTTTTGTTTGCGCTGAGGCAGTCCCGCTCTTTCGCACGCCTTGGCTCGCTCGGGGCCGCTGCGGTTGTCCCTGCCTTTCTGGCGGTCCTGCTTGTTCCTTCAGACCTCTTGCGGCCGGTCGTGGACCGCTTCTGGTCGCTCGATCGTCTCAACGAGGACAAATCGTACGCAGCGCGGCTCGTCCTGCTCAAGAAGGCGAGGGATCTTTTCTCCCAGAATCCCGTGCTGGGTATCGGGGCCGGGCGCTTCCGGCGCGCCGATGCACCTCTCGAAATCCCGGCACTTCTTCATGCCCAAAGGGAGCAGGAATTGAACCGGCGGTCTCCCCATAACTCCTACGCGGGTTTGCTGGCGGAAAGCGGCCTGTTGGGTGCGGCCCCCCTGGCGGCGCTCTTGTTCGTTCTAGCGCGCCGAGGATGGCTCGCCGCTTGGAGAGGATCTCACCAAAGCAGGGCCTGGATAATCCCGGTCTACGCGGCATTCGCTGGGATGAGCCTGCACTTGACTGCGCTGTCGGGCCTTACGGGCGCGGCGCCTTGGTTTGTCTATGGTCTGGTGGCAGCGGCCATTCAGAAAAGCAATCCATGGCGACGGCAACCATGGCGTAAAGGACGCCCGTTCCTCGCAACGGCGGATTCCGGCTAAATCGTCGGCGCCCACAGACGACGCGAATTGCGGCGACGTTTCCTCCCGTGGGCGTTTCGCAGCCACCATGAGACTCCTGATCGTTTCGGCATGGCCCCACTACCGATCTTTCGATGGCGTCGTGGGTCTCAACCCGTTGACCCGGGAAATCGACTATCTGGCGGACCTTTTCGGCCACGTTCGCCACGTCGCTCCTCTTCACGAAGGGCCTCCGCCCGCTCACACGTCGCGCTATCAATCGGATCGTGTGAGCGTGGTCCCTCTCAAGCCTTCAGGGGCGCCGGGCCTGCTCGGCAAGATCGATGTGCTGAGGCGCAGCCCCTCTTACATTCGAACGATCCAGTCCGAGTTGGCCGCAGCTGACGTGGTTCACGTACGTTGCCCCTCGAACGTGAGTTTCGAGGCGCTGCTACTGCTTCGAGCAGCCCGCCGCAAGGCACGGTGTTGGGTCAAGTACGGCGCCAACTGGCGGCCATCGGGATCCGAACCACTGAGCTACCGCCTGCAACGAATGTGCTTGTGGAACGGCTGGCCCCGCGGCGTCGTAACCATCAATGGAAACTGGCCGGGACAACCAGCGCATATACACAGTTTTCTCAACCCCAGCTTTTCGCAGCAAGAAGCCCACGTGGCCGCCTCTTCAACCGGCCACAAGCATCTTGATCGGCCCGTGCGGCTGGTGTTTGCCGGGCGTTTGAGTTCAGGAAAAGGCCCCGTTCGCGCGCTCCACGTCCTTGCGCAACTAGTTCGCGATGGCATTGACGCCCGGCTCGATTTTGCGGGCGAAGGGCCATTGCATGAGACTTTACGGCGCTTGACCGGTGAGTTGGGGTTGGACGGAAAAGTGGGGCTGCCTGGTTGGCTCCCCCAGGCGCAGCTGCGTTCCCTCTATCAGCAGGCGCACTTCGCCGTGCTGCCTTCGGCGAGTGAGGGCTGGCCCAAGGTTCTCAGCGAAGCGGTGGCGTTTGGAGCCGTTCCGATAGCAGGCGCCGTTTCCTGCATCCCTCAGGTGTTAGACCAAATAGGAACGGGCGTCGCCGTCCCGTTTCACGATGTCGATGCGTTTGCCGCCGCGATTACGCGTTTTGTGCGCGACCCCGCGCGTTGGGACGCCCACCGCCGCAACGGATACGGCTCGGCCCACCTTTTCACCTACGAGGCTTACATCGATCGCGTGCGCCGGATATTGGCCCTCGATCAGGTGCAGCCATCCAAATTCGCCACAGTCCGGGGCGCCTGAGCCATCGCTACAAACTCTGGAAAACCTTCCGCCGCCAATCATGGAAACCCCGCCCGTTCCTCTGCTGATCGTTGGAAACCATTTATCCGCCGCCGGCCTGAACCGCTCGGCCTGCGAAGACCTGGCAGGCCGGCTGTGCGCCTCGCAATGGCCCGCCCTAACGACCTCTCACCGCAAAGCGAGGCTCTCGCGGTTGGCCGACATGATGTGGACATGCTGGTCCGACCGCCATCGCTTTGCCGTGGCGCAGGTTGATGTCTTCAGCGGGCTCGCTTTCTGTTGGGCCGAAGCAGCCTGCTGGGCGCTACGCCGGTCTCGCAAACCCTATGTGCTGAGCCTGCACGGAGGCGCACTGCCGTCCTTTGCCCGCCGTTGGCCCAGCCGCGTCGCCCGGCTGCTCAGTTCGGCGCACACGGTCACCGCTCCCTCCGGTTATCTCGCGGAGGCCATGCGCACGTTTCGCGAAGATTTGCAGGTCGTGCCCAATGCACTCGATACGGGAGCCTACCGTTTCGTTCGCCGCCGCCGGGCGTCACCAAAGCTCATTTGGCTCCGCGCCTTTCACAAGATCTACAATCCCACGTTGGCGCCTCGCACCTTGGTTCTCCTGATGCGAGACGCCCCCAGCATTCGTCTCGAGATGCTGGGTCCCGACAAAGGAGACGGCAGCTTCCAAAGAACACAACGAACAGCGGCGAATCTCAGCGTGAGCCACATTCTCAACATGCCGGGCCCCGTCACAAAGCAGGAAGTACCTGAGAGGTTGAACCGCAGCGACATCTTCCTCAATACCGCCAGCGTCGACAATTCGCCAGTCAGTGCATTGGAGGCCATGCTCTGCGGGCTCTGCGTTGTCAGCACCAATGTCGGCGGTATACCGGCGCTGCTCGAAGACGGCCACGATGCGTTGCTTGTGCCCCCCGACGATCCCGAGGCTATGGCCGAGGCTGTCCGCCGCATCCTGACTCAGCCCGACTTGGCAGCCCGGCTTTCCTGGAACGCGCGCCGCAAGGCCGAGAGGTTCGACTGGGGGAGGGTCTTGCCGCAGTGGAAAGCCCTGTTTGCCGCGGCGGCTCAAAGGCCGGTGCAATGAATACGGTTCTCAACGCAATCTATCAGCACCTGCCGCCGTACTCCCGCCCGCTCGCCGCATCGCTCTGGGGCGCTTATCTGCATTTCTGGCGCTACGGCCCCGAAACCGAGCGGCTGGTCGCAGAAGCTCTCGAACGGGAGAGTTGGAGCAGGGACGAATGGCAGTCCTGGCAGGAACAGCGCCTCGCTTTCCTGCTCGACCGCGCCGCGCGGCGCGTTCCCTCCTATCGTCAGATTTGGCAGGCTCGCCGACAAAGGGGTGATCGAAGGCCCTGGGAGCGGCTGGAGAATTGGCCGCTGCTGGAAAGGGAAACGCTGCGCCGCAACCCGCGGTCGTTTGTCGCCGACGATTGTCCGATGGGATTATTGTTTCACGAGCAAACCAGCGGAACAACCGGCGGGCCAGTTCATATTTGGCGCAGCAAGCCAACGGTCCGATCCCGGTTTGCGCTTTACGAGGCGCGCCACCGCCGCTGGTACGGCCTGTCGCGCTTCGACCGCTGGGCGATTCTGGGAAATAAGCTTGTAATTCCCAGCAGCCAGCAACGTCCGCCGTTTTGGGTCTGGAATGCCGCGCTGCGGCAGCTCTATCTTTCTTCCCACCACCTGGCTCCCGAGCTTGTTCCCTTTTATTTCGACGCGCTGGAGCATTATCGCGTACGCTATCTTTGGGGCTACTCATCGTCCCTTCATAGTCTCGCCTATCACGCCCTACAGCGAGGGTTGCACCTCGACAGCATCAAGGTTGTCATCACGAATGCTGAATCGCTCAACCAGACTCAACGCGAAACAATCGGCTGCGTATTCCGATGTCCCGTCCGGGAAACTTACGGCATGGTGGAATTCGTCGCGGCAGCGGGGGAGTGCGAACAGGGCTCGCTGCACGCCTGGCCGGAAGTGGGAGCGTTGGAGACCGGCGAAAACAACGAACTCATCTGCACCGGCTTGCAGAACCCGGACATGCCGTTGATCCGCTATGGTATCGGAGATCGGGGGCAGGGTCTCGATTGGACGCAGCTCTGTCCCTGCGGACGCCGGCTACCAATCCTGAAAGCCATTGAAGGCAGAGTTAATGATCTCCTGCTGACGCCTGACGGCCGGCGCGTCTACTGGCACGTAACGATCTTCCACGACCTGCCGATTCGCGAAGGCCAGATCATTCAGCTTTCTCCTGGACGTTTGCAGATCCGATACGTCCGCGCCGAGGGCTTCACATCCGCGAGCGCGCAAATCATCATCAGGCGCTTGACGGAACGGGTTGGCCCCGTCACCGTAGACCTGCTTCCCGTGGATCACATCCCCCGCGGCCCAAATGGGAAATTTCAATCGGTAATCAGCTATGTGACGCTGCCCGAACAATCTTCCGCGCAAGCTGCTCCGCACTGACCAACCTCTTCTCCATGTCACGACCGATCGCTCGAGGCTTGGCTGGTCTGGCCGCCGTAGCGGTAAGCCTGGTTCTCGTGGAAACGCTACTGCGGCTCTTGCTGCCGCAGCAACTCGTTTCCCTGGACGGACCCCGGATCTGGCGGCCGGATGACGAGCTTGGCTGGAGGATGAGGCCGCACCTCGACACCTTCGTCAACACTGGGGAGGGAAATGTGCGCCTCGTCACGGACGCGCGGGGAATGCGCGCAGCCACTCGAGACTCACCCCGGCGGGTTCCCGCGCCTTTCCGTATTCTCGCCGTTGGCGATTCGTTCGTGGAGGCCCTCGGCGTCGACTACGAGTCGACCATCCCGCGGCGGATCGAGGCGGACTTGAGCCGGCTGCTGGATAGATCTGTCTCCGTTTCTGCACTGGCCGCGAGCGGTTGGAATCCGCATCAATACCTCCTGGCCGCGAGGCAGGAACTTCGAGCCCAAAGGTACGACCTGGGGATGGTATTTCTCTACACCGGGAATGATATCGTCGCGGGCACGCCCGACGTGACAAGCGCACAGATCGGCCGCAAGCATCAGTTTGGTCTCCCCGCTGCATGGAGCAAAAATGCCTGGACCCGCTCTGTGCTGTACCCTCTCAACGACTTTCTCGAGCGGCGGTCCCACTTGTTTGTCTTCCTGAAGATACGAGGAGCAACGGTGCTTGCCCGGCTGGGACTCACCGCCGCATATTTCCCCGACGTCTTCCGCAAGACGTTCGCCTCCTCACCCGATTGGAAGGCAACTGTTGCGGTATACCGGGAGATTCGATGGGAGTTCGAGCGTCGCGGCACGCCGGTCGTCTTTGTATTGCTGCCGGCAAGCTACCAGGTCCAACGAGAGATCTTTCAGAGCTACGTGGATGCATTCGGGATCGAGCAAAGCGCTATTGATCTCGATCAACCGAACCGCATCCTCGCTTGCGCCTTCGCCGATGATTCCATGACGCTGCTCGACCCCCTGGAAGCGATGCGCATTAAAGCGTTGCGGGGCGCCTCTCTATTCGGGCAGGTCGATCGCCATCTGAATGCATCGGGCGCAAGAGTGGTCAGCCGCTTCCTGGCTCGGGCAATTGCGAGCAGACGAGCCGGGGAGTTGCACGAGGCGGCGGTGCAACTGGACGAGAATCCATGACGCTTCTGTCACCCCCGGCCACAGCGCCTGCACCGGACTTCTCCAGCGCAGTTGTGCCGCCAATCCGGGTGGTATCCGTGATCGTCCCCTGCCGGAACGAACTCGACTTCGTAGAGAAGTTCGTGGAATCGGTCATAGCGCAACGCTTACCCAGTGGGGTCGCGCTTGAAGTGCTCATCGCCGACGGGAGAAGCGACGACGGTACGCGCGAGGAACTGGAACGCCTCGCCCGGTGCAATCCCTCGATGCGCGTCATCGACAATCCCCGTCAGACCGCAGCCGCCGGCCTCAACGCCGCCATCAGGCAGGCTCAGGGTGACGTTCTCATTCGCATGGATCTTCACACCTCATACGCGCCGGACTACATTTTCGAATGCCTTCGCGCCTTGGATGCGTCTGGCGCCGACAATGTCGGTGGCCCCTGGGTGGCGAGGGGGTCGGGCTACGTGTCAGAAGCAATCGCGCTCGCCTTCTCCTCCCTGCTGGTTTCCGGCGGAGGCAAGGCCCACAGCGCAACGCACGAGGGGCCTGTGGATACGGTCTATCTTGGATGCTGGCCGCGCAAAACCTTCGAGAGGTTCGGCCTTTTCGATGAGGAGTTCATTCGCACCCAGGACAGCGAGCACAACCTGCGTATCCATCTCGGCGGCGGAATGGTTTGGCAAGCTCCATCGATTCGCTCGTGGTACACGCCGCGCTCGTCCCTTACCGAGTTAGCTCGGCAGTATGTGCAATATGGCTACTGGAAAGCCAAGATTCTCCAAAAGCACAAGCGGCTCGCTTCCCCGCGCCAGTGGGCGCCCGGATTGCTCTTGGTTTCCCTGCTCGCCTCGGGTGTCCTGTCGGCGTTCTTTGATGTGGCCGCAATCGCCGCCCTGTTGCTGATCGCGACATATCTCACAGCTCTGCTTGCGGCCAGCGTAATCCTTTGCGCGGCGCGGGCGAGGCGCAGGTTCATGGCTGTCATGCCAGTGGTCGTCGCCACGTATCATCTCAGCTTTGGCTGTGGATTCTTACGGGGCTTTTTCGATTTTGTGGTGCGGCAAGAGGAGGGTAATAGCAAACTGAGCGCTCTCACGAGGACGTCGCGCCCGCGACCGCACCGGGCTGGATCCGGGCGCGTGCAAGCGTAGGGGACGCTTGCGTCTTGAGGGAAGTGTCTGGATGCAATCGTCGTGAGAGTCGCCGCAGTGCCAACAGCTAAGGCAATGTTATGCCGCGGGAGGCGAGACTCGCCTTCAACCAGATGTAGTTTTGCGCTACTTCGGCTCGCGTCAGCAGCCGGCGATAGAAGAGAGCCGAGGCGATTTCGCCGTCGAAGTGACGCGTGTTATCGTACATGCCGATCGCGCGGTAGGTCGATGTGTGCGTCCCGGCCGAAGGACTCGACTCATCGAATACTAACCTATTGTTCTTGTTCAGAAACTGGTCCTGCACGGCGCCCGACTTCCATCGAAACGTCATCATTTTCCACGAGCCATCGTCGGTGATTCCTCCGGCGGGCCCTTGGATAAATTGGCTGCTGCCGCTGGCAACCAGCCAAAAACCGATGCTCGTGTTCGAGAAGAAACGAATGTAAGACCCGCCGGCATTGTGCCCGAAAAGAACACGCTGCACCGAGGTCGCCGACCCTACAGTCTTCTTATATACGATCTGCAGGGTAAGAGCCGACGCACCCGACGTCACCTCGCTTGGAGTCAGCACATAGTCGTCAACCCCGCCGAAACTCAGCCGCCGCTGCGCCCACAGCGGATCGTTCGTGTCGGCGCCTGTGGTCGAGCCCAATTGCCCATGCTTCGCCTGGCCGCTGATGTCGAGGAGTGTCTGGTTGTTGTCCGTCTTTTCGTATGCCAGGGGAGCGGCTCCCTGATGCAACTGCGCTCCCCATACGGTCACCGACCCCGTCAGTTCTACATTTTCCGCCCCTCCCAACGTATCGGTAAACGCGGGCAGGATCGTGCACTCGACCTGCGTATTGCCGGATGCCGTGTCTGTTTCGGTTATCGATACCCGCCAGTAGCCCTCCACGTCCGACACCGTCATCGATCCCGACCCTGTGCGGATCTGGTGCGCTCCCGTTTTCGTATTCAACTGCCCCGCGGTAAGCGGCTCGGCTGTTCCTCCCTTTGGCTGAATGCGAAATTCGGGAAACCGCGTTTCGTCCTGGTCTTTCTTCACAAAGACCGAGAAGGTATAGGCCGCCGCCGATGACAAAACGGGAGCGGCCTGCGCAAACACCGCCGCCACAGCGGCGCTCGCATCGTTGAGTTCATCCGCCGTCTGGTCCCCGCGCGGCGAAATCGCGGCATCTGCATTGACGCTGCCCGCGCCCCAAACAGCGTTGCCAAACTCCTCGGAACGCTGTAGGAGGTTCCTTTTTTCGAAGTCATAGAAAGCGGCCAGGCCCGGCCGCACCAGGCCTTGGTTCCGGTTGGGGAGTAGAAGGAGCGACATCGATTCTCCGAGATGACAAAGATGGCCGAGGCTCCACGAACGGAAGCCTGGTTTAGACGGCCGTACCTTCTTTCGTTGGGAGAATACTACCGTTCAGCCCCCCTCGCCGCGGCTGCAACTACCAAATGTATGAAGACCAAGGCTGCTAAATTTCCAAAACTTGTGTGACCGGCGTGGTGGCGCGAGCACGGCGTCAATGGCCGGTCAGGACCGGGCGGCACATCGTCAGTCGGAATAGCGTGCGACTGTCGCCATCCTCACAGCAGCGTTACTTACCGCAAGACACTTATCGAGGAAGGTCCACCCGGGCGTACCATAAAGTATTGATAAATATGAACTTGTGCAGAAAAACACGCAGCAAAGAAGGCGCTCTATGATGACAAGGATCGACTACGGGAACGCTTTTCAAGCGGGATACGGCATCACGATTCGCTTCCTGATATTGCGAGGAGTGCCCGGGCAGGCTGCGGAGGAGGCTGCGCAAGCGGCCTGGGCCAAGGGTTGGGAACGCCGCGGGCAGTTGCGTGATCCCAAAAGCGTGACCACCTGGATCAACACAATCGCCCTGAATCAGTTCCGAAACGCGCTCCGAAAGCAGCCGCGGTCGGACGAATTGCCCGAGCTTGCCGGGCCACCGGCAACGAACGCCAAGACCATCGATCTGAGGCGTTCTCTGCAGACGTGCCGGCCGAGTGACCGGCGGATTCTCGAACGCCACTACCTGGAAGGCTTGACCAGTTACGAAATCGCCCGCCAGAGCGGCTGCACGCCGGTAGCCGCCCGCGTCCGGCTGCTGCGGGCCCGCCGGCGGCTCCGGCACCTGCTGCAGCCCAGGTGAAGAGGTTTGTTTGGAGCGGATCAGCGGTCCGGCTCCCCAACGCCAGATCCGCAGGCGGTGGGCCGCATGAGGACCAGCCAAACCTCTTACACATCCCTAAAGACCAAGTCCATCCCCGCCGATTCAACAACACAGAATTCAGGTGCAGCCAGCAGGAGGCATGCCTGGCATCGTGAGGCATTCGCTACCGCTGCTGTTGTCGTGTTGGACGGCGTTCCCTCAGGACAGCCCCTTTCTGTTGTCGCCTGCTGGGCTTCGTGACGAATCGCGCCGATCTGGGTAGCGCTGACTACGGCTAACGGCGTACCCACGGCTATAGCGGCGGGTACAGCGAGACGACGGGGTGAAATCGCGCGAGGCAACGCCCGCTCGGTCGACGGTTCGCAATGACGCCCGCACAGATCCCGCGGCATTGGCTCGCGCGAGAAGGGCTGTCCCCTGCGTCCGTTTGGTGAGGCGCTGCCTTTGAGGTTGACTCCCTGTCCATCGCCGCTCTGCCGCGCGTGGGCCGTCCGGCTTGCGCACGCTTCGGCAATTCTATTGTCCCTGCTCCTGGCCTGCCTGCTACACAATGGGACCCGATTCCCGGCCGCGATCGTACTCGTATCATTGGCAAGCAAGGTTGTGGTTTTTGAACTTTTTCGCCTGCACCGCCAACTTTGGCGCACGTTCGGATCCCGCGACGTCGTAATGTATGCCGCGGCCAACGCCGCCGCCTCCATGGCTGCGGTCACCGTGCATTCCGTTTCTGCGACCGCATCCCTGGCGCCCGGTATTTGGGTCACAGACCTGCTGTTGTGCCAAACCCTCATGACGGCCGCCTCTCTGAGCTTCCGGTTTCGGCACCAGTGGCTCCACACCGAAGACTCCCAAGTTCGGCGAAAGAAAGTGCTGATCTATGGCGCAGGCAGAACCGGCCGTGTTGTACTGCGTGAAGCCGATTTGCTTCGTGGCCAGCCATATCAGATCGTTGGATTTGTTGACGATGATCCGTCGCTCGCACAAGCCGATGTGGAGACAATCCCCGTGCTCGGAACGGGATACGATCTGACGCGGCTAATCAGCCTGCACGAGATTGAGGAAGTGCTTGTCACCGTTCCCCGCGCCTCGCTTCAAGAGCGCACCGCGATTGTGGAGGGCCTGGCGGCATCAGGCGCCGTAACAAGAGTCCTCCCTTCTCTCGGTGACTTGATCGAGGGACGCGCTCCCCTCTCCCAGGCAACGGGCGAGGGAGAATCGACGCCGGACGCGGTGGCAATCAGGGAAACCTTGGATGGGCGCAAGCCGCCCTCTGGGCGGCTCGCCGGAGCGGTGCCGCAGGTAGAGGACGCTTCGGAGACGTCGGTCAGCCAGTCCCTCCTGTGTCTCGCTGGCGTTCACGGCTCGACTCCGGCCAATCCCGAGCCACTCAGGAGGAACCAGCCGGCAAGCTCCAAGGCGGAGGAACAAACGGATTCGTAATAGGCCGGCTCGTGAGAGGTTACTTCGCTTTCTGGTCGCCGTTGGAAGACATGATCTGCCAGAATCTCATGGCGAGGTATCCGAGGCAAATGGCGGCGAACAACAGGCATACAAGAACAAGAAAAATATTATCAATCGATTGGACCACTTGGCCGCTCGCCAATAGCCATCCGACTACAGCGAGGCTAAGAAGCCCGAGAATCAAACAAAAGATGTACCCGCTAATCGTGTCCCACATTCGCTGACTTTCTCCAAGTTGTAATACCCTCACCTCGCCTTTGCTGGAAATATCGGCTCCGGCCGGGCTGGCGACACTCCATGATTCCATCCACCAATAGTCGGCGAGCACCCACGGCCCTAGGGCGCCAGCAGGACCTTGCCGCTTGTCTGGCGGCCGGCCAACCGCTTGTGCGCCTCGGCGGCCTCCCCTAAGGGGAAGGTCTCGCCGATACGCACGTTGAGTTTCCCTTCCTTGACCCAAGCGAACAGGTCTGACGAGCGCTTTTCGAGTTCATCGCGCGTGGCAATATAATGAGCCAGTGTCGGGCGCGTCACGAAGAGCGATCCTTTTTGGCTTAGTAGCAAGGGGTCCACGGGCGGAACCGGTCCGCTCGCGTTTCCAAAAACAACGAGCATACCTCGGGGCCGCAAGCTGTTCATGCTGCCCTCCCACGTGGCTTTGCCCACCGAATCATAGGCCACATCGACGCCCCGTCCCCCGGTGAGGCGCTTCACCTCGGCCTGAAAGTCCACGTCGTTGTAGAGGATAACCTCATCGACCCCGGCGGCCCGCGCCAGCTCCGCTTTTTCCTGGGTGGAGCAAGTGCCGATCACGCGGGCGCCGCGCATTTTGGCAACCTGCGCGAGAAGCAATCCCACGCCTCCCGCGGCCGCATGCAAAAGGGCCGTGTGCCCGGGGCCGAGTGCGAACGTCGAGTGCGTGAGGTAGTGCACTGTCATGCCCTGTAACATCAAGGCCGCGGCCGTGCGCATATCAATTCCATCGGGTACTTTCACAAGGCGGTCGGCCGCGACACAAGCCTTCCCAGCATAAGATCCCAGCACCCCGCAATACGCGACCCGATCACCCGGCTTGATGCTCTGGACGTCCGCTCCCACGGCGGCCACGACCCCGGCGGCTTCCTGGCCCGCAGTGAACGGCAGCTGCGTCTTGTAAAGTCCGGCGCGGAAATAGATATCGATGAAGTTTACGCCGGACGCCTCAATCTCAACGACAGCCTGCCCGGCCCCCGGTGACGGGTCCGGCACATCCTCGTAACGAAGAACCTCCGGGCCGCCGGTTTCATGGATGCGAATCGCTTTCATCAGCTCGTCTCTTGCGAATCAAGAGTGCAATTGTAGCAAACATCACCGGTGAGACAGAGGATCTGGAACAGGGTGATTGTTTGTTCTCGCTCGTGGATCCCGCGGGGGCGCCGGAAATCCTCAGCGTGCTTGCGCCACGGGGCGTCCACGTTGGATTCCGCGGCGCCCGTCAGGGTAACCTGAAGCGTCCGCTTACCATGGACGAAGGGTGCGGTCACCGACATGAAAATCTCCGCCGTTGAGACCTATTGCCTTCGGGCCGCCCTGCGGCAGCCTTTCGGTTTCTCGCAGTGGACGTTCACGCACCGGGAAGCCATGCTGGTGCGGATCCAAACGGATGAGGGTCTCGAGGGGTGGGGTGAAGCGTACGGGCCTGCAAAGCTATCGGCCGCAGCCGTACGCGAATTCCTCGCGCCGCTGATTCTCGATCGAGACCCGCGCGACACCGAGGCAATTTGGGAGTATCTCTATGCCCGCACGCTCGATCAAGGGCAGAAAGGCACTATCCTTTGCGGCATCAGCGCAATTGACATCGCCCTGTGGGACGTCAAAGCCAGGGCGGCGGGACTGCCTCTTTGCCGGATGCTCGGCGGCCAGGAAGCCGGTTCCATACCCTGCTACGCCACGGGATTCTACTTCGGCGGCGAAGAACCGCTGGAGGCGCGCTTCGCGCGGGAAGCCCGCCAGCACCTCGCCGCCGGTTTTGGCGCCATGAAGATGAAAGTGGGCCTCGGCGTGGAGCGCGATGCCGAACTGGTGGCGGTTGTGCGCGACGCCATTGGTCCCGGCCCGCGCCTCATGATCGACGCCAATCATGCCTACAGCACAACGGCCGCGCTCGCCTTGGGGCGTCTTGTCGAACCGCACGGCATCCACTGGTTTGAAGAACCTGTCTCCCCGCTCGATGTGGAGGGATACCTCGAACTCAAACAACACCTGCCGATTCCGATCGCCGGCGGCGAATGCGAGTTTACGCGCTTTGGATTTGAGCCATGGCTGCGCCGGCGGGCGCTCGACTACGCCCAGCCCGACCTGTGCGCCTGCGGCGGCATCAGCGAGGGCATCAAGATCGCTACTTTGGCTTCGGTCTATGGAGTTCACGTGACGCCGCACGCCTGGGGCACCGCTGTCGGGCAGGCAACGGCCCTTCATTTCTACGCCGCCCGGCCACGCCACCCATCGACCCTTACCAAGGAAGAAAAGCTGATCGAGTGCGACATGACCGAGAGCCCATTCCGCAACGCCATCGCGAAGAATCCCCTGAAGCTCGACAGCGGCTCCTGGAGGTTGCCGGCGGGTCCGGGACTTGGCATTGAAGTGGATCTGGCAGCCCTTGAGCACTTCAAATGGAGGTGAGGCGCGGCCAAGCCTAACCTTCCGCCTCGACCTTCACGTGGCGGGCCTTCAGTTCCGGCAGCAAATAAGCATTCAGAACGCGGCCCACAACGTTCACCTTGCTGGCTGCGCGACACTCCGAACCACGACTGGCCGGCGTCGGCCCCCAAAATATGCAGAGGCAATGCCCCTCCGGCCAGTAGGCCACGGTCCCTGGCTCGACAACGTCCCGCGCGTCCGGCTCGAGACCCGCTTTCACTGGAATGGCAAAGTAGATTTCCCCGCCCCAATAGTTCCCGGTCGCCTCGATCGGCAGGGCCTCCCGGATCTTGCGGGCTGTCTCCGTGTTGTTCCACTCGGTGTGTACTTCGATATCGCCGATCAGGAACCTGATTTTTTCGGGCTCGTTCGACTTCATTCCATCTCCTGTGTAGGGCGGCGGGCGGGCCGTTGCAGAAGAAACAATCGTGGTGGGAGAGGCAGACCCGCAGGTCCCACTCGGACCCCGCGGTAGTCGGAAGGTGCAGGCCGCTGGCGCTATACCTTGATCTTTCCGTGCTCGGTTTCGATTTCCTTCTTCAGCTTTTCCGCCTGCTGCTTGAGCTTGGCATCCTGTGCCTCCAGCGCCGGTGCGAGGCAATCCAGGGCGACCTGCAGCATCACCTTGCGGATCTTGGGTTCATTCAGACTCTTCTGGCCGAAAAGGTCCGAGAAGGCGTACATCGATTCACCCATCGACAGGAAAAAGTCGGTGCGCGAAACTTCCACCGGCCGGTTCTCAAACATCGCCCGCGCGCGGTTGGCTTCGTTCTTCGCCCCGGCCGTGTCGGCGGTCTGCAGAATCATCCCCCATTGCAGTGTTTCTCGCTCAGCGTCCATCAACTGCGTTTCCGGAGGTGTCTGTCCGCTTTTCAGGCTGGCAAGCACGGCGGAAGGCGTGGGGCTTCCGGTGGGGAAAGCAAAGTCAAGGGAAACTTTGTCTGCGTCTCCAATCAGCTTTCTCACCGTCGCCATCGATTCGGTAAGTTCGATCGCGTACTGCCGGGCGTCGCGGCGGTATTGCTGGATAGAGTTTTGAACTTGGCTCGCGCGCGGCGGCTGTTTCCGGGCTACTTCCGCGTAGACATCCCCTAGTTCCTTGTAGCCGCGGACGAGGCCGGCCAGAACAACGGTCCGCCACACAGCGGCCTGTTGCCGCAAGGCGTTGTCGGAATCAACAACGCGCTCCAGATGCTCCTGCGTCTTTTTAAAGTCGGATTTGTCGAAATTCTCCCGGGCGGCCTGCCAGTACCACTCAGGGGTCCCCATCTGGGGGCCACTCGATCCGCCGCCGGAACACGCGATGAGGGCAAGGAGAACCAGCACCATGAGGCTGGTTCGATAAGGTGGGACATGCATGGTCCTGTCACCTCCCGACGATGTGTTAACACAAATCGTCCTGAAGTGCAAGAGCAGCCCCCAAAAATCCCGCCCGAAATGCCCGCCCGCGCGAAAAAAACAGCGGCCTTCCTGGGGCGGGCCCCATCGCAAACGGCATTGCGGAGCGCCTAAGTGCGAAAGATCCTCGGCTCCGAAGCCAGAATCTGCTTCGCAATGGTCTGGAGCTGCATGTTGCTGGTGCCCTCGTAAATGGTGCCGATTTTGGCGTCACGAAAGAGCTTCTCCACGGGGTACTCCTTTGTGAAACCCACTCCTCCGAACAGGTCGACAGCGCGCGCCGCGACCCGGCCCGCCATCTCGGAAGCGTGATACTTGGCCATGGCCGCCTCGACGGTAAAATCCTCTCCCGCGTCCTTCAACCGAGCCGCGTTGTAAACGAGCAAACGGGCTGCCTCGATTTCCGTCGCCATCCCGGCCAGTTGAAACTGAACCGCCTGAAAGTCGGCGATCGGCTTGCCGAACTGCTTCCGCTCCTTGGCGTATTTAGTGGCATGGAAGAGAGCGGCTTCGGCCAGGCCCAGCATCTGTCCGGCGATCCCGATCCGCCCTTCGTTGAGCGTCTCGATCGCGATCTTATATCCTTCGCCCGGCTTTCCAAGCACGTTGTTTTTGGGCACGCGGCAGGCGTCAAGGATCAGCTCGCAGGTCGAGGAAGCCCGAATGCCGAGCTTGTCCTCCTTCTTTCCTACCCGGAAGCCAGGCGTATCCCGCTCGATCAGGAACCCGGTGATCCCTCGATGGCCGGCCTCCGGATTGATATTCGCGAATAGCACGAAGATCCCGGCCTCCTGGGCATTCGAAATCCACAGCTTTCGGCCGCTGATCTCGAAATGGTCCGTGCGGTCGTGGGCGCGCGCCGCCAGCGAAAAAGCGTCGCTGCCCGAGCCTGCCTCCGACAGCGCGTAGGCGCCGACAGTATCGGCCGCCAAGCGCGGCAGAAAGCGCCGCTTCTGGTCGTCCGATGCCCAGCGCAGCAGGGCGTCGTTGACAAGAGTGTTGTGCACATCGACGACAACCGCGGCCGAGGGGTCCACGGTGGAAAGGGCCTCCACCGCAAGCACAGCCATGAAGAAGGACCCCTCCTGCCCGCCGTAGGCCTCGGGAATCGAGATTCCCATCAGGCCCAGCTTGAAAAACTCTTGAATAAGCGCCGGTTGAAAGGCGCCTTTCTCATCCATTTCGCGAACATGCGGCCCCACGGTCTCCACGGCAAAGCGCCGCACCGTCTCGCGAAAGAGACGTTCTTCTTCGGTGAGCCTCGTCAAGGGAGATTCGGACATGATTCTTCGACGGATCCAGGCGGAGTAGGAAATCTATTCGACGGCGGTTTCCGCGGCGCTGGATGCGCTGTGCGCATCCTCAGCCTCCACGCCCGAGGGCTCGTAGTAGAGGATACGGCCACAAGCTTCACAGGTGAGCACCTGCTCGTTGCTGCGCAGCATCTGGCTGAACTGAGGGCGAAAGACCACGTTGCACGCCAGACAGCGGTCGGCGCTGGCGCGCGCGACAGCCCGACCCCCTCGTGATCTTCGAACGTGTTCGTACGTTCGTAGCACCTGGTTCGAAAGCGCCTTCGCAAGCTCCGCGCGAGCAGCCCTCACGGCGGCGGCCTCTTGCTCGTCCTTGGCCACGCGCGCCTTGGTCTCCGAGACTTCCCGCTGCACCTTCTCATTCTCTACGCGCAGAGCCGCTTCCGCTCTCTTGACGTTCTGCGCCAGCGTCTCCGCCTCGACCATCTTGTCAAGAATGCGGTCCTCGATCTTGCGCACCGCCTCTTCGTGAAAGTCAATCTCATGCTGAAAGGCCCGAAACTGTTCGTTGGTCTTGGCCTCGTTCATCTGCCCGCGCAGGCGGCTGATGTGCTGCTGATGGGTGGCGATTTCCCCCTCCAGCGATCGATGACCCTTCTTGTTTTCGGCCAAGGCCGCCTGGTCCGCCTCGATCTGCTTCCTGTGGCTCTCGAGCTGCCTTTCAATCTCGGAAACATATTTTGGCAGGCGGCCGATTTCTTCGTCCAGCTCGCGGATTCGATCATCCACTTGCTGCAGCTCACGGACGCGCGGGAGGTCAGCGTGCATTCGGTTTAATATCCATTTCGGTCGTTCCTATCATAGCCAAAATGGGAATCCTCTCGTGCCAGCTGCGGTTTGCCTCCAAAACGTCCCATCACCGCTTGCCGCGCCGCCTCCAGCTCCTGCACGCCCATCCACCGGCAGGAGCCATACAGCACTACCAAACCCAAGGGAACCGAGATCCCAAGGTCAAGCAACCGCACCAGCATGGAGACGCCAAGCGAGTAACTCACGGCGTAAGACGACATCGCGCACGCCGCGCCCATGACGGCTGAGGCGGTGAGGATTTTCAGCACGCTCGCCAGGAGCCTGCGGCCGTGAATGCCCTCGATCCTCCGCCGCATGAAGAAAAGCAGGGCCGCGAAGTTGAGCGTCGCAACAATCGAGGTCGAGAAGGCCAAACCTCCGTGTCCCCAGCCCAGCAGCCGCACAAACACCCAATTGAGAACGTAGTTAGTGAAAATGGAGAGCAGGCTGGCAATGACGGGAACTCTGACTTCGTTGAGAGCGTAGTAGGCCGGCGTGAGCACTTTGATGGCGGAATAGGCAGCCAGCCCAATGCAGTAGTAGGAGAGGGCGACAGCGGTCTGCTCGGTATCGACGGCGGTGAACTGCCCCCGCTGAAACACCACTCCTACAATCGACCGGCTGAGGACGATCAAACCCGCGGCCGACGGAATGGTCAAAAGAAATACCAACGCCAGGGACCGCGAAAGCGTCTCGCGGAATTGGGAAATATGTCCCGCAGCCGCGTTGCGCGAGATGGACGGTAATGTCGCCGACGCCACGGCGACACCGAACAATCCCAGCGGCAATTGCATGAATCGGAAAGCGTACCCCAGCCACGAAACGGGGCCATCGATCACTTCCCCGGCCTGATTGACGATTTGCGAAGCGAACACGCTGTTCACAACTACGTTGACCTGAACCGCCGCCGCGCCGACCACGGCGGGTCCCATCAACCGCAGCACTTGCCGGATGCCGCTGTCGGAAAACGTGAAGTCCGGCCGAAAGTGCAGCCCTGCTTTCCGCAAAGCCGGCAACTGGCAACCATACTGGACCGCGCCTCCCAGCAGAGTGCCGATCGCCATGCCGACGATCGGCTCGAAACCCAACCGGGGCCCCAGCCAGAAACCCAGCAGTAAACCCGTGACAATCGAAGTGATATTAAAAAAGGCAGAGGCGATCGCCGGCAGTCCAAAACTGCCCTTGGCATTCAGCACGCCCATGGCCTTCGCCGCTAAAGCGACGAACAGCAGGAACGGGATCATGATCCGCGCCAGATGGATCGTCAGTTCCCGCTTGCCCGGCACTTCCGCAAACCCCGGAAACATCGTGTCGACGATTGCGGGCGCGAAAATAACCCCTAACAGGCAAAGTACGATCAGGAGAGGAGTCAGGATGGTGGCCAGCCGATTCGACAGACGGTAGGCTTCTTCTTCACCTTTGGAGGAGAGGTACTGCGAGAACGTTGTGACGAATGCCGCCGACAGGGCTCCCTCCGCCAGCAGGTCGCGCAACAGATTGGGAATGCGGAAGGCCGCGACAAACGCGTCATAGGCCATGCCCGCGCCAAAATATTTGGCGAAGACAACTTCCCGAATCAAACCGGTGATGCGGCTCAGAAAAACAGCTCCGCTCATCACGCTGGCGGAGCGCACAATTCCGGCGTGAGTCGAGCGGCTTGAAAGGGGGGAACCGTGGGACGCGACCTCTTCGGTCGTCGTCGGTGGCTCAGTGGCCATCAAAGGTAGCTTAACACGCGCACCCTTCCGTTACTTGCTTGGTGGTGGAACGCACGTTACCAGGGATTGCCGCACGGAGATGTTTTTCTTACAGAGGCGGCGCGCGTCAGTCGGCACCGGCCCTGCCCCACCCTAGGACGGACTTAACCGAGTCACTCAGAATATCGACGATGCGGTCGAGCTGGCTGTGCGTGGTGACGATGGGTGGCGCCAGAAGATAGACGTCGCCGCGGGCGCGGCTGAAGAGACCGCGCTTCTGCGCTTCGCTGTTAACCCTGGCCCCAATGTTTTCGCCGGGCGCAAATTCCTGTTTCGTTGACTTGTCCCTGACAAGTTCGATGCCGCACATCAGGCCCTTGCCGCGCACTTCGCCGATGTGAGGATGATCGCCCAACGCCGTTCGCAACCCTTGCAGCAGGTACTCTCCTTTGGTGGCGGCCTGCAGGGGGAAGTCCTCCTCCTCGAGGATGCGGATATTTCGCAGCGCCACAGCGCAGCCCACAGGGTGCGCGCTGTAGGTGTAGGCATGCATCCATGGAGAGTCGCTTTTGTCGAACACCTCGGCGACTGTGTCGTTGATGCCCACGCCGCCGAAAGGGAAGTAGCCGGAGGTGATGGCTTTGGCGAACTGGACAACGTCCGGTTCCACGCCCCAGTGTTCCAGCGCGAACCACTTGCCACTGCGGCCGAAACCTGTGATCACTTCATCGGCGGCGAACAGAACCTCGTAGCGGCTGCAGATTTCGCGAATACGGGGGAAGTAGTCGTCCTGCGGAACGATGACTCCCCCCGCGCCCTGCACCGGTTCAGCGAGGAACATCGCAACCGTGTCGGGGCCTTCGCGCAAAATGGCTTTCTCGAGCTCGTTGGCCGCGGCAATGCCCTGGCTCTCGCCCGCCGGCGCTTCATAGCGGTAGGGGTAGGGCGATGGGATGTGAATAAAGCCCGGCACGCGCGGCTCGAAGAGTTTCCAATAGCCCTGGATGCCGGTGGCGCTCATGGCGGCAAGTGTAACGCCGTGATAGCCCCATTGGCGCGAGATGACTTTGGTCTTCTGTTCGTGTCCGCGCAGTTTCCAGTAGGAACGTGCGACTTTAATGCTGGTCTCGGTGGCTTCGCCTCCACCCGATGTGAAGAAGAAGCGGTTGATTGACGGATAGCAAAGCCGGGAGAGCTTCTCGGCGAGGTTGATCGCGGGCGGATTCGAGCTTCCGGTATAGGCGGAGCAGTAACCTAGCGTTTCCATCTGCGCGGCGGCCGCCGCGGCCAGCTCCTTCCTTCCGTGGCCGGCGACAACATTCCACAGCCCGGCGAGGCCGTCGATATATTCCTTGCCGTCGGCATCGATCAGAGCCGCCCCGTCTCCTTTCACCCAGACGTGCGCCGATTCGTGCGCTTTGCGGCTGTGAAGGGGATGGATCAAATGGTCGAGATCGCGCGCGACCAAGTCGGGCTTTGTTGCGGTTGCCATGGTTGCCTCGCCTTGTTGAGGGGCTGAAAGACAGCGTAGCAGGATGACACTTCGGAGGGGGACCGTCACTGCGTTTCACCCCAGCGGACTTTCTGCAAAGCCACTGCTCCCCTGGAGCTATTCGACGACTTTGAATTTTTGGACGCGCCTGCCCCAATCCGTTTCTGCCACGTACAGATTTCCTTTGGAGTCTAGAGCAACCGTGTGGCCGTGAGTAAAGTTCCCAATCTGATGGCCGGGGCGGCCGAAACTCGCCAGGATCTTCCCGCCGGCATGGTCGAGGATGTGGACTTGCTCGTTGCGGCCATTCATGACGAACAGGAACTTTTGCTCGGGATCACGCGAGAACGCTACCCACCAAGCGGTGCCCCTGGGGTCGGGCAACGTTGCGGCGCCGGTTCTAATCCAGATATTGCGCTGGAAATTCCCGGACTTGTCGTACACGTGAACCCGGTCGCCCTGCCTGTCACAGACATACACCAGCCCGTTGTTGCCCATCGCAATGCAGTGGACCAATTGCGCAAACGCGCCCGGGGCGCCGTCTCGAACCTCCTGCTCGGTCGCCTGCCGGCCCCACTGCCGCAGGAATTTCCCACTCTTGTCGAATACCGCCACGCGGCGGTTGCCGTAGCCGTCCGCTACATAGATGTCGCCGTTGGCGGGGTCGATGGCCACTCCCGCTGGCAGAAAAAACTGCTCGGGACTGGAGTTGTTTGGTTTGCCCTGGCGAGTGCCGTCGGACGTGTCGAAGGCGCCGCGCTTCCCGATTTGCAACAGCAGCTTCCCATCGTGACTGTACTTCTGAATGATGCCGTCGCCATTGCCAGCAACCCAGATATTGTTCTCCTGATCGAAAGAACAACCGTGGATGGACTGCGGCACAACGTCGGGGTCGCCCATCGACTGAATGACATTACCCGCGGCATCGAAGAGGACGATCGGAGGCGCACGGTGCGATGTTTCCGCCTCTTCATCCGTGATATCGCGGCGATCGACGACGGCCACATGATCGTGCGAATCGACACACACACCCCCGAGACGGCCGAACACCCAGTCGTCGGGTAATGGCTCAGGCCAGCTGGGATCCACCTCGAAACGTGGTGGCGTCTGCGCCGGCAGAACCAGCGACAGAATTCCCAGCGCAAACAGCAGTCTCATGCGCATGTCTTCCTTCAGGGACGGTCGTCGCCTGGCGAATCGCTAGACCGTGGAGCCATTCGTCTATTTAGCGCCTTGGTCAGCGAGGAACTGGATCACGCTAGCGTAGCGCAGGGCTTTAGCGGCATCCAACGCGGTGCGGCCGTCGGTGTTGGACGCATTGATATCCACGCCAAGATCCACGGCGAGTTTAACGGCCTCCAGCATAAGGGACTCCCGCTCAGCGCGGTCCGGTTCAACCCAGGCCGTTCCACCGCCCATGCCCACTGCCGCCATCAGAGCGTTTGTTACCTCGAGACGAGATTCATATCTAAGACCCGTTACGAAGTGAGAATTATGCACGAATCGCGGATCGGCGCCGTGTTTCACCAGCATGCGCATAACGTTCGGTTGGCTGAAACGAGCGGCCAGCCAGAACGGGGCCGCCCCAACAAGAGCCGGCTCGAAATGGAAATCCCGGGATGAGCGGCGCGTTGGCGTCCATGTCTGAAGAGGCGCGTTCGGATCCGCGCCATGAGCAAGCAGCGTGCTTACCATCTTTTCATCACGCCGCATGATGGCTTCGTGGAGTGCGCTGAAGCCCGCCTCCACCTTGTTCGGATCGGCGCCCTTCGCGAGCAGGAATTCGACGAGTTCCGTGTATCCGGAGTGAGCGGCCAAGACGGTGGCGCTGACGCCCCACGCATCCGCGTCGTCGACGTTGGCGCCGGCCGCCACGAGCAGCTTCGCCGACTCCAGATCACCCGAGCGCGCGGCAAACAAAAGCGCCGTGTCGCCGCCGTGCGGAATCATCTTGTTGTAGGGGGGATAGCCGTGCGGAGGCACCGCCATCATCTGGCTCCAAACTTCCGAGCGCTGGTGCACATCCGCGCCGTGCGCGAGCAACACTTTCACCACATCCGCGTGCCTTTGCGACGCTGCCCACATCAGCGCCGTCTGCCCGCGGGTGGCCCGCGCATTGACATCCGCACCCTTAGCGGCCAACTGCTCGACAACGCCCGGATATCCCGAGCGGGCAGCGACCATCAGCGGCGTCTCACCGGCCAGAAGCGCGGCGTTCGGGTTCGCGCCGGCTTCCAGAAGTTTGCGGACGATGTCCGCGTTGCCATTCTGGCTGGCCGTCCAAAGTGGCGTAACGCCAAGATCGGTCGCGGCGTTCACGTTAGCGCCCGCCCGGATCAGCAGGCCGGCGCTCTCAAGATCATCGCGATAGCAAGCCCAATGAAGAGCGGTTGTACCATCGGCTTCAGCGGCGTTGACGTCCGCCTTTTCGTCAAGTAGCGCGCGCACTGCATGACGATCGCCACTCTTGGCAGCGTCGGCAAGCGGCGAACGAAGGCTACCGCCGGCGCCCATGAACAGGACCGCCAGCCCCACCGGGACCAAGCGCTGCCAGGTTCGTATCACATGCATCGCCGCACCTATCTTTTCGCTACACACCGGAGAGAGTATCGAGCGGCAGTTCGCCGGTGCTGCCCCCGAGCCGCTCGACCGGTACGCCGAGCTTATCGATCAGGGTGACGAGCAAGTTGGCCATGGATGGCTCGTTGGCATAGCTGAGGTGCCGGCCGCCCTTGAGCCGCCCCGCTCCGCCGCCCACCACCAGCAAGGGCAGATTGACCCCCGAGTGCTGCGTGCTGTTGGAAATGCCCGAGCCATAGAGGATCGTCATGTGATCCAGAAGCGAGCCGTCGCCGTCGGGTGTCGCGCGGAGCTTCGCCAGATACTGCGAGAACAGCTGCGCGTGATAGCGGTTGATCTTGGACATCTGCGCCACCAGCTCGGGAATATTGTTGTGGTGCGACAGCGGATGGTGCGCCTCGGGCACGCCGATCTGCGGGTAGGGGCGGGCGCTCTGCTCCTTGCTGAGCATGAACGAAATGACACGCGTGAGATCGGACTGAAACGCGAGCACTTGCAGGTCCAGCATCAGCGCGAGGTGATCTTCGAAAACAGGTGGCGCGCCTTGCGGCTGCTCCATAGCCGGAAGATCAATATCCCTCTGCTCCTCCGCCTTCTGAATGCGGCGTTCCACGTCGCGAATGGCGTCGGTGTACTCATTGATCTTGCTCTGATCGGTCGGCCCCAGTTCCTTCTTCAAGTCCGCGAGTTTCTCTGTCACTGAATCCAGAATGCTCTTCTGCTGTTCCAGCCTCGCCTCGCGCGCGGCTCGCTCGGTACTGCCGCTGTCGCCGAACAGTTTTTCGAAGACGGCCCGCGGGTTCCACTCCATCGGCAAGGGCTGCGTGGAGCTGCGCCAGGAAAGAGTGTGCGTGTAGACACAACTTAGATTGCCTGTGCAGGCGCCCGCGTTGGCCGGCGCATCCATCGAGATCTCGAGCGACGCCACCTGCGTTTCCTTGGCGAATTGGCGGGCGAGGATCTGATCCATGGAAACATCAGCAATAATTTCGATCTCGTTCCGCCCACCGCGGGTTGTACCGGTGAGGAAGGATCCCGAGGCGCCGGCATGAATGTAGTTCCAGCTTGCTTTCAGGCCTGACAACACGAGCATCTGCTCGCGATATGCCGCCAATGGCTCGAGGATAGGCGAGAGTTCAAACGCCCGGCCTTCTCCCTTCGGCGTCCAATACTCCATGGCCATGCCGTTCGGCACATAGAACGCCTGAAACCGGTGCGCTGGTTTGACAGCGGCCTGCCCGCGCGGCGCCAGCGCGGGAAACATGGCGTCGAGAAGCGGCAGAGCCACACTCGCGCCGAGGCCCCGCAGGACTGTCCGCCGCGGCAATACTTTCGTCAGGAACACCATGGCCGTCATCTCCTCTAATCTGTTTTGGAATCCACCTGCCGCGCCGTCAAAAAACTAGGACTATTCACAATCCCAAGAATAATCGATGACCAGCGGTAGCCGCCGGACTCCGCGTCGCGGACGATTTGGCGCACCGCCGGGCTGTCGTAGTATTCGAGCCTGCGCCCCAGAGCGTAGGCCAGGAGTTTTTCCGTGACCGTGCGCGGAAATTGTTCGGGATCCTGCAGCAGCAGGGCACGCAATCCCGCCAGACCTTGCACCTCAACACCACCCGGTGTCGACCCGAGGGCGTCGACCGGCTTTCCGTGTTCATCCACCGAGCGCCAGCCGCCGATGACGTCGAAGTTCTCCAACGCAAACCCCAAGGGATCGATCAGCGAATGGCAACTATTGCAGGAGGGGTTCTGGCGGTGCTGCGCCAGCCTCTCACGCATCGACAACGTCCTGGCGCCGGGCTTGTCGTCCAGGTTCGTATCAACGCCGGGGGGAGGCGGCGGCACATGGAGACTGAGAATGTTATTCAGCAGCCACTTGCCGCGAAGCACTGGCGACGTCCGGTCAGGGTAAGACGTTGTCGCAAGCAGGGCGCCATGCGCCAGCAAGCCGCCGCGCTGCTCGCGATTTGGAAGGATGACCCGGCGGAAGCGGCTGCCGTGAACTCCGGGAATCCCGTAGTGGCGGGCCAGCCGTTCGTTGACGAACGTGTAATCGGCGCTCAAGAGGTCGGCGACTCTGCGGTCCTCGCGCACGGTGCTGGCGACAAAAAGCTCCGTCTCGCGCTGGAATGCCTGCAACAGGCTTTCGTCGTAGTTTGGATACCGCTCCGGATCGACAACCACTTCTCCGACGCGGCGCAGATTCAGCCACTGTGCCGCGAAGTCGCTGGAGAGGGCTTCGACCGCGCGGGGATCGGCGAGCATGCGCCGCGCTTCCTTTTCCAGCACCAGCGGATCCGTGAGCTGTCCTCGTTCGGCAACAGACAGTAATTGCTCGTCAGGGATACTGCTCCATAAGAAAAAGGACAACCGCGAAGCGACCTCCAGATCACTCAAGCGATGGTTGGAGCGCCCCGCTGGCGCCTGGTTTGGCGCGGCCGGCGGGCGATGGACTCGCAAAAGGAAATCCGGATCGACCAGCATCCGTTCCAGCGCGAATTGGATCCCGTTGTCAAAGCTGCCGCCGTCACGCCGGCCGCTGTCAAAAAACTCCAGCAGTGTGTGCTCGTCCGCTTTCGTCACCGGTCGCCGATAGGCGAGCCGGGCCATTCTTGAGAGGATCGTCGAGGCGCAAGGCCGCTCTTCAGCGGCAACTCGCGGCTGGCAGGTAAAAATCGCGCGGCGGCCAGGCGTGTCTTTCGCCGGCCCGGCGATTTGATAGGGCCCTCCAATCTGCACCGAGCCGACGTTCGCGTAGCCCATGTAAACTTGGTCATTCGTGATGACCCGGCCCCTTTGCAGGGGCTGCGGCAACCCTTCCGGCTCCCACAGCTCTCTCACAAACGAAACGCCGACGATACGCGGCCCGGCCTCCACCTGGACGCGCACCTCGAGACCTGCGTCGCCCTTGACCTGCATGTACTCTTCCCATTCGGGGTCACCCGCATAGCCAGGTTCCCCGTCTCCGGCATAGCTCGCCGCGGCGGGCCGGCCCTGGGCCCCGCCTCCGACAGTGAAGCGCTTTAGCAGCTTGCTATCCAGGCGGATGTCGAGCTGCTGCGGCCAGCCCATTCCCTTCAGATAGTCCTGATACTGCCTTTGCAGTTGGACTCGAATCAGGTACTCGCCATCGACAGGAAAGTTGTAGCGTACTGCGATGCCGCCCCGGGACCCCAATGGCAGGTCCTCGCTTTGCCGGTCGTCCTGAAGCACGTGCAACGGGATGGCAAATCTCTCCATCGCCGCGCTCGCGGGAGGAAGACCCGTCGCCAGCCGCGTTACCTGGCGCGCCACCGACATGTACCGCTCCAGATGCGCCGTTGAGATCGAGAGGACGTCGGCGAAATTGTCGAAGCTCCCGTCAGCCGTCTCGTCCCCGGGGAGCAGCGGTTTCACGTCGAGGTCAAGGGCAAACAGGTCGCGAATGGCGTTGTTGTATTCCGTTCGATTGAGACGGTGGACCACGCTGATCGGACCTGGATCGGGCCTGGCGGCCCACGTGCGGTCAATCTCACCTTCCAAAGAACTCGCGACAGCACGGTAGGTTGCCGCATCGGGCCGAGGCATACCCGGCGGGGGCATAGACCCCGCTCGCAGCTTCGCAATCACGCGTTCCCATACCTCGGCACGGGCGCCGGGCCGGGCGGGGTCGAGATTATCCAGGGCAAGGCCGGCGGTCTGAAGGTTCTGATTGTGGCAGGCGATGCAGTAGGTATCGAGAAGGGCCCGAGGATTCGAGGGAGAGGGTGTTGCCTGGCTCGCTGGCGCCTGCGCAGCCGGCAGCTTCACAGCGATCATCCCGCTCCCCATCAGGAGCGAAAGGATCCCGGCATAGACCGCCCAGCATCGCCTCATAGGCCTTGTAACAAGTCTGGAAGACCCCCTTTTCACACCCCTACCACGAGCCTGCCAGACAAGTGCAGTATACACCCGGTTCGCTTCCGGACCCAGGGAACAAAAGGCCCGTTAGCTGCGATCCGGGATGATCTCCACCCTCAATCCAGTGCTACCCGAGGCCAGCCCTTGCCATGCCACTCGATCTCTTTAATCCAGAGCTTCGAGCGGCCTTCATCGTTAACGTCGTACCCGTGAAAGACAAGATAGTCGACCCCATCGAACGTATAAGCTGAGTTGTGCCCTACGCCGGGCCAGCGGGAGTTTCCGCCAACCACCAGTGTCCCGCCACCGATCCGCATATCGTGCCCTTCTTTGTCGAGATAGGGCCCGCTTATCTTCTCCGATCTGCCGGCGACGACCTTGTAGGTGCTGTCCCTGCCGCGGCAGCAGCGGTCCCACGAGACAAACAGATAGTAGAATCCATTTTTCTTGAAGATAAACGGAGCCTCGATTGTGCTGTTCAGGGAGTCCCCGGCATCCCGCTCCTCCAGCTTCCAGTCGCGAAATCGCGCCGCGATCGTGTACCACTCCTCCGGTTGCGCGACTTCCGTCAGGCTCTCATGAAGCCGGACCAGTTTGATTCCAAGCCAGAACGACCCGAACGATAGCCACGGCACGCCCGTGTCGTCGAAGGCTAGATTGGGGTCAATGGCGTTCCACATATCTCTTCCCGCAACGGACCTGACAACGGGACCGTGATCGACCCACTTGAAAGCAGGATCATCCGGGTTCAGCGTCGTATTGGTCGCCACACCGATCGCGGAATTATTACTGCCGAAGGATGAGACCGAATAATAGAGGTAGTAAACCCCGTTGTGGTGAGTAATGTCAGGGGCCCACTCGCTATTGCGAAAATTCGGGAAGAGGCGCGTTGTCCATTCCGGAGCCGCCTCAAAAACAGCGGGTTTGCGTTCCCAAGTTTTTCTGTCGGTCGAAGAAAATACAGAAAGCCCTCTCCCCGTGCAAAAGAGATAATAGACGCCATCCTGCCGGATCATGACCGGATCGTGAACCCGGATATCGACAGGCTGGGACCATGCGGCCTGCAGCCACAACGCCGCGAGAGCGACAGGGAAGGCCGCGCGAGATATGGCGGACTGAAGTATCTGCATCATGGAGATCACCCGATTAAGGGAGGCGCTCGCGGCTGCCGTCAGCGCGAGCAAGAGTCAGCCTTTCAAATAGGGCTTCACAAACTCGTAGGTTTGCCGCAACGACCTCTGCGCCTGATCATCGAATGGAGCGTCGCCCTGCAGGCGGCATTTCGTATTTGGGAAAACGCCGCGAAGCTGAAGGACGTACTTCATCGCCGGCAACCCAAAAGCCTGCACTTCTGTGACCAGCAGCAGCGCCTTGGAGAACATATCCATGGCTTGGCTGTGCTGTCCGGCGCGCCAAGCCTTCCAAGCGGCGACGTACAAGTCAGCGAATCCCGCCGCCGGCATCGTCCCGGCCGAGCAGCGCGCGAGCTCGTCGACCAGTGTGCGGCCGTGGGCACCAGTGAAAACGCCTCGGACCAGGTCACCCCCGCGCCCGCGATAGTCGGAAATACGCGGCAACGTGTGCCCCGCCTCATCTTTGACATAGCGTAATGTCGGAATCTCGCGGGCCATGTCGAGCACAAAGTCGACGCTCATGTCGCCCACTGTCTGCACGAAGAGCGGGCGGTCACAAGCGCCGGCGATGGCGCGATAGTACGCAAACTGCTCGCGAAGGTCCTTGGTGTCGAGCGGAATAGCCACAATGGCGTCCGGCTCGAGCTTGGCGGCATGCCGCGCATACCGCACGGCGCTGTCAGTATCGGGGCCCTGCACGCCGACGACAACCGCCAGGTGTTCGCCGTTGCCTCCGAGGGAACGGGCGGCCTGCACCATGGCTTCGGCGCCGGCGAGACGCTCCTGCTCGGACAGCGTCGCGTACTCGCTCGCCAATTGCGGCCAAACAACGCCCTGCACGCCGATGCGGTCGCAAAATCGAACTTCCGCGGCGAGGGTCGTCGTATCGAGCGCCCCCTCTTCCGTAAAGGGAGTCTGCAAAATCGGAAAGACGCCCTCGAACTTAGGCGTCGAATCGGCGCGCAGACCGCCCGGCAGGGCGAAGTGCATCGCTGCAAAACCCAACTTCAGGAAACCGCGCCGGTCCAGGGCCGTTGCGTGTTTAGTCATGGGCGTACTTTTTCAGCAACCCCTCACTCAGCGCCACGCCGAAGCCAGGGGCGTTGGTGGGATAGTAAAACCCTTTCTCGAAGCGTGGGGTCAGCGCCGCGAGCAGCTCATTATTCTCCGCTTCGAGTATCCCGAAGCTCTCGGCAAGAGGGCAGTTCGGCGTGGCCACGATGAAACTCAGCCCAAAGGCGCTGCCCCCGCGGTGCGGCACGATCGGCAGCGAATTCGCGCCGGCCAGCGCCGCAATACGGCGCGCCTCGGTCAATCCGCCCGACCAGGTTAGGTCCGGCTGCAGTAGTTGTACCGCATTGTGCCGGATCAGGTCGTCGAAGCCCACGTACGTATACTCGTGCTCGCCGCTAGCGATGCGCGGCCCGCGAACCAGCCGGCATAGGCGCTCGTAACCCACCACGTCGTCGGGGCTGAGCGGCTCTTCAATCCAGTTCAGCCGCAGTTCCGCCAGCCTGTCGTACATCTCGAGTGTGTAGGCGACGTCCCACAGCGACGAGCAGTCGATCATCAGTTCGGCGTCGGGACCGATGAGTTTGCGCACCTCCGTGAGCTGCTGGACGATGCGCTGCATGCCCTCGCGCCCTTCCTCCACGCCTTCTCGAATCGGAATTTTGAAGGCGCGAAAGCCGAGGGCCAGGGCTTTCTCGACCGCGAAACCGGTGTAGTAGGCGGGGACTTTTTCCTTCGTTACGCCGCCAAGCAGCTGGTGGACGGGCCGCCCGGCGTGTTTACCGGCGATATCCCACAGCGCCAGGTCGATGCCGCTGATGGCCATGACCGGCACGCCCTTACGCCCATAGAAAGCCGTGGCGGCGTACATCTGATCGGCGAGCAGTTCGACGTTGAGGGCATTGGCTCCCAGCAGCAGGTGCTGTAAGTGGTGCTCGATGATGTAGGCAGCGGCGCCTCCGCCTCCACCCATGCCGTAGCCGGTGAGGCCCTGATCGGTCTTGATCTCCACAATGATCGCGCCGGCGAGCTGCGCGAAGGGACCTCGCCAACGACGGCGGGCCGGATCGAAGTCCGAAGTGAATTTCGGAATGCGAGCCGCGTAAGCGGCCCCGAGAAAGACTGGATACGCTTTGACCGAAACAACGTTCTGGCGGTCGGATCCAACGCTCTGCGCGCTAGCGATCGCCTGCGTGAGGCCGAGCGGCAGCGCGGCGGTCCGTTGCAGGAATGCCCGGCGGTTGAGCGGCATATGGGGCATGGGATCGGCCCCATTATAGACGCATGAGCCTGCATGCGCCGGGCAAGGCTGCGGCGTTTACGGAACGGCTTAAGGGTTGCCGGAGAGTACGAAACAGCGTGATAGAGTGTCGTCTATGGATCTTCGCGAGTTCCTCACGTCGCCGATCGCCTACCTCGCACCCGACAAGGCTCTCGATGGCCTCAGCGCTGCCGACGCCGAGCGCCATATCCCGGGCGCGGCCCATTCCATTGTGGAAATTGTCGCCCACCTGGCCTTCTGGCAGGACTGGTTTCACGCGCGCTGTCTAGGCCAGGCGGAGCCGGTAGTCGCCTCTGCTGCCGCAGGTTGGCCGGCGCCGTCCGCGGGGTCCTGGCCGCTCGTGCGGGCCGGCTTCCTCGACCGGCTTCTACAGCTCACGGAGCTGTCCCAAGGGGACATAACGCGGCCTGTGGCGCCCGCCATCGAGTTTCCGCCGCTCGCGCATTACACCATCGGCGAAGCGTTGGTCCACGTCGCCACGCACAACGCGCACCACCTCGGCCAAGTGATCCTGATGCGGCAGTTGCTGGGAACCTGGCCGCCACCAGCCGGAAGCTGGACGTGGTAAGGGAGGATGTTCCCATCGATCAGTTCATCTCATTAGACGATTAGTCGTGGGGGAGGGCGAGCGGCAAAGTGAGTAGTATCTACGTAAATTTCCGACTGGGTCTATGTGTCGCGCACTTGTGGCGGTTTTCCTCATTTCTCCGCGCCCGCCGGGATTACGCAGCCAAATAAACTGCTTTCTACTTACGCATTTGCGGACCAGGCACCGGCGCACGCCTCGCGGGCAGTCCAGTTGCTTGGATCACGGCCGTGAGTTGGGCCGTCGGGCGTCTGTTCCGTTGTGGGGATCAACCCATGTTGAGCAAGAACCTGTCTATTTCATTATTGATGATGCTCTCAGCGGCCAACGCGAATGCTCAACCGGTCGCGGTCGCGGCAGGCTACAACCTCCCGGTGATCAACCTGGCGCCGGGTCAGGTTGTCACGATCTTCGTCGACGGGCTCAACCTGCCGCCGGAAACAGACGTGCGGGCAAGGGGTGTGCCACTGCCGCGTCAACTCGCAGGCGTCTCTGCAACGCTCGTGCAGAAAACAACGCCCCTCGTACCCTTCGAGAATCAGGCAGCGCTGTTGCGTGTCGTAACGTTCAGCAATTGCGGAGGAGCGGATCCGATGGAACCGTGCCCACAGAGAGCCGCCGTCACGCTGCAGGTTCCTTTTGAGGCTATAGCGCTCGGCAGCGGTCGAATTTTCCCGTTATTCAACGATCTTTTCTTTGTTCACGACGGCGTTCGGGGCCCTGGAGTTCGAGTTCGCATGTTCGAGCCGAACATTCATCTGTTGGATGCATGCGATTCGACGCACCCGGAGTGGCCCGTTCCCAACTGCACGTCGATCCTCACGAACGCTGAAGGAGAGTTTGTGGGGCGGGGCCACCTTCGTGAGGTGCGCCCCGGAGCAACAATCGTTGCCTATGCTTTCGGTCTCGGCGCCACTGAGCCGCGGGTTCCGACCGGCAGGGCCAGTCCTTCACCGCCCGCGCTTCTGCAAAGCCCGGACACTCAGCGAGTGCAGTTCGAATTCCTTGGCCTTGGCCGGGAGGCTGTGGTACAGGTGGCGCCGGCGTTTGTTGGGCTCACGCCGCGTTTCGTGGGGCTGTATCAGATCAATATTCCCGTGCCCCAGCCTCCCGATGGCCTGCCACCGTGCGTCGAGGTTCGTGACTTCAACACGCGGCTGTCGGTCATCGCCGCCAACCATCCCTTGTCCCCGCCCGGGGACAGCGTGGAGTTTTGCATCGGTCAAGACTAACGCTATGAGTGGCTGCCGGTCAGGGCGAATCCAGTCAACTGCTGAATCGATGGTGCTGGAGGTGGGGGTCGAACCCACATGCCCAGTGAAGGGCGCGGGATTTTGAGTCCCGTGCGTCTGCCAATTTCGCCACTCCAGCGCGGCAGGTTTACCCGATCATCTTAGCATTGCAGAACAGCCACATTGAAGCTCATGTGCGTTCGTCGCAATCGCCACCTCCAAAAAGGTTCGGCGTTCCGTCTGTCGCGCCACTGGAGTTCTTCGGCGCTCGAACTGGGTCAGTGGGGAATCCCTGCGCGGACACTCACATGAGAGACCGGCAGATTCGGCATGATCTCGCCTTCCGTCTCGGACTTGGGCGTGTAAAGCGCTGCGCGGGCGGCCCGTCCCCCGGCCCAATACCACCGCGAGCGCTCGATTTCAACCGCTTCTCGCGCCAGCAATCAACATCTCCAAATCACAAATATCAGCGCAACTTGTTTTCTCGCAACAGGATGTCCCTGTATGGGCAAGTTTGGCCCGCGGCGTGCTGTCGGCAGAGGGCGAATCACTTGCGAAAAGGAGATGGAAGGAATTTCTATGAGAGCGATGGGAATGGCGTTGACGCTGACTGCGGGTTTGGCCGTGTTTGCGGCGCCCGGAGTCGGCGAAATGGAGAAGCCGCGGGTCTTCGTCGGGGAAAGCGCTTCTTGGGAAGTCTCAGCGGGTGGCGCGGGAACATCCGACGGAGTTTTTGGGGCCGGCTCCGGTGGAGCACGGCCGCAAAGGGTCGAGGTCATGAAGACCTTCGCCAAGCGGTGTCCTGACGTCACCATAACTCTCAACCGGGAAAAAGCCGACTACATCGTGCTGTTGGAGCATGAAGGCGGCAAAGATCCTATCAGCAGGGATAACAAGTTTGCCGTCTTTCACGCGGGCGACATGATCGCCGCCGGCTCCACGCGCTCGCTCGGCAACGCGGTGAAAGACGCCTGCGGGGCCATCCAGAGGAACTAGCGTTAGTTCCGCGCCGCCCGCGTAGGGCCGTACGCCGCTCTACTTCGCCTCCGGCTGGCCGTTCTCGGCGGGTGGTGGCGGTTCCGTCGGTTTCAGCACTTCCACGATCGAGCGCTGAATCTCCTGGACGGCGCTCATTTCGAGTTCATACGTCGTCGGCGACCCTGGGATGGCCGCGTAGACACGCTCTTTCTCGGTTGAGCTGATGGCGGCCTTTTCCTGCTGTTTGCCCTCTTCCGAAGGCGTCACCGTGGCTTCGATCTCCGGGGCACCCAGGCCGAACTTCGATTGCTCAGCCGCTTCGTCGGATGCAAAGCCCCTGGCCGTCAGGTTGCGCAGGCTGTCGATCACGGCTTGCACTTTGGCGGAATCGAGTTCCCGGTCGCCGTCCGAGGCGGCCACCCACTTGTCGTCCTTCTTGGCGATGGTCAGCCGCGTTTCTCCGTTGCGGAGTTCGAGCTGCTTGGGGTCCTGGAAGCCGAAGTCGAAAAGCTTCTTGTTGCGGAAGTCCGCAAGCTGCTTGTTGAGACCCTCGGCGAAGGTTTTCGCAACCTCATACACGCCGTTGGGCAGATCGGAACTCATCGCGAAATAAGAATCTTCGCCGCGCTTGGCAACCGTAATCGTGTGCACGCCATCCTGGTCCGTGACTTCCACGGATGCGAAAGGCCTGGCGGCGCTGAATTCCTTGGCAGGCGCTTCTCCCTCGGAGAGCACCGACACCATCTCCGCATTGGCGGCTGAGCGCGCCAGATCACCGACCGTGAAATTGTCGGCGCGCAGGGGTTTTGGCCGCAGGATCTGCCACTTGTCGTCGCCGCTCTTGCCGAACTCCAGGACCTGGGGACCGTTCTTCAGAATGACGCGTGAAATGGCGCTCTGGTCGACATCAAGCAGCTTCTTGTCGCGCAGGTCGAAGGCTTCTTTCTCGAAGCCTGTCTTGAGATGCGAGAACAGCGTGAACAGGCGCGGGTCGCCCTCGAGCCGCGCGTAGACGGCGGAACCGGTGGGTGTGTCCTTGCCGAAAAGGATCTGGTACGACTTTCCCTCCTTGGCTTCGACCGTGACGCGCAGAGTCCCGTCGCCCGTGAGGCCATAGGGCGTCCAGTCGGCGACGTTTTCCTCAACCACACGATCGGCGCTCATCGGCGTCAGGCTGGCAAGCAGCGTTTCCGCGGCAAAGCCGTCAACCTTCATCGAGAGGGGCTCGGCGAACTTCCATTCCTTGTCTTCGCCGCGGCGCACCGTCAACGGATCCTTGCCCGGACGCTTCACCGTAATGGCCTGGATGTCGTCCTGCTTGAGGTCTACAACCTTGACTTTGGCGTCTTCCGCTTCCGGCGGGTGCTCTTCAGAGTAGTAGACAACGCCGCCAAGGATCGCCAGAAGCACGATCGCTATCAGAAGAGGCATCGGTTTCATGGTCGTACCTCCTTGTTAGAGTTCTGCAAGGCTGGAATCACCGGAATCAAGCCGCAGCCTGGCTCGCAGCGTCCGCGGCGCTAACGGCGGACCCACCAGACGCGCACGCCGGCGAAGATGATGAGCAGGGGCAGGCCCACGATCGTTCCCCAGAACAAACGGGAAATCTGCGACTCGCTGATGCTGAGCGGTGTATGTTCCGGATTTTTCGGCCGGATGGAAATCAAATCTTCATCGGAGCTGAGCCAATTCAACATGTTCAGCAGCATGTCGAGATTTCCCGCGCGCCCCACGAAACCGTTGCGGGCAAAAAGCGAGGTCCCCACAACTACAATACGGCCCTCTTTCTTCGCCTCCTCCTCCGGCGCGGCTGCGGCGGGTTCTTCGGCGGCGGGTGTCGCGTCGCTGGTCGCGGCGGGCACGGCAAACGTGGCAGCGGCGCCCACGGAGATCGGTCCCGGCCTCTCTTTACTCGGATCGCGTCGCAACTCGCCGTCATCCAATTTCAGCTCCTGCGTCGCAAAGCTATTCGACGTGGTGCTGAACAACTTGGAAACCTGCCACCCGCTTGGGGCTTCGCCCGGCTCGACGCTGCGTGTCATGGGGAAGATTGTGGCCGTGTTGCCCATCACATCGGTGATCGGATGCGCCTCGTATTGGGCCACCAGGGGAGCCAAAGGGCCGCCCCCGAAGAGCTGTCCGATGCCCGACGTATCAATGACGACCTCGTTGTTTACTTTGACTCCCCAGGAGCCGGCAAGGGCCACCAGATTGGGGCTCTTTTCGTAGTCGATCATGAAGAGCGCCCGGCCGCCGCCCTCGATGTACTTCCTCAAAATGTCGATCTCCGGTTCAAGGTAGTCCGTGTCCGGACCCGCGACGATCAGCAGAGTACACTCGCTCGGGACTTCCGGCCTTTCCAGCAGTGAGATCGTCTCGACTTTGTAATTTGCGCCTTCGATGGCGCTCTTGGCCGAAGCAAAACCGCTCCGCTCGGAATTACCGCCTTCCGCTTCGCCGTGGCCGGTGAACAGACAGGCGGTTTTCTCCTCGCCCTTTAGGGAGCGGATGATGGTATTAGTGATTTCCTGCTCCTCCGTGGACTTGGCCTCTTCGCGATTGGCTCCAACTTCCACGATGACCGAGCCGTAGCTGCGGATATTCATGGCCTGCGCCAATTCCGGCCGGCTGTCCACATCGACGTACTCCACGGAAACGCGGCTGGAAGCGTTTTCGTAGCGGTTGAGAGAGTTGCGGGCCGCGTTGAAGTCGGTTCTGCGGTCGAAGTAGTAAATCTTGATGTCGCGGTCGAGATTGTCGAGGATCTTGTGCGTCTGGTCGGAAAGGCTGAAGAGCTTGTCTTTCGTGGCGTCAAAGGTCTTGTTGTAGCGGTTCGCCAGATAGTTGACGGCGACCAGAATGGCCAGCACGACCACAACGTACGTGCCCGAATACGCTCCGTACTTGGTTTGTCTTGTCACCCAGCTCATAGCGTTTCTACGGCCCTCGCGATCATGTTCTCCAGCGTAGCGATTCGATCGAGCGCTTGCTCAGGAACAATCCCAGCGTGATCGCGGAGAGGTAATAGATTACGTCCTTCAACTCGATCACGCCTTTGGAAAATTGCTCGAAGTGCGAGCCGACCGCCAGATACTGGCACACCTTGCCGAGAGTCGATGTGCTGTAGGCATTGACCCAGTCGAGAACCCAAAGCAGCAGAAACAGTCCAAAGGTCGCGGCGCCGGCGACGATCTGATTCTTGGTCAACGTGGAAACAAACGTCCCAAGAGCGAAAAACGTGCCGCCCATCAACAAGAGTCCCAGGTATCCCACAGCCAGCGCCCGCCAATCAGGCTCGCTCAGCACGAAGAGAATCGACAGGTTCAACATTGAAACCAACAGCATGCAGGCGAAAAGCAGCATGGCCGCCAGCCATTTGCCGAAAATGATCTCGTAGTCGCGCACGGGAGAGGTGAGCAGCAATTCGATGGTGCCGCTGCGCTGCTCCTCGGCGAACAGGCGCATGGTCACCATCGGCGCCAGCAATAGAAAAATGATGGTGAAGTTTCCTAGCGTGGGCTGAATCACAAACTGGTTGATGTTCATCGGCGGCGCGCCCATGCCCATCTGCGCCCGCTGGCTGTAGGTGACGAAAATCGCCACCGCGCTGAAAAAGAAATAGCCGAAGATGATGGCGAACATCGCCAGCAGAACATACGCAATAGGAGACGCGAAATAAGAACGCATCTCGCGGCCCGCGATCGTCACAACGTTTCTCATGGCGCGCTCGACTCCTGCGCTTCGGCGGCTGTCTCGCCCAGCACAGCGGAGCCCTCATCCTTTGGCGTACCGTCTTCCGAGGCCGTGAGCTTCAAAAAGATCTCTTCAAGGCTCAAGCCCACCGAACGAATCTCATAAAGACCCCAGCCCGCTTCGACCACGGCGCGCGCCAGCGCGGTGCGAATCGCCGGATCATTGCCGGTCTGCACCTCCCAGGCGGAGCGGCCGCCATGGCCGTTACTCTTGCTAACCTGGGTTACGCCCTGCACCGACCGCAGCCTTGCTTCGATCTGTTCCAGGGGTCCATCGATTTCGACCAGCACCGAGTCGTGCCCCCGCAGCCGGGCTGTCAGGTTCTCCGGCGTGTCACTGGCTTCGATCCGCCCTTCATTGATGATGATGATGCGATTCGCAATGGCCGAGGCTTCAGGCAGAATGTGGGTGCTGAGAATGATGGTGTGCTTCCTGCTCAGCTCGTGGACCAACTGCCGGACTTCGATGATCTGCTTCGGGTCGAGGCCGGCCGTCGGCTCGTCCAGAATCAGAACTTCCGGATCGTGGATCAAGGCCTGTGCCAGTCCGACGCGCTGCCGGTAACCTTTGGAAAGGTGGCCGATCAGCTTCTGCTGCACGCCCGCGACCGAACAGCGGTCCATAACACTCTGAACACGTGCCTCTACATCGCTCCCGGCGATTCCTTTGAGCTTGCCGACAAACCGCAAATAGTCGACCACCCTCATTTCGGGGTAGAGCGGCGGCGTTTCCGGCAGATAGCCGATCCGCTTCTTGACCTCGAGCGGATCCTGAGCGACGTCGAAACCGGCCACGCTGGCAGCGCCCTCCGTCGGAGGCAGAAACCCCGTCAGAATACGCATCGTGGTGGTTTTACCCGCCCCGTTTGGGCCGAGAAAACCGACAATCTCGCCCTTCTCGACCTCGAAGCTGATGCCTCGTACAGCCGTGGTCGGCCCGTAGCGCTTCGTCAGATTCTCAACTTTGATCATTGGTCTTAAGGACGAACGAAAAGCGGCTCAGGTTAGGGGGTATCGTGGACTGAGGTTGAATTATCTGTTCAGTCTCAACGTGTGTAGAGATTATTATGAAACATTGGGTCGCATTGTTGTCAACGGCTGGAAAGCGCGCCGGCACAAAACGCCGCCGCTGCATCAGTCTGTTCGCTGGTAAGCGGAGATGCCGCCGATCCCGCGCAACTCAGGCTTGGTGCTCCGGATGATTGCAGGCCGGGGGGGTCGTAAGCGGGACGCTTCCCTCATACTTCAACTCTTGCTGCATGCCGATTCTTGACGTGTAATAGCCGTCGGTAGCCATGCGCTTGAGCCGGGTGAAGAAGCGCTCCAGGTCGTTCGATGGGTTCTGCTCATGGGATGCCATCGCCGCCACAACCTTCTGCTGGGCGGAAGGGCTTAACTCGAGGAACGGCTGCTTCGCCTGCTTCCGGGCCTCGGCATCCACCAGCTTGAGTCCGTCGGTCCAGGCCTTCCGCACGTCTTCCGCGCTCTCAGAGAGCAAAACATCGGCGAAATTCGCCACCTTGGCCTCATGCGCGCCGGGTGAATGCTCGTCCGCAGGAATGATGATCTCCGTCAGGCGGTCGACCATGTCGAGTTGGGCCGACGAAAAAAACTGAGGCGTATAGGCCGCCGCTTGCGCGGGCGCGATGGCGACAAGGCTGTGAGGATGCTGCGCTGCAACATCCGCCTGGGGCGCCAGCACGCCGGCGGCGATCAGCTTGAGGACAAGACGGCGTTCCATGCCTGCACCCACCTGAAAATGCCACCGTGAGTATAACATAGGGCCTTGCGAAAGACTTTGGGCGCGGTGCGGTTTTCCGAGACCGGAGAGCATTGTGGCGCGGGCGTCCCAGCGCGGAGTAGCCTGTGGCCGGCCGCCCATTTCATAGGCAATTCGATCGGAGCGGTTCCTGTGGTCCGCGTTGTACCGGACCAGCGGTGAGAGCGATGCGCAGGCCAACATCGCGGCTGTCCCCGTAGAAGCGTTTCGGGAAGTCTCTAGCGTTCCTGGCTGGCCCGGCGGGCGCGGGAAGGGGCTGCTTTCGGTTTCACCGGGAGGGGCTGGCGCGTGGGCACAAGGGACTGCGAAAACGCAGGGGGCGTGCGGTCGGGGGCTTCTCCCATACGGTCGGTGACGTAGGAGACAAACTCCTGCATCTGGCGCTGCATCTCCTCCATCTTCTCGCGCATGTTGATGATGATTTCGACGCCGGCCAGGTTTACTCCCAAATCGCGGGTGAACGACAGAATCAGCTCCAGGCGTTCCATGTCTTCATCGGTATACAGCCGGGTATTGCCTTCCGTCCGCGATGGCTTTAGCAGGCCTTCGCGCTCATAGAGCCGTAGCGTTTGCGGGTGGATGCCGAACTGATTCGCGACGACGGAGATCGTGTAGGCTCCCGGCCCTCGTTTTCTACGCGACATATCAGCTCTCACTCCACAGACTCGCCCGGGGGTCTTCGGGATTAACGCGCGCGAACTCCTTCATCATGCCCTTTGAAGCCTCGTCCGGCACGGGTGGCACGACAATCTTCACGGCCACGTACTGATCCCCGCGGCGGTTCGTGCGGCGATTGAGCACTCCTTTTTCCCGCAGCCGGAAAACCTTGTCGGAACTGGTGGCCGGGGGGATCTTGAGCAGCGCCTTGCCGTCGATGGTGGGCACTTCGATCTTGGCCCCCAGCACGGCTTCGGGAATCGTGATCGGCACGCGAACGTGAATATCGTCGCCCTTGCGCTCGAAGAAGGGATGGGAGCCGACGCGCGTGATAATGTAGAGATCGCCCGCGGGCCCGCCCATCTGTCCGGCGTTGCCCTTTCCCGCGACGCGCAGCCGCGAGCCGGACTGCGCTCCAGGCGGAATGCGTACTTCCACACCCTCATTGCGGCCCACACGCCCTTCACCGCCGCAAGCCGGGCAGGCGTTCTTCAGCTGACCCTTGCCCTGGCAGCGCGGACAGGTCAAGTTGAATTTCATCGCCCCCACGGTCTGACCCACTTGGCCGGTACCCTTGCATTCCGGGCAGACCACCGGGCCAATCGCGAGATTTCCGGCGCCACGGCACTGCGAGCAGGTTTCCTGGCGGGAGATGCTGAGACGAACCGTGGTGCCCCGGATCGCATCCCAGAAGTCGATGTCAACGCTGTATTCGAGGTCTTCCCCGGCCTGGGGTTCCGTGTGCGTTTTGGTCCCGCCCGGGCGAAAGAAATCGGAGAACAGGTCCGAGAAGCTTCCCCGGTGCCCTTGTGCGCCACCGCCGGCCTGATTGCCCGCCTGGCGGGCGAACTCGGAAAAGTCGAACCCGCTGAATCCAAAACCGCCCGGTCGCGCGCCGGCTCCGCCGCCCGGAGGCATGCCGCTGTCGCTGTAGAAGCCATACTGGTCGTACATCTGACGCTTTCGGGCGTCGTTGAGGACCTGATAGGCTTCTTGAATGTCCTTAAACTTTTCCTCGGCGCTACGGTCGCCGGGATTCACGTCGGGATGATATTTGCGGGCAAGCCTCCGGTAAGCCTTACGGATCTGATCCGCGGAAGCGTTGCGCTTCAGCCCTAGAGCATCGTAGTAATCTTTTTGGTCGGTCTTGGCCACAACACCTGACCCGCTCTCAGCCCCGCAAAGCCTGGAAAGACTGAGTCCCTCACTCAACGACAGCCAGCGGGCGATTGGAGCAGTCTCGCCCGCCGGTTTCCATCACTCGTCATCCCTTCGATTTGTCGTCGACGTCCACGAACTCGGCGTCGACAACGTCGTCCTTCTTCTCCTCGTCCTTGGCGCCGCTACCCCCTGAAGGCCCAGCGGTTCCGTCCGCCGGCCCCTGGGGCGCCCCCGCCGATTTGTACATCGCCTCGGCCAGCTTATGGCTGGCGGTCGTGAGGTTCTCGACGGCCTTGTTGATCTCCTTGGCATCGCCGTCCTTCATGGCCTTCTTCGCCGCTTCGAGGGCCGTTTCGATGCTCTTGGCGTCCTCATCGCTGATTTTGGCGCGATGCTCCTTGAGAGTCTTCTCCGTGTTGTAGATCATAGCGTCGGCGCGGTTTCGCGCTTCCACTTGCTCGCGCCGCTGCGAGTCGTCGGCCGAGTGAGACTCGGCGTCCTTGGCCATCTTCTCCACCTCTTCCTTCGAGAGGCCGGAAGAACTGGTGATGGTGATCTTTTGCTCCTTCGCTGTGGCCTTGTCTTTCGCGGAGACGTTCAAAATGCCATTGGCGTCGATATCGAATGTGACCTCGATTTGCGGCACGCCCCGGGGAGCGGGCGGAATGCCCACCAGTTGGAAAACGCCCAGCAGCCGGTTGTCGGCCGCCATCGAGCGTTCGCCCTGGTAGACCTTGATCTCCACCGACGTCTGGCTGTCCGCGGCCGTGGAGAAGACTTCGCTCTTGCGCGTCGGAATGGTTGTATTCCGTTCGATGAGCTTTGTGAAAACGCCTCCCAGCGTCTCGATGCCGAGTGAAAGCGGTGTGACGTCGAGCAACAGAACGTCTTTCACTTCGCCGCCCAGCACGCCACCCTGCACGGCGGCGCCCACGGCAACAACCTCATCGGGATTCACACCTTTGTGAGGCTCTTTGCCGAAGAGATTCTTGACAATCTCCTGCACCCGCGGGATGCGCGTCGAGCCGCCCACCATCACGACTTCGTCGATGTTGCTGGGCGTCATGCCGGAATCGGACAGCGCCTTCTTGCAGGGCTCGAGCGTACGCTGCAGCAGCGGCTCCATCATCTGTTCCAGGCGGGCGCGGCTCAGGCGCAACTGCAGGTGTTTCGGACCGCTGGCGTCCGCCGTGATGAATGGAAGATTGATCTCGGTTTCCAGCAGCGTCGACAGATCCATCTTGGCTTTCTCAGCAGCTTCCTTCAGCCGCTGCAACGCCATCTTGTCCTTGGAGATGTCAATGCCTTGATCCTTCTTGAATTCCTCGACGATCCATTCCATCAACACGGCGTCGATGTTGTCGCCGCCCAGGTGGGTATCGCCATTGGTGGCCTTGACCTCGACCACGCCTTCGCCCACCTCGAGAATCGAGATGTCAAACGTGCCGCCGCCGAAATCGTAAACGGCGATCGTTTCGTTCTTCTTCTTATCCAGGCCGTAGGCGAGCGCCGCCGCCGTCGGCTCGTTGATGATGCGCAAGACCTCAAGACCCGCGATCTTGCCCGCGTCTTTGGTCGCCTGGCGCTGCGAGTCGTTAAAGTAGGCCGGCACAGTAATCACGGCCTGCGTCACCTTTTCTCCCAGATACGACTCGGCGGCTTCCTTCAGCTTCGTCAGCACCATCGCCGAGATCTCTTGCGGCGAATACTGCTTGTCGTCGATCTGCACCTTGAGCAGGTCTCCAGCCGGTGAAATCCGATACGGGACGAGGGTCTTTTCCTCTTTCACCTCGTCGGTCCGGCGGCCCATGAAGCGCTTGATCGAAAAGATAGTGTTCTCGGGGTTGGTGACTGCCTGCCGCTTGGCGGCCTGACCCACAAGCCGCTCTCCCGTCTTGGTAAAGGCCACCACCGACGGGGTCGTCCGCGTGCCTTCCTGGTTGGCAATCACCGTCGGCTGGCCGGCCTGCATGACGGCTACCACCGAGTTTGTCGTTCCTAGGTCGATTCCGATAATCTTACCCATGTGGGATTCTCCTTCCTCTTCTCCAGCCCGCGGCTATTCGCCAACAATCGGGACATGGCCTGCAAACGTCGTCGCTGTCTTTTTATGAGTTCAAACTTATTATCAAACCTTAGTGAGATCTTGTCAACATAGAAGATGTGGCAGGCCCAGGAGAAGCTACTTATCCTATTTAAATGAACAGGTTATCTGTGCACAATAGTTGCCCTGGGGGCACCCTGAGCTGCTCGAAGGTTCACTAAAGGCCTGCCCCGCTTCGAGGGACTGGTCGGCCTCATGCTTTTGAGCTACATCACAGACCGGCGAACCTGCCCGGGAGATCTGCTGTCCGCCGTCGGCAGGGCCCTTCGGGCCGGCGTAGATTCCGTTCAGGTGCGGGAAAAGGACCTGTCCACCCGGGCGCTTTACGAGCTGTGCGCCGCAATACTGCGGCTCCCCAATCCCCGGCAAAGCCACATCCTGGTCAACGGCCGGGCGGATGTCGCGCTGGCAGCGGGCGCCCACGGAGTCCACCTGCCTTCCGGATCGTTCTCGCCGGCACGGTTGCGAGATATTGCACCGCAACCTTTTGTGATCGGCGTTTCCTGCCACTCGCTGGAGGAGGTGCGGCGGGCGCGAGCGGAAGGCGCGGACTACGCCCTCTTCGGGCCGGTCTTTGAAACGCCCTCGAAACGCGCCTTTGGTCCCCCGCAAGGACTCGACCGCTTGCGCGAAGTTTGTGAATCGGTTGACCTGCCGGTGTTGGCGCTGGGCGGCGTGAAACTCGACAACGTAGGTTCCTGCTTGCAGGCGGGCGCTGCCGGGATTGCAGGGATCTCTTTGTTCCAGAACCCCAGCGACATCGAATCGATCGTCCGCGAGCTGCGCGGATTAGAGGGAAGGTCGCGCTAGTCGGCCCCCGACAGCGCCCGTGCTATGGCAACTACGCAACGGATGAACCTTCTAGAGGACTGCCGTTGGTGCCGCCCTCAAACGCGCCACGGAAATAAGCCTTGAGGGAGTGCGATAGCATCCCACTATCTCCCGGCGCGCTCATGCCCTACTACAATCCGCCGATATGAAAAGTAGATGTGGAGGGAACAGCATGTGGTCCATCACGCCTTCGCAATCAATCCCTCACGAGTTGGACATCACGCGCCCGGACGCCAAGAACCGCGCGCGTCTGGACGCCGGACATAATGAGGAAGAGCGCCGTGAACGCCGCCGGCAGCGCCGCCGCGAGCGACTCGATCAAGACCTCGAAGTAGACACTTTCGAGCACACGGTGGAAACGGACTGAAGCGCGTGATCTCTCGATGCAAGCAGCCCCGATGGGCGGACGTCCCTCGACTCCCTCACTCGAACCACGGCTGGCGAGTCGGGACGCCCTGAACACGCCGTTCCGCTGAGCGCAACCGCACCTTCTGTGTCCCGCATCGCGTCGCTCCCGTGAATCTCCCTGTGCTATCGTCAACCCTATCGAAGGGAGAGCAGTCGATGGTGCAAGCGGTTAGAAAAGCGGCGGTTCTGGGCGCGGGAACAATGGGATCGCGCATCGCGGGACACTTGGCGAACGCGGGCGTCGAGTGCCTCTTGCTCGACGTTGCCGCCGAAGGCGCGGACTGCCCGGCAGGGCGCAATGCGATCGTTGAAAAGGGCCGCAAGGGCCTGGATACCTCGCGGCCTCCCGCGCTCTATACGCCCGCCGTCGGACACCGTATCAACGTCGGCAACTTCACCGATGATCTTTCGCGCATTGCCGAAGCCGACTGGGTCATCGAAGCAATCGTCGAAAACTTCGAGATCAAGCGCGAGCTGCTCAAGAAAATCGACGGTTGCCGTAAAAAAGGTTCCCTTATCAGTTCCAACACTTCGGGTCTGCCCATCGGCAGCTTGGCCGAAGGCCTCTCCGAAGACTTCCGCCGGCATTGGATCGGCACGCACTTCTTCAACCCGCCGCGCCACATGCGTCTAATCGAGCTCATCCCAACGCCGGAGACCGATCCCGCCGTGGTGCGTTTTCTGCACTCCTTCTGCGACCGCGTGCTAGGGAAGGTTGTCGTCTTCGCCAAAGACCGCCCCAACTTCATTGCCAACCGCATCTTTCTCTTTTCCGTGATGCACACCATCCGCACAATGCTGGCGGAAGGATTTTCGGTGGAGGAAGTGGATACGCTCACGGGGCCCCTGATCGGCCGCCCTCGCATGGCGACGTTCCGTCTGGCTGACTTCACGGGCATCGACGTGTGCCTGTATGTGGCGGAGACGCTCCATCGCCTCGTCCCCGATGATGAGCGGCGCGAGGTTTACGAGCCGCCGCGATTCCTGCGCGAAATGGTCGAGCGCGGCATTGTCGGCGACAAGGCCGGGAGAGGCTTCTACAAGAAGGTAAAGGCATCCGGATCCGGCGCCGACCGGCTCGTCTTCGACCTCGAAACGATGGACTACCGCGAGCCGCGCGCGGTCTCGTGGCCGGCCGTCGAAGAGGCTGCGAAAATCAAGGATACGGGTGAGCGCATCAAGAGGCTGCTGGCATCGGATGACCCGGCCGGCCGCTTCCTATGGAACACGCTCAGCGAGCTGTTCCTGTATGCCGCCGCCCGTATCCCCGAGATTACCGACGATATCGCCAGCGTCGACACCACCATGAAGGCCGGCTTCAATTGGGAGCTGGGCATTTTTGAAACCTGGAACAAGCTCGGCGTGGAAGAGACGGCGCGCCGCATGCAACAGGCAGGCAAGTCCCTGCCGCCGCTGGTAGAAAAGGTTCTTGCCAGTCCGGAAAAGTCGTTTTACCTGGAAAGGGAAGGAACGCTTACGTTCTTCGATCTGGCCTCCAACGCCCACCTGCCGGTCGCGGACCCGCCGGGCATTGTGAGGCTTTCCGCGTTGCGCCGCAACCAGCGTGTCATCAAGTCGTGCAAAGGCGCCAGCCTGGTCGACCTCGGCGAGGGCATCGTTTGCTTTGAACTGCACTCGAAAGCGAACACGCTGGATGCCGGCGTCCTGCAGTTTCTGCGGGAAGTCGTCTCCGACCTTGAAACCCAGCACGAGGGACTGGTCGTCGGCAACGAAGGAGCGAACTTCAGCGTGGGTGCGAACCTGGCGATGCTGCTCGAATGGAGCCGCGCCGGGAAGTTCGGTGAGATCGAGCAGGTGGTCGTGGGGGTGCAGACGCTGTTTCGCGCCTTGCGCGACTGCGCCAAGCCGACCGTTGCCGCGGTGTTCGGCCAGACGCTGGCCGGCGGCTGCGAGCTGGCCCTTCATTGCCAAAGGATCCAGGCGGCGGCGGAGAGCTACATGGGGCTCGTCGAGGTGGGGGCTGGGCTGATTCCCGCCGCCGGGGGTTGCAAAGAACTGTTGCACCGCCACACCGAAGGCCTCTCCGCCGACGGCGATCTGACGCCGCCCACGCGATCCGCCTTTGAGCGCATCGGCATGGCGAAAGTCTCAAGCAGCGCCGCGGAGGCGCGTGATTGGCGGTTCCTGCAGCCGGCCGACGCCATCACCATGAATCGCGACCGCCTTATCGCCGATGCGCAACAAGTTGGTCTACAGATGGCGAAGGCCGGCCCGGCTTCGAAGACGGAGATGCGGATTCTCGCCGGGGGCAATGGCGTGCTGGCGGCTTTGCAGCTCGAACTCTATCTCATGCGCGAAGCGAAATACATCTCCGACTATGACGTGCATGTCGGCCGTAAACTGGCATATGTTCTTTCGGGCGGACCGCTCTCGCAGGCAGGTTTCGTGTCGGAAGAGTATCTGCTGGGTCTCGAAAAGGAAGCCTTCCTCAGCCTGTGCGGTGAGGAAAAAACCCAGCAGCGGATGGAGCACATCCTCGCGACGGGCAAGCCGCTGCGAAACTAGTGGGCGCCGAGGATTTCTCGAAGAGGCGCAACGCACAGCGCCCAAAACAGGCACTTGGCCTTGATCACCGGTATGCCGCAAGCCGATGATCTAGCCAATCCATCACCTCGCCTGCGACCCCGCTGTCGTCTCCAAAACCGGTGAACCAGCATACATCCGGCTCGCGGCGGAACCAGGTCATCTGCCGCTTGGCGTAACGGCGCGTGAGCGTTGTGGTTTCTTCGATGGCTTGTTCGAGCGTGATCTTTCCTTCCGAGTGTTCCAGCGCCTGGCGGTACCCGATTGCACCAAACGGCCAGGCATCGCGGGACACGCCACTGGCCAGCAACCTGCGAACCTCTTCCAATAAGCCCGTCTTGAACATGCGCCCACTGCGCCCGGCAATGCGCTCGCGAAGCGCTTCCCGGGGCGGGTCAAGACCGATGCGGATCACGTCGTAGCCTTGCAGCATTTCCTCCGTGCCTTGAGCCCATTGCTGCGACATCGGCGCGCGGCCGCGCACGCAGATTTCGATCGCGCGCATGATCTTGGGTGTGTCATTGGGATGGATGCGCCCGGCTGAGACGCCGTCGAGCTTGGCAAGCAGCCGGTGAAGATAACCCGCCGGCTTGGCTGTCCCGCGGCGGGCGAGGCGGTCGCGCAACCGCTCATCACGCTGCGGGCCATTAAAAAGGCCCGTAAGAGCGGCGCGCAGGTAGAATCCTGTCCCGCCTGCCAGCAGCGGAAGCCGCCCCCGGGAACGAATCGCCGTGATTATTTCGCGGGCGCGCCGGGCGTAATCACCCGCCGTCATGCGCTCTTCGGGATCGAGGATGTCGAGCAGGTGGTGTGGGATGCCGCGCCGCTCTTGCGGCGGGGTTTTTGCGGAGCCGATATCAAAGCCGCGGTAGGTCTGCACCGAATCGAAGTTGACAATCTCGGCTGCGTACCGTTCGGCGATGGAAAGGGCCAGGTCGCTCTTGCCCGAAGCGCTTGGCCCGACGATCGCAATAAGGGGGTACAGGGAAGCATGCTCTCGAAAGGCGGAAGCGGCTTCACCGCGAATAGTCCGGAGATCCATCGGGCTGATCAGCCATTGCCCGCCGGCTTGGACTTTGCCGGCAGTATCCGTTCTCCGCGAATCAGGTCCGCGTGGCTTTCGCGGTCACGAATCACAGTCCACTCGGCTCCGTCGACAAGGACCTCGGCTGGCCGCGGCCGCGCATTGTAGTTCGAAGCCTGCGCAAAACCATAGGCGCCTGCCGTGCACACAGCCAGCAAATCGCCGGACTGTACGTCTTCGATTGCTCTGTCGCGCGCCAGGAAGTCGCCCGTTTCGCAGACCGGCCCCACAATGTCCGCCTGAATCGTCGCGTCGCCACGGCGGCGGACGGGAAGCACTTCATGATGCGACTGATAGAGCGCGGGACGAATCAAATCATTCATCGCCGCATCCGCGATCACGAATTCCTTGGATCCTCCTGCTTTGCGGTAGAGCACGCTAGCCAGAAGAACTCCCGCCTGTCCGACGATCGAGCGCCCCGGCTCGAGCATTAGCCGCAGATTTCTGCCGTGCAACGCTCCCGCCAGCGCGCCCGCGTATTCGCTGACCGAGGGCGCCTTGTCTTCGCCGCGATAGGCCACGCCGAGGCCGCCTCCGAGATCGAGATGCCGAATCGGCACACCCTCTACGCACAGCTTCTGTGCCAGGGCCAGGACCTTCTCGAGTGCTTCCAAAAAAGCTCCTGTGTCGAAAATCTGCGAACCGATATGACAACTGATGCCTTCGAACCGCAGGTGTGGCAGCGCGTTCCACCGCAGGTAAATCTCCTCGGCGTGATCGAAGGAGATCCCGAACTTGTGGTCCCGCAGGCCCGTCGCGATGTAAGGGTGTGTTTCCGCGTTGATATCGGGGTTCACTCGCAACGCCACCGAAGGCTCGACGCCGAGACGCCGCGCTGTCTCATGGAGCAGTTGAAGCTCCGGCTCCGATTCGCAGTTGAAGTAGCCGATACGCGATGCGAGCGCGTATTCCATCTCAGCCGCCGTCTTGCCCACTCCGGAGAAGACGATCTTTGACGCATCGCCGCCCGCCTGGAGCACGCGAAACAGCTCGCCGCCCGAGACAATATCGAAGCCCGCCCCCTCGCGGGCGAGCAACGAGAGCACGCCCAGCGAACCGTTGGCCTTGACGGCATAGTGAATCTCATGGGGAACGCCGCTGAGAGCATTGGTGTAGGCGCGGTAACTCGAAACGATGGATCCCGCGGAATACACATAACACGGCGTGCCGCAGGCGGTTGCTATCTTCGAGAGCGGCACGTTTTCGCAGTGCAGCTCATTGTCGCGATACTCGAATCCCAACGTCGGCATATGTTTGCTTCAAAAAGCGCCGCAAGCCCGCAGCTTGCCGCGTCGAGAATCGCCTCGACACGCGGCAAACTCTTCAACCGGTGATCTTGGCCACGATCACGGTTCGATCGTCGCTCTGCGGCAGGCCTGCGGCGAACTTTCCCACGTCCTCAAAAATGATCTTGAGCAATTCCGACGCCGAAGCGTCGCTGTTCTCAACAATCACCTTCGAAAGATGCTGTTCGCCGTATTGCACGCGCGCTTCGTTGTCGGTCTCGGTGATGCCGTCGGATGCAAACACCAGCAGATCGCCGGGCTCCAGATGGAGATCGAGCTGTTCGTAGCTCGAGCCTTCCAGCAGGCCCAGAGGAATGCCGACCACGGGCAAAGTTTCAATTCTATCGCGGCGCCGCAGAATCGGCCGCGGTTGTCCGGCGTTGGCGATGAGCAGCCGCCTCTCTTTCGGATACCACTTCGCGTACATCGCCGTCAGGTAGCGCGTGCCGATGCGGCGCTCCAGCAGAACCGTGTTGGCGGCCTCCAGCAGCGCAGCCGGTGACTGGCCCGGCTGCACAAGATTTCTGAGCATGCCGATGGCCATAGCGGCGTATAGCGCCGCCGCCGCGCCTTTGCCGCTGACATCTCCCACCAAAATGCCGAGCTGGCCGCCCGCGTACGGAACAAAATCGTACAGGTCGCCCGTCACTTCCGCCGCGGGGTCATTCTGCGCGAAAAGCTCTAATCCCTTCAAGTTCGGATAGGTACTGGGCAACAGCTGGCTCTGGAGCTGGCGCGCCGCCGTTAAATCCCGCTGCAGTTTTTCTTGGCTGCGCGCCACCTGCTCATAGAGCCGGGCATTGTCGATTGCCGTGGCGATCTGCGGCGCCAGGAGTTTGAGCGTGCGCACGTGGTCGTGCGAGAAAGCGCCGACCTCTTCACTTTCCAGGTCCATCACTCCGATAACCTGATCCTTGATCATCAACGGAATCGCAACTTCAGAGCGGATGCCTTCAATCGCCGCAATGTATCGCGTGTCACGGGTCGTATCACGCACCAGAATCGGCCGGCCCGTCGTCGCGGCCGCGCCCACGATCCCTTCGCCCAACGCCATGCTTTCCCAGTGTGTGCGCTCATCAAAACGGACTCCGAAGTAATGCTTCAGGACCTCTTTTTCGCGCAGCAGGATGCTGAAGGCATCGTAGGGGATCAGCCTCCGCACGCTTGTCGATACGTTCTGCAGAAGCTCCTCGAGCCGCAGGATACGCGAAAACTCCTGGGCGATTTCTGCGAGAGTGCGCAAGGTGCGATTCTGCCGCAGCGTCGCCCGATACAGGCGCGCCGTGTCGATCGCCATCGAGAAGCGCGAAACGATCAACTCCAGCATCCTTTTTTCGTAATCGCCGAATGCATCGACCTGCGTCGACTGCAAGTCGATCACGCCCGCAACTTTGCCCCGAGCCAGCAGTGGTACAGCGATTTCCGACCGCACCGCGTCAATCGCCATGAGATACCGGTCGTCGCGAGTGACATCGTTGACGATGATAGTCTCGCGGCGCAGGGCCGCCTCTCCGGTGATGCCCTCCCCCACCCTCAGCCGCAAGTTGCGCGTAAAGTCTTCGCGGAAACCGATGGAGAACCGGATACGAAGTGCGTCTGTTCCAGAACGCAGGAAGACAGCAAAAAGCTGATAGTCAACCACCTTGCGGACCAGTTCCGCCAGAGCCGGCAGCAGCTCCTCCAGCGCGAGGCTGTGTACCGTCACGATCTCCGATGCTTCGAGGAGAATCTCGATCGGGTCGGCGTGACGCCGGGACGAAATGGGAGAAGGCAGTTGCATGCGGATCGGGGCCGAGTATATCAGGGCCTTCGTTGTTCGGTTGAACCGCCCGAAGGGCTCTGCGCCCTCCACCCTGCGGCGTTGTCTACGTGCCTTGTGCGCGAGCCGAGGCCGCCTCGCGCAAGATGCTGACACCCGCGCTGGCTCCGATGCGCGTCGCGCCGGCCGCCATCATTTGCCGGAACACCTCGAACGAGCGAATGCCTCCGGCGGCTTTGATGCCCATTTCAGGACCAACGACGCGGCGCATCAGCGCCACGTCATGCGGATCGGCGCCCGAGAGGCCGAAACCAGTGGATGTCTTCACGAAATCTGCGCCCGCCAGCTTCGCGAGCACGCAGCCATGAATTTTCTGTTCGTCGTTCAGCAACGCTGTCTCCAGAATCACCTTGACCAACGCCCCAGCGGCATGGGCCAGTTCCACGACCGCGCGAATATCGCAGTAGACGGCATCGAGGTCATTCGCTTTGAGCGCTCCCACATGGATCACCATGTCAATCTCCGTGGCGCCAAGCTTGAGCACCTGCTCGGTCTCCGTGCATTTCGCCGGCGTCACTGTCGCACCGTGGGGAAAGCCGGCGACTGTTGCCGTCTTCACAGTCGACCCTCGCAGTTCCCGCACCGCGCGAGCCACCCAGGCCGGATGCACGCAAACGGCCGCAAAACCGTGCTCGCGAGCCTCGGCGCATAATCGCGTGATTTCCTCCCCGGTGGCACCGGGCTTGAGCAACGTGTGATCAATGAAGCCGGCGATCCCTTGTGCTGGCGCTTCCCAGTCGCCGGCAGCAGGCATCGAAACACCTGGCCGCATTTCAGGCGCACCTGTTCCACAACCGCAATGGGCCGCCTCACGCTGCGATCCATTGGCCTTGTGCTGCAAGCGCTCCAGAATCTGGTCCCCGATCTGGCGCACAAGACGGTCGAAATCAAGCTCTGTCAGTTCCGGCGTAAAAGCGCAACCCTCCAATCTCCTTTGATTCTCGCTCATTGGGCGGGGCCAAGGGAATGCGTCTTCGCGGTGGATCCTCCTTGCCTCAGACCTTGGCTGGGAAATTGGGAACCACCACCGGGACTTGCAGGACCACACCCGAACCTCCATGATCGATATGGGTGGGGACAAGCGAGCAGATCCGGAATACCGCTCGGGCCCTCGGCGGAGAGCTGCGGCCCATGGTGCGCCTTGCGGGCCCCTTCGTGTTGGCCGAACTAGGCTGGATGAGCATGGGCGTGATCGACACGATCATGGTGGGCCGCCTCGGTCCCGAAGCGATCGGCGCCGTCGCCGTGGGGAACGCCCTCTTCCACGCATTAAGCATCAGCGGCGTTGGCCTCCTTCTCGGCCTCGACACGTTGGTCTCGCAAGCCTTCGGCGCCGGCGACGTCGAGGATTGCCACCATTCGCTGCTGCAGGCGGTTTATATCAGCCTCGTAATGTCTCCCCTGCTCATGGGAGCCGTGCTTCTGGCCGCGCCTTACTTGGGGGCCTGGGGACTGCATCCAGCGGTGTAGGAGGCAGCATCGCTTACATGAAGGTGGTGGTGTGGAGCACCTTGCCGCTCATGCTTTTCACCGCGCTGCGGAGGTATCTGCAAGGGATGGGGCTTGTGCGCGCGATCATGATCATTCTCGTCAGCGCAAACGTTGTCAACGTGCTAGCCAACTGGTTGTTGGTTTTCGGCCATGCCGGTTTTCCCGCCCTGGGTGTCGAGGGGGCGGCCTGGGCCACCTTCTGGTCGCGGCTCTACATGTGCCTGGGTTTGATGGTTTACATCGCCTACCGCGAACATCCGGAACCCGCCGGACTCGCTGCCATCCCGTGGAAGCCGGATCTTAGGCGGATCGGCCAGCTGTTGCAATTGGGCTTGCCTGCAGCCACGCAGATCGGTCTGGAAGTGGGCGTCTTCGCGACGGCGACAACGCTAGCCGGCGTGCTGGGACCCGTGGATGTGGCGGCGCACCAGATTGCCCTCAATTGCGCGGCCCTCTCGTTCATGGTGCCGCTCGGAGTCTCCGCCGCCGGGGCTGTCCGTGTCGGGCAGGCTCTAGGACGGCGCGATCTTGCGGGAGCGCGTTGGTCGGGCTGGACGGCTTTGTTTCTGGGCGCGGCCTTCATGCTGTGCGCCGGTATCCTGTTCCTCGCGATCCCACGGCAGATCATCCGTATCTATACTGTCGACCCGGCTGTTATCGCCACGGGCGTCTCGCTTCTCGCTCTGGCGGCAGCCTTCCAACTGTTTGACGGCGTGCAGGTGGTGGCCACAGGCATTCTCCGCGGAGCGGGCGACACACGCACGCCGATGCTCGGCAGCCTCCTGTGCCATTGGCTGCTCGGCCTCCCTCTCGGCTATTACCTGTGTTTCAAGCTTGGCTGGGGCGTACAAGGGATTTGGGTAGGCCTGTCCCTGGGTTTGATCACGGTGGGCATAATCCTTCTGTTTGTCTGGTCGAAGAAAGCAAGCTGGGCGATTCAGGAAGCGTACGCGGGGGATTAGCAGGCCACGGCGCCGGCAGCAGCGCCAGTTGCCTTGTTTCGACGCAGCAAGTTAGCATGATCGGCGCGGAATAGAATGGGTCCAGGGAACTTGCTTATGCGCAACTCCATCGTCACCAAGGTGCCGGGAATTCTCAGACGTACGCCACGGAGGCTGCTGCTGTTGGCCTGTGTGGGTTGGATCGCGCTGCTGCCTCCCGCCGCCGCGCAGCCAGCGTCATCACCCGTGATTGTCCTGATCGGCCCACCCGGCTCAGGCAAGTCCACGCAAGCCGAACGCATTAAGAAGCAATACAAGTTTGCCGTAATAACTCGGGAACAATTGATGCAGGATGACCCTTCCCTGCTGGCGCGTTATAAGCAGCCCGACATCCAAGGCGTGGAGCCGCGCTCGGATCCGGCGCTCAATACGCTCTTCCTGCGGCGGCTGGAGCAGGCTCCTTTCACCAACGGGCTATTGCTCGATGGCTACCCTGCCACCAAGAATCACGCGGACTTTCTGCAGAAGGTCATCGCCGACAAAGGACTCGGCCGGCCCCTCGTACTGCGATTGGATGTACCCGACGAAGTCGTCCGGCAACGTTTGCAGGGCCAGTCTCCCGATAAAGTCGAGCAGGACCTGAAGGACTACCACCGCGAGATGGACTTTATCGGAGCCTACTTTCCGGAAGCGGATATCGTCCTCGTCGATGGCGCCCAGAAACCCAACGGCGTCTTCAAGCAGATTCGTCAGGCCCTCAAGAGCCGGCTGAATAAGAAGTGAGACCCGCGTGCGCATCGCGGGTCGCGAAGACCGAGGACTTACTCTGACGCGTTACAGAACGGATTAGGTAGCCCGACAGTTGGCCACCTCAGTCACAACCGCGCCCGACTCCTGAGGCTGTCGCACTTTCCGCCTCCGCAGAGCATAGAGGACACAGGCGGTCGCGGCGGCGGCGATGAAATGTTTGAAGGTGTGGCCGCTCCACACGCCGGTCAAATCGTAGATGGGGCGGTCGAGCAGCTCACAAATCTTGGCGGCGCCATAGAGCGCCCAGGTCAAAAGGAACATCCAGCCCAATGTGTAACGTGATCGGAAGAGCGCGATGATGAACGGAATCGCCAGCACCGGATAGAACTGCACAACCAGATAGAGACGCAGGTCTCCCCGTCCCGCCAGTTCCGTCCCGTGCCACGACAACACGCTGAAGATCCCCAGCAGGGCCCAGGGTGCAAGAAGAGCGCGTCCGACCCTCCGGTTAACAAACTCCGCGATGACAATCGTGAAAAAGGACGTGAGTAGAAGGCTGAAAACGAGCCGGTCCCAAACCAGCGTTGCGTTGCTGGGCGCTGCGTGATAGTAGGCCGACCCAAAGCAGGTCAGGAATTCGCCGAAGAAAAAGGCGAAGTAGGCCGCTCGTTCCCATGGCTCGCTGAAGGCCGATGTCCAGGCAGGCTTGCGCAGCAACCAGGCGCAGCCGGCCAAGCCGATGACGGCGAAGGGAAGATTCGAGGCGACATTCCAGAAATGAGGGATCCCGGCGAGCGGGCGCTGGTCGGCGAAGTCATGGTACTCCACCGGCTGCGGGATCGGAGGTGAAAGAACGACCACGGCCAGCAGTGGAACGCTCATTGTGATCAGCAGGGCGATCCTCCGCCGGCCCTTGCGGCTTTCTACCTCTATTTCAAGTTTCGGTTTTGCATCGGTCATGATCCCAAGCTTAGAGCCGAGAGATCTTTTTGCCTGCCCGTCGCGTGACAGTTTGTGAAGTGGCACAATGCTCTTGTAGTGGCAATCGAAATCCAGATCAACCGCAACACCGATGTCCCGATCCACAAGCAGGTTGTGGCCCAGGTCGTGCTGCATATCGGCTCCGGAATGCTGCGGCCGGGGGATGCTCTACCCAGTGTGCGAGCCCTGGCCCGCCGGCTGGGTATTCACCGCAACACGGTCACCCTGGCCTATCGCGATCCCGTCCTCACCAAATTGGTCGTCAAGAGTCGAGGATGCCAGCTCGTCGTTCGCGATCCGCAACGCAGTAAGGCCGAGGCTGGAAACGAACTCGACCAATTCGTGGACTCCGCCATCCGGGCGGCCCGGGAAAAAGGCTACAGCCTGCAACAGGTGATCGAGCGACTTCGCGATCGCCGTCTCGCCGCGCCGCCGGACCATATCCTGCTCGTGTCCGACGATGCCGGCATGCGGGTCTTGATGCCCGCCGAGATCAGTGCGCAATTCAACATGCCCATACGTGCTTGTTCGACAGCGGACCTGCTTGCCCAGCGGGACCTATTGTTGGGCGCGCTCCTGGTGACTGCTCCCGGCAATATTCGGACGCTGGCGGCAATGATCCCGGCCGAGCGGCCCGCAATTCCGGCGACCTACTCTTCAGCGTCGCAGCATCTCTCGAGGATTCGCCGCCTGGCACATCCCTCGTTGATCGTTCTCGCCTCGATCAGCGAGTACTTCCTCGAAATAGCAGGTGGTGTCTTGGCGCCAGCGACGGATGGTCACTCCTTGCGGAGTGTGCTGATCTCTCCGGGGCAACCCCTCTCCCTTGGCGCCGCCGACCTGATCTTCTGCGATTCCTGCGCGTACTCGGTTGTGAGCGGCGCAGAACCCCGGGCCGAGGTCATCCGCCACCAACTCATCTCACCCGCCTGTCTCGATCAGATCCGGGCCGCGCTCGACAGCCACAGTTGGGCGTAAGAAGCATCCAAGTAAATCCGGCTACTCGCTTGGCGTGATCCGCCGCAAGATCGCTGCGTGCGCTGGGTCCGCGCTATGGTATACATAGCCCCTATGAGCGACTCAACCCGAAACGGAATCACGAAAGCTGTCTGGAATCGCCGCTCCTTCCTGAGCGTCGCGGCCGGGGCGGCTACGGCCGCTCGCATGTCCGCCCAGACCCCCGCGCCGCTGCCCGCCGTCTCTCCCGTGCCCACGCCGCGCGACTGGTCCGGACAGCAGCCGATCCAGTATCCCGATCCGGACGTTGTTGCCTTGGACAACCGCTTCCGTCGATACATGATCGGCAACACCAGCATCAAGCGCCTTCACACGGGCACGCAGTGGGCCGAGGGTCCGGCCTGGAATGGCGTGGGCCGTTACATGGTCTGGAGCGACATTCCGAACAACGTGCAGCTGCGCTGGATCGAGGACGATGCGCGCGTCACGGTCTTCCGCAACCCGGCGGGTTACAGCAACGGCAACACCTTCGACTACGAAGGGCGGCAGCTTTCGTGCGAGCACGGCGGCCGCCGCGTTGTCCGCTATGAGTTCAACGGCACGGTGACGGTCATTGCCGACAAATTCGAGGGCAAACGGTTGAACTCGCCGAACGACATCGTGGTCCATCCCGATGGCAGCATCTGGTTCACCGACCCGCCATATGGCATCAATGGCAACTACGAAGGCTTCAAGGCCGATAAGGAAGTAAAAGAAGCGGTCTACCGCGTCGACTCCAAGAGCGGGCAGATCGCGAAAATCAGCGATGAGGTGAGCGGCCCCAACGGTATCTGCTTCTCTCCTGACTATAAGAAGCTGTATGTGGCGGACACAGGCGCGGGCGGCCGCGACATGAAGGTGTGGGATGTGGACGGCGCGACGGCGCGCAACGGCAAGCGCTTTCTCCAGTTGGACATTCCGGGCGCCGGTACGCCCACGGCGGCTGACGGGATCCGTTGCGATATCGACGGCAACATCTGGGCGGGCGCCCGGCCCGGCGTCCAGGTGATTACACCCGAAGGCGAACGTATCGGCATGATTCGTCTGCCCGAGAACTGCGCCAACGTATGTTTCGGAGGGTTGAGGCGAAACCGCCTCTTCATGACTGCCAGCCAGTCCCTCTACGCGGTTTACGTCCAGACCAGCGGCGCTCACATCGCCTGAGCCACGATCTCTAAGAGCCGATTTGGCAACCCAGGCCCAGCGCGGCGTTGATGAGCCGCTGCACGTCGATGACGTTGCAGATGCCGTCTTGCGACACGTCGGCTGTGCCGCAGGCCACGGTCCCAAGGGCTTGGTTAATGGAAAGCTGCACATCAATGACGTTCACGGAACTGTCTCCATTGATGTCGCAACTGACCGTCGCGCCCGAGCCGAACTCAAACGCCCCAATATCGATGGCTTGATCCCCCGGCCTCGGCTCGCTCGAGAAATGCTTGACGTATTGCCTGACTAGGCCGTGCGCCGGCAGCACAGCGGCGTTGAGACTGCTTCCTCCGTTGACGGCCGCGGACTGCGCGGTCAGATGAAAATCCTGTCCGGCCTCGTTCACAAAGCCTGGAGAGACCCCTTCCACCATCGCGCCGTCGTGGACGATGGTCCCCTGAAAGGTGCTGAAACTGATTCGCCAGCCGGGCTTGATCCAGTTCCGGCTCAGATTCAATACACCGGTTTCGTCGATCAATGAGACATCGCTGCCGGGCAGGGTCGTGTAGAAGACATTGTTGCGAACGTCGCCGTGCTCGTCATTGGTTGAGAGGCGAAAGATCGTGTTGCGGTCCGTGCGCGTGGAAACGACCGTATTGTTGAAAAAATAGAGTGTGCCCTTGCGGTAGGCCGAGGTGGTGCCACTGTCTCCGCCATAGTGCAGAATCTGGCGGTTCCCGTCACCGGCGGGCTCGATAAGCACGTTGCCGCAAACGTGTGTTGCGCGGTAACGGGGATCATTCCGGATCGTCGAGCTGTCCTCGCCGTCCACAAGGTCGAGCTGCCGGTTGCCGCCTTCGATCCAGTTATAACGAACAATCGTCCCAGCCGACCGGTCCTTCAGATTGTTGCCTCCGGCGCCGGCGCGCAACGGACCGTAACGATTGTACTCGAAGGTGATCCCGATGGCGGCCGTGTAGCTGTTGTGCTCAAAGATGCTGCCGCTGTTGCCGTTGCCATAAATATAGTTGCCCTGAATCACGATATCGCGTGACACGCTGCTGTCGCTGGACGCCACGAATAAGCCGTTGCCGCTATCGCGGAAAATGCCGTTGCGTATGGTGATGTTCTCGCCCTTTTCCAGATAGATGGCAGACGCATTCTTGTCGTAGAATTCGACGCCGCCGCCGTCGTTGGTGAAACTGTTGGCTTGGTTGGCGCCCAGCACTTCTAGATTCTCGATGATGATGTGGCGGGGCATCAGGTCCGGGGGGGTATTGGCACCGCCGATCTTGATTACGCCGCGGGTCTCACTCCAGTAATTGAGTCCTGCGGCCGTCACAGCGCCCGCGCCGTCGATCACGGGTAGCTGTCCCGCGGGACCCGGCACTCCGCTGACGGTGATGGGCGCGGCCGCGGTGCCCTGCCGGCAAATCACCCATTTTTCCTTGTAGGGCGTGGAACGCCAATGAATGCGAACCGTGTCGCCAGGCTGCAATGTAGCCCAAGGCGCCGCACCGATGCTCGCCAGCGGTTGTCCCGGGCCGACGTTGTACGTCGCCGCCCACGCGCAAGGCGCAACCAGCAGGAGGAGCAAGCAGCGGAGGAGAAGGGAAGAAAGGCGGTCGGTCATGCCTTTCAAGAATACGGGCGGGTTCGTCGTAGGTTCAATGCAACTTCGACCCTACGACTTCGTAAGGGATTTGCCGCCGCGAATCACCATGGATCCCGCACCATGTCTTCGTTCAGGAGAGGGGTTCTAATCCCCGGACCACCATGTGGCGTTTGCGTACCCAACGCCATATCGGGGAAAAGCAGCCACGGGTTTACCCTCCCGAAAATGGACCTCCATGTAATACCGCGATGGAGCGATCCAGCGTTGAATCTCTCTGGACGTGGCGTCGATAATGGCGCCGTTGGACACATGGACAAACCGTCCGCCCCGGTTGAACTGTATCCACGTGGGGAACAAGCCGGGCCGGCGAACCGGGATGCTCTGAAGGAATTTCGGCCGGCCGGGGAGACCGGAGACATCGAAAATGTGAACGAACCCGTTGAAGACATCCGAGACCCAGGCCTCCTTCTCATCGGGACTCAAGGCTATGCCGTGGGACGGAGCTTGGAGCATATGCCTCTTCTCGATGGGGGCGCCTTCCACCTCGACACGATGCAAAACCTCTCCCGATGCTAGGTCAGCGACCTCGAAGCCGACAAGCGCATTGACGTTGACCAGGGCGAGCTTCCCATCGGATGTGAGTGTGAACGGCCGCACGCCGGCGGAGAAAGGTCCGATCTTCCGTACGATGCTGTTCGTGGCCGCATCAAGCACGCCCAGCTCATTCGACCGAGCCCCGGCGAGATACACAAATCTTCCTTCGGGGCCGACGAGGCTGTTGTGCGGGCTCGTGCCGAAAGCAAGCCGGCTCCGCTCGTCGCCGCTCAGAGCATCGAGAATGAGCCATTCACCTTTGTCCGGACGGAGGTCCGCTTCCCCGCCCGGCATGAAAATCGTGGTTCCATCGGGGCTCAAGGCCATGCTATCGACACCCGGGGCATAGGTGTGCGACCAGAGAAGTTCATCCGTGGCGAGGTCGAGACAGGCGAGACCTCCTATTTGATCTGCTCGATCGAGGCCGTCGAATGACACGTGGAGCAGTCCCGTTTTTGGACTTGCAACAATTCCCCGCAACTCGTTCATGCCCTTAATACGAATCTGCTTGACGATCTTATAGTCTCGCTCCATGTCGTAAACACGAATTGCCCCGTCCAGGGCAACGTAGCTGTAGGCTCCGTCTAGGACAGGCGGCGGACTCTGGGACAGGGATGCCTGAACGTCGTGCAGGCTTCTCATGTAGACAATGACGTCGAAAAGCTGCAGGTCACTCATTCTGCTTCGAAAAACAGGCATGTCCTCCTGAATGGGGCCATCCTTGAGAAATTTCGCCATCGCGAAATCCCCGAACTTGGAGAAGCCTCGCCCGGCAAGAAGAGCGGCATCGGCTTGTTCTAAACCATGGCAAGCGGAGCAATGCCTCTGGAACAGCTCCGCTCCCGCTGCCTTGCGTTGCTGGCTGCCGGAGGTGAATTGATAACGAACGAACTCGTGATGGAGGCTGGTCGCCCTTCGGACTCTTCCGAAACCAAACCGGCCGGAACGGTAAAGCCCAAGGAGCAGACCGACCGAGAGCACAGCCGCCAGCAGAAACAGAAGTCGCCGTCGCATAAAATTGGAGCCGGACGCACGTGGCGACCCGTTCGCCTCAGAGCGGAGAGACGCGACGCGTGACAAAACCAGAATATCCTATCGTGTTCTGGCCTGAATCTGAGGGTAGCGCCCTAGATCTGGCCCGGACGGTACCCATCCCACTTTTCGCTAGTCTTCCCCCGGTGTGGGCCCAATAGGCCAACCGCCCGGCCGTTCGCGCATCCTTAGGCTTCTTGGCGCCTTGCGTATCGCTTGCCTTGACCGCTCCGCTTGCGCCAGTTCGGGCGTGGGGCTAGCGTGGCAAATGATCTCTGCGGTGGTCGAATCGTGTTTCGAGCTCTGAACCGCCAGGGACCGAAACAAGACATTCCCCGAAGTCCTGGACCAAGGGCTGATTGAACTACAAATAAAACAAAACAAATCAGTTATAAAGCGTAGTCGCGCGGCCGTGCCGTTTTCTTGAGCGAACCGTCGGGCCGTCGCGGAAAATCCCGTTGCCCAGCTTCCCGTCGGGGAGATCCTGGTACCGTGCCCGAGTGCGGCAGAGCATCGGAGGATCACCCACCAAGCCTGGCTGTCTCGCGTCCCTCCAGCGGATCCACAGAAGTATTGAGGTTGCTGTGTTGACAGCTCGCAGGTGCGATTTGAGAGATCCCATGGCTGGCAGGTGTCGGCACGCCTTGCTGAGCATTCGCTCGCAATTTCAGCCAGAGAGAGTCCGCCAATTGCTCGTTCCAAAGCGATTTAACCGTCAAGAGTGAGGCCATTGCAATGTCAAAGAAGCAAACAAGCGAACAGGAAACTCCGCGCCGCGACTTCGTCCGGCGTGCCGTCGGCTTCGGAGGTCTTGCGGCGACCGCATCCGTCGCCCAAGCCCAACAGCCACGTTCGGCGATGAGTCCTGTTTCGCTGCCCTCGGGTTTGGGGCAGATGTTCGTTCCCCGGTCAGCCCGGAGCCGCAGGGCCTCGAGCTGGAACCCCACTGGTAAAAATGCAGACCGCATCGTGCTCGCCCCAGGTCAAACCGCAGTGCTTGCCGACATTAGGGGGGCTGGCTGCATCCGTCACATCTGGGTCACCATCGCTCACGAAGAAGAGGACTACTTGCGGAAGCAGGTCTTCCGCGCCTACTGGGACGGTGAATCCAACCCCAGCATCGAGTGTCCTGTCGGCGACTTCTTTGGCGTGGGTCACGCGCGAGCGAGCAACTACAGTTCCATGCCGCTGAACATGGTTTCCGGCGGGGAGACCCAGCAACAAGGGCGCGCCGCCATGAACTGTTTTTTTCCGATGCCTTTTTCCCGGGGGGCCCGTTTCACAATCGAAAACCAGGGGGGAAAGGAATGCCGGGCTTTCTACTACTACATCGATTACGAGGAGTGGCCCGCAATCGAGGACGACTTTCTTCGCTTTCACGCGCACTGGCGCCGTGAGATGCCCACCAAGGGCACAGCCGATCTTACCGATCGGTCGAACACCTTCGCCAAGACCAATGAAGTCGTCAACCTGGATGGCAAAGAGAATTATGTGATGCTCGAAGCGACAGGCCGTGGACACTATGCGGGCTGCGTGCTCTCCATTGATCACATCAACCCCATCCCCGGCTTCGGTTGGTTTGGTGAGGGGGACGACATGATCTACATCGACGGAGAGACGTCGCCCTCTCTGATCGGCACCGGAACCGAAGACTATTTCTGTGCTGCCTGGGGGTACCCTGGCGGCTTTAATCCGATGCCCTATCACGGCATATCCTACGCCACGCAGTCCGAAGGTCTGCAGTATCCCGGCAAGTGGACGATGTACCGCTTTCACATCGAAGATCCCATCATCTTCACGAAGTCAATCAGGGTGACCATTGAACATGGCCACGGCAATGTCCAATCGAACGATTACTCCTCGGTGGCCTACTGGTATCAGACAGAGCCACATGCTGCCTTCGCCCCGCTGCCGGAGGTTTCCCGGAGACTGCCGCTTTCTGATGCGGAGAGCTTGCGGAAATACTGGGAAACGTTCTGAACGGGCTCCCCTGAGGCGACGAGCCGCTCGGCCTTCAGGATGCTACAGCCATCTGCATGACCCAGTCCGCAGAAGCAGGAGCCGAGGGCAATGGAGCGCCATGGCTTGTTGCTGAGGCCAGATTCAAGTGGAGGGATCGCAAGCAGTCCCAGGAAGCGCTCTGTGAAGTCGAACCGTGTTCCGTGCCGGCATCCACCACGGTGGCCAACCACCATATGACGCGGGTTCACCGGGAATAAACTCCCGCCACTCGCCGATTACGTAGTTGTGAGTAGACAACTGGTTTCGGCGAACGAAGCGGCGTCCTTCATTCTCGAGGCGCACAGGGGAAACCGGCCGCCAGGGGCAACCCTCTGCGGCATTAGCGGAATCGACGCCAGCGGTAAGGGGTATGTATCGAATCTCATCGTCGAGCAGCTGTGCGCAAAGGGCGTCCATGCAGTCAATCTGGGCGTGGATGGGTGGCTAAATCTTCCGCATGTGCGCTTCAACGCAGACAATCCGGCGGAACACTTCTACTTGCACGCCATTCGATTCGAAGAAATGTTCGAGCAATTGGTATTGCCCTTAAGGGACAACCGGTCCCACCAAGCAGTGGTCGACTACACAGAGGAAACCGCCACGGCATACCGCAAGCAGGAGTACTGTTTTCGAAACGTGGACGTCATTGTGCTCGAAGGCGTCTTTTTGCTCAGCCGCGCCTACCGCCACTGGTTTGACGTTTCGATCTGGGTGGACTGTGGCTTCGAAACAGCCCTTGAGCGGGCTCTCGCGCGGGGCCAGGAAGGCCTCACATCCGACGAAACGATCCGGGCCTACCAGACCATCTACTTCCCCGCGCAGCGAATTCACTTCCTGCGCGACGACCCCAGGGCCGCGGCCGACGCCGTCTTCCGGAACGACTCTCGCTTGAGTTCTGCTCCCGAGCCTCGGCCGAATAACGTCCTAGAACGAAAACTCCCCGCGTTGTCGGCGAAGAGCCGAGCTTGAACTTGCTGCAAGATTTGGTCGGGGCGCTCGGATTTGAACCGAGGGCCCCCTGCTCCCAAAGCAGGTGCGCTACCAGGCTGCGCCACGCCCCGACGAAACACGACTACTACTCTAATTCTAGACTGTTCAGGAACAAGCCGCCGCTTCCGGCGTCTCACGGGCTTGGCCCGGCTCAGTCGTCGCTGCCGAACATGCTGGTGAGTGCGCCCAGGCCGTGGGCCTCGCCCCCACCGGACTTGGCGCCGAGGCCGCCGCCGAGTTCACGGCGCAGTTTGCTGAGCGTCATGGTCTGCACCCAGGCTTTGCCGGGGCCGGTCAGCGTCGCCAGGAAGAGACCCTCGCCGCCAAAGATGCCGGTGGCAATGCCCCCGGCGAACTGTACGTCATAGGTGACCGAGGCGTCGAACGCCACGATGCAGCCCGTATCCACGTGCAACAACTCGCCGGCCTTCAGGTCGAACTCCACAAAATCGCCGCCGCCGTGGATGAAAGCGGTACCGGGGCCGGTCAGTTTCTGCAAGATAAAGCCCTCGCCCCCGAAGAACCCGGCGCCGATTCTTTTCGTGAAGGCGATGTCCAGCTTCACGGTGCGCTCGGCCACCAGAAAGCCATCGCGCTGCACTAGTACGGACTGCCCCGCGCTCAGCTCGAAAGCCTGCACCCGGCCCGGGAAGTCCCCGGCGAAGCCAACCTCGCCCTCTCCGTGCCCGCAAGTAAAGTGGGTCATGAAAAGCGATTCCCCCGTCAGCTTGCGCTTCAACGCGCCCATGAGCTTTTCACCGAGGCCGCTGCCGCTCATCTGCGTTTTCCAGTCGACGTTCGCCGTCTTATAGACCATCTTCCCGGCTTCGGCATAGACCTCCTGGCCCGGCGTAAGCTTCACCCGGATGACCTGCAAATTGTCGCCTTCGATCTTGTATTTGATCGGAGCCATCGTCGCGATGGGAGCTGCTGCTGCCGCCATGGCTGAGCCGCCGGCGCCGAGCCGGTTCCCGCAGTTTCCACAGAAAACCGTACCGTCCGCCAATTGAGTTCCACAGTTCGTGCAAAAGGGCATAGCAAGGCTAGAATATCACGGCACGTCCGAGTGACCTCGCACACTCCGCGCCCGATCCCGGCGTCGGAAAAACTTCGCCGGAAGCAACGTATCACGTGAACTCCTGTGCGCTCTCCCACTCCGAGGTCCCTTCGGATCACTGGAATACCCTCCTCCGTCTGTGCCTCCTCGTGTCTGATACGTCAGAGTTTCCAAACACTTAAGCCCTGATTAAGACGGTGTCGTCTGAGATTAATCGGATCTTCACATCCTGGTTACAGCAAGGTAACACCACGGCGATAACCTAGCGATTCTAAAGCCGTTCAGTGTATCCACGACCGAATCTGTTCTTCCCAATAAATCTCGAATCCGTTTCGTGGAATCGCGGACACCAGGGTGATGCTCTCATGACAAGCCGATCTTTTATGCTCCGGGCACGTTTCGCCTCTTTCCTTATTGTCCTGTTCGCCTTCCTGTTGCCATCCTTGCAGGCGCAGGTGGGCATCGCTGTTGTCAACGCGGCGAGTTTCGCGGCGCAGTTTCCTGTGGCTCCAGGGTCGCTGGTTTCGGGATTCGCCGTGAACTCCAGCACGCAAGCCGCCCAGATCTTCGCGGGCGCCCCGAACGGAGAAAGCGCAGCCGGCATTCCGCTGCCGACGACGATTCGCGGCGTACAAGTCCTTGTGAACAACGTGGCTTCGCCCCTGCTGTTCGTGAGGCGGGGCAATTTGGGTGTGAACCCGCCGATTGCCGGCCAGGTGAATTTCCAGATTCCCACGGCGACTCCGGAGGGGAAGCACACTGTACGAGTCGTGGTCGATGGAACGGAAGTGGCGACCGGATCCGTGAACGTTTTCAACATCGGGCCGGGCCTGTTTTTCAACAGCGCGGACCCGGTATTTCCCGGCATTGTCCAGAATTTTCCTAGTTTTGAACTAAATGACGCCGCTCACCGCACCACCAGGGGCGGAGTCGTCATCGCGTATGGCACGGGTCAAGGCCCGGTGGACGTGGCGGTAGCCGACGGCAATGCTCCCCCGCCCGGAATGACTGTCAATGCGACGTCTCCGGCGAAGTGCTTCGTCGGCGTGGAAGAGGTCACTCCAGCTTTCTCCGGCTTGCAGGGATCGTTTGTCAGCCTTTGGCAGTTGAATATTCCGATACCCAACGTGCCTTCCGTGTCGGGGCGCATGCCGCTGTTTTGTACCAGCGGAGGCATCAGCACCAACGTGGTTTCGATCTGGGTCGCGGAGTAAGGAAGTCACCGGAGAGCATGTGACACGTTTCTCGATCTTTTGATTCGGCATGATAAAACCTTTTTTCAATTCGCTGTTCCTTCTGTTTGTTCTCCTGGCTCCCGCGGCGGTCTTGCAGGGCCAGCAACCAGCCGCCTCGGGGACGATTGCCGGCACGATTTTCGACGGCAATAACGGCCAGCCCATACGAGGCGCCGCTGTTTCGCTAAAGGGCGACCCTGCCGTCGCCACCGCCACGGGAATCGACGGGCAATACAGCCTGTCTGTCCCGGCGGGCACGCACGCTATTTCCGTGCGCGCCGCGAACTATCTCACTACGGATGTCACGGAGATCGTCGTGACCGCGGGGCAGATCACCGATGCCAGCACAGTCCTTGTGACGCAATCAACGGTAACCACCGTGGATGTCGTCGAAAAGGTCGGGGCTGTGGCTGCCACGTCAGAAGCTCTGACGACGGAGCGCAAGCTGGCGGCCGTGGTGAGCGACGGGATCAGCGGCGAGGAGATCAAGAGTTCCACGGCCTCCGACGCCGCCGGGGCGCTGGAGAAAGTCACGGGCGTCTCCGTGGTAGAAGGCGGTTACGTATACGTACGCGGCCTGGGTGAACGCTACAGCGCAACGATGCTGAATGACGCCATGCTGCCCTCCACAGACCCGGAGAGACGTGTTGTGCCGCTGGATCTTTTCCCCGCCGCGTTGATCGACAGCATCAAGGTCCTGAAGACCTACACCCCCGACCTCCCCGGAGAATTTTCGGGCGGTCTGGTTCAGATGGAGACGGTGGAGTTCCCGACAACCAAGACTGTGCGCTTCGGTTTGAGCTACGGCTTCAACAGCCGGACCACCTTCAAGGACTTCAATACCTATCGCGGCGGCAACCGCGACTTCTTCGGTTTTGACGACGGCACGCGCGATATTCCTGGCGGTGTTCCCTCCGACGGGCGGCTCTTTCCCGGCAACTACTCCCAGGAGCAGCTGCAGGAGTTCGGACGGTCGTTTCCGGTGAACTGGGAACCGATCCAACAGACTTCGATGCGTCCCTCGCAGAGCTACAGCATCTCGGGCGGCAACACTTGGGGACGTCTTGGCGTGGTTGGAGCCGTGACGTTCGCGAACACTCCGCAGCGATATCAGGAACTGCGGCGCTTCTTGACGAACGCCGGCGGCGGGCAACCCGCCATCATCACCGACTATCCCGATTTTGTGGCCGATGCGGAATCAGCCCGGGTCGGCGCCGTGTTCAACGCGGCGTTGCAGCTGACGCTGGCCAACAAGCTGGTCGTCCGGAACACACTGACGCACGACACCGACAAGGAAGCGCGCGTGCTTCGGGGGTTGAATGGAACGCTGGACTCGAACATCCAGGATGAACGCATGCGCTGGGTGGAACGCGGCCTCTACTCGACGGGCCTCGAGGGCGAGCATTTGCTGCAGGGGCTTGGCAACGGCCTGCTTCGCTGGCAAGTGACCTATTCCAAGTCGAGCCGGAATGAACCCGATCTGCGGGAAGTGGTCCGCGCCATCGGCGACGACGGCTCCTTGAGCTTCCTGGCTTCGTCCTTCTCCGGCACACGATTTTACAACAACTTCGACGACAGCATCTACGAACCCCTCGTGGAGTTCGGCAAGCCTTTCTTTACAGGAAGCGTGAGCGGCCTTCTCAAGGTGGGATTTCGGGCCACTCTCCGTGACCGTGATTTCGAGGCGCGGCGCTTCAGGCTGGTCCCCTTGCGGCTCTCTCAACTCGACCTAATCGCTCCCAACAACGTGCTGCTCGGGCCGGATAACATCACTCCCGATCTCTTCGAGATCCGCGAGAACACCCGCGGTACCGACAGCTACACCGCCGACATGAACGTCTACGCGGGATACGTCATGACGGATCTGGTTCTCAGTCCGCGGTGGCGGCTGGTCGGCGGAATCCGGCTGGAAGACGCGACGATCCGGGTGAACACGATTGATCCGCTCATTCCTGGAGCCGTTCCGCAAATAGCCGAGCTGAAGAACCGCGACCCCCTCCCCGGCATCAATTTGATCTATTCGGTAACGCCGCAGCAGAATCTGCGGTTTGGGTATGGCCGGACGCTCTCGCGGCCGGATTTTCGCGAACTATCTCCCTTCGACTTCACGAATGTGCTCGGCGGCTTCACGTTTGCCGGCAACCCAAACCTGCAGCGTGCCAGGATCGACAATTTCGACGCGCGCTGGGAATGGTTTTTTGGCGGCAACCAGCTCCTGGCGATGAGCTATTTCTACAAGGACTTTACCGACCCTATCGAGACCACCGTGCAGCCGACAACCGGCGACCTCCGGCAAAGCTTCATCAATGCCGCCGGCGCCCGCAATCAAGGCGTGGAAATCGAGTTTCGCCGGAATCTGCAGTTCCTGCATCCCAAGCTCTGGCCGTTCTCCTTCCAGACGAACTTTACCTTCGTCGACTCCGAAGTGCAGCTCGGCAATGCGCAAGAGGGGTTGCTCACGTCGCTCAGGCGGCCGTTGACGGGTCAGTCCCGATACATCTACAACATCGTCGCCGAATGGGCCCAGCCGCAATGGCGCAGCAGCGCGCGCTTTTATACCAACTACGTTTCACGCCGGATAACGGATGTGGGCGCTCTGGGATTGCCTGACATTTATCAGGAACCGAATACCTTCCTCGATTTCGTGTATCAGTTCGATATCAAGGAAGGGGGCAAGTGGAGCATTCGCTTCACGGCCGAGAACCTGACCGATAACCACTATCAGTGGACGCAAGCTGACGTCTTGCAGCGCAGCTACCGTCTTGGGCGGACCTTCAGCGTCGGCACCAGCTTTGAGGTCTTTTGAAAGCTTCCAGGAACAAAATTACTCGAACTCATTTTTCGATCAAGAGAGGTAAGGACAAATCCATGCGATCACAAACACTATTCAGGCTAGCGGCCCTGAGCCTGCTGCTATGCCTCGGTCTGCAAGCGGCGGGGTCCGGCGGAGTCGATTTCGCCTCCGTGAGCTTGAGCGACGCAGAACGCGACTTGCCGGCCAGTTCGGTCATTAATACGCCAGCGGCCATGTGGGTCTGGAGCGACAAGTACATCTATTCGGCCGGCCAGCCGCTCACCATCCGCTGGACGGTCAAGCCGAACAACGATCCGTATCCCTACACGATCGTGGCCTATATCCAAAACAATCAAACGGGCGCAAAGACCTATTTGCCCGGCGGGGCCAACGCCACCGACATCTTCGGCAATACGCCTGCGCAAGGTTTTCGGATTACGCGCTTAACCACCGCGACCAAAGCGGTGCTCGCGGGCGCGGGTGGCATGTTTCCCGCGGTCACCGTGCCCGACCAGCTCGGCATGCACACTATCGTGGTGCAGGTTCGCGACTATACGGGTACTAGAATCGTCAAAGCGGCCTATTTCAAGTTCGGCGTCGTGAGCGGCGTGGAAACCATCAGCGGTGAAATCACCAGTGATCGCACTCTGACGAATGACAAGCAGTGGAACCTCAGCGGCACGGTCTACGTGAAAAATTCGACGCTGACCATTGAGCCAGGCACCTTTATCATCGGCCAGCCTGGCACGCAGCCGCCATCCGCGCTCGTGATCACCAAGAGCGGCAAGATTCGGGCGGCCGGCACCCGGGCTCGCCCGATCATCTTCACGAGTTCGCTGCCTTTCGGCCAGCGCAAGCAAGGCGACTGGGGCGGCGTGATTCTGCTCGGCAGTGCGCAAGCGAACTGGCCCAACGGCATCGGCAACATCGAAGGCCTGCCGCCGTCGGCTGACTCGGAATACGGCGGTGGCGCGAACCCCAACAACGCCCACGACTGCGGCACCCTGCAGTACGTACGGATCGAGTTCGCCGGTGTCGAGTTTAGCCCCGCGAACGAGATTAATTCCTTCACCTTCGGCGGGTGCGGCACAGGCACCGTTGTTGATCATATTGAGGCTATCTACGGCGCTGACGATGCCTTCGAGTGGTTCGGTGGAACGATGAATGCCAAGTATCTTGTAGGCGCCTATGCCCGCGACGACTATTTCGATGGGCAGATCGGGTACTCCGGCAAGGTTCAGTTCGGCGTGGCTTTGGTAAACGCCGACAATAGCAACCGCGGCATCGAGATGGACAACAACGAGGCGAATTTCGGGGCCACCCCCCAGGGGATCCCTCAGTGGTACAACCTGACCTTCGTGGGCGTAGGCGGGCAGTTCACGGCTGGCGTCGATGAAGGCACGGCCCCTGGGGCATACCTGCGTCGCGGCGCGGCGGGCCATTATTTCAACATGCTGTTCACGAACTGGGTAGATGGCGCGCTCGTCCTGGAGCACGACCCGACCTTGGCGAACATTGCCGACGGGGACCTGACGATGGACGGCGTTCTGATGTGGATGAATGGCGTCGCTTCCGGCGCCGCCAACACGCCGGCCGGCCAGGTGAGCGCGAACGCCGCCACGTTCATCACGACCCAGGCGAAGAACGTCCTTATCGCCGATCCCCTGCTGCGCCGGCCCGTGGAGTACAGCAACCCGGACTTCCGGCCGCAGATCGGCTCGCCGGTTTTCAACGCGAACTGGGTGCAGCCGCCGGATGACGGCTTCTTCGATCAGTCCGCCCCGTTCATCGGCGCCTTCGGCGACGAAGACTGGACGGAAGAATGGACGATTTTCATTCAGGAGCAGGACCTCAGGCCCTAAGCGGGCAACAGCGCCTCATAAGCAACCTTCATAACGGCAGCAACGAGCGGGGCCGCGGTTTGACGACTGCGGCCCCGCTTGTGTTTTCCGTATCGATGTCTGCCTGCCGGACCATGCTAGGATCACCTCATGCGAAGGCGAGGATTTCTCAAGGACGTAGCCACGGCTGGAGCGGCCGCAATGCTGCCGGCCCAGTTGGCGCAAGCTCAGGGAGGTGCGGTCGCGCAAAGCACAGCCGCCGGCGGCCTGCGGCTTCGCGAGCGGCCGCAAGGCCCCCTGAAGATCGCGTCGGTCGAGGTGTGGCGGCTGGAAGGAACCGCGGAAGAGCTGGTGGGCGTCAACCGTCAGCATCAGGTGCGTCCGCTTGACGTCTACGAGGAGCGCCGGCCCGCTGAATATCACGAACGCGGCCCCGGGCGCATCGAAAAGCGCCCACGCACCGCCTTGTACCTCAAAATCAGAACCGACAAAGGCCTGGAAAGCTTTTATGGGCCGATCGATCAGGAAGCGGCGCGCGTGGTGAGCGACCAGCTTGGGCCGTTTCTCATCGGCAAAGATGCGCTCGCCGTCGAGACCCTCTGGGACCAAATGCACCGGCTCAACCGGCACTCGCGTGCCGGGCACTACATGATCGGTATCAGCGCGGTTGACAACGCACTATGGGACCTGCGCGGGCGCTACTTTCAGGCGCCGGTCTATCAACTGCTTGGCGGTCCCACACGGCCGCGTGCCGAGGTTTACGGCAGTTGCCTAGGCTTTTCCGTGGAACTAGGCAAGGCAGGACCCAAAGCAGCCCAGCTTAAACAAGAAGGCTTTCGTCATCAGAAATGGTTCCTCGCGTATGGCCCGGGCGACGGCCCCGCAGGGCTCCAGAAAAACGTGGCGGTTGTACGTGAGCTGCGGGAAGCCGTCGGTGACGACGTGGACCTGATGTTCGACGTCTACATGGGCTGGGACCTAAACTATGCCATCGCCTGGGCCAAGCAGGTTGAACAGTACCGTCCGCGCTGGATCGAAGAGGCCTCGCACGTCGACAAGATGCAGAGTTTCGTCGAGTTGAGCCGCGCCACCTCAATCCCCGTCGCTACGGGCGAGCATTTTTACGGGCGCTGGGAGGTCAACGATTTCCTTCGCGCCGGGGCGATTCGCGTGGTGCAGGCCGACCCGGAATGGTGCGGGGGCGTGAGCGAGTTGGTGAAGATCTGCTCGATCGCTTCCGCCTTTGACGCCCACGTCATCCCCCATGGCCATAACCTTCATGCATCGCTGCACGTGGTGTCGAGCCAATCGCCGATGACCTGTCCCCTGGTCGAGTATCTGATTACCAAGATGGAGAACTACTACTTCTTCGAGACGCCGATCCTGCGGCCCGTGCGGGGCAAGATCGAGTTGCCGCAGGGCCCCGGATTTGGGGTCGAACTCGATATGGCGAAAATCGAGAAGCAAACGCTGGTAACGAAGAGCTGACGCTTATTAAGCTGTCGTACCGTGGCGAGGCATGCTCTGTAGCGCCTTTTCCCAACGTGGTTGCCTGTTGGGTGTCGTTTCCGGCTGTAAGACCCACTCCTCGAAACTTTCCTCCGCAAAGCCCCAGTTGGGGCCATTGATAATCAGCGGTCGGCCGGCAGCCTTACTTTCTTGAAAGCGCTGATACCAGGAGCGCCAATCGGTCTGCTGCCAGTTGCGTTGCTGACCCCGGCTATGCGGTTGATGAAACAGAAAACACGGCGGCCGTAGCACCACTTGACTGAGTCCCTGGGTGAGAGCAGCCCAAACCGTCACAGAGTCCGCATGCCCTCGTGTGTAAAACTCCGGGTGACCGTGCATCGCTTCCCAGTGACTGCGATGCATAAGTAAGAAGCAGCCGCTTGCGTTGGTGTGAATCCCGTCACGACGATAGAGTTCCTGCGCCTGATAGCTGATATCAGCGGGCTGACTTCCTTCGCCGTTCTGGCACTCCAACTCAACCTGCTTTTGCAGCTCGGGCGTGGGCCGAAAGCGGCCCACCTTGACCTGTTCAGGGAACGCAATCGAGGCGTAGCCGGTGTGGACGCCCTCGATATGGCGCGCGCAAAAGCGCAATTGGCGCTTCACCGGCAAGTTACGCGGCACGTCTTCCCCCACATCATGGCGGTCCATACGATAGAGATGGCCGGGCGCAAGACCAGTGGCCAGAAAACGGAAGACAGCGTCGCTATAGAGAAGGTCTGGGTTTGTCGCAAGCCAATACTCGCCGCGCGCGCGGCGCATGCCCACGTTCTTACCGATGGGTTCGAAAAACGGTATCTCGGCGGCGTTGGGAAGGGTGCGGTGGAGTTCCGGCGGCACAACGATGATGCGAACCGTCACGCGCCCCAGCGCTTCCCGCGCGCGGAGCATCTCTCGCAGGGCCGGCTCGCCGGCTGGGGGATTCCACTCGACCAGGATGACTTCCGCGTCAAGTTGATGCCGATTGGCGAGGGAAATGATGCCATCGAGAAAGATCTCGACACGCCGCAGGAGACTTCCACCGTAGCCGTGGTCCCAGAGTGACGCGACAAAACTGACCCGGATGCTCACCGTCGATGAGATTCCTTCTCTCGCTGTCAACTAAGACGAAGCCCGCAGTTCTTGGTATTCCAAAGGTGAATCGACATCGGTCACAACGCCGGGATCGCTCACATCCACGAAAATCGTCTCGGCCCTGTGTGCGCGGATGACATTTTTCGCCGAGGAATCGGCCGGCAGCGCCAGTATCTGGTCCAGAATCGAACGCGCCGCCACCACGGGATGCCCGCGTTGCCCTTGATATCGAGGAATGACGAGCAGCGGCTGCTCTCGTTCGAAGGTCTCGATAAGCTGGTCCAGAGTCGATTCGCGCACCGCCGGGTGATCCACAAGTGTGAACATCGCAGTGGAAACCGCTGGAGGTAGAGCGCGAATGCCTGCCTGAAACGACGACAACATGCCCTGCTTGTACTGCTCGTTGACTACGACCTGCACTTGCAATGGGCCGGCGCTGATCGTGCCGCGAATGGCCGCAGCATGATGTCCCAGCACCACGGCCAGCGGACTGACACGGGGTAGAAAGAGATCGATCAAGCGATTGAGAAACGTCGAGCCGTGGAAATCGAGCAAAGCTTTGTCGCGGCCCATGCGGGTCGATTCGCCCGCCGCGAAGATCAAGCCCGCGATGTTCACGGATTGGAGGTGGGGGTTTCCGCGGATTCCTCGACCCCCTCGGTGTCTTCAGGATCGAGCCCTTCGGCGCCGCTCGTCATGCTGATGGCCTTGGGCACGCCCTCGACGAAGATCGATTTCGATAGGGGGTTCCAATCCGCCTGAGGGTTGCGCCGCCGGTGGATCATCTCTCCAACCACGGCCACGGCGATCTCTTCGGGGGTGATGGCGCCGATGTCGAAACCCATCGGCGCGTGCAAGTTCTGCAACTTCTCGATTGGAATACCTTCCCTTTGCAGGTGCTTCACTACTTCGATCGTCTTGCGCTTGCTGCCGATCATACCGATGTAGCGCACGGGCCGGCTGACGGCCCAGCGCAGTACCCGCATGTCGTCGCGGTGGCCCCGGGTCACGATAATCATATAACTCGACTCATTGACCGCCAGCTTTGGGAATACGGCTTCGTACTCCTCCGCGTAGACCTCGGCGGCTTCGGGGAAGCGCTCGTGATTGGCGTACGTATCGCGATTGTCGATCACGATCGTTCGGAAGCCGGAGAGGGTCGCGATCTTCGACAGACTCTTCGAGATATGGCCGGCGCCGAAAATGTAACAACTCGGAATGGGCAGTATCGGTTCCACGTAAACGTTCAGTTGCCCTCCGCAGATGAGGCCGTTGTCATAGGCAGCGTCCTGGCCGAGATTGAAACGCAGCATCTTTGGCTTTTCGGTTTCCATCACCTCGCGGGCGGCGTTCCAGACCTCCGCTTCGGTGCAGCCGCCCCCAATGGTGCCCACCATCGAGCCGTCCTCGCGCACCAGCAGCTTGGCGCTCTGGAAGCTGGGAATCGATCCTGCGACCTCAACAATCGTCGCCATGGCGGCTTTCTGGCCCGATCGCCGCAGGTGGACAAGCTCTTCGTAAACATCAACGGGCCGGCCGCTCATTTGCTTTGCTCCCAACGGTCACCATTATAATACGGGTTCGCTATCAAATTGATTTCAAGGAGTTTCTCAACGTGAAGGCAGTTCGCATCCATGAACATGGCGGTCCCGAAGTGCTGCGCTACGAGGACGCGCCCGAGCCCAAACCCCGCGCCGACGAGGTCCTGGTGCGCGTGCGCGCCTGCTCGCTGAACCACCTCGATCTCTTCGTGCGCGGCGGACTGCCGGGGCTGCGTCTGACCATGCCGCACATTTTAGGCAGCGATGCCGCCGGCGAGGTCGTCGCGGTAGGCGAAGTTTGTGAGCAGGTCAAGCCCGGCGACCGCGTGCTGATCGCTCCGGGCAAGAGCGCGCGGCGTTCGCCGTTCACGGCGGCGGGCCACGACAACTTTGACCCCGATTACGGCCTGTTCGGCTACCGCTACAGCGGCGTGAACGCCGAATACATCACCGTGCCCGAAGTCAATGCCCTGCCCATTCCGGGCCAACTTGATTTCGAGCAGGCCGCGTCGATTCCGCTTGTGTTTCTCACCGCCTGGCACATGCTGGTGGGCATCGCCAAGATCAAGATGTGCGAGGACGTGCTCATTATCGGCGGCAGCAGCGGCATCGGCATCGCCGCCATCCAGATCGCCAAACTGTTTCACTGCCGTGTGATTGCAACCGCCGGCGGCGAAGAAAAGATGGCCAGGGCCCGCGAACTCGGAGCCGACGAAGTCATCGACCACTACCAGCAGG